>Ga0207952_1000006_pt1 | contig 432122 bp, 405 predicted proteins | sample SubbioR12Aug_8Ca_FD_184831 | JGI IMG/M metagenome (GOLD analysis project Ga0207952, IMG submission 184831) | Serpentinite rock and fluid subsurface biosphere microbial communities from McLaughlin Reserve, California, USA - CR12Aug_8Ca (SPAdes) | ecosystem: Environmental > Terrestrial > Deep...
CTCCAAGAATGGGAGAACTACTACAATTTCGATCGTCCACATGGTGGAATTGGCGGCCGAACTCCATATGAAAAACTACTCGAAGTGACCAAGGCTTGACTGTTACCAATGAACGTCAGTTTTACACTTGTGCGCGCGGAGGGACTTGAACCCTCACGCCCGAAGACAAGGCACGCAGGAATCTCTAGTGTGCTGGAATCTGCTTAATCAGTCACTGCAAGGCTAAGTCGTTATTGCCGTGATACACAGTGTCATCAGATATGTGCAGCTTGTGACCCGCGTGTGACCCTGAGCAGGACTGCAAAACTGGCTCAGATTGAATGGGAACCGAATCCTCACACCTTGGAAGTCAACCAAGCCTAAGGCAGACCCTTGTAAGACCATGAATTTGAGAGTAATTTGATGTGTATTAGGGGTGAATTGAGGGGTACCCACTATGGCGGTACTGGCGAGAAAGTATCGAACGATCATTATTGTCCTTGCGCTCATTGCGTTGGCAAGTCCATCAATGATTTTGAGTGCATCAGCTGTCCAAACGTACCGCTCTGGTCATCCACCGGTTATCATCTCCGCGGTTATTGATTCGCAGCGAAGACTTGAAGTTGTGTACAGGGCCGACGATGGTCTTACCTATGGCGGAAAGGTTTATTTTGACAATAACCCTTTGAACGCTGAGCCCCCCGCTTATGTAGACACTAAGTACGGGAATTTTATGTATTGTAATAACAAATCTAACTGTTTGGCCCGATGGTCATTACCAGTTACGCCGGATGTTGGACCCTTTACATTTCTCTCTGAGCCACTAGATCCAATCCGATTTCCTAACGGAACGTATTATGTACAGATTGAGAGCTTCAATGAGGATCCCTTCCCAAGTACGCGACACTGGGAAAATTCGGCCGTCTCCGTTGTGCTTCTCACCACTGTCTCAAGTTCTGCATCCATAAGTGTCGAGAAACTCGACGCGTTGAAGTTGCCCATCGATAACGGATCAGAACGATGCTCTCAACTTCGCCAACGACTAACTCTTGGAAATCGCCTTGCTACTGCCATAAATGCGAATGTCAAAAGGTGGAACACTGCCCTTGAAAAAGTAAAAAATCCGTCAGCAAATCTCAAAGCTGGATTAGAAGCGATATCGAAATGGATTGTTGGAGTTTCGGCTTTGCGAGAAAAGGATAGAGCGGATGCTGATGCAGTTTGTGGAACCGCTCCAGAATTAGTCGGATTGAATGGAAACTTCACCCCGATACCCGTACCTCCATCAAATGGTAAGTCGGCCTGCATGAAAATTCGAAACCAGTTGAATTATCTCAATCAAGAGTTACAGAAGGTCGTTGGCAACATTACTATGACGAATCTGAACCAAGTGGTGCGTATCAGGCAATTAAGGACTCGATTTGGACAATTATCTACGAGTTTGGCGCAGGCTTGGCCGACCGCTCTTAAGGCGTGTGCTCCTATTTAATATTCACGTCTCTTCAAAGTGTTTTAATGGTTGCAAAGCCTCTGAAGTACTTGAATTAGTTGGCGTGCGTTTAAAACTCCACCCTTGGAAAAGTTCGCCGAAGTTGTTGCAACGACCGGCTGAAACCAAGGGCGAAGTAATACACTTAACTTGTGCGCGCGGAGGGGTTCGAACCCCCAACCTTCTGATCCGAAGTCAGATGCTCTATCCGTTGAGCTACGCGCGCTGGCCCACTAAGAATACATTCTGTAAGAGGGCGAAACTACCATTTAACTTTCTTTTACCATCGCTTGTACCTTCGGGCTCGCTATGGTTAGAATCATTAAACTCAGTTCAACAAGTTTTAACTTTGACCCACTCTCTCATAAACGGAGGTCCGATGGATCACTCTGATTCCGTCGTTCAACTGCTAGATAGCAACGGCTCATTCGCCAACGATTCACAATACATCTCAACATTGAGCGATTCAGAGTTAATTAATTTTTACCGAGACATGGTTTTAGTTCGTGCCCTCGATGAGCAAGCAACTGCATTGCAGCGGCAAGGTGAACTTGGTTTGTGGGCACCATTACTGGGGCAGGAGGCGGCGCAAATTGGTTCCGCCCGCGCTATACAAAAACAGGATTTTGCTTTTTCAACATACCGTGAACATGGGGTTGCGTGGTGCCGTGGAGTAGATCCAGTTGACATGCTTAGTTTTTGGCGGGGAACAAAGCATCAAGGATGGGATGCAAATCAATATCGCTCTTATGGTTACCAAATTATTATTGGAGCCCACGCATTACATGCAACTGGTTACGCCATGGGAGCTTGCCTCGCCGGTAACAATGGAACTGGCGATGCAGAAAAAGATCAAGCTGTAATGGCCTACTTTGGTGATGGGGCCATGAGTGAAGGTGACGTTAATGAGGCCTTTGTATTTGCCGCTTCCTACCAAGCCCCGGTTGTATTTTTCTGTCAAAATAATCAGTGGGCAATCTCTGAACCAACACGGCGTCAGAGTCGAGTGCCCCTTGCACGCCGTGCCGCGGGTTTCGGAATTCCCGGCATACGAGTAGATGGAAACGACGTCATTGCTTGCTATGAAGTTACCAGGCAGGCATTAGATCGCGCGCGCTCAGGCCAAGGTCCAACTTTAATTGAAGCAATTACATATCGAATGGGCGCACATACAACATCAGATGACCCCACCAAATATCAGATTTTTAGCGACGTCGAACTTTGGCGGGAAAGAGATCCGATCGAGAGATTAAAGGTCTACCTGCGCGCTAAAGGCTCTCTTAATAGGGAGTTAGAGAGTGAAATATCAGACGAGGCTGCCATATTAAGCGAAAGAATGCGCGATGAATGTCGAAAGCTTCCAGATCCAAATCCACTTTCGATGTTCGACCATGTTTATTCTCAGACAGATTCGAATATCAATGAGCAGAGGAGAGAAGTCGAAACAATTCTCTCTAGATCGCAGGATAATTAAAATGCCCCAACTCAGTATCGTTCATGCTCTCAATCAAGGTCTACATCGCGCAATGGAAGCTGATTCCAAGGTACTTCTCATGGGAGAAGACATTGGCAAGCTCGGCGGAGTATTTCGAGTAACTGAGGGGCTTCAAGAATCTTTTGGGGACGAGCGTGTGATTGATTCCCCATTAGCTGAATCTGGAATCGTAGGTACAGCTATCGGCCTAGCGCTCTACGGATTTCGTCCTGTTGTCGAAATTCAATTTGATGGATTTGTCTTCCCCGCTTTCGATCAGATTGTTGTTCAGCTCGCCCGAATGCGCTTTCGCTCGGCTGGTGCATTGAGCCTTCCTATCACTATAAGAATGCCTTACGGGGGTGGAATTGGCTCCGTTGAACATCACAGTGAATCTCCAGAGGGGTATTTTGCTGCAACCCCTGGTTTAAGAGTTGTTACATGTTCTAATTCAAATGACGCTTACTGGATGATCCAACAATCCATTGCTAGTGATGATCCCGTTATTTTTCTAGAACCAAAGCGACGCTATTGGCAAAAGAGTGAGGTCAGCACTGATTCACATCTCAACGAAATATCGGCGTTGCATGAAGCAAGAGTTTTAAGCGATGGTTCAGATTGCACAATTATTGGTTACGGTCCGACCATTGCTACATGCTTGCAAGCTGCGCGACTTGCAGCCGAAGATGGGGTTTCACTTGAAGTAATTGATTTGCGCTCTTTAAGTCCATTAGATATGCCTGTGTTAATTAAATCTGCTAATAAAACTGGTCGCGTAGTCATAGTTCATGAGGCTTCTCGTAGTGGAGGAATTGGTGGAGAAATTTCTGCACGTTTGAGTCAAGAGTGCTTTTATAAACTAGAAGCACCTGTGATGAGAGTGACGGGTTATGATGTTCCATATCCTCCAAGTCGAATAGAGGATGATTACTTGCCAGATGCCGAGAGAATTCTCGATGCAGTTGAAAAGTGCATGGGTTATTAAGATTATGGAGACTTCTGGTTCAGTATTTGAGTTTCGGCTTCCTGATGTGGGTGAAGGCCTAGAGGATGCCGAAATTGTGGGATGGAAAGTATCAGCAGGAGAAAAAATTCAAGTCAATCAACTTATTGTTGAGATCGAAACAGCTAAAGCTTTGGTTGAACTTCCAACTCCTTTTGCCGGCACGGTGCTTGAACTTCTGGTCAACGAAGGACAAGTTGTTTATGTAGGAACGCCCATCATTCGCATCCAGTTAGATACAGAGAAGCCGTCGGTTGCACAAACCACCGAATTGAAATCTGAACGCACCGAAATCTTGGTAGGTTCTGGACCTCGAAATGAGGAAACTTCGCACCGAAAACGTGCTACTCGAAACTATGGAACCAAAGTAGGTGCAGTTCGCTCCGATGCCCCAAAACCTTCAATACCAAAACCACCAATACTTAGTGTGCATGAACCACGATTAGAGGCCCCAGATTCAATAAATAGCCGCGTAATTGCTTTGGCGAAACCCCCGGTGCGCAGACTTGCTAGAGATTGTGGAGTGGATTTGCTCTCCCTAACAGGCAGCGGTCCTGAAGGTTCAATTACACATGAAGATGTTTTGGCCGCTGCAAACCAAATGAAGGATGTGGCTAATTTAAAAGAGACCCGTACTCCAATTCACGGAGTTCGGCGTGTAATGGCTGAAGCAATGGTAGCAAGTGCATTTACCGCACCTCACGTAACCGAATTTATTACTGTAGATGTGACTAGTGCGATTGAATTGTTAGATCGACTCCGAGCCCTGCCAGAGTTTTCTGGAGTTCGACTCTCCATCTTGTCACTGCTGGCACGGGCAATGTGTATTGCAATGCCTAATACACCTGAGGTAAATAGTTTTTGGGATGTTGAATCACAAGAGGTAGTTACTAAACACTATATAAATCTCGGAGTTGCAACTGCAACCGATCGCGGATTATTAGTGCCCAACGTTAAAGACGCAGAACAATTGAATTTTAAAAATCTAGCAAAAGCAATAGAAGAAGTAGTTGACGCTGCTCGTACAAAGAAAGCATCATTAAACCAATTAACAGGTGGCACTATGTCTATTACCAATATCGGTGTCTTTGGAGTTGAAACTGGCACTCCAATCTTGCCACCTGGCGAATCGGCAATAGTCTGCTTAGGTGCAATTGTCATGCGACCTTGGGTTGTGGGTTCGCAGATATTAGCGCGGAAAGTATGCACACTTTCTCTATCATTTGATCATCGCTTGGTCGATGGGGCGCAAGGTTCAAAGTTTTTAACCGACATCGCAAAATTATTACAAGAACCTTTAGCACTTATTGCGCCTTAATTTAATAACGTTTTAGTAACCCAGCCATTTAGGTGCTCTTTTTTCTTTAAATGCCCGTGGTCCCTCTTGGGCATCTGCACTTTTATAAACCGGATCCCAAATTTCATTGGCCTGCAAGCGTCCAGCTCCAAGAGTTGATTCGATAGTATTTCGAACCATAGCTTTACCTGCGGCTACAGAAAGCGGAGCATTGGCGGCAATTTGAGTTGCCATTTCTCGAGCAGTCTCCATGAGAGCCTTTGAGGCAACCACTTTATTGACTAAACCTATTTCCAGAGCCCTTAAGGCGGAAATTGGCTGGGCAGTCAAGAGAAGTTCAAGAGCGACACGTGGTGCAATTAGTAAGGGTAAATGCGCTGCCCAGGGTGCGCCTCGCCCATGTCTTGCCTCCGTAATTCCGAAAGTTGAATGTTCGGCTGCAACAACCAAGTCGGCCTGCTGAACTAAATAGAACCCCCCACCAAATGCCAGACCGTTTACCGCGGCAATAACTGGCTTTGGGGTCTTTAAATCGGAGATGAAATCTTCCTCAGGAACTGTAAGTCGCCGCTCAGACATTTCTTTTAAATCCGCCCCTGCGCTAAAAGCGATATCTCCAGCCCCAGTAATTATTAAAACTTTAGCGCTCTCATCATGAGTAAAGAGTTCAAGTGATTCTCGAATTCCGTTTCGTACTGCTGCGTTAAGGGCATTCCGAGCATCAGCTCTATTTATTGTTATCGTCGCAATTGAATCGGAGACTTCATAAAGAAGTTGGCTATTAGAAGTCACTCTGCCCTCAAGCCAAGATCTCGGGCAATCAAAATCTTCTGCACTTCGCTCGTACCTTCTCCGATCTCCAAAATTTTTGAGTCTCGGTAGTGTCGTGCAACTGAATACTCATTCATAAAACCATAGCCACCAAAAATTTGTGTCGCTTGGCGTGCATTATCCATCGCCGCTTCACTTCCAACTAGTTTGGCAATAGAAGCCTGAGCTTTAAAATCTTTCCCGGAATCCATAAGAGCAACCGCGTGATAGTAAGCGAGCCGTGCAATATGTGTTCGCGCCTGCATTTCAGCTATTTTAAATGCGATTGATTGGTGTTGGCCTATGGGTTTTCCAAAAGCTTTACGCTCCTTGGCATATTTCAACGACTCATCAAGACAGCCTTGTGCCGCTCCCACCGATAACGCCGCAATTGCAATGCGGCCCTCATCTAAACTCTGCAGGAAATTGGCATATCCCCGTCCACGCTCTCCTAAGAGATTGCTGGCGGGAACTCTCACATTATTAAATGAGAGTGGATGTGTATCGGAGGCGTGCCAACCAACTTTGCTATATGGGGGTCCCACTGTGAAACCTGGGGTTCCATTTGGCACGATTATCGTACTGATCTCCTTTGATCCATCGTTCTTTACGCCAGTAACACATGCGACGATCACTAAAGATGTAATCGATGTGCCTGAGTTGGTGATGAATGCCTTAGCTCCATCGATTACCCACTCATTGTTTTCCAACCTTGCCGTTGTACGCAGACCACTCGCATCGCTTCCAGAGTCGGGTTCGGTAAGCCCGAATGCACCCAGTGATTGGCCGCTAATGAGTGGTTTTAAATACTTTTCTTTCTGCTCCTCGGTTCCCATCCGATAAATTGGCATAGCACCGAGACCAACTGCAGCATCCAGTGTGATGGCAACACTTTGGTCAATCCTTGCTAACTCTTCAATTGCAAGGCACAGCGATAGATAATCGCCACCCATTCCTCCGATTTCTTCTGGAAATGGCAGGGCGAAAAGACCCATTTCCGCCATTCCTTTTACGATTTCATAGGGGAAGGTTTGCTCTTGGTCATGAAGTGCGGCTACAGGTGCAATAACTTCATTAGCAAAGGCTCGCACTGTTTCTGCGAGTAATTGATGCTCCGCTGATAACTGCTTAAGGGCTGAATCCATTAACTCTCCACCAATCTACTATTACCAACCAGGGCTACTGCTGTCTTAGATCTAATCTTTAATCCACTTTTTTCACTTAGCCACTTACTTGTCGCTAATAACTCGTCGAAATTAATTCCAGTCGAAATCCCAAGTCCATGTAGTTGCCATACAATGTCTTCAGTGGCTAAGTTTCCTGTGGCACTCTTGGCAAATGGACATCCACCAAGTCCGCCGATTGACGAGTCAATGGTTGTGATTCCCTCCAACATCGCCGTTAACGTATTAGATAGCGCTTGGCCATAGGTATCGTGAAAATGGACGGCAAGGAGCGAGCGCGAAATTCCGCGAGAATCCAATACGTTTAAGAGATTTATAACCTCACCTGGTGTTGCGGTGCCGATGGTGTCGCCAAGTGAAATCTCTGTTACTCCATCTGCAAGTAATCTCTCTGCAACGTCGACTACTTTTCTAGCTTCAACTGCCCCTTCCCATGGATCCCGAAAGCACATAGATATGTATCCACGAACGCGAAGACCTGCATCAACAGCAGATTTAATAACCCCACTGTAAATTTCAAGTGAACCTGCCACACTGTTATTTAAATTCGCTTTCGCAAAAGATTCCGTGGCGCTGGCAAATACGGCTACTTCACGCATGCCTGCGTGTAGTGCACGATCTAGCCCGCGTTGATTTGGAACTAGAGCGCTCATTCGATGCGAGGATAACAATGGCGATAGCTGTATTAAAAGTTCGTCGGCATCGGCTAGCGCCGGAACGGTGTCAGGTCGAACAAAACTTGCTACCTCAATCGCGGGGAGACCAGAGTTAATCAGCCGTCTTACTAACTCTGCCTTTATGTCAGTCGATAGAGTCAAAGCTTCATTTTGCAGACCATCGCGCGGTCCCACTTCATAAATGGTGACGGCCTTAGGTAAGTTGCTTCGATCAAACATCTCCAACCACCTCTACTAATACCTGTCCCACACGCACTTTAGACCCACTGGAGACATTGCATTTAACAACGCGTCCTGGACGTTTTGCACGCACTATGTGCTCCATTTTCATTGCTTCTATGACGACAAGTGGATCACCGATCTTCACGAGATCTCCACTAGAGACATTGATGGCAATCACCACCCCCGGCATAGGGCTGACTATCCCTTCACTCAGCGAATCGCTCAAGCCTCTTGCCTCATTGACCTGTTTTATTAACCAAGTACCAAAAGATCGATGGTGAAGCCAGAAATCGGCATCATCGAGGTAAGAATCCACCTCTAACGTAGAAATTCTCTCTATAGGAACGCCATAGCGCACCCCATCGATATAGGCCGAAATCGTCGAGGTTGGCGAGCCGTGAATCCGCCATCCATCCGAGCGCCATGAACCATGGGTTGACGCCGACGTGGCGATTGCTGAATAAGCCGCCAAGATCTCGACCGGCGGATTCACTCGCTTAAACTCATGTGACTCTAGATAATTTGTGTTGTAATGAAAATCTCTAATCTCTGAGCGATTCAATAGATCGATTACAAAATCAATGTTGGTTGTTACACCTAACACAACAGTTTTTGATAGAGCATTGTGTAACTTAAGTAAGGCAGATGTTCGATCATCACCCCAGCATGCAATCTTTGCCAGCATCGGATCAAATGTCGATGAAACTACCATTCCTTTATTGATTGCAGAGTCAACAACTGTGTCAGATGTATCAGGGGCTTTATATTCTCCAATTATTCCACCAGTTGGAAGAAAGCCGTTGTAAGCATCTTCGGCATATATCCGTGCTTCTATAGCATGCCCTCGTAAAACTTTGTTCGGAATTACATCGCTTAACTTCTCACCCGCGGCAATTCGCAGTTGGCACTCGACCAAATCTAAACCTGTAATCAATTCAGTTACCCGATGCTCGACCTGCAAACGAGTATTCATCTCCATAAAGTAGAAAACCTCGGGTGAATCTGCATCGACCAGAAATTCAATCGTCCCTAGATTCTGATATCCAATTGCAGAGGTCAGCGCCAACGCCGCTTCACTCATAGTTTTACGGCTCTCGTTTGACAAATCTAGTGCCGGCGCCTCTTCTACTACTTTTTGATGGCGTCGCTGAAGGGAACATTCTCGCTCGCCCAAGTGCATATAGTTTCCGTGGCTATCGCCAACAACTTGAAACTCAATATGGCGCGCATTCACTATATATTTCTCTACGAGCAGGTTGTCATCACCGAATGCACTCTTCGCCTCACGACGGGCAATTGGAAGTACCCCTCGTAACTCATCAATATCCTGTGCAACATGCAGACCTTTGCCGCCGCCGCCAGCTGCAGGTTTTACAAGTAGTGGAAAGACTAAATTACTGCAGGCCTCAAGCAGCTCTTCATCGCCCATTCCTGAACTCCCCGCACCAGGCACAACTGGAACACCTGCACCGATCGCATATTTTCGAGCTGAAATCTTCTCGCCCATCGCTTCCATGGCAGATGCTGGTGGACCGATGAACACCAAATTCGCCTCTTTGCACGCTTGTGCAAATCCTGCATTTTCAGCCAAGAATCCATACCCAGGATGAATGGCCTGCGCGCCACTTTGCAACGCCGCTGAAATTATCGCCTCACTATTTAAATAGCCTCTTCCCTGTACGTCATCAAGTAAGTAGCTATGTGAAATTCTCTGAACATGTAAAGAATTTCGATCACCGGGTACAAAAACTCCAACTGATTCAATCCCGAGTTTCTCCAATGTTGAATGAATTCGAAGTGCAACTTCTCCGCGGTTGGCTATGAGAACTTTTGAAAACACCGTTACATCCGAAAAATTCCGAAAGAGGTCTCAGGCAAGGGCGAAAGACCAGAGATTGAAAGCGCTAATGACAAAACACGTCGGGTATCTTGAGGATGAATTATTCCATCATCCCAAATTCGTGCAGTTGAAAAATAGGCACTTCCCTCGCTCTCGTACTTTTCGCGAATTGGCGCTTTGAACTCCTCAATCTCTGCCGCACTCCACTCTTGACCACGAGCGGCTAGCTGATCGCTTTTTACTGTTGCTAAAACCGAAGCGGCCTGTTCTCCACCCATAACCGAGATGCGCGCATTCGGCCACATCCAGAGAAAACGAGGATCGTATGCACGACCGCACATCGAATAATTTCCAGCGCCAAATGACCCACCGATAATTACCGTGAACTTCGGTACTCGCGTACAGGCCACTGCATTAACCATCTTGGCGCCGTGTTTGGCGATTCCGCCAGTCTCATACTCTCGACCAACCATAAAACCTGAAATATTTTGTAGAAACACCAGCGGTATTTTTCGCTGATCGCAAATCTCAATAAAGTGAGCACCTTTCTGCGCGGATTCACTAAAGAGAACGCCGTTGTTTGCAATAATTCCCACTTGGTATCCATCAATATGAGCAAAGCCAGTTACCAGAGTTTCACCAAATTCGGCTTTGAACTCTAAGAATCGGCTTCCATCAACGATTCTGGCGATGACTTCACGAATGTCATATGTAGTTCGTGTATCGGTTGGCACAATTCCAAGAATCTCTTCCCCATCATATAAAGGTTGTTCAATTTCTTCATCGGGTATCAACCAACTTGCACTCTTAGGTACGGTAGAGATGATTGAGCGAACCGTCATTAACGCTTGTCCCTCGCTCTCTGCCAGGTGATCGGTTACCCCTGAAACACGTGAGTGCATGGCACCTCCGCCTAAATCTTCAGCGCTAACTTCTTCCCCCGTTGCCGCTTTAACCAATGGCGGACCTGCAAGAAATATATGGCCTTGACCTGCAACGATTACATTTTCATCACTCATAGCTGGAACATAAGCGCCACCCGCAGTACATGCACCAAGAACGGCAGAGATTTGTGGAATTCCTGCCGCGCTAAGACGTGCTTGATTGAAAAATATTCGGCCAAAGTGATCGCGGTCTGGAAAGACTTCATGTTGCATGGGCAGAAATGCTCCACCTGAATCAACCAAATATATGCACGGTAATCTATTTGCGAAGGCAATCTCTTGAGCGCGCAAATGTTTTTTCACGGTCATTGGATAATATGTTCCACCTTTAACTGTTGCATCATTGGCAATTATCATTACCGCCCGTTCACTCACCATTCCAATGCCAGTTATCAGACCCGCACCAGGTGCCTCACCTTCATACATTCCATGAGCTGCAAGTGATGAGAGTTCAAGAAAAGGTGAACCTGGATCAAGAAGTTGATTAACGCGATCGCGAGGAAGAAGTTTCCCTCGCGCTTCATGGCGAGTGCGAACCTCTTCAGGACCGCCGAGTGCCGCTTTTGCCAAACGTTCGGTAAATTCATTTATAACAGTTTGAAATGCCACACTCTTTTCGTGGAAACCAGAATCATGCGTATCAATCGCGCTAACTATCCGTGGAAAACTCATACGCCCCCGCCGTTGTAAGGCTTTCTAAGATTATTAGGATAGCGGTTTTCTTGCTGTAATTGGAAGACTTTATTACTAATTGGAGATCGTGCGCGCGAAGGGATGAAGTTGGGCACTGGATTTCGATCGTAAATTTGTAACCGAAAGCTCTTTTTGATCCCAAGTTCGAAATAGAAAGTGAAATGACCCCTGATTACGAAAGAGAAGCCACCCCATGTACATGCAACCCTGAGTGACTTTACGAGTAACTCGCCACAACCAGACCGAGTAACTTTTCGTCGACTCTTATTCCCAAACCAGGACCTTCGGGTAAATAACCAATTCCATGAGAGTTGCGACATCCCCATTCTGTCAATCTCTCTTGCACCATCGAACCCGTGAAGAAACCATTGACAAAATATCTATCTGGAGTGCTGGCGGATAGGTGTGCCATGGCAGCAGTAACTATGTCGCCTCCGCCAGAATCTTCAATACTTAATCCAAGACCGAGCAATATGCAGAGATCTCGGGCTTTCTTGATTGGAGTTATCCCACCGAATCTCGAGATTTTCAGCATAACTGCGTCCATAGCGTCCAGCTCATGGGCCTTCAAAATATCTGAGCTTGTAAGCAGGCTCTCGTCAAGAATGAATGGTTGCAACGCATGTTTTCTCACACGAGCGCTCTCTTCCATCGTGGCACATGGTTGTTCGATATAGAGATCAATTCCCTGAAGCGCCGTAACAATTCTTATCGCTTCGTGTTGAGCCCAGTTACCGTTGGCGTCAAAAATGACTTTCTCTGTGGAACCAATAATTTCCATGCATGCGTCAACTCTTTCCAAGTCTGTTGAGTAGTCACCTCCAATCTTCATTTGAAAACGCATGAACCCTTGATCGAGGCGCTTCAGGCAATCAGCCTTCATCTCATCTGGAGATCCCATGCTTATCGGAGCATAGAGAGGAATTTCAGTTCGATGTGTTCCGCCCAAAAGATCACTTAGTTGCATTTCGGTGGACTTGCCAAATAGATCCCAGCAGGCAATATCGATCGCTGCTTTCGCGTAGTGATGCCCCTTCATGATCAACTCCATCTTTTGAAATACTAAGTCGGGAGTAGAGGGATCCATACCAATAATGGCCGGCGCAAGTACACTCATTGCTGCGCGAGCCCCCTCACCATGGGCAATCAAGTAGCTTGGGGAAAAGACGCATTGTTCTCCCCACCCCACAAGGCCATTCTCTGTTTCTATTCTTACGATCGTTGAGTCCTGACTTGTGGCCACTTTCCCGCCGGAGATTACAAACCGCCCACCAACCATCGAGTACGTTTTCTGAAAGACATCAATCCTTTTTATTTTCAAGATGTTTCCTCTCTGAACGATGAACTACAATTTAAATATAGGTGCTTTAGACAAGTGAAAGACTCTGTCCGTCTTTGTATTGGCACAACTTGAACTTGGAGTATCCGATATTTCTTGTCGATAAAGATTACCCCCGTTGCCAATGCGTTTTTTCGGCGTATTGTGAAGAATGAACATTTTAAAAGCGTACATGGTGGATTCAGAAAAGCGGAATATTAGCGAAGCCACCTCAGGTATATACGACTGATAAGAGTCGAACTCACCACCTTTCATTCGTTAGGTGGATGCAAAAAGTCCTCAGGTGAACTGAGGGCTTTTTCTACGGTCAGCCGATTCCGCTTGCGTGCGCGATGGGCTGAAGTTGGGCACTGGGAATCAACCATTTCGATCGCTTGAAAATTGTCATACAAAGGAAAACGGCTGGCTAGCAGGGGGTAAGTCCTCAAGAAGTTGCTTTGCAGTCCTCAATACGATCTCGTTATCGACTGGTGGGACGCTTCGAAATATTGAATGAAGACCTCTGGAATTCAGGAATACTCCATTTATAGATTTGGGGCGCAGGAAAAAGCCCAACTCCCACTTTGCTTTGACGAAGGCAAGAACACCTTGTACTGGAATGTCGATTCCAGCTTTTGCAAGAAGTTGCTCCACAATTCGGATTGCTTCTCAACACCTTCGAGAAGGTTGTTGCGGTTACGGCCGTTAATCTTGAGATTCGCCTTCCCGCCGAAATATGGAGCAATGAGTTTTCCAAAATCAATCTTGCCGGCATAGTTTTTTGCATCTCCAACAAACACCTTGGAGCTGGTTACAACTATGTGATCGATATTGGATAGTATTTCTCTACATTCTTCATTACTCGCGTGATTTTGGGATGCTCGACTTGATATTGCTCCTTGATCCGATCGTCTTCCATTTCCATTCGTATCCTGCGTTTTCTTTTCTCGACCATCTTTCTTGCTGACTTACCGGGGATTCCTTGGCTAGATGATTCTTTTACGTCTAACTGAGTTTCATGGCTTACTCGTGTTACCTGTTGTGCCGCGAGGGGGATGTCCACCCCCTTATGACCTAGACAGGAAATGGATCGTTGAGACTGACTCCAAAGGGCGAGAGATCTCGACTTGAGCCTGACAGCACAAATGATGCATGTGCCATTCTATGCGAGAGTTATATATCTCCAATCTTTTATTTCTGAATCCGTTCTTCCTGTCTATCGCAGAAATATTTATAAGGCAAGGTCAAGTTTTCAAATTTTGTGCGTGCGAAGGGATTCGAACCCCCAATCTTCTGATCCGTAGTCAGATGCTCTATCCATTTAGCTAGAAATTCTAAATCAAGACCTTCTCATGACTTTATAGATCTCGAACCAAATAACACCCCCACATCCAGCCAAGAAAACCAGCAGCCACTCGAAGGAATTTAAAGAGCTGAGATTAAAAGCCTCTCTGAAAATCTCAACATTGACCAAAAGGGCCAATATTCCAATACCTCCAATAAGTATCCACTTTATTGTTTTATTCTTGCGGGTTTTGAACGTTTCAATAATCGAGAGGTGTTGTGATCTATTTACAAGAATCAAAGAAATATTGCCGAGCATAAGAGTCGCAAAAGCGAGTGTCCGAACTAGATCATCACTACGCCCTGACTGCAGAGCCCATAGGTACATTGCAAGCACTGCTATTAAAACACTTGAGCCTTGAGCAATTGAGATTCCAAGAAGATGTCTGTTGAATATTTTTTCATCCACTTTTCTGGGGGCGCGATGCATAATCTCCGGGTCGGTCTCCTCAGATTCAAAAACGATTGAACAGGCAGGATCAATGATTAACTCTAAAAATGCAATTTGTGCTGGAAGCAGAACCAGAGGCCAATCTGAAACAAAAACTGGAATGAGAGCCATGCCGAAAATTGGCACATGGATTGCTATCACATATGACATCGCCTTTTGTAGATTCGCATAAATTCCTCTGCCTTGACGAATACCTCCGGCAATAGAAGTGAAGTCATCATCGGTGATTACTAGGGAGGCAGCTTCGCGTGCAACATCGGTCCCGCGTCCACCCATAGCTATTCCAATATCGGCCGCACGCAGAGCGGGTGCATCGTTGACTCCATCCCCCGTCATGCCAACAACTTCACCATTTAGCTTTAGCGCCCGAACGAGTCGCAACTTCTGTGTGGGCACCATACGCGCGAAGATGCTTACACTTTTTATTCGCTGCGCAAGTTCGCTGTCGCCCATCTTTTCTAACTCAGGACCAGTAATTACTCCAGATTGATAATTGAGTCCAACTTCTTTAGCAACCGATAGTGCAGTTCCGGGGTAGTCGCCCGTGATCATCACCGTTCTAATACCAGCCTTAGCGCATTGTGCAACAGCATCAGGAACCCCAGGTCGTACTGGATCGTGCAGATGCACAAGTCCTAGGAATTCGAATGCGAAGTTGTGCGGCGAATCAGGAAGCTCTAAACGTGGATCAAAAACTGCTTTGGCTACACCTATGACCCGAAAACCTCGCTGCGATGCATCATCAACATCTTTAATGATCTCTTGAATTTCTTTAGGGCCCAATCGGCATAGGCCGGCAATCGCTTCGGGTGCACCTTTGGCGGCAACTAAAAAACCCTCTCTTTCTGGAGATTTCCATACATGCGAAATCGCCATCAACTTATCTGTTATCGGATATTCACGAATCAACTCCCAATTTTTTTCACGGGAAGTAATTGCGTGAAGAGCCTTATCCATGGGATCATATGGGTTGACGGGCGAGGCCAGTAAGGCGCTATGGACTAGTTCGCGATATTTATCAGGGATTACATCCACATCTAATCTATAGAGCTCTCCCTTTACATTTATCTCGTGAACTGCCATCTGATTCATGGTCAGTGTTCCAGTCTTGTCAACACAGATGACCGTTGCAGAACCGAGAGTTTCAATTACTGGTGCCCGGCGTGCAATTACGTGTTTCTGCGACATTCGCCACGCACCGATTGCAAGAAATAGTGTGAGCACGACCGGGAACTCTTCTGGTATCAAAGCCATAGATGCAGCGATACCTGCAAGTGTTCCCTGCAACCAATCCCCACGAGTAGTTCCGTAAATAATTACTACAGCAATCGATACCGCAATTGCCGCAAAATAGATCACACGAACGATTCGATCTACCTCTTTCTGCAAATGCGTCCGTTCTATTTCAATGCTTCGTAATGCCATTCCAATCTTGCCTAACTCAGTCTTTGAGCCGGTCCTTTCAATGACTGCACGTCCGTAGCCCGCAACAATTAATGTCCCAGAAAATACTTCGTCGGTTGTTTTCTTCGGCACCGATAGTGATTCTCCCGTGAGCATGGACACATCGATGCTTAAGTTGGAAGCACTTATTAACCGGCCGTCTGCAGGAACTCGATCACCTTCATTGAGTATTACCAAATCTCCTGGAACTACATCTTTGCCAGGAATTCTCACATCAAAACCATCGCGAACAACGAGGGCTCTGGGTGAGGATAGGTCGCGTAAAGCTGTTAATGCCTGCTCGGTTCGGCGCGATTGGTAGAGCGAAATACCAACAACAATAAATACAGTCAGCATTAATACGGAGGCATCAAGAAACTCTGCTACTACGAAATTTATAATGCCAGCAGCTACCAAAAGTGAAAGCATTGGTTCGCGCAAAACTCCAACGAACTGTTGTATGAAATTCCTAGGCTTGATATTTGGGAGAAGGTTTGGGCCTTCAGAGGCCAGTCGACGCTCAGCCTCACTAGTTGTGAGACCTGTGATGATCATTTAATCAGTGTATAAGTAGCCACTAAATTCTAATAGGGAGAACCCTGGACTCTGCAGATAAAAGAAAAAAGAAAGTTCGACCTCTCAAGTGAAAGGCGAGAGAGGTCGAACAGTGCGCGAGAAGGGATTCGAACCCCCAACCTTCTGATCCGTAGTCAGATGCTCTATCCGTTGAGCTACTCGCGCTTATTTAATTTTATCTAGCCCGCGAATACTACCTTGTTTCTCAGGACCTCCAAAATGTAGTAAATCAGTGTAAATGCAGCACAAAGGGCACTGAAAATAACCAGTGCCCTTTGTGATTACTACTTGATTTAATTAACCAACTTTTTTGACACGCCAATCAAGTGCCGGAACTTGAGTGACCTTGCCTGCGGCCATATCTGCTTTTAACGCATCTACAAATACATCAAGTAGTGCGCCTTTGACTTTTGCTTTTGCAGGTGAGAATACATTCAGATATCCATCCCCACCATTTTCAAGTGCAGCCCAGAGATTTGTCCCTGTTACAACCGTTGTCGCAACTTGGTTGCCAAATGGATAAACCGTAAGTGCATCTCCAAGTGTTACATCGAGTGGACCAGTACCAGTTCTAACGAGAGCGGTATTGGCCGGAACATAATTCTTCGCTGGGGATGTATTGCGAATTCCGCCACCGTTAGAGATTGCGAAATCAGTCCTGTATTTCGCACGTAACAAATCTGCAATATAGTTACCCATTGGGTTCTCACCAGAGAGCCACAGCCTTGGAATTTGCGTGATGTTAGGCTTTATTTAATTCCTGAATCTAATCAAAGGAAACATACCTTCACTAAACACGCATGTTAAGAAATGGTTTCGAAAGAGTGAGTTAAGTTACAAACCCGCATACTTTAAAAGTTCGCGGCGATCAACACTCTTAATTCGAGGTTTACCCTTTGGCTCACCAGCTGCCGTCTCTGCTTCATTGATGCGTTGCCAGCCGGACTGGTCAACGACTACCTGAGTGGTTAGCAGGTTTTCAATACCTATCTTATTTTTCGGTTCACTTAAATCAGAAATAAGTAAGTCAATTACGGCCGCGGCATCTGATTTATTAGTCCCGATGACTCCCGAAGGCCCCCGCTTTGCCCAACCAACGACATAAATATTCTCTTTTACGCGGCCATCAATATTTACAACCTTGCCATTTTCATACGGTACGCCATTAATAGTTGCTGCTTGATAACCAATAGCAGTAATAACTAATCCGCATTTAATAGTGACGTCGCCGGTTGGGGTCGAATACACAATGCCTTCAACCCGATCAGTGCCAAAAATCTTTTTCGGAGTGTGCTGAAATAGGAAGTGCATCGTTCGCTCGTGTTCAGTTTTTTGTGAATCCGCAATTAACACCATCGCATCCAAATTACTCTTTACATCTTTTTCCGGCGCATCTCCTGCGCGCACGATTGCCGCATCGATGTCTTGGCGCGCTATAACCACATTTGTGTGCTCAAGCTTTGGGAGTTCACGAAGCTCTGGAGATGTAAAAGCTGCATGTTCTGGCCCTCTGCGAGCGCTAATGTAAACATCTCGGATCGCGCTTCTCTTTAAAGCATCTATCGCATGATCTGCCGTGTCGGTTGGATCCAATTCACTTGGCTCAAGTGCCAAAATACGCGCAACATCCATCGCTACGTTCCCTGCGCCAATCACTACGGCAGTTTTGCAATCAAGTGGAAAATCTACATCTGCAAAATCAGGGTGAGCGTTATACCAAGGTACAAAGTCAGCTGCAGAGATTGAACCGTATAAATCCTCGCCGGGAATACCAAGTTTTTTACCAATGGAAGAGCCTGTGGCGATGATAACCGCATCATACTTTTCAGCTAATTGAGCAACGGTTATATCTATACCTATCTCAACATTAGCGAAAAGACGAAAATTTGGATCCGCAGCTATTTTCTCAAAAACTTTAGAAACGGTTTTAATCTTTGGGTGATCGGGAGCAACTCCACTGCGAACTAAGCCCCATGGGGTTGGTAGGCGTTCAATCATGTCGATTGAAAATGTACGTTCATCGTTTTGTAGATTGTGCAGAGCTTGCGCTGCGAAATAGCCAGCAGGGCCGGCACCAATAATTGCTACTTTGTAGCTGAGCACCACCGCTCCTAACGTTGTTTTACTTGCGGAGACGAGGAGATTTGAACTCCTGAAGGCGATTAAACCTTACCTCGTTAGCAGTGAGGCGCACTCGACCGGGCTATGCGACGTCTCCAAGTGGTGGGGGAAGTTTACAACCTTGTCGGCCCAACCGCTAAATTTCGCCAGTTTTAAGAGTTTTGACCTTTAATTGCTCAGTAAGTGGGTCAGAGAGCTCTTTCCAATTAGATAATTCTGCGCTACCTAGGTGATCCTGATGAGAAGAAGCATCGCTCCAAATCTCATATAGATAAATAGTGCTTGGGTTATTTGGTTCGATTAATACATCTAATTTTTCGCATCCTCTTTCTTTGCGAATATGCATTGCATATTTATTAAGAGCCGACATATATTCACTTACATTCGGTGGTTTAATTTTGATTTCTACAAAGAAGTACCGCTTTCCCTCCTGTTTCTGGGCTGACGCTCTTTGTACTTCGACATCTTTTTCAGCACGGAAGATGAACCAGTGATAAAAAGAGACAAGGGCGGTGGTAAGTAGAATTCCCAATGGGAATCTTATGCGGCGTAGAGTTTCAATCCCAATTCCTTGCTGGAAAAGATCTTTGAAAATAAAATAGGCACCAAGTAATAGCATCACCACCGAGACAATGCCTAATACGCCAAAGAGAATTAATAAATAGATCCGCCGTATCAAAGAGGAGCGTTCACCCGTTGGATTCAATTCGGCCGTCTTTTGAATGGATCTCCAAACAAACCACCATATTGGTCCGCCAACTGCAATTAACGTGATGGCAGCGAGAATTGAATTAATCGAACCGCCACCTAATATCTGAGTTGAGCTCGAAATTGATTCAACAAGTGAAACAATAATCATGGTGACGCCACCGGCCGCTGCTATTAGACCAATTCCAGCAATTCCATATTCATAAATCCGCCAAATGTCTGTGCGCTCTTGGGTATTTTCGCGAGATAAAACTGCACGGTGATACCAAATAACCAAAAGTCCAACTGAAGCTGCCGCAAGCGACCCAGGTGAGTCTTGGAAGTGGGCAGAAGCACTTTGGGTAGCTGGCTCCCCCATAAGCCAAACAAGCGCCGAATATAAATTGAAGCTAAAGGCTGTGACTGCAACTATTAATCCCCCACCAACGCCGATGAGTAGGACATAGGCAAACCAGGTACCGTCTTTTTTGATGGTTAGCGCGGTACGAATCCAATACACATACCAAACAGGGGCACCAACAATGAATGTAATGAAACCCTGCATTAATAGATGGGCTCCCGAGAAAATAATTAGGTCCTTATTAAAACGAAATAGTGAAGTTAATAGCGCTTCAATTATTGCTAGTAGACCGTAAACACTGAAACCTAAACCAATTAATGATCCGATTAGGTGATCTTTAATTGAACTGAATGAATTCCGAGCTTGGCTCAGGAGTCTAAAGTGAATAAACCAGATAGCTCCCCAAATCACAAATTGCGATATCGAATTGCCTTGCAAAATACCGTCAGCAAATATGACTTTATAGATTTTTAATTGTGCAACTAAGTTCAATACAAGGGCAAGAATTGAAGTGGCGGTCAAATAGAGGTTCCAACCCATCGTCTCTTTCTCACTAGGGTCTTTAGCTATTGTTCTACGCGTCCATGTCGCGACTAAAAATAGAAGGGGAATTCCAACAGCGGTAAATGACGATTCAAGGGCAAGTGCTGCACGGTCAGAAGTTACAGAAATTCCAATATGGAGTAGCCGGGCAAGGAGTCCAGATAACCCGATTGCAGAAATTACCACTAAAGCAAAAAGTAGCCCCAACTGGAAGAAACGTCGTACGCCTCCACCCTGGTTTGCTTGCTTTTGTCTCTGAAAAATAACTCTATTTATGACAAATATAACCATCCCTAAAATAATTAGGTTTCCGAATAGACTTAATATCCTCATTTCTTAATACCGCCACAATCATATAAAGGCCACGGAATCCCGGAGATTTTCCATTGGTTTGATTCTTTGACTAATCGATACATAAACTCTTCGTCTGATGAAGTCTCCATAATTGCGTTGGTATCTCGTTGAAGCGCTACTCGAACCACTGCTGTATTACCAGTCTTTTTGCTTTCTAACAGTGCAACCTGTGCTGATGGCCAACGCCACGCGCGATCGATATCTTGAATTGAACAACTACTATCACTTGCTAAAAGTTTGTCAGCCAAATCATTTCTGCCACCATTAACTGCCTGTAGAAACTCCTGCACCACTCGCTCCGGACTGCCAGCACTAAGCGTTTTAGTGGAATTATTTGTTGCAACCGCGGCAATAAGTGTAATTATAAGAACTACTGAAATAACTACTCCTAAATAGAAATTTGTGGATTTTCTAACTCTGTCCATTGTTTGAAAATACTCCTACATTTATATTCATCCAATAGGGGGTATGGGGGGCATCACTCCCGTAACCTTTTGGTAGTCAAAAGGAGCGTCAATCTAGACAGATTTCAACGTCAGCCCTTACCCTCGTAACCTCGATTAAATCAGCATTGTGTTGATCAGTGCCATGTGCCCAAGCGTGAGCCTCTTCAATACTCTTTCCGTATTTAACATGTCTAGCAACGAGCCGCGCCATTCGTCTGTCATTATCTGTATCGACAAACCAACGCTCTGTCAGTAATTGTGCAACTTCTGACCATCCAGCCTCACCTAAAAGTAGGTAATTACCTTCGGTGATAACAAGTGAAGTGTGAGGATGGATTACCCCTTCGGCGGCAATCGATTCCTCTATTTCGCGGTGAAACATTGGGAAATAGATTTCTTCAGTGGTGTTTGTTTTAATTCGCCGAAGTAGCTCTACATATCCATGAGCATCGAACGTATCTGGCGCACCTTTACGGTCGCTGCGACTAAGCAAGGCAAGTTGAGTATTGCTTAAGTGAAATCCATCCATTGGAACCAAGGCGGTTGTCTCTTTTGGCAGTTTTTTAAGAAGGTAGCTAGACAACGTAGATTTGCCTGCTCCAGGTTTGCCCACCAAACCAATTATTACGCGCGAATGTACGCTTTCACTTAGGGAGATGACTCGCTCTAGCGCCGCTTCCAAGGAGTTTATTTTAATTGCCAACTCTCACCCCCTCTATTGGTCCTCATAATCTCACTGTAAAGGAACAGGGTTATGGTAGTGGCCAAAATGTATTCCTGAATTGATAAGGTCAGAGAATGATTCCACAGCGAAAACTTGGCCCATATTCTGTCTCGGCGATTGGTTTGGGTTGCATGCATTTATCGATTCCAAATAAGCGTAATCCAAATCTTATCAACGAACCAGATCAAGCAATTGCAGTTATTCACGCCGCCCTTGACGCTGGAATCACACTCCTTGATACGGCCGATATTTATGCTCCCAGTTGGAACAGTATGGGTCACAATGAAATTCTCGTAGGTAAGGCTTTTCGTAGTTGGGGTGGTACTCCAGAACAGAAATCAAAAATTGTCCTTGCTACAAAGGCCGGAATAACGCGAGAAGAAAATGGCACCTGGTTCGGACTCTCTGGTCGAAACTCGTCAAAGCATTATCTCTACCGGGCGGTTGAAGCATCTGCTTTTAAAATGGGTCTTTCAAAGATTCCATTGTGGCAACACCATCGCTCGGATCCTTCGATTTCATATGAGGAACAGTTCGAAAACGTTATGAGTTTAAAGGAACATGGTTATGTTGAGACCATTGGAGTCAGTAATGTAAATGCGCAAATGCTTCTGCGTGCTATCGATATCGGTGGAACACCAGAGCAAGGCGGCATTATCTCTGTACAAAATGAGTTCAGTCCACGCTATCGACTGTGGGCCGATGTTATTGATATCTGTACCCAATATGGAATTGCATACTTGCCTTGGGCACCATTGGGTGGCGCTGGTAGTTTCTCAAAGATTGCAACGGGCGAAATGGGCGTATTTAACACAATTGCCGAACAAAGAGGGGTATCGCCTTATGCAATTACTATCGCTTGGCACTTAGCTCAATTCCCAACGTCAATACCAATTCCTGGCGCTTCGACATCGGCATCAATTCTGGATTCATTAGTTGGAACCACGATCGAGTTGAGTCCCGATGAAATTGCCGAACTCAACCAGAGTTGTCCGCCGGATGGTCCTCTTGAAGGTGAGTTACTAGATCTTCCGAAGTTCCGTAGCTAGCCAGCGCTTTATGAATACCCAACTTATTGCTCCTCTTGTAGGCTAAAGTCATGGAAGAAAAAACCGCAGAGAGCCGTCGAGTTTACGACGTTGAACCGTCAGATGTGTACGCCGATTTTATGACAACAGGTTGGGCGCCATCGCCTCTTCATGGAATTGTGCAAGATGCGGTTATTCCCTTCGCTTTTGCGCGTCGGGCTAAACTCTCTGAAGCTTTTGCCGGACTGCGAATTATTATTCCCAGTGGAAACTCTAAAGTCCGCAGCAATGACACCGACTACAGATTTCGCCCTCATAGTGCCTTTGTTTATTACACAGGTGTTCAAGGCGAAGAAGTTACATCAGATGCCGTGTTAGTTATGGAGCCAAATGGCGATGCCCATGACTCGATTTTGTATATCCAACCCCGCTCAACTCGAGATACAAGTGCATTTTATAATGATCGAAAATATGGCGAACTATGGGTAGGACGACGCTACACAACTGATGAAGCATCAGTGCGTTTCGGAATTGAAGTCCGTAAAGTTGATGAGCTTAAAGCGATTTTAAAGGATGGCACTCCCGCAGTTGCTCTGAGTGGTTTTGATGCTCTTGTCGATTCAGTGATAAAGAAAAATCCCCGCGGAAGCGAGTTGGAGAATTTTGTTTCTGTTGCGCGCTTAATTAAAGATGAGTTTGAGATAAATGAGCTACAGAAATCTGTTGATGTAACACATCGTGGATTCAATGATGTCATTCGCGCGCTACCAGCAGCAGTTATCACGCCTCGAGGCGAGCGCGTAGTTGAAGCTGCCTTTTTTGGTCGAGCTCGAGTAGAGGGAAATGAACTTGGATACGACACCATCTCAGCGGCCGGTTCCCATGCATGTATTTTGCATTGGACGCGCAACGATGGTGATGTTAGAAACGGTGATCTGTTATTACTAGATGCCGGCGTTGAGTTAGATTCGTTTTACACCGCAGATATCACACGAACAATGCCGATTAGTGGAAAGTTCTCTCCTGCTCAACGCTCCTTATATATGTTGGTCTATGAAGCACAGAAAGCAGGTTTTGCCGCAATTCGAGCAGGGGTAGATTTCCTGGAAATTAATAAAGCCTGTCATACAGTTCTTGCGCAAGGTCTAGTTGATTTAGGAATCTTAACAATCAGCGCTGAAGAATCTATGCGCCCAGAAATAGGTTTGCATAAACGCTGGACCCTGCACGGTGTAAGCCACATGTTGGGCTTAGATGTCCATGACTGCGCACAGGCTCGTAAAGACCAGTACACCGAAGCCAAATTAGAGGCGGGAATGGTTTTAACGGTTGAGCCCGGTCTTTATATCCAACCTGATGACGAACTCTTCCCTGCAGAATATCGAGGGATAGGAATTCGAATCGAAGATGATGTTGTGGTGACCGAGACTGGTTATTTCAATTTGAGTGAGAACATACCCCGCCACCCAGATAAGATTGAGGCATGGATGGCTTCACTGCGCTAATTGAAGACCGAGCCAGGCTGCCAATAATCCGAAGCCAAGAGAAAAGATTAAGTTAAACGCAGCATCTTTATATCGACGCAGTTCATACGCTAAAAAAATATCTAGCATAAACGTTGACCATGTAGTGAATGCTCCTGCAAAGCCAATTGCAAATAGATTATGAATGTGTTCGCTACTTCGAAATGTGATGCCGAGTAGGAATGAACCGAGAATGTTCACAACAAATATTCCATATGGCTGAGATGAAAATCTATGTATGTATTGATCGATTACAAATCGAGCAGGTGCGCCAATCGCAGCGCCGAGAATCACGTAAAGAGTATTCATGTTCGCGTTGGAATTACTCTGCGAGCTAAGGGAAGAACTATTACAATAATCATCAGTGAGAATATTAGGTTGTGTGTTAGAAAGAGTGCTCCGCCTTCGCGCGGTTCCAGGGATTGAGCCGTCACTGCAGAAAAAGTTGTGAGCCCTGCGCAAAATCCAGGTAATAAAAGGTGGCGAAGCTCAGTTGTGCCACGTCGCTCCATTAAAACTAAGAGCGCACTTGCAACTGCAACCCCAATCAAGTTTGCTGCCAAAGTGCCGTTACGCGTATCGGGTATTGCAACACCGAGCGCGTACCGTACTAGCGTCCCTGTGACTCCACCTATTGAAACAAGAACCAGTGATTTCAGAGAGGTAGGGCTTTCTTTGTAACCCCAGAGATTACTCGTGTAATGATGCTAATTATGAAAGCCGCAAAAATCGCAGACCAAAAATTATTGACATCTAACTTATCGCTCCACCGAGCAACCAACATTAATATCGCTGCATTTACAACTACGAGAAAGAGCCCAAGCGTCAATATAACGGCAGGAAGTGTCAGCAATTTAAGAAGTGAGCCAAGAGTTGCATTCAGAAGACCAAAGAGAAGGGCGACCCAAAGGTAGGTTGTAAAGCCACCTTTAACATCAATCCCCGGAATTAAAGCCGTTGCAACCCAAAATGCCGCACTTAAAGCACCCCACCGGATTAATAATTTCATGTATTAAACGATACCGTCTCGCCTGCGAATTTTGGAGCCTAACCAGCGGGCTGGATCATATTTAATATCAACTACACGCTCTTTCATGGGAATAATCGCATTATCTGTTATGCGGATATGCTCAGGGCAGACCTCAGTGCAGCACTTGGTTATGTTGCACATTCCCAATCCGTGCTCCTCTTGTGCGGTTTTTTTGCGATTTCGCAGTGTATCGAGAGGATGCATATCCAGCTCGGCTATCCGAATAAAGAAGCGCGGTCCCGCAAAGGATTTCTTGTTCTCCTCATGATCGCGAATGACGTGACATGCGTCCTGACATAGAAAACACTCAATACATTTACGGAACTCTTGACTGCGCTCAACATCAATCTGTTCCATTCGGGCATCGCCCGGTGCTAACTCTTCTGGGTGGGCATATGCCGGGATTTCCATAGCTTTTTTATAATTAAAAGAGACGTCCGTGACCAGATCTTTAATTACTGGGAAAGCCCGAAGAGGAGTAACTGTGATTGTCTCTTCTTCTCCATATGATGCGACTTGAGTCATGCATGCCAAACTAGGTTTTCCATTAATCTCCATTGAACACGAACCGCATTTACCAGCCTTACAGTTCCAACGAACCGCTAAGTCTCCAATCTGAGTTGCTTGCACGCGGTGAATGACGTCGAGGACTACTTCACCCTCATTTGCCTCTACTTGAACGTTCTGAAGTGCACCGTCGGTTGAATCACCTCGCCAGATTCTTAGATTAATCATGCGTGCCATCAGTTGGATCCACCTTTCGCAATTTCCTCTTGAGTCATGTACTTCTCTAGCTCATGAACATCAAAGAGGTCGAATAGTTCCTTAGGTAAAACCGGAAGTGCTTGTTCCCTAACATTTACTTGTACGCCATCAAATGAGGAGATGTGGTTTATTTGGCGCCATTTGTTATTCATGCCAGGGAAATCGTCCCGTGTATGTCCACCGCGTGACTCTTCACGACGAATCGCCGATTTTGCCGTTGATTCGGCAACTAACAACATATTGTCTAAATCAAAAGTCAAATGGAATCCAGGGTTAAATTTGCGTCCGCCGCTCACAGAGACATTTGCACTCCGTGCCCTAATATCTGCAATCTTTGCAATCGCATCCTCTAATTCCTTAGCAGTACGAATGATTCCAACTAAGTTGTGGGCGACTTCTTGTAGCTCTGCATGCAGGGCATAAGAGTTTTCACCTCCCTCGCGATCAAATGGTGCTTGAATTTTCTGTGCTGCCGCTTTGATTGCGGCTTCGCTTACTGGATTCTTACCATTGCTCTTAAAGTACTGTGCCGCACCTATTCCGGCACGTCGGCCAAATACCAAGAGGTCGGTAAGTGAGTTTCCACCTAAACGATTTGACCCATGCATTCCTCCGGCAACTTCGCCAGCGGCAAATAATCCCGGGACTCCAACTGCCGCTGCCGTATCAGGATCTACTTCTACGCCACCCATCACATAGTGACAAGTAGGACCAACTTCCATTGGCTCCTTTGTAATATCAACTCCAGCTAACTCAAAGAATTGATGCCACATTGAAGGCAGGCGCTTCTTAATTATTTCAGCGGATAAACGCTTTGAAACATCCAAGTACACGCCACCGTGTTCGGTTCCACGACCAGCTTTGACTTCACTGTTAATTGCGCGCGCAACCTCATCACGTGGAAGTAGTTCTGGAGGACGACGGTTGTTATCTTGATCTGTGTACCAACGATCGGCTTCTGCTTCATTGTCGGCGTAAATATTTTTAAACACTTCTGGAATGTACTTAAACATGAAGCGCTCACCAGCAGTATTAGTTAGGACTCCACCTTCACCGCGAACCGATTCAGTAACTAAAATTCCTCGTACCGATGGTGGCCAGACCATTCCTGTTGGATGGAACTGCAAAAACTCCATGTCAACTAAATTCGCACCAGCTTTAAGTGCTAGCGCATGTCCATCACCAGTACCTTCCCACGAGTTAGAAGTAATCTTAAAAGTTTTTCCAACTCCACCAGTTGCAATAATTACTGTTGGCGCTTCAAATAGAACTTCAGCCCCGCTCTCACGCCAATAGCCATAAGCGCCAGAGACTTTGCCTTTTTCTTTCAAAATATCTGTGATAGTCAATTCAGCGAAGACTTTAACGTTGCTCTCCATCGAACCATATTGCAGGCCATCTTTTTGTTGAAGCGCAACTATTTTCTGTTGCATTGTGCGAATAAGTTCTAAACCTGTGCGGTCCCCAACGTGTGCAAGACGTGGATACTCATGTCCGCCGAAGTTGCGTTGAGAAATCTTTCCCTCTTTAGTGCGATCAAAGAGCGCACCCCACGTTTCAAGCTCCCAGATTCGATCCGGAGCTTCCTTGGCATGAAGCTCGGCCATGCGGAAATGATTGAGGAATTTGCCCCCACGCATCGTGTCGCGAAAGTGGACCATCCAGTTGTCGTTGTCATTGACGTTACCCATTGAGGCCGCAGCTCCACCTTCAGCCATTACTGTGTGGGCCTTGCCAAATAGAGATTTACAGATGATGGCAACACGTAAACCTGCTTCACGCGCTTCAACAGCGGCACGTAATCCAGCACCACCAGCACCGATTACAAGTACGTCATACGAATGGCGTTCTAATTCGCTCATGTCAATTCCTTTTAAAAGAAGTAGAAGTTAGTGATTGCACCAGATGCAACCGCGCGGGTGTAGATATCGGCACTTGCAACTCCGAAGAGTGAGATCCAGGCAAAGGTCGCATGTTTATGGTTAAGCGCAGAGACAATAGTCCATGCCTTGTATCGCACTGGATGTTTTGAAAAGTGCTTCAAGCGACCGCCGAGTGTGTGGCGACATGTGTGGCATGAGAGTGAATAGAACCACAACATTGTTGTTGAAAACAGGAAGACGAGCGTTCCAACGCTCATGTGACCCCACTCTTTATCGCCATTTCTAAATGCCAAGATTGTATCCCACGTTAAAATCACATTGAAAATTAAGCCTGCATAAAAAAACCAGCGGTGGCTGTTCTGCAAGATAAGTGGTGCGCGTGTTTCGCCTGTGTACTTTGTATGTGGCTCGGCCACTGCACATGCAGGTGGCGACATCCAAAACGCACGGTAATACGCCTTACGGTAGTAGTAACATGTCATGCGAAAACCGAGTGGGAAGATCAAGATAAGTAGCGCTGGTGATATCCCAATACCAAAATACTTATTATTAAAAGGTTGACCAAAGATCGCTAGCGCAGTTCCAGGTTCACATGATGCAGATAAGCATGGTGAATAAAAAGGTGAGATTAAAGGTTCAGCAAAATAATATTTATTTTCAAACGCCCGAAAGGTTGCATAGATAACAAATGAGAAGAGGACTCCAAAGGTTATGGCTGGTTGTAACCACCATTTATCGGTACGCAGAGTGCGCTCTTTAATCTTCGCTCTATTCGGTGAAAACACACCTGACATTTCAAGCCCCCAGCCCTATTAATTCGGGTAAAACACTAGGGGCTAGTGTGCTCTTGTCGAGAAAAAACGGCTATAAAAATCCACGTCTAATGGCTATGAACTCAACCACACAAGTAAAAACTGGCGGAGGGCGTGGGATTTGAACCCACGAAACTTTCGTTTGCCGGTTTTCAAGACCGGTGCACTCGGCCGCTATGCGAGCCCTCCGTGGGAGAGGTTACCTGACTTAGGCTCTATCGAAAAATCCGCGCTACGTTAGGCAGGTAGTTTTAAGAGCTCTTCGATTACTATCGCCACACCATCATCCTGATGAGGACCGGCAACACCACTTGCATACTTAACTCCGTCAGGGTGGCCACCGACCATTGCATACGAACGTCCACACCATTGAAGCATTGAAAAATCATTGGGGTTATCACCAAATGAGATGCAATCACTGGCATCAATATTTAGCCGCGCAGCAACTTTTGCAAGTGTTTGCCCTTTAGAAATACCTAAGGCTGAGATTTCAAGTAGAGACTCTTTGGCATTTGAGTGAGTTACTGTAACAAGACCATCGAGTTCAGGAAGTGCAATTTCTAACATCTCATCAGATGTATATTCGCCACCACTACAACGGGCGAGCATTTTAAAAGCTGGCCCCCTAATTGCATCTTCGATTCGTACAACTCCAACATTATCTAAACCAACATCCCAGTGAGGAACATAAATTTTTTCGCGATGATAATAATCATGGGACTCGATTGCAAAGGATATTTGTGGAATAGCGGTGCGAAGTCGTTGGGCAACTTCTGCCTGCACTTGACTTGAAATCATCCATTCTTCTGTGACGGTACTAGTTTTAAGGTCATATAACATCGCACCGTTGCCACAAATCGCGCCGCCAAATCCAAAGGCATCACGAATTTCATTCATCCACCGAGGTGGGCGGCCCGTTACGAAGTAAATGTGAATTCCCATTGCATGGGCCTTTGAGAAGGCTTTGATTGTTCGCTCTGAAATTGTTCCATCATATTGCACAATGGTTCCGTCCAAATCGGTAGCAATAAGTTTTGGGCGCTTACTCACACCAACTCAAATCGATCTTTATTAAGGAATGGACGCAGTGCAGCCGGAATATTTACTGTTCCATCGTTATTTTGATGATTCTCTAAAATTGCAACGATCATGCGTGGGATTGCAACTAAAGTGCCATTTAAAGTTGCGACCGCCTTTGTGCCATCAGTGTCCTTGTAGCGAATATTCAATCGGCGAGCTTGAAACTCGGTGCAATTTGAAGTGCTTGTAACTTCCCGATACGCGCTTTGAGTTGGAATCCATGCTTCAATATCGAACTTGCGGTTGGCACTTGAACCAAGATCCCCTGATGCAACATCTATGACACGATAAGGGATCTCCATTGCATTCAGAAAATCTTTCTCCCACTGTAATAAACGTTTGTGCTCTTCTATAGCTTGATCTGGGTGGCAGAATGAAAACATTTCAACTTTATCGAATTGGTGAACACGAATAATTCCACGAGTGTCTTTGCCATATGTACCGGCCTCGCGTCGAAAACACGATGAATAACCAGCATAACGAATTGGTAGTTTTTCAACTGGCAAAACTTCGTCCATATGAAATGCAGCAAGAGGCACTTCGCTAGTACCCACGAGGTAGACGTCATCTTTTTCTAAGTGATAAACATTTTCTGCCGCTTGACCTAAAAATCCGGTTCCCTCCATAGCGGGTGGATTTACCAATACTGGCGGGATTACTGGCGTAAAACCTGCCTTTAATGCCGATGCAATCGCATAATTAACAAGTGCAAATTCAAGCATCGCACCCGAACCTGTTAAGTAATATGAGCGAGAACCGGCGACTTTTGCACCACGTTCGGTATCAATTGCGCCAAGAAGTTTCCCGAGTTCAACATGATCTCTCGCGACGAAATCGAATGTGCGCGGTGTGCCGACATGTTCGATTATTACAAAATCCTCTTCTTTTCCTATCGGCGCAGCTGGATCTAAAATATTTGAGAGTTGCATCACGAGGTTTTTCGTTGCTTCCTCAAGTTCTGTGCGCTTGCTGTCAGCTTCTTTAACTTTCATTGCAAGTATCTTTGAATTTTCAAGAAGCGTAGCTTTTTCATCGCCTTTCGCCGATGCGACCAATTTAGAGAGAGTATTTTGCTCAGCACGAAGGGCTTCAAACTCATTTAACGCTACTCGACGGTTTTCATCACTGACCAATGCTTTATCTACAATACTCTCATCTTCAAAACGTCCCCGTTGAGAAGCGCGTACTACTTCGGGATTCTCGCGCAAGAATTTGATATCAATCATTTTCCAGTCTTTTCTCGTGGGTAAGAGCCAAGAAAGCGGATGTCTTCACAGATCGCACGGAGAGCCTCAACCGTCTCTTTAATAGATACGTCTGCAATATGGCCCTCAGCATCGATAATGAAATGGTAATGGCCCAACTCTAAACCTGTAGGTCGACTTTGAATAAAAGTTAGATTCACATTCCGCTTAGCAAACTCAGTCAAAATATCTAGAAGCGCTCCGGCGTGGTCTATTCCAATAAATACCGCCAGTGAAGTGCGATCTAAGCCAGTTGCCTTTGGCGTTACACCTGGCTTTGAAACAAGAACGAAGCGAGTAACTGCCCCTGGATTGTCACCGATATTGTCGGCGATTACGCGAAGTCCATAATGCGCAGCGGCTACTGGAGCAGCAATTGCCGCATCAAACTCTCCACGCCCAATTGCTTCGGCTGCTGCTGCAGTTGAGGCTGTAACTATTAATTCAGCTTCTGGATAATTAGTTGCTATGTATGTTCGACACTGAGCTTCTGCGTGTGGGTGGGTAGCAATTCTACGTATGTCAATAACATCTTTCTTAACCATCAAAGCGAAGGAGACGGGCAAGGTAACTTCACCAACAATAGTAAGTGGGGTGCCTGTTGCAAGTTCGTCAAGAGTCCTAGCGACCACACCTTCAACGGAGTTTTCAATTGGTACTAACGCAAAATGAGCTTTACCAACTCGGACGGCATCAAGTGCGGCAGTTACATTGGCATATGGAATCAGGGAATCGTTGGAAGAGGTAATCTTTTTAAGCGCCGCTTCGGTGAAAGTTCCCTTTGGGCCAAGATATGCATATGTACTCACCTGCTAATGATACCCGAGCACCCTACGTGCATATGACGGATTATTTGTAATCAGAACTTCTACTCCATTATCTGAACAAAAACGCATGTCATCAGCGTCATCTACAGTCCAAACAAAGAGTTTTCGGTAATCTTGGGATAGTTCGGGATTTAATCGGAGATATTCCACGCTTGGTCCTAAGTATTGCGCCGAGGTATATCTACGCATAAGAACGTTAAATCGATCTTCCAACAATGCAACTGTTGGTTGTAGTGGATTTATCTTTCGAATATTTTCCAGGGCGAGCCAAGAAAAGGACATAATTGTTATCTCGATTGGTTGAACTTCTTGAGCGATGAGCTCCATCACTTTCTTTTCGACTGCACTTCCAGTTGGTACGGGGTGTTTTGTTTCAATTGCTAACTCTTTTTTATGATCTCTAGCTAGTTCAAGCAACTCATCTAATAGAATTGTCTCTGGGTAGTGGTGTTTAATCTCCATAAAATCCATCTCAGCAATTCGCCCGCCATAACTAGCCACCCGCTTCATATCAGCGTCATGCCAAAGAACGAGTTGATTATCTTGTGTCAACCGAACATCACATTCAAAGCCATCAGCCCCATCATCAAGAGCGCCTTGATAGGCCCTCATTGTCATCTCCGGAAAATCAATCGATGCACCACGGTGGGCGTAAATCTTCATGATTGAAGATTAACAGGGGTTAGGCTTACCTCTTATGGGCGGCTTTTACTTCGATAGCGATGCGCGCTCCGCCCTGGGTTTGGTACGAGATGGCAATGAGGATTCGGCATTTGTTTCTGGCCGTTTAATCGCAGTTGCTGATGGAATGGGCGGTCATGCCGGTGGAGAGGTGGCATCCAGAATCGCAATTAGAGCTCTTCAATCAATGGCTCCAATGCTCACCGATAAAACTATTGATTCTGATTCGACGCACAATTCATTAATCAACTCGTTGCACACAATCGACACTGAAATTGGCGATTTTGCCCGTGAGGCAATCGAACTACGAGGAATGGGAACTACTTTAACTGCGCTCGTGATTCATGCTGATGAAATTGCACTACTGCATGTTGGTGATTCTCGATGTTATCGATTACGCGGAAATACCATCGAGCAGTTAAGTAATGACCATACTGTTATTCAAGAATTACTTTCTCAAGGAGCTATTACTCTTACCGAGGCTCTTGATCATCCTCAACGCTCTGTTTTAACTCAAGCGCTTATGGGTGAAGGAAATGTTGTTCCAGTTTTGCAACTATTTGATGCAAAAGAGGGTGATCGTTATCTTTTATGTAGCGATGGTTTATCGAGTGTTTTAACTGAGAAAGAGATAAAGCTTCTCTTAAAGAAGCGTGATAGAAAAGCCGCTATTAAAGCTCTATTCGATGCAACATATATTCAAGGTGCACCAGATAACATCACAGTTCTTATTGCAGATATCACTCGTGAAGAAGTTATCACGAATGAGTTTTTGGGGGCGGCTCTGTGAGCGCAACACTTCTGGGTGGACGATACAAGCTTGGTGAAATGATTGGCACCGGAGGAATGGCCGATGTTTATGTCGCAGAAGATGTAAGGCTTGCGCGCTCCGTTGCAATCAAAGTTTTGCGCAGTGATTTAGCTCGCGATCCATCTTTTGTTGCACGTTTTAGAAAAGAGGCCTTAGCTGCCGCTGGCTTAAACCACCCGGGCATTGTTGCTGTTTATGATTCGGGTGAAAAACCCGCGCCGTACATTGTTATGGAACTTGTCTCTGGTCATACCCTGCGCGAACTCATACATAAAGGAGAGCGCATTCCGCTTAAGCGAGCACTTGAAATTGGTGAAGGAATTTTAGCTGCTCTCGAATACTCGCATGAGCGAGGCATTGTCCATCGTGATATCAAACCTGCAAACATCATGATTACTGATCAAGGTGATGTAAAAGTTATGGATTTTGGAATAGCGCGAGCGCTTGCAGATTTAGGTGCAACCTTAACAAATACGTGGAACATTGTCGGGACCGCCCAATACTTATCCCCTGAGCAGGCTTTAGGTGAAGTTGCAGATCTTCGCAGTGATATCTACTCAACTGGTTGCTTACTCTACGAAGTTCTTACCGGAAAACCTCCCTTTACGGGTGATACGCCGGTTTCGATTGCATATCAACATGTCTCAGGAAAATTGGTTGCCCCAAGCGTACTTCAACCCGATTTACCACCAGGTGTTGATGTAATTTTATCTGTGGCTCTAGCTAAGAAGGTTGAGGATCGATATCAATCTGCGGGCCTAATGCTCGATGATCTCTTTAAAATCTCGGCGGGGCAGGCTTTAACCACTAAGGCACCAAGGGCAAAGATTTCCAGGCGTAAAGTATTAGTAAGTGTGCTCTCATCCCTTCTCGCGATTTCTTTAATCGCTACCGGGTTGATTCTGACCAAGCCCTCGGAAGATGCAACAACTTTCCCCCAGATTCCAAATGTTGTCGGACTCACTGAGGCCGAAGCTAAAGCTCTGTTATTGAATTATGTCGTCACAGTTACAAGAGCTCATGATGCTCAAATTCCTAAGGATCGTGTTGCTAGTCAGATTCCACTCGCCACGGTGCGTGCTCAAAAAGGCTCTGGTGTTGTGCTCACCCTCTCGGATGGCCCTGGAGATTCAATAGTTCCGGGGGATTTAGTTGGCATGTCTTTAGTAGATGCACGTGCTGCATTATCTGCAGTTGGCTTATTAATTGCACGAACCGAGGCTGTACCATCAAATGAGCCACAGGGAACTGTTTTGAAAGTTACACCTGAAGGTGGTTCAACAATTACCGCCGGAAGTGGTGTAATTCTAAAAATCGCAAATGGTGAGATTGAGGTTCCAGAACTTATTGGAGTTGATGCAATCCAAGCGAAAACACTTCTTGCTCAAGTTGGTTTCTTAGTGAATGAGATTCAAGCCTACGATGCTAATCAGCCGCTTGATGTGGTTATTAGACAAGCCCCCGATGCAGGCACTACTCAAACAATTGGTAAATCTGTGACAATCACAATTAATACTGCGCCTTAAACTTTAATACCCACAATAGGTGAAAGACCTACCGCTTTTTCGCGCGCATGCAAATCTCCACATTCATATAACCAATTAGCTAGCGTTGCATGTCCATGCTCAGTCAATACCGATTCAGGATGAAACTGCACTCCTTGTATCGGTAAGGTGCGGTGTCGCATCGACATTACGATTCCAGAATCGGTCTGACTTGTTATTTCGAGATCCTCGCCGACTGTAGCTGGCTCAACGCACAACGAGTGATAGCGTGTTGCCGTAAATGGTGTAGGTAGACCTGCTAGAACGCCTTGGGATTTGTGGTACACCAATGAGGTTTTTCCATGTAGCAACTCTGGCGCTCGAGAAACAGTTGCACCAAATGCGACACCGATTGCTTGATGCCCAAGGCAAACCCCAAATAAAGGAATCTCTTTTTCGGCGCAGTATTTAATCATTGCGATGCTTACTCCGGCTTTTTCTGGAATCCCTGGCCCTGGAGAGATAAGTACGCCGTCAAAATCTTTGGCGGCATCTGCCTCAACCTCATCATTTCGAACAACTGTGCACTGTGCACCTAACTGACCCAGATATTGGACCAGGTTAAAAACAAATGAGTCGTAATTATCGATAACCAGGATTTTTGTTGCCATAGGAGCATTCTTACCCATGGTGTATCTTTCATGTATGCCTAAATCAAAGCTCCGTAAGAAAGTTATTGAAAAGCACAGCCATGAGGCTCAAGTCGTCGTTGACGCTCCACACGCCCCGCTTGAGAGCCCAAAGTGGCTCGCTCCAACCATGGTGGCTGGCTTCTTAATTGGTTTATTGTGGATCGTCGTTTTTTATGTTACCCAAACTCGCTATCCAATCCCGGGAATTGGAGCTTGGAACATGATTGTTGGCTTTAGCTTCATTGGTGTTGGCTTCTCCCTAGCAACTAGGTGGAGATAGCGGTAGAGGTAAACCTCTAAATTACACGGATGTAACTCTCTCCACATTGTGGATAATAGCTGTGGATAACTCTTAGCGCTTATTTAATATGAACTGCGCGCTAATCAAGCCGCCGATTAACCCTCCGAGATGGGCCTTCCAATCTATTCCTCCTAGGATAAACCCAACTACAAAATTAATTCCGATAATCACGTAAATAGATCGAACCTCTGCACCGATTCTATTTCCAACGATGACCATAGCTCCAAACAAACCAAAAATCGCACCTGATGCGCCGACTGAATAATTAGTTGCTGGTGCAAAATAGGCTGATGTTAAAGAGCCAGTGAGAAGTGAAAAAAGGAAGACAAGCAAAAGTTTACGTGTGCCAAATGCCGCTTCTAAAGGATTTCCTAAAACCATTAACGCATACATATTAAAACCTAGGTGCAGTAAACCTGCATGTGTTAATGCCACAGTAATTAATCTGTACCACTCGTTGGTTGCTCTTAAATATTCAATGTTTGGTAAAACTAAATGCACCTCAATTGATGGAATAACCATCTGCAGCAGATATGCACCGCAGATAATTGCGATTAAAGAATATGTTGCAGAACGTTTAAGCAATGGTGATGCTGTTGATTGTGATGTCGGTTACTGGCTTGTCTTGTGCACCAGTCTTGGTTTTACCAATTGCATCTACGACTGCCCGGCTAGCCGAATCCTTAACCTCACCGAAGATTGAATGCTTTCGGTTTAACCATGTTGTTGGTGCGGTTGTAATGAAGAATTGTGAACCATTTGTTCCTGGTCCTGAGTTGGCCATAGCAAGAATGTAAGGACGATCAAAGACTAACTCCCCGTGGAATTCATCTGCGAAGCGGTAACCAGGACCACCGGTTCCTTTTCCAAGTGGATCTCCGCCTTGAATCATGAAACCGTCGATGATGCGGTGAAAAATTGTTCCGTCATACAAATTAGCTTTTGTTTTTTCGCCAGTCTTTGGATCTGTCCACTCCTTGGCACCGGTTGCTAGCTCAACAAAGTTGGCAACAGTCTTAGGTGCGTGGTTTGGAAAGAGCTCAATGGTTATGTCGCCGAGAGATGTGTGAAGAGTTGCAGTCGAAACAGTCCTAGCTAGTGTCATGTGGAGACCCTTGGTATCAAGCTAGAGTTTTTTGAGCGTATCTTGAAAGTTTTAACCAACATAACGCCACTCTGACCTAATATCCCTTCCTTTTTGTTAGTACGAGGGGTTCATCATACCTATATAAAAGCCTTAGGCACCTCCAACTAAAGTAATATGCTACTTGACACATATGCGTTTAAGCGCATATATTTCATTCGTGGCTTGGGATATTGATCTTCATGCGGAGGTTGTTGTCTGGCTACAAGAGTTGCCGGAAAGGGACTACGAAAATGTCATAGCCGCCATGGATGCTCTCAAAATAGACGGACCAAATTTGGGTCGTCCATTTGTGGACCACGTCAAAGATTCAAAACATAAGAACATGAAGGAGTTAAGACCGCCTGGAAGGCATTTAAGAATTTTGTTTGCTTTTGACCCAACCAGACAGGCGATAATTTTGGTGGCAGGAGACAAGACAGATGATTGGGTTGGTTGGTATAAACGAAACATTCCAATAGCCGACAAGAGGTTCGACAAACACCTTAATGATTTGAAGGGAAGGAAGAATTAATGCCTAAAAGAAATGCAACTCTTGAAGATGTGCGAAAGAAGCGTCCTGTCAACGAGAACCGTGTTAAGAAGATTCGTGAATCAATCTTGGCTCAATCTCGTGCTGTTCGGTTATCAGAATTCCGAAAATCTCTTGAATTAACTCAAGTCCAGATTGCAGAAATAATTGGAATAGATCAATCGAATGTTTCAAGAATTGAACGCGGAAAATTCTCTAACACAGAAATAGGCACACTACAGGCTTATATAGAAGCGCTGGGTGGTACTCTTGAAATACATGCCCGCGTAGGAAAGAAATCCCACTTGTTGCTTGATTCTGAATATGAAAAAGTTATTTCTAGTAAATAATTTGAAATACGCTTTGGTTATTGGAAGGTATTTATTATGCAAGTAATTAGATATAAATCTCCTACCGAATTTCTTTCTGCAACTGAAGATTTACGCTCCGCCGAAATAATTAGAACTAACCTCATTTCAAGCATTGCAAACTCTGTAGCAAACGGGTCTCACACTTATGAAACTTGCTACTGGTGGGCAGTTAAAGAGGGTAATAAAACCGCAGGTGTTGCAATAAGAACTGCGCCTTACGGTTATGTTTTTTCACCTATATCTGAAGATGCAATCAAAATACTCATAAAAGAAATTCGAGTGGGTGATCCTGATGCCAAGGAGTTTTCCGGTCCAAGAAGCGTTATAGATGAGATAGAAACTATTCTCGGAGTTAAACCTATTGAATCCGAAGGTGAATTGATTTATAAATTAACCACTTTGAATCCTGTAACTCAACAAGGCCACGTAAAGGTAGCAACTGAAGCTCATTACGATTTGATTTTGAAATGGATGAAAGCTTTTATTGCAGAAACAGGTATCGCGTTCTATAACTTGGAAGGAAATGTAAAAAATGCCATTGAGAGAGGTGCTTACTGCCTTTTGGAGATTGAAGGCGCGCCCGTATCTTTGGGTGGTTTTGCGGCTCTTGTAGAGGTTTTAGGACAAAAAATTGGACGTGTGGGACCAATCTATACTCCAATAGACTTTCGCAAACGTGGATATGCCAGTGTAATTACTTCCCATATAACACAACTGCGCATCAATGAAGGCGCGATTCCAACACTTTATACACAGTCGGACAATCCAACAAGTAATAAAATTTACCAAGACCTTGGATACGAGTTAATTGATGAAATACGTAAAATAAAATTCTAAAAAGTTTTCCTTTACGCCAATTTGTTTCTAACCCTGCGTAAAAAATTTCTTAAGAAATTTAAAATCTCCACGGTTTGGGCGAAGATTTTTTGTGTGGAGACCAGGGGAATCGAACCCCTAACCCCCGCCTTGCAAAGGCGGTGCTCTACCAATTGAGCTAGGTCCCCGTATTAGAACGGGTGGGCCTAGATGGACTCGAACCATCGACCTCTTCCTTATCAGGGAAGCGCTCTAACCAGGCTGAGCTATAGGCCCGCATAAAAGATCACTCTTTAATGCAGAAGCGCAAGGTTACCTTGAACTTCGCTAACTCCCAAAATGGGGATTTAGGCCCTACAACTTCAGGTGCGAACCATACTAAGTTTTTGGGGAAATCTCATCTTCACTATTTTTTGTCACTGAAACCAAGGCAACACCTTCATCAAGATTAACTAAACGGACTCCCATCGAATCTCGGCCAGTTTGGCGAACCTCTGCCGCTGGTGTTCGCATTACCGTTCCAGCCGATGTGATGGCTAAAACCTCATCTCCATCGCGCAACACAAGCGCGCTCACTAATGATCCACGCGAGTTTTCATCTATTTTGGCAGCTTTAATGCCAATCCCACCTCGGCCTTGTAGTCGATACTCCTCAATTGGAGTCTTTTTACCAAAACCACCATCGGTTGCAATAAAGACAAATGAGTGTGCTGCTAATTCACTATCTATTCGAGCCATAGTTAACAATGAGTCCCCGCTTCGAAACTTCATTCCAATAACGCCACTAGTTGATCTGCCCATTGGACGCAATGAGCCATCGTCGGCGGTAAATCGAAGAGACATCCCCTTTGTTGATACTAAGAAAAGTTCATCCTCTGCATTAATGAGTGATGCGCTAACAACTTCGTCATTTGGTTTTAATGAGATTGCTATTAAACCACCAGTGCGAGGAGAGTCAAATTCAACAAGTGGTGTTTTTTTAATAAGTCCACCCTTTGTTGCAAGCACTAAGAATGGTGAAATTGTGTAATCTTTAAGCGCTAAGACCTGCTCAATTTTTTCTTCGGGTTTAAAGGCCATCAAATTTGCAACATGCTGGCCCCGTGCATCGCGTCCTGCATCTGGAAGTTCATGAACTTTTGCGCGATAGACCCGGCCTTGGTTAGTAAAGAACAACAACCAATCATGAGTCGATGCGACAAAGAAATGATCTACAACATCATCTTCTTTTAATGCTGCTCCTTTTACGCCGCGGCCACCACGTCGTTGAGATCGATAGAGATCTGCCATGGTGCGCTTGGAATAACCCCCGCGAGTAATCGTTACGACAACATCTTGATCTGGAATTAAATCTTCAGCACTAAAATCGCCTTCGCTGGCAACAATCTGAGTGCGGCGCTCATCGCCATACTTAGTAACGAGCTCTATCAGCTCATTTTTGACGATTCCGCGCTGTTTATCGGTACTTGCCAAGATTGCATTTAATTCAACGATGTCGGACATTAACCCGTCATACTCATCATTAATTTTTTGTCGCTCAAGAGCTGCAATGCGGCGAAGTTGCATATCCAAAATCGCGTTAGCTTGAATCTCGTCAACATCTAGTAACTTCATTAAACCTGTTCGCGCCTCTTCAGGAGTTGTAGAGGCCCTGATTAAAGCGATTACGGCATCGAGGGCATCGAGGGCTTTTAAATAGCCCTGCAAGATATGTGCTCGACGCTCTTTTTCAGCTAAACGGAACTTAGTGCGGCGGACAATTACTTCGACCTGATGTTCAATGTAATATCGGATAAATTCGTCAAGGCGTAATGTACGTGGAACGCCATCGACGAGGGCCAACATATTGGCACCAAAAGTATCTTGCAACTGCGTGTGCTTATAGAGATTGTTAAGAATCACTTTAGGAATCGCACTATTTTGCAAAACGACAACTAGGCGTTGACCTAAACGCTCATTTCCCTCATCGCGCACATCGGCGATGCCCTTAATTTTTCCATCTTTGACTAGCTCAGCAATTTTAAGTGCAAGGTTGTCGGGGTTAACTTGGTAGGGTAATTCGCTAATAACCAAACATGTTCGTTTATTAATCTCTTCAACTTGCACGACTGCGCGCATGGTGATCGAACCTCGACCGGTGCGATAAGCATCTTCTATTCCACCGCGGCCAACTATGAGTGCTTTTGTTGGAAAGTCTGGCCCTTTAACAATCTTTAGAAGTTCATTAAGAAGCTCTTCTTGTTTTAACTCTGGGTGTTCAAGTGTGTAAACAACGGCTTCACCGATTTCGCGTAAGTTGTGTGGGGGGATATTAGTAGCCATTCCTACAGCGATTCCAGCACTTCCATTAACTAAGAGGTTTGGAAAGCGTGAAGGTAAAACCGTTGGCTCTTGTGATCGACCATCATAGTTAGGTACAAAGTTGACGGTATCTTCATCGATATCGCGCATCATCTCCATGGCAATGTGAGATAAGCGGGCCTCGGTATAACGCATTGCCGCTGCTGGATCGTTACCAGGCGAGCCAAAGTTTCCATTGCCGTCAATCAACAAGTATCGAAGCGACCAGTGTTGGGCAAGGCGGACAACTGAGTCATAAATAGCAGTGTCTCCGTGTGGGTGGTAATTACCCATAACATCACCGACGATACGTGAGGATTTGTAGTAACCCTTATCTGGGCGATAACCAGCGTCATACATCGCGTACAAGACGCGGCGATGAACAGGTTTTAAACCATCGCGCACATCAGGAAGTGCCCGACCAACAATGACCGACATCGCATAGTCCAGATATGAACGAGCCATCTCCACTTGTAGGTCGACGGTCTCAATCTTGTCGAAGGATTGTAAATTCTTTGGGTTTAAATCATCCATTAGATATCCAAGAATCTAACATCTTTGGCATTTCGTTGAATAAATGCCCGACGTTTTTCTACATCTTCACCCATAAGAACTGAAAAAAGATCATCGGCTGCTGCGGCATCTTCAAGCATTACTTTAATGAGAACGCGGTGCTCTGGATCCATTGTTGTATCCCACAACTCTTTAGCTGGCATCTCACCTAAACCTTTAAAACGTTGGATTCCATCCTCTTTGGGAAGGCGTTTTCCATTATCTAAACCTATTTGAATCATTCCATCGCGTTCGCGATCGCTGAATGCGTATTCGACATGGTCTTTCCCTCCCCATTTTAATTTATATAAAGGGGGTTGGGCAAAATAGACAAACCCGTTTTCAATAAGTGGACGCATAAAACGAAATAGTAAAGTCAACAACAACGTGCGAATATGTTGACCATCCACATCGGCATCGGCCATTAAAATAATTTTGTGGTAGCGCAGTTTTGCAATATCAAAATCGTCATGCACTCCTGTGCCGAGGGCGGTTATTAACGCTTGCACTTCGTTATTTTGTAAGACTCGGTCAATGCGTGCTTTTTCAACATTGAGAATTTTCCCCCGAATAGGTAGCACGGCTTGGTTACGTGAATCGCGTCCGCCTTTTGTTGATCCTCCAGCTGAATCGCCTTCTACAATATAAAGTTCACACTTTTCTGGATCAGTCCATTGGCAGTCGGCCAATTTACCGGGCATTCCACGTCCTTCAAGTAAACCTTTTCGGTTTCGGCTTAAATCGCGGGCCTTTCGCGCCGCGACACGTGCAGCCGCAGCATCAATACTCTTTCGAACAATTTCTTTGCCCTCACTTGGATTTTGTTCAAACCAAGTCGTTAACTCTTCATTTACAACTTTTTGCGTGAAGGTTTTAGCGATCGTATTTCCTAGTTTTGTCTTTGTCTGTCCTTCAAATTGGGGGTCAGCTAGTTTAATTGAAACAATCGCAGTTAAACCTTCTCGGACATCATCGCCAGTTAAGCGGTCCTCCTTCTTTCTAATAAAGCCTTGTTCTTCACCAAATTTATTCACTACTGATGTAAGCGATGTTCGAAATCCCTCTTCGTGTGCACCACCCTCGTGGGTGTGAATAGTGTTGGCAAATGTATATACAGATTCACTAAAACCCGCATTCCACTGCATGGATACTTCTAGTGTGATTTTATCTTTAGTATCTTCAGCCGTAAAGGAGATAATCGATTTGTGTGTTTCTCCGCGAGTTGAGTTTAAATGTTTTACAAAGTCAGAGATTCCACCTTGGTACTGAAAGCGAACTGTTAGTTGTTCACCTTTTTCGTCAACATGGCCTGCACGTAGATCGGTTAAAGTTAAAATTAAACCTTTATTAAGAAATGCCATTTCTCGTAAACGTGTAGATAGCACTTCGAAAGAGAAATCCGTTGTTTCAAAAATTTCCTTTGATGGCCAAAACCGTACGGTTGTTCCTGAGGTTGTAGACGCCTCACCTTTTTTCACTGGTGCAGTCGGAATACCTAGCTTGTAATCTTGATACCAAAAACTTCCATCTCTTTGAACAATCACGGAGAGATCTGTGCTGAGCGCGTTAACTACTGAGATTCCAACTCCATGCAATCCGCCGGATACTGAATATCCACTATCGCCAAATTTTCCACCTGCATGGAGCGTTGTGAGTACAACTTCGAGCGCGGGTTTCTTTTCAATTGGATGAATATCTACTGGGATCCCTCGGCCATTATCAATAACTTCTACTCCACCATCTGCCATTAAGGCGATGTTAATTTCAGTGCAGTAGCCAGCTAACGCCTCATCAACTGAGTTATCTACAACCTCGTAAACGAGGTGGTGGAGCCCCCGTTCGCCAGTTGAGCCGATATACATTCCGGGGCGCTTTCGGACCGCCTCCAGGCCCTCAAGGACAGTGATCGCACTGGCGTCATAGGAGTTCTCGACCATCTCACTCCTTATCGCACTGTTAACTCAAACCCTTATAAAGGCGCCTGGAGGGGATAATCCCATCTGTAAGGCTTTATCATATACGTAAAAGTAGGGAAGAAATACCCGAAAAAAGGGCTGTATGTGGGTATAGCCGAGCGTTGAGCGCTTTAGTGAGGGTTCCTATTACCCGTACGTGTCTCTTGGGCCTCTAGCGTTGCGAATTGTGCGAATTCCTTTTTTCCACGTGGGTCCGTGGGGGCCTATAAAAATCAGTTTTTCAATCGTTGCCCCTGATGGGTCTTTTTGAATTGTGGCCAAGAGTTGCGTTGCTACCAAAGATAATTGAACGGCCCAGGCCGTTGATGAGCTTTGAACAGTTAGCACCCCACCTGAAATAGAGATGGGTGTTGTGTGTTGGCTAATCTCAACTCCAACAATCTGGGGCCAATTAATAAATAGATTTCCTTCTGCTAGTCCACTGTCCCACTCGCGCTCTGTGATGAGATTATTTAGAACCCCGCCGATTAACTCTGGATCACCTGGTTGTCCAACGCGTTGAGTTAGAGCGGAATTATTTTTCTTTCGGATCGAACCCGTTTTAAAACTATTAAACAAATCAAGAGCTAAATCTCTTTTACTCATTAACTAGTACCTTTCTTTACTAACCCTGGTGTTACATAAAATCGATGGGTCAACAACTCGGGTGGTAAATCGCTCTCAACTGCAGCGGTAATAATAGTTTGTTCTGCAATTGTGGTTGCTGACATTAATTGAACTCTTCTTGAAGTATCAAGTTCAGCGAAAACATCATCTAAAATTAAAATGGGTTCTGAGCCCTCACTTTTAAGTAAGTTGAATGAGCCAATTCGCAGAGATATTGCTATCGACCATGACTCCCCGTGACTGGCATATCCTTTTGCTGGAAATTCTCCGAGTTGTAAATGTAAGTCATCGCGGTGTGGGCCAATTAAAGAGACCCCGCGCTCTATCTCTTGGTATGCAACCTCTTCTAAGCGCTGTGATAAAACAGAGATATTGTGCTCAATATTATTACTAACACCTTCTGTGCCACTTTTGTAGGAAATTGAGGCTAGTTTGACCTCGTTTAAATTAGCGTAGTTTTTGGCAACCCAAGGATTAAGAGCTTCAATAAGAGCGATTCTTTCCGCTGTCAATTGAGCGCCGAATTTAATTAATTGTTCATTCCAAGAAACGAGAGCGTTTGTTGAGGCACGAGTTTTTAATAACGCGTTTCTTTGTTTAACCACACGTTCGTAATCTGAAATAACACCAGCCAAACGAGGCGAGCGGGTTACTAATAATCGATCTAGAAAATTACGTCTAACTCCTGGTTCACCTCGAACTAAATCTAAATCTTCAGGTGAGAAATAAACCACTTGGCAAGCGCCTAAAATCTCCCTTTGACTTCGGGTGGGATTTGAATTTATCCGCGCACGGTTGGCTTTACCTGTGTTTATTTCTAAATCAACCTGTAAAGTTCTTTCATCTCTTTCGATCTCTACGCGAATAATCGCTTGTGAAGCGCCTAAAGTGATAAGAGGTGTGTTATTCGAAACTCTATGCGAGGACAGAAAAGAGAGGTAAATCAAGGCCTCTGCAATATTAGTTTTTCCAGAACCATTATCTCCGATAAATGTTGTAACCCCTGGTGGGAGCTCCAACTCTAATAAAGAGTATGAGCGGAAGTTGGTTAACTCCAACTTGTTTATACGCATATAAAACTCTGTGATTAAGAGGCGTAGCGCATAGGCATTAACAAATATCTGTAATTTTCAATCAGTGCGCCATCTTTGTCGCTTTTACCCATTAAAATCGCTGGTTTATTCGGTCCTGTAAATGAGATTTGAACAAATTTTGTCCCTACTGCCGTTAAACCGTCGGCTAGAAATGTTGGGTTGAAGGCGATAGATATTGCCTCTCCAGTTAAGAGGATTTCAATAACCTCAGTAGCTTGAGCTTCTTCCCCCGCGCCGGCCTCTAATGAGAGCGAGTTGTTATTAAAATCTAAACGAAGTGGAACGGTCTTGTCTGTTACTAGTGCTACTCGTTTCACAGAATCTAGAAGTGTTGCTACATCAATAAGTGCGGTAGTTGTAACTTCTTGCGGAAGTAAATGTTGATAAGGGGGGAAGGTGCCATCCAACATGCGAGAAGTCATTGTTTTACCATTACTTGCAAAACCTGCTAATCGATCATTGCTTGTGTTTGGAGCGAATGAAACTGAAACGTTTTTAGTTCCGGTTAAAGATTTTGCTGCATCGGCGATTGTTCGGGCTCTTAAAAGCGCAGTTGTGGAAAAGTTTGGTGTTGTTGGATCCCATTGAATTTCTCTAACTGCTAATCGATATCTATCAGTTGCAGCTAATGTCACGGTTTCAGAGTTAACTTCAATGTGCACACCTGTTAGGGTTGGAAGCGAATCATCTCGGCCTGCCGCAATAGCCACTTGAGCAACAGCGGTTGCAAAAACATCGCTGGTTATAACACCGGTCGTATCTGGTAACTCTGGAAGGTTTGGATACTCATCCACCGACAGGGTTGGGAGTGTAAATTTTGCGCTTCCGCTAGTTACCAAAACACGTGTTCCTTCAAGCTCGAAGGTGATTGATTTACTGGGTAAAGAGCGCGAAATCTCCGCTAGCAGTTTTCCAGGAACTAACACCTTCCCGCTCTCTTTAATCTCTGCTTGAAAGTGCGCTTTACTAGCGGTCTCTAAATCCGAAGCTGACAAATAAACTTGATCTCCTGTCGCATCAATAACAATGCCTAACAACTCTGTTTTTATAGGTCGAGTTGAAAGGCTTCTGGATACCCAATTAACACCATCAACTAAAACAGACTGCTCAACAGTGAACTTCATAACGCACTCCAATTCAGTGAAAGGTTCGTTTCACACCTAGATCTATATATATAAAGGTAGTCGTAGTAACCACAAGGGTTTACTGTGGAGAAAACATAAAACCCCTGCTCACAACGGAGTGTGGGGAGGGATAAAAGGTGCAGAAAAATGGAAAAACTGTGGATAACTCGTGTAAACATCAACCTAAACACCTTCTCCCACATAAAACTAACCCTATTACCCACACTAATAACGGAAAATCCCACATTTATCCACAACTTATCCACAGTTGGGGGCAAACGCGAGAAACGCAAGGCCAACCCCAATGGGGTCATCTCGCTTGTTGTTTAATCCTATTAGTGAGCTCAGTGACCTGGTTATAGATCGATCTGCGCTCAGCCATCAACTGGCGGATCTTGCGGTCGGCATGCATAACCGTTGTGTGGTCACGCCCACCGAATGTTTGGCCGATCTTTGGTAGCGAGAGTTCGGTTAACTCACGGCATAAATACATCGCAATCTGTCGGGCGTTAACTAACACTCGAGAGCGAGATGTCCCACACAAATCATCAATCGTGAGGGAGAAATAGACAGCGGTCTGAGCCATGATGGTCGCTCCAGTTATTTCTGGGTTTCCCTCATTAGGAATTAAGTCCTTTAAAACAATCTCAGCTAAAGAGAGATCTACACTTTGACGGTTAAGGGATGCAAAAGCTGTTACACGAATCAACGCCCCCTCTAGCTCGCGGATATTCGTCGAAATTTTACTAGCAATGTACTCCAAAACATCATCAGGGGCATTTAATTTATCTTGCGCAGCCTTCTTACGAAGAATAGCGATACGTGTTTCGAGCTCAGGCGGTTGAATATCAGTGATTAAGCCCCACTCAAACCTACTTCTCAAGCGATCTTCTAAAGTAGTTAGTTGTTTCGGAGGACGGTCACTCGATATAACTATTTGTTTATTAGCATTGTATAAAGTGTTAAAGGTATGAAAAAACTCTTCTTGTGTACGTTCTTTATTTTCCAAAAATTGAATGTCATCAACAATTAAAACATCAAGATCACGATATCGGCGCTGGAACGCCGAAGCTTTATCATCTCGAATAGAATTAATAAAGTCATTTGTAAACTCCTCGGAAGATACGTATCGAACACGCACATTTCTATATAACTCTTTTGTGTAGGCCCCAATAGCGTGCAGGAGATGGGTTTTACCTAATCCTGACTCCCCATAAATAAATAATGGGTTGTAAGCCTTAGCTGGCGCTTCGGCAACTGCAACTGCAGCAGCATGCGCAAAACGGTTGGAAGAACCAACAACAAATTTTTCAAATGTGTAACGTGGATTGAGTTGAGATAACTCTCCACTCTGTATTTTTTGTCCTTGCACCTCGTCGCGGCCAGTGCCCATTTTTGGTGTTAAAAATTCAATATCAACTTCAGGAGTGGTCGCAGAAAACGTCTCCAGAGTTTCATCAACAGTCACAGCGATGTTAGTTTTTTCACCAAGTTCACGGGTTAGGACTTCACTAACAGCTCCACGCAGACGACTCTCTAAAACGTCTTTAGCAAAAAGATTTGGGGTGGCCACTAAAAGGGTTGTTTGATCACTGTTGTGGAGCAGACCTAAAGGCTTTGATAGTTGAAGAAAGGCGCGGTGTTGAGGCGCATCTAAAGCGACCTCTTCAATAACCAATCCCCATAAAGCGCTGAGCTCTATCCCTTTAACGTCCACGCGAGGCCTCTCTGATATCCACAGGGTTATCCACAACCTGTGGTCTAAACCTCAAGTTGAGCCCTAAAAACTCCCTAAACCAGGAAAACCTGTGGAGAGAGATGAAAAGTAGAGCGAAAACCCAAAAATAGCAACTGGTTATCCACAGCACAAGAGGGGCATAAAGAGCGGAGTTGAGTTTGACCCGCTTATCCCAAGACCTCTACCGTTACACCCTCGCTTCCCCCGTATTTCTGACCGCACAACTTTTAAAGTTCTTAGGAGCCCCACATGACAAAACGTACTTTTCAACCCAACACTCGGCGCCGCGCCAAGAAGCATGGCTTCCGCGCACGCATGGCAACCCGCGCAGGTCGCGCAATTCTTGCCGCTCGCCGCGTCAAAGGTCGCGCTCGACTTTCGGCATAAGGCTCTTTAAGACAGATTCTGGTGCTAGCTAAAACTGCACGGCTTACTGAGAGTGGCGATTTCGCCCGCGCAACCAAATCCGGCCTTCGATATTCTTCGGCTAACTTTGTCGGCTACTTATATATCAACACGACCTCTACCGAGCCTGCTCGAGCAGGGTTGATTATTAGCAAATCTGTGGGTGGTTCAGTCATACGACATCGCTTAGCACGAAAAATCAGACATCGTTTGCGCGATCATTACTTGCAACTACCAATCGGCAGTTTGTTAGTAATCAGAGGATTAAATAAATCAGCAACTGCTAATACTCAGTTTGAAATCAGCGAAGTTATTAAACATTTATTGGATAAAGCACATATTCGAATGGACAAGAAGTGAGAAAGTTTTTTATCGCACCAATTAAATTTTATCAAAAATGGATCTCTCCAATGTTTGGACCGAGATGCAAGTACTACCCATCGTGTTCAAGTTACGCAGTATCAGCAATAGAGGCTTACGGAATCAAAGGAGTTGCAATGAGCGCGTGGCGTTTAGTGCGATGTAATCCATGGTCTTATGGCGGTGTTGACTACGCAGTTAAAGAAAAGGCTGGAGTTTAATAAATGGATAGCATCCTAAAACCCTTATATATCGCTGTTTCTTGGGTGATTGTTACGCTTCACGACCTGCTCTCTCCAATATTTGGTACAGATAGCGGCGTCTCATGGTCACTCGCGATTGTGGGTCTAGTGATTCTAATCAGAATTATTTTAATTCCACTCTTTGTTAAACAAATAAAGAGCCAACGAGCACTGACTGCGCTTCAACCACACATGAAAGAGATTCAAAAAAAATACAAAGATGACCGCCAAAAACAATCCGAAGAGATGATGAAACTTTACAAGGAACACAAAACCAATCCTCTTGCATCATGTTTCCCAATTCTTGCACAAGCACCAATCTTTTTTGCACTTTTTACAGTCTTGAACGGAATTGGGAAAACGCCACCAATTAAACATGGCGTATTTACTCAAGATGATGTAGTCAGTGCGGCAAACGCTAAATTCTTTGGTGCTCCGATCTCACAAACGTTTCTTGGCACCGACATCACAACAGTTAAAATTGTTACAGTTATCTTGATTGCATTCATGTCGCTAACTACTTTTACCACTCAACGACAGTTGATGTTAAAGGGTATGCCAAAAATGGATTCCAGTAATAATATGATGTTGCAACAACAAAAAATAATGTTGTATGCCTTCCCGGTAATTTTTGCTATATCAGGAGTTAACTTTCCTATTGGGGTTTTAATTTATTGGTCGACAACAAATCTTTGGACATGGGGACAACAGTTCTATGTCATTAAACGAAACCCAACACCAGGATCTCCTGCCTACGAGGAGCTCCAAAAGAAAAAGACGAAAAAAAGCGGAGTTATTCCGAGCCCTGAGGTTGAAGTTATTGAGACAACCGAGGAGCTCAAAGGTCAAAGAAGTCAACCAAAAAAGAAGAAAAAGAAGAGTAAATGAATATCTGTCTAATTAGGACAAATCACCCCAATATATACTAATTTACAATAAACCCGACAGGGAGAGCGAAATGGCTAAGACAAAAAAGAGCGCAGAGGTAGTTGTTGAAGGCAGCAATGAGAGCCCAGAGGTTACAGAGGTAGTTGAGAGCTCCGAGAGTAAGCCTGTTAAAGGTATTGCTCGACTGGAGGAGGAGGGCGATATCGCCGCCGACTACCTAGAGGCGTTGCTAGACATAGCTGATTTAGATGGCGATATTGATATTGATGTTGAAAATGATCGAGCCTCACTTGCAATCGTTGGTGGAAAGCTTCGCCATCTAGTTGGCACAAATGGCGAAGTCCTTGATGCAATTCAAGAGCTCACTCGTTTAGCGGTGCAGACTTCAACGGGTGATCGATCCCGCTTAATGCTAGATATTGATAACTTCCGTGGCAACAAACGTGCCGAGTTAAAGAAATTAGCACATGAGATGGCAGAAGAGGCTAAAGCATCTGGTAAATCCATCAAACTCGCGCCTATGAACGCCTTTGAGCGCAAAATCATCCATGACACCATCCAAGAATTAGGTCTGACTAGCGAGTCTGAAGGAGAAGACCCTAATCGCTATGTAACTATTTATAGCGCATAAGTGGATGTTTCACGTGAAACCCTCATCGAACAGTACTTTCCAGATACCGTTCGAATAAAAGCCTACGCTGATTTTCTAGCAGGGCCAGGGATTGAGCGTGGTTTAATCGGTCCACGTGAGGCTGAACGAATCTGGGAGCGCCATATCTTCAACTGCTTACCGGTCACACGCCTATTAAAAGAGGGTTCAACCGTCTTTGATGTTGGTTCCGGGGCTGGACTGCCGGGGGTGGTTATTGCTCTTGCCAGACCAGATCTACATGTGACCTTAGTTGAGCCACTTGAGCGCAGAGTTGAGTTCCTCAAAGAGGCAGTTGAGGGATTGAATATTGAGGTGTTTAAAGGACAGGCCCAGGATCTGCGTTCAACGGCGCACTATGTCACCGCCCGTGCTGTTGCCCCACTAGGAAAACTTAAGAAAATCACCTGGCACTTGCTGAAAACTGGCGGCTCGCTTATGGCTATTAAGGGTAAATCTGCCGAGGAGGAGATGAAGAGCGTGACCAAGGCCGTTCTTCATGAAGTAGCCCTTGATGGGATTGAGCTCGGACGTATCGTTGAACTCCGTAAAGGTGCTTAACTAAGCCCTGTGGATGATTCACGTGAAACAAAACCTATTATTGGCGTTCGACGCCTTAAAGAGGCGATGGAGAAGCCCTCTGCGCTGCGCATAATTACCGTCGCCAACCAAAAAGGTGGAGTAGGTAAAACCACAACGACCGTTAATCTCGCAGCGGCCCTCTCCATGGGAGGCCTGAGAGTTCTAGTTATTGATCTAGACCCTCAAGGAAATGCCTCAACAGCTCTTGGGGTTGAACACCTTGATAACACTGGAATCTACGAAGTTCTCATGGGTGAGGCAACAATGCAGGCCAGTGTTCAGAAGGTTAAAGCCTTTCCATCCCTCGAATGCATCTCATCGAATACAGTTTTAGCCCAAGCTGAAATTGAATTAGTACCGATGGTCGCTAGAGAGACCCGACTTAAAGAGGCGATTGAAGAGTTAATTGCAGTGCGCGCAGCACAGGGAGCGGCGCTGGATTATATTTTTATCGATTGCCCTCCAAGTTTAGGATTACTAACCATAAATGCATTAACTGCGGCGAAAGAACTGCTAATTCCAATTCAATGTGAGTATTACGCGTTAGAAGGTTTGTCGCAACTTCTAAAAACTTTTGAACTTGTAAAAAAACGCCTCAATGCAGATTTAAAACTCTCTACATTTGTTTTAACTATGTTTGATGGACGAACGCGTTTAGCAAATGATGTTGCCGATGAAATCCGTAAACACTACCCAGTAGAACTCATCGACATTCCAATTCCTCGAGCAGTGCGCATATCTGAAGCACCAGGATTTAGACAGACAGTTATGACATATGATGCATCATCACCAGGAGCGATTGCATACATGGCAGTAGCCAGAGAATTAGCTTCTCGCGCAAAAACATTTAATTCCAATGTTGTATCAATACATTACAAACGTGAAGGTGAGATTGCATAATGGCTCGTCGAGGTGGACTCGGAACAAATCTTGATGCATTAATTCCAACATCGCTAACTGTTGCAGGTCAAGAAGTTGCTAGACAGGATGAAGTAGATATTAATTTAATCTCTCCAAACCCGCGTCAACCTCGTAAATATTTTGATGAAGAAGCACACAATGAATTAATAGCGTCAATAAAAGAGATTGGCATTTTGCAACCTCCAGTAGTTCGCCAAACAACTGATGGAAGATTTGAATTAATTATGGGCGAGCGCCGCTTCCGCGCCGCTAAAGCAGCAGGTCTTAGGAAAATGCCTGTGATCATCCGTCAAACTGCAGATAATGAACTACTCCGAGAAGCACTAATTGAAAATATTCACCGGAGTCAATTGAATGCAATTGAAGAGGCCGCCGCATATTCACAACTACTTAATGATTTTGAATGTACCCACGACGAACTTGCTCAAAAACTTGGCCGTTCGCGCCCATTAATATCAAACACAATTCGCTTATTAAATCTTCCTATTTCAGTACAAAGCAAAGTCGCTGCAGGGGTAATTAGCGCTGGACACGCACGCGCATTGCTCGGGTTGAGCGAGAGACATAGTATTGAAAACCTTGCTACACGCATCGTTAATGAAGGGTTGAGTGTGCGGGCAGTCGAAGATATTATTTCTAGAGCTGCACCAAAAGAGCGAAAGAAATTAAAGAACACCAAATCAAGTGTGGTTGAATTTAATGAAATCGCAGAGAGAATCGGCGATGCATTGGATACAAGAGTTTCAATTCAAGGTAGTGTTCAAAAAGGAATTATTATGATTGAGTTTGCTGGAGCTGAGGATTTAAAAAGGATTACACACGCAATTGAAGGTTAAGTAAGTTCAACACTACCGCGGCGTGACATCTCTGACTTGATAACCCCTCCCAAAGCTTTTACACCCACACGGATGCGCTCTGGAGTTGGATAACAGTACGAAAGACGCAGCGACCATGAACCAAAACCATCGGCGTAAAAGGCGGTGCCTGGAACATAGGCAACTTTTGCAACGATAGCTTTTGGCATCAACACACTCGTATCGATTTCTGGTGGCAATGTAACCCATACATAAAAACCACCACCAGGTTTCGTCCACTGTGCAGAGGTCGGAAAATACTCATCTAAGGATTCAAGCATTGCATCACGCCGAGCTTTGTATAAATCACAAAAGGAAGCGATCTGATCTCGCCAAGGTTGTTCAGCAAGATAACTTGAAATAGTTAGTTGAGCAAAATTCGAGGGACATAAAATTGAAGACTCACTTGCAATTACTAATTTTTCTTTCAATGAGGGTGGGACTAACGCCCAACCTACGCGAAGCCCAGGGGCTATTGTTTTAGAAAAAGTTCCGAGATAAATCACATTTTCTGAGTCCTCAGCCCGCATCGCGTTCGGTGAGGGTTTATCAAAACCAAGAAGACCATAAGGATTATCTTCAACAACAAAAATTCCAGCCTCTCGACAGATATTTAAAATCTCTGTTCGGCGCTCAGCGGGCAATAAAACCCCTGAGGGGTTTTGATAATTAGGTATCATGTATAAAAATTTAATTTTCAGTCCAGCTTCACGGATATTGATAATCGCCTCACGAAGGGCTTGAGGTACCAAGCCTGAACCGTCAGTTTCAACATGGACTACCGAGGCTTCGTACTGATGAAAGGTACCTAAAGCACCGACGTAGGAAGGCGCTTCAACCAAAACAACATCGCCCGGGTCGATGAAAATTCGCGAGATTAAATCAAGGGCCTGTTGGGAGCCGGTTGTAACTAAGACATCATCAGGGTTAGCGCGGATTCCTTCAAGAGCCATTACCTCGCAGATCTGCTCGCGTAGTTTTGGATGACCCTGCCCGCTTCCATATTGCAAGGCTTCAGCACCATTAGTAAGGACTAATTTTTGAACAACATCTGCCATCATCCCCATCGGAAAGGCCGAGAGATTTGGCATTCCACCAGCCAAAGAGACAATCTCAGGGCGCGAGGCAACGGCAAAAAGCGAGCGGATTTCACTGGGCTTCATGTGTGCAGCCCGGCTTGCAAAACGCTCCTCTAAATTCTGAGGAGCACCGGTTGCAAAGCGAGTGGTGATTTCGGACATGGCCCAAGTCTGCCACATGCCAAGCGCGCGCCGGACACTATTTAACGGCGAATGCCTGCCTTACGTAAATCAGAGATGCGTAGTGTTCCAGTTTTTGCATCATCTTCAGATGCAAGATATAACCGCTGAATTGCGATTACTAAAGCCTCGGCGATTACATCGCGAAAATCCGAGCGAGAAATTCGCTCAACATCAATTGGACTACTCACATAACCAAGATCAATCTGAACCGAAGGGGCTCGTGTTAATCGCAATAGATCCCAAGCCATTGCATGGGTGCGGCAATTAACTAAATCCGTTCGGGCGCAAATCTCGCGCTGAACCAAAGAGGCAAATCGTTCACCGACAATTGAATGAATACCATGTGCATCGCTCCCATAAAAATATGTAGCAACTCCATGCGCCATCTTATTAACATAACTGTCTCGGCTAAATGAGATCATAAGATCGGCATTACTTTGATTTGTGAAGGCAATGCGTTCAGTTTCAGTGGGATTATTTGAAATACCGCGAGTCAGAAAAACTGAAGCACCTAATGCAAGTAATCTACCTTCAGTTCTCAGAGCAACATCATAAATAAGCGAATCATCCTCAGCAGGATTCAAAACTATAACCTTATTGGTAAGAGCTGGACCACGATTTCGTTGAGTCGCACTTTCGCGCATCGCTGTTGGTGCGCCCCCCGAAACAATTCGGGTGAGCCGTAATAAAGCAATTATTGTTCCAGGGCCACATTTTCCGTCGGCGACAATACCTACAGATCGCTGGAACTCCTTAACCGCAGTTTCAGTGCGCAGACCATAAATTCCATCTACTCGCCCGCAGTCAAAACCCATCTCAGTCAATCGTGATTGCAGTGCAGCTACATCATCACCTCGCATTAATGGAGGTGCCTGCAAATTTAGAGAACGATCACCAAGTTTCCATCGCGCCTCATCAAATGCCCGTTTGGTGACAGCATCAAGGAGGCCAGTAACATTCAATCCCCGGCTCTGTTGAAAACTTCGAATCTGAGCTTCACTTAACTCTGACATGTGTCAATACCTAATTATGAAATGAAACTTTCAAGCTCTTTAAGCATTGCAGGTTTTGGTCGCGCGCCAACAATTGTCTTTACAACTTCACCGTTAACAAAGACATACATGGCTGGGATGGAAGTTATCCCATACTTAATCGCAATTGCTGACTCATCGTCAGTATTGAGTTTTACAATCTTCAACTTTGCAGCGTACTCATTTGAAATCTCTTCAAGAATGGGGCCGACCGCCCTGCATGGACCACACCACTCCGCCCAAAAATCAACTAAAACGGGGGTAGAGCTCTTCAAAACCTCTGCATCGAAAGTCGCGGTCGTAACATTTGTCGTTGCCATTCTGAATCTCCAGATCTATATATGTAGTGAACTAACTTTAGTGGTGAGCGAGAAATTTTTCAGCATCAAGTGCTGCTTGGCAGCCCGAGCCCGCGGCAGTGATGGCTTGGCGGTATGTGTGATCAACTAGGTCACCACAGGCGAAAACACCAGGAATATTGGTCCTTGTGGAACGAGCATCTACCTCAACATAACCCTCATTATTAAGAGCTACTTGATTGACGATTAACTCACTCCGCGGAATGTGGCCAATAGCAACAAACAATCCAGTGAAAGAACGTTCGCTTTCGATTCCATCAATCGTGTTACGGAGTTTTAATCCAGAAACCTTTGAATCACCAAGTACATCTACCACCTCAGTGTTCCAAAGAAATTCAATTTTTGGATTAACTACAGCACGATCAATCATTATCTTGGATGCTCGCAGAGAATCTCGGCGATGAATCATTACTACCTTACTCGCGAATTTTGTTAGAAACGTTGCCTCTTCAACTGCCGAATCTCCTCCACCGACTACAGCTATCTCTTGGTCACGAAAGAAAAAACCATCACATGTTGCACACCAAGAGACACCATGTCCCGACAAACGCTTTTCATTTGTTAAACCAATTTCGCGATAAGCAGATCCCATAGCGAGAATTACAGACCGCGCTTTAACAGTATTCCCAGATCCATCCACTAATGTCTTTATTTCACCAGACAAATCCATCTTTACTATGTCATCGGTAATTAATTGAGTGCCGAAGCGTTTAGCCTGCTTTCGCAAATTATCCATTAAGTCAGGGCCCATAATTCCATCTACAAAACCTGGAAAGTTTTCAACTTCAGTCGTGTTCATCAATGCACCACCAGCTGTAACAGCGCCCTCATAAATAATTGGATTTAACTGGGCGCGCGAGGCATAGATCGCAGCCGTATATCCAGCCGGGCCTGAACCAACTATGACAACATCTTTCACTTCACTCACGGGAGCTCCTTTGGGTTACTAATAAAACTAATTCAACCATTATTAGATGAACGACGCACGACAGAATCACGAAGATGGCCAATCATGGAAATTTCTTCTACCCCAGCTGCTCTGCCGGCAACCAAATAACCAAAAAACGCCATCACCATTACGATAGTTAATTCACCAGCACGGGCAATAGGAGTTAACTCAACCCCAATCCAAGCGATGTATTGCGTAAGCCCAAACAGCGGAGCCATTACAGCAACCGAGGCTCCAATTAATCGTAAGTGTTGCCCAAAAAAATCTTTGATTTTGATCGGACCAGTATGTTTTTTCAAGAGCGAGAGTGTGATCAGCAGACCAAAGATGTAACTAATAGAAAAAGCTGCACCAAGACCGATGGTGACCCATTGATTCTTGAGAATATTAAGAAAGAGGTATGAGAGAGCCACAGAGATCACATTAATTATTAGTATAGAAATCACTTGTGTACGGGTGTCTTCAAAGGCATTAAAGCCTCGGATCAGAATCAAGTTAATAGAAAATGCCACAAGCCCAAAGCTCAACGCAGATAAAACAAAGCCGATGTAACGCGAATCCTCTATTGGAACCCCAATAAAAATTACCTCGGTAATTAATGGACCGAAGAATAGAAAGGCAACGGCGCTAGGGATCGTAATAACTCCAACTAACTTAATAGCGCGTATCAGCTGAAGACGAACCTCTTCACGATCTTTAGCAAGAGCCAAACGGGATAGATGTGGCAATATCGCCGTGATAATAGAGATAGTGACAATTGAATAAGGCAATAACATCACGAAATAAGCAAAGGTATAAGGGGTATACCCAACTCCTCGAGCCACACCCTCCTGCGCGCTCCTAACTGCAGCGCTTGTAGCAACATTTACTGTTACGAGATAGCCAAGTTGTGAAATTAAAACATAAAGCAGTGTCCACCCAGCCAAACCAAAGGATTTACCAAGTCCTGCCAATCCCCACTGCGGACGTAATCTGACACCTAAGCGTTTAATAACCGGAACCAAGACCAGTGCTTGAACAACAACACTAAGAGTTGTACCCCAACCTAAAATTAAGATTTGAGTTGAGGTAATGGTTGATACTGCAATGCCAGAGGAGAAAAATAAAAAACCACCAAATAAAATTATTCCAACAATATTATTTGCAATCGGAGCCCACATAAGTGGGCCGAAAGAGCCTCGAGCGTTTGCAACCTGTCCAAGCATGGTGAAGAGACCAAGGAAAAAAATTTGCGGTAGACAATAACGGGTGAATGCAATCGCAATCTCTTTTTCGCTTTCAAAGCCCGGAGTAAAGAATTCAGGGGCATACAAACGTACAAGAGCTGGCGCAAAATAAACTCCAACTACAACTAACACCATTAAAATAAGTGAAATAGTGGTAATTAAGCGAGAAGCAAAACCGTCTCCACCATCTTCATGATCAAATGAGCGAACTAATTGAGGAATAAATATCGCCGTAAGTGCTCCGCCGACAAGTAAGTTGTAAAGAATATTTGGCATGGTATTTGCCACGTTGTACGTGTCAGCCAATAATGCCGTACCTAGTACTGCCACAATTAATATTCCTCGAATGAAGCCCGTAATTCGAGAAATAATTGTTCCAAGCGCCATGATTCCAGAGGCTCGAAATAGTTCGTTAGATTTCACTCTGTCGCCCCCTCTTGATCCGACGCACACTTTGAGCAATTGCAGCCAACAAGAGAAGTATTGCCGCTCCAGTCGTGAACCAGGTTACCCGCGAATCAATAACCGTCGCATTAAGCGCTAAAACCGTTGGAGGCACCACACTTTTTCCGAGAGCATCTGTAATTTGGGCAAGAACTTGCGTCTGGCCGGGTGCAATTACAAAGGCGTTAAGTTCCAATTGGAGCTTTGAGAGAGCTGGCAGCACCACTCCCGTGAAGCTATCAACAATAATTCGCGCATTTCCTGCCATCATGCTTATATTCACCGTGACATCAACTGGAAAATCATTGATCACAGTTACTGGAATGGAGCTCATCTCAGTTGTGAGTTGGTATTTACCTGGAACTATCCGAAGTTTTTGAACTTCCGCATCAACTGCAGAACGTGCGTTAAGTGAAAGCGCAGTTCGCTCTTTAAAATTGAGTGAGGGCGATAATAGTCGCGCCAAACTCATTCGCAATCGTACAAGATCAGGCGAGGGGACTACCTTTGATAAAAGAGTTAAATCTTTTCGTGTATCACGGTAGTTTCTACTCAAATCACCATTCAGTTTTGCCCTCCCAGCGTTCCAGTGTTGGTTTGGCTCACTGCGAACGGCACGCCCTAAAGCTAATTCCAAATGAGTTTTCCCATAAGCAAAATATGTCCTTAATTCACTGGGGGCTAAGCGTTTGGCAAGTACTACATCTGGATTTCCATAAGCTAAAGCAATAACATCATTATTAGTCGTAATTTCCCTTAATTGGGCTAACCACGAGATGGCAATATCCTTGCCACTTGGAGTAGCGCCCCCAACAAGAATGTAATCACCTGTCATTGCTATAACTTCATCAATCAAAGCGGGATCAATCGCCCAGATTTTTGATTTCTGAAAAGGTGTAAATACCAACTGACCCAACTTCCCAGACGGAGTTAGTTCTTGAGCTAAGTCATCATTTACAAATTCTCCAGTGAAATTTTGATGCACGGTGCTCGATATACGAACAACAGAATTTTCAGCCGAGGCGGAGGGTAAAGTTATGAAAAGAAAGAAAATTGAAAGTGATACAGATATTAATTTCCTCATATTTTTAACTCGCCACTGCGGGCAATTAATTTCTTTTCATCAGGATAAGCGAGGCGTTCAATGATTTCTCCTAATGGAAACCATGAGACTTCATCAACCTCACTTTCTTGTGGCATTAATACACCACCAACCTCTGTGAATAAGAAGTGATGAACTGTTTTATGAATTCTCTTACCACCGGCCATAAACCAAAAATCAATAACCCCTAAAGGTTTAGAAATTGATGAGGTTATACCCGTTTCCTCTGCGACCTCACGGATCGCAGCTTGTTCAGGGGTTTCACCTTCTTCGATATGTCCCTTAGGCAGAGACCACAGCAATCGAGTACCACTAGCATCTTTATGATCAATTCGACCTATGAGAAGCCCTTGCTCTCCAGTTGAATCGATTACCAATCCACCTGCACTGACTTCATCTACACGTTTTGCGTATTGGCGTTTGACGGCAGGCTTTACTGAAGTAGAGGCAGGAGATTTATGAGGAGTTTGGGGGCCGCGGTTAGCGGAGCGCTTGCGCTTCCGCTTCTTCTTAATGCCTTCGCTGCCCGCACCAGGTGCCGGGTTCATAGAGCAAGAGTACTGCTCTAACCTTACTTATTGTGACTAGTGCATTGGGGGCCGCGGGCGAGTTAGCGATCCGTTCTCTCGTGGAACGCGCCCCACTAGCAAGCTCTTTAGCTCAGGCCTTTAAAGATAAAGGTTTCACATTGGCTCTAGTCGGTGGCTCAGTACGAGATGCGATTTTAGGGCGACTCGGAAATGATTTAGATTTTACAACAAATGCTCTACCGCAACAATCAAAAAGGATTTTACAAGGATGGGCAGAAAACGTTTGGGAAACCGGAATCGCTTTTGGAACCGTGGCTGGAAGACGTGCAGACACAACAGTTGAAGTCACGACATATCGCAGTGAAAACTACGACTTAGATTCTCGCAATCCCGAAGTCGAATACGGTAAAGATATTTTTGGGGACTTATCTCGACGTGATTTCACGGTTAATTCAATGGCTTTAGAACTAACTGGCGAAGCCCCTCAATTTCTCGATCCATTTAACGGATTACAAGATTTAGCAAGAAAGTTATTGCGAACACCATCTAAACCAAGTGATTCATTCAACGATGACCCATTGCGTATGATGCGTGCAGCGCGATTTGCTAGCCAATTAGATTTCGACATCGACCCCGAAGTTTTAGAAGCGATGAAAAACCTAGCCACACGCATTTCGATAGTTTCTGCCGAGCGAATACGTGATGAGTTCATAAAAATTTTAATGACTGAAAAACCGCGAATCGGTATTACAATTTTAGTAGATACAGGATTAGCTGATCTAGTAATACCTGAAATTCCGAAGTTACGGTTAGAAGTTGATGAGCACCATCACCACAAAGACGTGTACGAGCACTCCATTACGGTATTGGAGCAGGCCATCACACAGGAGGATCGCCTTCAGGGACCTAACTTAGTAATTCGTTTAGCTGCGCTCTTACATGACATAGGTAAACCTAAGACACGTAGCTTCATCGAGGGCGGCGGTGTCTCATTTCACCATCATGAAGTTGTGGGTGCGCGATTAGCCAAGAAAAGATTGCGAGAACTTCGATTTGATGGCAATACTATTGATGCCGTTGAAACTTTAATCGCACTTCATTTACGTTTTCATGGCTACAGAGATGGAGAATGGACTGATTCTGCTGTGCGCAGATATGTACGCGATGCCGGAGATCTATTAGTACATTTACACGTTCTTACTCGTGCAGATTGCACGACTCGAAATAGAACTAAAGCAATACGACTGTCAGGCATATATGACTCGCTTGAGGCGCGCATCGATATTTTGATGGAGCAAGAAGAGTTGTCAAAGATTCGCCCGGATTTAGATGGTGTTCAAGTAATGGAGATTCTTAAACTAAAACCTTCGCGAGAAGTCGGCGAAGCAATGGATTTCTTAATGGAGCTACGGCTTGATAAAGGTTCAATTGGGGAAGAAAAAGCTATCGCCGAGCTACTAAATTGGTGGGAAAACCGAGCTCCGAAGTAAGCGCGAAGCTACGAGTAGATAGGCCGTACTTACACACAATGGGACAACAGCAGAAACTCCGGACTGAGGTAGTAAAAGCGCAGCGATTAAACCACCTGAAACAATTGCGCCATTAACCACAACATCATATACAGCAAAAACACGTCCCCGAAAATAATCATCGATCTTTGATTGGACTAAGGCATCATTTGTAACTTTCAAATTTTGACCAAAGAATGCAGTAAAGAAAGCGGTGAGGGCTAATGCGATTTGAGTTTGCCACATAGCAAGGATTAAAGGAGCGGCTGCACTTGCAAACATTGCATATTTAATCCATAAATGCCGGCCGACCTTAGAAACGCCAAAAGGCGCAAGAAATGCCCCACAAAAAAGCCCAATGCCCGCCACTGTAAGTGCGATTCCGAAACCCGCTAAACCATCTTCAGGATTATTTGGGTCATGAAAAGTATTTCTCTCGAGTAACAGAGCAGTTAATGTTAGTGCAGTTAAACCACCTCGGTGAACTGCTGTCGCTAGAATTCCACGAGCAGCATCAGAGTTAGTTACTAAAAACTGGAAACCTTCACGCATATCTCTTAAACCCTGAAAAAAACTCGAAGCCTCTATTTCATGTTCTAGCGGCCCAATTTCATATTTTTTTAATCGCCCTGTCAATATCGCGGAGGTTAAATATCCACAACTAGCAATTAAAACAAGCAATGCATCGGCATGATTAGCAAGAACCCTTGTATCAAATAAAGCTCTGAGACCAACACCAATTCCTCCACCAAGTACGACGAGAAGCGAACCACCCGTGACAGCAATTGCATTGGCCGTTATCAGCGAATTATTATCAATAAGAAGGGGTAAGCCAGCGGAAAGCGCGGCGAGTATCAATCGATTGATACCGAAAGCGATTAGGACTGCAACAGTTAACGTAACACCAGTAGTGTCGCTAAAGATAAGGAGAGCTACTACTAAGAGATTAAGAGAGCGTAAAAGATTTGAAAATAAAAGGGCACGCTGTCTAGAAATTCGATCTAGAAGGGTTCCAACAAAAGGCCCGACTATTGAATATGGCAATAACACCACCGCAAAACCCAACGCCGCACTCAGTGCATTTGCCTGTCTATTGGGGGAAAAGAGAATGAATGAGGCCAAAGCGCTTTGAAAAACTCCATCAGTGGTCTGTCCTGACCAACGAATTGCAAGCAAGCGGGAGAACCTAGGATGTTTAATCACTTCCTTAAAACCCATAAGAAAGAGCGTAGTCGCAGAACTTGGTTTATTCTTATCATCTATGAAATCGCAACGTTCGTACATCGATTATTCACTTGATAAGCGAGCCACTCTTCTGGCGTTCTTTCGAGGAGCCATCGATGCATGCGATGCCGACCCCTATTTGGTAAGAGCAGCGAAATGGCATGGCGAAAAGGTCGCCCGTAACTGTCCGGTCTGCAAGAAAAACTCACTTGTCGAGCTTGGATACACCTTTGGTGAACAACTCGGCCAATACTCAGGACGCATTAAGTCACCACAAGAACTTCATGACATGGAGAGCGAGTTTGGCGAATTTCGGGTCTATGTCGTCGAAGTGTGTAAGGGGTGTTTGTGGAACCATCTATGTGTCTCTTTTATCTTGGGAGACGGCAAAGAGCGTAAAGTACCTCGAAAAGTACGCACTCTAGAGGACGAAGATTACGCAGCACGGTAGCCTTAACTAATGCTACGCAAACTGATCATTAGAACCACGGTCTTTCTAGCCGGCTTTGGTTTTATTGCTGGCGCAGTTCTCTTCGCCCTTGCTTATTTTACCGTCGAGATTCCAGATCCAAATGCCTACGTCAACAGTCAATCGACCATTATTCAGTATTCAAACGGTGTTGAAATAGGTCGAGTTGGCACACAAAATCGACAGATTATTCCATTGGCGAAAATTCCACTGAATGTGCGTCACGCGGTTCTAGCTGCTGAAGATCGCAACTTCTATTCCAACCGGGCGTTTAGTATCACGGGTATTTTACGTGCTGCAATTAATAATCTAAAAGGCGGGTCTGTGCAGGGCGGATCAACAATCACGCAACAATATGCAAAAACTGCGTTCCTAACATCTAGCCGCACGATTGAACGCAAAATAAAAGAGCTCGTAATTTCAATTAAGTTAGAGAACCAGCTATCAAAGGATCAGATACTTGAAAACTACTTAAACACAATCTATTTTGGCCGTGGCTCATACGGTGTGATGACTGCAGCCCAACAGTATTTTAATCGAAATGTGGGTCAATTAACTGATGCCCAAGCCGCAGTGATTGCATCTATTTTGCGCTCGCCTGGTTTATATGATCCAGCATTTAAAGAGGGCAATGAGGCACGGCTAATCGCACGTTTCGAGTATGTAAAGAAGGGAATGCTCGAGGCGGGTTGGGTGGATAAGAAAACTTTTAACGCTATGAAATTGCCGGCCGTTGCACCACGATCTACCTCAGGGCAGTTGAGTGGACCAAAAGGTCACATTATTGAGGCAGTACAAAAGGAGTTAGCTAAACTCGGATTCACGCAAGACCAACTCTTAGTTGGTGGGCTTGTAATCAAAACGACTCTCGAACAAAGAGCTCAGCAATCTGCAGTCGATGCAGTGAATAAGAATTATCCCACGAAAGCCCCCAAGAATTTGCGTATTGGTCTTGTAGCAATTAGGCCTGGCACTGGCGAAATTGTGGCCTTATACGGTGGCCGAGATTACTTAGCGCGCCAATTAAGTGATGCGACTCAATCAATTGCGTTGGCAGGATCAACTTTTAAACCCTTTGCAATTATTGCCGCGCTTGAACAGGGGATTCCCCTAACCTCTATATGGAATGGAAATTCACCGCAAACATTTGACGACGCGGGTAAACCTTATGAGGTTTCAAATTATGGAAACGAGAGTTGGGGTCAAATAGATTTGCTCTTTGCAACACAACACTCAGTCAATACTGTCTTTGTTCCACTCGGAATTAAAGTCGGCCCCAACGCCTTTGTCGATGTCGCCCGACGTGCCGGAATTCCAGATTCCGTTGCAATGATGCCAACCCCATCTGTGGTCTTAGGCGTGGCAAGTCCACGTGTCATTGATGTTGCTAATGCATATGCAACCTTTGCAGCCGAGGGTATAAAATCAAAACCATATTTAGTAGCCCAAGTAATGGGACCAAACAAAGGCGTTCTCTACGAGGCAAAACCTGAAACGCAAGAGGTATTTTCAAAAGAGGTCATGGCCGATTTAACGTATGCACTTAAAGCAGTGGTAATCGGTGGAACCGGTGGAGCAGCCCGCGCTTTAGGGCGTCCGGCTGCAGGCAAGACCGGAACATCTCAGTCGAATGCATCAGCGTGGTTTAGTGCCTACACGCCTCAGTTATCGGCATCGGTCGCACTCTTTAGAGATAGTGCCTCGGAATCGCTCAACGGAATCGGGGGGCTCACCTCGGTTACCGGAGGAACTTTTCCTGCAAAAATCTGGACTGCATTTATGAAGGGTGCATTGAAAGGGCAAAAAGTATTAAATTTTCCAACCCCATCAAATATCGGTGGGTTGGAACCAATAGTTATGACCACTAGTGAAACACCAACACCATCGCCACTACTAACTCCGACTCAGACGCCGACGCAGACGCCAATACCCTAACAGTGTTACGTTTTAGAGTAGCTCTAGCTTTAGCCGTATTAGCTTCACTCATCTCTTTTGCAAAGTTCTCCCATTGCGAAAGGACGACGTGGGCAACACCAGATCAATATATCCACGCCTGTTACAGTGATTTGCCTTCACTCTTTGGTGCCCGCGGTTTAGATAAAGATATTTGGCCCTATGAAAGTGATTTGAATTCAGTTGAGTATCCAGTTTTAACTGGCATGGTCATGTATCTCACGGCCAAATTTGTTGATTCGTCAATCGCTTACTTCAATCTCAACGTAATTTTCCTTGTGCTTTTATTTATTGGATTAGTTTTATTGATTAGGAAAATGAAACCTGAATTTAGTTATCTATTGCCAGTGGCGCCCGCAATGATCGCATCCCTATTCATTAACTGGGATTTATGGGCGATTATTACAATGATGCTGGCAATTTATTGGTTCGATAGAAAGTCCTATCTATTGAGTGCATTAGCCATCGGTATTTCAATATCTACAAAGTTTCTACCTATCTTTTTACTATTACCTATCGCTTTTATTTTGTGGCGCCAAGATCGCATTAAAGTATTAATAAAATATTTGTTAACAACGACATTAATCTGGCTAGCGATAAATCTTCCCTTCGCATTAACTACACCGACTGGATGGTGGCGTTTCTATAAACTTAACTTGGAGCGCGGAGCCGACTGGGGCTCTTTATGGCTAGCCTTTAATCAACTCGGTTTAAACCTTGCTAATCTAAATTATCTCTCCTTACTTCTCTTATTAATCGGGATAATGTCAATTACAATCTTTCTCTTCGAAGTTAAATCCACACCAACCCTTGCCTCCGTCGCCTTCATCGTTCTCGCAACCGTGATGGTTGCCAGCAAGGTTTATTCACCACAATATGTTTTATGGTTGACCCCACTTGCTGTAATTGCTCTAACGAGTGCGAAAGATCTCCCGGCTTTTTGGATTTGGCAGGGCGGTGAAATTATTTACCACATAGCAATCTGGCAACATCTATCCAGTGTCACAGGTGCCACTTTTGGTCTACCTGCCGCGGGGTATGCAGGGCTTACTCTCCTTCGAATCGCAACAACGCTTTATCTAATCTGGAGCCTTGGAAAACGGGCGTTACAAGCGCGTAATCCACAGGGCTCCCTCTTCGATTTACTCTTTCAGGCCTCCAAGCCGTACCCTTAACCCTCTTGAACCCGCATCTAATGTCGGTCCAAGAAGCACTAACCCTCCTGTCACGGAAATACCGTGGCCGTCTTAGTCCAGAGGAGGTCGGGTTAACGCATGCGTCACTACGAACTTATGGTCATTCTTGATCCAGAACTTGAAGAACGTACAGTCACACCAAGCCTAGAAACATACTTAAAGATTATTAAAGACTCCGGCGGAACCGTCAACAAGCTCGACTTGTGGGGCCGTCGCCGTATGTCATTTGAAATCATGAAAAAGGGCGAAGGCATCTACGCAGTAATCGATATGAACTGCGAACCAGCTGCAATCAAAGAGTTAGATCGTCAACTCAATTTGAATGAAGCGATTCTGCGCACCAAAGTTATACGCCCAGAAAAATAAGCACGGACTCCACCAGTAGATAATCGAGAAAGAGATTGGAATAAAAAATGGCAGCAGGAGATACAACAATCACAATGATTGGCAACTTAGTTGACGATCCGGAGCTACGTTTCACACCATCAGGTGCGGCCGTCGCAAAGTTTCGCGTTGCGTCAACACCTCGCTATTTAGATAAGCAAACTAATGAGTGGAAAGATGGCGAGAGCCTTTTTCTACAGTGTCAGATTTGGCGTCAAGCAGCTGAAAATGTTGCTGAGTCACTGACAAAGGGAATGCGTGTCATCCTCTCTGGTCGATTGAAGCAACGTTCTTATGAAACTAAAGAGGGCGAAAAGCGCACAGTCTTTGAGGTAGAAGTAGATGAAGTCGGTCCATCGCTACGTAACGCAACCGCTAAGGTCACTAAGACTCAACGCGCTGGCGCTACAACCGGCGGATTCTCCGCACCAGCTGCGAGCGATTCATTTACCGAAGATCCATGGGCTGCAGCATCATCGACTCCAGCAGCTGGCGGAGGTTGGGGAAGCTCAACAACCGACGAGCCACCGTTTTAAATCCACCTATCCATCCATTCCTAGTACTAGTTAAAAAATTAGTTAACTAAAATAAACTAGGGCATCTGAACAAGGAGCACCACAATGGGAGCAAGAAATAATAAGGCTCTACGCGAGCCGAAGAATAAGGGCGCAAAGGCCGCTGCCCTGAATAAAAAGTTTAAAAAGAAGCCATGCAGCTTCTGTCAGCAGAAGGTCACATATATCGATTACAAAGATATTGCGACCCTTCGCAAGTACATCTCTGATCGCGGTAAAATTCGCGCTCGCCGAGTTACAGGTGCATGCACACAGCACCAGCGCTCAATCGCAACTGCAGTTAAGAACAGCCGTGAAGTAGCGTTACTTCCTTACACATCTTCAGCGAAATAAGGGGGAATCACTTATGAAACTCATCCTTACTCGTGAAGTTGCAGGCCTCGGCGCTGCAGGCGACGTTGTAACTGTTAAAGATGGCTTTGCGCGCAACTTCTTAGTTCCACATGGAAATGCAATTGCATGGTCACTTGGTGGCGAAAAGCAGATTCAGAGCATTCGCCGCGCGCGTTCTGCTCGCGAAGTCCGCGATATCGACCACGCTAAAGAGATCAAAGCAAAGCTTGAGTCGGCAACAATTACCGCAAAGGTAAAGGTTGGCGCAAAAGGCGTTCTCTTTGGTTCAGTAACAGATAAGGACGTAGCTACTGCCATTAAGGCAGCAGTTGGTTTAGATATCGATCGTCATGCAATCAAGCTACCCGGCCACATCAAGAAGGTTGGCAATCACACCGTCAAAATCTCTCTTGGCCACAGCATTGTTGCAACTGCAACAGTTATCGTTGCTGCAGAATAGTAATTTATAAGGAGTGGCTTTGATCATCTTGAGCGGTGGTTCTAACCGACCCACTTAGCTGCAGAAGAACAGATTGTGTGTAGTGGACAAGCTCGCCCCTACCACTCGAGCCTCATCAGACCTGATACTTGACTTTCATAACTCTTAATGTACATTAAGAGTTATGAAAGTTTCTCAACTACTACCGTTGCTCAGGTCAAGGACTCAAGCTGATTTATTGGCGTTGTTATTTCTAAACCCCGATAAGGAGTTCAGCGTTACTGATGCTGCGAAGCTAGTGGGCAGTTCGGTTCCAGGAATGCAGCATGAAGTGGCTAGGCTGGTAAGGACTGGATTTATCCAGGACCGAAAAGAGGGCAATTCTCGTCTCGTTAGAGCTTCGAAGCAATCAATAATATTCAAACCCTTATCCGATCTGCTCGCTGTGACACATGGCCCACTTCCAGTCCTTAATAAAGAGCTAACGGGTGTCGCAGGGATTGTTTCTGCTTACATTTACGGTTCTTGGGCAGCTCGATATTCAGGCGAGAGTGGACCAGTACCAGCTGACATTGATGTGTTGGTAGTTGGTAGCGCCGACCTTGACGAGCTACATTCCGCCGCCGAGCGTGCCGAGCTTCAACTATATCGGGAAGTCAACATAAGGCGGGTGTCGTTGCAGGCCTGGGAAAAAGGCGATGGTTCGTTCCTGAAGACAGTAAGAGCTAAACCACTAGTGCCTCTCACATTGAATGAGAAAAACGAGTGAGTGACAACGCGACATTACTTTTAAGATGGGATCAAGGCCGCGAAGTGGTAGATGGTCTGATTGCAAGTGGGAAGTTGCAAAGAGTTTTTGCTAGTCGAGAACACGCTGAGCGGTTATTAGATCAATCCAGGAAGCACCTAAGCTCATGTGATTTAACGGCCAGTAAAGACCCAGAAGGCGCTTACGCCCTTCTTTACGATGCAGCAAGAAAGTCTCTTACCGCAGTTCTTGAGGTCCAAGGTTTACGGCCCACTTCAGTTGGAGGGCACGTTGTAATTTACCAGGCACTCAAAGCACAAATTGATCCCCCAATGGGTCGAATCATGTCAACATTCAATAGATTGCGACGGTCTCGCCATGATAGTGAATACCCTTCACTCTCCGGACCAGAGTTAACAGAGCAGGATGTTCGTGAAGATTTAGAAAAAGCGAAAGAGATCGTCGGAGTTGCGCAGAAGTTTCTAGATAAGTTTCCAATTTTCTAGAAAGCTCTGGTCCTTCTATTTCCTTACCACTTGATCTAAAGCATCTCGAAAATACTCACTTGTAAATTCACTGCGCGCTAGGTCGTATTTCGCCATTCCCCACTCCCAGAAATCAAAATCGAGCTCTGAGACTGAGCTTTGAATCGATGCCCACAAGGTCCAGCCATACTTTGCCACTAACGCCCATAGCCAAGCACGTGCAACTTTATCGGGACGGTATTGCCCGTAATAGGCAGTTACTAAATCTTCTAAGGCATCTAAAGGTAAAAATGCTTCAGCCCAGACATTGCCAATCTCAAAGCAGGCATCATTTTTTCCTGAGTATTCGTAGTCGATTAACCAAATCTTTTCACCATCATCTATGAAGTTGCCTGGTAGTAAATCGTTATTACATGGAACAAGGCCGTCAAATAAAACCGTAAAAGCCTTCTTTATTTCATCAACTTGAGGTGCAAAGTTTAAGTAGCCATCGGGCATTCTGAAGCCTTGGCTCTGTACAATTGAAAGATAGTTTTTCTGTGTGGTGAACATATTAAATTCGTGGTCAAAGGGATCAAGTGAATGTAAAGCACGTAAACTCTGTGCAATACGGCTCAGATTTGATGCGAGATCCTCAGGGCCAAATGTCTTACCTTTAATATAAGAGATAAGCAGTAGACCCTCGCCGGGCAGATAATCTAGAACTTGCGCACCAACTCCGCCCTTACCGGCAATCGTTGAGTTAATGAACTCAGAGCCGCGGTCGATGGCCAGAAGTGAAGAAGAGTTGCTAGATACTCGGGCGACGAATTTCTCCTCTGGGGTTTGAATGAGAAAGTTTCGATTCGTTAGACCACCCGAGAGTTCACTAATTGAAATTCGAGAGCGCAGTCTTTCAGCCTTGTCAAAGAGTTGAGCGAATTCACGCTCTAACTCACTGGCATCACTCACCCGTGCAGGATACATTTGAAGGCGTGTCTATGTCAGTAGTACCGAGCAGAGCAAAAATCGTCATTATCGGAGGTGGCGTTGGCGGAACCTCAGTTGCCTATCATTTAGCCGAACTTGGCGAAAAAAATGTGGTTCTTCTAGATCGCAATGAATTAACAAGTGGCTCTACATTTCATAGCGCCGGACTAGTAGGCCAACTGCGTGCAGATCCAACCCTGACGTTGATGCATATGCACTCCGTGGATCTATATCGAAAACTTCAAGCAACAGATACTCCCCCAAGTTGGCGCGAATGTGGCAGCATTAAATTGGCATCCACACCTGAACGCATGCAAGAGATTCGCCGCCAAATTGGATGGGCTAAGACATTTGGTCTGGATTTACATGAGATTTCACCTCAAGAGGCGCAGAACCTATTTCCGCTCATCGACTTAGATGGTGTTGTAGGTGCCTGTTATATGGGCTCTGATGGTCAAGTAGACCCTTCACAGCTAGCGATGGCGCTAGCAGCAGGTGCACGTAAGAACGGGGTGCAAATATTTACCCATACGCGTGTTTTAGAAATTAAAACAATGAATGGTCGAGTCAGCAGTGTCGTGACAGATAAAGGTGAGATCGAGTGCGAAATAGTTGTTAACTGTGGCGGAATGTATGCCCCGCAGATTGGTCGAATGGTTGATGTTCGAATCCCTATTGTTCCAATGAGTCATCAATATTTAATTACCGACAACTTTTTGGCCGACGATGCCCCATTTTTGCCATCACTGCGCGACCCAGATAATTTAATTTACTTCCGTCAGGAGGTATCGGGTTTACTAATGGGTGGATACGAACGGAATTCGAAGGCGTGGTCGGCCGATTACAACAATGTAGATGATATTCCGGCAAACTTTAACAATACGTTACTGCCTGAAGACTGGGATCGATTTTACGAAATCGCTGAGGCTTCACAAAAGCGCGTACCAAAAATGGCCGAGATTGGCATTAAAAACTTTATTAACGGCCCCGAAGGCTTTACTCCCGATAATGAGTTCTGCTTAGGCGAAACCTCGGTCGGTGGATTTTTCGTTGCAGCCGGTTTCTGTGCCCACGGAATCGCTGGCGCTGGTGGCATCGGGAAAGTAGTGGCTGAATGGATCGTTGCCGGCGAGCCAACAATGGACCTATGGCATATGGATATTAAACGCTTTGGTGCATCCTATGAATCACCTGATTTCACCTTGCAGCGCATTACCGAAAACTATGAAGAGTATTACGACATTCACTATCCCGGCGAAGAGCGCAAGAGCGCACGACCAAAGTTCACATCCCCTGTCTATGGATGGCACAGCGCTAATGGCGCGGTTTTTGGTGAAAAAGCCTCATGGGAACGCGTTAATTACTACTCCACCAATATCGGCGATGAAGCCATACGCCCTATTGGATGGCTCGGAATAAACTGGTCACCAGCTGTTCAAGTAGAACACCATGCAACACGAAACGCTGCAGGCTTATTTGATGAGTCGAGTTTTGCAAAGGCGCGCGTTAATGGCACGCGCGCAGGTGAATTCCTTAACTATGTCTGCGCCAATAACGTAGTTAAAAAAGTTGGCAAAACGGTTTACACGCAGGCACTCAATTCAAAGGGTGGAATCGAATCTGATTACACCGTTACACAAACAGGCGACAACGAGTTCATGATTGTAACGGGCACAGCTTTTGCAACACATGATTTTGGTTGGCTAGAAAAAATTCGTCGAGAGTTTAATTTTGATGGAGTGGAGATTACAAATATCACTCGAGACTTAATCTGCTTTGGAATCATGGGACCAAATTCCCGTGCGATTTTGCAATCGCTGACAACTTCCGATTTGAACCACAGCGCTTTTCCCTTTATGACCTCTCAGGAAATTACTCTTGCTGATATAGAAGTTCGTGCAACTCGGATTACATATGTTGGCGAACTTGGCTGGGAAATTTATGCACCGGTTGCAGATGGATTAATCTTGTGGAAAGAGATTATTGATGCTGGACAAGATCTAGGTTTAATCCCCTGCGGTTATCGCGCAATTGAATCCTTACGTTTAGAAAAAGGCTATCGGGCGTGGTCAGGTGAGATTAATACTGAAACCAATCCATATGAGGCTGGCCTTGGCTTTGCAGTCTCACTCAAGAAGGAAAACTTCCACGGGAAAGCTGCGGCGGTAGCAGCTAAGGAAACCCAAACAAGAAGGCTGGTTGCAATTACTTTCGATGACATAACATCGGTTCCCTTTGGCTCTGAGCCGATTCGAATTGATAATAAAATAGTTGGACGTATTAAATCTGGTGGTCAGGGCTACACAATCAAGAAGGCCATTGCTTATGCCTACCTACCAGTTGAAATCTCCAAGCCAGGAACGGCCGTTGATGTTGAACTCTTTGGCATCTGGTCTGCCGGAGTGATCGCCGCGGAGCCTCTTTTTGATCCAGATAATGCTCGAATTCGTAGGTAATCTCAGATTGTAAGATTTACAAATATTCTTTGCTCCACAGGCCTGTGTGTATAGAAATAGGCTCTGACCTGCATCTTTGGTGAAAAATAGAGTCAGACCGAGGAATTATCCACAGTCTATCCACCGCTTCCTACACAGAAAAATACGCTTATCCACTGCGTTGCCCACACCTTATCCCCATGGCCAGAAAGAGATCCTCGCCTGCGATAGGGGCTCGCATTTAAGTTGGGCACACGAAGTCAGGACGTCAGTGGTCAATGGGAGGGTTTACGTGTGAGCATCGCAGAACTTCCAAACAATCGCCTATCGCGCGATTTGAGTATCTCATCCATTGGTACCGAGTTCGAACGCACGCCACCTCAAGATTTAATCGCAGAGCAATCAGTTCTTGGCGGAATGTTGTTATCGAAAGATGCGATCGCCGATGTCATTGAGATTATTCGTGATCGTGATTTTTATCGGCCTGCGCATGAGTTAATTTATGATGCGATTATAGATTTGTATGGCCGTGGCGAACCCGCAGATGCAGTTACGGTTTCAGCAGAGCTAACTAAACGCGGAGATATTGCTCGTGCAGGTGGTGCTCCATACCTACATACACTCATCTCATCGGTACCCACCGCGGCAAATGCAGGTTACTACGCAAAGATTGTTCGCGAGCATGCAATCATGCGCCGATTGGTTGAAGCCGGCACAAAGATTGTACAACTCGGTTACACATCCGAAGGTGAAGTCGATGACATGGTCGACCAAGCACAGGCCGAGGTCTATGCAGTTACCGAGCGTCGTTCATCAGAGGATTACGTTCAACTCTCAACGCTATTACCACAAGCCCTCGATGAGATTGAGGCGATATCTAAAGGCATTGGTGTTGAAGGTATTAAGACTGGCTTTAAAGATCTCGACGCGTTAACCCATGGCTTCCATCCAGGTAACATGATTATCCTTGCTGCGCGCCCTGCAATGGGAAAGTCAACACTTGGTTTAGATATTGCACGCCATGCATCAATTTCAAATGGTTTAACATCGGTTATTTTTTCTCTTGAAATGTCGAAGTCTGAAATTACTATGCGTATGTTGTCGGCCGAAGCTCGCGTGGGCTTAAATAATATTCGCGCAGGTACATTATCCGATGATGAGTGGTCACGTCTTGCACGCCGAATGGGTGAAATCTCAGAGGCGCCATTATTTATCGATGACTCACCCAATCTCTCCATGATGGAGATCAGAGCAAAGGCCCGTCGTTTGAAGCAGCGCCACAATCTTAAACTCATTGTAATTGACTACTTACAGCTGATGTCTTCGGGCAAGAAAGTTGAAAACCGCCAGCAAGAGGTATCAGAGTTTTCACGTCAATTAAAGTTAATGGCTAAAGAGTTAGATATTCCAGTTATCGCGATTTCACAGCTCAACCGTTCCCCCGAACAGCGAAGCGATAAAAAACCAATGCTCTCTGATTTACGTGAATCCGGTTCGATTGAACAAGATGCCGACGTAGTTATCTTGTTACACCGAGACGATATGTACGATCAAGCTAACCGAACAGGTGAGGCTGATTTGATTGTTGCTAAGCACCGTAACGGACCAACGCGCACAATTACCGTCTCTGCACAACTGCACTATGCACGCTTCTACGACATGCCTCAGAATCCTGGCTCTGGTACAGACTGGACCCAACAGCGCGAAGCGGCAGCTCCCGACGACAACAATAGTTTTGGAAATTAGCTAGCTGGAAATTAGCTAATTAATAATTAATGTGCGGCAGTTCGTGCTTTATCGGCTAAAACAATTCCAATAATTACCACCACTCCACCAATTAATTGAATTGTCCCCCAATTTTCCGACAACCAGAGCCACGCAAAAACCCCAGCTAATACCGGCTCGGCCATTCCCATAACACTGCTCGTGGATGCCGACAAAAGCTTTAATCCATTAACAACAAGTAAGTATGGAACGATTGTGCCCATGATGATGACCCAAGCGATCAGCACCCATCCAGAAACACTGTAAGCGGTAAAACGACCTTGTAAATTCATACTTTGAGTAAAGATTTCAGTTGGAAATGACCACAAAGGCATTGTGATCGCTAAAGCTAAGGATGCAAAACCAAAGCCATAGACCATAAGCGATTCAACATCGCGCTTAAGAGTAAGTTTTTCTCCCAGTAGAAAGAATGTGGCCAACATGATTCCATCGGCAAGGGCGGCAATAACACCTATCGGATCTAAAGTACTTCCTCTCCATACTTGGGCGATCAAGACAAGGCCACTAAAAGCCATAAAAATGGCAATCCACATCAGTGGGGGCACGTACTTCTTCTTCACATATCGCAGCCAGATGACGATCCAGATTGGCGCGGTGAACTCCATAATCAGAGCAATACTCACATGTAGACGAGAGATGGCTACAAAGTACAGAGCTTGCACAGCTAAAAATCCAACTACGCCATAGATTGCTAAATGTGGAAGCTCGGCCATAGTCGTGCGCAGTTTTTCACGATAGCGCAGGAAGATATAGCTCCCAAGAATAATAAAGGCACCGCCACAGCGCACTTGGGTTAGGCGCATCGATGAAACTCCGTCAGTGAGAATCAACTTCGCTACGATTCCATTAAAGGAGAAGAAAATCGCACCTAAGAGAGTGAGAATCTCGCCCTTGAATTTCGTAAACACTCGGTAAGAGTAGTGGTTTAAAAGGCGCTTTCTGGAATATCCATGATTGAACCATTAGTTGCCTCAACTATCACACGATCAGCGGCGATCTGTGGCAGAAAGTTAGCGACAAAGAACTTTGCAGATGCAATCTTTCCTGTATAGAAATCGCTATCTTTGCCTGCGCTCGGTAGTTTTTCCGCAGCAATATCGGCCTGACGAATCAATAACCAAGCGGTAATAATGTCACCAACTGCCATGAGGCAGCGAGAGGTATTTAAGCCAACGGTATAAATCTTCTCTGGATCCTCCTGCGATTCCATAGCATGACCGATTAGAACAGAGATAATCCCATTGAGATTGCCGAGTGCGGTAAAGAGTGCAGCCTTTTCTTGAGTATGAGCGCCGCCAGATTCAGCGAATTTTTGGATCTCTTTACCAAGCAGACCTATCGCGCGACCGCCATCTTTAACAATCTTACGGAAGAAGAAATCTAAGCCTTGAATTGCGGTTGTTCCTTCATACAAGGTATCGATTTTTGCATCGCGAACATACTGTTCTAACGGCCAGTCTTGCGTGAAGCCCGAACCACCAAATGTTTGCAAGGACTCGGTTCCAAGAAGTGTCCAGGACTTTTCAGAGCCATAACCCTTTACAACTGGAAGCATTAAATCATTACGCGCAATCATGTCGGATAGGCGATCGGAGTCACCTTCTAACTCTGCAAGCTCAATTTCATCCTGAATTGAGGCGGTATAAAGCAATAACGCCCGCATTCCTTCAGAGTATGACTTTTGAACCATTAATGAGCGACGTACATCTGGGTGATGAATAATAGTGACACGGGGACTAGCTTTATCATTCATTACCTTCATATCGCCGCCCTGTACACGCACCTTGGCGTAGCTAAGCGCTTGCTGATAACCGGCAGATAACGTTGCAATCGCTTTAGTACCAACCATCATGCGAGCAAACTCAATAACTTTAAACATCTGCGCTATGCCTTGATGAACTTCACCGAGTAAATACCCGACTGCGGGTTCATGTTCTCCCAAATTCATTTCACATGTAGATGAAACGTTCAGACCCATCTTCTTCTCAACATTTGTAACGAAAATACCGTTGCGTTTTCCAAGTTCGCCGGTCTTCAAATCGAACATAAATTTTGGAATTAAAAATAGCGAAAGTCCCTTTGTACCGGGTCCGCCACCTTCGCGACGTGCTAGGACAAAGTGCACAATGTTTTCATAAAGGTCGGCATCTCCCGAAGTAATAAATCTTTTGGTTCCAGTGATATGCCATGTTCCATTTTCTTGCAGCACAGCCTTGCTTCGGCCAGCACCGACATCAGATCCTGCGTCGGGTTCGGTCAACTGCATAGTTGCGCCCCAGTGGCGATCAACCATAAGTTTTGCAATCTGTTTTTGTTCAGGAGTACCAAGAACATATGCAACGTGCGCGAAAGCGTAACCCGATGCATAGATATGAACTGCGGGATTAGAACCTAAAACCATCTCTGCAATTGCCCACCGTACTGATGGAGGAATCTTCATTCCACCAAGATCAACCGGAGCATCGAGCCGCCACCATTCGCCATCGATATATGCATCGTAAGATTTTTTAAAACTTGCAGGGACTGTTACATCACCCGTTTCTTTATTAAAAACAGTTCCAAGACGATCGCCCTCAATAAAAGATGCAGCGAGATCGTTTTCGCATAAACGCTTCATCTCTTCAAGCATGCCCATCGCTGTATCGCGATCGACATCGGAGTAGAGCGAGGTACCCATAACTTTGTCGCGCTCAAGCAGATCAAATAGGCAGAATTCAATATCGCGAAGATTGGCGCTGTAATGGCTCATAGGCTGATTTTGCTACCCACCAGTAACTTATGCAAGCCAAGGCGCGCAGATTTACTGTGTTCTCCTCAGAAATGGAGCCTTTAAGGGATAGGGTTCAGCGCGTGCTACTTAGTGATCGCGACATACGGGCAGAAATCGCTGCAGGGCGGGTCGGTTGTGAGCCCTTTATTGAATCCATGATCCAACCCTCCTCAGTAGATGTGCGCTTAGACAAGTTTTTTAGAGTCTTTGAAAATCACAAGTACAGCGTCATCGATCCATCGATCGAACAGGCCGAACTGACCCGCGAAGTAGTCGCTGAAGGCAGCGAACCCTTTATCCTGCATCCCGGTGAGTTTGTTTTAGCTAGCACCTATGAAGTGATTACTCTGCCCGACGACATTGCGGGTCGTTTAGAGGGGAAATCATCACTTGGTCGTCTTGGCCTGCTTACACACTCAACTGCCGGCTTCATCGATCCTGGTTTTAGTGGACACATCACTCTCGAGCTCTCTAATGTGGCAAATCTTCCCGTTAAATTATTTCCCGGCATGAAGATTGGCCAGCTCTGTCTCATCAAACTCTCATCCCCAGCCGAGCATCCATATGGCAGCGAAAAATACGGTTCGCGGTATCAAGGTCAGCGTGGGCCAACGGCCAGCCGCTCATTCATAAACTTCCATAAGTCAAAGCTCGACTAAAGCGAAAGTTGTAGCGCAATAATGAATCAACTTACAACGTTAAGAGGAAAACTCTATGTAATTATCTTTTGCTCGTTTGTAGTTCGTGTAATTGGATTCCTTCTTCTTCCAAACACGCCAAGTTTTCTAGGTCCAGATGAAGGCACTTATGGTGCGGTCGCAGATTGGACAGAGCAAGGCTTACCAGCAAAAGATTTTCCATTGTATGGAGACGGTTTATACCTATCGGGGCGAGCCTTATTTTGGCCCGCTGCATTTTTTAATCAACTAGGTTTATCTCCTCTGAATTCAGTGAGGTTAACAGCGACAATTTATGGGCTTTTAACTTTAATACTTATAATTTACATCTTCTTAAAGACGGTTGATAAACATATTGCAGTAGCAGATTTTGTGGAAAAAAATACTAATTTAGTGATTGCACTTTTTGCGGTCTTTGCTTTTTTACCGAGTCACTTTGTCTGGTCACTCTTAGGACTTAGAGAGAGCGCGGTAGAGTTTTGGACACTCTCTGCCTTTGCCTCGTTTTACTGGATACTCCACCTTCAAAAAAAACTTTCTATCACAACGGCCTTATTCTTGGTTGCGGCCATTATTGTCACTTTTAGCTCTAGACCTCAAGTTGGTTGGGTTTTAGGTATAACCTTTCTAATTTTCCTTCTTGTTAATGTGAGAAAAAAAACTGCACTAATTCTAATTCCGGTAGTTTTAATGTCTGTAGTGATAGGTGTTTCAGGGACAACCGTCGTACCAGGGACACCAGGATTAGTTTCTTCGACTACCTCAAAAATCTTTGGAACACTTAAAACCGCTGCGGAGATTACTGCCTATAAGCAACAAGTCAATCAATTGGAGGCCGCATCTGTAATCGTCACTCAAAGTTGCCCCAGAACTGGTTTAGCATTGGCGAATCGGCCACCAAGCAGTTTCGACACATATTTCTGCATTGCCTGGCGCGCACCATATATGGCCGCAACATTTCTTTTCCGACCAGTCATTGGCTTGGATGTGACTAGCGCGTCAAGCCTCTTTGCCGCCCTCGAAAATATCCTTTGGCTGGGGGTATTTATTTTTATCATTGGAATGTTGATCAAAAAACGCAGAGTTGCATTTTTCGGCCCCCTTGCACCTTCGATAATCTTTCTCACCCTATACGGCATAGGCGCCGGATCTTACGAAGGAAACATGGGTACCGCCTTTAGGCACAAATCTTTAATCCTGTGGGTTGTTTTGCTTATGCTTGCCTCGGTCATTGCAGCTGGGAGAAAGCCGATCCATGGGAATGAAAACGCCGGGAAGGCGGTTTAATTAGCTATGGAAATAATTGTAATTATTGGTGTCATTGCTCTTTTCGCACTCTTTTTTGTTGCTCAATACAACCGCCTGATTCGCCTCAATATTAGTGTCGATGAGGCGTGGGCCCAGATCGAGGTTCAGCTAAAGCGTCGAGCCGATTTAATTCCTAACTTGGTTGAAACCGTTAAAGGATATGCCAAGCACGAACAGTCAACTTTTGATGCAGTTGTTACGGCACGCGCGAAGGCAACGAGTGCAACAACCGTTGCCGATGTCGCAGCCGCCGATGGAATGCTTACGCAAGCTCTTCGTGGATTGCTGGCTGTCGCCGAGGCTTATCCAGATTTAAAGGCATCAACAAACTTTTTGGCGCTACAAGAAGAGCTATCAACTACTGAAAACAAGGTCGCTTTTAGTCGCCAGTTCTATAACGACAATGTGCGCTCGCTCAATACCGCCGTAAAAACCGTACCTACTAACTTCTTTGCAGGCTTTGCGAAAGTGACAGAGCGCGAATTTTACGAGGTTGAAGATCCTCAGGATCGTAACGCTCCAAAAGTTACTTTCTAATATACATGAACTTCAGAACACAACAGGCCGCCAACAAGCGTAAAACTATTGGTCTGCTTGTCGGCATGGCCGTACTTGTCTGGCTCGTTGTCTATGCAGCCCTAACGTATTTCGGAACATCTACTGCGGGTATCGTTCCAATTGCAGTTGGAATCGCACTGATTTCAGTATGGGGTTCGTACTATGGCGCCGATAAGTTAGTAATAACTATGACCGGGGCTAAGTTAATTCAAGAGTCAGATAATCCAAAACTATTTAATTTAATTCAAGAGGTAACAATCGCAAGTGGTCTACCTATGCCTAAAGTAGCAATAGTTATAGATAGCGCCCCTAATGCCTTTGCAACTGGACGAAATCCGGAGCATGCGCTCATCGCATTTACCACTGGAATTTTAGAGGCGATGGATCGAGATCAACTTCAAGGCGTCATAGCCCACGAGTTGGCCCATGTTGCTAATCGAGATACTCTGGTATCTGCCGTGGCTGCGACAACTGCTGGCGCGATTGCAATTTTAAGTGACATGATGACACGGATGTTGTGGTTCGGCGGGGGACGCCGGGATCGAGACAGTAATGGCAATCCGATTCTTTTAATCATTTCACTTTTAATTTTAATTCTCGCTCCGCTTGCCGCCATACTCTTAAAGTCGGCGATTTCGCGTAAACGTGAATCACTCGCCGATGCAACGGCAGTTGCCTTCACACGCAATCCCGCTGGTCTACGAAGTGCGCTTGAGGTACTAGCTTCGGATTCAACTGTAGTGCGCCAGAAATCAACATCGGTGGCCCATATTTGGATTGAATCACCACTGGATGGGAAAGCAGTCTCCAAATTATTCTCTACACATCCGCCAATAGCCGAACGAATTGCAGTTCTTAAGGCGATGGAGCAGTTGAGCTGAGAAAGCAGGTTAAGCCTTAGCATTAGGAAAAGACAACGTAAAGACCGCACCTTGCCCAGGCTTTGATATGACTCCAACTTTTCCGCCATGAGCGGCCATCACCGCATCGACAATTGATAAACCAAGCCCACTACCCTCATTGCTATTTCTCTGTCGTGATGGGTCGGCCCGGAAAAAACGCTCAAAAATTCGCTTTTGATCCGCTTCACTTAAACCGGGGCCATTATCGGCAACGCTGACATATGCACCATCATCTTCGGCGCGAGCAATGACGGTTATCGCTGTGCCCTCTGGAGTATGAATTCGAGCGTTAGCAAGGAGATTTGCTATCACTTGGTAAATGCGATCTGAGTCACCGAGTGTGTATAACTCACTTGGAACATCGACATTAATTGAATGAGTTGGACCTGCAGCCTTAGCTGAAGCAACAACTTCCTCTATAACATGAACAAGATCAACGGGCTTAAACTCCATTTGGCGCGATTGATCTAGACGAGCAAGTAGCAATAAATCTTCAACCAAGGCACCCATGCGAATTGACTCCTTTTCAATGCGACCGATGAGCTCTTTGGTTTTTTCTCCTTCTGGAACCGCACCTTGCCTGTGCAGTTCAGCAAAACCTCGAATCGCAGTTAAAGGTGTTCGAAGCTCATGACTGGCATCGGCAACAAATCGACGAAGTTTCTCCTCGCTTTCAGTTCGAATCGCAAATGACTCTTCAATCCGTCCGAGCATTGTATTGAGAGAAGTACTCAAACGACCAACCTCAGTATCGGGTTCGAAGTTATCAAGGCGAGCGGATAAATCACCCGCAGCAATCTTTTCAGCGGTTAACTCCACGGCCTCAAGTGGTTTCATGCTTAACTTAATTACTTGGCGCGCCGCAAAACCAATAAGGAACAAAACTATAAAACCTATAAACAGAAAGACACGACCAATTCGATTTGTAGTTCTCTCGAAATCACTAAGTGATTGTGCAACTATCAGGGAACCCATTGCAGATGGAAGCACACGGGTGATAACTCGAAAATCGGCCCCAGGAGCCTCAACGGTAAATGGTTTGCTTCCAAAAGATGCGACCTGGCTGGGAATCATCCCCTTCAAATAATCCGCTATTCGGTGGGTATTTAAATCACCACCGATACCCCCAATAAGATTTCCGAAGGGATCTAAAACAGTGACAGAGATGGATGTTGGCACACGATTTAAAGGTGTCATTGGAGCTGCAACTCTCATCGAAGTGCGTTCATCATTGTCAGAGCGTTTAGGGTTTACCTCTTCATCATTAACGATTCCAGCAGCATTTACGCGGTGGGTTGTTCCACCAATCACGCTATTTAGTTGTTCATCTACCTGACTCATTAAGTAGCTTCGCAGAAGAAACTGCGAAGTTATACCCGCACCAATAAATCCGATTGCAGAAAGTAGCAGGACTCCAACCGTTAAACGGTTACGTAGAGACCAGTTTCGAATCGGAGAGTTCATTATTTACTTTGGCGGCATCCGAAGTCGGTAACCAACACCTCGCACTGTATGGATTAGTGGAGGATCAAATGCGTCGATTTTTTTACGCAGATATGAGATATATGTTTCTACGATTCCTGCATCTCCGCGAAAATCGTACTGCCATACGTGATCTAAAATCTGAGATTTGGAAACTACACGATCGGCATTGATAATTAAGTAACGAATCAATGCGAACTCAGTCGGTGACAAGTCAAGTAGATTTCCAGCGCGGCGAACCTCGTGTGTTGCTTCATCTAACTCAAGATCGGCAAAGCGCATCTTCTCATCATCAATTTCAATCTCTGTTATACCCGTACGGCGCAGAAGTGCACGAAGACGTGCCACTAACTCCTCGAGTGAAAACGGTTTAGTCATATAATCATCGCCACCAAGAGTTAAACCCTTTACTTTATCCTCCATGCCATCCTTTGCCGTGAGAAAAAGTACGCCTGTACTCACACCCTCATTGCGAATCGCTTTGCAGACTTCAAAGCCATCTAGATCTGGCAACATGACATCTAAAACCATCGCATGCGGTTTAAACTCCTCGGCAATCGCCAAAGCCTGTGCGCCATTTGCAGCGGTTCGGACATCAAAGCCGACAAAGCGAAGGCTGGTTGAAATCAGTTCGCTAATACTTGATTCATCATCGACGACGAGAATACGTTGCATGCTCTTTTCAGTTGTTGTACCCATGGCTACAGAATGCCCCCATTGACTGTGAGTTTCCTGAGATTGAGCAGAAAACTACGCTTGGGTTTGAGCTATACCTACTCTTTGACCGAGCGCAACAGAACCTGGGCAACATCTAAGACCTCAACATCAGAGCCTCGAGCCGTCATTCCATCGCTAGTCATTACACGACAGAAGGGACATGCCACTGCTAACTCTTTCGCCCCGGTCGCTATCGCCTCATCGACACGGTTGAGGTTGATCTGAGTTCCCAACTTCTCCTCCATCCACATGCGGCCGCCACCAGCACCACAACAGAACGAGCGTTCTTTGTTGCGAGGCATCTCAGAGATTTCAACACCCGTTGCCTCAAGTAGTTCGCGAGGAGGTTGATAAATTTCATTGTGACGGCCTAAGTAGCAAGGGTCATGATAGGTCATCGCAGTGTGGCTCATTTTAATTGGTAATAACTTCTTATCGCGCAGAAGTTGATTGAGCAACTGCGTGTGGTGAAGCATCTCTAACTCAAAACCGCTTTGAGCATAATCGCGACCAATAGTGGTGAAGCAGTGCGGACAGGTAACAACAACCTTCTTTGTTCCCTTACTTCGCCCAGCAAAAACCTCTTTAAATGTTTCGATATTTTCCGCAGCCAAGATTTGATAGAGAAATTCATTGCCAGCCCGACGTGCGGGATCACCAGTACATGTCTCCTTCTTACCAAGGACTGCAAAGTTAACTCCGGCCATGTAGAGAAGTTCGGCGACAGCCTTAGTTGTCTTCTTTGCGCGCTCGTCATAAGCCCCAGCACAACCCACCCAAAATAAATACTCAACTTCATCGGGCAACGTACCTTCAACGACTCGAATTGGAAAATCACATTCGGCGATCCATGCCTCACGATCATTTTTGTTAGCACCCCAGGGATTGCCGGCTTGCTCTAAGTTACGGAAAGTTCCACCGAGCTCACTTGGAAAGTTTGATTCGACTAATACTTGGAAGCGGCGCATATTAACAATGTGATCAATGTGCTCAATATCGACGGGACATTCATTAACGCACGCGCCGCACGTAGTACATGACCACAAAACATCAAGTGAAATAGGTGCACCCTCACCCGCCATCGCCTCATTTTCAACGGTTTTAGCAAAGGCATGATCGCGCATCGCCATGATTAAAAGCTTTGGCGAAAGCGGTTTTTCAGTGTGCCAGGCTGGGCATTGAGACTGACAACGACCACACTCGGTACACGAAGTCATGTCCAACAAACCCTTCCACGTTATATCGGCACGAGTACCAAGACCAAAGACATCATCATCTTTTGGATCTTCAAAATTAATAACCTCACCATGTGACAACATCGCAGGTAGTGGACCGAGAGAAGATTTGCCATCGGCGTTACGTCGAAAGAAGATATTAAATGGTGCTAGGAATCGGTGCCATGCAACACCCATTGTTAAGTTGCTAGCGATAACGATAAACCATGCCATCGAAACAACAATCTTTACCATTGCAATCAACTGCACCGCTGAGGTGAGCTGACCCAATGTCCATGACTTCAACGTTGACGCTATAAACCAGGTTGTTACATAGTGCCGGTTCCACTTAACCTCATCAGATAAAGCACCCTCTAAACCACGTAATGCAATTACACAAAATACAATCACCAAAATCGTTGCCTCTACGTAATAACCCTTAACCATTCCAGAACCATAAAACCGAGATGTCCGACCCTTTTTTGCAATCCGTGTGTATTGACGAATTCCGATCAACACGAGAATTCCAACACCCGTTGCCCATGCAATGAGTTCGGTGAAGTATTCATACGGCCATAAATGGCCGATGATTGGCAATGCAAACTCAGGAGTAATTAACTGTCCATAAGCAGTAACTAAAGTCCCAAACAAAACGACAAAGCCGACCATCACGAACCAGTGGGTAAAACCCACAATCGTGAAGTTAAACATTTTGGTGTGGCCAAAGATTTCTCGTGCTGCCATACGAATACGCTTGCCACGATCATTGCTTCGTGTTGGGTCGGGCTGCCCCTTCTTATAGATACCTATTAACTGTCGCGTTCGAACCGCCATTAGGGCGAGAGCTACAACAGTGATTCCATAGGCGATAACTGCGAATGTCAGGTTCATAGAGAAAGACTATCCCAAGCCCAAATAGGTATTCTATCTTTCAACAAAGCTGTCAAGAGACTGACGAATCATTTTTTGCTTTGTAAAACCACGTAAAATGGCGAGAAGATTTCGACTTAAAAGGAAATACAACATCGGTAATTCCCTACGGCGGAGTAAAAAAATAGCCTTGAGCGCTGAGATAGCAAAGTACCCAACACCCTGACTTCTGCATTTTGACCAGTAAAGATAACTCGCGTGTGACTTTCGTAAATGGGCAAGAGTTCTCGGATCGCTGGCGTATTGAATCGCCATAATTTCTAAATCTTTAATCAATATATCTTCTTGCTTATGGAATTGCCCGGGCGATAGCCGGTAAAGAACCAAAGGATTTTTCAACACTTCAACATTTAAAGAAGATGCTGCTTTCAAAGATAAATCCAAACCTGAAGTCATTGAGAAAGATGTCGAGAATCGTCCCAAAGTTTCAAGTGCCTCCCTCCTAATAAATCCAGTGGATTCTATGAGCCCTCCAAAACCCGTCAGACTCAACCAGTCATCTAACAATCTCTTGGAGTTACTCTGCGACACAACTCTAAAAAAACTTCTCTGATTCTCCTTGAAAATCACATAAGGGGTAAGCGAAAGGCCAAGGTCCGGATCTGCGATATGTGCTTCCATCTGCAACTCAATTTTTCTTGGTAACCAAAGATCGTCAGCATCGAGAAACGCGACAAACTCCCCTTTGGATAATTGAATACCCAAATTTCGTGCATTAATTTGACCAGAATTACTCTGACTAACAACATTCCAATTTCCCGGATGGGAATCAATAAATTCCTTCACAAACTCAAGGCTTCTATCTGTTGAACCGTCATCAATGATAAAACACTCCCAATGTGAATACGTCTGGTTATACACGGTTAAAAGAGTTTGGTTGACCCATTCTTCTTTGTTATAAAGAGGCACCACAATTGAAACTAGAGGTTTACGCATTGGACTTCCTCCAAAGGAAGTAGAATAGAATCCCAGCATAACTAGCAACAAAACCAAGCGGAATCCCTATTAAACCGAGATGCGTTGAAAAAAGAATTGATAATGGAACAGCAGAAATAACTAGTGACAGTGATGCGTTATGGGAACTCCGAGCTAACCCGACTGAAATTTTGTAGTTACCTGTAAGCTGAAAAACGCCACGTGCAAGTTCCTGGAGGATGAAAGCTAAAGTGACTGTCCACGGAAGTAACCAATCACGCCCGAGAAGATTTAATATAAGAAATTGAGTAGAGAAAATTGCCGTGATGGAAAGTATGATCAAAATCAAAATCCAAAGCAATGGTTTCTTCAAAATATCTCGCCAATAATGGAGCCTGCTTGAAATAAGGAACTTAGATAACGCATCTGGTACAAACCTAAAGAAAGAAATCAAACTCGACATTACCGCGTATTGAGCAAGTGCACCTAAAGGGAAAAAGAAGGCTACTAACATTTTATCAACGCGGTCCATCATACCTAACGATATTCCTAAGGAGTGGCTTCCTTTGGTTAATTTCCAAAAACCCCAAGGTGATTTAAATTCAAATTTGATGCGAAGATTAGTTCCAAGAAGGGGAATGATTATGGTTGCGATGATCATATAAGACAGTGTGAAAGAGGCAAGCAGAGAAACGGCCGTTGAGAAAATCCCAAGGTTGAGACTCAAAAAGTACAATACATATTGAAATAATACTGCTGATAATTCAAGATACCCACCCCAGGAGTATTTTAGGCAGGCTATTAATAATTCAATCAACACCATGGCCAGGCCAGAAAATAGAAAGTAAGCCACCCCAACAATAATTATTGGATATGGAATCTGAGTTTTGTAAGTTGAGAAAACCATTAGCCCCGAAATGAACAAGATAATTCCAATAATACTTTCAACAAGTATTAGGGAAAAAAAGGATGCTGTGATTTGGTGCTGAGAGGTAACTCCAAGTTTTCTTAGAGTAAGAGTGGTTCCTGAGGTGAGCCCAATCCATATTAAGGAACTCAGTACAAAGATATACGCAACAATAGAGCGGTTCTCGACGCCGAGTTCCCGACTATAGATTAGTGCAAATCCAAAGGCCAGAAAAGTACCGATTACTTTGGATAGTAAATAATGCTTCTGGATAAAGGAGCTATCTGGCATGGGCTAAATCATAACCTGATAAATTCATGGCTGGTACGATAGGGAATAGACACACTGTTCACTCTAAATTTAAGGAATTTTGAATGGCCAAAATACGTAGAGTGATTCTTACAATTCTTGAAGTCCAAAAGGAAAGCTCGTCATCGAACTTAAATATTGTAGTCAAAGGAATACTCAGAAAAGTTGGCATCGATTCATCCACTCAAATTTTTTCTTTGCTAAAGACAATTTATCGTAGAAGTGGCGCCCACATAAGGGTCACTAAGTCAACTTCATTTAACGGTGAGGATCTTGCTTTGGCGCACTATCTACCAGAGATTAATGGAAGGTATTTAGACATCGGGAGCGGGGATCCAATTCGAGGGAGCAATACTTATCTCTTCTATAAACGTGGTTGGTCAGGAGTTACCATTGATCCACTGACGAGAGCAAACCGGAAGCACAAAAGGAAAAGGAGGCGGGATCAACAAATTATTGCTTGCGTTTCAGATTTGAGTTCTCAAACCTCAGAGATACTTTTTTATGAGTATGATGCAGATGATTTTTCGACAACGTCTAAGCAAAGATTTTTGGAGCTGCAAGCGCAAGGTATAAAACCAAGAGTCATTCGCAAAGTGAGAGCCATCTTCTTGAATGAACTAGACTTAGAAACTAACCCACGGGAAGCATTTTTGCTTGATATAGACGTAGAGGGTGAAGAGCTATCCGTTTTAAACACAATCGATTGGGTAAACTTTTTGCCAAGAGTTATTGCTGTGGAAGAATGGATTTCACCAATCTACAAGGCCACTAAAGTCAGGACTTTGCTTGAAAGTAAAGGCTATTTACTTGAATCCAGGACTTCGGTGACATCAATTTACGTCCATGGTGCTTACTTGGACACATTAAAGGAGCAGCAATGAATTTAAGAAGTGATGTTTTCCCGATAGCCTAAATTGGGAGATTGTTATGTTGGGAAAGAGCGTAATCCTTAAAAATGGCAAGAATCTGGGAATGTCCGAACTGCTGACTGGGATGCCTTGTCCGAGGTCCCAGGCCAAGGAGGGAGTGCGGGAATAAGTTGGACACCCTCTAGGTTTACATAAGTAACAAACCTGAGTCGCTTCGACTCAACCTTTTGAGTAGTATGGACTCAGGTTTACCGCAGACCTCGACCCTACCCCAGGCTCGAGCGAGATAGAAGGAGCATTAAAAATGGCTAGAGCAGTTGGAATCGACCTCGGAACAACAAATAGTTGCGTATCGGTCCTTGAAGGTGGCGAACCCAAGGTTATCGCTAACGCTGAAGGCGCCCGCACGACACCGTCGATTGTGGCCTTCGCAAAAAACGGCGAGGTCCTCGTGGGTGAAGTGGCCAAGCGCCAATCAGTCACAAACGTCGATCGAACAATCCGCTCAGTTAAGCGCCATATGGGCACAAACTGGAGTGTCGATATCGATGGCAAGAAATACACGGCACAAGAGATTTCAGCTCGCGTATTACAGAAGCTAAAGCGTGATGCCGAATCGTACTTAAGTGAAACTGTGACCGATGCTGTTATCACTGTGCCTGCATATTTCAATGATGCACAGCGCCAGGCAACAAAGGAGGCCGGTGAAATTGCAGGTCTCAATGTTTTGCGCATTATTAATGAGCCGACCGCTGCTGCGCTCGCATACGGTTTAGATAAAGCTGAACAAGAGCAGACGATTCTTGTCTTCGACTTAGGTGGCGGAACTTTCGACGTATCACTTCTTGAAATCGGTGACGGCGTTGTTGAAGTGAAGGCAACTAATGGCGATAACCACTTAGGTGGAGATGACTGGGATCAAGCTCTCGTTGATTTTCTAGTACAAAACTTTGGTTCACAAAACGGAATCGATTTAACAAAAGATAAGATGGCGATGCAACGTATTCGTGAAGCTGCAGAGAAAGCGAAGATTGAACTCTCATCTTCACAATCTGCATCCATTAACCTGCCATACATCACCGTGGATTCTGGAAAGAATCCACTGTTTATGGATGAGACAATAACGCGAGCACAGTTCCAACAGTTAACCGGATCATTACTTGATCGTTGCAAGAAGCCTTTCCAGGCAGTATTAAAAGATGCTGGAATTCCTATTAGTAAAATTCAAAGTGTTGTATTAGTTGGTGGATCAACTCGTATGCCAGCAGTCGTCGAACTTGTAAAAGAGCTCACAGGCGGTAAAGAGCCAAACAAGGGTGTAAACCCTGATGAAGTTGTTGCCGTTGGAGCCTCATTACAAGCTGGTGTCTTAAAAGGTGAAGTAAAGGATGTTCTACTACTTGATGTGACGCCACTTTCTCTTGGTATTGAAACTAAGGGTGGAGTTATGACTCGTTTAATCGAGCGAAATACGACTATCCCAACAAAGCGCAGTGAAGTATTTACAACTGCCGATGATAATCAGCCAGCGGTACAGATTCAGGCATACCAGGGCGAGCGTGAAATGGCGGCTTACAACAAGAAGCTAGGCATGTTTGAACTCACCGGTCTGCCACCTGCACCACGTGGAGTTCCACAGATTGAAGTTACTTTCGACATCGATGCCAACGGAATCGTTCACGTATCGGCTAAAGATCTAGGTACGGGTAAAGAGCAGAGCATGACAATTACTGGAGGCTCAGCGCTTTCAAAAGATGAGATCAATCGGATGATGGAGGATGCCGAAGCGCATGCCGAAGAAGATCGTCAGCGCAAGGAAGAGGCAGAGATCCGCAATGCAGGTGATTCACTTCTTTACTCAACTCAGAAGTTCATTAAAGATAATGAGGAAAAACTTAGCGAAGGTGAAGCACTCGAAAAGAAGACTGAGACAGAAGCAGCTCTTACCGAATTGCAAACTGCCCTTGGTGGATCGAACTTCGAAATGATTAAGAGTGCGACTGAAAAAGTTGCAACGGTTAGTCAAGCTCTGGGCGCGGCTCTTTATGCCGGTGCAGCTGCTGCGGACGGTGGCGACAGTGAAGGCGCAGCACATGAAGATGGCGTCGAAGACGCAGAAGTCATCGATGAAGAGCCAGTTAAGTGACAACAGATAGCGAAACCGCGCAACCTGTAGATGAAGTAGTTGAAGATGTAACACCGGATCAGGTAACTGATCCGGTGGTTACTCTCACCAATGATTTGCAACGACTTCAAGCCGAGTATGCAAATTACCGAAAGCGAGTTGAGCGTGATCGTTCATTAGCGTATGAAATGGCGATCGGTGCGGTACTTACCGAGCTCTTGGCGTTGCTCGATGATGTAGATCGCGCGGAACAACATGGCGAACTCATGGGTGGATTTAAAGCCGTTGCCGATCAACTTAATACAATCACAGCACGCCTAGGTCTTGAAAAATACGGCACCGAAGGTGAAGCCTTTGATCCGCAGATTCACGAAGCGCTCATGCACGATACATCGGCTGATGTTGCCGTTGCGACAGCTTCAAAGATTTTGCAGCCCGGCTATAAATACAAAGAGCGAATCCTGCGTCCCGCCCGTGTCTCTGTAACCGATCCAACAGGAGAGTAATAATTTATGGCCGCCAAAGATCTATATGAAAAGGACTTTTATAAGGTCCTCGGTGTAGATAAGAAAGCTGGCGCCGATGAGATTAAAAGGAAGTATCGCTCACTGGCTCGAGAGCTTCATCCCGATAAAAACAAAGGCGATGCCGCAAAAGAAGAGAAGTTCAAAGGTATTTCTGAGGCCTATGAGATCTTGTCCGATGCTAAAAAACGTGCCGAATATGACGAGGCGCGCTCACTCTATGAGCGTGGCGGATTCCGCGCGCCGATGGGAGGACAAGGCCAGCAAGGCGGAGATTTCAGCGACATCTTTGGCGGAGGGAATCCACAAGATATCTTTGCAAATCTATTTGGTGGCGGTCGCCGTGGTCCACGTAAGGGTCAGGATTTACAGACCGAGGCGACGATCACATTCCGTGAATCTATTTTCGGCACAACTTTAGATCTGCGCCTTGCAACCGATCGTGGAGCGGCACAAAATATTACGGCACGCGTGCCGGCGGGTGTTAACGATGGCGCCAAAATACGCGTTAAGGGTAAAGGGGCAGAGGGTGAAGCAGGTCCAGGCGACCTATTTATTCTCTTGCATGTAAAGCCTCATGCAATATTTGCCCGCAAGGGTGAGAACTTAACTCTGACTTTACCGGTTACTTTTGCCGAAGCCGCACTTGGGGCAGATATAAAAGTGCCAACGATGAGCGGTGACGATGTGACGGTTCGAATTGCACCAGGAACCTCCAATGGTCGGACCCTAAGAGTTAAAGGTCGCGGAATAACTAAGGGCTCAACGACGGGAGATCTTCTCGTGAGCGTTGATGTTCAAGTACCACAACGTGTTGATGGCAAAGCGCTCGAAGCGTTAAAAGTATTTGCTCACGAAACAGCGCATGAAAATGTACGCGCCGATTTAATCGCAAAGGCTAAGGTATGAGCGAGGATACAGAGAAAAATACACTAGACGAGGATGCAGCCGTCTATGTGATCTCAGTCGCCGCAGAAATCTCTGGCCTGCATCCTCAAACTCTGCGCCAATATGATCGATTAGGTTTAGTTTCTCCTAATCGCACCGAGGGTCGCAACCGTCGATATTCATTACGCGATATTGCATTACTTCGCGCGGTGCAAAGATTAGTTGGCGAGGGCATTAATCATGCTGGAATTAAACGAATCATTGATTTGGAGTCTGCGATGGCCAACATGGCAATCGAAGTTGCGCAATTACGCATCGAAGTCGATGCCTTAATAGATGCGAATCCACCAAAAGGATTAATGCGTCGAAATCGCACCGAGGTAATTCTCTACAAAGAAGAAAACTAAATTTAGGGTAGGAAGTTAGTACGTCCTGACCATTTGCCAAGAATTTGTTCGGCGGGAGATTTCAAAACTGATTCCAGAATCGTGGCATAGACGTCTCTGAAATCCGTGGTTACCGCTAGATCTCCATCAACGAGCTTTGAAAGAGATGGCTGGTCACCGTAAAAACCACCCTTAACCTTTTCGCCGATTAAAAACATTGGCCCGGCCGTACCATGATCGGTTCCTTGGGAGGCATTACCTCTAACTCTGCGGCCAAATTCGCTGTAAACCATCACTACTACATCATTAAGACGAGAAGTTGATTTGAGTTGGCTCATAAAACGGCTCAACGATGAAGAGACCACACCGAGCAGTTCGGCCTGAGCATTTGCCTCATTGGCATGTGTATCAAAACCTCCAAGTGAGACCGACCAAACTTTAGTTGGTGATCCAGCAGCGATTAATTTTGCGACCACATCTAACTGTTGCGAGAGATCACTTCCTCCACCTGCGTTGCCACCATTTACCGTTGGTAAATCTGGTGAAGCTGGCGCGGGTGCTTTCAATATTGGTTGAATTGCCGTTGAAACCGAGAATAAATTTCGCATAGACGTTGCCGCTGCCGCCATTAACTTTGAATCCGTCGGTGCGGGTTTTGAAAGTTTTATACATTGGGAAGCTAAAGCACCTTTTGGAATTACTAAACCGCCCAGTGGTAGAGCCGAACCTGAAATTTTTGTTCCGGAGAGCATTGGCGGGAGCACGGATCCTAAAGAGATTGCGAGCATTGGATCTTCGGGTTGAGAATCTAACCAACGACCCAACCAGCCACTGTTAACGGCTTTGCCAGGAGATGCAGTCTGCCATTTTGCCATAGATGAAAAGTGTGAGCGATCAGGTTTTGGATAGCCAACACCGCGAACAATCGCTACCTTATTTTGATCCCACAGACTCTTTATTCCAGTCATTGATGAGTTCAAAGCTAAATCGGAATCAAGAGGAAGCATTGTTTCGACCGCATATGAAATATCTGGTCGCGAAGAAAAATAGATGGGATCTTTGAAAGGGATTACCGTGTTTAATCCATCGTTGCCACCGTACAAAGTTACGATGACCACAATCGGAGTACCCGCCGCCAGAGGGCGATCAATTGCAGCTTCAGCAATCTCATCAAGAGTTAAAAACCTTGACGCAACACCAACTGCAACTGCGCCAGTAGTTAACTTTAGAAACCTGCGTCGCGAAAGCGTATCCATCACTACTCCTAAGCACTCACTATGTATTCAGGACTGCACAGAGCGAGCAAAGTGAACTGCGCAGGATCATCGATTGCCGATCTCAACGCAGATTGAGTTCGGGAGCTCCACTCAGGTACACCTAGCCAGTCGGCGCTTCTGAGCACTCTTAACTCTCGAGGAATTTGGCTGATGGCCGTTAAGGAGCTCTGCTTAATGAGCCACGAAGCAAATGCCAATCGATACTGTGATGTTGCCGAAGATAACCAAGCCTCACCCGCTGGCCAACCACCTACATTCGGTGGTCTAAAAGGAACCTGGCCTAATTTATCTAAGAAACCATATAATTGAGCGGTTGTTTGAAGTTGAGAAGGCGTTAATTCCAGCGCACGGCAGGCAGCGATAAACCATTCGACGGGCGATTTAACCAGCGCATTTTTAGGGTCTCGCATTGCAGAATCTGAGGCCATCGCTTGAACGGCAGCTGTAATATTTCGCCCCGCGAAAGCCTTTTTCGCTGAAAAATCTGCTGGCATAACTTCGGTGCTGGAAATAAATCGATACCACAATCGTTCGGATATAAATGTTGCACAGTCGTCGCGAGCGACAAGAAAATCGCTGAGTGTGTCGCCGGTAAATACTCCGGTTTTACCCAACAGAGTTACAGGATTTGTGTCTCTGCGATTTTGATTAATTATTACAGTTCCATTACTGCGCACAACTTGATATCCAGTTAGCGCTCGTGAAATCGCTTTGACATCATCTTCGGTATATCGATTTACTCCAAGAACAAATAACTCCATTAATTCGCGGCCTAAGTTTTCATTGGGAGCTTTAACGGTGTTGTCTTGGCCATCTAACCAAAACTGCAGCGCCCCATCATTGAGCATCGCCTTTGTCATCGCATTAAAATCGCCAAGTGCATGTGTGCGAAAAACTTTATTTTGTTTGAACATCGGCAAGGGATAATTCAATTTTTCAATCGACGTTGCCCAATGTCCATGCCAAAACCAAACCATGCGCTCAGTTAAGCCATGCCCGCTCAATGCCATTAAATCTAACCACCACAAACCCATGGCTTGAACCTGACTTCGCAGAGCAATCGCAAATGGAACCACCTCGGGAGAGTTTGCTGTTGGGAACCTTCCTAAATCAGTAATCTCTGGTTCAATCACGGGGGAGAAATTGGTTGCGGCCTCTGGAATAGTTGTTAAACGAACTCGTAACGTCGTTACACCTTCTTTTAACGCCTGCGCATATTCGCCTGGACGGGGGCCAAAACCAAAGCGATCAAATAAGCGCGATGTTTCAAGCCGTCTAATGTCCACTGAAGGAGGCTAAGTGTAAAAGGTAAATAAATATATACCTTCAGCTGAACCCACACAGAATTCACAATATTGATGTTGAATCTTCCGCACGCCCTAGTAGGCTCGCCTGCATGAGTTCACGCGAAGCGTTAAGAGATCAGATCGTAAAAAAGGCTGTTGTACATGGCAAAGTCATCCTCTCTTCCGGTAAAGAGGCGGAGTATTACGTAGATCTTCGCCGCGTCACCCTAGATCACGAAGCTGCACCCTTAGTTGGCGAAGTGATGTTAGAGCTCACAAAGGATTTGAATTACGAAGCCGTCGGAGGATTAACACTTGGAGCCGACCCTGTCGCAACAGCGATGATGCATGTGGCTGCGCAACAGGGAAAGAAGATCGACTCTTTTGTGGTTCGTAAAGCTGAAAAGGCCCATGGTTTACAGCGTCGAATTGAAGGCCCAGATGTAAAGGGGAAACGGGTATTGGCCGTGGAAGATACATCTACAACCGGTGGATCAGTTTTAATGGCAGTTGATGCGCTCCTTGAAGCCGGGGCAATCGTTGTAGGTGTCGCTGTAATTGTTGAACGTGGCGCAGCGCCAAAGATTAAAGCGGTAGGATATGAATACCGCGCCGCTTTTCAGTTAGAGGATTTGGGTCTTTAATTAATTTAAGGAGTAATTAATTTATTTGTGGTGCTTACGAGTCTGCCATTCACGAAATATTTCGATAAATACTGGAATTAAACTTATAAAAATAATTAAGCCGATGATGGGTAATAAATAAGCATCCACTGAACCTTCGAGTTTTTCACCAAGAACGAAACCAAGGCCAATGACCCCCTGAGTCCAAATCACTGCACCAAGTGCGTTATAGAAAAAGAACTTCCTTTTATCAACACCAATTACGCCACACATGGGATTAATTAATGTCCGGACAAATGGTACAAATCGAGCGAAGATAAGCGCTTTGCCGGTACCGTATTTATTGAGCCACTTTTCGGTTGTTACAACTTTTTGGTGGTTAAAAACTCGACCGTCAGGGCGATCAAAAAATTTACGACCGTATTTTTCACCAAAGAAATAACCTACTAGGCCGCCAACGGTTGCCGCAAAGGGAGCGCCAACAAAAAGCGCCATTGCAGATAGTTGCGCATCTCCCAAAATCGCCGCCCCTGAACCCGACGCCGCAATTCCGGAGATAAATAGGAGAGAGTCGCCAGGAAAGGCCAGGCCAATAAGTAGCCCAGTTTCAGCGAAGATAATTCCGAGGACTCCAGCTAATCCAAGATCGGCCACAATTGAGTGTGCATCAAAGAGATTCATTAAACTCAGGCTACCCCACGTGGGCAGTGAGGCCAAAAGGCGGTTAGTAATAGGTATGTTTTCACTTTTTACCCCTTTTGTGCTTAAACTTCCCTAGTCTTCGCGCCGACTAACTCGACTAGGCGTCCTGAAACTCCAATGGAGGAGAACTTATGCGTGCTTCAAGCGCCGTATCACTCGTACAAGTAACTGGATCAAACCTCAATCTCGTCTATGTAGTCCTGGCGATCTCGCTCGGTGCATTAGCTGTTGCCTACGCATTACGAGCACAGGTTTTGGCCGCCTCTGATGGCACAGCCAAGATGCGTGAAATTGCAGAGGCGGTTCAAGAGGGAGCTGCCGCTTTCCTATCTCGCCAGTTCCGTACCCTTTCGTACTTTGTAGCAATCGTCTTCGTACTTTTATTTGCACTTCCCGGTGATGCCGAAATTCGTATCGGTCGATCAGTATTCTTTCTAGTCGGTGCAGCGTTTTCTGCTCTCGTTGGTTATAACGGAATGTGGCTTGCGGTTCGCGCAAATGTACGCGTTGCAGATGCTGCACGCCATCAAGATGGCCAGAAGGCAGTTCAAATCGCTTTCCGTACTGGCGGTGTCGTTGGTATGACCACCGTGGGTCTTGGCTTAATCGGTGCATCCCTAGTTGTAATTATCTATCGCGAAAATGCACCATCGGTTCTTGAGGGCTTTGGCTTTGGCGCTGCGATGCTTGCAATGTTCATGCGCGTCGGCGGCGGAATCTTTACTAAGGCTGCAGACGTTGGCGCAGACCTAGTTGGCAAAGTCGAAAAAAATATTCCTGAAGATGACCCACGCAACGCAGCGACGATTGCCGACAATGTTGGGGATAACGTCGGAGACTGCGCCGGAATGGCCGCAGACTTGTTCGAGTCATATGCCGTAACTCTCGTGGCAGCGTTGATTCTTGGTAAAGCCGCTTTCGGTGATGCCGGGCTTATCTATCCATTAATAGTTCCAGCAATCGGAACCGTCACTGCGGTAATCGGAATCTTCTTAACGAAGCTTCGCAGCACAGACAAATCAGCTATGACCGCTATTAATCGATCCTTCTTCATCTCAGCGCTGATCAGTGCAGGTTTAACTGCGCTCGCAACATTTACTTACCTTCCATCTGATTTTAAACTTATGACAGGTTTAACCCCAGAGGCAGTCACCGCGGCGGGTAATACAAATCCTCGAGTATTAGCAATCGGTGCGGTATTAATTGGTATTGCACTTGCTGCAGCTATTCAGGTTCTGACGGGTTACTTCACAGAGACAGGTAAGCGTCCAGTAAATGACGTTGCTGCATCCTCTGAAACCGGCGCAGCAACCGTGATTTTGGCTGGTATTTCAGTTGGTTTTGAATCCGCTGTTTACAGTGCAATCTTGATCGCAACTGCAGTATTCGGTGCCTTCTTGTTAGGTGGCGGAAGTATTGTTCTCTCACTTCTTGCAATCGCACTCGCAGGTACAGGTTTGCTTACAACTGTTGGAGTAATCGTGGCCATGGATACATTCGGTCCGATTTCAGATAACGCACAAGGTATCGCTGAAATGTCTGGTGATGTCGAGGGCGAAGGCTCAAAGATTCTTACCAGTCTTGACGCTGTCGGTAACACGACTAAGGCAATCACTAAGGGAATTGCAATCGCAACTGCAGTTCTTGCAGCTACTGCTTTGTTTGGTGCATTCACCGATGCAATCAAGCAGGCAGTTATTGATGCGGGTCAAAAGACCACCGACCTTGCACTTCAGTACCAAGGAGTTCTAGATGTTGCTAACCCACGCAACTTGGTTGGATTAATTATCGGCGCGGCAGTTGTCTTCTTGTTCTCAGGTCTTGCAGTTAATGCAGTATCTCGAGCAGCTGGCGCAGTTGTTATTGAAGTTCGTAAGCAGTTCATCGATCACCCAGGAATCATGAAGGGTACAGAAAAGCCTGACTATGGTCGTGTTGTTGATATCTGTACTCGTGATTCTCTGCGCGAATTAGCAACTCCAGGTCTGCTTGCAGTCATGGCTCCTATCGCAGTTGGCTTCGGCCTTGGCGTTGGCGCACTGGGTGCATACCTCGCCGGTGCAATCGGTACTGGAACTCTGATGGCGGTCTTTCTTTCTAACTCAGGCGGTGCTTGGGATAATGCGAAGAAGATGGTTGAAGATGGACATCACGGTGGAAAGAACTCTGATGCACATGCTGCAACAATCATTGGTGACACTGTTGGAGATCCTTTCAAGGACACTGCAGGCCCAGCGATTAACCCACTGATTAAGGTAATGAACTTAGTTGGACTTCTCATTACTCCAGCGATCGTCTCTCTAGCTCTCGGCGGAAGCACAACTATCAGCACTTTGATAGGCATCGGAGCAACCCTTGTCATCATCGCCGCTTTGATTCGCAACCGTCGCCAAGCAACAGCGATTTTCGCCTGACGCACTACCCACTTTCCCACTTAGGACTACATGGCAAAAGTAAAGACTGACCTGATTAAGTTGGTGATTGTCGAATCACCGGCAAAGGCCAGGAAGATTGGCGCCTACCTCGGCGACGGATACGTCGTCGAGGCTAGCGTCGGTCATATACGGGACCTTCCCCAGCGTGCAGCCGATATTCCAAAAGAGTATAAAAAGATCGCCTGGGCTAAAGAGGGCGTGGATATCGAAAACGATTTCGCGCCGCTGTACGTCATCAATCCAGATAAACGGGCTAAGGTCGCTGAGCTGAAAGAGCTCATGAAGAACGCCGAAGAGTTAATTCTGGCAACAGATGAGGATCGCGAAGGCGAAGCTATCGCTTGGCATTTAGTTGAGGTTCTACAACCTAAGGTGCCGATTAAGCGCATGGTCTTTAACGAGATCACTAAAGAGGCGATTCAATCGGCCGTTGAAAATACACGCGACTTGGATTACCACTTAATCGATGCGCAAGAGACTCGACGAGTCCTCGATCGTTTATTTGGATATCGACTCTCGCCAGTGCTGTGGAAAAAAGTTATGCCGCGAATTTCAGCCGGACGTGTGCAATCCGTTGCGACACGTTTAATCGTTGAAAACGAGCGTGAACGCATGGCCTTCATCTCATCAGGATGGTGGGATTTAGCGGCCATCACCGCGCTCGGTTTCAATGCACGTTTATTAGAAGTTGACGGGAAGAGAGTTGCAACAACAAATGATTTTGGCGCCGATGGTGCAGTTAAAGAAAAATCCCTTGCCAACATTTTATTACTCGATGAAACCGGTGCTAAACAGCTAGTTGATTCACTTAAATTCTCATCGCTCATTGTTAAATCCATGGAGGAATCTCCACGCACAGAACGTCCTAAACCCCCATTTACAACTTCAACGATGCAACAAGATGCAGGTAGCAGACTTGGTTGGGGTGCACAGATAACAATGCGCATCGCACAGCGCTTATATGAAAATGGTTACATCACATATATGCGTACTGATAGCGTCAACTTATCTGCTCAAGCTATCGATGTGGCGCGAAAGGCGGCGAAGGCACTCTACGGTGCGGATCATGTTGCAGATAGTCCACGTATCTACCTTGGCAAAACTAAAAACGCACAAGAGGCGCATGAGGCCATTCGCCCAGCGGGAGAGAGATTTAAAACGCCTGGGGAATTAGCCTCAGAGCTATCGCGCGATGAGTTCGCACTCTATGACTTAATCTGGAAGCGCACCGTTGCATCGCAGATGGCCGATGCCAAGAAACTTCAGATGCGTGTTGACTTTGATGCACAAACAAATGACGGCAAAGCAACTATCTTCCGCGCTAATGGATCGGTGATCACATTTGCTGGCTTTTTAGCTGCATACGATGAAATCAATACTGAAGAAAATAAAGAGGAAGAGGGCGATGATAAGCGCCTACCTGCAATGGCACTTGGCCAATCCGTAAAAGTCAATGAATACACCTGCGAGGGCCATGAGACTAAACCTCCAGCCCGCTACACCGAGCCAACTCTGGTTAAGAAGTTAGAAGAGCTCGGTATTGGCCGCCCATCGACTTTTGCCTCGATTATTCAAACAATTCAAGATCGTGGCTATGTCTACAAGCGTGGACGCGCATTGGTGCCCACTTTCCTAGCCTTTTCAGTCACAGGTCTGCTTGAAACGCACTTCACGAAATTAGTTGATTATGAGTTTACAGCTAGCATGGAAGAGGATCTAGACAAGATTGCTACTGGTGAAGCAGGACGCGTTGATTGGCTACGAGATTTCTTTTATGGTGTTGATGGTCAGCCAGGGCTAAATGAACTATCAGCCGATTTAGGTGTAATCGATGCTCGGGCAACTAACACAATGAACTTATCTGACACGATTGAAATTCGTGTGGGTCGCTACGGTGCATATTTGCAACAGAACTTGCCTAATGAAGAGCGTAAGTTAGCAAATATCCCCGAGTCATTAGCACCCGATGAATTAACCCTTGCAAAAGCGATTGAGTTATTAGAGGCACCATCAGGTGAGCGCGATCTAGGTATTGATCCTGCAACTGGATTTCCTGTGATTGCAAAGAGCGGACGCTTTGGTCCATATATCACTGAAGTTCTTCCCGTTGTTGAACCAGAGTTAACTGCATCAGGAAAAAAGAAGCGCAAGAAAGCCGATGTACCTAAAGCTAAGACTGCATCCCTTCTTTCAACAATGACACTTGACACCGTTACATATGAAGATGCGCTGCAACTTCTCTCACTTCCGCGAACTCTGGGAACAAATTCAGCCGGCGATGAGATTACAGTGCAAAACGGACGTTATGGTCCGTACCTAAAGGCTGGCGTTGATAGCCGCACGCTGACATCTGAAGATCAGTTGTTCTCATTGACTTTGGATGAAGCGTTAGAGATTTATTCAAGACCTAAAGAGCGACGCCGCGGAGTAGCTAAACCGCCAGTTAAAGAGCTAGGTGTGGATCCAATAAGCGCGAAACCATTAATTATTAAAGATGGACGTTTCGGCATGTATGTCACTGACGGCGAAACAAATGCAACGCTTCGCCGAGGCGATACGGCAGAGGGTATGACACTTGAGCGCGGATTAGAGCTCCTAGCGGGCCGCCGAGCGTGGGAGGCCGAGAACGGCCCATCTCCAAAGAAGAGTCGCAAGAAAGCCGCTGCGAAGCCAAAGAAAGGTGACACTGCACCAACACTCACCAAGAATGTTGTAAAGAAAGCTGGCGCTAAAAAGGCGGCTAAGAAAGCCGCATCAGGAAAAGCAACTAAGCTTAAATAACCGTTAAATAACGCAGCGAAAACCTATGTGACTAGTTGAAGTATTTGGTGAATTAAATGTCCGTGCAGAGTTGCGGTACCTATTGCAATAAGAGTCATGGCACAAAAAGGAGCCGCCTTTTAATACTCTATTCCCAGTGATCTTCAAAGGCCCCTCTGGATTGTGCCGAGTTTTTAGACTATCGGGCACGTGCCATCTTGAAGACCAAAAATCATTGGTCCACTCCCAAATATTTCCAACGGTGTTGTAGAGACCAAAACCATTGGGTTTGAAACTGTCCACCGGCGCGGTTCCAAAGAAGCCATCCTCTTGTGAATTTAGGTTTGGAAACTCCCCCTGCCAAATATTGGCATTGTGTTCGCCTCCCATAAGTAGATCATCGCCCCATGGATAGAGCATTCCTTCTAATCCACCGCGCGAAGCTTTCTCCCATTGAGCCTCTGTTGGAAGTTTGTATCCGGACCAATTACAGAACTCAACGGCGTCATCATGAGTTACATGAACAACAGGGTGGTTTAGAAAATCTTCGATTGTTTCAGAGGTGCCAAAAGGGTGGAACCAATTGGCACCTTCAATGGCCAGCCACCAAGGTGCAGTAGATGCAACACCCACTACTTGTTTTAAATCAGATTGCTGATTAATAAAACCACTAAATACATAGGACCAGCCAAAACTTTGAGCCACAGTGGTGTAACCCGTGGCATCAATGAAGGCAGAAAACTCGGCGTTAGTTACGGAAAATATTCCTATTTTGAACTCGTCAACCCAAACTGTTCTACTTGGATTTTCACCATCAGTCGGATAGAAGGAATCACTTGTACCCATGACAAATTCGCCCGAAGGTATCGTTGCAAAATCCTCAACAGAGCTATTAACTGGTGGCGAGCTCATCAGCGTAGGCGTGGCGATTACAGATTCAGGACGTTGAGGTGAGCAACATGAATCAGGCATTGGAGCTACCTAGAGTTCCTGGACGTTCCAACCCGCAGAATCACCTAAAGTTGAACCTTTCCACCACTCGCGATCATCTGTATCCTTGAGATTTAAACTGCTCTCAAAATTTTCCATAAGAGTATTTAACTCTTGCATAATTTCGGGATGCCTTGCACCTAGGTCGTAACACTCCCCAGGGTCTCTCTCTAGGTCAAAAAGTTGGGGTAATGACCATTGTGCAAACTTTTCACCACCCCATGTTTGGCGCTTTCTATGCAACTTCCATTTTCCTTTTCGGACGGCATTAAGACTAAAGGCATCGAAGTACCAAATAGGTCCATGATCCGAAAGCGAGCCCTTAATAAATAGATCAGAAATATCTTCGCCATCAAATGGCATTGATGAGTCAGGTTGGATTTCTAGCAAATTACATAGAGTCGGAAGCAAATCCATTGTTGCGACAGGTTGGGAGATAACTTGACCTTCAGGGATCATGGCTGGCCAAGAGATAATAAATGGGACACGCATTCCTCCATCCCATGTTTCAAATTTGCGGCCACGCAAACCTCCGCTTGAACCTTCCCACCAAGGTCCGTGGTCACTAGTGAAAACAAAAATTGTATTCTCGATCTGGCCGCGAGACTCGATGTGTTTATATAGAGCGCCTGAATAGAAATCAATTGCCTCACATGTATCTCCATAAAGCCCAGCCTCCGATGTCCCAATAAATTTCTCCTCGGGGGTTACTGGATGATGGGGGCTTGTAAATGGGAAATAGACAAAGAATGGTTGATCTTTCGAGGTTGCTTCAATGAACTGAATGGCTTCTTTTGCACATCGCATTGCCAAGGAAGCCACCTCTGCAGGCTCTTCTATTGGATCATTATCGCGATAAACAATCATCGGGTCCATGTCATTGCTGTATGGCAAACCGAAATACCTATCAAAGCCAAATTTGAGTGGCCCGCTATCAGGAATATCGCCTAAGTGCCATTTGCCGAAACAACCCGTGGCATAGCCCAATCTCTTCAAATATGTGCCCATAGTGATTTCATTCTCATGCATTCCGCGATTATCGCCAGGGAACAGGACTCGAGCCGCTCCTGTCCGAGGAGCGATACGCCCTGTCATTAAAGCTGCTCTTGCTGGAGTACAAGTTGGTCCGCCGCTATACATCGATGTTAAACGTGCACCTCGCTGTGCAGCATGATCTAGGTATGGAGTCTTTATCATTGTTGAGCCGTTGCAACTCAAATCACCAAACCCAATATCGTCGCAAATAATTACAACTATATTTGGTCTAGTCTTTGTCTTGGTGGCCATGAATCTCCTTAATATGGGTAAAGAGCAGAGTATAAAGTTTTACTTAAATTACTTCAGTCATTTAGGGGCTCGGCAAGCCTGACTAGACCAGTTTAAAGCTGCGCCCAGTTGAACCATTATGAACCCCTTTACTTTTGGCGCTTTTTCACACCACAGTAACAAGTCGTTATATATAAATTGAGAAAGTGGTCTAGGCAGTAATACTTCTAAGTTCTTACATTCAAAGGCCTTGAATGATAATTTACTGCGAACATCATCGAAGTTCTCTCACGGGACTTAAGGGAGTAAGAATGAAATTCAAACTATTGAGAAAACTGTTAGTTGTCATGCTGGTTGCAACTATTCCCGGAATAATTGCAACAGTACCTTCTAGCGCGATCGGAACAACCACTTACACAAGCCCTGAGTGGAAGAAAATCCTCAAAGAGGCTAAGGGCCAAACCGTTAACTGGTACATGTGGGGTGGCGGCGCCAAAATTAACACCTACGTAAATGACTATATTGGAGCTCAGGCAAAGAAGTATGGAGTTACGCTAAATCAAGTCAAATTGAACGGTACTGCTGAGGCAGTTAATAAAGTTCTTGGTGAAAAACAAGCCGGGAAAAATACTGGCGGAGCCGTAGATATGATTTGGATCAATGGTGAAAACTTTGCTACAGGAGTCCAAGCAAATATTTGGCACTGTGATTGGGCTACAAAGTTACCTAATGCCAAGTACGTTGACTGGACTAGTTCTTCAGTAAACAGTGACTTTGGTTTACCCGTAAATGGTTGTGAAGCACCTTGGGCAACTGCATCATCAGGACTTGTTTATGACAGCAAGGTTGTTCCAAAGTCAGCTGTGGCTACCCTTGATGCTTTTGTCGCTTGGGTAAAAGCAAATCCAGGAAAGTTTACTTATCCTGCACCACCTGATTTCAATGGCTCAATGACAGTTCGTCGCTTGTTCTATTATGCAAACGGGGGATACTCAAACTTCTTGGGTGCATTTAACGCAACTACATTTACCCCAGCGATGGCTAAGACATCAACTTTCTTGAATAGCCTTAAGCCTTCTCTATGGCGCAAGGGTGCAACTTATCCTGCAAATATTGGAGATTTAGAGAAGCTATATGCAAGTGGTGAAGTCTCGGCATATTTCAATTACGGAGCATTAGCTTCATTTGCAAACGTTCAAACAGGACTATTTCCTGCCTCAACTCGAGTAGCAGCATTTAAAGAGGGAATGATCGGCAATATCAGCTATGTAACGATTCCATACAACTCACCAAATAAGGCTGGAGCCCAGGTAATCGCAAACATAATGCAGTCACCTGAAGCCCAGCTGAAAATGCAAGTAGATGGAGTTATTGGAAGTCCTGCAATTGTTATGAACAAGACTCCACTATCTGCCCAGTATCGATCTTTGCCAATTCACCCTTCTAGTACTTCTCCAGCAACATTGGCGAAGAATGCAAATCCTGAACTAACATCAGCTTGGCTTAAAGCAATTGATGCCGGTTGGATTAAGGATGTTCAACAAAAGTAAAAATCTCCCCTGACGCGAGGGTTAACTAGATGAACTAGTTATAGGGGCTCACATACGGAAAGGAGTAGGGGCTGTGCATAATACAAAAATCACAGTCCCTACTTCTCTATTTAAACGCCGAATGGGGGCGTCGAAAGAGAAAGCGAAAGAGCGCAACGTGGTTTGGCTTGTCTTACCGACTGCCTTAGTTCTAACCACCTTATTTGCTGGCGGCTTTATATTTGGCATACTTCAAAGTTTAGGATTTTTCTCTGTAATCGCCGGAAGCGAAGAAAGAATCGGATTTGAAGCATATTTGAACGCATTTCAAAATGAAACAGTTCGAGCTGGAATAATTTTAACCTTTAGAGTTGCAATACTTTCGACTTTACTTTCAACGATTATCGCTTTGGCCATCTCCTTGATGATAAGCCGTACCAAGAGATTTCAATCTGCACTTATCGCAATTACACAATTCAACATACCGATACCTCACGTGGTTGCTGCCACAGGAATTTTATTGACTTTTTCACAATCTGGAATAATTTCAAGGTTAACAAACCATTTTGGAATTACGGATGGGTCTAGTGGTTTTCCTATAGTTACTAACGATCCATTTGGTTATGGAATCATCATGTCTTACTTATGGAAAGAGGTGCCATTTCTTTGTATATTAATTTTAAGTGCATTGAGAGGCCCAGTTACTAATTTAGATGAAACTGCAAAGACGCTTGGAGCGTCTTACCGCTTTAGACTTCGTAAAGTGATTTTGCCATATATTTTTCCATCGATACTTTCAGGAACAATTATTGTCTTCGCATTCTCTTTTGGATCATACGAGGTTCCTTACATCTTAGGGCAGCCCTACCCATCCACTGTTTCAGTTGTTGCATATCAACTTTACACGAATCGAGATTTGGCTAATCGACCAACAGCAATGGCCTTGGCAACAATCACCTCAGTAGTTATTGGTTTGCTCGTGTATGCATATATGAAATTGACACAACAGGAGGGAAGAAAATAATGAAGGTAATTTTCAGGCCCCTCTTTTTAGGGCTATTCGTTTTCTCGGTATTTTTTCCATTCCTTTCCATAATCATCTGGTCGGTAGCCGCCGGATGGCGATTTCCAGATCTACTTCCTGAGCGGTATTCGATGCGAGGTTATGCCATTGCATTTGATCCCAATGGTGACATCGTTCGAGGGGTCATTACTTCAACAATTATCGCCTTGATCGTTGGTGTCATTGCAACAGTAATTGGCAGTGCCGCGGGGCGTGCAATCGCTATGTATAACTTTAAAATGAAAAAAGCTTTTCAGTTCTTGGTTCTTGCTCCTCTAATAGTTCCTGGCCTTGCTGTGACAATGGGAATCCAAATTCTTTTTATCAAATATGGATTATCAGATACCGTCCGAGGCGTAATTTTGGCTCACTTAATTCCTACGGTGCCTTATGTAGTAATGATTATGTCTGGAACATTTGCAAATTTTGATCGATCTTATGAAGAACAGGGACAGGTACTTGGAGCATCTCGTCTGACAGTATTGAGAAAAGTTACTTTGCCAATAGTTTTACCCGGCTTAGCGGTTTCGTTCTTGTTTGCTTTTGTAATTTCATGGAGTGAATATATTTTGACTCTTTTAGTTGGAGGTGCAGCAGTGAAGACCCTTCCAATGGTTTTATTTGCATTCCTGCGTGGCAGTGATTTAACACTTGTAGGTGCAGCAAGTATTGTATTTATGATTCCCCCGCTCATTCTATTGAGATTTACAAGCAAGCACCTTGTTGGTCGGTCGTCTAGTGTCACTGGGTTGGGAAGTGTGTGATGAGTACAGGAATCAAAATTGAAGATATCGAAAAATCCTTCGGGACTAATTCGGTTCTAAAAGGAATTAACTTAGAAGTCCCAAGTGGTGAACTAGTATCAATACTTGGATCTTCAGGATGCGGGAAAACTACACTTCTTCGAATCGTCGCCGGTCTTGAACGTGCCACGTCGGGACATGTTTATTTCGGCGACGAATTACAAGATCAAATCACAGTGGAAAAACGTGCAATTGCTATGGTTTTTCAGAAGGCATTACTTTTCCCAAGCATGACAATTGGTGAAAATGTAGCGTTTTCTTTGAGAGCTTCAAAAAACCCACCCAAGGACATTGAGAAAAGGGTCGATGAAATGCTCGACCTTGTGAAACTTCCAGGCTTTGCTTCCAGGCGCCCAGGTGAGTTGTCGGGGGGACAAGAACAGCGCGTTTCGCTGGCCAGAGCGTTAATGAGAAATCCAAAAGTTCTTCTGCTGGATGAGCCGCTTAGTGCACTAGATGCAAATTTGAGAGTTGAAATGAGGAACTTCATAAAAGAGATCCATGATTCTTTTGAGATGACAACACTCTTTGTAACGCACGACCAAGAAGAAGCAATGGCCATTTCGGACAAGATCGCCTTTATGGAGTCAGGTGTACTAGAGCAGTACGATTTTCCAGAATCTTTTGTCTCCACTCCGGAGAGCCGCAAAGTAGCAAAATTCTTTGGATGCCGGAATGTTTTCGGAGGGAAAATCGTAGGCGACGTATTCGAAACCTCATTTGGTGCTCTAGTTCTCGAAAAGAATCATGGTGCGGGAACTCTATTGGCAGCACGTCAAGAAGACTTGGCTGTTTCACGGGAAAAAACTAAGTACAGTTTTGAAGCCACTGTCCTTTCCTGGCAATTCGTTGGTTCGAGAATTTCGATAAACTGCGGAGTTTCAAATAAGACCTCTCAAGATAATTCAGAGGTCATAGTTGAGAGTGATCGATTTGCAGACTTTGACGTGGACGAGAAGGTCTACATTTCCTATGATCCATCCAGACTTCATGTAATTCACCGGGACAACTAATGCTAAATAAATTACAGCTAGGTTCAGCGGACTGGAATCTGTGGCCAATTAGTATGGATTACGAGATAACGTTTCCAGAGTTCAAGAAATCCGGTATCGACTGCGTCGAACTAGGGATTTATGTACCCTCTCTAGAATTGAATTCAGAAAACTGCAAGCATATTTCTGAGTTGGCGGAAAAGAATAAAATTCAGATTACTGCAGCTCTATTTTCATTAACCCCTGAAAGGTGGCCAAACGGCGCTTTTTCCGATAGATCTTCAACCTTCCTTGCCGAGTGCCAACTCTTTTTAGAGGCGCTTGAGGGTCTAGGCATCAAGTACGCGAATATTTGGACCGGAGCTGATCTTCCTGATTCAGATTTAGACGAAACAATGAAATCCCTTGAAGATTTGGACAGAATTGCTAGTAAATTTTCAGGGAAGGTTTCAATCGAGTACAAAGCTGACACGATTTTTCCTGATGGTCATATATTAGCAAAATTACTTTCAGGATTCAGGCACTTAAAAATCTTAATTGATACGGGACACGCGTTTGCATTAGAGGAGGACGTCGTCCAATTGATTAAAGATCTGAACTCAAGGAACCTATTGGGGGCGCTGCACTTAGGAGATGCAATCGCTGGTGATTCAGATGCTGATTTGCCATGTGGCCGCGTACATGATTTTTCTGAGATTGTTCGTGCTTTATCTGCGATTAATTATGCCGGAACTGCAAATTTTGATCTGTACGGGGCAGTTGTAGATGAAAATGGACCCGGCCCTCTAAGTATTTTGAGTGAAAGTTTGAACTATATGAATTCTGCAATGAGAGATAGTTGATTTTAATGAAAACAATTTCTCTGAATGGACCTGGAGACGCAGTGATGATTGACCAAGGGTTCGATAGTACTTTTGCGAAGATGGCATTGCTAAGAGTCATTTCAAGTGGGATATGTGCGGCAGATTCCTATTTATGGTCCGGCAAGCATCCATGGGATATTTCCTATCCAATTGTTCCGGGCCACGAAGTTTTTGGTGAAGTTATAGAAATAGACTCAAAGAACGAAGTAAATTTTGCGATCGGTACAAAAGTGGCAGTTCAGGTAAATGTTCCTTGTTACCAATGTGAGCAGTGCAAGAAAAGCAGATTCAATATGTGCATTGAGAGAAAGCACTTCGGAAATACTTTCAAAGGAAGCTTTGCTGAACAAATAGCTATTCCCGTTGGGGCGCGAATGCATCCGTACGCCGCCGATATTGATGATTTGATTGGTGGATTAAGCGAAACGATGGCAAACGCCATTTACTGCACCCGAAAAGTGAAAATAATCGGTAACGAGAGTGTATTAATTCTAGGTATGGGTTCAATCGGCGGGTGCCTTGCACATTACTTGAAAACAACGCGTCCATCCCTGCGCCTAACAGTGCTAACTTCTTCGGATTCTAAGAGGAGGATATTAGAGGAACTCGGCATAAGCGCAGTCTCATTAAAGGATTTGGAAGCTCTCCAAGATAATTTCGACATCATTTTTGAAACCTCTGGCTACGCTAAAAACTTCAAAGCGGGATTATCGTCTCTAAAACCGACAGGCGTAGCCATGATCTATGGTGTTTTTCGAGAGGAAATGCTCTTTGACTTTAACCAAGTTAGCGAATTCAAAGAACTTACATTAATTGGCGGCCACTTAGCAGACGATTCAGCTTTTGAATTAAGCGTAAGTTTCTTGACCGAAAATCAGGGAGAGCTTGGCTACTTAATTTCAAATGTCGTTGGCTTTGAGAATTTCACAACCTCTTTTTCAAATCCAAAATTTTCAGAATTCAAAACTCTCTTTAACCCAAACATCTAAGCGAGGTTTAAAATGGTATCCGAAGTGGTTATTAGTCAGAATGAAGATCTACAATCGATGTTGAATGATCTGATTGAGCTTGGCAAAAATGTGGTTGGAAGAGGACTAGCGGTAGGTTCTGGAGGAAATCTCTCATTCCGCGTGCCAGGAACCGAAATATTCTTCATAACTGGAACTGGAACGCAGCTTGACCAACTCGATGCGAATAGTTTTGCACAGGTCAATCTTCAAGGCGATCACCTAGATGGGATAAAACCATCTTCAGAGTTTCGTGTCCACCTGGAAAGTTATAAAGTGCGTTCAGATATTGATGTTTGCATCCACCTGCACCCTCAGGCAAGTGTATTAATGGCAGCATTGAATTTACCCATTCGCTTCTTGACTATTGACCATGTGTACTACGTACGAAAGGTTGTAAGAATTCCATGGATCCGCTCAGGAACACAGGAAATAGCAGAAGCAACTGCTCTAGCTGTAAAAGAAGCAAATGTTATTATATTAGAAAATCATGGTTGCGTTGTGCTGGCCCCAACGGTTCAACTTGGATTTTCTCGAGTCCTCAATCTTGAAGAAGCATCCGAGCTCACCCTTCGATGCAATCAAATGGGGCTGAATCCTACAGAGGTTCCTAAAGCATATTGGGATCATTTGAGCGAAAATAATTTATGATAATTAATTCAGCGCTGATTGATGTTGGTGGCTCATCGGTGAAGGTGACAATTCAAGACAACAACTCTGGCAAAATGCTGACGCATGAAATTGCTGTCACTCCAATTGTTGAAGGAAGGCACATCTACTTAAATCCAGATCAATTATTCACTACCGTAATCGAAGCTATGAACAAGTGTGCTGATCAATTAACCTCAGGCGTCAAGATCAATCAGATTTATATTTCTACACTCCGACAAGGTTTTTGTCTGGTTTCTAAAGCGGATGAATTAACTCCGATCTACCTAAACAGCGATACTTCAGGTGAATTAGCACATGGAGATATAGCCAAGTACGGGGCTAGAAGGATTTATGAAGAGACTGGACATTGGTTTGCCCCTCAACTGACTTTACCTAAGTTAGTCAATTTATTGCGCGTTCGACCAGATCTACAAAAACAGAATGCAAAACTTCTTTTTGTTCATGATTGGCTAGTCTGGAAATTCACTCAGGAGACACTGAGCGAAATGACTTTAGTTTCCGCAGGACAAATGGCAAAGATATCTGAGAGGGATATCCACTTCGAATTGCTAGAATTTTTTGGAATTTCAGCAGACCTAATGCCGAAAACTCAAAAATTCGGAACGTCCGTCGATACCTTAAAACCTGCCGTATCAGCGATGCTCTCAACACAGTGGTCTGAGGCTGAAGTGTTTGTTGGTGGAGGAGACTCTCACTTTCTGCACATGGGGGCTTCAGGAAATCACACTGGAAAGGTAGTTGTATCTGCAGGGTCATCGACCCCGATATCACTTCTGAGTACAACCCTCGGATCATCTACGCTTTTGCAGCCATGGAAATCAACTTCGTTTGAAGAGTCCATGTATCTATTGGAAGGCAATTTGGGATACCCCGGGAGCTTCTTTGGATGGCTTAGCAGGAACGTTTTGCATCCAATCTCTTCCGGCGCAATTAGTATTGAAAATATCTCTAAGGCAGCAACTGTTTTTGGATCATGCAATATGTGGAATGAAGAAAAATGGGAATCTAGACCAGCGTTCTCTGTATTAGGCGATTTTTCACAATCAACCAGCAATGATTTGGCACTTGGTTTAGCGCTGGACTACTCATTTGCGTTATCAAACCAAATTTCAGAGCTGATAAATGATGGGTTTGAAATTAATCAAGTAGTACTGACCGGGGGTGGTGCAAATTCTCAACTTCAAACCATACTGAGAAGTCTTTTAGATGTACCCGTAGATCTCATTTCTACTGAAGGCGCGATGGGTAATATATTTTCACAACTAAGTGATCAAGAATCAGGTTTAATTGAGTTTGGAACAAATCCAGATTTCTTGGATTTTGAAACATCAGAATTTTTGAAATTTGAAGCGAAGAGGCACGCACTTTTGTACGCTGAAGTTGAGGGAACTCGAAAGGTATTAGAAGATGCAATATAAACCATTGCGTGCCTTAATAACTTGTGAGGTAACAAATGAATTTCTAACCTCCTTGAAGGAGAGGAATATCGAATTTGTTTTGGCTGGTTGGGGTCAGAATGGGAATATGTTAAGTGAAATAGATATAATTACTAAAGCCCAGAATTGTGAAATAGTTATAGTAGAAATTGAAGAGCTAAATAGTAGAGTTCTTGGATCTTTGAACAAACTTAAGTTTGTCGGAGTATCTAGGGGAACTCCGGTAAATGTTGATTTGGAATACTGTAGAGAGCGAAAGATTCCCGTTGTGCGTACACCAGGGAGAAATGCAGATTCAGTAGCCGATTATTGCCTGGCCATGATGCTTGACCTTTCTAGAAAATTGACTTTTAGTAGCCGGCATTTAACATCAAAGGGTTGGTTGTTCGACGAGAAGCTTCCATATTTAGAGTTCAGAGGTCATGAAATTGGAAATCTGAAAGTTGGCCTTTATGGTTTCGGTCAAATCGGGGTAAGGGTTGCACAAAGATTGAGTAATGGTTTTGGTTCAAGTGTTTTCTTCTATGATCCATATGTCGAAAGCAGTAGCAACGCAACAAAAGTAGACACTTTAGAGGAGCTCTTCGAAATTAGTGACATTATTTCTTTGCATGCACCGGTAATGCCAGAAACTGAGAATTCTATTAATCGAGCCCTCCTTAGAAAATTAGGTCCCGATGGGATCCTGATTAACTCAGCAAGGGCAATATTGATTGTCGAAGAGGATCTGTACCAGTCACTAATTTCAAGAGAAATCGCAAGCGCAGCAGTCGATGTATTTTGGAAAGAACCAATTGCGGTTAATAACAGATGGTTGAAACTTCCAAATGTCATTTGTACCCCACATATTGCTGGAGCATCACGGGATGTCGTTTCGAATCATTGTGAAACCATTCTAAATGGAATTGATAAATGGTTATCGAGTACACAACATAAAGGGGAGTTCGCATAATGGCAGTTAATGAGATGTTGGAGAACTGGAAACTAATGAGTCTTATACGTGAGTTCGATCTATACGTTAGGGAGTTTGCCAAGACTGATGCTGCAGTGGGATATCTACACACGTCTATTGGCCAAGAAGCATCTTCGGTGGGAATCATTAAACAACTAGCCCAAGGTGATTGGATGACATCAACTTATCGAAACCATAGTCATGGTGTGGCTCGGGGCTTAGATATTTATAAAATGGTCGCTGAACTTTTAGGAAAACGTACCGGATATTGCAAAGGCTTGGGCGGGTCAATGCACATTGCGGATCAAGATATTAATTTTATTGGGTCCATGGGAATTGTTGCAGGGGGAATTCCAATTGCTACAGGTGCGGCATGGGGATCTAAGATGAAAGGTACAAATCAGATTGCATTGTGTTTCTTCGGTGATGGAGCTATCCACCAAGGCGCATTTCATGAAGGGCTAGAGTTTGCCATTAAATTCGAAGCGCCAGTCCTTTTTGTGTGCGAGAACAATCTGTATGCAGAATCAACCTCAAGCGAGTATCACCTGCTTCATGAGTCGACCATTGGGTACGTAGAGCCATTTGGTATCAAAGCGATAAAAGTTGATGGAAACGATTTTGAGGCTGTTCAAGCAGCAGCAAAGGAGTGTATTGATTGGGTTAGGAAAAATAAAAAGCCAGCATTCATCGAGTCGATGACTTACAAAATTTCTGGTCAATTCGAGGGCGATGCCCAGACTTATAAATCAGCTGATGAGCTTGAGTATTGGAAGTTACGTGACCCTTTAACACGCTACAAAGCGCGGATTCTTGAGATTGATTCTTCGGTAGAACCTCAGTTTGAGAAATTTGAGAAGGAAAATAGACAGCACGTTATAGAAGCATTCGAGAGAGCTGCAAAGGATCCGTTCCCTACGATTGAAGATATGCACGATGCGGTTTATTATGAAGAAGGAGCGCGATCATGACTCGTCAACTCACATATTTGGGCGCTATTAATGAAGCAATTCGTCTTGAGATGAGGCGCGACTCATCAGTTATTTTGATAGGTGAGGATGTGGCTGGCGGTGCTGGCAATGATCACATTCCTGGTGCTCTAGATGCATGGGGCGGACCATTTGGAGTTACAAAAGGCTTAGTCACTGAATTTGGCCGTGAGCGCGTGATTGATTCCTTATTAGCAGAAACTGGTTTCGTTGGTGCTTGTATTGGTGCGACATTTGCCGGCATGCGACCCATCGCTGAAATTATGTACTCAGATTTTATTGGAACATCATTTGATCAAATTCTTAACCATGCAGCAAAACTTCGCTTTACTTACGGTGGCAAAGTGAGCATCCCTCTGGTTATTCGAACGGTCACAGGCGCTGGATTTAGAGCGGGTTCTGAGCACTCACAGATGCTTATCTCAATGTATAGCCATATTCCTGGAATCAAAGTTATCGCCCCCTCTAATGCATACGATGCAAAAGGCCTCTTAGTAGCTGCGATTAGAGACCAGAATCCAGTGATTTTCATGGAGCATAAGCGTCTCTATATGAAACAAAGTGATGTTCCAATAGAGTCATACACAATTCCGATAGGAGTTGGCGATATAAAACGCAAAGGTAAAGATATAACCATCGTAGGTGTGCAAAAAATGGTACTAACTGCGCTGGATGCTGCAGACGAGCTAGCTAAGCAAGGGATAGAGGCAGAAGTAATTGACCCTCGCACCTACTCCCCGATAGATATTGATCTAATCTGTGAATCAGTGGCGAAGTCAGGGCACCTTTTAGTTGTCGATGAATCTCACCCCCGGTGCTCAATCGCAACTGATATTGCTGGAATGGTTGCCGATAGGGCTTTCTCATCGCTAAAAGGCCCAATTAAAACGCTCACGGGCTTGCATACACCTGTGCCATTCTCGCCACCATTGGAAGATCATTACATTCCATCTATCGAAAATATTGTTGACTACTCACTTAAAATGTTGAGGGGTGAAAAAATTGAGCAACGCCGCTAAGCGCAAAGTTGTCATGGTGTGCGACACCATGAATGAAATAGATGACCAGTTCGCGATTGCCTATGCACTGGGCAGCCCGTCATTGGAAGTATTAGCAGTAATTTCATCGCATAACACTTTGGTTCACGGTCATGATTCAGTCAATCTTTATTGTGACGAGGCTCAAAGAGTTATTGATTTGTGCCAACGAAGTGATGTTCCTTGTCTAAAAGGGGCTTCACGACCAATGGAAAATATAAATGAATTCTTAACAAGCGAGGGCTTGGAGTTCATCGTCAATTTAGCTAAACAAGGAATTGAGTTTGCTATTTTAGGTACTGGCCCTGCCACAGATTTAGCAGCATTCAAGTTAGGATTTCCAGATTTAGCAAAGAAAGTTCCGATTATTTGGGCAGGATCATTCCCAGATGAAGAAACCTGGAAACGCTACAAGTATGGAGAATTGAATGCCCGTGCTGACATTTCTGCTTGGCGGGCCCTATATCACAACTGCGAGAACTTAGTAGTACTCCCAGGGTGGCCCGGAGTAGTTAAAGTGGCCGTTGAGAACAATGCTTTCCTCGCTGAATTGCGTGAAAAAAATAAGCCCATACTCAATTTCTTAGCTGACATTTTAGAAAAATGGGGCCATGGGCGGATAAAAATGGACATGGATTCGAATCGGCCAACAAAAGTATTATGGGACATTGTAAATATTGCGTATTACACCATTCCAGAGGCCGTTATTACGCGCGAGATGCCTATCCCAGAGATTGATGCGGCAGGTTCTATGTATTGGGATCGTATAGTTACAAAGATTCCAATCTGTATGGATGTAGACGAAGGCGCCATTATGAAAGATTTTTGGGCCGCCATGGAGCGATTGCCAAATTAAGATGCGGCAGGATTTTTTGCTTCACGAACGCTACAGGCTGCATCAAATTTAATTTTAAATCTTTCCGCGTTATACCAAGTCTTATTCCACATTATATTTCTCATACGTTGATCCATGTCGATAGTTTCTTTAACAAGACAAGGTGTAACCGTTGTAATTTTCAGTAATTTAGAAATCTTCTGATCAACAAAATCGCTAGAAATCTCTGTTTGTGAAGTTGTTATAGAAATCCCAAACTTATTCTGTAGTAGATCCTCCAATGCACCCTCAAGTTCATCCTCGTCGATATCACCAATATAAGAAATTGGGATGGTGGTGAATTGATAGGCCATAGGAATTTGATTTCCGAACCTCAGCCGAGAAAATTTCAAAACTTTTGAATTTAACGGAACGCGCAACTTGCTTGAACTTACTTTATCAGCTGAAACTATTTTTGATGCCAATAGTTTGTTTGATGGTTCGAGTCCACGAGACGCCATTTCAGAAGCAAAAGACCTACAGCGAGCAGATAAGGAATAACATTGATTCGAAATGAAAGTACCTGAGCCCGGCCTACGTTCAAGCCTGCCTTCTAGTATGAAACTTTCAATCGTATGCCTTAGAGTCATTCTTGCAACACCAAATCGTTCGGATAGAATGCGCTCACTTGGAATCTTTTGACCGGGATAGAACTCGTTCAAAAGGTCATTCATTTCCGCATGAATTTTCATTTCTTTCATCCAACCCTCCGTAGTTTGGTAAGCCATTTCTACTAGTCAACAATGCGTTAGTAAAGGGATAACCAAATTTATTTAGGCTTACCTGGGACTCCCAATAGGCTTAAGCCCAAGTCTGAAACGTAGCTAAACCGCCGGTTAAAGAGCTGGGTGTGGATCCAATAAGCGCGAAACCATTAATTATTAAAGATGGACGTTTCGGCATGTATGTCACTGACGGCGAAACAAATGCAACGCTTCGCCGAGGCGATACGGCAGAGGGTATGACACTTGAGCGCGGATTAGAGCTCCTAGCGGGCCGCCGAGCGTGGGAGGCCGAGAACGTCCCATCTCCAAAGAAGAGTCGCAAGAAAGCCGCATCAGGAAAAGCAAAAACGAAAAAAGCGGAGTAACTACTTCATCCCAGGGGAAACTACCTTAATGCCAAGTTCTTTAGCGTTCTTAATCATCGCTTTATCATAAGTTATAATTCCTTCAACTAATTTATCTAAGAAGATCACTGTAGCAACATGGATCGCATCTAAAGATTTCAGAGTTATTGACACAGGAAAGTTCTCGGCAAGCATAAGTATAGGGGAGCTAACAGGTGTCATTTCGAATCGAGAGAGAGCTACTTGACCCTCTGCAATCTTTTCGGGGCTTATACGGTTCAATGAGCGAATAACTTCAACTCTAGAAATTACAGATGTCTTTACAGGAGCATCTAGGAATGCAACTAAAGCAATTGATTCCTTTTCAGATATCAGTAGTTTAAGAATTGCTGAACTATTTATATACCAACTCAATATCGTGCCTCTGCGCGCATCTCCATGAGAAGTTCAGTCGAGGTTTTCTTACCTTTCAATTTGAACGTAGGCACAGCGAAGCGCCAGTCAGGATTTTCTGCAGGAATGATTAATCCCGCTTCAATATATTCCTCGTATAAGGATTTAGTGATTGGGACCAGTCGAGCAACCGGAACACCATGCTCTGTGATTTCAAATACAACGCCATCTTTTACTTGATCCAATATTTTTGACGCAGACTGACGGAGTTCACGCACGCCTACGCTTTGTTTTATTTGAAGTGGCTTTGCGTTTTTCTTTGGGACAGTAGGAGTTTTAACCTTCTTGGCACTTGTAGTCATGCCGTATAGTAGCACAAATGCTTAAATGTGCTACACCTAATAAACCCCATTAAATAATGGGGTTTGAACCTCTCTAGGTCTCATCAGTACGCCCCGATAGACTTCACACCATGTCTAGAATTCTGCCAAACCCTGAGGAAAGGCAGCAAAAAATAAATTCAGTTCGGCTTAAAGAATATTTGAAAGGATGCAACTCGCGAATTAACAACTATTCAACAATATAAACCTAGTAACATAAGTACCAAGAAGTTTTATTCAAAGGAGATGTTTAAAAATGTACCTACCAAAGGAACTAAGCAATCTATTTCAGGAGGCGCATTTCAGTAATTATCCTTTTGTCGAGATTCCTCAGTCCTTTACCGACGACCGTGGGAGCATTGATAATTTAGCCGATGGAAATTTGGGAGATGTAGCGCTAATTTCATCAGTCAAAGGTGCAATCAGAGCGAACCACGTGCATTTCCAAGATTGGCATTTTAGTTATCTAGTACAGGGTTCAATGGACTACATCTGGAAAGATTTACAAGGTAGTGAAAAAACTGTCACTGGAAAAAAGGGGCAGATGTTATTTACCCCTCCAGGAATTCCTCACAAAATGGTTTTTCTAGAGGACTCCCTATTCATAGCTATTTCAGCCAAGAATCGCTCGTCGGAGAATTATGAACAGGACACCACAAGACTGCCATTGGATTTCTTCATAAAATAATGGGAAACTTTCGAGAATTACAAAAATGTCGCCTTTGTACCGGGGAATTCTATAAAACTTCAGTAAAATTAAAAGATTCGCCATTGGCAAATGAACTTTACCCAAGCAGAGAACTTTCTCTTGTAGCAGATACTTTTGCATTGGAAATCGTGATGTGTACTGAATGTAAACACATTCAACTGAAACACATTGTTGATCCAGGAAGGCTCTTTTCTGATTATATTTATGCTTCAGGAACTTCCGTAACTTTTAAGAGTCACTTTAATAAGTTAGCCGAAGAAATCTCAAAGCTTATTCCTGGTGGACTTGCACTTGAAGTGGGCTCAAATGACGGCACACTTTTGGAAGCTCTCAAAGATCAAGGAATAACCACTATAGGTATAGAACCTTCAGAGTACTTAGCAAAGATGAGTGAAAATAAGTGCGATTTCATTTACCACAATTTCCTTAACGAAACTCTCTGTAGAGACATTCTTGAAATGCACGGCCCTATTGACTTGGTTGTGGGAAATAATGTTTTTGCACACATAGATGATTTAATGGAGGCTTTTAAGAATGTCACCGAACTTCTACGGACAGATGGTTACTTCATATTTGAAGTCGCCCATGTTTTAAGTCTAGTTAATGATCATCTTTTTGACACCATTTACCACGAACACATGTCATACCATTCGGTTACAGCTCTTGAACCTATACTAAGAAAAATTGGGTTAAACCTCATTGAAGTTGAGGAAATTGAAACACATGGTGGAAGCATTCGAGTGATTTGTCAAAAATCACAAACTAAATCACCAGCGTCAAGTTCCGTCATTAATATTCTAATGAAAGAAGGCATTGCCAAACTTAATTCTGATGTCTGGATGCAGGAATTTAATGAGTATATGAAGGTTTTACTTCAAAAGACAAATGACGCAGTCTCAAATTTCCCAGAGGATACAATTTGGTTTGGTTACGGAGCTCCCGCTAAAGCGGTGACATTTATAAATGAATTCAATCTAGCATCATTGAATATAAGGGGAATTATAGATGATAATCCAGAAAAGCAGAAAAAGTTCCTGCCTGTGAGCGGAATAGGTGTAGTTGCAAGAGATGAATTATTGAGAGAACTTAACAAGTTTCCTTCGAAAAGTGAATTCGCATGCATAATATTTCCCTGGAATCTTTCTGATGAGATCGTTGAGAAATTACCAAATCTAGACGGAAAGACAATTAGGGCCGTTTGGTTCTTGCCAACCTTCAAAGAAAGACGGATAAATAAATGAAAATGATTATCGATAGCGATATTGAAGAGATTTATGAAAATCTTGGTCCCACATTGCACATAATTTTGGGCAAAACCATATTGATAACTGGAGCCGCTGGTTTCTTGGGTAGGTACTTCATGTCACTGTTCAATTTGGTTAACGATAAACATCCAGATGATCCAGTAACAATAGTTGCATTGGATAATTACATTACTTCTAGCAATTCAGAAGATCAACCATGGCAAAAAACTAGTCCAAACATTGAATGGATTTACGGTGATGCTTTAATTGGTGCACAACTCCCAAATAAATTTGATTACATTATCCATGCCGCTGGAATTGCATCACCTGAACACTATCGGGCAAATCCCCTGGAAACAATTATGGTCGCGGTTGATGTAACAAGGGCGCTGCTAGAGAAGGCAAAGAGTGATAATTCAAGATTCCTCTTTTTTTCATCCTCAGAAATATACGGAGATCCATTCCCAGATTTCATTCCTACCTCAGAAAGCTATCGAGGCAATGTGACATCTCGAGGTCCGAGAGCATGTTATGACGAGTCCAAAAGAATGGGTGAGACCTTGTGCTGGGTCTATGAAACCTACTTTGATATTCACGCCTGTATTGTCCGACCATTTAATGTTTATGGGCCGGGAATGATGCCACGAGATTATCGAGTGCTACCCAATTTTGCTACGGCCCTTTTCAAAAAAGAACCCCTTCGGGTTTACGGTCACGGAAAACAAACTAGAACCTTTTGCTACATTACCGATGCTATAACTGGATTCTTGTATGTATTACTTGACTCTAAAAAGGCGGATGTCTTTAATGTTGGAAATCCTGAACCAGAGATCACAATGATGGATTTAGCCGAAAAGTTTGCGAAAATCGCCAGGAGCGTGGAAGGTTACGAACTGATTGGTTATCCATCCTCCTACCCAGAGGATGAACCTAATCGAAGGTGTCCAGATATCAACAAAATGAAATCAGAATTGAATTTCAAACCCAAAGTATCTCTGGATGAAGGGTTAGCCAGATTCATTTCATGGTCACAAGCTAACTATTCCGAGGATCTTGTCCGTTAATAAAGTTCTCTTAATTGGCGAAGGCGCTTGGTCGCGAAAAATAAATGGTGCGATTAGAGCCCAGAATGCCGCCTGGCAAGCGGAAGTAATCTCTGCTCGAACCTTCATCTCAATGGAATCAAACTCAATAGAGTTCACTGAAATCTGCAGGGAGTTTGACATCTTGTGGATTACCACAACACCAAGAAATCAAATTCAAGCATTGCGGAAACTTGAAAAAGTCCAGAAGAGAATCATTCTGGATAAACCAATTGCGACTAGCGCAAGTGAAATTGCCCTCGTTGAAGAGCTCATCCGCAATTCTCAATGCCAGATATATTTATCTCAACCTTGGACTTATAGCAATCTTTGGTCCAAAATGAAATTGATACTTTTGTCGATCCATGGAGAAGTCCTTATTCAAACGGAACGGACAGGGAATCTCATAAGGGCAGAATTTCCACCACAAATAGACTGGGCGCCACACGATTTGTATCTCATGGCAGATTATGTAAAGAGTCTAGAAAAAGATTATCACCATACCAATTTGGTATCCAGGGAAAAGGGAAACCAGCACATTTTGATGAAATACAAAGTGGGACAAGATCGAACGTTTGAAATTTCAGCTGGTTACGCCACTGAGAGGAAAGCTCAATGGCGGGCTTACTCAGAGTGCGGACTTCTTGCTGAAGTTAATTTCAATTCAGGAGAACTCACTGACCGTAGAGGACTAAATCCAAATACATTCAATGTGGATTTAGAAAACCCGATTATGGTGATGCTCAGTTTTATTTTGGAAAATGAGCCTACCGTTGACTGGAAGCTCATATTTGATCTTTATCGCGACTTAGTAAGAGCCGGCTAATAATGGTGTTTTTAGGGCAGGTATACCTATCTATAGAGCCCAAAAAGCCCCGATAGACTTCACGCCATGTCTAGAATTCTGCCAAACCCTGCCGCCCCTGCGCAGGATGAAACGCGCGGAGTTCTGGCGATCCGACCCTTTCGCAAACTCTGGAACTCGATGGTCTTCTCATCGCTTGGCGATTGGCTAGGTCTTCTAGCAACAACAGCATTAGCGCAACAGCTCTCTGGTGGAGATTACACAACAGCAAACTTTGCAATCGCCGGTGTTTTTATCGCCCGACTTTTGCCCGCAGTTTTCTTGGGTCCGATCGCTGGCGTGATCGCTGATCGCTTTGATCGGCGCAAATTAATGGTGGTGTGTGATGTTATACGCACCGCACTCTACATTTCTATACCACTTGCACAAAATTATTTTTGGTTATACACGGCAACTATTTTAGTGGAATGCGTAACGCTCTTTTGGTCGCCGGCTAAAGAAGCATCGATTCCTAATTTAGTTCCGCGCGAAAAATTAGAAGCAGCAAATCAAGTCTCACTTTTAGCGGCATACGGAACCGCCCCGATTGCAGCAGCACTGTTTACACTTCTATCACTGTTTACTTCGGCTTTCGTTGCAGTTATTCCGGGCTTTAGCGCAACGGCGGTCGAAGTTGCGCTCTATGTTAATGCAGCTAGCTTCGCTTTTGCGGCATTTACAATTTTCAACTTACATGAAATCCCAAAGGGAGCTGCAGCAAAACATGCCACCGAAACCGGAATTCTTAAATCCTTACTCGAAGGCTGGAAATCCGTTAGTTCATCTAAAATTATTCGCGGCTTAATCGTTGGAATGGTTGGCGCATTCATTGCAGCTGGCGCGGTTATTGGTTTAGCCCGAACTTTTGTAGGAGATTTAGGTGGCGGAGAAGCCGCCTACGGCGTACTTTTTGGCGCAGTATTTACCGGCTTAGCTGGTGGTATTGCATTTGGTCCTAAGGTATTTGCGCAGTTTTCTCGCAGACGTTTATTTGGCGCATCATTAACAATCGCTGGCCTCTTTCTCGTTGTACTCGCAGCTATCCCTAACTTAGTTTTAGCGGTCTTCACTGTCATTGCCCTTGGCGCTTTTAGTGGAATCTCATGGGTCACAGGCTTCACCATGCTTGGCATGGAGGTCGCCAATGACGTTCGCGGTCGTACCTTTGCCTTCGTCCAGAGTCTGATCCGCGTGGTTTTAGTAGGGGTACTAGCAATCGCTCCTCTTATTGCGGCGGCGGTGGGGCAACACACGTTCAAATTTCAAAATACTCAAGTGAGTTATAACGGCGCATCGGTCACAATTCTTATCGCGGGCTTAATTGCAGCGCTCATTGGTGCGATTTCATATCAACAGATGAGAGATCGCCCGAATGTTTCTTTGTGGTCCGATATTTCAAATGCACTAAAAGGCGAGCTCGGAAGTATTACAGGTGCGCCAACAAAAGGAGTCTTTATCGCCTTTGAAGGCGGCGAAGGTATTGGAAAATCTACACAAGCAAAGTTATTAAAGGCCTGGCTAGAACAAGAGGGCGAAAGCGTCGTTTTATCGCGCGAACCTGGTGGCAGCGATTTAGGTATTGAGATTCGAAAGATTTTACTCTCACACTCAACCGGTGATATCAGTCCAAGAGCAGAGGCCCTGTTGTATGCCGCAGATCGAGCCAACCACGTTTTTGCAGTTATCCGCCCCGCTCTTGCCGCAGGCCATATTGTCATTAGTGATCGATATTTTGATTCATCGATTGCATATCAAGGCGCGGGTCGAATTTTAGAGCCAGGTGAAGTCGCTCGAATTTCGCGCTGGGCGACTGAATCTCTATTTCCAACGTTAACAATAATCATCGACCTACCTGCAGAAATTGGCCTGGCGCGATTACAGAGCAAAGATCGTTTGGAATCACAACCCTTAGATTTTCACGAGCGTGTTCGACAAGAGTTCATACAACTCTCACTTCTTGACCCAGAACGTTATTTCATTGTCGATGGCAATCAATCGATTGACGATATACATACTGCAATCATCTCCCGCGTCAGCGAGATTGCTGCACTAAAGCGCAACGCTCGCGAAGATAAAGGCGCACTATTGCTGCGTCCAATTCGGGCGGTTAATAAAGCGGTTCGGAGTACAGCTCAAAGGACAACAGCTAATGCAACAAAGGCCGTTAAGAGCAGTACACAAGCCGTGAGAAAATCGGCCAGCAAGGCGGGTAAAAAGCCTGCAGTGAAAAAGAAGGTCGCCAAGAAGTGAACTCAATAACGAGCGTTTACGAGAATTTAGTGGGACAAGCCCACGTTGTTGAAATTTTACAAACAGCAGTAGCCTCAACAAGAAATGGCGATAGCCAAGCTGAAGCGGGAATGAATAACCAGATGGTCCATGCCTGGCTCTTTACCGGTCCACCAGGATCAGGTCGATCAACTGCCGCAATAGCCTTCGCCCAAGCCCTTGTTTGTCCAAACGATGGCTGCGGAGTATGCAACGCATGTCGAAGCGTGGTAAATGGCGCACACCCTGATGTTGAGGTGGTGCGCACTGAGGGATTATCAATCAAGATCGATGAGGTCCGCGAACTCCTAGCCCGCGTTGCGTGGGCACCTTCGATGGGTGGATGGCGTGTTGTCGTGATGGAAGACGCTGATCGACTAACAGAGTCCGCGGCAAACGCGCTGCTAAAGGCGATTGAGGAGCCTGGCGGTCGCACTGTCTGGCTTTTATGTGCACCGACTCTTCACGATGTTTTGCCGACGATACGCAGTCGATGCCGTCACGTGCAGTTAGTAACACCATCGACTGCAGCTGTTGCACGGGTTCTGGAAAACCGCGATGGAATCACTCCTGCGATGGCTGACTTTGCCGCCCGCGTTAGCCAAGGACATATAGGACGAGCGAAATATTTAGCTAAGAATGAATCAGTGCGCAACACCCGCACCACAATTATGAAACTTCCGCTTACATTAAAGGGAATTTCATCGGCCTTTGCAGCTGCGCAAATGCTCATCGATTGTGCAACAGAACAGGCACAATCATCGGCTGAAGAGCGTAACCAAAGTGAGATTGATGCTTTATCCCTGGCCTACGGTAAAGGTGCAACCGGCCGCGGTATGGCAAGTGGTGGAAGCAAGGCGATAAAAGATTTAGAGAAAGAGCAAAAAACTCGTAGCACACGAATGGTTCGTGATGGTCTGGATGCGGCGCTTCTAGATATTGCAACTTTTTATCGCGATGTCATGGTGGTTCAAGCCGGCAGTGTTGATGCATTAATAAACAAAGAGCTCGAACATCAGATAACCACATATGCTAAAAACACTAAGCCGCACACAACGATACATAAGATCAATGCAATTATGGAGGCACGCACGAACTTGAGCCACAATGCTGCCCCACTATTAACCATCGAAGCGTTAATGTGCGTCCTAGCCCGTTAAACGCGAAAAAGGTCCTTCAATTTTAAAATTCAAAGTTATAGTATTCATCACTGTTGCTATTACTTTTCTCAGTAGCTGTAGTTCAACTGCCAGGGCGCCATTTCCAACGGCAAGCAACGACGTTTCGACATTAGCGTGGGAAAGTTGTAACGGTAGTTTTCAATGCGCAACGTTGAAAGTTCCTATCGACTACAACGACGCTTCACTGGGTGAGTTCGATATTGCAGTCCTGCGCTACCGAGATCCGAATCAACATGATCGGATTGGTTCACTCGTCGTTAACCCAGGTGGACCTGGAGTAAGCGGGATTGAATACGCCCTTGACGCCGAATTCCTCCTGAACCCTGAAATCTTGGAGCGCTATGACATTGTGGGCTTTGACCCTCGCGGGGTAGGCCAATCCACGGCTATTCAATGCCTAAACGCCTCAGAACAAGATGCCCTGTTATCTAGCGACCCTAAGCCCGATAACGACGCCGAATTCGCTCAGTCGATCACTGAGACCCAGAGCTATATCGATGAGTGTGTAGCCAAAGTACCTCACCTTGCTCACTTTTCAACGCGCGATGCCGCTCACGATATGGAGCTACTGCGCCAAAGCCTTGGAGACGCGAAGCTTAACTACATAGGTTTTTCATACGGTACGTATTTAGGAACGTTATATGCCCAAGAGTTTCCTCAGAAAGTTGGACGCTTTGTTTTAGATGGCGCAATTAATCCAAGTATTTCAATGGAGCAACAATCTTTAGTTCAAGCCATTGGATTTGATAAAGCGCTCTCTAATTTTGTGGATGATTGTTTTCAAAATAAGGATTGCCCATTGCCAAGCGATGCAACCCCACAATTCTTTATCGATCTGTTTAGTAAAGTTTCGGATCAGCCACTGACAACAACTGAAAAATCCTCTGGGCAGACTCGTCAGGTGACAGAGGGTTTGGTAGTTACCGGCACTGCAGCGGCGCTCTATGACGATGCATCAGGTTGGCCGCTATTACGAACGGCGATTACTCAGGCTTTACTCGGAGATGGAACTGGTTTTGCGCGCTTGGCCGATGGGTACAGCGGGCGAAAAAATGATGGAACGTATAAAGATAATCAGAATGATGCCAACATAATTATCAACTGTTTAGATTGGCAGGAGTATCGCGATAACAAGGGCATTCGGTTGGCTTCAGCGAAGTTTGCTAAGGCCGCTCCAGTATTTGGCCCCTATGTTGCCTTTACCGGCATCACATGCAACATACTGAATCGGGCAATCAATCGCACGATGATTACCTCCGATCAAAACACCGCCCAGATTCGAAATACCGCTACCCCTGTTCTGATAATCGGTACAACGCAGGATCCAGCAACCCCGTATGCATGGGCTAAAGCATTAGCCACCTACATCAAAGGTTCGCGCCTCATCACGTTGCGCGGCGAAGGTCACACTGGATACGGCCGAGGATCTGCCTGTACCGATAACGCGGTAGATACATATTTAACAACCGGTGTAATCCCCGCTCAAAACATGACCTGCACTCAGTAACTGCTATTTAAAGATTGGCTTATTTGTTGCGCGTGAAGCCTCTTCCACCCAAGAATTTTCCAAAGTTAGCTCTTCAATCTCTTTGACTTTTAATTTCGATAAATCCCATAATCCAACACACGACCAATCTGGATTATAAAAACTCCACCATGAGACACCTGCACTGCCACTATTCTTATAAATCTTAAGTGCCCATGATTGGGTAATTGCTCGATCGCGCGTTACAACGCGAGACGGTCGAATTTTCAATCTCTGTAAATTAGCTGCGTCATCCATTTCAAAGATAGCGCTCTCGGTTTTGAGAGTGTAGGTGACAACCGCCCAACGACTTTCAGGGAGAGTTTTTATTGGGCGAAGCATCCTTGAATCCCATACAGTTAGAAAACCAAAGTTTTCTGAAACTGCACAACTCCCACTAGTTGCTAAATAACCAACAGCGTAGTAACTCGAGTTATCAACGCGCGCCATACCCTGATTTGGTGGAAAATAGAGAGGGTGCCCAGGCTCACCCTTTTTCGCACCTGCCATAAATGGAACGACTCGAAATAAATCAATCATTTATGCAAACGCTCCAGTCGACAATGCGCTAATTGCTGGAAGGACTGCTGCAAGGCCGTTAACTTGAAATACATTGATTGGGCAAGCTCCGCCAATATGCGCATTTGGATTTTGCAACCATTGTTCTATTTGATCAGGATACAAAGTTAAGGATAATTGATCAATTATGTAATCAAGGTCGATGAGTTTTTGTTGATTGATAACCGATGCCTGTTCATCACCTTCACTCCAACGCGAAGTTTGACTTTGGTTAACTTGAATAATACGGGCAAGTGAATTGTTACCAAAAATTGCAGCCAATTTTTTTGTGCGCATTTGGGCATTAACCATGTAAATGCCATCGGCATCTGCTTTAATCTTTATTGACCGTCTTCCGGTCACCATTTTCTTAGCTTTATTAACCCCAGTCATAGAGACCTCCTGCCCCAATGATAATCGTTGGGTGATACCTTGCAAATTTCTTTGTAAGACAGCCATTTTCGCCCCCTTTTGCCCTTGACCTCAATCATTCACGCCTTTACCGACAATGTAAGGCTGCAATCCACAAGCCCAACCCCATTGCTAATTCCTCGCCCAATGGTAAATAGCACCCCATTTCATAGGGCAAGATATTACCTATGCGCTTAGACCACGTCTCATACGTAACCTCCCATGATCAATTGGCCGACACCGTCCAACGCTTAGGTTCTCGCCTTGGTAGCACTTTCGTCGATGGCGGCGTCCACCCACGCTTTGGTACTCGCAACTTCACACTGCCTTTGCAAAATGGTCATTATCTCGAAGTTGTCTGTCCGCTCGATCACCCAGCATCAGATTCATCACCATTTGGGAAGGCCGTCTCTCGTCGTGCCGCCGAAGGTGGAGGTTGGCTTACTTGGGTTGTCGCTGTTGATGATGTTGCTGCGATTGAATCACGTCTTGGTCGCCCGGCAGTTGAAGGTCACCGTACAAAACCAGATGGAACAGATATTCGTTGGAGGCAGATCGGTGTTCTTGGAATCTTAGAAGATCGTCAACTGCCATATTTCATTGAGTGGATAGAAAATCATCACCCATCAACAGATGGCAAGGCAGTTGCAACAATTGTTAAAGTTGAAATCGCTGGAGATGAAAAGACAATTACCGATTGGCTTGGCTCTGATGCCGCCACAGCACTTGGCGACAACGTTGAAGTTGAATGGCTATCACCTGCCGATAACGATGGCGAAAATGGAATCGTTGCAGTGCATTTGAACACACCTAATGGTGTTGTTCGCCTCGACTAATTCACAGTTACTTATTGCTGAAGCACAGTCGTGCTTTGCCCCACAACACTAATACTGGTCATCGTGTCTGAACTAATTACTTTAGTTCCAGCGATATCACCCGCAACAACTACAGACCACTTACCAGCTTTTGGAAGTTTGATCTCTTGCACGGTCGTATTTGGGTTATGAATTACAACAAAGCTTGCTGCTTTATCACCCACAGCTTTGCCGGCAAGTGAGTACATGATGGTGTTATTTGGCAAGGTGTAGAACTTCACATTCTTAATAACCTGTGCCTCTGTTCCCATTCTAAAGGCCGGGTGGGCTTTACGAAGTGCGATTAAACCCTTGAAATACTTATAAGTTGTTATGTTTGCAGCCTTAACGCCCCACTTAAGTGAGTTCACGGCATCAGATGATTTATAACTATTCTCATCACCGTTTTTACTGCGCAAAAACTCTTGTCCAGCTTGAATAAATGGAAGCCCTTGTGCCAATAACGCTATCGAAGATGCAAAACGTGACATATGTGCAACCTGCGCCGGTGTTGAGTTCGGAACACTTCCTGAAATCTTGTCGGCCAACGTTAAGTTGTCATGGGACTCGACATAGTTAACGGATTGTCCCGGTGCAATAGTTGTCCACTTTGTTGTGATCACGTTTGAATATGCAGTGTTTCCGGTAATACCTGCCATAACACTGTTTATCGATGCAGGATTACCCGTTGCAAAACCTCTATCTAATCTGTCAAAGACCGAACCCTTAATCCCATCGCGGAATTGATCATTAAACATCGAGACTCCTGGCAATAAATCGATATTCATCTGACCCGCCCGATCTTTTTCGGGCAGGGTTCCCATGTTCCAACCTTCGGCGATAATAATGATGCTCTTATCAATCTTTTTCAGAGCTGCGGTAATTGCAGTGACGGTATCGATATCCATTAAACCCATGAGGTCAAAACGGAAGCCATCAAGGTTGTATTCACTTGCCCAGTATTTAACTGAGTCCACTATGAATTTACTGACCATCGACCGCTCAGATGCAACATCGTTGCCGATGCCACTTCCATTAGTCAGAGCGCCGTTGCTATCGGTTCTAAAGAAGTAGCCCGGAACAATCTGGTTTTGACTAAAACTATTGACATCAAAGACATGGTTATAGACAACATCCATATTCACACGCAGACCCTGATTGTGAAGGCTTTGAATTGCAGATTTTAATTCAGTAATGCGAACGGTCGGTTTAGTTGGATCTGAGCTATAAGAACCCTCGGGCACGTTGTAGTTCTGAGGGTCATAACCCCAGTTAAAAGTAGGGTTTTTCTCATCCACGGATGCGAAATCAAAGACTGGCAATAGCTCAACATGAGTAACGCCTAACTCTTTAATTGATGCGACTGCTGTCGAAGTTCCAGATTTGCTAGTTTTTGTCTCAGTAAATGCTAAATACTTACCGGCATGTACCGCTTTGACCCCACTAGATGCATCGATTGAAAGATCGCGAACATGTAGTTCGTAAACAACGGCATCTGATGGCTTGCCGCTAAATGCTGGCTTCTTTGTTGACCACCCTTTTGGATCTGTCTTTGAGAGATCTACAACGACACCACGTAATCCGTTAACGGTGGTTGCACGTACATATGGATCTATCGCTTCTCGCATTACGCCATCGACTGTAACGCGGTAGTTATAAATCAAACCGTTTTTGTCGCCGCTTAGTGAAGCCGTCCATGTTCCATTTACATCGCTCTTCATAGCGGCAACAACTCCAGTCGATGCATTGCTTTCGGTCGACGCATATGTAACTAGCGAAACCTCGGTCGCCGTCGGTGCCCACACACGGAATGCAGTTTTACTTTTGCTATATGTATTTCCTAAATCCCCACCTTTGTATGTGTACTTCTTTGAAAACTCTAGCGAGTCGTAAATCTTGGCTTGTGCAATTGCTGGGTTTTCCTTTACCGCCTCAGTCGGCAGCGAGTAGTGAATCTGTGTATCACCTTTGCGTAGCCAGACTTCTGCCCTTCCATTTGCATCAAAAACGCTGATAAAGCGATCAGCGTCGACATCTTTTTGCGCCCAGTCATTTAAGCGAACAATGATGCCAATATCGTCAAAACCCTTCATGTCCGAAATCTCTAAAGTTAAAACTTTGCCAAAACTGTCATCGCCATTAAATTGCACGCCTTTGGCATCAACCGGCTTGTCGTTGGCGTTATTAGATGAGTTCTTCCATAACCAAAGATTCCATCCTGCATAATCACCGGCCGGACGCTGATAGTGCACGACAAGCTTCACGACATCCGGCGCAGCTGCCGAACTAATGGCTGGCATCACGACGCCCGCTAAGACTGTGACTAATAGCCTTATTAAGGCGGTGCGGGGAGCTTTAAGGCCAGATTGAATTCTCATAGGAGGAATCTAACCTCAAGCCTTATCTATACTCACTCCATGAGTTTTAGCGCTGGCCAATTCGCGCTCCTTGGTCTTATGGCATTTGCCCTGACAGGTCTGCTCACATGGCCGATAAGACTCCTTGCGATCCGAATCGGAGCGATGGATCAGCCCAACCTCGAGCGCAAGACCCAGAAAGAGCCCGTTCCATATTTAGGTGGCCTCTCAATTGCCATCGCCGTTACCGCGCTTGTCTACGCTGGTGTCGTCGCCTCTGATTTCACCACCACAAACTTTCCACTTGCAAGTTTTGTTTTAATCCCCGCGCTCATCATGGGTGCGATGGGTCTCATCGATGATCTAAGCGGTCTGCCAGCTTTGCCACGCTTACTTGTCCAAACGATTATTGCAATCGGTATCGCCGTCATGTTAGTTAAAACCGATACCGTCGGAGTGGCCTTCGGTAGTTCACTCATGAACCAGGTGCTCACCGTTGTATGGATCGTCGGAATCTGTAACTCCATTAACTTCTTCGATAACTTAGATGGTGGTGCTGCTGGCACAGTCGCCGTTGTCACTTTAGGTATTTTCTACATCGCCTTTAACCAAGGCCAGGAATCAGTCAGCGCGCTCGCAATCACCACCGCCGGCGCAACCCTTGGTTTTCTTATTTGGAACAAACAACCGGCCAAGATTTATATGGGCGATGCAGGAGCACTCTTCTTAGGTGTGATTCTCTCAGTTTTAACAATCCGCGTTAATCCAGGCATTCACCCGAGTTGGAAATCTCTAGCCCTCATGCCGATTTTGTTAGCCGTGCCAATTTTAGATACAACGGTAGCTGTCATATCGCGCATCTATCGCGGGATATCACCTTTGACTGGTGGCAAGGATCATTTGTCTCATCGCTTAGTGCGCAAAGGCGCTACACACAAAACCGCAGCAATTCTATTGTGGGTTGGTTCTGGCGTATTTGCCTTACTGGCTATCGGAATTTACAACTCACCAACAAATATTGGAACCTCACTGATTTTTCTTTCGGGCCTTATCTGGGTAGGAGCCCTGATCTACTTCCTGCGAATTCCATCCGAGGATTAATTACTTTTTCTTATTTACTGCAAATGTCCAGAATGGTTCGATCTCGGAAAACTTCAATGTTGATAAATCAAAATCTGCAGCACGCAACATCTCGGTGATCTCGGCCTTGCTAAAGCGTTGTTCAAGGGATGTGCCAAAGCGATCAAGGGCATCATTTGCCAGCATCACAAAAGGCATGTCGGCATAATGATGTAATGGAAGGTTCGAAGTATCTCTCCCAAGTTTGCTTAATACTTTCGATAGCCGTGCCAAAGGCCAGTAAACAAGCGCGGCGATAACCGTTGCACTTAACCGCCTTACCTTTTGCGGTGAGGCAGAGATAACTTGGCGCACTATATTGACGCCCTTAAAAATCACTTTGTAATACATCGGCTTATTTTCAAGGTTGTAATACAAATAGCAAAGAAATATGCCTCCAGGTTTGATACTGCGCGACACATCCTTAATCGCCAATTCAGTATCGGGGATATGGTGCAACACACCAAGTGACATTGCTAAATCCAGTGAAGCGACTGGAATCGAATTAGCCCCGACCGTTTCCTGTAAAACCACAATCTTTGCATCGTTCGTAAATTTGCTTTTCAATACTCGACTCGCGCCATCACTTGGCTCAAGGGCATACACCAGTGAAAAATAGGGTGCTAATCTCGAACTCCACCGCCCACTGCCAGCACCAAAATCACCTGCCACCGATGTAGCTGGATTGAATTGCCCCAAATCTAGCGGCGCGCAGTACGCAGCAAACTGGGCATCAAGCGCCTCGGCGGTTTCAGTTTCGGCGTAATCAAAGGCTGCCCATTCATGACCAAAGCCATCGATGACCCCTTGATCGAGGTTTTCATCTTTATCGCGCTGGCTCACTATCGCTCCTTGGATTTTTAACTCAGTCGTGCACTTCACTGTACTTGCACTAGGTATATTAAAGGTCAGAATATGCTCACGGGCTTAATGCAGCAAAAAAGGGTTCAATAAATCTAGGTACTGCCCCTTAGAATTGCCCGCATGGCAAAGGTTGCAGTCACTGGTGGTGCTGGTTTCATAGGTTCGAACTTAACTCGCCGACTGGTTTCCGAGGGCTACGACGTCGTAATTGTCGACGACCTTTCCACCGGGCTTCTCTCAAACATTGATCAAGAAAAAACCGAGTTTCATCAGATATCGATTACCGATCTAAAGGCTCTCATCGCCGCGCTCAAAGAGTGCGAAACTATCTTTCACTTAGCCGCCCGTGGCTCGGTGCCTCGTTCAATCAAAAACCCCGTCGCCACACATGATGTCAATGCGACGGGCACACTGAATGTTCTAGAAGCCGCACGCACAAATGGCGCTCACGTAATCTTTTCCTCCTCTTCATCGGTGTATGGCCGCAATATGCAGCTACCAAAGGATGAGTCAATGTGGCTCGGTCCAATGACTCCGTATGCCGCCAGTAAGTTAGCTGCCGAAGGTTACGTCCAGGCCTATGCCGCGGCCTATGGCGTGCCAACAACACTTTTGCGTTTCTTTAACGTCTTCGGTCCCCGCCAACGCCCCGACCACGAATACGCCGCAGTTCTACCTAAATGGATCTGGCTTGCAATGCAGGGCCAAGCCATTGATGTCTACGGCGATGGCAGTGCATCTCGTGACTTCACGTACGTCGACACGGTCTTAGATATTGCAATGACGGCCATGAAGGAAAAGGTATTAACCGAAGGCGCTATGAACTTGGCTTACGGCAACCGAATATTCCTTAACGAAACCATAGAGATGCTAAGAAAACACTTTCCGGATTTGCAAGTTAGCTACAAGCCTGAACGATTAGGCGATGTTAAAGAATCCCAAAATGCTCCAGTACTTCTAAAAAAACTCTTCCCCAATGTTCAACCCAAAGAGTTTGAAACCGCATTATCTGAAACCGTGGACTGGCTTAAAGAGTTTGGCCAAAGTGTTGCTAACGGTCCTGCGACCGTAGATTAAATACTGCATACATGTGTGGAATCACCGGCGGAATTGGAGCAAGTGCACCAAGCAAACAGCTATTAGATGCCCAACTTAAATCCCTAGAGCACCGCGGCCCAGATGACAGTGGCACTTATGTAAACGCAGGAATTGGCCTTGGGATGGGACGTCTAGCTATCGTCGAAATCGCGGCCGGTAAACAACCTGCATCCGATGCCAGCGAGCAGATAAACATGGTTTTTAATGGCGAAATCTATAACTATCGCGAACTGCGGCATGAGCTGGAACAGAGCGGAATCCATTGCCGAACCTCAAGTGAATCTGAAGTAATCATTAATCTTTATTTGAAGTTTGGTTTAAATTTCATCGGCAAACTCAATGGAATGTTTGCTATCGCTATTCACGATGCTCGCGATAAATCTCTGCATTTAATCCGCGACCGCATGGGCAAAAAACCATTGTGGATATCGCAGTTAAACGATGGCACCTTGCTCTTTGCATCCGAGGTCCGTGCCTTAATGTTGGCACGTCCTGATCGCACTTTACGCACGGACATGGTCGCCGAAGTGATGCAGTACGGCTATATCAACGCCCCTCACTCAGCATTCAATGAGATCACCCAACTACCTCCAGCATCCCTTCTCACTTGGCGCGACGGCAAAACCTCCACTGCTAAATACTGGGAGCCAGATTTTGATACGAAGGTCCAAATCCCCTACGAAGAAGCGCTAGAGATTACTAAGAAATTAATCGAGGAGTCAGTCTCGCGCCGCCTAGTCTCCGAACGCCCTCTCGGCTCTTTTTTAAGCGGTGGTTACGACTCAACAATAGTCACGGCATACATGGCCAAGTTAATGAGCGAGAAAGTCCAAACGTATTCAATCGGTTTTCATAACGCCCAATTCAATGAGGCCCACCACGCCAAGCAAGTAGCCAATTACCTCGGCACTAACCACCACGAAGAAATCCTTAGCCCTGACCCAGCACTTGTTGTTGAAAAAATCTCTCATGTACTAGACCAGCCCTTTGCTGATTCCTCGGTTGTTCCAACGTATTTATTAGCTAAGTTCGCACGCGAAAACCTCATAGTTGCCCTTGGCGGTGACGGCGGAGATGAAGTATTTGGTGGCTATGACCGCTACTTAGCAACCCCTGTCATGCAAAAATTAAATCCATTTTTGGGTCTTGCCCGCTCTGGATTAAACTTTGCAGGTAAACAATCTTTCGGCAACACTCGGAAAATTAATCGAGTTGGCTCGCAGTTATCCCCTAAACCTTCATTAGCTGCTAGATATAGTTCGATTTTATCTTTAACCCAACCTAATGAATTATTAACACTACTTAACCCAAATTTCCAAACTAAAACCGCTGAAACTGCATATATACATCAATTCAACTCTGGCGCTATTACATCTTTTGATCGAATGATTCGATCTGACTTTGATGCATATCTGCCAGGGGATCTGCTGGTAAAAGTAGATATCGCAACCATGGCGAATGGCCTTGAACTTAGATCACCGATGTTAGATGTCAATGTTGTTGAATGGGGAGTTTCACTTCCACGTAAATACAAAATCAGGGGCTTTGAAACTAAACACATCCTTAAAGACGTAGCCCGTTCATTAGTCCCAGCTAACTTAATTGATCGCCCCAAGATGGGCTTTGGAATTCCACGTGCCGAATGGCTACGCACCGGAATGAAGGAAATGGTTTTTGAGACGCTTACCGACACAACTGCAATGCAGCGTGGCTGGTTAAATCCAATAGAGGTAAAGAAGATTATTGATATTCACATGACCGGTGAAGACAAAGACAATTTAATCTGGCCTATGTTGATGTTAGAGCTCTGGGCTAGGACTTGGCTCGATTAGCAAGTAGCCTCTTGTACAGCTCTTCATGGTCTTGCACTAAACGTTTAACACCGAAGTTTGCCAAAGTAAACTCTTGCGCCGCGGTTCCCATTTGAGCCCGTAATTCATTGCTATTGGCTAGTTTTTCAAGGGCATCAGCAATTTCCTGGACTTCCAAACTTGTAATAATCCCGGTGATGCCATCAAGAACAACTTCAGGTACTGATCCAACTCGAGTCGTAACTACAGGTAACCCTGCCATCCCTGCCTGAATCAAACTCAGCGGTGTTCCTTCGTTATCACTGGTGAGCACGACAACATCGGCGGCGGCAAGAACTTTTTCAATATCACTCTGCCAACCTAAAATCTTTACGGGTAAACCCTCGCCAGCAATTCTCTCTCGACATGTTTCCAATAACTCGCCATCACCCGCCATAAAGAATTCAATGGCAACTCCACGATTCTTGACCTCACTAACAACGTCTAGAAATCTATCAGGACGTTTTATCCGTGTTACTCGGCCGATGAATGCACATTGTAAAGATGTGGTCGAAAGGCCAAAGGACTCTTGAGATTCACTCTTTTTTGGCAACTCACCAATCTCTAAACCGGGAGGCATCAACCCAAATTTCTTAGGATTTCCAATTCCAGCGGCTAATAAATCTTGTCGCACTTTGTCACCTACGGCCAATAATTGATGTGTAAATACCGCCAAAACTTTTTCCGCGATAACTACTAATGATCGCTTAAACGAACCGAAGTATCCGTTGAGTAAATGACCATGAAAGGTATGCACACGGATAGATGGCTGCAAAGAAACAATCGATGCGATGCGACCTAAGAATCCAGCTTTAGCTGTGTGTGTATGAATGATGTGTGGTTTGAAACTTCTAATCTCTTTAATAAGTGAAACAAAGGCTTTGATATCTCCGCCCAGACTCACGCGGCGCCCGAAACCTTTAATTCGAGTCGCTTTAACATCGGTGGCGACCGTATCTAGATAGTCGGCCTCATCGACGGCGCAAAAACCGGTATACAAACATTGATCGAAATCGACGGAATTTAAACCTCGGATTAACCCCGAAACCTGAACAGCCGGGCCACCTACATTCATTCGGGCGATTATTCGCATGACCCTGATTGGGGTTGAATTAGATCGACTCACTCGCCAATCTTCCCTTATAAACCTGACTAGTGGCAGGTTTGGATCTTCGTATTGAGATTGCATAGGAAATCACTCTGAGAGGTTAGGATTCCAACTATGAGCGCTCAAAACTCCCAAATTCTGGCAATAATCGGCCAGGGATATGTAGGTCTGCCTTTAGCTATGGCCGCCGTTGATGCGGGTTGGACCGTCATCGGGGTAGATAACTTTGAAGCTAAAGTGGCCCAGATTAACGAGGGTTCAAGTCCTGTTGAGGACATCTCTGATGCTCAACTACAAGCCGCGATATCAAAAGGTGTTTACAAAGCAACAACCGATTACTCGATAGTGGCAAAAGCATCAGTCATCACTATCTGTGTTCCTACACCTTTGGATGACAAGCGCGAACCAGATCTTGCACTTTTACGCAGCGCTGCAACTGGTATTGCTCCCTATGTTTCAAATGAAACTTTGGTCGTTAGCGAATCGACCTCATACCCAGGCACTCTGCGAGACATTATTATTCCAATTATTAGCTCACTCAAACCATATGAAACATCAGCGGTCTACTTTGCAAGTGCACCAGAGCGCGTGAACCCAGGCGATCCAATTTGGAATCAAAAAAATACTCCACGCCTTGTGGGTGCTATCGATGCAGAATCACAAAAACGAGCGCTCGCCTTTTACGAATCAATTTGCGATGCGGCCGTTTCTGTTTCAACCCCAGAGGTGGCAGAAGCTGCCAAACTTCTTGAGAATACTTTTCGCCTTGTAAACATCGCACTAATCAATGAATTCACTCAACTCTGTTCGGCAAGCGGCATTAATGTTCACGAAGTAATCGATGCGGCATCTTCTAAGCCTTATGGCTTCATGCCGTTTAGGCCAGGTGTTGGTGTTGGCGGACACTGCATCCCTGTCGACCCTTTGTACTTAACATGGTGGGCACGTCAAAATGGTGGCAAAGCTGCCTTTGTAGAATCCGCCGATTCAATTAATCACGAAATGCCAAAATATGTGGCAGAACGTGCGCTTAGTATGGTTAATCAAAATATTAAAAATCCTAAAGTTCTAATTCTCGGCGTTGCTTACAAACCAGGAGTTGGAGATGTACGCGAAACTCCGGTTTCTGAACTTCGCGATTACTTGAAAGCGAAAGGCGCGGATGTTGCTTGGCACGATCCATTGGTGCCAGCTTGGGAGGGTACAAATTCAGTTGATTTGAACTGGAACTGTGATGTAGCAATTCTTGCAACGAAGCAGTCTGGTATGAACCTTGGTCAACTGATTGCAAAAGAAGTTCTTATTCTTGACTGTACGAATTCCTTGACCGGTCAAGCAGGCGTTAGTTCGCTTTAAGAAGTTTTCTTCATTTCAAGAGAAATGTCAGCAATCATGGTGGATAAGTCACGCTGGGGTTTCCAACCAACTAATTGATTGATTAAATCAATATTTGGAACTCGGCGCTCCATGTCTTCAAATCCATCACCATATGCTTCTTCATAAGGTACATAAACAATCTCGCTCTTTGAACTGGTCTCTTCTATAATTTTTTTGGCAAGACCGTTAATTGAGATTTCAAAATTATTTCCAATATTAATTACTTTACCAATTGTGTTCCCATCAAAGGCAATAGCCATGACAGCATCGACAACATCATAAACATGCGCGAAACATCGCGTTTGATTTCCGTCACCATAAATAGTGATTGGCTCATTGGTCAATGCTGCCTTAACGAAGCGAGGTACGACCATCCCATACGCACCTAGTTGACGCGGACCCACAGTGTTAAAGAATCTAATAATTCTGGTTTCTAACTGCTTTTCAACAAAGTAAGCGTAGGCAAGAGATTCATCAATAGCCTTAGCTTCACTGTAAGACCAGCGCAGAGTAACTGGGCTTCCAAGAATTCGATCATCGCTCTCTTTGAGAGAGTCTGAAATATTTTTTCCATACACTTCACTGCTGCTCGTAAGAAAGACAGGGGTATTAGTTAAATGGGCGGCCTCGAGAACATTCTCTGTTCCTCGGATATTTGTTAATAAGCTGGCTAGAGGATTTTTAACGATATTGAACACACCAACGGCAGCGGCAAGATGGAAAACGTATTCTGCGTCATTAATTAAAGGGGATAAAATTTCGTTATGTAGAATCGAACCTTCAACTAGTGTGAAATTATCATGACCTTTTATGTTGAATAAATTCAAAGCCCTGCCTGTTGAAAAATCGTCGATTGCCGTGACTTTGTGCCCATCATTAACAAGGCGTTCGCACAAATGAGAGCCAATGAAGCCCGCCCCACCCGTTACTAAAATTCGCATTTTCTCAGTCTACTTTAGAAGCATCAAAGGTATTTACCTACAGACCCATAAGTTTTGCTTGACGATCAAAATCAGGAACTGTGTTGCGAACTTCATTAAAAGTTCCCTTTGCCACGATTTTGCCTTCGTCCAGATATACAACAATGTCGGCATTTCTTACAGTTGACAAGCGATGAGCGATTAGGACCACTGTGGTTGATCCACGTAGTTCATGAATAGCCTCAGAAATACTTGCCTCGGTTTCACCATCGAGTGAACTTGTGGCTTCATCCAAGACCAGTAGATAAGGCCGAGTGAACATTGCCCGAGCAATTCCTAAACGTTGGCGTTGCCCCCCACTGATCTTCGCCCCTCTTTCGCCTACTTGTGTATCTAGGCCTATTGGTAAACTTGCAACGAATTTGTCTAGGTGTGCAACCTTGAGGGCACTCATGACCAATTTATCTGTTGCTGCTTCAGGCGGATAGCCCAGGGCGACGTTTTCGCGGATTGTTCCCGCAGCAATCACTACATCTTGAGGAACATATGAAACTGCCCCAGGCCACTTTGCTACCGCCAGTAGTGGCGGCAAACCAGAAATCGTCACGCTGCCAACATCCGGAATCAGTACTCCTAACAGTACATCGATAATTGTCGTTTTCCCTGCACCCGATGGGCCGACAAAAGCCACAGATGTACCTGATGGGATTGCAAGAGTGATGTTGACAATCGCTGGAATTGGTTTATTCGGATAGGTAAACGAGATATTTGTGACCTGAATTTCAGATTTAAATCCCTCATGAATTACATCCACATGGTCATCAACATTTTCGATAATTGGTACATCGCCGAGCTCGTCAATAAGAGCAAGTGTTGGTTGTGCCTGGCCCATGGCGCTACGAATTGCAATCGAACCTTGTTGAACCCTTAAGACTGCTGGAGCAATTCGGGTGCCAGCAGCCAAGAATATCGCGAATGTTGCAACTGCATGCGTAGCATCTTGCAAAATGAATTGAGCTGCACCAATGAGGACTGCGCCAAGAATCACCGTAGTTTCGATAACGTACTTACTGACATACGGCATAAAGTAAGTTTCAGCAGAGACATTAGCCAATGCAAATCTAAACTTTCCAATTTCTCGAGCATAATAATCTCGACGATTTCGAACAACAGATTCGCGGTATGAACTAAAAACTTCCACAATTTTCTCATTGCTAACAATATTTAATTCCGAACCCTTAACTCCAAGATTTCCGGCACGCACATGCATGAATCGATACAGGAAATATCCAATTAAAGAAAATACAATGAGTGTTCCAAAAGCTGTTGAGGGATCAACAACGAAAAGCCCAACTCCCATAATAATCAAAAGTGACAGGTCTGATGCCAGAGCGACTAAGGTCGCAATTACCTGCAGGACTATAAGTTCCACACCCCTAGTTACCGCATAGAGCATCTCTTGGGTCGTGCGTGACTGAACAACCAAGAGAGGTTGTGATAATAAACGCGAAATCAAATTAGATGAGATTTTTGCACCACGCCGGCTAAGGAAAAACAATATGCGGCGAGTAAAGAAAATTGACAAAATAGTTCGTCCAATTAAAAGTACCACCGCACTTAATCCCAAAATGAATGCTTGCATTTGAAAAGTCGAATCTGATATGTGCAGAATGCGCAGAGCGGCACTTACTCTATCGCCCGGCTCATTAGATTGAAGCCCGGTAACAGAGAGTGCACCTAGGAGACCAATTGCTATAACGCCGAGCAGATCAAGTGCACCCATACATATTTGTATAATTGCTACTGCTTCAACTTTTCTTTGATCTGCTTTAGACAGGACATGCATCGACCGCCCAATTGTGCTTTTTCGCCAGCGTTGGTGAAACTCATTCAATAATGTAGTTACTATCCGCTTGCCGGGAAAACCTCGTGCCCCAAGAATCGCTACCTTTGTCACTTCGCTAAGAACCTAACCTTCCCAGGGGCTTTCATTTTTTTGGATTGGATCCAGTCCCAAAATAGCACATAGGGTGTTAGTAATGGCTTTTGGGACTAGGATGCGCATGTGAATTTCCCTAAACGGTCGCTTAAAAATAAATCTATCCTTGTTACTGGGGGAGCTGGATTTATTGGTAGTCACCTAGTGGATCGAGTTATCAAAGAAAACCCAAGTTGTCTCGTTGTGGTAGATAATTTTTTTCTTGGGAGTGAATCTAACCTTGTGCCAGCAGTACAAAACTATCCAGGATTGGAAATTATTCGCCTTGACGCTTCAAATCTTGCTGCCATGCAAGATGTGGTGAAAAGATTCAAAACAGATGTAGTTTTTGACTTAGCCACCATTCCCCTTCCCACGTCACTGGAATATCCAAATTGGACGATTACTACCATCGTCGGGATCGCATCGACTTTTTGTGAAATAGCGCGACTAGGGTTAATTAAATCTTTAGTCCACCTTTCAAGCTCCGAGGCATATGGATCCGCTTTATATGTGCCCATGGATGAAAAGCACCCCCACAATGCGTCTACACCCTATGCAGGTAGCAAGTCAGCAGCAGATTTAATTATTCAATCGTATGTTAAGACCTTTGACATTGATGCAACCATCATTCGCCCATTTAATAATTTCGGACCTAGACAAAATCCAGGTAGTTATGCTGGAATCATTCCAATAGTCATTAATAATGTCCGAAAAGGTATACCAATAAGTATTTTCGGCGACGGCGAACAAACGCGAGATTTCACTTTTGTCACCCAGACCGCAGATTTTATTGCTGAAATATATGCTGAAGAAAGTTGCCATAAAGACGTTTGGAATGTAGCAACCGGAATTGAAACAACCGTTAACAATCTTGTGCGTGAAATACTCCGGGTCATGGGTGCGGAGAATCACCCAATCAATTACTCGCCTGAGCGTTTAGGTGATGTCAGACGCCATTGTGCAGATGTAAGTAAAACGAATTCCGTGCTCAATTTGACACCTCAAGCAATCAATGAAGTTCAAATTCATCAGACAGTTGACTGGTACCTAAAGAGTTTATAATGAAATTAACAAAACCCTACATTTCTTTCCAGGAAATATATGCTGCATCTCGAATATTAAAAAGCGGAAATTTAACTCAGGGAAAAGCATCTGCACGATTCGAGAGTGATATTTGTGAGTATGTAGGTAGTAAATATGCTTTCGTAACAAGCTCAGCAACGACCGGACTCCATTTGAGTTTAGATGTACTTCAAATTGGGGAGGGAGATGAAGTAATAATTCCAGATTTCAGTTTTCCGGCTACTGCGAACTCAGTAATTAAGGTGGGTGCCAGGCCAATTTGCGTTGATATTGACTTAAAAACATTTTGTATCGATCCGGATGAAATCGAAAAAAATATTTCAGAAAAAACGAAGGCCATAATGCCAGTTCACGCTTTTGGTTTATGTGCAAATATGCCCGAAATTATGAAAATCGCAAGGAAACATAACTTACGAGTCATTGAGGACGCAGCGTGCGCAATTGGTTCAACCATAAATCAACAGCATGCGGGGACTTTTGGAGATTGCGGAGTGTACTCATTTCATCCTCGAAAGTTGATTACGACTGGTGAAGGGGGTGCGATAGTGACCAATAACGATGAGCTGAGCAAGTTAATTGGAATTTCTAGGTCACACGGGGGCGTACGGGCTGAGCTTTTTTTCGAATTTATCGATAGCGGTTATAACTTCCGGCTGAGTGACATCAACTCTGCAATTGGAATAGAACAGCTGTTGAAAATAGAAAGGATTATTTCGGCAAGGAAGAAATACGCAGAAATCTACAACATTCTATTTGAAGGAAATAGTTTATTGACCACACCCTCTGTTCCAGAGGGTTATAGCCACACATACCAATCTTATGTAGTGCTTTTATCGAAAGGGGTAGATAGAAATTTCATAATCCGTGAATTAAAGAAATTGGATATTGAATCGACACTCGGAACCTACTCTATTTCATCCCAACCGTATTTCAAGGAATACTCGGCTCACAAAAAGATAAGCGTGCCACGTTCTAATTTCGCATTTGCTCAGACGCTTACTTTACCGCTTTATCCGGGAATGAAAAGAAGAGATGTTACTACAGTCGCGAGCGCACTTCTGGCTATTCTTGATAAAAAATACGGAAAGACTCTATGAGTAATTTTGCACCAGAAGTTACTGGCGCAATTAATTTTGGCAATTTATTCCGACGTAACAGCTTTACGAATTTCATTTTGGTACCATCGCCTCACAACATCTTCGCTTAGGAAATCTTTATACCACTTTCTCATCTCAAGTCCCTTTAATTGTCTTTGTTCGCTGGATACAAAGAGCTCTATTAATTTCTGAGATATTTCATCTGGAGTTCTGGCAAGGGCAAAAGGATTGAAACCAAAGTGTTCAAACATGAATTCTGGATCCATATAAGAAATGAAAGGTTTCCCATGAGCAGCAGCTTCTAAGGCTGTCTGCCCAAACCAGCCTGAACCAAAATCTCCAAGAATTACATCACAACGCTGATAAATCGAAGCCATTTCGGAATTCGTCAATCGGTTGCCTGGTGTAGTGCTTTTAATCCACACAACCAGATCTTCAGCTTCTAATATATTTACTAGTTTAATGAATTCTTCTTTATCTGGTGAAAACGGCTGATCCACCAAAAGTAAAAGTGCATTAGTGCAAGCAGTTTCTTGAAATTTTAAAAAACCGCGGAGTGCTTCTTCGACACCCTTAGTCTGTCCGGTTAACAAATCTGTTTCTGATTTCGTAATCATAATTCGACCAGGGAAGAAGACAAGAAACCTATCTTCAAAATTACTTAACAGATCGGGCGAAGAATGAAATTCGATACTTCGAGTATGCGCTTGATAATTTATTGGGAACGGTAAAAACTTTTCAAGCGTAACGTCCTTTCTGATTTTAGCCAAACTTTGTGCAAGTACTGGAAAAGGTGAGGCCCAGATTCGATCCATTGTTCGAATACGTTTATTTTGAAGAATCGCAATTACAAACCTCTTTAGTTTTAATATGGCTGTTTTTGAATTTTTAGTTGCGATGGATGGGAATGGTTGGACGGTGAGATCAAAACCAATAGGTAAGAATACTGTTTTGACGTTGCGTTGCGGATAGGCAAACAATGGAGCATCATCGCTCAGTAGGTAAAGATCTGCCGAAACACCTTGGGTTTTCCAAAATTTTCCTTTGCGAAGGTTTCGTAGTTTCCTAATTTCGGATCCTATCGGGTGAACCCAATTTGCACCTTCTAGAATCTCTGATTTGAATATCTCATAATCTTTGGCATGTACATAAACATCCATGCGGATATCCGGAGTGTCATTAACTAGGCGAGCAATTCTGTAAAAGGCAAAACCAAAACATGCAACCTTAATCATGAATTGGATTCTAATGCATAGGAATTACGAATTCTCCAAATTGATGCCTGAAGCCTTCAAGGGTAATTTTCATATGGCCAGCCTTTGGTGATATTTTTTGTGCTTGTATTTACTGGCGACTAAAATAGCTATAGAACACATTTCATGTGAAGGAAGAATTCAATATGGGACGTTGTATAGTTCTGACGCCAGCCCGGATATTTTGATTAACCAAAGATAATGTACCGATAATGGCACTATCTCCAATTTCCGCTCCCCTTTGGATTAAGGCATTCAACTCAATTTAGACATCACCCCCAATCTTCGTAGGTTAGCTATCTCGGGTACTGTTGCTAACTAGATGTTACCAATTTTTTCTGGTTAGTAAACAATTTCAACAGTCTTACCTAATTTCGCACTTTTGATAATTGCTTCGGCAACAAGAATATTCGTAAAACCCTGCTCCATAGTTACAATATCAGAGTCTTTTCCAAGTATGGCATCGCGGAAATTTTCATGCTCAGTAAGTAGCGGCTCTTTTTTTGAAATGGCATATCGAGTAATATCACCTTCACTGACTCCTCTAAAATGCGCAACTTCACTCCAATTTGAAGCAGCGGAGCCATTTGCATAGAATGTTAAGTCAGCCGCTAATGTGTTTGCAACAAAGACTCCATTTTCACCGGTCAAAATCGTAACCCGTTCCTTGAGAGGGCTAAGCCAATTCACAAGATGATTAGTGATTATGCCATTTTGCAGGCTACCTATTACAGCGACTAAATCTTCGTGCTTTCGGCCTGTGCGATGTGCCATACGTGCTGAAACAGAACTGTATTGCTGGCCAGTGATCCACGCAGTAAGGTCAATATCATGCGTTGCTAAGTCATTTACAACACCAACATCGGTTATCCGGATTGGGAGTGGACCTTGTCGCCTTGTGACCACTTGATAAAGAGATCCAAGCTGTTCCAGTCTTCGTCGTGCTTCTTGAAGAGCCGGGTTATATCTCTCGATATGACCGACTGCACCAATTAGTTCAGCTTTAGAAAAATCCGAAATAAGTGTTTTTGAAGTTATCGAATCATTAGAAAGTGGTTTTTCCACCAAAGTATGAATACCTGCAGCTGCAAGTGCTTGACCAATTTCTAAGTGATAAATTGTAGGGACGGCAACAATTGCATAATCAAGACCAAGCGCGATTAACTCAGAAATAGAATTATTAATAGGGCGACCCTGCGAACTATTGCTCATATCACCAGCTGGATCACAAATGCCAACAAAATCAACCCCCGCCAGTGATGATAAAACTCTTGCGTGGTGGCGACCCATCATCCCCAAACCAATGAGTCCTGCTCTCAGATTTGTCATATCTTATGATCCCGATGCTGCTATTGAATTAATAACAGTGACAATTTCCTCTAATTCCCATTGTTCCAAAGATGGATAAACTGGAATCGATAGCACTTCCTGTGTTGCTTGTTCAGTATGCGGTAAATCGAGAGTTTGCTTATACGAAGGCAATCTATGCACAGGTGTTGGATAGTAGACACCACTTCCAATTCCTCGACTTTTCATTTGCTCAGCGAATACATCCCTATTATGACCGACAACCCGAATCGTGTACTGATGGTAAACATGATAGGAACCCGGGGAAACAAATGGAGTGAGGACGCCATCCAAGTTTCGATTGAAGAATTCTGCGTGACTCCTACGCTTTTCAGTCCAACTAGATAGTTTTGATAGTTGGACCCTTCCAATTGAAGCGTGAATATCAGTCATTCTGTTATTGAATCCAAAGATCTCATTCTTGTATCGTTCTTCCATCCCCTGGTTTCTTAAAAGCTGAATCTTTCGGGCGATAGCACTCGAGCTAGTCGTAACCATTCCACCTTCACCAGATGTCATATTCTTGGTTGGGTAAAAAGAAAAAGTTCCTGCTGAACCAAAGGAGCCAACAGCCTTACCGTTGATATTCGCCATATGCGCTTGACAGGCATCCTCTATTACAAGCAAATCATACCGCTTTGTAATATCAAGTATTTCTATCATGGGTGCAGGTTGACCATAAAGATGAACGGGTAAAATCGCCTTAGTTCGGGAATTAATTGCTGACTCAATTAAACTGGGGTCCAAATTGTAAGTTTTTGGGTCAATGTCTATAAAGACTGGTGTTGCCCCAGTTAACGCTACAGCATTTGCAGTTGCTGCAAATGTGAACGAAGGAACAATAACTTCATCCCCCGGCCCAATTCCTAGAGCAAGAAGAGATAAATGAATAGCAGATGTTCCAGAATTTACTGCTATGCAAAAGAAGTCATTAACTATTTTAGAGAATTCATTTTCAAAGGAGCTTACTTCTGTGCCTTGTGCAAGCATCCCAGAATCAAGTACCCGATTTACGGCTTCGCTTTCTTGTTGCCCAATATTTGGTTTTGCAACAGGTATCCATACGGTCATTAATTCGCCTCTATCAAAGTATCATCGTCAAGCTGCAAGTAGCTATTTCCAGACTTAGGGCAAGTGAATTTTCCACCATCCTGAGATACTAAAGGAAGACCTTGTTTACCAACCCAACCAATCCTTTTAGCGGGGACCCCGGCAACAAGTGCAAAATTCGGCACATCTTTTGTCACGGTTGATCCAGCAGCGATAAGTGCCCACTCACCAATTTCAAGTGGAGCAATGCAAACGCTACCTGCACCGATAGATGCTCCTTTTCTAACTCTGACACCAACTACATTCCAATCAGTGCTCCCTTTTTGAGTACCATCTGAATTAACAGCCCTCGGATATGAATCATTAGTAAGAATTACAGCAGGGCCAACAAATACTCCCTCTTCGAGGATTGACGGTTCGTATAGCAATGCATTATTTTGAATTTTGCAATTGGGCCCAATTTGGACGTCTGTTCCAATGTAAACATTGCGACCAATGATTACATTTTCCCCAACCTGACTACCTTTGCATATTTGCGCGTAATTCCAAATTTTGGAGTTCCGACCAATCCGTGCCGTTGATTCGACTTCCGCCGTTGGGTGAATGAAAGCATCGCTCATGGAAGCATAGTATCGGTAACCTGGCTTTGTGGAGTTACTAAAATGTCCTCTAAAACTTCCTTCGTAGGATTACCTACGCCCCGGTTGTCAAATCTACCCCAAATTTCTAGTTAGAGGTCTGTTGAGGTTGTATTGCTAATACCATAATTTTATTATGTGATTGACGCAACTTCAGCTTCGACATTTGGGGTCAATAATTTTGGCGAAATTTAATTATAAGGAAAGTTCGCGCAAGCCTAAAGACTTCAAATTAACTATCGGCATCTTCTTATATTAAAATGGAGGGTAGGTTTTGGACTATTTTCAAATGCCGCCACGGTACTATTGATTTGGATTTGATTGCAAAATCTACTGTATGTCATACCCACTTATGTCACAGAATTTCTTCAATACGAAATTACCGAAGGGTGATTGAATAAATTGGAAGCAGAATATCACTTACACGCATAATGATTTGGGACAGGAACAAACAGGCTAACTAACGATTTTCATTCGTGTATTATTATCAACTAAACTAAAAAACTAAGCTAGGTTCTAATGCCGACCGCGTAAAAACACATACTTTACTCAACAACTTTCGCTCACCCACAACTAGCCTAAGTGTTGTCAGAACTTTAAAAGTCACGATCCATGAGAACAATCGGTCAAAGAATAAATATTGGTAAGTGAAGGAATTGGTTATTAAACAGGCATAAAATGGCGAGATTTCATGAGAGATGATGCAATTGTTCATGCCCGAGTAGGTGAAGAGACGAAACTTTACACTGCAGTGATCATTGAGGTTACGGGGATGAGATCTTCAGACGCTACTCAAATTTTGCTTAATATGGTGGTCGAGAGTAGCGAGCTTCCGCTAAAACCGATGCGACCAATGTCAAAGTCTATTCGCACAATTTAAGCTGCGTGCGTTGGGAGTGCGAGGACGACTAAAAAGTCAAAGCAGCTCCTTGAAAAAATGAAGGCGATAGGTTGAGTTCACAACTCAATTCCAGTTGGACTTCAAAACAGCGATTAAGAATTCGCAACGCAATGATTTAGATCAAGTGTTTAACTTGCTTTACGTTATGCAGTCACGAGATGGTTGAGATCAAGCAGATTGTTTGCCTTCGGCACTAAATCTTTCACACTCAATTCAATAGAAAGAGACTAGTATGAGATTGCATCGTTGCCGATTGTGGAGAATCTCTAAGTACTGAAACATTGTATATTCTAGTTCCACTCGAGTATTCCAGAACCTTCGGTTGTAGAGTTAGGTTTGCAATTTTAACGATAATGATTCTATCCAAGGGTTTTAACATGAAAATATCCCACTGAACCCAGGGTGGCGATAGTCCTGCCTATTAAACCCGGCTAGAACATAGCCAGAAGGTAAAATGAATCTTAAAAATGTTCTAGAGGGTTTGCCAATAAATTCAACTGCCATTTCTAACTCACGAATCTTGTGCCTGGTAGAGGCCAGCTCTTCAAATTTTCATGTATTCAATTCTGGTCATTGGCCACGACAATTTTCATCTTGGTCGACCAAAACCAATTAACAGGCACAACTCATAACTAATTCTTGGGCAGACTTCGCATTTGTTTTGACTGCGCGAATCGATACAATTGCTTTTGCACGAAATTCAACGGGATAGGACTTTGCCACTGTATTAAGCCTCCCGAAATAGGAAAAATCTCAGGGTCTCGAGGCTAAGAACTTGGAGTACGCGACAACGAACAGCATGCCTATTCTATTATATCTGAGCATGCATGCTTCATCTCAAACAAATTTAATATTACTCCTCGCCCTCGTATCAAATAGCGCCGAAGTCTCGTTGAATAGAATTCTTGTGTAGTTCTAAACCTGTACGAAATCTTTCGTCGGGGTGTTGCATTTGTGCTTGTCTGTTACTTTGACGAATGACCCTTGTGGTAATAGTTAGCTTGTTTTGACCATTGCCTTTACTGCGCCAAAGTCAATACGGCGGGCGGAATCTTCGGCTTTGCCCTCAAATGAGGTCCCTTTCACAGTCAGTTCAACTATCTTGAGGTGTTTGAAAATCGCAACCTATGTGATTTGACGACTTCGTTTGGGATTGAAATAGATCCATTAACACGTAGTTGGGATACTTCAATCGCAGTGTCATCCCCACAAGAAATAACAATAGATTTTGCAGTTCTTCGGAGAATTTGACCAGGAGTTCCATAGTAAACTTCATTAAGCGGTTTGGACTTTAAAAATTCAACCTTGACATCTAATAGGAATGAAAATGCCCCAGGATACGGAGGTGCCTGCGCCCGAATAAAATTGTGAAGCGACTGTGCATTTTTCGTCCAATCAATGAGTCCATCATCCGCAATTCGTTGCCCGCAATATGTCGCTTGGTTTTCATCTTGGAGCGTAAACTTTGCTCTATTAGAAATTAATTCCAACCACCTATTGGGAACTTCATCGATCATACGTTTTTGAATTTTGAGCAAGATTGTCGATACGTCCTCATCATTTGCGATTTCAAAACAGATTTGATGCAGTATTGGACCATCATCCAAACCCTCTGATAATTTAAACATTGTCGAACCAACATATCGTTCACCATTCAGTATTGTCCATATAAGCGGCGAACCTCCCCTATACTTAGGGAGAAGCGAATTGTGAATGCCCCAAAGCCCTCCGTGAATGGAGGCTAGTTGTTCCGGACCAAGCAACCAGTACCATCCACACATGATTCCGATATCCGGATTTACCTTGCTAAGTATTTCCCCTGCTTCGATTGATGAATGAGGAATTAATAGTTCTACACCCCATTTCTTTGCAAATTCCGCAAAATCAGACAAATTACTTCTTTCATCATTAGAATCATCAGGGTGAATTATGACCCACTTCAAATTTGGTGTTATCGAGAATACTGATCTAAAAATGTTCAGTCCAAATTCTTTTGAACCTAAAAAAACGGCTCTCTCATACTTTTGATTCAGAATTTGAGGCCCCAAGCTCATATCGAGATTGTAGTCCTATGTTTGTATTCGTAGTCTCCCAAAACAACAGGAAATGGCGTCTTCCCAAGGCATCTGTTAAACATCGTCACGGACAAACACCAGTTAAATTCAAGATTTTGAATCCAATCCCATTCGTGGATTTTTTGAAGTTTTCAAATGATTTAAAACCCACCAGATAGACCGCTCTATGGACGATTTACGACATCGTAGGCAATTTTAGCAGAAGAGATTTTTGTGAAGGTAAAATAAGGTCTTACTCAAACGATTTTATCCTAATTGAATATTCAACTAAAGCACTAAAATCTGACAACTTAGAGACATTGTTGATAGGCCTTTTAACATGTACTAAGGAGCACTCTAATGGCAGTCTAGACTTAGGGGTATTGATGCAAATGGCAATAGCAAAGATCAAAGGAAAAATAGAAAGTCTTAGTAGACTGTTGTGATGATGGCTGCCTTGGTGTCTGTTATTATTCCTAACTACAATTATGCAGAGTTTTTAGCAACCGCCATTGATAGCGTTTTGAAGCAAGATTACCAACCAATTGAAATAATTGTGGTTGATGATGGCTCAACTGACGGTTCGCGAGAAATCCTTCGGAGTTATAAATCCCGAATCAAGACTGTTGAAATAAAAAACTCAGGAGCTCCTACAGCTCGAAATTTTGGCTTTATGAAAGCGGAAGGATCTTTCATTGCCTATTTGGATGCGGACGATTTTTGGATGCCTAACAAAATTTCCTCTCAACTACAGCGCCTCCATGAAACGAATACAGAGTTGGTTTATTGCAGAATGGTCGTAATAGATTCAAATTCCATGTCGGAAGTAGAGACTACAGAGAACCGGGAAGGTCGGTTCCGAAATGAATTTCTTCTTAATCCTGGGAGGACTCCATTCCCACCAAGCACTGTCTTAATGACACGTGACCTTGTTGCTAAAGTGGGACTTTGGGACACCACGTTTGAAAGTCCAGCAGAAGATTTTGATTATTTCCGAAGATGTGCCAAATACACCGATTTTGCCGTTGTTGACAAAGCGCTTGTAGTTCATAGAAATCATGGAAAAAGTTTGACTTCTAACTCCCTAAAGAAGTATTTTGTGGACAATCGACTGGCAGTGGTAAAACTTTTTGCTGATGAATACCCCAACCTTAATATATTGCAGAGAAGAACATGTTGGATAAAACTCAATTTTGCATTCTGCAAGTCTTTTTTAAAGGCAGGTCACGTCCGCATGTCAATAAAATGCCTCTTCAATGTCATTACTCCAATTAATTTCTAGTGGATGAAATTATTGGCTGTGGAGTGTTGTATAAATCAGGGATTTACCAAATACCTCTTCTTTAGTATTGAAATACTTTTGGCGACGACGAGGCAGCAGGACTGCATTTCATTATCGTCGAAGAATGTGGGTGTAAGCATCTGTCGCACGGTTGCCAATAGTTCTGCGATCAAGGTAGACATTGCTGCTAAGAGATTATTAAATAATCCCCAGCACTTATTTCAGAATTCACATTTGCAGAATCGCCAGCCGAAATGACATTAATGTTAGGCCAAAGTTTAACTCTAAGATGATGGACCTCATGATTTAAATATCGTATCGTGCATTAGAAGTTCCAGTGATGTAATCAAAAAAGATTCTAATCCTTGCTTACATCAGCCAATACAGCAATCGTTCCGCCTCGCTTGATGCATTCTTTAACACGCCAGCCTGTCTGCGAAAGAAGCAATTCAAGAGTTTCTAAAGAGTATTCCCTCACATGATCGGCATCTGAATAATAAGGTAGATTCAATTTGATTCGCGCGAAATTAAGGGCACTTGATTCAATATCTGGAACTTCGATTATTAAAGTTTGAACTCTATGCTTAAGCAAACTCAGTATTTTTTCTGGAGAGTCCAAATGTTCTATAATATGAGTTAAAATGGCTAAATCGAATAAATCTGAATTTTCAGAAATGAATTCTTCTACAGATACATTAAAGAAATTTGCAGAAGACTTTACAGATTTTGCGCTCTCGATTGCTTGAGGGTTCAGATCTATTCCAACGACTTGAGCCCCCATCTCTTCCGCCAAAAAGGACCAATGTCCGGTTGAACAACCAAGATCCAAGACCTTAGCCCCTGTTGTAATATTCTCTCGTAAAAACTCTTTTGTCGCTCCGATAACTGAAACATTCTGGTTTTCATTAATCAATTTTTGAATGTTTTCAAATGCAAGGCGATTGGTATACCAATTTATCATCAGAATCAACTTTGTTACACGAGTTTCTCCTAATCCAAGTTTCAAACATCGCTGGAGGAGGTATAAAAATCGCCAAATAAGGGCATCATTTTTATCGCGTGCAAAAGAAAACCCCTTTTCTGTTTCAATAGAGCCTGAATCTAGCCATGAATTAGAAATCATTTATTTAGTTAACCTCTTTCGCAAATGGGCTAAACAATTAAAAGGGTTTTAAGCATCCACCATATAGAACATAAAACTAAAGAACAATGTTTTCACCTAGAATCCTATTAGTCCCGCTACACGAGTGGCTTGGGCCGGGATCGAACCGGCGACCTAACGATTTTCAGTCGTTCGCTCGTACCAACTGAGCTACCAAGCCAAACAAGGTTCTAACGCCGGCCTCAAATAAGTACGACACCAAAACCTTTGCGACCCGGACGGGACTTGAACCCGCGACCTCCGCCGTGACAGGGCGGCGCGCTAACCAACTGCGCTACCGGGCCTTGAATAAAACCTGTCACATAAGTGGCTCTTATGTCACTGTCAAAGCCTTTACTAATTTTACTTCTGTACATCTTGTCGTGCGTGCCCCCAACGGGATTCGAACCCGTGTTACCGCCGGAGTTGAGGGTATTGTTTTGCAAGTTTTGGCGACATCCGTAGTTTGGATTGCTGATTTCTCACTCCTAGTTATTATGATTACGGGGTTATTGATAGTAGATCCTATTAAGGCAATCGCTACATATTCAGTCTTCTCTTTGATTGCGCTTTTTCTCTACAAATTTATACATATTCGTGCCGTTAATCTCCGAATTGAAAGTTCGAACCTAAATATCAAGAGTAACGAGAAGATTGTAGAGGTTTTTGCATCGTACAGGGAGTCGATTGTTCGTAATCGTAGAGATTATTATGCAAGAAACATATGATTATTACGATACTCGCTTGCCAATAGCTCAGCAGAGATTGAATTTTTACCCTACGTAAGTAAATATGTTATAGAGACTACCGTCGTAATTGCTGCGGTGTTTATTGGTGCCGTCCAGTTCAGTTTGCGAGATGCTTCACATTCAATTGCTACTCTTGCAATATTCCTTGCAGCGGGAACTCGTATTGCCCCTGCCGTTTTGAGATTAAAAAAGGGGTCGATATACATTACAAATGGATTAGGTCTTTCTGCACCAACATTAGATTTGATAGAGTCATCAGGGAATGCCCCAATGATTGAAAATGTTTACGACACAATTGATTCCACTCATGAAGGTTTCATGCCAGAAGTAGTTATAGATAATGTGAGCCTCACATATCCAGAAAAACGAGTTCCAGCGATTGCAGATGTTTCACTTGTGATACCTGCAGGAACTTCTATTGCCTTTGTCGGACCTTCAAGGGCGGGGGAAACGACGATAATTGATATTTTGTTAGGTGTTTTAAATCCTGATAGTGGTACCGTTCTCACTTCGGGATTTCCTCCATTAATTGCCGTAGCAAAGTGGCCTGGAGCCGTCTCTTACGTACCTCAAGATGTAGTGATTGCAGCAGGAACGATTCGTGAGAATATTTCACTCGGCTATCCACTTTCTGAAGCTACAGATGAATTAGTATTGGGAGCACTTAAAGTTGCTCAATTGGAAAAATTTGTTTCAAACTTGCCGGATGGTATTGAAACACAAGTTGGTGAACGTGGTACAAGAATAAGTGGGGGGCAACGCCAGCGACTCGGTATTGCCCGTGCAATGTTCACGCGGCCACATTTATTAGTACTTGATGAGGCAACAAGTTCGTTGGATGGAGAAACTGAGGCAAGTATTTCAGATGCTATTTATGCATTACGAGGAACTACTACGGTTGTCATTATTGCACATCGCCTTTCCACAGTTAGAAATGCAGATACTGTGGTTTACCTCTCTAAAGGAAAGGTATTGGCAACTGGTACTTTTGATGAGGTACGAAAGGCCGTTCCTGATTTCGACCATCAAGCGAAAATAATGGGTCTTTAAACCTACAGCTTTAACATTTGCGAATATAAGCCCAAGTACTTTTTTGCACCTACATCCATGCTGAAATATTTTTCTGCTAAAGCCCTACATCTGATGGGCGTTTCAGGGTCTAAAACTAGCTGTATCAAGTGATCGGCACTCTGTTTTAGACTGTCTGTGTGGCCATCCAAAATTACCCCTGCATCAAACTCTTTTAAGAAATCATCCATATCACCTAGGCCCCTATTGACTACTATTGGTCTACCACATGCTAAAAATTCACCAATCTTGGTTGGCATTGCAGCTGTTAGTGAAGGACCGGCATTCATTTTGCAAACCGAAACTCCAAAACTGTAGTTCGGAATTAAATGAGCCATCTCAGCCTGTGATGAAAAGATAACCTTCTCTTCGCCGACATTTATCCTTTCTTTTTGTGATTCGTTAGGCCTGGCCCAGTGAGTTTCCGTCTCGATTTGACTTCGTAATTCATCCATGAAGAGTGAACTTAGTCGAAGGTCATAATAATCATTGTAAGTGCCCGAGAAAAGAGCCATCATTTTGAAAGGGAGTTTTGGAGTGAACTGAAATCTGTCTAAGTCGACAGCCGTCGGTACAACTGTCCGAAGAAGTGGCAATCGTTTATTTCTCTGCTCCAAAACAGGCACAACTGCGCTTGTTAAAGTAGACATACCAAGACTTTGATGGCTGGCGATACTTTCTAATATTCGGTAAGAGCGGTAAAGCGTTTTGTTAAGTACTTTCTTTTGAATCATTACTTTCTGATCAGCCCATAAGCTCCTCACATCCCAAAGGACGGGCGCCCTCCGCGAAGCAATCCCTGAAACGGCTGGAATATCACTTCGCGCATGAATTAAATTTGTTTCAGGAATTTCTCGTCGGAGATTGTTTAACCGACCCATCCCTCCCGCAAAACCATTTGCGCCAAAATCATGGGCATTCCACACCACACCAATCTTTTTGAAATAATCAGTTAGTTCAGATTTCTGTTTCAATTTTTCATAACTAATCAAATTGATTTTCAATCCAGCTTTACTCAAGCGAGAAATGAGGGGAGTAATTTGACTACTACCAACGCCTTCAGATAGTGAGTCAATGGTGATGTACGTGAGGTCATAATTGTCCATGGTTTAGCCAATCACTGATTCAATTGCTTGGTCCCACTTATTAAGTAGACTTTCTCGATTATGATTTTCATGCAAGTAACTTTGACCCCGAAGAACTTCTTCAAGTGCGAATGACGGGTCACTTAGCAAGCTACTAAAATTCTCGAGCCAAACTTTGGGGCTATCACAAACGGCTCGTACGCCTGCTTTGCTTGCGACTCGTATATATGCAGGACTCGGAGAGGTCAGACATGGGAGACCAAGTCGCCACATAATTAGAAGTCTATTTTCTGGTTTCAACTTCTGCATAGGTACGGCTAAATCTATTGGAATCATTGAGATTGCACTCTTCTTGGCGGAGGCCACTAAATTATCAGGGGTCCAAGGGATAATTCTTATTCGATCAATCATTGGGCCGAGATCTTTTTTCAACAATTGTAAAGTGTCCATTTTGAAAAATTTGCCTAATAATTGAAAGTATTTTTCGTCAGTTACAAAGTCAAAATGTAAATCACTCTCTTTTGATAGTTGAAAGAGTATTGATGAAATCTGTTGCACACCGCGGATGGTTGCTGGCTGACCTTCCCAGAGAATGATTTTTTCGCTTGAAGGTTTTCTCCTAGTTATCTTTGGGTCAATAAGTGGAATTTCGTCGTGTGAATCTAAAATTATATGAGTATTTGAGTTGAAAGGCTTGATAACAGCTTCTTGTTCGGGTGATGAACAAATGACGGCGTTAGATGTTAAACAGAAATCTCTAACATGGAGGCTAAATGGCTTAACATTTCCACTAATCTGCCCAGAAAGTTTCTTTGCTAAACCCCGCGCAAGGTCATCCCAAGGATTAAGCGGGGATAGATAAGCATCCACTAAATCGAAAATGACAGGAACCCCCGTTTGGTTAAAGTAGTGTGATTGAAAATCTGCGTTTTCGCTCGCGACAAGAACATCTACTTTTTGAGACAGATCAATTACTATTTCATGACCTCTATTTTTGGCCCAAAAGAGCAACCGACGTCTATCACCGGCCGCTTTCAGTGTTGAGGATAATGGCCGGTAACCAATTTTGAGTTGTCTCATGAACTGAGAATCCATTCCAAACCTGTCTGCAGACTATCTGATGGAATCCACCCTGATTTAAGAAGTGGAGAATCCTTCCCGACGATTGATACTTCATTGGCACCATAACTTTGTGTGACGAACTGTTGCCATTGATTTGAATCTCCTGTCAATTCCTCTAGCTCTCTTAATATCTCTACATTGGTAAATCCAATAGATGTCCCGATGTCGACTTCCATGGAAACTTGATGGTTAATTAACCACGAGATTGCGGAGGCGATATCTCTTGTTGTAATCCAATCGTGAATTGAAGAGGTATCGCCAATCTGAATAGGGTTACCACTTTTAAGCGAATGAATGAGATATGGAATTAAGCGGTTCTTGTCCTGATTTACTCCGTATGGCTGGAATATGCGTGCCCAGGTCAATCTAATCATTGATTCCTTTAAAATCTCTTTTGTCGACCTGAAAGCCAACACTTTTTGCTGTGCGTACAGATTATCTGGTGACAGTTTCGTGATTCCTGCTGTACTTGCTGCAATTTGGTGTCCATATTCGGCACAAGTACCAAGAATAATGAGATGCTCGAGGTCACTGTGGGCAATATATTTTGCCAACTCGGAAGTGAACTGTGCGTATTTAAAATTAGAAGAATCATTCTTGTAGCGATCATGAGTAGTGATCCATGCAGTATGAATAACGATTTGAGGTTTCCAGAGCAGTGTTTTTATAAAATCTTCAAAATGAAAAAAATCCCCTAAAATTTGTTGGTTAATGAGATTCTCATTCAAAGTTCTTGAATAAATGAGAAGTTCATGTCCTTCTGACTCAAGCTTCTGGATAATAGGAGTTGCTATAAATCCATTTCCAATGACAAGAATTTTCACGTTAAATTAACTCTCGAAAGCTTGAGCATATTTATCGGCAGCAATTGAAAAAGAGAGTCCGCTTGCGTCTTTTTCTGATACTAAGAAATCTTTCAAAGGCCAGTTGATTGCCAATTCGCCAAATGGGTCAATAGAGTATGCAAACTCCGGTGAATAAGCTGCACTCAAGCAATAGTGAATAATGGTCTCGGGTTGTAATGTTTGAAATCCATGAGCGATACCAATTGGCAGATAAACCTGAATTCCATTTATAGCATTTAATTCGAAAGTCGCAAATTTTCCAAAAGTTTTTGACTCAGGACGAATATCGACTATCACATCAAAAACGGAACCTTGAATACAAGTTATGATTTTTTCTTCTGCACAAGGTGGAATTTGGAAGTGTAAACCTCGAATAGTGCCTACTTTCGGATTGATGGAAGTAGCTACCGAATCCAATCCATCTGTAAACTCAAGACTTGGTTGAATCTTTATGAAAGTTCCGCGAGAGTCGGAAGATGACTTAGATTCCGTGACTCTAACGCCCTCAATTTCGGTTACTGGAATATTCTTCACCTGAGATCTACTTCATGCATATAGGGAATTGCACACCAAAGTCGTGTCTGACTTTGCAAATTTCTTCTCAAAAATTCAGCAATTTCATTCTTGATATTCCAAGGGAAAATGATCACGTCGGTCGGTTCTTTCGAAAATAATTCTTGAGGTGAAATGATTTCGATTCCGTTGGGTGGCATGAAACGAGTTTGTTTTTCTAGGCTGGCATCGGCAATCGCCGAAATTAGATCGTTATCAACATTGATTGAATTTAGTATTGTGCTTGCCTTTGCAGCTGCTCCATACCCAAAAATTCTCCCGTTGGCTTGTTTGGTTTTGCGTAACCAAAAAAGAAAATCGCTTAAAATTTCTGCAACTTTATCTGAATAAGCCTTCCAGTCGTTAGAATTAAACAGCCCATTCAAAACCTCGCCTTCAATGATTTTCTCCACTTGTGGGTCTACAACGCTTTCGCTATTAAATTTTGTTAACCAATAGCGATTGGAACCGCCGTGAATCGTTAACTCTTCTACTTTAAGGAGTTGCAAACCATGCAAATTGCCTAATCTTGATACGGCAAAAGCTGATAAATATGAGTAATGCTCATGGTAGATGGTGTCGAATTGCATACCTAATAAAATATTGGCGAGAGAAGGATTTTCAATACTGATCTGCGTTTTTGGTCCAGAAAGTGCAGACAAGCCTTTGATAAAATCTATTAAATCGGGGACATGGGCCATGACATTATTGGCAATAATTAATCTCGGATAGCCATGTTCTTGCAATAATTCGGCGGCTAGTTGACTTGAAAAAAATTCAGAAACTGTATTAATTCCAAGTTTTCTGGAGATTTCCGCTACGTTTTCTGCCGGTTCCACTCCTAAAACCTTTATATTATGCTTAAGAAAATTCTTTAGCAAATAACCATCGTTACTTGCAATTTCAAGGACCCAGTCGCCAGGTGCAAACATTCCATCATTAACTCTTTGTTCCACGTAGGAAGAGGCGTGTTGCAAAAAAGTAGTACTAATAGAAGATAGATATCGGTAATCTCTAAAAATTCTTTCCGGGGTAACAACATCCGCAACCTGACCCAAACCACACTCTGGGCAAACACGTAAATGCAATTGAAATTTTTCAATTTCACTAGCCTTGGACACTAGCAACTCATTAGCAATGGGTAGGCTTCCGAGATTTAATGCCGAAAAAAGTCTCCTTCCATTACATCCTCGGCAAAAATCACTCCCTCGGCCCTCAATAAAAGGGTGAGTTTGGACTATCTCATCAGGCATGTGTATCCCCACCTTTGAAATGAATTGCTTGGCTGAATTACCTCTAATACTAACCAATAGGGAGCCACGAACATGTTAGGTCCTTTTCTTGTTAAACATCAACCCTCTCACTTATTGAAGTCAACCACGGAACCCAAACATGTATCGATTGAAACCTTTAACCCCAATTTCTTTCTTGTAAGTTCATCTAAATCTGAGGGTAAAGTAGCAAAATATTTTAGAGTTAGAAATAATCCAATATGTACTGTGGCTTGGGCCGGGATCGAACCGGCGACCTAACGATTTTCAGTCGTTCGCTCGTACCAACTGAGCTACCAAGCCAAACAAGGTTCTAACGCCGGCCTCAAAAAGTACGACACCAAAACCTTTGCGACCCGGACGGGACTTGAACCCGCGACCTCCGCCGTGACAGGGCGGCGCGCTAACCAACTGCGCTACCGGGCCTTGATTAAAACCTGTCACATAAGTGGCTCTTATGTCACTGTCAAAGCCTTTACTACTTTTACATCTACCTAACTTGTCGTGCGTGCCCCCAACGGGATTCGAACCCGTGTTACCGCCGTGAAAGGGCGATGTCCTAGGCCCCTAGACGATGGGGACGTTTGAGGCTTGGCAATCGTACCTGCCACTGAGCGCGCAACCAAACTCAGGTTTTAGTAGGTCCCGGAAAAGCAAAGTGGAGCCGCCAATATCGACGGCCCCACTTTGAACTGTTGAGTCTCTAGCTAATTATCCGATTGCCCAGCGTACTGAGACTGAAACTGAGACTTTCTGTTGACCCAAATCGATTTGGGTTGCAGAGTCCTCAGCCTTTGCAGATACCGAATAGATTGGATAGGAAATTGGCGCTGAAGTTTCTTCAATAAAGATTACTTTGCCAAGCTTTATGCCAAGGAGTTTGGCATATGAGTTTGCTTTTACCTTGGCGCGGTTTACAGCTAGCCCACGAGCGACATCAGTTGCCTTGTCATCGTTTAGTACAAAAGGGCTCACGCCGTTTAACAGAAGATTATTTCCACCGGCATCAACGATTGCATCCACTACTGCACCTGCTGTTGAAGCTACACGCACGGTGATATTAAAACTCTGTGTTGCCCGATATCCAGTCAGAACTGGAGCGCTTCCATCTTGAGGATATGAATACTCCGGGTAAACCGTTGCCGATTGTGTTGCGAGATCCTTTGCAGCAATTTTTGCTGCAGTCAATGCGCGGCGAACTGCTGAAGCAGATGTTGATGCCGCCGCAAGTGCCTCTTTAGTGGTTTTAGCAAGTACGGAAACAGTTGCATCAATTCTTACTGCATCTGGAACAACCAAGGTGGTTCCGGTAGCACTTACTGCGATATATCGAGTGGTGGGTTCTGCTGCCATCGCGGGCATAGCAAGTGTTACGCCTCCGATGAGTGAGAAAGCAATGATTAGGGCTGCGATTCTGCGAAATGATTTAGTTTTCATGTATTAAGTATCGTGTATTGGTTGTAAAGAGCGTTAATTATTCCTGAGAAAAGTGGGAGAATTTGTAAATGAGTCCATCTCAATATATATCGAATTGCACTGCAGATGCATTGCGTGAGGCGGCAGAAAATCTTTGTGCAGGGAATTTAGTGGCTTTTCCAACTGAAACCGTCTATGGATTAGGCGCAGATGCATGCAATGCCGATGCTGTTGCGCGTATTTATTCGGTGAAAGGCAGACCATCAGATCACCCATTAATAGTGCATGTGTCATCTATGCGGCACATTGATAATTGGGCAGTAGAAATTCCGGTGTATGCAATATCACTAGCTCGTGATTTTTGGCCAGGGCCAATGACACTTGTACTAAAACGAAGCGCGTTGGCCGAAGATTTTATTACTGGAGGACAAGAAACTGTTGGTATACGAGTACCTGATCACGTTGTTGCTTTAGCTTTGCTCGAAAATTTTGAAAGAGTTGGTGGCAATGGTATTGCAGCACCAAGTGCAAATCGTTTTGGTCAAGTTTCTCCAACAACTGCAGCAGCAGTTGCAGAAGAAATCGGAGAGTTCTTAAATTCGGCTGATCAGATTATTGATGGCGGAGCTTGCACAGTTGGTGTTGAATCTACAATTATCGATTGCACGGGTGAAGCGCCACGAATTTTGCGCCCAGGTGCAATCACTGTTGAAATGATTGAAGCTGCGAGTGGGATAAGCGGAAAAAATGGGATTAAAATTCCACAGAGTTCCATCCAAAAATCTGATTCTGGGATTCGAGTCAGCGGTTCACTTGAAAACCACTATGCCCCAGCAGCCAAAGTAATTCTTGATATTGCACCAACGGCAGGACAGGGCTTTATCGCGCTCGCCGAGATCAAAACACCGGCAGGCGTTATTCGTTTAGCCGCACCAAAGAGTGATGACGAATTCGCACAAGTCTTATATGCCGCACTTCGTCGTGCCGATGCGGATGGATTGTCCGAAGTAGTTGTTCATCAGCCAACTGGGGAGGGCATAGCAGTTGCGATCCGAGATCGCTTAGCCCGCGCTGCCAACGGGCGATAGCCCGCTAAAAACTCCGCTACGATTGCGCTTCGCGACTTGCTTTGAAGGCAAATATTTGGTTTGTTCACAAAATTAGTGCGCAGTGGGGCCTATAGCTCAGTTGGTAGAGCAACGGACTTTTAATCCGTGGGTCGACGGTTCGAGCCCGTCTGGGCCCACTTATTGTTTGTATTACTCCGGTTGATGCTTGACAGATATTCGGCTGATACTTGACACCTAGTTCGACTAATGCTTGACGCCTAGTTCGGCTGATGCTTGACGTTTCATATTCATGTAGGACAAAGGGCTTAATATGGGGCCATGGATAACCAAGACGGTCAGATCAATGGATTGAACCTTCACTTAGATTTAAAAGATGTCGGCGGTGTGTGGGCGAATTTTGCCGCGATCAAACATAGCGACTACGAGTTCACAATCGACTTCGCAAGGTTGGACTTCACTCCGGAGGGCGCAAATGGGGTTGTTGTTTCTCGCGTGAACATTTCGCCACTTTTTGTCTTACAGCTAATCCAAGCCCTTGAGACCAACTGGTCAGAATACTCAAAAAAGGCCATGCCTCCAGAGGTCCGGGATAACCAGGGTTAAACCACCTACCATCAGCTTCCACTCTCACAACTCCGCCAACACGCTCAAACTCTCAATGTCAACATTAGGCTTGTCTGGCCGTTAGACTCGGAGACTGCGGATTCACAGGCAATCCTCAATCTGTTTAGGTAAATTTAGGGGTAATTCCATTGCGATTTAGCGGAGATTTGATTGATCTCGACTGGATTTCAGGGAACCAAAGAAATATTCGCCGAAGCAACAACATTTACCCCTCGGCGGTGTCTTAACTAGTAGAGGGCAAGACGTTGCCTTCTTTTATAACTCGCGGGAGTATTCACATGGCACTATTGAAGTCAAAGGCAGCGAAAGCAGCTGCAATGACCGATGCCACCCGCCTACTGAACTCCGCTACCGCATCGGATTCAGCGTTTGAAGTATCTTTAACCCCTGGCTCAACGGCTGATTGGTCGATTTCGCAGCTTTCAGCGATCTACAAAGAGCACCGGACACAGCTTGTCTCGCAAGCCCGCCGAATCACCCGCGATGAGGCTGAAGCCAATGAGGTAGTCCAGGAAGCGTTCCTTAAGTTTATGCTCGCATCCCCAGAGCTCGATACTGCAGATCGTGCGATCGCATACCTTCGCACCTCAGTCACCAACCTATCTTTGAACGTAATCCGCGCTCGCGGTGCCCGTCCTAACCTGGTTGCCATTGATGCCGACACCACGCAAGAGCGCCTTAACGAGATTGCCTCTGAAAACCACGTCGACCTCGATACAACTATTACCGCCGCAGAAGATGCCGCGATTATTCGCGAAGCTCTCTCCCGCCTGACATCAGATCAGCGCACGGCTTTGGTTATGTGGGAAATGGAGGGTCGCAGTACTCAAGAGATCGCAACTGCACTCAATACCAGCCCAGCAAATGTTCGCCATATCTTAATCCGCGCTCGCAAATCAATGGTTCGCGTTCTTGAGGAGTGGGTCATTGATGAGGCAACTGGTCTGACTGCACTTAACGCGCTTTCAACGACATACAAGAAGGCCGCGCAGATCGCTCAGAAGTCCAGCAAAGCCGCGCTCTCGCTCCTCCTTATTATCACAGCCTTCCTTGGCTTTAACTCAATGTCCGGTAATGAAGGAACACCGCTTGCCATTCTCTCTCCAGAGATTGCAGTCGTCACTCCATCTTCTCCACAAGAGTCAGCGAGCCAATCACCAGCAGCGATTGCTTCAGCTGTTGCAACCGCCAAAGCTAAGGTCGCTGCAACCACTGCAACCGCCAAAGCTAAGGCCGCTGCGACGATAGCTGCAGCAGCTGCTACTAAGAGGGCACAAACCGCTGCTCTTAGCATGAAGATCGCAGCTCTTTCTTTCTTTGGTCTAGGCAATGACGGCCTTCCAACGGCCTTCACGGTCACTGATTCAGAGAATATTCAAGGTATTGCTCGTCTTACAAAGGGAACATCAAACTTTGGCGCCGATGGAATTGTAATTAACAATCAGTTCATAACTGGCTCAGTTGGTCCAAATGTTTTGATTAATCAAGTACTTACAATTGATGGCACGGGTACGCGCTATTCTGCCAAAAGCATCAACATTGGTTGGGCAGGTAACTGGAACTCAGTTGAAGTTAAGTCAGATGACACTTCAATTGATCGTTTATCAAATGGTAAGTACTTGATTACTTCAACCTTTACCATTGGATATCTCAATGAATCAATTTTCCAAGTTCCCACTGGAGGCCGCGGCTATGACCTAGCCGATGCGCCAAAGTCCATCACGACGCGCATTCTCTTGAATGCCGGCAAGACCACCTTCTTGGCGCAAGCTGTGCAGGTGAATAACTAAATAGGTTTCTCTATTGAGTCCGGATACTCAATAGGGGATTTGATGAATCAGCACGTGCGATTCATCGAACCGGGTGAAAGAGTTTCTTTCGTGAAATGCGAAAGAGTTTTGATCCCAAGCCGGCTCTCGGATCGTCCGAGGACCGACTAATCGAAAGGATATAAATGTCTACAAAGACAACTTACAGGCGTATAGCGCTTGTAGTAGTTGCAGCGATGGGCTTTGGTCTTCTGTCAGTAGCGCCTTCATCGGCTACTTCACAGGTAGATACATTGACTGTTTCATCAGCAACATCAACAGGCACGATAGGTAGTGCCTCCACAATCAATGTGACTCAGTCGTTCCTTGGAACTAACTCTGACACGATGACCGTCACTGCGTCACTTGTAAGCGTGCCTTCTGGAAGCGTCGCAGTGCCAGTACTTTCTAATGTCCTTGGCTCACTAGTCGGAGCTTCAGTTCCGACTATAACTGGATTAGCTGCGATGATGACGGATACAGCAACTGTTGGCACATATGCTCAGGCAACTGCTGTTTACTCAGTCAGCTTTACTCCTGCACTTGTGGGAACTTACGTGATTAAGTTCACACCTACCAATGGAACAATCGCAGCCCCTACAACACAAGCCACAAGTGCTGCTGCCGTTACTTGGACAATCACAGTCGCTGCTGCGGCACCTGCTGATTCAACTTCAGTATCAGAGATTGTTCCAGGAGCCGTTACTACAGTTGGATCAACTGTCGCGGTTTCAGTGGCAGCATCTGGTTCTGCAATTGCGACAATTAAGGTAACTCCAAACGTGGCATCGGTTGCAGCAACTGGATCTACAACGATCACAGCTACTGTTTCAGGTCCAGGTACTTTGAGTACTCCATCCCTAGCAGCAACAACTACACCAACCGCCACAGGCCTTAAGTCAACATCGTTGTCAGGTGCTGGCACAGGTCCAATCTATGTATACCTATTCGGTGACGGTACTACTGGTACTTCAACGATTACTCTTACAATGGGCTCAGTTGTATTGACTGAGGTTGCAAACACTTATGGCGCAGCAGCGTCTGCTGTAGCTACAGTAGTTAAGCCAGTTATCGCTGTTGGTTCAACAGCTTCAACAGGTGCAATTACTGTTCTTGTTAAGGATGCCGCTGGAAATACAGTTCCTGGAGCTACAGTATTTGCTAACTCTGGAACAACAACAGTATTTGCAAGCTCATCTGCAGTAACAGCTTCAACAGGTATAGCATCGTTTAACCTAACAGCTCTTGTTGCTGGGACTTCAAGCTTCACGTTCTCTAACGTGGCTGCAGGTTCAACAGCTACATACACATCAGCAGCTGTTTCAGTGCGTGCAGGTTCAGCTACTATGTCATCGGTAACGATGACACTAGATAAGGCTTCATACACACCAGGAGAGGCTGCAACTGTCACAGTGATGATCAAAGATGCAGCTGGAAACACTGTTGCTGACGGAACTTATGCAGCATTTGCTGCAGCAGTTACAAGCACACGTGCTTTGTCTTCAGGTACATTGCCAGCAGCTTCATTGACTACTGGTTCATCAACTGGAACATTGACATTCTCAATTAACGTTCCTACTACATCAGGTGACTTCACAATCTCAGCACTTGGTGGGTCAACACTTGCAGCAGCTCAGGCTGGTCTTCCAATCTCAGCAACTGCAAATGTAACAATCTCAGCAGCAGAGGCAGCAGCAGCAGAGGCAATCGCTGCAGCAGCTGATGCAGCAGCAGAGGCAACTGATGCAGCTAATGCAGCAACTGATGCAGCTAACGCTGCAGCAGAGGCAGCAGATGCAGCAACAGCAGCGGCACAAGATGCAGCTGATGCAATTGCAGCATTGTCTGTTGAGGTTGGCGAATTGATCGCAGACCTATCTGCTCAGATCACAGCTCAAAAAGCCGCGATCCGCGCACTAACAAACCTAGTAATCAAGATCCAGAAGGCAGTAGCTAAGAAGAAGTAATTAAGGTAAATACTTAATTACCTCTGGTCATCTGGTAAGGATCTAGAACCGAAACCCGGTTCCCACTTCGGTGGGGGCCGGGTTTCGGCCTTTCTAAAGGGAAATTAAGTACTCTTGGCACATGTTGGATGTGCGAAGTAGGAAATTATTAGGGGCTATAACGTTGGCCGCGCTCATGGCTGTGACCTTGGTTGTGGCACCTTATACATTGATTGACCCAATAAATCTTCCTAAACTCTCAGTTCTAGCATTTTCTGCCATTCTGGCACTATCTCTCTTCATTAACATTTTTAAAAGCATCGCACAATCTAGATTTAAGATTCTTCTTATATTATTTTCACTCTTTGTCTTACAGATCATTCTCGTACTTGTATTCTCTGGGGCTAACTTCGGTGGACAAATCTTTGGAACTTTTGGGCGCAATACAGGGGTACTGGCATACCTATCTCTAAACGTGTTTTTAATCTCTTCGGCACTAATAGCCGATAGTGATTTCATTAAAAAATTTCTTAGAGTTTCAGTGATTGTCGGCGTAATTCTTATCATCTATGGAAACATTCAATATTTTAATTTAGATCCACTTCCATTCACAACTGCCTATACAGTAAATGCTCCTGTTGGTACGCTAGGAAATTCAAATTTTCAATCAGCCTTTATGGGCATGATTGCTGTCATTGTTTTTACTATGGCGTTAAATTCTGCATTTTCAATCGCAGTCAGAATTGGGCTAGCATTAACAGGGTTTGCAGCGGTAGTCGTAATATATGAAACTCTTGCCAAGCAGGGCTACTTCGCTTTAATGGCTGGCACTCTGGTGGTAGTCATTTTGTGGCTATTTATGAATAAACGGAAAACTCTGGGCATCGCCGTATCCGGTTTTGGGGCGATAGGTGCGGGCTTAGTTTTCCTCGGTTTGATTAATTCTGGCCCACTTGCAAGTTATCTGTACAAGGGTTCTTTAGAGGCGCGTGGATATTATTGGCGGGCAGGAATCAAGATGCTCCTAGACCGCCCCTTCTTTGGAGTAGGTATGGATAGTTTCGTTGATTGGTTTCGTCGATCACGACCTCGTGAGTTCTATGAAAATGGGTTCTTTTCGTATACAAACTCCGCTCACAATGTTTATTTAGATATAGCAACTAGCGGTGGTTTTCCTCTGTTGCTTATATATTGCGCAATTATTGCTCTTGTAATTTTATCTATCGTAAAAGTTGTTAAACGCCAAACAGGCTTTGATATTTATTTTGTTGCGATAGTTGGCGCATGGGTCGCATATCAGGCTCAATCATTTGTCAGCATTAACCAGCTTGGCTTAGCAATTTGGGGATGGGTTTTATCGGGGTTAATAATTGGTTATGAAATCAATACCAGAGATGAAAAGTCTGAAAGAGATGTACCCGTAAAGAGTAAACAGCCCCAACGAAAAGGTAAGGTTGTGGTACAACCGCTTTCCTCGGCAGCACTAATGAGAGTTTTTGGCGGAGTGTTAGTTGGTGCAATCGTGGCAATTCCTCCCTATTACGCAAATGCAAGCTTCTTCTCAGCTTTGAAATCAGGAGATATTAAAGCGTTGCAGAGCGCTGCTTATTTAAAACCTATTGATGAGAGGCGCTTACTCCATGTCGCGACCGTTTTGAGGGATCAAAAAATGGATTCTGAGGCGATTGCCGTTATTCGTGACGCGACTAAAGGTTATCCAGATTCCTTTGATTTCTGGCAGTTATGGTCAACTATTCCGACGGCAGCGCCGGACGATATTGCTGCGGCAAAGGCGGAAATGTTACGGCTAGATCCTTTTAATCCCGATATTAGGTAACAGAGAGTTAAGAAGGGTAGGTATTTACTCCATTTGGTATCGGCTATCAATTAATGTTTACCTATAAGTTTTACTGATTGGAGGTTCTGTGTTCACGCTCGTGGCTATTACCTTTGCCGTATTAGTTATCGCACTAATTTTGGGCTTTGTCCCAGGCTCCGTTATCACTTCTGCAATTTCTGGTGGCTCCAAGAACCGGGGCCCTGTTGCCTTAGCTCTCTCAATCGGAATCGGCTTCGCTGTATCTAGTATCGCTGCGGCTTGGGCATTTGGATTATTTGGCGCCAATAGCTATCTGACTATTTTAATTGTTCTTACACTACTTTCATTAGCTCTTCTCATTATTCCCGCCATTAGAAAAACATTACTTGTTTGGAAAGAGTTTGGACGCATAGATGCTCTGCTACTTCTAGTTCCCTTTGTAACTGCCTTTTACAGTAAGCCTTATTGGGAGGGCGCTACCGCACTTAAAATAACCGCCGGTAAAGGTCCAGATATTCCGCAGAATTTAATGACCGTTCTTTCACAGCCAGGGGTTGGATCGACTTGGGCACAGGGTCGAGATAATTTTTTAACTTTCTTAGGGGATAAAAACTTAGGTGAGGCTATTTATCATTTGTATCAACTGCCATCAATGCAACAACAGGCAGGGTTTGACTACCTAATTTATGGAACTCGATGGGGTTTAAGCATTCCCTTTGCACAGATTTTACGTATTGATTCATCACTTCTAATTATCGGTCAGGGTTTAACACTCTCTGCAGGAATCGCAGCGCTAGGGTTAATAATCTATTCATTTTCTCGTTTAGTTTTTGTCCGTTACTCATTATCGTTCTTGCTTTTAATTGCATCGATTTCATCGGCACCAATTATGGTGCAAGTTTTCAATGGCGGAATGGCACAAGCATGGGCCTTACCAGGTATTGCTCTGCTCTCAAGTACCTTGCTACTTACGCTTTATTTAAAAACTAAAGATGAGTTAACACCGAATGCATTTAAAGGTTTAATTGCGCTCTCGGCCTTTGGATGGCTTGCAAATGCAGTGACGTATATAGATTCAAGTATGACTTTGGCGGCAGTTTTCGCAATCTCTGCTATCTTCTTAGGAATTTTGGCTAAAGGTGATTTGAGTCTTTCGCTAGTTAAATCCATGTTCCTGGGTGGAATTATTGCAGCGGTAATCGTTGCGCCATATACCTATGCCGCGATTACTACTATGAGTATTCGATTAAAACTAGCTTCCGGTACTGGATTCCTCTTCAATCACTGGCCATTGCCATCTGAGATGCTTGGTGTGATAAATATCTGGACGGGAACGGCCGGTACTCCGCGAGATCCATTAGTGATGCTCATCGGAGTTCTATTATCGGCTGCAATTATCTGGCTAGTGTTGCGTGGAGTTACGAGTAAGACTGCATGGGATAAGTCAGTTTCTGTCTTGGGCTTATCGATTGTTCTTGTTTGTGCCGCAGTTGCCTTATGGTCAAAAAATACTAGTTTAGGTAGTAACTACTCGTATGTAAAAGTAGCAACATATGTCGGACCTCTTTTCTTGCTAATAATTGGCGAGAGAATGTCGCAGAATTTGAAAGTAAAAGTGGGAAAGAAAACTAAAAATTCAAAGAATGATTCGCATATTTTACTGCGAATGATTATACCAGTGACATACGTAGTGATTATGGTAGTTTCTGTTGTCTCCACTAACTCTGGTTTAGTAAAACAACAGGAATATTCCTATCCAGCTGCAATGACGGCAATTTTAAATGATGATGCGGCGCAAGCTGAACTACGTAACTTTAATTATTTAACTTCATATCGAGCGTTGAGTAACGCACTTGGTTTTGTAGGCGACACGTATTGGATCGCTAAAGCACCAAATGATATTTTGTTGGAAACACGAATGAACAATGAACTTCGAATTATATGTTTTGTGGGCGATGTGGCCTGTGTTCCTAAAACATCTGAGATAACTGGAAATGTATTGAATAAATATAGTTTTAAGGTCTATCAATCCCCTATAACTACGGCACAGTTCGCCGCCCTGAAACCGCTGGATCGCTTCTATGCTGCGATGGATGCAGTGGGACAACCACGATTTGATGTTCCTGATCGATTCGTTGGTGGAAATCCGCTTCTTAAACCAAATACATGAGAGTTATCGTTACTGGATCGTCAGGTTTTTTAGGTTCCTGGATTTGTAGAGTTTTGTCGGCAAAGCACGAAATTATTGCCCTTGTCCGCCCAAGCTCGAATACGTATCGGCTTACCAATATAGATGGGTTGCTGATTGAGCGCCGAGAGAGCGATGGGTGGGCAGATTTCATCTCAGCTGAAAAACCTGACGTCTTAATCCTTGCCGATTGGTGGGGCGTAGGAAATCACGATAGAAATGATGCGCACCAATCCGAGAATATTGATCGCATGGAAATCATGGCCGTCGCGGCCAGAAATGCCGGTGTTGGCCTTGTCATCGGTGTGGGTAGCCAAGCCGAGTTAGGACCAGTCTCTAACCGAATAACTGAGGATCTACCGGACAACCCGACTACCGAATATGGCAAAGCCAAGGTAGCTGCACGCAAGATTATCCAGAGCTCACTTGTCGGATCGACAACACGTTTTACTTGGCTTCGAATTTTCTCCACATACGGACCTTGCGATATCGATACATGGTTGATTCCGCAGTTAATCGACACCTTAACAAAGGGCGAGGTTATGGATTTAACACAGGGCGAACAGGAGTGGAGTTATTTACATGCTTTTGATTTAGCCCGTGCCTTTGAGGCCGTTATCGAAAGTGAATCTACGACAGGCGTTGTCAATGTTGGAAATCCGCAGACAATTATTTTAAAAGATGCGATACAAATAATCGCCAATCAATTAGGAGCTAAAGGCTTACTTGGTTTTGGAAAGTTAGCATACCGTCCTGACCAAGTAATGAAGTTAGAGCCGGCCTGTGAATCGCTGACCGCCATTGGTTGGAAGCCAGTAGTCTCTTTTGAAAACGGAATCGCACAGACTATCCAGTGGCGACACCGCGATGTGCTTACTCCATTGCGTTGTGAAGATGGCCAGGAAATAAGTTTTAATCTCCCGCCAAGGCGTTAAATTTCGCAATAATATTTTCAACGTTAATTCCGTTAGCAGTGCGCAAAAAGCTTTGATCACCAATCTGCGAAAGATTATTTTGGTCGGCTGCGATTAAACCAATCGCACCATGCAGGTTAGCTGCATTCACCGCTTCGAGAACCGCTGCACCTACGCCACCGCGGTACGAGTGCTCTTCAATAACAATGACAGGGCCGATGCGCAACGCTTTTTCAAGATAATCAATATCGATGGTAGATATATATGGCATTGAGGCAACGGCAACTGAAATTCCCTGAGCCGCTAACGCATTAGCTGCAGCAACTGCAACCGTACCGACTGAGCCTGCAAAGATTAAAGTTCCTGAGGTGCCAGGGGAGAGTTCATTGATTTTCCCAAGTGTGGGTTTTGGTCTAGTTGTATGAATAGTTGGTTCGCCACTCTTGCCCAAGCGCAGGTATGTAGGCTTCTTAGAAGCGATTATTAAGGTGGTTAGTTCGGCAGTTTCAGCTGGATCTGCCGGCACGATTACCTCCATATTAGGAAGCGCGCGTAATACTGCAATATCTTCCAATGCGTGATGGGTGTAGCCCTGACTGCCATATGCATAACCAGCGCCTACGGAGACAATCACAACAGGGTTGTTCATTAGGCATACATCGTTTCGAATCTGTTCAAGGCACCTAAGCGTTGGGAAATTGCCGATGCTGTAAACAAAAACCCTCTTTCCGGTAGATGCATACCCTGCAGCCATTCCCATCATGGCCTGCTCATTTACACCTGAGTTTATGAACTGGTCGGGTAACTCCTTTTCGAAGGTATCAAGGACGCCATACCCCAAATCACCGGTCATCAAAATAATATTTTTATCTTTTTTGGCCGCCTCCAACAAAGTTGCAACAAAAGTATCGCGCATCAGTAGTTCTCACTTAACTGCTCGAAAGCTTTGGTGACATCTTCGGCCGTTGGTGGCTTGTAATGCCACAGGACGCTGTTCTCCATAAACCCAACACCTTTACCTTTAGTCGTATCGGCGATGATGCACTTAGGCCCAGTTTGAGTTGACAGTGATTGGGCTAAGAGAGAATAGTCATGGCCCGAAATAGTTTGCGTCTGCCAACCGAAGGCGATCCACTTATCGGCAAATGGCTCAAGCCTTAACGTATCTTCGGTAAAGGTCAGTGATTGAATCTTGTTACGATCAATGATGACAACTAAGTTATCTAGTTCGTGGTGATTTGCAATCATTGCTGACTCCCATGTCGTGCCCTCATCGCACTCACCATCAGACATCACAACGAATACGCGGCCCTTTGCTCCGCTTTTCTTGCGCGACATTGCAATGCCTAGGCCATAAGGCAGACCATGGCCAAGAGAGCCAGTAGAAAGCTCAACACCGGGCACACCCTTTGAAGTCACATGGCCACCGAGCGGGGCGTCATTGTTGCAATAGTTTTTTAGCCAGTCTTTTGGAAAAAATCCTTGAAGCGCCAATACCGAATACAAGGCAGATGCTGAATGACCCTTAGATAAAATGACAACGTCACGATCGGCGGCGTCCATATTTGCCGGCGAAATATTGGCCGCTCCTGAATACAGAACACTTAAAATATCAACGACCGAAAGCGCCGAAGCCACGTGGGATGCCTTTGCAGCACTGGTCATTGAAATGATTTCATGCCGTGCCGCGAGTGCTAATTCAGCGGCCTTAGTGAAGGGTGTTACGGCATTAGACAACGTTCTACCCCTTTAACTCGATTACATATACGGGCAAGGATAGTAATATAGGGCTCTAAATACCGCTTCCATAATCCTTGGGAGTTCGTGCCGTTAGACTTTGGCCCTAATCTCTTTAAGGGGGAATTTCGTGAAAGCGGTAATTCTTGCAGGTGGTTTAGGAACGCGTCTTCGCGAGGAGACTGAATATCGCCCAAAGCCGATGGTTGAAATCGGTGGACGCCCAATTCTCTGGCACATTATGAAAACCCTTTCAACGCAGGGCATCAATGAGTTTGTCATCTGCCTTGGCTATAAAGGTGACTACATAAAGGATTTCTTCATGAACTACGAGGCCCGTACTCATGACATCACCGTAAAGCTGGGTGAGAATGAAGGGCTAGTTCAGCACGCTAAATCGAGCACGGAAAATTGGACTGTAACTCTTGCAAACACTGGCTTGACCACAATGACGGGTGGGCGCATTCACGCTATTGAGCAATATGTTGAGGGCGAAAAGTTCCTCTGTACATATGGCGATGGCGTTGCCAATATTGATTTAAAGGCTTTAACTACTTTCCACGAATCCCATGGGAAAATCGCAACTGTCACAGCAGTGCGCCCCACAAATCGATTTGGTGCAATGCAGATAGATGAAAACGAGACGGTCACAGAGTTTGCAGAAAAGCCGCAGGCTGAAAAGTGGGTAAACGGTGGCTACTTTATCTTTGAGCCAGGAGTCTTTGACTATCTTGATTCCGAGTGCGTATTAGAGAAAGGGCCACTTGAAAAGCTTTCTAAGAAAGGTGAGTTGAAATCCTATAAACATGAGGGTTTCTGGCAGCCAATGGATACGTTCCGTGAATCCCAAGAGCTCAATGAGCTGTGGAGTAAGAATGAAGCTCCTTGGAAAATTTGGTGATCTAGTTCTATGGCTAATTTTTTAAAGGATTACTCAGGAAAAAAAATTCTGGTAACCGGACACACAGGCTTTAAAGGCGCATGGTTATCTAGAATTTTAGTTTTAGCTGGTGCAGATGTTTTCGGTTTAGCACTTAAGGCAGAACCTAACTCGCTCTTCGATGTCGCTGGTGATTTAGGGATTAAGGAGAGCAGCATTCTCGATATTCGCGATCACAACGCGGTGGAGAATTACTTTACGGCACATCGATTCGACGGAATTTTTCACCTCGCAGCACAGCCTCTGGTGCGTCGTTCATACAAAGAGCCGATTGAGACTTTTGATACAAATGTTATGGGAACTGCCCATGTTCTAAACGCTGCAGTGAGCAATAAAGCGACGCACTGGGTCGTGGCGATTACTACGGATAAGGTCTATAGAAACGTTGAAAAACTTGGTGGATATGCTGAGGATGAACCCCTCGGTGGCAAAGATCCATATAGCGCCAGCAAAGCCGCCACCGAAATGGTCGTCTCAGCATGGCAAACGATTGCAAGCCATAGCGAAGAGAAAATTTCCATAGCCTCGGCTCGTGCCGGAAATGTGATTGGTGGTGGCGATACTGCCGAGGATCGTTTAATTCCCGATCTAATTCGTGGCTTTCATGCCGGTGAAAAAACCATTATTAGAAACCCTGAATCAATTAGACCCTGGCAACATGTTTTAGATCCACTTAACGGGTACTTAACTATGGGATCTGCACTCATTGCGGACCGTGCAATTTCGGCCGCTTATAACTTTGGCCCAGGCGAGGAATCAAAGTTAACCGTTGCGCAGATGGCAGATTACGCCTGCACGCTGTGGGCCGGCTCAAAAGGCCTCGATTTCCAGATAGATCCACGTGCAGTTCATGAATCAGGTCTGCTCTGGCTCTCATCAGAGTTAGCCACCAAAGAGTTAGGCTGGAGCAACCGATTTGAAGCCCATGAAGCAATCCGCTGGACTATTGACTGGGAAAAAGAGTCGATGCACAGCTCGCCATTAGTGGCTTTAGATCGACAAATATTTGAGTTCTACGGAGCACAACAATGAAAAAACTTTCGGTCATTACACCTTGCTACAACGAAGAGCTAAATGTAGAAATCTGCGCGCAAGAGTTAAAAAAGATTATGCAGGAGCAGTTGCCAAATTACGACTACGAACATATTTTTGCCGATAATGCATCAACTGATTCAACGCTTATCAAGCTTCGTGAAATTGCTAATAAGGACGAGCATGTAAAAGTCATCTCTAATAGTCGCAACGTCGGCCCATTTAGAAATATGTGGAACGCTATGAAGAGCGCAACAGGGGATATCGTTGTCCCTCAATTAGCAGCTGATTTGCAAGATCCGCCATCTATAATCCCAGAGTTTGTTAAAAATTGGGAGGCTGGTTTCTTAGTTACTTACGGAGTTCGAGCCAAACGCGAAGAATCATTAGTTATGCGTTTTGCCCGCGGGTTGTATTACCGAATAATCAAAAAATTCGCCGCCGCCGTTATCCCGCTTAACTCGGGGGAGTTTCTGCTTGCGGATAAGAAAGTAATTGACTCGATCTTGGCCGTAGATGACCAGTATCCATATATCAGAGGATTAATCGCCCAAACTGGAGTTAAGAGCACGTCAGTGTCTTATACGTGGGTCAAGCGCGAGCGAGGCAAATCAAAGAACAGTTTCATCTCCCTGATTGATCAGGCAATCAATGGCTTTGTTTCAACATCACGTGTTCCGGCACGCCTGGCCTTATTAGGCGGCTTTATTCTTTCATTTTTTGGTTTTGCTTACGCTCTATTTACCGTAATTATGGTTCTGACTTCCGATGGAAGCGCGCCAGTCGGGATTCCAACAATTATCGTCGGAATCTTTTTGATGGGTGGAGTTCAACTACTTTTCTTAGGACTCATTGGAGAATATATTTTGAGCATTCATGGACAAGTACGACGAACACCACCGATGTTTGAAATCGAGCGTATTAATTTCAAGGAAAGATAATGGCTAAGAAAAAATATGTAGCACCTAAAGCCGTTGCTCAAGAGACATTTCCAACTCCTATAGCCTTGGGCATTAAAGCTTTTGCAATTACCGGCTCACTTATTTTTATTATTCAACTTCTTCGCGGCTCGACGCAGAGTGAAGCTCCTGACAAAGCAATTTACTTATTAGCAATTCTTATCGCCGGAATATTCCTTCTTCTAGGTTTTTCAAAGTTAAGTAAATCAACTGGCAAATACCTGCATGGTTCTTTGGCACTGCTCATCACTGCAATCGGAGTCGCTGGAGTAGAACAGCATGAACCGATTAATGGAGTGGTTCTCTCGTATCGACTGTGGTTAGGTTTTGGTCCTTACACTTTGATCCTGGCAATACTTATAGTGCCCATTGTTTTCAAAATTATTGAATGGAAATCTTTGAATATCGCGTGGAAAGCCGTTCTATCCACACTATTTCTAATAAATGCAGTTTTAGTAGTTCCCAGTTTCTGGCAAAGCGCAGCAACGGTTATTGATGCAGATCACTCTGAGTATGTGATTAACGAAATAATGGCTCCAGTTGTTGGGTATTGGCCATACTCAGACTTCATCCCGCAGTATCAAAGTTTTTACGGATTCTTCCTGAAGCCATTTGTGGGTGGAATGAATGCCAGTCAAATATCGGAGGTAGCTTTTATAGCTCTGACTCTCTTAAGTTTTGCCACTCTCATCCTCGGTGTTTTTATTGCTTGGAACGCTATTGATCGTAGATCTCTGGCTTTAGCAACCGGTCTAGTAATTCCCTTCACTGCCCTAACGCAGTTTCCTACGCGCGAGGGTTATCTTGGCTCAATTGCCGCCTTGCTTTCAGGCCTTTCGATCCGAATATTTCCCGGACTTGTCTTAATTGGTTTGTTAATTCTCCTGCTTCGAAAGAGATCAGAGAAATCAACAACAAAGCGAACAATTACTTTTCTGGTTTTCGGATTCTTATCGGGGGTGATTACCTGGCAATCTCAAGATTTCGGCATTGCCGCGGTGGTGACCTCATTTTTGGTAATCGCGTATGCGAGTAGCACGCGATTTTTGGAGATTAAAAATACCGGCGTTGCATTAATTGGTTTTATACCAGGATTCGCTTTATATCCAATCCTTGCTGGTGCTGCCGGTAAAACTATCGACTTTAAATACTTTTTATTCTTCGCGAGACAATTTGGTTCTGGTTTCGGAGCTGAACGGATTCGAACGCCTGGCCCAGTTCTCTTTATCTTGCCTTTGATAGTTCTGCTTGTAGTAGTGCATGGAATTTATGTCTATCGCTCTAAGAAGAGCGCGAGTGAAACTGGCGATTACTCTCTTAATAGTTTGATTGGCTTTGCCTTTGGACTCTGGTCACTCTTTGGTTTCACGTATTACCTCAACAGATCTTACGCATCAGGGCAGATGCAGATTCTGTTTTTGCCACTTGCTATTTCTCTTGCTGCATTTGTTGGGATACTGATTAAGGACCCAGTTCGAACTCTAGTTTTTGTAAATTTCCAAAAAGGCTTTCTCTTCTCACCCCGTGCGATGAAAGAGAAAAACTTCGCCTGGGTTCTTCCGTTGCTCCTGATTATTTCTATCCCTTTTGCCTCCCTTTTACTCACGCCGAACCCGAGCATTGAGATGAAGCGAATTGATGAAGCAAAGACTGCCCCACGTTGGCCAAAGGCAACTATTGTTGCCTCAGTTGCCGATGCGAAAATTGCAGCGAAGTATGCAAATGATCAGGGTCTGACTATTGGTTTCTTCGGTGCATCTTCTTATTACGTAGAAAAAGAGAGTGGAGTTCAATCGCTATCAATTTTAAACTCCCCTTTTGATTTATTTATGAGTCAGACCACGGCGCAAACCTCGTGTGACTATATTTACAAGATTAACCCAGATGTGATTGTGGTCAGCGATGAAGGGGCGAACCTCTTTCAATTTGAAGGTAAGACGCTTTGTAATACATATGTTCAACAAGATGTGCCCGGAGTTCGAAGTGGACATTTCGCCGTCAAAGTTTCAAAGTAAAGGGAGCAATACTTAATGGAGATCGCAACTAAGTGTCCAATCTGTGAGAGTCTAGGAAATGCCGTGCCTATCTACCCATCAAATGTAGACGAGAGCAGTTTTTCAACAGAGATCTTTTCAGCTCGTAGATTGCCAGATCGACGTCACTATCAATGGGTACGTTGTAATAAGTGCACACTTCTGCGATCGGATCCCGTTTTAGACGTTGATCTGGAAAAACTATATGTCGAATCAACTTTCGATTACTCAACTGAGGTTGATGGATTAAAAAAGACATATTTCAACTTAGTAAAGAAAGCCTTAGCCGGTAAGAACTTTAAAAAATCTATCTTTGAAGTTGGTGGCGGAAATGGATTCTTCCTTGAAGCAGCTAAAGATGGCGGATTCGCTTCAGTTGCTGGCGTAGAGCCAAGTACTGAGGCGATTGCTGCCGCACGTTCAGATATAAAGCCACACATGATAGCCAGCATGATGAAGGCCGGTGTCCTTTCGGACAACTCATTTGAAGTCGGAACCATGTTCCACACATTGGATCATTTGACAGACCCAGTCTCAACATTAAAAGACTGCATGAACGCCTTGCAAAAGGGTGGAGTATTTATTGTGGCAATCCATAATGAGCGCTCATGGTCTGCTCGTTTAATGGGAGAGCGCTCACCGATTATCGATGTTGAGCACACGCATCTATATACACGTAAATCTGGCGAGGCTTTATTTAAGAAAGTTGGTTTTATTGATGTGCGCTCTGGTGCATATAACAACCACTATTCACTGGCCTACATTCTGCATTTAATTCCAATATCGCGAAGCTTCCGTAAGCGCGTTTTAGAGAGCCCTATTGGAACGCTGCTTGGAAAAATTAAAGTGGTAGTACCACTTGGAAACATGTGGGTTGCGGGGACAAAGCCTTAAATTCAAAAAGTTGTTTTCGAAGGTCCCGGAGTGATCTCACCCATTATGAAGGGGCGCTCGCTAAAGCTGGTTTGTAAATTACTGAGTTGAAATTGTAATTCGTAGGTTCAGTGCGCCTAATAGTTTTTCGACGGTTCTTAAAGTTGGGTTTGCATGACCACATTCAATGCGACTGATATCAGCTTGAGGAATGCCAGTCTCCTGCGATAAGTCAGCTTGAGAAATATGTAATTCTTGTCGGCGATCGGATAATAGCTGACCTAGGCCAAAGGTTAATTCATACTCTTCTTGAATCTGTTTACTAAAAGCCTCGGAAAATCGCGCAAGGTCAGAACCCACAGGATGCTTTTTTCGGATGGTCAGACTGTCGTAAGGAACTGTTGCCATTATTGCCTCCAATGAAGTAATTATGTGATTAACCACATAGATTGTCAAACGCCTTGTTTATGTTGCTTTAATAGCTTTCGCGCCGCTTTAATTAAGCCTTGCTGCTTCTTTCGACTTGAACTCCTTCCTTTGTCGTAACCACATAAAAATAGAATGATTTTCTGACCCTCTACGGGAAAAAAAGACCCTCATGAGTTTTGCAATTTCAGCTCCTGATTCGATTGGATCTTTAATTCCAAACTCTTGACGAAGTAGCGCTAGAGAGCGATTTATTCGAAACTCATACAGCCCAGCACCCAGTGACTGTCCCCAGTTAGTCGCACAAACATTATGACCTTCGCGAGCCAAAATTTTCAGAATGCACAAATCAAGAAGTTCGGTCTCGAATGGATCCAGAGTCCCCCGGAAAGTCTCATAGGGGATTTGGCCACTATGAAGTTGAAATAATTCAATGTGCCACCTAGTGCCTGGCACATGCAAGTGTGAATCCCCAGAAAAACCGCTCATAGTTGGGCAGATTAAAGATGAGCGACGACAATATTGCTTGCCTTCTGAGAGGATTGTGGAATGAATCATGTGCGCTCGCAGTTTCCCGTGTGGGGCACGGTTGTCGATCTTGAACCGCATCTGTTATTGCCAGCAAGGCTGATTTAAATGCAGGTGGCGATTGACCGCCATGAAAATACTTCGTGGAGCATCTAGTGGCACTGACGTATAAAGTACGGCTCGTGATAAATAACGCTGCAGCTAAGGAGAGCACGACGTGAAGAGAGTTGGATTCGTAATTGCGGCGCTTTTTGCTCTTGCAACTCTCGGGTTATCCCCTGCATATGCAGTAGATGAGCGGGTTATAGATATCGTCTCTGTCAGTTGGGCGGGCTCTGCACCACTTGCGTTGAGCGTGGATAATCTAGCGGTCTTAGTAAACACTGAAGTTAATGCAAGTTGGAAGTCGTTTACAACTTTGGTTGGAGATACGAGGGATCGAAGCATCTCATTTGTCGCGGGCAAAACCCTGTCGGCACCAATAGTTCTGAACTCTAAAATGCCATGTACAGGCGTCGCATCTATTCAGTTTATGAATACTATCCGCACCGATGCCTATCGACGTTTGGGTATCTCCGAAGGGGAGAACCGGTACTTAATAATTACCGCTCCAGAGGCGGGGTGCATATGGTCTGGGCGTGCGCCACTTGGAACTCCACAATCCAAGAGCGGAACAGTTGTTTTACATAATGCCGATGATGCATTTGTGATTGTGCACGAGCTCGGTCACACCTTTGGTTTGGGTCACACGAATTTTTTACGGTGTAGCAATAGCAACAATGATGGACCGTGGGGAGATACATGCAAGGCCGTTGAATACGGCGGGGTAATCGATGTAATGGGTAACGTCGACACAAAGTCACCGCTCAATACTTATCATCAATGGCGAATTGGTTTACTCGAAGATTCACAAGTCAAACAAGTCTGGAAATCAGAGACTGTAAACCTGGTGCCATCGGACTTCGCCAATGGTGTGCGTGCGATCTATATTCGCGATGGTTCAGCGGCATATTGGATTGAATATCGTCGAAGCCTTAATGGGGTTGGCTATAAACCTGGCTTAGTTGTTTTTCGAATCGATCCCCCACCAATTTCTGCCATTGTTTCGCCTAACCCAGATGATGCAGTTGCCGGTGAATTCGGTGGAGGTTTAGGAACTGATGTATGGATGCTCAACCTTGATTCTTTTCGTTACACGAACTCACGTGTAAATGGTGGGTCGATGACTGCGCTTACCGCAACAACATACTCCGGGAGTGTCTCACTAACGGCGGCGGCAACTGAAACCGGTGCCGCACTCACGATTATGAAGAAAACCGACATAACTCCACCGCCTGTGCCTGATTTAATTCCAGTCATTGAGTGGCGCTTTCCGAGTATTGAGATATTGAAGCCTGGGTATGCCGATGCAGATACCGAAGTTGTTGCATTCCAGGCATCGGTAGATGGAGTTGTCAGCGATCTTCAAGGAAGCGAGCGAGAAAACTGGTCACCGAGTTATCTCCATCCGTTTTCTGCACCTAAAACGGTCCGTGTGCGCGATCTGCCTGAAGGCACATACTCATTTTCATTGCGTGCAATAGATGTAGCAGGAAATAAGAGCGGATGGTCTGCCCCCGCCAAGGTCACCATAGATCGTGGCCGACCAGTTGTGACGAGTGTTTTTAGTGTTGCAGCCATTAATGGCGATCAGGTTTCACTTACGTGGGCTGGCGCAAAAGACGATGGAAGCGGCCTGTGTAAAACAAATTTGGTTGATAAGGATGGTCTCGTTATTCAGAGCAGCACGGCAAAGGCGGCGCCAACTCTGAGGGTAAAGAGAGGAACTGTCCTCAAGGCCACTGCCCAGGTATTTGACTGCATCGGTAATGGAGTAACCGGAGATCTTTCGATAACTAACACTGTAGTTCCGGCAGATAAATCGTCGCGAACCGGTAAGTGGTCTGCTGCAGGGGCACCCTATGGATCTGGTGCACTCAAATGCACCGGTAGATGCACTGCGAGTTTAAGTGCTAGCGGCCGCTTCGATCTCTTAGTTGGTACTGGCGCAGCTACTGTAAGCATTGGAACAAAAACGCTTGCGAAAATTTCGGACTCTAATTCTGCCAAACTTCGAATCGGTGCAAGCATTGACATCGGGGCTAAAAAGAAAGTTGTACGCGTTAGTGGAAATAATTTTGTTCTTATCGCTCTAACTTCTGTGCTCGCTACATTTACAGATGTAAGAGATATTGATCGCCTGCCTGCAGTTACTGATCCATCACTTGTCGATTCCAAACAGGTGGCCTTGGCAAAGTTTGGTTTCAACGCCGATGACTTCAGTCAAGAGTGGAGCGTTCTACCCATGAGTGGCGGAACGACGTTAGTAGACCCATCCCTAGATTTATGTAACGGTACCTTTGCCTCTGAAAAAGAGCGCGTGGAGCGTCGCCAAGTAATAGCTACAAAGCCTGAATCTGCCTTTACCTTTCTTTCCACCGAGACAGTTCGATACTCATCGCAAAGCGCGGCGCAATTAGCCCATAGCGAGTTGCTACAGGCGATGGGCCAGTGCGCGATCAATAAAGGGTTTAAGCAGAGCAATGGTGAATTATTCTCTTATACATTTAGCGAGATAAAGAATCTGCCGGTTGGCTTAGTCGCTGATAGTTCACGCGTCCTAGTTCGGGCGCAAATCGACACTGGCGCTCGAGCTAGGCAGTTACTTGGCTTCTATCAATTTAATGGCTCCATGTTCACCGGGCTCTACGTCATGATCGCCGGTGAAACCCCCTTTACCGATGCCCAGGTCGAAACATGGCTCAATGTGGCCGTAACGATGGCAACGCGCTTGAGTGGAAAATCCGGATAACCAGTTTCGTTTTTTTAATGAAAGTAATTAGGCTCTATAGCAAAGGCCGCCTTAGCTCAGTTGGCAGAGCGTCGCTCTCGTAAAGCGAAGGTCTCGGGTTCGATTCCCGAAGGCGGCTCTCCTAAATTATTCGAACGATCGATTACTTTCTTTTTAGATCTCGATAATAGTTTTCGTGTTGCCCAATCGCTTCCCACGTAATTATTTTCTTACCCTCATTTAAACTATAACCAAGCAGCCATTGAGTTTTACCGATTTTGAATTTATAGACATAGAGAATTGAGAGATCCCCGATTTTCTTTTGGCCAAGCAGTGGATTCTCGATGACCATGTCCATGCTCTCATGCAGGAAGCTGAGTTCTCGCCTTGAGAGTTTTTTGTAGAGCCTTAGGAATCGAGGTGTCTGATTATCTGTGTAAGACAATTAATTCCCACGGCGTTTAAAAGGAATTTTGTCTCTCTCTAAGGTCTCTAAAGATGCAAGGGAGTCGATTACAAAACTAACAGGTAAATCTGGGTTATCAATACAAGCACGACCAATTTTCGCCCAAAACTCAATTTGGCCAGCGATAGTGCGGTGCTCGATTGCTGCCTCTTTTTTTGCACGCTTATATAAATCGGGATCGATTCTGACTGGCATACTCATAAGGCTATTTTACTACAAAAGTAGTAAATCTGGAAACTGGGTACATTGTGGGTAAAATTTTAAAGAATCGAGGCAAGGTTTCTCTCCCCACTTTATGAGATTGAGTTGAGGTGCTCAATTTCTGTGATTGATAAATCAACTATCTGGATAATCTCGTTGAGTTGGGCAACAGTGCGCGCAGATGCGATGGGCACACTCACGGTTGGTTGTGCCCGGAGCCACGCTAAAGCGACTGCAGAAAGTGGAGCCCCATTGTGGGCCTTTGAAATCTCATCCAAAGCGGCGATAACGGCGTAGCCCTTATCGGTGGCATATTCGCGGGCACCGATTTCGCGCTTTGAATCCACATCAGTTACACCAGGTCGATACTTTCCGGATAGAAAGCCTCGAGCTAATCCATAAAATGGAATATTAGATATTCCAAACTCCGCAACAGTTGATGCCATGCCACTTTCATACGTTGTGCGATCTACTAGGTTGTATAAATCTTGAACGGCAATGTATGAAGGTAAATAATTCTCTTCACTCACTTTCATGGCAAGGCGCAATCGCTCGGGTGAAAAGTTAGAGGCAGCTATGTAACGAACTTTGCCTTCTGCGATGAGTTGGCCGTATGCGCCAAGCGTTTCCTCCATAGGTACTGCGAGATCATCTTCGTGACTGTAATACAGATCAATATAATCACTCTGAAGTCGATTGAGTGATTCTTCGCATGCGGCAAAAATATTTGCAGCCGATAGGCCAGGGCGTTGAGTTAATTTGGCGACCTTTGTTGCAATCACCATTTCAGAGCGATTTCCTCGGGCCTTCATCCACGAACCAATGATGGATTCAGATTCACCTCCGACATGGCCATCTACCCACTGGCTGTAAACATCTGCAGTATCGATGAAATTTCCACCATGGGCGTTATAGGCATCCAGTACTGCATGAGACTGGGACTCATCAGCGTTTGCACCGAAGATGTTAGTGCCTAGGCATAATGGATGAACAACGAGGTCGGTTTCTGGAATAGTGATCATGTACGCACAATAAGGCACAATTACACCGTGGTCGAAACAACCGGTGGTTTTACAAGTGAGGGTTTGGCCCTTGAGGCACGTACATTAATGTTGCCATCACTAACACAGGCCGAAGCGATTGAAATCGGCGAGATTGCAAAAAGCATTGGACTGACACGATCACTTCCAATTGCAGTTGAAGTTCGACTCAAAGAGTGGGTTGTTTTCCATGCCTCCTTACCTGGCTCGACTCCTGCAAATGATGCTTGGATTGCGCGAAAGGCACGGGTAGTTATGGCGACTGGCAATTCAACGATGTATGAAAGAGTTTTAGCGCAAGAACAAGGTGTTAATTGGTATGAGGTTCATGGCATGCCCGAAGAAACGCATGCGATACATGGCGGAGCGTTCGCGCTCAATGTGACGGGATTAGGTTTTACTGGAATATTGCTCATTAGTGGACTACCGCAAGTACAAGACCATTTACTCGGTGTTGAAATTATTACGGAGTTTCTAGCCCGCAAAGGTGAACTCAGTTGAGCATTTGGGTAGCCGGAGAAGTGCTCATCGATATTTTGCCAACGGGAGATGTGGTTGGTGGTGGCCCCGCAAATACTGCAAGAGCCTTAGCAAGATTGGGTCACGAAGTCGATTTTATTGATGGGATTTCCAGTGATAGGTATGGGCTTATGGCCCGCAAAGTATTAGCGCGCGATGGTGTTGGTTTAGCACACTCTTTAAACAGCGAGAAACCAACTTGTACTGCAACCGTAACCTTAGATTCACACGGAATTGCTAGTTATGAGTTTCTCATCGACAAAACTGCGACCTTTGATTTTATAGCGTCGTGGCTACCAGATCCTTCAATCTCCAAGCCATCGGTACTGCATATTGGCACCTTGGCTACGATAATTGAGCCCGGAGCAAGTGAGCTATTTGATTGGGCGCTTCGAGTTGGCGAATTCGCACCGATTGTCTTTGATCCAAATATCCGTCCTTCGGTAATGGACGATCGGAAGATTTATTCATCATCGGTTGAAAAATGGGTCTCAATCTCATCGATTGTAAAAGTTAGTGATGATGATATTAAGTGGCTCTACCCAGATGAGACGATGGATGAAGTTGCACGCCGTTGGATTGCGCAAGGTGTTAGTTGTGTCGTTCTCACACGCGGAGCACATGGATTAATTGGATTTACCGAACATGGATTGGAAGAGGTCGATGGCGCAAAAGTCACAGTTATTGACACGGTAGGTGCAGGAGATACTGTTGGGGCAGTCATTGTTGAGGGAATTATTGAGCACTCGGTCGTAGGGTTACAGGGCCATGTTCTCAATTCAGTACTACACAAAGCTGCAATCGCAGCTGGAATCACTTGTTCTCGTGCAGGCGCCCAGCCTCCGTACAAGCACGAGCTAAAAGAGGCGATGGAAAATAATGCAGTTTATTGATGATGCGGAGTTTCAAATCGCAATCGATGATGACAATGGTGGTCGAATAGTTTCACTCAAATGGCGCGACAATGAATTCGCTGTGCCATTTCGCGGTCAAGTTCATACATCGGGTTGGTATGCAATGGCGCCATGGGCAGGTCGCATTAATGAGGGGTTGATAACCAACACAAAGGGTGAAAGCTTTCAGCTTCCAGCAACGATTGATCCACCACATGCATTGCATGGCTTTGGTCTTATCTCTTCGTGGCAGGAAATCGGTCCAGGGCGTTCGTTATTGCACTTACCAGCGCCTTATAACGGAGCAACAGTGGAACAGAGAATTGAAGTTCTAGATGATGCGCTGCGTTGGTCACTTGAATACGATGCTAATGGCTGCGATATACCGGTCTGGATGGGACTGCATCCATGGTTTGCACGGGATTTAGATAACGGCGGTGGAGCAGAGATTGAGTTCGAAGCAACGGAGATGCTTATTCGAAACTTCGAAGGTATTCCAACGGGAGAACGTTGTGCGCCAACAGCCCAACCTTGGGATGATGCTTTCACTGGAATCAAAGGCACCCCGGCTGTAGTTTGGCAGGATGTCGCACGGGTTTCGATTGAATGTGATGCACCGTGGTGGGTTGTTTACACCGAAGATAGTGAAGGTGTTTGTATCGAACCTCAAACCGCTCCGCCCGATGCTCAAAATTTAGGAATCAGTGGCGAGGATTATATTGAAGCGCTATTTGTTTTTGAGAGATTGGATCTGGACTAGATAATGATTAATCGGGATACCTTAAGACGCTTAACAGAAGTCGAACGAGTACGTTTCTTGGCGAAACATCCAAAGAGTGGAGAATTATTCGAAGCAGGTAAAACAAATATGCCTGGCGGAGTTCCTATGTCGTGGATGGCTAAGTGGCCGGGTGCTTATCCGATATTCGTCGAGAACGCTAAAGGTGCACGATTCACCGATGTCGATGGAAATACATACATTGATTTTTGTTTAGGTGATACGGGTTCGATGACTGGTCACTCACCGGATGCGACCGTCGCAGCAATTCGCGAGCAGGTCGGCAAAGGAATCACTGCGATGTTGCCAACGGCCGATGCCGCTATTGTTTCTGCCGAATTATCTAGGCGATTTGGTCTGCCTTTGTGGCAGTTCACGGTGTCAGCCACCGATGCCAATCGCCATGTAATTCGCTACAGTCGCATGATTACTGGGCGATCAAAAATAGTTGTTATTGATCGCTGTTATCACGGCAGCGTGGATGAAACTTTTGCAACGCTGGATGGGTCTGGAAAAACAGTTTCTCGTGAAGGAAATATCGGTGCGCCGGTTGCACTTGATGTAACAACTCGTGTTGTTGAATTTAACGATATCGCTGGCATGGAAAACGCTTTAGTGCACGGTGATGTTGCGGCAATTTTGATGGAGCCTGCGATGACTAACGTTGGAATCGTTTTGCCACAGGCTGGATATTTAGAGGCGGTACAAGAGTTAGCTAAGAAGCACGGCGTAATTTTAATTATCGATGAAACTCACACAATATCGGTAGGCCCAGGCGGTATGACGGCCAATCGTGGCTTAAAGCCTGACTTTTTAACAATCGGCAAGGCCATCGCCGGCGGAATCCCAACTGGAACCTTTGGAATGACTCAGGCCATCTCGGATTCGATAAAGAAAATGGTTGAGTTAGAGATTATTGATACTGGGGGAATAGGCGGCACGTTAGCCGGTAATGCTTTATCGCTCGCATCAATGAGAGCAACGTTGACGCAAGTGCTAACTCAAAAAAATTTTAATCGAATGATTGATTTAGGAACTCGTTGGTCTGATGGCGTTGATGATTCAATCAAAGAGTTTGACCTGCCTTGGACCGTAAATCGACTTGGTGCACGTGGGGAATACATCTTTGCTACCAAAGCACCTACAACAGGGGCCGAAGCGAACGCCGCAGGGGATTTTGAGTTAGAACAGTACATTCACTTGCGAATGCTCAATGATGGTTTTCTGATAACACCTTTTCATAACATGGCCCTTATGTGTCCCGATACAACGGTGACCGATGTCGATGCTCACACCAAAGCCTTTCGCACAATGTGCGCCGAACTAGTTTCTTAAAATGCGAAGGCCCAAGCGATTTAGCTTGCGCTAGGGATCTCTCTTGGGCTTTGACTAAATAATATATCCGAGGACTGACAAAATCAACTGTGGACAATCTTAATTGCATGTCAGTTAAAAGTTTGCCAGATAAAAAAACGGCCCAAGCGATATAACTTTCGTCAGTGATCTCTCTTGGGCCGTGGCTCAAGCGGTTTAGCTTTCGCCAATATTCGCTATATTGCCGTTGCACAAGCGATATAGCTTTCGCTATTGATCGTTCATGTGCCTTATAGAAAGATTACACTCTTTCTCCGCAATGTTGCAAGTGTGGAAAACTTTTCATTTATGTCGGTTGCGTGCAAAATAATGCGCTTGTGTCCTTAGATACTCGCTTAATTGAAACGCAACTTCGCAGGTATGCGGTTTTATATTTCATGTTGGGTTTGATAGAAAAAGAGTTGCGAAAACGAGTCGTCATTACACTAAGTAGTCTTGCGTGTGAAAAAGGTTACACAACGTGGTTCTCGATAATTCCTCAAACAGAGATAATCAAGCGGAGTATTCAAAAAGCTTTGAGAAGAAATGGAAATCGAACTGAAGGAGTCGAAGAATATTTTCCATTTGGCTTCTGGCGAAGAATATTTGTTGGAAGTAATTTCATTTCTCTCTGGATCCCAGCCTTGCATTTGGTGTATCCATCATTAGTGAACCCCTTAGAAAAGAGGAGTTTTGACCGAGTCGGGAGCCATTTGCATAGAGCAAGTCAGATAAGAAATCGCGTGGCGCATTACGATATTCGCGAAGCGACAGATTTTGAACAAGAGAAGTCGGTTCTTATGTGGCTAATTCGTGCAATGGACAAACCTTTTGCGCCAAATGAGGAGATAGGGATACTTCTTCATTAATCGTATGTAGTGCTAACCTGCCCGCCATGACTTACGATATTGACAAAATTCGCGCGCATTTTCCCTCACTCAATACCGGCTTAGCCTTTTTTGATGGCCCTGGTGGAAGCCAAGTTCCAGATGTTGTCGGTGCTGCGATTGCCGCTGCAATCACGAAGCCGATTTCAAATAGAAATGTAAATACTGAATCAGAGAAGAATGCCGAGGAGATAGTTATTGAGTTTCGCAAAGCGGTAGGGGATTTAATTGATGTGAATCCAGGAGGGGTCGTTTACGGTCGCTCATGGACACAGCTCAGTTATGACTTCTCGCGTACATTGGCCAAAAATTGGGGACCAGGGGATGAGATTGTAGTAAGTCGCCTCGATCATGATTCAAATATTCGTCCTTGGATTCAAGCTGCCGAAACTGTTGGTGCAACGGTGCGTTGGGCAGAGTTCGATGTTGAAACATCAGAGTTAACCGTTGAGGCCGTTGAAGCTGCTTTATCTAGCAGAACGAAGTTAGTAGCAGTAACAGGTGCCGCAAACACAATTGGTACACGACCAGATTTAAAGGCGATTGGCGTTGCAGTACATAAAGTTGGTGCGCTTTTCTATGTAGATGGCGTGCACTTAACTCCTCATACCGCAGTTAGTGTTAAAGAAATCGGTGCTGATTTTTTCGGTTTTTCTTTTTATAAGTTGATGGGTCCGCACTGCGCTGCTTTGGCAGCATCTCCTGCGCTCCTGGACTCTCTCAATAATGACAAGCTGCTTCCATCGACTAGCAATGTCCCTGAAAAATTTGAGTTCGGAACGCTACCGTATGAAATTATGGCGGGTTGTATAGCCGCCGTAGATTTTATTGCAGAGATGGCACCTGGTACAGGAGTAACACGACGTGAGAAAATAGTGAGCTCTATGAACGCCTTAGAAAAGTATGAAGAGGAACTTCTGGATTATCTGGAAAGTGCGATTAAATCACTGCCTGGTGTAACACTGTACGGACATGCCGCACACCGCACACCTACTATCTATTTTTCATTTACTGGCCACAACAGCAGTGATATATATATTGCATTAGCTGCAAAGAAAGTGAATCTCCCAGCGCACAACTTCTATGCCTTAGAAGTATCGAGAAAACTTGGTCTGGGTGATGCGGGAGCTTTGAGGGCAGGTCTTGCTCCATATTCAACCCGAGACGATATTGATCGCTTAGTTTCCGGCCTTCAATCGATAGTCGGTAAATAATTCACAACTAACGCACAAAAAACCCTGAGGGTTTACACCAAAGAGAGCTCTATTTTTAGCGTATCCGCAAGAGCTTGTGGTGAATCGGAGGGGATGATGAAACTATTACAGCGAAGCATTGCAGCCGCCACTATGGCTGGCCTCTTTGCTCTTGTGGGTAATTCAGGTGCAAAGGCAAATCCGGCAAAGCCAATTAAGCCTGTTAATTCTTAATGAGGAGAATTAAAAAAGGAGTCAGTTCCCCTGGCTCCTTTTTTAATTTCTGCACTCTAGCTAAAACCTAAGGATTGGTAGAGTTTCAAAGCCTTTTCATTGTCGGCATCGACATACAGCATGGCTTCCTTAATGCCTTGTGAATAAAGATAGTTCATCGCAGCAATAGAAACTGCACGCCCAATTCCATGACCGATATATTCCGGATCAACTCCGACGACATAGAGCTCGCCGACTGGTGCTTGATTTACGAGCCCATGATGAATCTTTGTCCAGCAGGTACCGACTAAGCGGCCATTTTCTACTGCTAAGAAAAATCCATTGGAATCAAACCATGGTTCGGCCATTCGGTTCTCAAAGTCTTGCATGACCCAGTTGCCTTGATCAGGGTGGTCAATAAAAATCTTATTGTTGAGGGCTAACCAAGCAGATTTATCCAAGGCAGGGTCGAAAACTTTTATTGTGAAGCCATGGTCAGTATCGGGTATCCGACTGTGCAGTGATCGATGAATCTTTAATATATGGCGCATTTATACGCGTTCGTTGATGGAGCTCTCTTTACCACCAGTTGGCATTGTGAAACGGTAGCCAACATTTCGAACCGTGCCGATGATGGCTTCAAACTCTGGGCCAAGCTTTGAACGCAAGCGACGGATATGTACATCAACCGTACGCGTTCCACCAAAATAGTCATAACCCCAGATCTCTTGTAACAACTGCGCTCGTGTAAATACGCGGCCAGGATGCTGGGCTAAGTATTTGAGAAGTTCGAACTCTTTAAAAGTTAAATCTAGGATATTGCCCTTTAGGCGCGCGGTATAGCTAGATTCATCTATAACAACATCACCAGTACGAATTTCACCAGAGTGTGGATCACTTAAGGCAATTACAGCATGATGCTTACCAACTGCAATTCGGATTCGGGCATCAACTTCGGCTGGTCCAGATGTATCTAGCATGACATCGTCAATTCCCCACTCTGCACTTACTGCAGACAAGCCACCTTCAGTCGTAATAACAATGATGGGGCAGCCAAGTCCAGTAGTTGCTAATAAGCGCGCAAGTGATTTTGCAGCAGGCAAATCGCGACGAGCATCAACGAGAATTACATCAACATCCGGAACATCGACTAGGACACTGGCCTCTGTCGGCAATACGCGAACGTTGTGCGCTAGCAAACCGAGTGCAGGTAGAACTTCTGCGCTCGCGCCATGTGTGTTTGTAAGTAGCAACACTTTGGCCATTGGTACAGACTACTCTCGTGAAATCATTGCTTCCACTCGTGATCGTCTTGGGCTTGGCCAGCATCTATGGACTTTGGTATCAGCGATCGCGAGGCACAGTGAAGGAGAAATCTGGCCAGTCAGTAATCACTCAATCGATGATTGGCGCTGACCTTGGGTCCCGGGCAACTCTGGTGCAGTTCTCCTCGGCCTTCTGTACCCCTTGTAGAGCAACGAGAGTTTTGCTTGAAAATATTGTGGTCCAGATGGAGGATGTAAAGCATGTCGAAGTCGATGCCGAAGCGAATTTAGAGCTTGTCCGGGAGTTAAATATCTTAAGCACTCCAACCACTCTCATTCTTGATTCAAAGGGTCGGGAAGTTGGTAGAGCAGTTGGTGCGCCTAAGCGAGAGCAGGTAATTCATGCTCTCGCCGCTTTACGCGAATAGTTCGCAACTCGCTTTAACTTCCTTAACTCTTTATTATTTCGCTATGTCTCTAGCTAGCAATTTCACCAAGCGCCGAGTAATAGATTTTGGTCGCCTTGCTGGCTCTTTGTGTCGAATGTAATTGTTGTAATTTAAAAACAATTATCCATTCAACTAACAAAGGAATAGTTCATGACTGAAGTTTTAGTAAAAAAAATATCGGCAATTTCAATTGATGCACGAGGACCTCGTTTTTCTGCAGTGCTTACCACAATAGTTTTGGCCGTGGCACTTGTAACATCAAATCTGTGGGTTGTGATTGCTCAAGCAATTATTTTCGCTTTCGGCGCGATTAAAGGTCCACAGTTCACACCGTATGCATATATTTTTCAAGGCATTATTAAGCCTCGGCTTAAAGGCAAGGCCATCACTGAGGATGTTCGGCCACCACAGTTTGCACAGAGCGTTGGTCTACTCTTTGCACTTGTCGCTATTAGCGGATCTATTGCCAATATAGAGGTTGTTTTCGTTGTCGCAGTGAGTTTTGCCCTAGCTGCTGCGTTCCTAAATGCAGCTTTTAACTTCTGTCTAGGGTGCGAACTCTATTTACTACTTCTTCGCGTACGATTAACACATGGTTGATAAACACGAGCTTCACGAAAAGGGTCTACGACTTACTCCTCAGCGTGAGCTTGTTTTATCTGCCGTTCGAGAACTTGGTCACTCCACCCCAGAAGAGATTGCCGAAAAAGTTCGCCTAGCCCACCCAGGAATCAATCTCTCCACCGTGTATCGCAACCTTGAAACGCTTGAAAATGTTGGCTTGGTAGTGCATACACATTTAGGCCACGGAGGAGCTACATATCACGCCGCTGAAGAGTTAACTCATTTGCATCTAGTCTGCGAGAAATGTGGCGCTATCGGTGATGCGCCAATTGAAGCGGCAGCTAACTTTGTTAACACGCTTGCCGATGACTATGGTTTTAAGACCGATGTCACGCACTTTGCAATCTACGGAACCTGTTCTGTCTGTCAATGACCGCCGTACTTGTCGAAGATGGGGTTGATAAAGGTGCTATCTGGCACTTTGGTGAACCCTCTAAAGAGCAACGTGCTCTCCAAGTAGGTAGCGCTTGGGCCGATCTCTCACATTTAGAGGTTATTGCAGTCAGTGGAGAAGATCGCTTGAAGTGGTTACATGATTTAACGACACAGTTCCTTAAGGATTTAGGCGTTAATCTCTGGAAGTCGGCGATGATTCTGGATCCGCATGGTCATATTGAGTATCAATTCAATCTGGTAGATGATGGTGTAACAACGTGGTTAGTTGTAGATCCTGGATACTCTGAAGCTCTGTCTATGTATCTTACGAAGATGAAATTCATGCTGCATGTTGATGTTCGCAATGCCACCGATGAGATAGCAGTTCTTCGCGCCCCAGGTTTAACTACCGACATTGGTGGTCCATTTGCTTTAGTGCCACGCAATGAACTAGCTCAGATGAGTTCACACTTTAACTCCGTCGCAACTCAAGTTGGAACGTGGGCGTTAGATGCCGAGCGCGTAGCTGCACGACGTCCTCGAATAGGATTTGAAACCGATCATAAATCAATTCCTAATGAAATAGGTGTTTTAAACGGTGCGGTACATATGAATAAGGGCTGCTACCGCGGACAAGAAACCGTTGCCAAGGTATTTAACTTAGGTAACCCGCCACGACGCCTGGTGATGTTGCACTTAGATGGAAGCGATGTCGCATTTCCAGCCAAAGGGACAAAGATCGAAAATAATGGCGTTGTTGTTGGCTTTATCGGTACCGTTGCACGTCATTATGAGCTTGGCACAATCGCTCTCGCAATAGTTAAGAGAAATACCCCGGCCGATGCAACTCTTACTGTCGATGGAGTTCCGGCCTTACAGGAACCCTTATTTTAAAACCGCTCGACTCTAAAATTAAGCACGATAGGCTGGCCGGGTGGAGCTTTTTACATCAATCTTTCTTGGCCTTGTCGCAATAGGCCTTGGCGTAGTGCTCATTATGTACGCCTTCCGAGGTCGCCAATCTGAAACTAGGCGATCACCTAAATTTAGAGGCCGGCCATAAATGGTCTTTACAATCCCTGAGGGTTTACATCCTGACTTAAATCCAGTGGCATGGATGGTTGGAACATGGCGCGGTAAGGGCAGGGGTGAGTATGCAACCGTAGCGCCTTTCGAATTTGCCCAAGAGGTTGTCTTTAATCATGATGGACGACCATTTCTTAATTACTATTCGCGATCGTGGATTTTAGATAGTGAGGGTGAAATCGTGCGCCCAGGTGCATCTGAAACCGGCTTTTGGCGCACTAAACCAAATAACGTTCTGGAAGTTGTTCTCTCACATAACACTGGAATATCTGAAGGTTGGGTAGGAACATTTGATGGACCAAAGATTCAACTTGTTTTAGACCAAGGCTATTCGGCACCAACAGCAAAAATTGTTACCGCCGGAGTCCGGCTTTATGGATTAGTTGCAGGTGAGCTTTTCTTTGCTTATGACATGGCGGCAGAGGGACAAGAGTTGCAAGCGCATATCTGGTCATCACTCGAACGGCAGAGCGAGTAATTGATCTCTCTTAACGTGGGTGAAGTTCTCGCCGAATTAATTAGAAACGATGTAGTGGAATCACAGCATGCCGGACATTTTGTGGCTCTAGATATTGATGGTTCGATTCTTTTACAAAAGGGTGATCCAACACAGTTAATTTATCCCCGCTCATCGTACAAAGCAGTTCTGGCATCGGCAATGGTTCGTAGCGGAGTCATTTTAGATCCACGCTTATTAGCCCTTACGTGTTCATCTCACTCTGGTCTTCTAATGCATCAAGAAGGTGTACTAGAAATTTTGAGATTAGCTGGTTTAGATGAGAGCGCTCTACAAAATGTTAAAGGCAAACCATTAGATGAAGTCGCAGCGCTAGCTACTTCCGAGCCAACGCGTCTTGCAATGAACTGCAGTGGCAAGCATGCAGGAATGCTTTTGGGCTGCTCGGTCAATGGTTGGACTACTCAAAATTATTTAGAGCCCGGACATCCGCTTCAACAAGCATTCAAAATCGAACTTGAAAACCTTGCCGGTGAAAGGATTTCTCATACTGCAGTAGATGGCTGTGGCGCGCCTTTATTTCTAATCTCCCTACTTGGATTGGCTCGTGCAATTAGAGCGATGACAATCTCCACGGATCCAGTGCATCAGAGCGTTGTTGATGCCTGTAGAAGTTTTCCAGAGATCGTTGCAGGTCCAGAGCGAATGACCTCAATCTTTATGGGTCAACACCCAGGTTTATTTATGAAAAGTGGAGCAGAGTCGGTCATGGTTGCATCAGTTCCAGATGGCCGAAGCTTTGCATTCAAAGTAAACGATGGTGGATTACGTCCACGGAACGCGATAGCCCTTGCAGGGCTGCGCTTATTGGGCATAAATGCAGATGATGCGGTAGAGAAGGTCTACGGAGGCGATCACGTTGTGGGCTCCATTCGCGCAACCTTCTAACTAACCGTACTCTTAAGAAATGAACGGTCGCATTGCAACAGTAATGGTGCATACATCCCCATTGGATCAGCCAGGAATTGGCGATGCTGGAGGAATGAACATTTACGTTCTTGAATCTGCTCACCGCATGGCGGCCATGGGAGTTGAAGTCGATATTTTTACTCGGCGCACTGAGGCAGATTCACCAGATATTGTTGAAATCTCTAAGGGTGTAAGGATCCGTTACTTTGATTGCGGGCACGGCCACTTAACAAAAGAGCAGTTACCAACACACATCCTCGGGCTTTCAAAAGAGTTTTTGCGCATAATTAAAGATGACAATTACGATGCAATTCACTCCCACTATTGGATCTCTGGAAAAGTTGCAATGCCAGCAGCGGCACAATTAGGAATTCCACTCATTCATACTATGCACACAATGGCACGAGTTAAGAACCTCAATCTTGCCGAAGGCGAAATCCCTGAACCGATGATTCGAGTCCAAGGCGAAACTCAAGTTGCAGCAGCGGCTCAAGCCCTGATTGCAAATACTGACTCAGAGGCAGCTAGCCTTGTCTCTCTTTATGGTGCATGCCCAGACATCGTGCATGTCGTTAATCCCGGGGTGGATCTCTATACATTCACGCCAGGCCAAGGCCGTAAATCTGCACGTGAGTTTATTGGAACGCCCCAAGATGCATTAGTTGTAACTTTTGTGGGACGAATTCAACCGCACAAGGGCCCAGAGGTTTTAATTCAAGCAGCATCACAACTTGTTAAACACTCACCGCATATGCGCTCGAGATTAATTGTTAATATCATCGGTGGTGCATCAGGTGCTAACACCGAAGAGGTTGAGCGCCTTAAAGAGTTATCTTCCTGGCTGGCTATCAATGATGTTGTTCATTTTGCACCACCCGTGCCTCGCACTGAACTGGTTCAGTGGTATCGCGCCGCCGACTTGGTCTGCGTGCCCAGCTACTCCGAAAGTTTTGGCTTAGTTGCACTTGAAGCCCAAGCGTGTGGCACACCCGTTATTGCAACTGCCGTTGGTGGTCTGCGTACTGCCGTCGCCGATGGAATTTCAGGTGTTTTAGTTGATGGTCACGACCCGAAAGCTTGGTCGTCGGTAATCGCGCGATTATTACAAGAGCCACAACGCCGCGTACTCCTTTCAATGGGAGCAATCGAGCATGCATCACATTTCGGATGGGATGCCACTGCGCGCGGCACTTTGGATATATATGATCAAGTTATTTCAGAGAATAACGCTGCATCGAAAATTTCAGGCCAGTGATGGCAGCAATTGATCCACGGATTATTATTGAGGAGTTTTTAAATTCTCATGACTTAGAGTTTGAACAAAAGAATCTTGATACTTATTTAATATCTTTGCCTGGCGAGAAGAAATTGCAAACACACTGCGCCCTGATTGTTGGTACCCATTCACTGAGTATCAACGCCTTTGTGATTAGGAAACCAGATGATAATGAGGCCTCAGTTCACGCATGGTGTTTAGCAAAGAACGCATCTCTTTATGGAGTTGCCTTTGCAATCAACGAACTACATGACATCTTCTTAGTGGGTCGATTACCTTTATCGGCCGTAACGGATCGTGAGATTGATCGCTTAGTCGGAGCTGTGCTCCAAGTATCAGACTCCTCATTTAATCCGCTACTTGAACTGGGTTTTGCAAACGCTATCCGTCGAGAATGGGCTTGGCGCATTTCACGCGGTGAGTCACTTGCCAATTTAGAGGCTTTCCAACATCTAGTTTAGGATGGGGGCATGAGTAATTTTGAATTAATCTTGCTACGCCATGGTGAATCTGAATGGAATGCTAAGAATCTTTTCACGGGTTGGGTCGATGTAGCGCTTTCGAGTAAGGGCGAAGACGAGGCTCGTAGAGGTGGCCTACTCCTCGCCGAGCGAGATCTCCTTCCCGACTTACTCCACACATCTTTGCTGCGTCGCGCAATCCATACATCACAATTAGCTTTAGATGCATGCGAGCGACATTGGATACCCGTGCAACGCTCATGGCGCTTAAATGAGCGCCACTATGGTGCTTTGCAGGGAAAAAATAAGGCCCAAACCTTGGCGCAGTATGGTGAAGAGCAGTTTCAACTGTGGCGCCGTTCATTTGATGTTCCACCTCCACCAATTGATGACAATGATGAGTTTTCACAAAGCAATGATCCACGTTATGCCGGGATTAATGCACCAAAGACTGAGTGTTTAAAAGATGTTGTCAATCGAATGTTGCCATATTGGCATGAATCTATAGTGCCAGATTTGAAACGTGGAAAGCGTGTTCTTGTCACTGCTCATGGAAACTCTCTTCGAGCTCTTGTGAAGCATTTAGACGGAATCAGTGATGCCGATATTGCTGGACTCAATATTCCAACAGGAATCCCTTTGTATTACAAACTCAATTCCGATTTTACGCCAGTCATTAAAGGTGGAGAGTATTTAGATCCAACTGCAGCCAAAGATGCAATTACAGCAGTTGCAAATCAAGGAAAACGAGAAAATTAGGCGGTAACGCCTGCAAAATTATCACGCTGGTCTCGAACAATCGCTAAAACAGTGACTTCGCCTGCACGAGCAAAAAACATTGTTACCGGAACATGTTGTCCAGCTTTTACATTAAGTCCCGGGACAATCGCTTTTGCATTTGCGCTTTCACCTTCGAAATGAATAGGTGAGTTTTTGGGTAGAGAGTTTGTACCCGTTACCGTTGCAACAACTCCATTTATTGCAACTCCAAGAAGTGCATCCTCGGTCTCCAAAGAGTTAATAACAGTTCCAACAAGGACTCCTGTGCCATCTGCAGTCTCGACAACTAGGATATTGAGTAGCTTGATGAGATTGCCATTAGTTGAAATTGAAGCTTCAACGCCATCGGTCACCTGTTTCATTTCGCGTGTAGATGCATTTAAGCCTGCTCCACATGCAGTTAATGAAAGAACGAGAGTTAAAGTCAAGAGTGCAATACCAGTGCGACGCATGGGGCATATTCTCTCACAAGAAATTAGTAGTGAAATACGCTGGTTTTACGCTTAATATCATTAAGGTGACTCGTATCTGAATCGCTGGTACTATTACCCTCTAGCGAAGGGCAACACATGACATTTAAGGTCGGCGAAACCGTTGTTTATCCCCATCACGGAGCAGCTCTTATTGAGGCAATTGAGATGCGCGTGATCAAAGGTGAAGAAAAGACCTATCTGGTGTTGAAAATCGCGCAGGGAGATCTCACTGTTCGAGTCCCTGCAGAGAACGTAGATCTAGTTGGAGTTCGTGATGTTGTTGACTCTGCTGGCCTAGACCGAGTATTTAATGTTCTACGCCAGCCATATACTGAAGAGCCAACTAACTGGTCGCGTCGTTACAAAGCCAATCTTGAAAAATTAGCATCAGGTGATGTTATTAAAGTTGCAGAAGTTGTCCGTGATTTGTACCGTCGCGATTTAGACCGGGGCTTATCAGCCGGTGAAAAGCGCATGCTCGCCAAGGCGAAGCAGATTCTTATTTCAGAGCTTGCTCTTGCCGAGCGAACCGATGAGGAGAAAGCTGCAACGATCCTTGACGAGGTTCTTGCTTCATAATTTAAATGTCTGTAACCGCCATCATCGCTGCCGCTGGCAGTGGTGAACGATTCGGTGCAGGCTTCCCAAAAGCATTAATTCAATTAGGTGATCGCACCCTCTTAGAGCATGCCGTTGCCTGCCTCGCCCCAGTCGCAAATCAGATAGTCATCTCCGCTCCCGCGGGCTTTGAAGCTCAGATTAGTGAGCTAGTTGGCGAAGGAATTGATGTTGTTACTGGAGGTTCTACACGTTCGGCTAGCGTTCGTAATGCATTGGCAGTAACAACCGGGGATTATGTTCTGGTTCATGACGCCGCACGTGCCTTGGCAACGAGTGGACTTGCACAACGAATAGTTACAGCATTGAAGAATGGCGAGAGCGCGGTTATTCCTGCCATTGCAGTAACTGATACCGTCAAAGTAATTAATCTCGATGGCTATGTTGCCTCAACTCCTGATCGACGCTCACTTGTAAGCGTTCAGACTCCGCAAGGTTTCACAACAAGCGCGCTTCGCCAAGCACATGTTTCGCATGCAGATGCGACCGATGATGCTGCACTCATTGAAAGCAGTGGAGGCAGAGTAAAGGTCATTGAAGGCGAAGCCCGCGCACTTAAAATTACAACGCAGGCAGATTTGCATACAGCACTGGCTTTTCTTGGATTTAATTCTACGTATCGAACAGGTATTGGCATCGATGCCCACAAATTTGGCATCGGCCGAGCGTTATGGCTAGCCGGGTTGCACTGGCCCGATGAAATTGGAGTCGATGGCCACTCCGATGGAGATGTTGCAGCTCATGCAATGTGTGATGCGATTTTTGCCGCAACACAACTCGGTGATTTAGGTAGCAATTTTGGCGTTGATCGCCATGAGTATGCAGGCGCATCTGGAGTACAACTTCTTCAAGAAACGCTTTTAAAGATTACAAAAGCTGGATATTTTATTTCTAATGTAACGGTTCAAGTAATCGGCAATCGCCCAAAAATAGGTAAGCGAAGAGCTGAAGCGGTGAGTGTGCTTTCACAAGCCCTTGGCGGCGCCGAAGTTTCATTATCTGCAACAACAACCGACGGCATGGGCCTGACAGGGGAGGGCAAAGGTATCGGCGCAATAGCCTCGGCTCTTGTTTTCAAGCAGTAGAATCACACAATGCCGACACTGAACTTGTATGACACCGCTACACGTGAGGTTGGTGTTTTCACCCCCCTTAAAAAGGGAGAGGTTTCAATCTATGTCTGTGGTGCAACAGTGCAGTCCTCACCGCATATTGGACATATTCGAAGTGCGATAAATTTTGACATTTTACGGCGCTGGCTAATTAAAACCGGCTATGAAGTAACTTTGATCCGAAACGTCACGGATATAGAGGACAAAATTTTACAGAAGGCCTTGCAAGAAAAAACTCATTGGTGGGCGTTAGCCATGAAGTATGAACGTGAGTTTACGGCGGCTTTTTCTGCAGTTAACGTTATTCCACCAACGTACGAACCCCGTGCCACTGGCCACATCACTCAGATGATTCAATTAATGCAGATTCTTATTGATAATGGCTCGGCATATGCCCCTGGAAATGGTGATGTTTACCTAGAGGTCCGCCGATTAAAACACTACTTAACTCTCTCTGGTCAGCGTATAGATGATTTACTACCCGCAGCCGATGTTGATGCAACCAATTCAAAAAAGAGAGATCCGCGCGATTTTGCATTGTGGAAAGCGGCAAAACCCGGTGAACCATCATGGCCAACGCCTTGGGGTGCAGGTCGCCCAGGTTGGCACTTAGAGTGCTCGGCAATGGCACATGCATATCTCGGCGAAGACTTTGATATTCACGGCGGCGGATTAGATCTAATTTTCCCACACCATGAAAACGAGATGGCTCAATCTGAGGCGGCTGGATATGGATTTGCTCAGCGCTGGTTACACAATGCCTGGGTCACGCAATCTGGTGAAAAAATGAGTAAGTCGCTCGGTAACTCACTTCTTGTTGAAGTTATTTTAGAGCGAGTACGTGGGATTGAACTTCGATGGTACTTAGGCAGTGCGCACTACCGCTCGATGCTCGAGTACTCAGAAACAGCACTCGATGAATCGGCAGTAGCATTTCGCAGGATAGAAAGTTTCTTGAAGCGGGCTACGCAAATTACTGGCTCGCAACCAGAGGGAATAATTGGCACTGAGTTTGCAGCTGCGATGAATGATGACTTAGCAGTCCCAGCCGCACTCGCGACAATTTCAGAAAACCTACGTCGTGGAAACCAATCAATTACCGATGGTGATATTCCGATGGTTACCAAGAATGCCGGTGAAATTCGCGGCGCATTGCAGATATTGGGCTGCGATCCTTTTGATTCACACTTTGCCAGCGGCAGTACAACGGAGCTCACAGATGTGATGGATGGTGTAATTTCGTTGGCACTTCAAGAGCGTGCCTCTGCGCGCGACCGTAAGGATTTTTTAACCTCCGATGCCATCCGTGATGGGTTGCTTGCTTTAGGAATTACAATTGAGGACACCGCACAAGGGCCACGCTGGTCGATTATGGAAAAGAGTTAATAATGGCCGGTAATTCATCCCGCAAGGGCGCAATCCGTGGTTCAAAAAAAGGTCCAACCGGCGGAACCGGAGGAAAAAATAAAAAGCGTCTAACGGGGAAAGGTCCGACTCCTAAGGCAGAGGACCGTCCATATCACGCTGCGGCAAAGCGTAAGAAGGCCGTTGCTAAAAAGAGTTCAAGTAAAACTACAGCTCGTGGTTCAGGAACAGTTTCAACAGGCAGAAGTGATGGCAGGGAGATTAGACCAGCGCGGGCACCGCGGGGAGATCGACCACGAGGTGAAATCGTCGCAGGGCGCAACGCTGTTTTAGAGGCGCTTCGCGAGAGCGTCCCATCGACCGAACTATTGGTGGCACGTAGTATTGAAGTGGATGATCGCGTAGCTGAGTCATTGAAGTTGGCACTTCACTTAGGATTACCAATTCGTGAGGCCCATCGCGCAGAGGTTGAAGGCATATCACCGAATAGCCAAGGAATCATTCTCGCTATAAAGCCGTATCAGTACTCAAGCTTTGAAGAGATTATGCAACGAGCAAAGTATCCAGCGCTTGTGGTCGCACTCGATGGCGTAACAGATCCACGTAACTTAGGTGCAATTATTCGCAGTGCCGCTGCATTTGGCGCAGCAGGTGTGATTATGACTGAACGTCGCGCAGCCTCTATGACGGCATCGGCGTGGAAATCATCAGCTGGTGCAGCAGCGCGCTTACCGATTGCGCAGGTAACAAATCTTGCACGCACAATCGATGCCGCCAAGAAAGAAGGACTTTTCGTCGTCGGCCTGGATGGAGAGTCTGAAGAGTTAATTAGTTCGATGAAGATTGCAGGCGAAGCGATCATGATTGTTGTCGGTAGCGAAGGCAAAGGTCTAGCACGCTTAACACGCGAAAAATGCGATCTTGTGATTTCTATTCCGATTAGCGCAACTACTGAATCACTCAATGCAAGTGTCGCGACGGCAATTGCACTTTTCTTCGTAGATCAGGCTCGTCGAAAGGCATAAAAACCGTGGTTTATTCGCGCTTTATCGCGTTAGGTGACTCGTACACCGAGGGCATGTGTGATGAAAGAAAGTATGGTCACTATCGCGGTTGGGCAGATCGTGTCGCCGATGTCATGGCTAAATACCATCCAGATTTTACCTATGCCAATTTAGCAATTCGAGGAAAACTTGTGCGTCAGGTCGTGGATGAGCAGATAGAAGCGGCAATCTCGCAAGTCAGCGGTCCTGAGACGTTTTTGTCCTTTCACGCTGGAGCAAATGATGTGATTAGACCCGGTTACAAACCAGAGATCGTGCTTTCCTTGTACTCGGAAGCCGTAAGGCGCTTGGCGGCATCTGGTGCCACAGTAATGCTATTTACAGTTTTAGAAAAGACTGGAAACACTGGGCGTTCGGCAAAAATGTGGGAGAAACGCTTTAGTGAATTCAATCGGAATGTTCGAGCTGTGGGTTTTGAAGTTGGTGCGATAATCGCAGATGCCAATGAAGAAGCGGCATTTAGCGATCGGCGCTTTTTGGCATTTGACCGACTGCATTTAAATGCGATGGGTCACGACCGCGTCGCGCAAGCGGTTCTTGAGCTTTTAGAACTACCTTTTGATGCGAGATGGCGCGATCCCCTTCCACCTGCACGAAAAAAACCAAAGATTTTCCGTGCCATGATTACTTCATTGTGGTTTATTACTTTTGCATTGCCGTGGATGTGGAGGCGCGCACGGGGTAAATCATCTGGGGATGGCAGAAGTTGCAAATATCCAATTGCAATTCGTTGGCCACTTTCACACTTGGATTGATTACTATGGGATTAATTACTTTAAATTGTAGTGACAACCCATTCCCACGTATGAGGACCAGATTTGATTAAGTACTGTGGCAAAGTGTCGGGTCCACATGCAGCAGTACCAACTCCACGGTGAGCGGTGTCAATATGGACAACCGTGTTCCCACACGCCTTAATTTCAACATCGTGAGTGGCATCGGCTAAATCAATTGCACGGTTTGGCGTTACGGATACCTGCAGAGGTTTAGTTAATTGGATACGAAGACCTTTCCCGATAGCGTTTGTTAGCTCAAACCACCGAACTCCATGATGACCACCATTTTCCTGAGGGCGAACATAGGGGGTGTATTGCTCTGCTACCGTAGAAATATAGCGGTCTATACGGGCAATTTTCCTATCTGGGTAGGTTTCATGAGGCCCACTGCCAAACCAGGTTAAATCCGAAAGCTCCCCGCGCAGTTCAAAGTTAGTACCAACTCGGGCTACGTCAACCAATGATTTTGGAAGGGTGACGCTTTCCTTGACTCTGAAACCATTAGCAACAGGCGTGATTGTTTGAGCGTGCTTTAGCTCAATACCAGCACTTGTTAACCAGATATTAGTAATTATCATTCTCTTAGATGTTTGGGAGACGACGCAGTCACTACGTTCAAGATTGCGTAATCCCCACCGGTTCCATTTTGTCGCGATATGTCCGATTCGATCATTATCAGTAGGTGCGCGCCATAGTGATAGTACAGGTGCGAGCACACCGTAGGGAAGAATGATTTGACCATAATCGTCTACGACGTTGGTGAATAAATCCGACTGCGTCGAAGCTTTAACGCTCAAACTTCGCGATGGTAGTGACAATTGACTCCATCCAACTTCACTCATTGTTGGTGACCAGACGGTGCTCGCTATTTTTACAATACTGAAATTAATAAAGCGCTCTCCCGCACCATTTGCTTTACTTAGCAGAGGAGATTTCACGGTGAAGGCGACAGTTTTTCTCGGAGCAACCTTTGGCAAATTCACTTTTCCACTATCGGAAATAATTCCATCACGTGTAATCGCCCAGTGGAGCTCATATTCACTTAAGTCTTTAAAGAAATTCTTATTAAAAATCTTAAAATTACCAGTTGAAGCTTTAACTGAAGTAATTTTCGCAGGCGCAGCAATCGATTTAAATTCGTGCATGGCAGGTTTTGCTGTCCTATCAGGAAAGACCATTCCATCGCAGCAGAAGTTTCCATCATGCTTGGATTCACCGTAATCGCCGCCGTAGGCATTTCGCGTGCTGCCATCGGGCATGGTTTGAACTGGCCCATGATCCCAAAACTCCCAAATAAATCCACCCTGTAATCCATGAGTAGATTCAATGACATTCCAATACTCGGCAAGAGTTCCATTGGCATTTCCCATAGCATGGGAGTACTCGCACATAATCAGTGGTCGATCAGCCTTGCTGGAAGTTGCATACTCTTTGATGGCGCTAATTGCAGGATACATAGGTGCGATTACATCGGTGAGGGAGTGACTTCCCATCCAATTCCCACGGATTCCACCCTCATAATGAAGCGGTCTTGAGGGGTCAAAATTTCGAGCATAAGCGGCGGCCGCTTCATGATTAGCTCCAGCACCGGATTCGTTACCAAGGGACCACATCACCGCGGCGGGGTGGTGAATATCGCGCTGAATCATTCTTCCAACACGGTCGACGAAGGCTGTTAAATACTTCGGGTCATCACAGATTGAAGCGATAAATGCATGGGATTCGATGTTTGCCTCACCAATAACATAAAAACCAAGCTCATCGCATAGATCTAGAAATGCGGCATCATTCGGATAATGCGACGTACGCACCGCATTGAAATTCCATCGCTTGAGTTCGAGCAAATCTTCGCGCATGTCGTCTCGAGTCAACACACGTCCAGTAAATCGATTGAAATCATGTCGATTAATACCGTAAAACATTACAGGTTGACCATTTAGCAAAAGCTCTTGGCCTCTAATTTCAACCGATCGAAAGCCAATTTTCTGTTGGGAAATCTCTACAACATTTCCAGCGGGATCGATTAACTCAATATGTAGAGTGTAAAGATTAGGAATCTCAGCCGACCAAGGCTGTATTTTTGGAATTTTAGTATTAAATTCAATCTTTCCGACGGGCCATGGTTCATTCTCTGCAATTGCTCTTCTGGCATCTTCGGGCATATTTCCATGCCAGAACTTGCCGTGGAAGTACTCATCACTTCTGAGCTTGAGCGCTTCATCGCGCTCTGTCCAAAGTGGTGCCGAAAAATGCTTGATGGTAGCCTCTAATTTAGCGGACTTTACCTTCGAAAGCTCCTCAATCGAAGTTCGCAATGTATATCCGTCACTTGAAAGATTATCAATTGAAGCTATGTAGGCGCGGATATTTAGCGTTCCCGTTGTGCAATCCTTTTCAAGTCCTGCAGTTGTGTAAAAACGTTCAATAAAAACCTTATTAGTTGCAAAGAGTTTTACGGAACGAGTAATTCCTCCATGCCACCATTGATCTTGGTCTTCAATAAATGTGGCATCGGACCACTTTGTGACATCGATTCGCAGTACGTTTTTGCCACGCTGAATTAACTTTGTTACATCGAACTCAGCGGCTAGTCGCGAGTCCTTTGTTAGCCCAACTTCAATGCCATTGACAGATACAAGAGCTACCGATTCGTATCCTCCAAGATGCAAAACTATGCGCTTGTCCTTCCAACTCTCTGGTACCTCAAAATCGCGCTCATACACACCATGGGGATTTTCTTCAGGAACGAATGGTGGCGTCTCATCAAATGGCATCTGTACATTTGTATAAATCGGTTTGTCAAAAAATATTTCGCTCTCTGGTTGCATTGTCCATAATCCAGGAACTGGAATAGTCGTCCACTTTTTACCGATTCGATCTCGTGGAGAGCGAAGTAGTTGGAAACGCCACGTACCATCGAGTGAAATCTTTTCGATGTGTTCAATATTGAGCATAGGCAATCGATTTATCGAAGTAGTCTCGGGGCTCATCCAGTAATTCGTGATCATGGGCTTAAGTCTGCCATTTGCCGCTCACAAGTGCGATGGTTACTCTCATTTGCCAGCAATCCGCCCATGAGAGCGTTTTGGTTTATCCAAAAGCAAGGGATAGGTGAGTATCTGCGGCAGCTACCTCTTCTGGCGGCTAGATCAACTCCCACGATTTCAAGTTTTTGCGACTCACTGCCATAATTGCCGCTGGTCGCAAGATCGATACGTGTTCGCACGTAGGCCTCTCTAGCTCAGTGGTAGAGCAGCGCACTTGTAATGCGCAGGTCGTCAGTTCAATCCTGACGGGGGGCTCCCAGTTTTAGTTGAAGGAGGTTTCAATGGATTTCTTTCCGCATGATGAGTTCGCCGATGCCTTGAGAGCCAATAGTGAGTACACCAAGAATTTTCATGACGCCGAGCTAACTGGTGTAGCCCAAAAAGGGTTGGCCATCCTTACATGTATGGACTCGCGCATTACTCCATTAGCAGTTGTTGGAATGCACACTGGAGACGCAAAAATTCTTCGCAATGCAGGGGCTCGGGCGACCGAGGATGTTTTGCGTACCTTAGTTTTAGCTACATATTTACTCGGAGTTAAACGTATATTAATTATGCCCCACACCAACTGTCGTATGGCAATGGGCGAAGAGGCAGATATTCATGCTCTGATTCAAAAAGAGTATGGAGTTGATACCAGAAGTCTTGAATTTAGAACTGTTTCGAATCAGGTAGAGGCGTTAAAAATCGATGTTAATCGAGTTCGCTCTTACCCATTTCTCAATAAAGGTGTTGTAGTTGGTGGTGCAATTTACGATGTGTCGACTGGGAAAATTACTCCGGTTGATTGCTAATTCTTCGTATTGGCATCTGAGTCTCGGGGTACGTTAGATCCTCTAAAAACTGCACTATTACGGCGTTCATAAGATCGGGTTTTTCTTTCACAACAGTATGTGATGTGCCTGGAATAATTGCTAACTGTCCAAGCGGTAGAGCCTCGTATAGAGCAACAGTATGAGCGTGGTTAATGACATCATCATCACCAACCAAGACAAGCACGGGGCACTCAATTGTTGTAATTTCATCGAGTGTGATGTTTGGTTCGCACTTCCAAATTTCATGCATTCGGAGCGTTTTTTCAAGCAAGGTGTGTGGAGCATCGGGTGAAATCAAGTTGTACTCGGCTTGATCTTCTTGCGAAATTTCAGGAATATCAAAGGCTTGCATTACACCAGAGGGGTGGAAATTTGCGCCGATGGCAACTATGGATTTAACGAGATCTGGGCGCGCTATTGCAACCATTAAGGCGATATTGGCTCCGTCACTCCAGCCAATTAAATGTGCGGGCTCATTCACGACATCTTCAAGATAGTTAATCGCTTCGCGCATCTGAAATTCAAAATGCAGGCTTCCAAGTTGATCTCCGCTGAAACCATGGGCCGTTCGGTCATAAGCAAAGATATGAAAATGATTTTCCAGTGGCGGAACCATGATGTAGTCCCAACTAGAGGTTTTACTTAAGCCACCATGGAGTAAAAGAACGGCCTCACCATCGTTATCCCACTCATAAGTATAAATTTGATGCCCGCGAAGGTTAAAGTAATTAGGCATTACATTGAATCCATAATATGTCGGTTACCTCGGTCAAAAGTTAAGTAGTTCCATGTCCAATCAGCGACAGTTCCAATCTTATTCCGCCCACCTAAGAGATAGAACAAGTGTAAAAATAACCAGGCATACCAAGCTGGAATGCCAGCAAATTTAATACCCTTCACTTCAACAATAGCTTTGTGGCGGCCAATCGTTGCCATTGAACCTTTATCGCGATATGTGAAAGGCAATAAGGGTTTAGCTTCTACTTCTCGCTGTATCTGATGGGCAATGAATTTTCCTTGCTGCAATGCAACAGGGGCGACCATCGGTAAAAGGCGCTCATCTTTGCCTTTTATTCCAGCAATATCACCAATTGCCCACATGTGAGGATAATTTTTGACTTGAAGAGAAGGTTTAACATCAATGCGTGAATTTACTAGCGGGAGGTTTAATAGCGCTCCAGTTGGTTCACCCTGTACTCCAGCGGCCCAAATTATGACCTGTGCTGGAATTGAAACACCATCTTTAATCTCGATATCTTTCGATTTAATGCGTGCGACTGAGGTATGAAGATGAACTTTCACGCCAAGTTTTTCGAGATCACGCTTGGTGCGCGCTGAGAGGCTCTCTGAGAAGCTAGGCAACAATCGCGGACCAGCTTCTATTAAATGGATTTCAATGTGGGCCGCGGCATGTGCCTGGTCATTTTTTAGCGGTCCTCGCACAAGTTCGGCAAACGCTCCAGCCGTTTCAACTCCTGTAGGTCCACCACCAACTACGGCAATTGAAAAAATAGTTTCATCCTCGAATCGACAGAGATCCTCGAATCGGCGCATTACTTCGGCGCGTATTGTGATTGCCTCATGCACGCTTTTCATTCCAAGGGCATGCTCGTAGACCCCAGGGACGCCAAAGTCGGCAGTTACTGATCCGAGTGCGACTACACAATGATCGAATTCAAGAGTTTCGCTGCTATCTAACTTTATAGTTTTGTTTTTATGGTCAATTGAGATCGGAGATCCCATTCGAAAGGCAACTCCCGTCTTACGAAGTGCCCCACGGACTGGGTGAACTACATGATCGGCGGCAAGTCCAGCAGTTGAGACTTGATACAAAAGTGGGAGAAAAGTTTGGAAGTTGTGTCGGTCAACGAGAGTGACAGTTGCAAATTTGGCCATGGCTTTTGCAGCAGTTAAGCCACCAAAGCCTGCACCTAGAATAACCACTCGTGGTTTTTCAAGTTTCTTTTGCATGCACCTGAGTCTAGGCTTTCAAGCATGAGTGCTCCAGCCCAAATCCGCAAATACCTAATTACCGGCGCATCTGGCTACGTAGGAGGGAGATTAGTTCGGACATTAGTGGATGAAGAGTGTGATGTTCGGATCTTTGTGCGAGATCGCAACAAAATTAAGGGCCAACCATGGGCATCGGTCGTTGAAATAAGGGAAGGAAGCGCAGACAACCGCGCTGATTTGGATGCTGCACTGACTGGAGTTCATACTGCTTACTATTTAATACACTCCATTAATCTCGGTCCCGATTTTGATGAAATTGAAGCAGAAATGGCCCGCAATTTTTCACAGGCTTGCGAAGCAGCTGGAGTAGCCCAGATAGTTTACTTAGGCGGTATTGCTAACGATGTAAAAATTAGTAAGCATTTAGCCTCACGTGCTCGGACGGGTGCGGAGCTTGCGAGCACATCAGTTCCAGTCATGGAATTGCGAGCAGGAATAATTATTGGTTCAGGATCAGCTAGTTTTGAAATGTTGAGACACTTAACTCACCGTCTGCCGATTATGACAACACCTAAATGGGTAATGAATCGAACCCACCCGATTGCAATTCGAGACGTTTTGTATTATTTAAAATCAGCTGCGACTTTAAAGGAGCCAGTCGGAAAAGTATTTGATATCGGCGGTCCCGAAGTACTCACATATGCCGACATGATGCAAAAGTTTGCCAAACTTTCAGGTTTAAAAAAACGTTGGATAATAAAAGTTCCAGTTCTTACTCCAGGTCTCTCAAGTTTATGGATCGGGCTTGTTACCCCCGTGCCAACTGCTTTGGCTAGACCACTTGTCGGCTCACTCATAAGTGAAGTTGTCGCCGATCCAGCAAAAAGTATTAATGATGTAATTCCACCTCCACCAGAGGGTTTGTCCGACGTTGCTACAGCAATTACTTTGGCACTTTCGAAGATTACAGACCATGGAGTTGAAACTCGATGGTCTGATGCAACGACACCGACTGCTCCGTGGCAGAAAGCTCAAGGAGATCCTGAATGGGCGGGTGAGGCGGTCCTATGTGATCGCCGAGAGGCTACAACGGATATTGCACTTGAAAAAATTTGGTGCCAAATTGAGGGCATCGGTGGTGATCACGGTTGGTTTGGCTCTGATTTTCTTTGGTGGGGACGCGGTCTATCAGATCGTTTTGTCGGTGGGGTTGGGTTGCGTCGTGGCCGTCGTGATCCTGATTTTTTACGTGTGGGTGAGAGTTTAGATTTTTGGCGAGTTGAGGAGCTCGAGCCAGGACACCGCTTAAAACTCTATGCCGAGATGGTTTTGCCGGGTAAAGCCTGGCTGGAGTTTACGGTGACCTCGGAAAATGGGAGAACTCATGTCGTTCAAGAGGCAACTTTTAATCCCCGTGGCCTCGGGGGACAGTTATATTGGTATGCAGTCTCACCATTTCACTTCTTTGTCTTTCCGACAATGCTTCGAAATATTATAAAAAAGGCGGCAAAGGATGCATGAGTTCACAGCCGAAGTAGAAGCCCTCGCCCAAGAAGTCTTGGCGTATAGTCTTGATCGTTTGAAAAATGATCCCCCTCTTGACGGTCCACGTACAGCAGAGGATTTATTTTCTGAGGTTGGAAATACGATTACTGCGCGAGGACTTGGCGGACACAATGCTCTCGAAGTCTTCACGAGCGTTTTGGCAAAGGCCTGCATATCTACCGATCACCCGCGTAACTTGGCATTTATACCATCTGCACCGAGTGAATATGCAAACCTTTTTGATTTAGTCGTAGGTGCTAGTGCACTCTATGGAGGTTCGTGGCAAGAAGGCGCAGGCGCAGTGTTTGCTGAAAACCAAGCTTTGCGTTGGTTATCGGATTTAGCCGGTCTTCCGCAATCGGCCGGTGGAGTTTTTGTGCAGGGTGGAACAGTTGGAAATCTCTCCGCACTTGTAGTAGCTCGCGCAGAAGCACGCAAGAAATATCCCGATGCAACACGCTGGGTTATTGCATGTAGTGAAGAGGCACATTCATCGATTGTTACTGCGGCAAATGTAATGGATGTTGATGTATTGAAAGTGAATGTAGCCGCAAATGGAAAATTAATGGGCGATGCAGTGGCCAATGCAATTGATACGTTGCATGCAACAACAACTAAGCGTGTCTTTGCAGTCGTCGCAACAGCGGGTACGACTAATTTGGGAATTATCGATGATTTAAAGGGAATTAGCGGATACGCACATGAACGCGATATTTGGTTTCATGTCGATGGTGCATATGGATTAGCGGCGCTATGTGCACCTACTGTTCGCGGCCATTTTAATGGAATCGAAGCAGCTGATTCTTTTATTGTTGATCCACACAAATGGCTATTTGCTCCATATGATGCCTGTGCACTTATTTATCGCGAACCCGAACTGGCACGGCAAGTGCATTCACAGCACGCATCATATTTAGATGCATTAAAAGATGGCGCATGGTCGCCTTCTGATTATGCAATTCAACTAACGCGTCGCACTCGTGGTCTACCTTTTTGGTTTTCATTAGCTGCACATGGCACCGATGCATATACCGATGCCATGGAACACACACTCACTGTGGCACATGCCGCGGCTGATTTAGTGCGAGCACATCCCAACCTCGAACTTGTTTGTGAACCTGAACTCTCTATTGTTGCCTTCAAACGAAGAGGTTGGGCTGCTAAAGAGTACGAAAACTGGTCCAATACATTACTCGCCAATCAAGTTGGATTTATTCCACCATCATCACATCATGGCCAACCAATTCTGCGATTTGCAATTGTTAATCCGTGGACAAAAATCAGCGATATAGAGATTATTCTTAACCGGCTCTAAATCCCACACTTTTACGCTTGTCTCGATACGATTAACATCATGTCTGCACAGGAAGAACCATCCGTAACAAGCGGACACCTTGGCTTAAGCGATTTGGAGTCTCGAATACTCGATTTCGAGGGTAGTTGGTGGAGATACGCAGGGGCAAAGGAGTCGGCAATAAAGGAGCTCTTCGATGTTAGCGCCGCTCGCTACTACCAGCTTCTCAATGATCTGATCGATCGAGATGACGCCCTTTTGGCCGCACCGATGCTGGTAAAACGCCTTCGCCGCCTGCGCGAGGCCCGCATGTCCACCCGCATCACCCGCTAAAAACCCCCTCGTTTTGCGCACTGGAAATAACTCCTCTAGATTTGGCGTTAGCACTCTCGGGGTGCGAGTGATAAAGCCCCCGACCGACACAGGAAAGCCAACATAGGAAAGTGAGCACAACTCATGGCAAAGCAGATTGCCTTTAACGAAGAAGCACGCCGTGGTCTAGAGCGTGGAATGAATATCTTGGCCGATGCGGTCAAAGTAACCCTCGGACCCCGCGGACGTAACGTAGTTCTAGAAAAGAAGTGGGGCGCCCCAACTATTACTAACGATGGCGTTTCAATTGCAAAAGAGATTGATTTAGAAGATCCATGGGAAAAGATCGGCGCAGAGCTTGTTAAGGAAGTTGCGAAGAAGACTGATGATGTTGCTGGCGATGGAACAACCACAGCAACGGTATTAGCACAAGCCCTTGTACGTGAAGGTCTTCGCAACGTTGCCGCCGGATCAAATCCAATGGCACTTAAGCGCGGAATCGAAAAGGCAGTCGATGCAATCGTTGCAGAGCTACTGTCGATGGCAAAGAGCGTAGATTCAAAAGAGCAGATTGCTGCAACTGCATCAATTTCTGCAGCTGATGCGACCATCGGTGAAATAATCGCTGAGGCGATGGACAAAGTTGGTAAAGAAGGCGTCATCACTGTTGAAGAGTCAAATACTTTCGGTTTAGAGTTAGAGCTCACTGAGGGTATGCGCTTTGATAAGGGTTACATCTCTCCATACTTTGTAACCGACCAAGATCGTATGGAAGTTGTTTTGGAAGATGCATACGTATTGATTGCTAACTCTAAGATTACTAATATCAAGGATCTCGTACCTGTTCTTGAAAAAGTTATGCAATCAGGTAAGCCACTTGCAATTATCGCCGAAGATGTAGAAGGCGAAGCACTTGCAACGTTAGTTGTAAATAAGATTCGCGGAACTTTCCGCTCAGCGGCCGTTAAAGCCCCAGGCTTTGGAGATCGTCGCAAGGCGATGTTGCAAGATATTGCAATCCTGACCGGTGCGACAGTTATCTCTGAAGAGGTTGGACTAAAACTTGATCAAGCTGGTCTTGAACTATTAGGTCGAGCTCGCAAGGTTGTCATCAGCAAGGATGAGACAACAATCGTTGAGGGTGCAGGAGATGAGGCGCTTATTAAGGGCCGCGTCGCGCAGATTCGCTCAGAGATTGAAAAGAGTGATTCAGATTATGACCGTGAGAAGTTGCAGGAGCGCCTTGCAAAGCTCGCCGGTGGCGTTGCTGTTATCAAGGCCGGAGCTGCAACTGAGGTCGAACTCAAGGAACGCAAGCACCGCATTGAAGATGCAGTACGAAATGCAAAAGCTGCAATTGAAGAGGGAATTGTCGCCGGAGGTGGTGTAGCACTTCTACAGGCAAGTACTATCGCATTTAAGACATTGTCACTCGTGGGCGATGAAGCAACGGGTGCCAAGATTGTTGAATTTGCAATCGAAGCTCCACTCAAACAGATCGCAATTAATGCAGGTCTTGAAGGCGGAGTTGTAGTTGAAAAAGTCCGTCACTTACCTTCGGGTCAGGGATTAAATGCGGCAACCGGCGAATATGTGGACATGATTAGTGCTGGCATCATTGATCCAGCTAAGGTCACTCGCTCTGCACTTCAAAATGCTGCATCGATTGCAGCGCTCTTCATTACAACTGAAGCAGTGATTGCAGATAAGCCAGAAAAGAATCCAGCACCAATGCCACAAGGTGGCGGAGACATGGACTTCTAAGAGGCCTTTTACCTAATTAGGCTAAACGCCGCTCTGGATTAACATCAGGGCGGCGTTCTGCTTTATCCTTAGCTCATGGCAAAGAAGTCACTCCTCAAGAGAGCATTTAAAGAAAAGCCATCAACTGGCAAAACTCCATTTGATGCAACCGACCTTGCCCGCAATGCAATAATCGATGAGCTCCATGGCGCATCCGAGATCGGAAGTTTTGTATCGGTTGAGTTTGATGATGAGGATCGACTAGCAACATATTTATTTGAAGCCAAACTTGCAGGATATAAAGGCTGGCGCTGGTGCGTTACCGTCGCAAAAGTTGATTCAGATTCGCAGCCAACAATCTGTGATGTAGTTGTTCTTCCAGGCCCTAACGCGCTAGTTGCGCCGGACTGGATTCCATATCGCGATCGAATTCAACCAGGCGATGTTGGAGTTGGTGACATTGTTCCTAGCTCACTCGATGACACACGTTTAGTATCAGGTTCAGAGGCACTTCTCGCCGACGAGGATTTAGATACAACAATGGCTATTGAACTTGGATTTGGTCGTGCACGCGTTATGTCTATCGAAGGTCGCGATCAAGCCGCCAAACGTTGGTATGACGGAGATCGTGGACCTAAAACGCCCATGGCTGAATCTGCCCCTAAGCCATGTCACTCATGCGGATTTTTTATTCAAATCGCTGGTTCGCTACGCTCAACTTTTGGTGTCTGTGCCAATGCTATTTCACCGGAAGATGCTCGCGTAGTTTCGGTAGATCACGGTTGCGGAGCGCATTCGGAAGCGACCTTCACTGCTCCTCTGTTAAACTAATCACCTGCCCGCAGCCCGCGGCTACGCACGTACGCTTAAACCTTAAGGAGTCACCCCATGCCTACAGGCCGCGTTAAATGGTTTTCATTAGAAAAAGGTTTTGGCTTTATTGCAAACGATGAGGGCGAAGATGTTTATTTAGCTGCCTCCTCGCTCCCCGCTGGTATTTCAACCGTTAAACCCGGAACTAAACTTGAATTTAGTGTTGCCGATAGTCGTAAAGGACCACAAGCGATGTCAGTTCATATCGTTGAAGCACCACCATCATTGGCCGAAAACTCACGCGTTAATCCAGATGATTTAGCTGCGATGATTGAAGATACAATTAAGATTCTAGATCGAGTTGGAAATGGTCTTCGTCATGGTCGCCATCCAGCTGGTCCAGAGGCTGAACGTTTAGGTCGGGTTCTGCGCGGAATTGCTTCTGCTTTGGAGGCTTAAATACCACTACGTCGTGCACGTCGAATCGAATATCGAATTCCAGTTACCCCTAATCCGGCACCAAAAACGCATGTCCAAATCACTTTCGCATCGGCGTTCATCGCAACTGCAACAACACCGGCGGCTATCCAACAGATAGTTCCGATTGCTACTAAGGTTACAACTGATCGGATATTTGATTCCATGAGGCAAGGATAATGCGAAACTCAATAAAAGAAGATGGAAATTGGCGTTCATTTCGCCACCGCAACTTTCGCATCCTTTTCCCGGCAAATACTGTTTCTAATATCGGCAGTTGGGCCCAGCGTATCGCCCAGGACTGGTTAGTCTTAGAGCTCACCAACAACAATGGCACATATTTAGGTCTAGTGACGGCAGTTCAATTTGCACCCGTCTTACTGTTTTCACTTCATGGTGGAGTATGGGCCGATCGTTTAGATAAGCGCAAAGTATTAATCACAACCAATCTCTTTGGCGGCGCAGCATCTATCGCACTTGGCCTTCTAGTCATTACTGAGGTGGTTCAACTCTGGCATGTATTTGCATTAGCTGGGGTACTTGGAATCTCAACAGCTATTGATGGACCCGTACGTCAAGCCTTTACCAGTGAAATCGTTGGCCATGATGACCTACCGAATGCAGTGAGCCTGAACTCGGCAAATTTCAACGCCGGCCGTCTTATAGGACCGGCCGTTTCAGGATTATTAATTGCCGCTTTTGGTACTGGTCCATCATTTTTAGTGAATGGCGCATCATACTTTTTTGTAATCACTGCGCTTTTAAAGCTCGAGATTAAGGGTTTTTTCCACCAAGATGAAGCTAAATCCCTCGGCAATATCCGTGAGGGTATTGCTTATTCGAGAGCCCGCCCGGATATCTATGTTGTAATGATTATGGTTTTTTTCCTTGCAACCTTTGGTCTTAATATGCAGATTTTTAACGCTCTGATGGCAACAAAAGAGTTTGGCTTAGGGCCTGCCGACTTTGGCCTGATGGGTACTTTTATAGCCATAGGTTCATTAACGGGGGCCATTGGCTCCGCCAGATTAGAGCGCTTTCGAACAACCCGTTTTGTCATTGTTGGCGGAATGCTATTTTCAATCTCTATTATGGTTTTAGCTTTTATTCCAAACTACACAATGTACATTCTCTGGTTACCAGTGTGTGGTTTCTCTGCGCTAACAACTTTAGTTTCAGCTAATTCGATTGTGCAAACAAGTACTGATCAAGCCATCCGAGGTCGCGTTATGGGTCTTTATCTTTTGATTTTTATGGGCGGTACACCTTTTGGCTCGCCACTCATTGGGTTAGCTACAGATTACATAGGTATTAGGGCAACGATTGCATTATGTGGCGGAGTTTCACTGTGCGCTTCACTATTTGTTTGGATTAAGTACCGCGACAAAGTTGGAGTTCCGGAAGACATAAGTGTTGCTGCAGTATTAAAGACCGCTAATGGCAACCAAAACAATTAAGCCAATGAGTACCACAAGGGTAACTACTCTGCGTGTTTTGTAGTTCATGAACTCATTTCCTTACTTGGTGCGATGGGACTAACTTTACAATCAAAAAAGCGATAACAATTAATAATGGAACCATAATGTAGGCACGTGAAATTCCAAAACTATCTCCGAGGACCCCAAGTAAGAATGGTGCAACAGCAATTGCAATTCCAGCGGCAAGGGAAGTTCGACCAATTGCAAGATCTGGGCGACCATCGCTGAATCCAATAAGTCGAATTGAAGCCAGTGCAAATTGGATGGAAATTCCGAGGCCGATAGCGAAGAGAGAAATGAGACTGATAACCATCGAATGAGATAACCAAAATACTGCAAAACCAAAGAACTGCACTGCAATCACTATGAGTAGTTGGGTATCGAGTGCTAAGCGTTTTAAGAGTAAACCGCCATACCAGCGTCCAACCCCCATTCCGGTGCCGAGGGCAACAATGGCAACGGTCGAAATAGCTGCACTCGAACCAACGCGCTCTTTTAGCAGCGCTGCTGCCCAGAAAGAGATTGCAAACTCACTAGAAATGCAGGCAACAAAGCCAATCCAGGAGATCCAGAAAGTGCGCGAGAGTTTTCCACTTTGTGGACCAGACTCATCAGGAACATGCTCATCAGCTGATTTATCACGGCCAACAACAAAAAGTGCGATTGTGATTGGAATTGCAAGAAGTAGGCCAATGCGCCATAAATCTGGAAATTTGATTGCAATTGAGCCAATAAGCGCAGTTCCGGTGACAAAGCCGATCGAGGCAATTCCATTTGCTTGCGGGATTGCAACTTCAGCTGCTTTACCAAAGTGGTGCGACATTGATGTAAGCATTGTGTTAATCACTATTGATGTTCCAAAACCCGTTATTAACGTGGCCGGCAGAGTCAGAAAGACTGGAGGTGATAAAACAAATATTGTTAAACCGACACTAAAGATTGCAAGCCCGATCCATCCAGCACGAATGCGTCCAAAACGATGTGCGATATGTGGATTTGCATAACCGGCAACGATGGATGCGACTCCCATTGCTGTGCCATGCAAGCCGGCAACTGTGAGCGATGTACCTTGGTCTGCACGTAAAAGAGATTGTGCTGGTCCAAATCCACCGAGATAAAAATTAACAATTGCAGTTTGGGTAGCAATTACCCAGAAGAAACGATCGCGGTGAAAGGTTTTTGGCATCCTAGAGCGCAGCTACGACATAGTCGATGCATTGAGTGAGTGCATCGACATCTGCTGGATCAACGGCAGGGAACATTCCAACGCGCAGTTGATTTTTGCCTAACTTTCGATATGGCTCTGTATCAACAACTCCATTTGCGCGTAAAGTTGCCGCAATTGTGGTGGCATCGATTGAATCATCGAAATTAATCGTGCCGACGACTTTAGATCGCATCGCAGGGTCTATTACAAAAGGTGTTGTATAGCTAGTTTTTTCAGCCCATGAGTACAAAATCTCTGCGGACTGCGCACTTCGACCTGCGGCAAATGCAAGTCCACCACCGCCGTTCATCCACTCAATTTGTTCTGCAAGCAACATTAGTGTCGTAACTGCTGGGGTGTTGTAGGTCTGATCAAGTCGTGAGTTTTCAATCGCAATGCTCAGATCAAAGAAAGCAGGAATCCATCGGCCGCTTGCCTTTATTTCCTCTACACGTTTAATGGCATCAGGGCTCATAATCGCAATCCAAAGAGCTCCATCGGATGCAAAGGATTTCTGGGGTGCAAAGTAATATGTATCGAACTCTTGTGGATCCACTAGTAGACCACCAGCTGCACTTGTTGCATCTACAACTACGAGAGCGCCTTCAGTACCCGCGGGGCGAAGAATCGGCATTGAAACGCCGGTACTGGTTTCATTATGTGTCATTGCATATACATCGATTCCTGCCTCAGCAACGCAGAGTGGGTGGGTTCCAGGCTCAGATTTAATAACTGTCGGCTCACCTATAAATGGAGCCTCCTTAGCCGCACTTGCAAATTTAGAGGAGAACTCTCCAAAGACTAAGTGCTGAGAACGCGCCTGAATTAATCCAAAGGTTGCAATATCCCAAAATGCCGTTGATCCACCATTACCAAGAATTACCTCATACCCATCGGGCAGATTAAAGAGTCTGTGAAGACCCTCGCGTATACGTTTGACTACATTCTTTACCGGTTTTTGCCGATGTGAAGTTCCAAGAATTAAATTCCCGCTAGATAGCAACGCATTAACTGCCTGTGCGCGGATTTTTGATGGACCACATCCAAAACGTCCATCAATTGGTTTGATATGTGAGGGAATTATTATCTCTGCGCTCATTAGATAAGTTTATGGGTAGTAGCGGTTTAACTCCCAATCAAGACCGTTTTTGGCCCGCTCATAACGTAATCGATCATGCATTCTTGAATGTCGGCCTTGCCAGAATTCAATTGCCAGTGGTGTAACCCGATAACCACCCCAATGTGGAGGACAAGGGACAGAGGTTCCCTCTGGCCATTTTTCAGAGGCACCTTGAAATCTTAAATCCAACTCTTCGCGCGAGGTCAAAGGTGCAGATTGATGACTTGCCCAAGCACCAATCTGTGAGGACCAAGGGCGCGTGGCAAAATAACTCACTGACTCATCGGCACTGACTTTTTCCGCCAGACCAGTTATTGAAATTTGACGCTCCATTGCATACCAAGGAAACAAGAGACTTACTTGCGGATTCGCATCTATTGCATGTGCCTTTCGAGATGAGTAATTAGTAAAGAATGTGAATCCACCCAAAGAGATATCTTTAAGCAGCACGGTGCGCGTTGTAATCGATAGGTCAGAATCTAATGTTGAAAGCACCATCGCATTAGCCTCGACAATATGGGGATTGTCTCTGGCTTGCCGTAGCCAATCGGCAAAGGCCACAAACGGGTCATTATCTAACTCGCCAATTCCAGATTGGCCATAAGAAAGGCGCATCGCCCTGATTTCTTCCCGACTAATATTCTTATTGCTCATAGATGTATCGAACCTCACTTTGGCTATGAGTGCATCCTCTTGGCTTTGTGGTCGCTAGCACCCCTTATCTAGGTGCAGAATTAGGCAATTGCACCCTGCAAAAAGGAGCCCAACGTGTCTGAAGATTTTAAACCTGGTCTTGAAGGTGTCATCGCTTTTGAATCCGAGATCGCCGAACCTGATAAAGAAGGCAGTGCCCTTCGTTACCGCGGTGTCGATATCGATGAGTTAGTAGGGCGAGTCTCTTTTGGAAATGTATGGGGTCTACTTGTAGATGATGAGTTCAACCCTGGTCTTCCTAATGCAGAAAAGTTTCCACTTCCAGTTCACTCAGGAGATGTTCGAGTAGATGTGCAAGCTGCAATTTCGATGTTGGCTCCGGCTTGGGGATTCAAACCACTCTTAGATATTGATGACGCAGAAGCACGTAGTAACCTTGCACGAGCATCAGTGATGGTTCTTTCCTACTTGTCACAAGCTGCACGCGGAGTAACTGCGCCTCCAGTACCAGAATCTGAAATCGATAAGGCACACACAGTTGTTGAACGCATGATGATTCGCTGGCGCGGAGAGCCAGATCCACTTCATGTTCGTGCAATCGATGCCTACTTTGTATCTGCTGCAGAACATGGAATGAATGCATCAACATTTACTGCACGTGTCATTGCATCAACTGGTGCCGATGTAGCCGCTGCACTATCAGGTGCAATCGGTGCGATGTCCGGTCCGCTACATGGTGGGGCGCCATCTCGTGTATTGCACATGATTGATGAAGTTGAAAAAACTGGTGATGCAACTGCATATGTAAAAGGTTTGCTGGATAGAAAAGAACGTTTAATGGGATTTGGTCACCGCGTATATCGTGCTGAAGATCCACGCGCTCGCACATTGCGCCGCACTGCAAAGGAACTTAATGCACCACGGTATGAAGTTGCTGAAGCTCTAGAACAAGCTGCATTAAAAGAACTGCGCGAGCGCCAACCTGATCGCGTTTTAGAAACAAACGTTGAGTTCTGGGCAGCGATTATTTTAGATTTTGCGCAAGTACCATCGCACTTATTCACATCGATGTTTACAGCAGCTCGTACTGCCGGTTGGTCTGCGCACATTCTTGAAGAAAAGCGCACAGGTCGCTTGATCCGTCCATCAGCTAGGTACATTGGAAAGGCGCCACGCCCAGTCGAGTCGGTCTCAGGGTGGGATTCAACGGTAGAACAGCTCCATAAGTAAGGACTGCAAGCGAGTTATGTAACCGCGAGGCTTTATAACAATTTAGTAAATCCGGCTACAAACAGGGTAAAAACCCGCTTATTGGTTTGCTTACCTACCTATTCACGTGTGGAATGAACCTACTAACGCATACCCTCGTATGCGTATTTTCCATCCATGGAGGATATACATGAATACAAAGCGTTTTGGCTTTGCTGGCGTAATAGCAGCAGCCGCGCTCGTAGTTTCAACACTTGTCGTACCATCAGCAAGTGCTGCCACCGAAATCATTGTGTGGGCAGATGAAACCCGCGGGCCAAATCTAACTAAGGTAATTGCAGCAAAAGGTGACTGGGTTCCTGGTTACACAATTAAGGTTGTGACCTTCTCAAGTTTCGATGCGCTAAAAGAGGCATTTGACAAAGCAACCGATGCCTCTGGTCCAGATGTAGTCGTTGCGGCTAATGACTGGGTTCCATCTGGTGCTAAGAGTGGAAAGCTAGCACCGTTAGTACTAACTGCAGCTGTTAAAGCTCGCTTCAATCCAACTCAGTTCCTTGATTTAACATATAAGGGCAAGTTGTATGGCGTACCAGTGGACATCAACAACGTTGCAATGATCTACAACACGAAATTAGTTTCATCGGCGCCAACAACTTTTGGTGAAATGGTTAATTTCTATAAGGCCAATAAGGCATCTAAGAATCTAAAGGCTGGACTATGTATCGCAGGTGGCGGAATGTCATGGGGAGCTCACTCAGTCTTCTCAGCATTAGGCGCAGATGCATACCAATTCAACTCTCGTAACAAAATCGTCTACGGCCGTACCTTTAGCGCAGTTACTTTTGGAAAGAATGTTCGCACCTACCTGATGGATGGCAAGAAGAGCAATGGCTTCTTCCCAGCAACAGATACAGGTTGCAAGGATAACTTCCTAGCAGGAACCGTTCCTTTCGCAGTTATTGGTAACTGGGAGTGGAAAGATTACGTTGCTAAGGGATTCACAATGAATCTCATGCCAGTACCAGGAGTCGCTTCAGGAACATATGGCAAAATGTTTGGCAGCGTTAGTGGTGCACTTCTAACAACATTTGCTGAGAAGCATGGAGTAGAAGCTGGCGCCAAATCACTACTTACTAATTTCTTTGGATCAACTGATGGACAGGTTCGATACCAAACTCTCGAACTGCGTCCACCAGCTGAAAAAGGTGCACAAGCAGATTCATCTGTATCTGCTGGACAGCGTGGCTTCGGCTCAGCTGCAAGCCTTGCGGGTATTCCACAAATCGGCGCATTCCTCAATAGCAATAAGGGTGGCGCAAACTACTGGGATTCAGCGCCAGCATATTGGACTGCAGTCCTCATTGACGGAAAAGATGCCGTTAAAGAGGCTTCAAAGCTTGCATCAATCTGGCGTGTAAACGTTGCGAGTGGTAAGGGCGACCTCTAATTAGTTTGAGTGAATCAAATTAATAACTGAAGTTAAGTAATGCGGGCGAAACTTTCGCCCGCATTACTCTTTTCAAGAGCATTAAAAATGCATAGTATGAAGAATTAAACTTGAGTGAGGAAGACCACGAGATGATGTATTTCATGAGGGGCAAAATCGCTTTTGCTCTTAAAATTGTACTTCTCTCGATTATTGGTGCGATTTTGCTCATGCTCACTCAAAGTGCATTTGCCCAGCGAGAATATGTAATCGCCACATTTCTGGCATTAACTATCTTGGTTTTAGCATTAACGTATCTCAGTAAAATTTCGATTCCACTGAAATTCTTTATTCCCGGAATCCTATTGCTTACCGCCTTTGTTATTGGGCCAATTCTCTATACAGTGACTATGTCAGGTTTTAACTATAAAACCGGCAACATTATCTCGAAAGAGGAAGCGATTTCCCTGATTGAAATTCGAGGAGTTGAAGCCGATCCTGCGGGAATCTCTTTTGATATCAAACTCGGTATTTCAGATGGACAAGAGGCGATTCTTGTATCAGATATCGCTAATGCAAAGTATTTCATTTCAACTGTATCTACAAGAGTAGATGTAGATCCTCGCGATGTCGTGCTTAATGAATATGGCGTTGCGGTGAGTGCACCAGATTTCACTGCCTTGACTGATTCAGAGTTAGCCAACGCCGATAAGTCATATTCAAAGAAGCATTTTATTTATAAAGGTGAGTATTTTATTTCCCTTGAAGGTTTTGAAGCTGGAATAGTCTCGCGCCAAGTTTTGGAGTATTTACCTTTAACAGATCAGTTTAAGAACTTAATTAATGGCTCCATCTATAGTGACAATGGTCGAGGCAATTTTTCACTTCCAGATGGGTCTGCCGCGATTCTTGAACCCGGTTGGCGTGCTCCGATTTGGTTTGAAAACTACTCCAAAATATTCACCGATTCCCGAGTGCGCGAACCGCTCGTTAGAGTATTTATTTGGACCGTTATATTCGCCTCAGCCACGGTTTTGACCACTTTTGCACTTGGTTTATTGCTCGCCCTCGCCCTCAATAAGCCAATTCGTGGACGTCGAATTTACAGATCTATCTTGGTACTTCCATATGCTATGCCCAGTGTTATGAGCATTTTAATCTGGGGAGGAATGTTTAACACCGAGTTCGGCGCGATAAATACGCTATTAGGTACCGATATTGCCTGGTTCTCTGATCCCAACTTTGCTCGACTTGCCGTGATTCTTGTCAATCTCTGGCTCGGCTTTCCATATTTTTACCTCATCTCGAGTGGTTCACTTCAGGCGATTCCAGGTGAATTATTAGAGGCTGCCGCTATTGATGGCGCAAATCCCCGCCAGATATTTCGAAAAATAACCTTGCCATTGCTCCTACAAATTCTTTCTCCGCTTTTGATTGCTTCATTTGCATTTAATTTTAATAATTTCAATTTGATTTATCTACTAACTGGAGGTGGACCTCGAAGTGAGTTAGACGGCGAGATTGCAGGTGCAACGGATATTCTAATTAGTTACACATACAAGATCGCCTTCGGATCAAGCACGCAAGATTTAGGACTAGCAAGTGCGATTTCATTAATCATTTTTATTTTGGTTGCATCCATTTCGTTATATGGCTTACGAAGATCTAAAGTTTTGGAGACATTCGCATGAAAAAATGGTTAACCCAGGACGCATGGCGCCATCTTGTTGGGATCTCTATCTGCCTCTTTTCGCTCTTCCCACTTTATTTAGTGATTATTTCCTCTTTTGCTTCTTCAGGTAGTTTGCAGCTGACTTCTTTTATTCCAAAAGAAATTTCATTCAAGAACTATCAAGTTCTCTTTAATAATCCTGCAATTCCCTATTTAACATGGACAAAAAATTCATTGGTTATTGCAGGATCTGTAGCCATCATTTCTGTTGTTATTGGCTCGGCATCAGCTTTTGCATTTAGCCGATTAGCTTTTAAAGGTCGTAAAACTGGAATTCAACTATTGCTCCTCGTACAGATGTTCCCTGCCATTCTTGCGATCTCAGCCGTATATGTGATTATGGAGCGCGTCTATACGTTTGCACCTGAAATTGGCCTTGGAACGCAGCCTGGCCTGCTTTTGGTATATCTAGGTGGGGCAATGGGTGTAAATATCTGGTTGCTCAAAGGCTTTGTCGATTCAATCCCGGCGGAGCTAGATGAGGCGGCTAAAATCGATGGGGCATCTGAAGTACAGACATTTTGGTTGATCTTTGTACCTCTAGCTTCACCTGTATTAGCAGTCGTCGCGCTTTTAAGTTTTATTGGAACTTTCAATGAGTTTATTTTGGCACGATTATTCCTGGTTGATATGGAAAATCGCACAATTGCCGTCGGTTTGCAGCAGTTTATTGGTGGGCAGTATTCGCAAAACTGGGGACCATTTGCGGCAGGTTCAATTTTGGCTTCTATTCCTATTGTGATTATTTTCTTATCATTGCAGAAATATATTGTTAGCGGTCTAACAGCAGGCTCGGTCAAAGGATAGTTTTGAAAATAAGGGGCATTCTCCTTGCCATGCTCTCACTGACTTTGCTTGTGAGTGCGAATTCTTTTGCCGCAGAACCGCCAGTTGAAACACCTAAAGTTGGGTTAGCTAAAGATTTAATCTACTTCGTCCTTCCCGATCGATATCTCAATGGTGACACAACCAACGATAATTACCCAGGTTTTAATCCGAAAGACACTGCATTTTTTCATGGTGGAGATCTAAAAGGATTGACCGGAACTTGCCTACCTGGAGATAATGGATTGGCCAGAATAAAAAGTTTAGGCTTCACGGCCGTTTGGCTTACACCGCTAGTTGTGCAAGCCAAAGCCACGCCTTATAGCGCCGGATATCACGGATATTGGGGAGTTGATTTTCTCAACGTAGATCCGCATTTAGGGACTAAGCAGGATCTTCTGGCTTTTGTAGCTTGCGCTAAAACTCTCAAATTGAAAGTAATTCTCGATATCGTAACTAACCACACCGCCGACGTCATTAAATACGATGATCGAACTGCGTATATTCCGACCGAATCTATAAATCTGAAGAATCCGAGTTGGCTCAATGATTTGAGCAACTATCACAATGTCGGTGCCATGGGTGATTGTTGGAGCGATGGACCCTGTATTCAATATGGAGATTTCTTTGGTTTAGATGATATCGCCACTGAAAAAGAGGTTGTTTACAAGGGTTGGGCCGATGTTTATGGTCAATGGATTAAGGATTTCGGACTATCCGGTTTTCGAGTTGATACTGCGCGCCATGTAGATGATGAGTTCTTTAAGAATTGGAGCCCGCTTATTAATGCGCAAGCCAAAGAAGCCGGTATAGAAAATTTCACAACTTTTGGCGAAGTTTATGATGTAAATCCTATTAATTTGATGAATTTTGTACGCAGAAATAAGATTCAAACTGTCTTGGATTTTCCATTTCAACGAACTGCAACTGAGTTTGCATCGGGATACTCAGATGCAAGTGCAGTTGAGAGCTTATTCTCATACGATGATTTGTATACGAGTGCAACCTCTGATGCAAGCAACCTGGTTACTTTTTTAGGAAATCACGATATGGGTAGAGCTGGCAAACTCATCGAGGCAACCCGGATTAATAAGCCAAATGAACTTCTTCCAAGAACTTTGTTGGCTCATGCTTTAATGTATTTATCACGAGGAATCCCGACAGTTTATTACGGAGATGAAGTCGGCATGACAGGTTCGGGAAATGGGACAGATCAACTGGCTAGGCAAGATATGTTCGCCACAAAAATTACAATGTGGAAAACCGAACCTCGCATTGGTTCAAACCCAATAGCGTCAGGAGATTCCTTTGCGGCAACTGATGCGCATCCAATAGCAAAGTATCTTAAAGCTCTGGCACGGTTGCGCGCAGATAATCCTGCTCTGGCAAATGCCCAGATGCAGATCAGAATCGCAAAGGACGCCCTTTTTGTGATTTCGAAAAAAGATGAAAAAGAAAACCGCGAATACATTGTTGCCTTCAATAACTCGACTAAAGCTATTAAAACTAGTTTTAGTACCGCTACTTCTTACGGTGGGTGGAAGACGTTATTGGGTACGGGCAAACCAGCTGCAATCAAAGAGAAAGTGAGATTAATTATTCCGGCGCTCTCAACCGTAGTATTACGAGCCAATAAAGTAATCGATAAAACCGATGTTAAAGTTGGGAAGATCACCTTAAAATTGGACTTCTTGTCGGGATACTTTGAAACCAAAGCCTCTATCACTAGTCGAGATCTCTTACATGTGAGTTTTTATGCCAGAAGCGACGCCAATTCGTCGTGGACTTTACTCGGGACGGATTTAAACGCCCCTTACAGTGTTTATATAGATCCATTGGATTTCCCAGGAGAAGATTTAGAACTCCGTGTAAGTGCTACAAACTCGAAAGGGGTTGTGTATGAGTTACCGCATGCAAAGGTCAGTATCCCCACATCATGATGGCAGTGAACTATATGTCAGTAACGATGCACCAAGCATCGGTGAAACGGTAACTCTTCGTGTCCGCATTCCACACACATACACCTTTGAAAAGGCATTTATCCGCTTGTATCATGACGGCGAGCCACGAAGTTTTGAGTTAAAGGCAGGCAAAAAGGGTGATGTTGAAACGTGGTGGTCGGTAAAAGTATCAATTAAAAATCTTTCAACGTTGTATCGTTTCGTCTTTGTAGCCGAAAGTAAGTATGAATGGTTAAACGCGGCTGGTTTATTTGATCATGACGTTCATTCAAATAATGATTTTCAAATAGTTGCCGTTCCTGCATATCCGAAGTGGATTAAATCATCGGTGTTTTATCAAATATTTCCAGATCGATTTGCAAAATCTGGGGATAAGCGAGAAATTCCTGATTGGGCAGTACCCCGCGACTGGAATGAATTGCCACGTGGACGAAGTAAATACACTGGGCGAGAACTATATGGTGGAGACCTCAAAGGTGTTGAGCAACATTTAGATCATATAAATGATTTAGGTGTTAACGGAATCTACTTCACCCCATTTTTCCCTGCACGATCTAATCACCGCTACGACGCCAGTAGTTTTGATGAAGTAGATCCAATTTTAGGCGGCAACAAAGCGATGTTTTCTTTGGTTGGTGCGGCTAGAACGCGAAAAATTCGCTTACTGGGTGATTTAACATCAAATCATTGTGGGGCGGGACATCCTTGGTTAGCAAAAGCGATTAAAAATAAGAAATCAAAAGAGCGTGGATATTTCTATTGGGATAAGTCGGTCAAGCATGGGTATGTCGGCTGGTGGGATTTAGCCTCACTACCTAAATTGAACTTCCACTCGCAGGCGCTTCGCAGCGCTATGTATTCGGGTAAAAACTCTATTGTGAAGAAATGGCTCAGCCCGGAATATGGAATGGCGGGGTGGCGAATAGATGTAGGAAATATGACCGGGCGATTAGGTCCCGATGATATGCACGATGAGGTCATGCATGGAATTCGCAAAGCAATGGATGAAGTTAATCCAGATGCATGGCTGGTCGCAGAAAACGGTGATTTTGTTGCAAGTGATCTCAATGGCTTAGGCTGGCATGGTGCGATGAATTACCAGGGCTTTATGCGTCCGGTCTGGAACTGGCTCAATAGGAACTCAACAATTGGCGGAGGTTTTCAAGGCCTGCCTTTCTCCATGCCAAAAATCAATGGAGTTCAATTAGTCGAGAGCATGAGCGCATTTAACTCTGCGATTCCTTGGAGATCTCTCGTTGCAAGTATGGTCTTACTTGATTCTCACGACACAGCTCGTATGCGCACCGTCGTGCTCGGAGATAGAGCTTCGCATCTATCTGCGATGGCAATGATGCTTACTTATCCCGGGGTACCTTCGATATTTGCTGGCGATGAAATCGGTCTTGAAGGGGCTTGGGGAGAGGATTCCCGGAGAACTATTAATTGGGATGATCGTTCTGGTTGGGATCATGAGTTTCTCGCAGATGTGAAAGAGCTTGTCAAGTTACGTAGAAACCGCGACGGCCTCGTTAATGGCGGATTGCGGTGGGTAGCCGTTGAAAAAGATTACGTTGCATATCTTCGCGAATCTACAAAAGAGTCGCTACTGGTATTCATTTCTCGTAAGAGCGTCAAAGCAACTTTAAATCTGCTCCCGTATGGGTATGTATTTAAGGAGAGGCTTTTTGGGCAAAATGCAACAGGTGCAACGGCAATTATCAGCTCTAAGGATGCGGTTCAATGTATCTGGGTTGTTGAGTCAAGCCAAAAACGTAAAGGTTGATCTAAGTACTTAGCCCACGATCTTTCATTGTGTCCACTGCGTTTGTACACCTTGCTCACGAAATTGTGGTGCTGATACCGATGACTATGAATCACTCCAGTCTTTCATTGATAATCCAACGAGTTAAAAAGGCGACCGCGAGCAATAGAAGTGAGCTAGTCAAATAAACAGTATTTACAGCAACAATGAAGCCCTCACGAATAACGATATCCAGATTCTTTAGGGAGTTTCCAGAATTTTCTAGATTGCCTAAGGTCAGAGTTCCATGTGATTTCCAAAGTTGGAAGATGACGGTTAGAGAGATTCCGACACCAAGAACTCCTCCAAGCTGCCTGACAAAACTATTTATTGCCGAACCAGAGCCTCTATTTTTATTGCCCAGCGCATGCGGAGCAACAACTGATCCAAACTGAGTGAGAAAACCTGAACCGAATCCTATGGTCATAACCGCAATTGTTTCTGACCACAATTGGTGGTTCAGATATAGAATCAAAAATCCAAGCGAAAAAGCACAGAGCCCAACGGTTGCAAGCCATCGGTAGTAACCTGTTTTAGCAATTGATCGACTGGCTAGGCCAGAACCGATTAGATTGCCTACACCCATGGGCAAAAGAAGTAATCCTGCAATTGCAGGGCTTTTACCATGCACAATTTGAACCGAAAGTGGAACAACAACAAGAGCTAGGAAAATTGCCGCACTTGAGAATGAACTTGCTATCAAGGTAATAACAAAGAGTCGATTTTTGAAAAAGTGAATTGGAATCAATGCGCTCTCTCCCAAACGCCGTTCGGCCACAATAAAAAGTATGGCGCTACCTAGAAGTGAGAAAATTAAGTATGGGCGCCAATGAGTAATACTTAACGAAATAAATGTTTGGCTAATGAGCAAAAAAGAGAGAACGAAGATGCTGAAAAGTGCGACTCCCAACCAGTCAAAGGAATGCCGGTGAAGTTCCTGTTTAATGTGTAGAAAACGCAGAGCACGGTATATGGCAATAAGTGCGATTGGAATATTCACGATAAATATCCATCGCCAACCAGCGATTCCAAGAATAGAGTTTTGAGTAGCTATCACTCCGCCCACTATTGGACCGAGCAAACTTGATGAACCGAAAACAGCTACAAAAATAAGTATGTAACGTGCTCTTTCGCGCGGCGGAACCAGATCGGAAATTACGGCAAAGGCGAGGGATAATAAACCGCCAGCTCCGAGACCTTGGACGCTCCGGCCGAGGATCAACAGAAGGAAAGTTGGTGCGGTGGCAGAAGCAACTGAACCAATAAGGAAGAGCACCAGGGCTGCAAGAAAGAGCGGGCGTCGTCCAAAGCCATCTGATAACCGGCCGTAGATAGGAGTTGTAATCAAAGAGGCCAATAGGTATGTGGTTAGCAACCAACTCTGATTTGGAATTTGTGCAAAGTGCGTTGCAATCGTTAACCCCGCCGTGGACATCACCGTCTGGTCCAACGCCGCTAGGAACATTCCCAGAGCTAGGGAGGAGAGAATTTTTAGAGTAGGCCGCGAAAAGGAGGTTTCTTTTCTCTTAGCCTTTGCCATTGTGAATTAATTAGTAGCTTGCGCCACTGTTGGAAGCTCTTTACGTGGGTTTGGACAACACTCTGCGCTGCAGAGATTGATCCGAGCTCCAATCGATGAGAGCTCTTTTCCTTCGCTCTGAGTTTGCCGTTCTTGAATTAGATCGACTATCCCTGCTACAAAATCCATAGAGGTTCCCGGAGTGGCTACCCTAAAGAATCGAATCCCCAACTCGTCTGCTATCGCCTTTGCTTCATGGTCTAAGTCCCAGATGACTTCCACATGATCGCTTACGAACCCAATCGGAACGACGATGGCCGTTGAACTTCCGGATTTAGCTACAGCACGTAAGGCATCTCCAATATCGGGTTCTAGCCATGGAGTATGTGGGGCACCACTTCGAGATTGATAGACCAAGGACCACGGCGGTACTTCGCCTGCACTTTGCGTAGCCACCGAAGCGAGAATGCACGCGATGGCGGCATTGTGTTGTGCCACGTAAGCACCGTTGTTGGATGCATCGCGCAGAGTTGCGGGTCCAGATGTTTCTGCCATGGAGATAGGAATCGAGTGAGTTGTGAAGAAAATATGGAAATCAGATGCAGCGGTACCATCATTTTTTAGCGTTTCTAGAACTTCGACTAACCCCTTGGCGAAGGGTGTAATAAACCCCGGGTGATCAAAATATTGGCGAACTTTGTCAATTGTTAAAATCTCGCCGAGCTCGGTATCAATGAGCGCCTGTGCCAGGTCTTCGCGATATTGGCGGCAGCCCGAATACGAGGAATATGCACTGCTCACGAAGGAGAGAACTCTGCGATGGCCGTCGGCGCTTATTTGCTGAAGGGCTTCGGCGAAAAATGGATGTGAATTGCGATTTCCCCAATAGATGGGAGTTTGGATACCGCGTTTCGTAAATTCTGCGCGCAGAGATTCTAAAAGTCTTCGGTTCTGTTCATTTATTGGGCTTACCCCGCCGAGGGCCAAATAGTGATGCGACACCTCTTCTAATCGCTCGCGGGGCACTCCCCGACCGGCAGTTACTCGTTCTAAATAAGGCATAACTTCTTCTGGCGATTCCGGTCCACCGAATGTGGTGAGAAGGATTGCGTCGTAATTCACGAAATTAGATCTCCGATTGACCCAGGTTCAATTTTCCGTCCGGTGTAAAAGGGAATCTCTTCCCGCACATGCAAGCGGGCCCTTGTTGATCGCAAATCGCGCATGAGGTCAACAATTTCCGGAAGATCATTTGATTCAAGGGCCAAGATCCACTCGTAATCTCCCAGCGCAAAGGAGGCAACGGTGTTACTTAGAACTCCAGTGAAGTCACGACCGGCCATTCCATGTTCGACCAGGAGCGCGCGGCGCTCTTCATCGGCAAGCAGATACCAATCGTAGGAGCGAACAAAGGGGTAAACGCAGAGCCATTCTTTAGCAGCAGCTCCAGTCATGAAGGCGGGGACGTGGCCCTTATTGAATTCGGCGGGGCGATGCAGAGCCATGGCGGCCCAGACAACCTCGAGGGATTTGCCAAGCGCAGATCGCCTTATTTCACGCAGGACCGCCTGTATCTGTTCGGCGCGCGGAGCGTGGAACCAGAAGATAAGATCGGCATTGGCGCGCATTCCAGAGACATCGTAAATTCCACGCAGCTGAACATCTTCAATCTCTGCATTGGCAAGGATTGCAAGTAGTTCATTAATACAGTTCTCTGGCTGATTACTTAATTCAGTGCGGCGAAATACTGTCCATGATGTGAATCGGATCGTCTCATTAATCTCTTTAGCTAAGGTTTTTCCACTGCTCTGCGTCATTAGGGCATTATGCCAGCCAATTGGTGATGCTGGTATTCTCAATTGGATTACCTATCTTCGATTGAATATGAAAGACTCTTCGGTAGCAGTAGGTAACTCAATTTTCTGAGCGGGATTGGAGGTGCTTTGATAATCCACCATTTAAATGCACAATCTCAAGAACGCACCACGGTTGCAGTGGTAGGCGGTGGCGTAAGTGGATTGATGTGCGCCAGACGTTTAAGTCAGCAAGGTGTCCACGTCATACTTTTTGAAGCCGAACCATCACTTGGCGGTGCGATACTAACTAAGCCTTTTGCAGGACATTACATCGATTTGGGAGCAGAGGCAGTTCATATTTCGGCCCCGCAGATGAAGGAACTCATAGAAGAGTTGGGGCTAAGTGGTGAACTCATTACTTCCAACCTCGGTAGTTCTGGTCTCTGGACGCGACGCGGACTACGCCGCCTTCCCGCCGGCGTCGGTCCTTCAGGACCGCGCCGACTGCGTCCCGTGCTTGGTTCGGGAGTGATGTCTATTCGGGGATTGGTAAGAGCTGGGCTTGAGCCTTTGATACCGCGACGCGCTCTCATTGGCGATATCGGGGTAGGTGAGTATGTAAGTCAGCGCTTTGGGCGCCAAGTTGTGGAACGCTTTGTCGATCCTATTCTCGGAAGTCTCCATGCGGGCAACGTGCATAAATTAAGTCTGCGCGCCCTTACTCCCGAGTTAGCAGCAATAGCCGATAAGGGTAGTTCAGTAATGCTGAGCCGACGGGGCCAGAAGAGCGGGCCCCCGCTCTCATTTGCCACCTGGCCCGGTGGACTTTCCACCCTTGTTAATCGGATTTTGATTGATACCGATGTTGAAATGCGGACATCAACGCCCGTCGAGTCAGTAATGAAACTGCCGAATGGCCGTTACCAAATTACGGAAGCACATGGAAAGATTATTGAAGTTGATGCAGTTGTGTTTGCCGTTCCTGCCAGAGTGACAGCGAATTTAATACGCTCCTTGTCACAAAACGCTGCGAATATTTTAGAGAAGATTCGCTATGCCTCAGTAGCTACCGTCCTTGTTGCATATCCGTTGGCGGCGGCAAGAGATGCTCAGGCGTTAAAAGCTACGGGTCTTTTAGTTCCCTCCAACAGTGGACGGATTCTTAAAGCTGCAACTTTTCTTACAACAAAGTGGCCACATCTTGCCAATCCAAAATATTTTTTAATGCGTCTCTCTAGTGGTCGCGTAGATGAACGAGAGATTGAAAAGTTGGAAGATTCTGAACTCGTCGCACGGTTGCACAAAGACTTGGTAGATACGACAGGCATTAGCGCAGAACCTATTGAGTATTTTGTGCAGCGCTGGCCTGATGCGATGCCACAACTTGAAATCGGACATCTAGAACTTGTAGCAAAGGCTCGTAAGGAGCTCGAAATTTATCCGGGAGTTTTACTCGCTGGAGCTTCCTATGATGGATTGGGTATTGCGGCCTGCCTGCGCTCGGGTGAGCGAGCGGCGAGCGCGTGTTTAACCACTTTGCAATCTATACAGAATCCTGTACAGTATTAGATATGTTTACTCTACTCCCTCACGCGCAGACATTCTCTGTCACAGAGGCCGCCGAACGTGGTTTGCCATCCGTTGTGCGCAGTGCAAATGCTGGTACAGATTTTGTCATTGAGCGATACGGCAAGCCACAAGCTGTTATCGTGGGGATTGAACGCATCACAAAACTTGAAGAGCTTGAGCGCGATCTCCAAAGTACTGCGTTAGTCCTAAGCCGTATTGCTACTGATAACGGCAACCGCACCGACATCGATGCAGTTATCAAGCAATTTGGCTTTGATCCGGCGGAACTTCGCGCAGAGGCAGCTGCTGAGTTCGCAGCATCTAAAAAATTATCTACTCAATAGAAAGACGTTAGAGCCGTGGCTTACATTCGGCTTATAGATCCCGCAATTGATGACTTGAATAAGTTGTTTCACCTTGATCCTTCAGTTATGCGGAAGATCATCACCAAAATGTTGATTTTGGAACTTAATACCGGGGCGGGTGAGCCTTTGCTTGGCGACCTAATAGGGTGGCGCAAACTTACTGTCGGCGATCGAAGTTGGCGCATTATTTGGAGAAGCACGAAGGATAAATCTGACGGCGAGATAATTGAAATAGCTCAGGTCTGGGCGATTGGCGCTCGCAGTGATTCCGAAATCTACAATGAAATGAAGAAAAGAGTTGCATCTGCTCCATCCTCGCCTAAAACAACAGCACTGTTCGATGTTCTCGAATTTTTCGGTGAAAAAGTTGGCAACATTGATGCATCACCGGAACCAGAGGACTCACCTGCCCCCAACTGGTTACTGAATAAACTCGAGCACAGCGTCGGTTTGCACCAGGATCAGATACGTGGTCTCTCTGTTGAACAGGCGATGGAGATTTGGGAAGAGTACATAAGTAAGCCGAAGTATTTGAAATAGTCACAGGAACAGCCAACGCCACCAATCGTAAATACTTACGAGCACATGATGGATTTTTAACTCTGTCGAACGAATTGCACGTGCCACTTCTCGGGGCCTTCAACTAAGAATGAAACCTCGAATACTCCCGGAGTTCGCGCCTCGATTTGGGCAAGAAGTGGGACGGGCTTATGCGGAGCTAACAAAATCATTCCGCTTCCCACTTTGAGGCTGTCCAGAGCGCCAAAAATTGCGCCGTGCCTTATAGCGTGTGGAATTAGTGTGGCATCTAGTTCTGGATATTCAGATGTGCTCTCGTCTGCACAGTTGCATTTGTGGTTGTTTTGGTCGGGGTTCTTTTCATTAATAACGATTGATTCCATGGGGTTAATTTACTACACTTTGACTCCGTGGAAAATACTAAATTAGGCCCAAAAACCTGTGAGCCTAGGCACACAGGTGCTTCACTCTCCCTGGAGCGCCAGATTGTCTTAGCCGCACTTCGCCGTTGGAAATCGCCAATTCGCGTGCGTGACTTAGTAGAGCAACTAGCACTTCACGAAAATACGATTCGGGAACACCTTGATGGACTGGTCGAATCTGCCCATGCTGAGCGGATTCAACTGAGCTCCTCTGGTAGAGGGCGACCTTCCTATGGCTACCTCGCCCGTGAAGATTTCGTAGCGCAAGTGGAACCAGCAGCACGCGAGTATGCCTCCCTCGCTTTAGTTTTGGCAAGACAGCTCGCGGCAATTGGAAACAACCCAAGACAGATTGCTATTTCTGCGGGAGAAGAATGGGCCAGAGAATTTGTTAATCCGGAACGAAAAATATCTGAAAGTAAGATCGCAGTTCGCAGACGGATCATTGAGATTTTGGAGTCCCTGGGATATTCGCCAAAACCACATGCAAAGAAAAATATTATTCGACTGCACACATGTCCGCTGCTGTCGGCGGCACGACTTGAACCGGAGATTGTCTGTTCGGTGCATTTAGGACTTGTGAGAGGTTTAGTCGCACTGGCAGGTGAGAATCCTGATGAAGTGGAACTTACACAATTTGCCGAACCCGGGAGCTGTCGACTTGTCGTGCCTTAAAACCCTTTTCACCGTAGTAAATAATCAATATTAAAGGCCAAGCCCCTCATATTCATTGCAATTGGCTTAACACCTATTAAGAGACTCCCTCAAAATCACTTAAAGAGAATTTGAAGGACTGCGCCTATGAGCATAAGGCCTAGACCGATCTGTATGATTTTGGAGTCAAAAAAATCCCACAACCTTTTCATTTTTGGAGTTTTTTCATCAACTTTAGTAATGAATTTTGCCAATTTTTCATACTTCATGTGGCTACGGTAACACGGCTAAAATACACACGGGGCAAGCACGCAAAAGTTTAACAACACCCCAGATAACGGTACCCATGCCAACACCAGAGAAATATTTCCCGGCTGAATTTCCCCAAGAATCAACAAGACGAACTGGAAACCGGGATGTTGTCACTGCAACGGGCGACGGCTTTGGTCGAACTACCGTTAGAGACGTGGGTGCGGGAGTTAGTTTTTGTGCTGAACTTGGGTTTGGCCTAGGTTTTGGTGCTGCACTCGCACTTCCTACCCCCACAATTCCAACCCCTGTGATGAGTCCTACCGAAAGTATTACTGATAGCACTTTCTTAGGCATGGTAACTCCCTATGGCTTGATCCACCTTTAGGTGAAGTCGGGAACGCTACTCGCCATGCAAAAAGTCGATAGATAAGAATTGATTACATGTGCACAAGTGATCCTCTACGCGAGGATTCCTTTAACTGTTTCTAAATTTTTGCCGCACGAACTTTCCAAGAACTTCGAAAACCGATCCACTGCCCTCGTTAATTGAGTTAGCAACTAAATTGGTAATCCCACTAATCGTTAATACAACCCTTTCGCGCCACGACAGTTGGATCGTCGCCAAGTGGCACGGTACTGGCAGAATGACATTCATGACCCAGGATGATCGTCAAAAAATGCGCTCTTACTATGATGAATATGGACATACGGAGTGGGAGCGGCTTGAAAAAGACATCAATGGACGCGTCAGTTTGGAAGTGCATCGTCAATTTTTAACTCGCTTCATAAGTGATGGCGACCGAGTCTTGGAGATTGGCGCTGGGCCAGGTCGATTCACCATGGAATTGATTGAGATGGGCGCAAGGGTTGCAGTTACCGACTTCTCGCCCGTTCAACTTGATCTGAATCGAGCACGACTCGGAAGTTCTACTTCAGTGGAGTCCTGGGAGATCCTCGACGTGTGCGATACGTCCAGGTATACCGATGGTGAATTCGATGCAGTCGTGGCTTTTGGAGGGCCATTGTCTTATGCGTTCGAGAATATCGATGAGGCTATGACTGGGTTATTTCGCGTTGTACGGCCAGAAGGCGTCGTCGTTGCATCTGTGATGTCACTACTAGGAACATGGAGGCATCTTTTAGAGGATGTGATTACTGTTGCAGAAACATTTGGAGATGATGCCAACGATGCAATATTGCGTACTGGGGATCTGCGACATATCGGAGGCGCACATGTCTGCCAAATGTTCCGTGCATCAGATGTCATGAATTTTGTTCAACGTTGCGGCGGCGAAGTGCTGGCGATGAGTGCAAGTAACTGGGCATCTCTCGATAAGCCAGAAGCGCTTACTTCTTTGGAGTCTAATCCGGATCGGTGGCGACGATTTCTCGAGCAGGAGGGTGCAGCTTGCGCAGAACCTGGAGCAGTTGACGGTGGCACCCACCTACTTTTTGCAGCGCGAAATCGTGTGTCAAACTGAACTTTTCCCGAGGAATCCGATTTGTGTGTACCTAGGGGGAGGTAGCGACCAATATTGCTAGCGGGAAAAATCTCGTTTGTGATGGAATTGCCTCATGAAGATTGTTCACCCCGATGAGGTTTACCTGGAGAGCTATAAGAGCGGGCTGATTCAAGCCATTTCTTTAGGCACAGCCGCGTATCTTGAGGAGGCTCAACGTGATCTATCGGAGATTGAAGCAGATCCCGCATCTTTCTTGGCAAAACAGGAAGACCCCAAAGCCTTAGGCGGAGATGTGAAACTTCCCGATGGTTCGCTCGTACCTCGATTGCCAGGAATTACCCGCTGGATGTGGGATGGGCAAGTATGCGGGAGTATCAACTTTCGTTGGAAAAAAGGATCGACGGAGTTGCCCCCTCATTGTTTGGGTCATATTGGATATGAAGTATTTTCATGGAAACGCAATATGGGATATGCATCGGAGGCCCTAAAACAAATACTTCCTGAGGCAGTTAAGTTGGGAATGCCTTTTGTTGAACTTACGACTGATGTTGATAATCTGATTTCACAGAGAGTAATTGAGAAAAACGGTGGAGTATTTCACGAGAAATTTGTTAAGCCTGCATCCCACGGTGGTACGGGTGGTCTCAGGTTCCGAATTTATCTAGATAGTTCTTAGTTTCCTATTTTTTTTACATCAAATTGTGTGGTGAATTCCGAGAACCCTATCCTCCATGCAAGAAGTCAAAGCAGTGGAAGAGTTAATCTCATTTAACGCTTTCTACGCGTACTCAAGTGTGCAACTATCACGCTGGTAACGAACGCAAAACTAAGAATTATTATCCAATCCATGAGGACCTCCTTAACAAAGTCCGGCCTTGGCCACTTTACTCAATTTACACCATTGAGAGAGCCCTGCTCCTGTAGAGCCCACGGCGGCACCTGAGACGACAGTTGCTATCAATGCGGTTGTGGTGAACGTAGTCCCTGCGGCAAACCCATAAACCGCGGCTCCCACTCCACCAGTCAACGCTCCGCTAACAGCCCCCACAGCTAGAGAATTAATAACCTGTGCTTGCGTTGGAGTTGGTGTTCCAATTGCGGTAGAGAAATAGGAGCCAAGGACTGGAATCAACTGGATAAATGTCCTCGCAAGAATCTGGCTACCCGTAGGCTTCGTAGGAACCACACTAGGTGGAGAAGAAATCGGCGCCTTCGTCGCGGTAGTAAATCTAGTTGCAGGTGTTGGCTTCGCAGCCGGCTTCGGTGCTGGTTTCGGTGCCGCACTCGCACTTCCAGTCCCAACAATCCCAATTCCCGTGATGAGTCCCACCGAGAGAACTATGGCCATTAACTTCTGAGGCATTGGCCGACTCGTTTCTGTTTTTTTTACATCAACCGATGTGCTGAATTCCGGGAACTCTATGCCCCATGCGAGAAGTTAAAGCAGTAGAAGAGAGTGCCTGTGCATTAGTGATTGTCTTCGTGTAGTTAGGTGGTAAGAATGAAGCGTAACTATGAGTTTTCCGTGCACGTTACCGGGTTGGATATTGAGAACAAACCCCAACTTAATCAGTTAAAGAGTGACAAGATTACGGTGGTTCCCTTTGCATCTGATGGTCTTATCATGCTTGGCATCGGATTGGCGGCCGAATCCCCTGAATCAGCATTTAACGAATTCAAATCATTCTTGAATAAGTATGCGAACAACATCAAAATCAAGCGCGTAGATTTGGATTTAGTATCCCTGTCACAGATTGCAGAACGCCTAGACGTAACTCGTGAAGCAGTTCGACTTTGGGCCACTGGAGAACGCCGCCAAAATTTCCCCATACCCTTTACATCTGCTGGTCAATCGCTTTTGTGGGCCTGGTCGGAGGTATTTGATTGGCTGACTGAAGAAGAGATGCAAGCCGATCCGCTTCCGCTTCCCATCAATCTGATCGAGTCCTTGAATGGTGTTTACGCACGAGACCGCAAATCGGCCGCCCCTCGGATGGCATCGGCGTCCGCAATTTAAGTAGCGGAATTTAATTAGACCCCAGGTGCATCATTATTTGCGCCCAGGCCTTCGTTTCCCACCGGGCTTCTTCTCGGTTTTCTTGGGGTGACCAGTTGCCACCATGTCGATAACGACTTTTCCAAGCCTGCGCTTTTGCCCAGACCCCAAAGGTGTGGGATCAACGAAATACCAAACCCGGCCTCCATCGGTTACATCGATTTGTCTGCGCTCATACTGCACACCGTTGTATGTAACACGACCAGCCTCGCCGCCTAGTCGTTGCTGTCGATCACCATCATCGTAAAGTGGGTTTGTTGCCAATTGGTCGTAAACCCGTTGGCACTCCCCGCTTGCCTGATTGCTAAACTCATCCCAGTTTTCTGAGACCTTTTTGGAGCGTGCAGCTACCTTCCAGGTGCCTGGGCGGGTTGGACGAGTAACCGGGAAATCGTTGGCGTCGGTCACTTTTTGGGGCGACTAAGAGGTACTTCCTCATCTTCTCCGCGATCTGCATAGAGAAGGGCTGCCAGCTCTGGATCGTGAACGATTTGTGCTGAGGCTTTCCACCTACTCAGTAATCTTTTCAGCGGCTCATAGCTGCCAGTCGATCTACAGGCCTGGGATGTGCTCAGAAAGGAATCGACGAACTCTAAACGATCTACCTTTGAGAGCCAACCAACCCACGGCAGTGCCTCCACGATTGCGGTCATTGCCGGGGCGCGTAACCCAGGGGAGCGAAAAACAGCGGCAAGGGTACGTACGGACATGTCCAAACTCTCCCTTATCGAGTCCTCGCGCCCCGCGGTGACCAGAACAACGTCCTCACCATCGCGACGATCAAGTCGAACGTCACCCCGCTCAACCTCTTCCAGGACTGAGCCACTGCTTCGCAGGAAGTGTGAAAAGGAATGCTGGGTTATAGTCATGGACGTAATAGTGTCGTAACTACTGTTGTATGTCAAGTAGATGGCTCGAGGGGATGGGGCATGCTCTGGTGGTACCTACAGCGGCTAAGGCGGAGTCCAAAAAGTGGTCGTGCTTCTCTAACCCAATCTCTTTCCTTAAAGTAACAACCTGATTTGGCAACGCCAGGATGCTTGCACCCCTAAGGAAATCTTTAGTCACTTAGCAACGCCATCGGCGATCCCTCAGGTTGATAGATGCAAGCGGGGTCTTCGCCAAGTGCATTACCCGTGGTGGCATATGCGCGCGCACGCGAGCCACCGCATAGATCAGCGTATTCGCAGTAGCCACATCGGCCAGAGAAGTTGGAAGATCTAATCTCGCGAAGCAGCAAGTTATCTCGATAGATTTCGGCGATTGGATGGTCGCGAACATTTCCTAGCGGCTGTGGTAAAAATCCGGCCGGGTAGATTTCACCGTCATAAGCGACAAAGACAATTCCTTTACCATCGCGCGTAGCGGTCGTGTGCGCGCGCATTCGCATAGTTGCTGGACCCATTAGTGAAATCAATCGTTGCGACAATCTCGCATAGAGCGCGCTGGTTGGTGCATCATCCCCGGCAAGTCGGCGGGTGACAATGCGCCGGAAAAATGGCGCTTCGACCGTTCGGATAATGAAACCGTACTGCGATGCGTCGTAGAGAAAATGACAGATGTCTTCGTGCTCTTGCGCCGTAATGGCTTCGGTTGAAACACCGCGACCCATCTGAACAAGGAAGAAAACCTCCCAAATCTGCGCACCCGCATCTGCGACAATCTTGGCAATTTCTGCAAGTTCATCGACATTGGATCGCATTACCGTTGTGTTGACTTGGACTGTCATTCCAGCTGCAGTCAGCGCGCGAATCGCTTCGATTGTTTTTTCAAAGTGTCCGGGGATGCCGCGTACTGTTTCGTGTGTCTGGGCAATTGCACCATCCAAAGAAATTGAAACTGCCTTCACTCCACTTGTTCGAATTCGCTCAATCATTTCCAGTGTAAGCGACGGCGTGACAGAGGGAGAGAGGGCTACTGGTACTCCCAATTTAACTGCGTGATCGACCAGAGTGAAAATATCTGGTCGCAAGAGACAGTCACCGCCGGTAAGAACAAGGATTGGAAATGGCCTGCCAAAGGCGGCAACTTGATTTATCAGTTCAATTCCCTCAGCATTACTGAGTTCGCCCGGAAGAGCTTCTGCAGTGGCGCTAGCTCTGCAGTGTTTACACGCTAGCAGGCATGCACGCGTTGTCTCCCAGAAAACTAACATGGGTCGTTGCGCGTAATCTAAACGTGGTTTTGTACTCGTTGCGACATTGCTGTGATCATGCGCCATTGTTAAGCCCCATCTCCGTGAATAAAGGCGACCATTCGGGTAAGGAGTTCTGGATCGGTATCTGGCGGTACTCCATGACCGAGATTGATTACATGGGCCGGTGCAAGTGAACCACGTTCAATAACATCAGTGACATGAAGTTTTAATTCATCCCAGGGGCCATTCAGTTTTTGCGGATCAATATTTCCTTGCAGAGGTACGGTTCCACCTAAAATTTCATTTGCAACATCCAATGGAGTCTCTGAATCAATTCCCATAACGGTCGCACCAACATCGCGCATTTGTGTCAGCATTGAACCAGTCTTAGTTCCAAAGTGAACCCGGGCTACCGGAAGATCTGAAAGTGAGGCCATCACGGATTTCGAGTGTGGCGCCGCAAATGTTATGTACTCTGCCAGAGATAATTTCCCAGCCCACGAGTCAAAAAGTTGAAGCGCACTCGCTCCTGCAACTACTTGGGCGCGGATGAATGTACTTGTTGTTCGAGATACCCAAGAAAGTATGTCGTGCCAGAGTTGCGGGTCGTTCTTCATTAAGGCGCGAGTAATTGGTAAATCTTTGGAGGGAGCTCCCTCGATTAAATATGAAGCCAGTGTAAAAGGAGCTCCACCAAAACCGATTAATGGCGTTGAGCCAAGTTCTGCAATAACTATCTGGATCGCTTCGGTAATTGGGGTTAGTGCATTTATATCGAGTTCGCGCAGTTTGTTTAAATCTTGTCTTGTGCGTACCGGGTGTTTGAGTACGGGCCCGATTCCTGAAACTATGTCGACCTCCACACCTGCCAGACGCAGTGGAATCACAATGTCACTAAAGAATATCGCTGCATCTACTTTATGGCGTCGTACTGGTTGGAGTGTGATCTCAGCGGCGGTTTCTGGGCGCAGACAGGATTCCAGCATTGGAATCCCCTCCCGGAGGGAGCGATATTCAGGAAGGGATCGACCTGCCTGACGCATCATCCAGACAGGTTTGTACGAGCTGCGGATACCTTGGTAAGCATTAATAACATGGGAATCAGCGGTCAGGCCCGAGATAAGTGGATGGGTCGATGGCAGTGACACAAGAGCATCATGCCATTGAATTGGGACTACTATGCGCGAGTGGCGTTGGTATTAATTGGTGCGAGTCATCACAATCTCTCACTTGCTAAACTCGAAATGCTTGAGCATGGAGCAAGTGAGGTACGTAACCGACTGTTCAACTCTTCCAGTAGTGAGCATGGGATAAAGGGTGGAGTTCTTATCTCCACGTGCAATCGTTTTGAGGTTTATGTTGATAGTGAAAAATTCCATGGCGCCGTTGATCATGTTTTTGCAGTGATTGGAGAAGTCTCTGGTTTAAATGGGGTTGAGATTAATCAGGTACTACAAGTATTTAGTGGCATGGAAGTAGTTCAACATCTTTTTGCGGTCTCGGCAGGCCTTGAGTCCATGATTATTGGTGAGGCAGAGATAGCTGGCCAAGTTCGCAGCTCTTTTAAATTGGCTCAAAAAGAGAAGTGTACAACACCACTATTGGAGCAGCTCTTTCAGCGTGCCCTGGCTAATTCGAAAGTGGTGACACATTCAACGGGTCTTGGCGCAGCGGGTAGATCGATCGTAGATGTTGGGCTGACCGTTGTGCAAGAACGGTATGGCGAGATAGTAGGCAAGCCTGCAGTTGTACTCGGAACAGGTGCTTATGCACGAGTGGTAGTTGCCGCTCTACAACGGCGGGGCTGCCACGATATCTCTGTTTATTCCTCCAGTGGGCGTGCCCATCAATTTTCTAACTCTCACAATACAAAAGAGATTGTCAGTGATGGTCTGGCCCAGGCAATTGCCCAGGCAGCCTTGGTTATTGCATGCAGCGGAAATCCAAATCCTGTTATCGATGTTACTTTAATAAAGGCAGTTCGCAGACACATGCAAAGGCTTCCGATTATTGATGTAGGACTTACCTCAGATTTTATGCCGCAAGTAAAAGAGTTAGTCGAAGTCGATGTCATTGATCTTGAAGTTATTCGTGATAATGCACCAAAGGAGTATGGTGAGGAGATTTTCCAAGCCCATGAGATAGTGCAAAAAGCAGTACGTGAATTTGAGAACGAGCAGTTAGCTAGGTCGATGGATCCGGCCGTGGCTGCCATGAGATCTCACGTAGATATTTTTATAGATCTTGAAGTTCAAGGCGTGCGCGAGAAATCTGGAGATGAGGTCGCCGCCCAAGTTGAGCACTCATTGCGGCGGGTAACAAATGCCTTGCTTCATACTCCCTCTGTGCGAGCACGCACTCTAATTAATTCGGGCGACCAGAGCGATTATCGCCAAGCTCTGCAGGTGCTTTTTGGAATTGATGTTGAAACAGTGAAAGATGTCTGATCGGACTCTTGTTTTAGGGACACGGGGAAGTCTTCTGGCAACGACGCAAGCGCGTGCTGTCGCACAATCATTGAACTCCAGTACGGGTTTAGAGATACGTGAATTAATTATCGCCACCGCTGGGGATGACCCCGCTATCTCGCTAGCACAGGCCGCGCAACCGGGCCTCTTTGTAAGTGCGCTAAGGAGCGCGCTTAAAACCGGCGACGTTGATTTGATTGTTCACTCTTATAAGGATCTACCCTCTCTACCTGAACCTGGCATTGTCATCGCCGCTGTTCCAAAGCGGGAGGACTATCGAGATGGACTTATCTCCAGAGATAATCTCACACTCTTAGAACTACCTACGGGCGCGAAAATTGGAACCTCTTCCCCGCGGCGGGCGGCTCGGATTCGCCATATTCGCCCTGATCTTAAACTCCATCCCATGCGCGGTAACGTGGACTCGCGCTTAGCAAAGATAGCGCGGGGTGAGTTTGATGCAGCAGTCCTGGCAGTGGCGGGCTTAAACCGTGTTGGATGTGCGATGAAAATATCCGAATACTTCACCGTTGATCAACTACTTCCCGCTCCGGCACAAGGCGCACTCGCAGTTGAGTGTCGTAGCGATGATGTGGAGTTGATTGAGATGCTTTCGTTGCTTGAGGATCCGCATACCAGAGTTACAACAACGGCCGAACGCGCAGTTCTGGTTGGAATTTCAGCGACATGTGCCACGGCCATCGGCGCGCTCGCAACATATAGCGATGGAATCCTGCATCTCGTTGCTGAACTTTCTGCAACAGATGGAGATGAGCATGAAAGAAGTTTTGCGAGCCAAAGTGAGGTAGAGCTACTAGATCTATTGAGCGCACATACTCTCGGGCTCTCTGTGGCAGCCCAGATTATGCAAACTAAACTGGGTTTACGAATAGGTTCGACCCGTGGTTAATCCTGTGCTCTTAATACGAAGTCAGGATAACGATATTGATTCAATCGCTCTCAGAAAACTTGGAATCCCCACATTCATCGACCCGTATGTAGAGATCACGGCCGCGAGCGATCAAAGCGCAGGATTAAAACTTATGGAGCTTTTGCGTTCTTCGCAGTGCTGGCTCATAGCCACTTCCAGAAATTCGATCCGTTATTGGGCCGAGCTAGTTGGCGAAACGCAGTTTCGTACGGAGTTAGAAACCAATGCACATCTGAAATTCGCAGCGATAGGTGCGGCAACTGCGCAGGCTCTGCGAGATTATGGGGCGTTGGAAATTTTCTTACCCTCCGATTCCAAAGCAGAGGTTTTGGGGCAAGAGTTGGCGCTGCACGATCCGAAATCGCTTGCCTTAATACCAGGGGGGAATCTGGCGCTGCCAAATTTGTCCGCAATTTTGCGAAGCTCTGGCTGGAGCGTGCACACGGCCGAGGTGTATAGAACTTCGCGCGTGCGCAGAGAGCCTCAATCGGCCGATATTCTGAGAGATGGTGCATTCAGCGCCGTACTCCTACGCTCTCCTAGTGCAGTGGATGCCTTGACTTATTTTGTTTCCAAGCCACAAGTTCCCTTAGTTTGTGCAGGCTCCACAACAGCTGCGGCAGTACAAGCTCACGGATTGCAGGTCGCTGCCATCTCTGCGCAGCCGACTCCGGAGGCCGTAGCCGAAACTATTCATTCTTTAATTTTTCATTAGCGATAAGGTGAAAACATGGAACTAATTGAACGCCCCCGCCGACTTCGAAGCACATCGATACTTCGCGCCATGGTACGCGAGACGAGCGTTGCACCTGCCTCATTGATTCTTCCAGTTTTTATCCGCGAAGGTTTGATGACACCAAAACCAATAGCTGGAATGCCAGGTGTATTTCAACATACGAAAGATTCATACAAAGCTGAAATCGATCGAGCGCTAGAAGCAGGTATCGGTGGTGTTATGGTCTTCGGTATTCCCGAAAAGCGCGACCCTTTGGGAAGCGAGGCGTTGAATCCAAAGGGCGTACTTTCAACTGCGATACGCGATGCTCGTGCACTCGCCGGAGAAGAGTTGGTGATTGTGGCAGATCTCTGTCTAGATGAGTTCACAAGCCACGGACATTGTGGCGTACTTGATAAAGATGGAAATGTAGAAAACGATGCAACTCTTAAAATTTATGGAGAGATGGCTAAAGTACTTGCGCAATCAGGTGCTCACATGGTTGGAACAAGCGGCATGATGGATGGACAAGTTGGGGTAGTTCGCCAATCACTTGATTCGATAGGACGTAGCGATGTTCTTATCCTTGCCTATGCGGCAAAATTCGCATCGGCTTTCTATGGACCATTTCGCGATGCAGTCGAATCTCAACTGCAAGGGAATCGAAATACTTATCAGCAAGATCCAGGAAATATTAAAGAGTCTATGCGGGAAGTTCGACTCGATGTTTCGCAAGGCGCGGATATCGTGATGGTTAAGCCGGCGCTTGCCTATCTCGATGTTTTATATGCAACCTCGCAGGCCGTTGATGTCCCGACCGCCAGCTATATAGTTTCAGGAGAGATGGCAATGATTGAAGCGGCAGCGGCGCAGGGTTCATTGGAGCGCGAACGGGCGATACTTGAGGTGCTGGGATCTGTTAAACGAGCTGGCGCTTCGGTGATATGTACGTATTGGGCGATTGAAGCCGCTGCGATATTAAAGAAGAAGCTCGCATGACATTGGGACAATCCATCGCGCACTCTGAGTATTGGCATGCGCGAGCACTCCAAATTATTCCGGGCGGTGTTAGTTCACCGGTGCGAGCTTTCTCTTCAGTTGGAGGAACCCCCCGCTATTTCGTTGAGGGACGCGGCTCTCGCGTAATCGATGTCGATGGAAATGAATATGTTGATCTGGTTGGATCTTGGGGTCCCATGATTGTTGGACATGCCCACCCTGAAGTAGTGCGGCGAGTAACTGAGTCGGCGGCAAAATCCTCCTCCTTTGGCGCCCCCGGTCCAAACGAAGTGCTGTTAGCCGAAGAGATGCAGCGACGGGTCACAGCAATTGAAAGAGTACGTTTTGTTTCATCGGGTACCGAAGCGGTAATGACCGCGGTCCGCCTGGCACGAGCGGCAACTAATCGAAATGTAATCGTAAAATTTGTGGGCTGCTATCACGGTCACGCCGATGCCTTACTTGTGCAGGCAGGGTCCGGCGTTCTAACACTAGCTCTTCCAAATTCGCCGGGCGTTACACAAGGCGCGGCGCAAGATACGGTGGTAGTTGCTTATAACGATATTGAGGCCATTACTTCGCTTTTTGCGCAACGCGGCAGTGAAATTGCCGCAGTAATTACCGAAGCGATTCCTGCAAATATGGGAGTCGTGCCTCCGATACCAGGTTTTAATACGCTGCTTAGCAATCTCTGCAAAAAATACGGTGCCTTATTTATTCTCGATGAAGTTATGACTGGCTTTCGAGTATCTTCCGGAGGTCTGTGGAGCCTGGTTCACGCCGAAGAATCATGGACTCCTGATTTATTTACGTATGGAAAAGTGATTGGTGGGGGATATCCAGTTGCTGCAGTGGCCGGCGCTGCCAAGGTTATGGATTTGCTGGCACCGCTGGGCGCTGTCTATCAGGCCGGAACTCTCAGCGGTAACCCGGTAGCAACAGCTGCAGGGCTGGCAACTTTGGAGCTATGCGATGATGAACTCTACGCAGCGCTAAATCGTCGAGCAAATGAAGTTGGCCAAGTAGTTTCTCAAGCGTTGACCGAGCAAGGTGTGGCGCATAGATTACAAAGAGGAGGAAATCTATTTTCAATTTTCTTCTCTCCTAATGAAGTTCGCTCATTCGAAGACACTCAGCACCAAGACGTGAAGCAATTTGCGGCTTTCTTTCATTCGATGCTCTCGCAGGGGGTTTCTCTTCCTCCATCGGCGTATGAAGCATGGTTTGTTTCAGGTGCACATAGTGACGAAGATCTTGAGTTAATTGCCTCTGCTTCCAAAGTTGCCGCGGTAGAGGCGGCTCGCTCAGCAAACCCCTAGACCCTCTCGCTTAGCTCGATACATTGCATCATCGGCCCGCCACAGTAAATCCAAGGTGCAGTGCAATTAGCGCTAATTCTCTTTCATGCTGGTTAAATCTACCTATGTCGGCACCAAAACGAAGCATTATGTGGTTTCGTCGAGATCTTCGCATAGGTGATAATCCAGCACTCCTTGAAGCAATCGCAAAAGCCGATGAAATTGTTGCAGTTTTTATTCTTGATAAGAAGCTAATTGAAAGCGCCGGTAGTAAACGGTTGGCCTATCTTGCTCAATCTCTTCGCGCCTTAGATACCTCACTCTCACACTCACTGCATGTGATGGTCGGTAATCAGATTGAAGTTCTAAAAGATCTAATGAAGCGCTATAACGCAGGCTCAGTTCATATCTCGACAGAGTTCGAGCCATATGGCGCAGCCCGTGATGCACGAGTTGAAGCAGCTGGAATTCCCTTACTGCGCACCGGTAGCCCCTATGCAGTCGCACCAGGACGAGTTGTAAAACCAAGCGATTCCACACCTTACAAGGTCTATACGCCCTTTTACCGTGCATGGTCTCTCCATGGGTGGCGAAAACCTGCCGAGACGCCTAAGAATATTAAGTGCGTGATACCAACGCAGAGCGATCGAAATTTTCCTGATTGGCCGTTACCCGATGGAGTATCGATTACCGCCGCTGGTGAATTGGCAGCTCTTGAGCGCTGGAAATACTTTCAAGAAAATGGATTGGATAGTTACGATGAAGCTCGTAACGTGGCAGCTATCGATGGAACTAGCAAGTTAAGTGCCCACTTGCAGTGGGGAGAGATTCATCCTCGCACTTTGTTGGCATACCTCGGCGAGAGCAAGGCACATAATACTTTTAGAAAAGAGATTGCATGGCGCGAATTTTACGCCGATGTTCTTCACAATAATCCGCATACCGATAAGAGTTATTACGTCCCTCGCTTTGGCGAGATGCGATATGACAAACCTGATGCAAAGTTTGAGGCATGGAAAGCCGGCTTAACAGGCTTTCCATTTGTTGATGCGGCAATGCGTCAATTGCTCCATGAAGGTTGGATGCACAATCGAACTCGGATGGTTGTTGCCTCTTTTCTTGTTAAAGATTTGCATCTTGAGTGGCAGTTAGGTGCTGATTTTTTCGAAGAACACTTAGTGGATTTTGATGTGGCATCAAATGCCCATGGTTGGCAATGGACGGCGGGTTCCGGTACGGATGCTTCACCGTATCACCGAGTATTTAACCCGATTGAACAGGGAAAACGCTTCGATGCCGAAGGTGATTACATCCGCAGGTTTATCCCAGAACTGGCCCATTTATCGGCCGATGAGATTCATGAGCCGTGGGTAGCGACCGGTGGGTACGACAACGGCTATCCCCGGCGAATTGTTGATCATGCCGTTGAGCGCCTAGAGGCCCTAGCAAGGCTGAAGGAGATTAAAGCCGACAAACCCCTAGACCCTCGCGCTTAGCTAGATACATCGCATCATCGGCCCGCCGCAGTAAATCCGCCGATCCATTGTTTGCAGCCACACCAATGCTGACTCCAATGTTGATGTTTTCATCGTCAATTGAGAATGGATAACTCAATGTTGCTCGCAACGCAAGTGCGATATCCATAGCCGATTCATAGCTCCCTTCGACCAAGACACCAAACTCATCGCCCCCTAATCGCGCAAGGAGTGCACCATGTGGAAGGGAGCGGCTAAATCGAAGAGCTACTTGCTGAAGCACTTTGTCACCAGTGAGGTGACCGTAGGCATCATTGACTGGCTTAAACCCATCTAAATCCAGAAGCAAAAGTGAACCGGTTTTATCCATAAAGATTTCAATCTCTGAAATTAACTTTCTTCTATTGGGTAATCCAGTTAATTCATCGGTACGTGCCAAAATTCGCTCATGACCGATATTTCGAGCGGCCCTTAATGCAATGGTCATACGAATAAATGCTAAGAGCAGAGTCGCTATTGCTGGAAAGAGCACAAAGCTTGGGAAAATACCTGGGCGAAGCGCTATTAATGCCAAGAGCGTAGCACTCAAGAAAACTGACAATGCAATCAAACTCGGACTCGTGCCATGCTCTTCTAAAGAATCTCTTCCTCTAAACCAGAAGCTCGAGGAGATTAGGGTAATTCCCAATAGCCAACCATCATCAATCGGAGAACTAAAAGTATAAGTACCTCGAATGTGCATTCCTAGAAATAGAAAATCAGTGAGTGCAAAGATTGAAATACCTAAGATAAGAATGCAACCTCGATAAGAGAATCCCTGTGCGAGAACTGCAGCTAGAGTAAGAGAAATTAAAATTAAATCGGCAACTGGGTAAATCACAGCGAAAAAGCTTTCACTGAGTTGCCCTTCAAAGTGAGGCAAAACGGGCTTTAATAACAGTGTCGCTCCAAGCGTACTTAAACCAAGTCCTATTATTGATCCATCAAAGATTTCGAGAAGTGAAAACTTCCGTCCAGTAGATAAAAGACGTGGAAGACCTAAGATTGCCAAGGGATAAAAGAGTAGATAAGCGAAATTTGCAACTAGTTGCAGAGAAGGCGAAATTGAGCGGTCAACTGAGAAACTAGAGATTAATGATCCACTGAACCAGAGTGCAATGGCCATCGCAATCAGTGGCTGTGCAATGCGATCATTGATTCGTGGAGCGGTGAGCACAATGGCGATTGCACAGAGTGGGACAAGGTTGTAAAGGTAAATCTCGCTCCACACCCCCTTTTTGGAGGGGAAAAGGTTCAGAGCTAGATGTAAGCCCAGAAATAACGGAGCCGTAGCCCGCAGCCACATCGTGCGCATCTACCCACGGTAGGTACATATATTTCGATTATGAATAGGGAAAGCCCCACTACGCGAGCATATAGTGGGGCTACTCCAGAAAATACTTAGTGGGTTATAGACCCTTAGTACAGATAAGTTGAGCAGTTTCCTTACTTGACGCGATCCCTGTTTCCAATCGTCCTGGCTGGCTTATCGCAACGGCCTTTGCAGTTTCAAGGTTTTTAATACTTGAGATAATGCTATTCATCTTGCTTGTGTAGGCACGAACTGCCGAGGTCCATGAACTAATCGCAGTTGCAAGAATCTTCTTTTCCGCATCTCCTGTAGCCGCCGCAAGTTTAACTTTTGCTGCTTCTAGACGGAGATTAGCTTCATCGAGTTTCAATTGAATTTCAGCTTTGTTAGCGGTTTCATTGGCAATTCCAAGATCTATAACTGGAATCTGCGCGGCATATTTTTCGGCAATTGCAGTTGAATCTTTCTTGGCTTTCACAAAATTATTTGCTGCGACTAGGCAATCATTTGATAGCCATGTCTTTTTTGCTTTTGTGAGCATAGGGTTTTTTGCACACTTGTATTTTCTGCCACCAACCTTTGTTATTTGGTTCAACTTTGTACATTTAACACCATTTGAAATGGTGGCCGCAGAGGCTGGAACGGCCGTCATTACTCCCGCTACTACAAAGAGTGCAACGACAACTGATACGATTTTACGCATATAAAAACCTCCGTTGGACATGGCGCAATCTTAGCCAAAGCCCCATTGGAAAGCCGTGTTAAGCCATGGATTAATCAATGAATTCACTGTGAGTTTACGGGGCAACCTCATCGTCGCTGCTTTACTCGAACTTTCATGCCTATTTTTCGCACCAGAGAGCGAGGGGCATAGCGCATAACAAAAGTTAATAATTGATACTGCCAACCGGGAATTGATATTGCCTTACCTTTAAGGGCATCAATCCAGGCCTTTTCAACAAGTTTGTCGGCGTTTAGCCACATAAAATTAGGTAGACCCTTCATGGAGATTCTCCCACGCTGATGAAACTCAGTACGCGTAAATCCAGGACATAGCGCCGAGATTCTCACCTTAGTGCCGAGTAGTTCAGTATTAAGAGATTCCGACAATACTGTTAAGTAGGATTTTGATGCGCTATATGTTCCGCCAGCAATAAAGCCTGCTACGGATGAAACGTTAATTATGATTCCCTTATCGCGAGCTCTCATTTTAGGCAGTGCAACATGCATGAGCCGCATCGGGGTACGTACCAAGACATCAAGAAGATTTTGCTCGTCATTTAGTGCGCTGGCCGTGAAAGCCTTTTTAATACCAAAGCCGGCATTGTTAATTAGAACGTCAATATCATGCTCGGCAATATAACGCTCTACCAAAGCACACCCTTCATTCGTCGAGAGATCGGCTTGGAGAATTGCAACCTCTACTCCAAATTTTGTTTGAAGCGCAATCGCCCTCTCTTCAAGTCGCGGCAAGTCACGTGCAACTAGAGCTATGTTGTAGTTATTTTCAGCTAGTAGACGGGTAAAACTCTCACCGATTCCGGCAGTTGCACCCGTAACTAATGCCCATGATCTCATTGCTCTCCTAAGAAATTCTCAATTCGCCGATTGCGCCGACTGGTACAAATGGTTGGTGCGGTGCGATTGGGGATACACGTTTGTACTCCGTACCTTGCATCGGTCGGATATCGACGTCGCCTTTATTGGGCCACATCGATAGCGCACGCTCTGCCTGTGCAGTAATTGTAAGTGAGGGATTGACTCCGAGGTTAGCGGTAATCGTTGAACCATCGACGATATGCAGGGTCGGATAGTTATAAACACGGTGATAAGGATCGATGACGCCATGTTCAGGGTCAGTTCCAATCACACACCCACCAACAAAGTGAGCGGTAAATGGCGCATCTATCAGATCACCAATGTGTCCACCAGCAATTCCATTATGCTTTTTGGCAATTCGGCGCACAACCTCATTTGCCGCTGGAATATACGTTGCGTTAGGTTTCAAGGGATCATTCTTTGAGGTTAAATGCCAGCCAAAGAAGCCACGTTTTCGACTTACGGTCACAGATGAATCAACGTTTTGCATTGTCAGAGCGATGACCGTTCGTTGGCTCCAACGGCGAACGTTTAATATCTTTCCAAGAAGTGAAGGATTAGCCAAGCACTGCTTTAACCAATGTCGTCTGCGATCTTTAGAGATAAATCCATCGGTCATAATGGTCTGCAGCAAACCCATGAAGTTACTGCCCTTGCCATATCTGACCGGTTCGATGTGCGTGTGCTCATCCGGGAAAAACGACGATGTGATTGCACTTCCGGTGCTGAAATCAATATCGGTATTTGGCATCATTGCACCAGTCAACGCCTCGCTATTAGTGCGAGAAAGTTGGCCCAGTTGATTAGATAGATGTGGAAGAGATTTACTTTTCATGGCATGCAGAAGTTTTTGAGTGTTATATGTACCTGCTGCGACGATAACTTGATCGGCTGTAAAGTTGATAGTGCGTGCAAATGGATCATCAGTTTTAACCGCACGGATTTCCCATGTTCCATCGATATTTTGAGTAAAAGATTTAACTGTTGTCATTGGAAAAACTATTGCACCGGCCGATTCAGCCAGACCCAAATAGTTTTTAGGCAGAGTGTTTTTTGCATTAAAGTGACAGCCGGTCATACAAGCACCACACTGCTGACAACCGCTTCGATCGGGTCCAACGCCACCGAAAAATGGATCCTTAGCACCAACACCCTTACCCTCACCGAAGTAGATTCCGACCGGCGCCATCGTGAAGGTGTGTCCAACACCCATTTCATCGGCGACATCTTTCATCGCTTGATCACTCGGTGAAAAATATGGATTCTCTACAACACCTAACATTCGTCTCGCTTGGTCATACCAAGGTTCTAGCTCTGACTTCCAATCGGTGATTGATGCCCACTGTGCATCATTAAAGTATGCATCACCTGGTTGGTACAGAGTATTTGCATAAACAAGTGAGCCGCCACCAACTCCTGCACCGGCCAAAATTAAAACATCTGGAAGTACGTGAATGCGTTGAATTCCGTAGCAACCAATGGCTGGGGCGTAAAGGAACTTACGCAAGCGCCAAGATGTTTTCGGGAAATCCTTGTCGCGAAAGCGCTGCCCTGCCTCAAGAACAGCGACGCTATAACCCTTTTCACGTAAGCGCAGCGCTGAGACCGAACCACCGAAGCCAGAGCCGATAATTACAACATCAAAGTTTTTAACCATTTATTTGAGTCTAACTCGCTCACAAATTCATGACAAGATTGCCCTCGTTATCCTTCCAGGTCCTCGTAGCTCAGTGGATAGAGCAATCGCCTCCTAAGCGGTAGGTCGCCGGTCCGACTCCGGCCGAGGACACTTATTTTCCTTAACGTATACGTTCTTGAGATTAGCAACCGCCTGGAATGTTGCCGAATATTCGGGAATCGGATTTAGAGATTTTTCTCTGTCTCAATGAGGGAATGTTGTTTTGCGTCTTTTCCGGATCTATCTGAAAGGGTGGTCACTAATGACACAGAACCGAAAAGCTCAAATCAAGAACTTGCAGCAACTCCGCAGCAATCTTGCTGGGCGCACATCTCGATACCTAAATGGCACAGGCCAAGTTCTTGACGCACTTTTGCAAAGTCCCGGAGTAGATTCCAGTCAGATATTTCAAACGATGAGTGATGAGGCCCAGAAAAAAGTGGACCTCTTGCTTATCAAATTGGAGAACCTGCTTCTGGATGTCGATCCGTTGGCAACGCTTGGTCAACTTGTTGTATCCGACTCCTTACGCCGCAATTTTCAGAGCGCTTCTGACTCATTTGGCTCTGATGCTGTCGTCGAGTTTCTTGCGGGATTCATTACTTCGCTTGACCCAGAAATGGTCATGGGGCGCATTGGGACGGAATTCAATCCACGTAAGTTCCAGGAGATTGAAGATAATTTGCAGGAATTTGCTAATTTACACAACGCTATTAGATTCCGCACACCGAGAACAGACTCAAAAGATGATATTGGCCTAGCTCAAATACTGTTGACTCTTGAAGCGCAGTTTGACAGAACTGATGGATACCCACCCCATCTTAAGGAGATTTGTAAGCGCATATTCGAGCCTCTTTCAGAGATGTCTCTAAAGGTGTATGGGTTTCGACCGTCAATAGTCTTCGATTTGCAAGAGGCCGAGTTAATTTATCAGGAAGGACACTTCAGGAGAGCTTTTGAGGCAATCGGAAGCGAATTAATGGAAAGTCCACAATTTAACAATTTAACAAGTGAAAAAAAGAGCGCAATTGCCTTTTTTCAGTTACTTTATTCGGCCACTGTGCCTATAGAAGAGAATCTGATAGATAGATTGTGTGTTTCTACGGGGCACTCACGGAGGGAAGTGACTGCTGCAGTGCACGCGCTGTCAACGGATTTAGGAGCCCAACCTCCCATAAGGAATCTTGGGGATACGATTTTAATTCAAACAAAACCCATTATCAGATTTCCTGATGGGACGTCGTTTTGGTATAGACCTGTTGATTTTCCGCATGAAGCTCTAAATTGGTTTCATGAACTAACCGCTGTGAACGAAAAAATGAGAGAGTCTCTCAATTCCGCTAGACAGAAAGTCGTTCCACGATTAGTGAGCGAGAAATTGGGAAGGATATTCGGAGAGTCCCGAACATATTTAGAGCCTACCTATGAGGCGGTTGATGGATCAAAACCCGATTTGGACGTCTTAGTCCTATTACCTAAAAGTGCGATTTTTGCGGAAGTTAAAGCTGGCCGTTTCACGCCAGCGGGGCGTGCAGGTTTGACTGACCGTGTAACAACCAAGGTGAAAGAACTGTTTCTCGAGCCCTATTCTCAGGTTTCAAGGGCCGTGGACAGTTCGGACAAATTCCCAGATTCGTGGCGACAAAAGGACCAAAAAAAGAAGAAAATTGAGTTAGGTTCACCAACTCAGGTCATCAAAATGATTGTAACTTTAGAGAATATGGATGCGATTTCTACCTGGGGGCAGTTGAAGAATCAAGGTAACAAGTTCTACCCGCTGGAAGTTTGGCCTATTTCACTCTCAAACTTAATGATGGTCGCCGACATACTTACAAACCCCCATGAGTTTTTCGCATACGCGACAGATCGGATGATGATGTTTACTCGAGGACAACCACTAATCTACATGGAATCGGATATTTTAAGTCATTGGTGCATTGACAGAATAAGCAACTTCAGTCTTCATCCGGCAGAGTCTCAAGTACTTTCTTATGGGTCTGACGACATAAACGAATATTTCACACTAGGAGCGCGTATTGAAAAACCTTCATCGAGAGTGCCAGAGGTAGTAAATCAAGCCTTGGATTACATCTTGGAACATGAACCTATTGTGTGGTTGGAGGTCGTTGAAGAGGTCTACGGGGCGACCGATAGCGATTGGTTTCAGGCAAGGAAGTCGCTGTGTACGATTGAAGAAATGCCGATAGCCAATCGTCGTCGTGGAAAGAGACGGCGCAAATTAATCGACGGAGTTCGGGTAGGCGATAGTTTCGAACTTATTATTCGCCCGCTTGGTATAAGTAAACGTTTTGTTGAAGCGAAGAATCTTCCCACACTGTGCATCGTCCTGGACAAGAACACTGTCCTTGAAGCCGCCTGGCGATCAGGTTGACGGTAATGAGTTAAGCGTACTTCGTTTCGACCGTACAACCACTGGCCTTCATTCAGTGAAACTAGTATCTAATCCGCGGATTAAGACGACAAGTCGACCGTTCTACTTCGGCCAAGAACATTTTTAGTCTTTATATTTTTACCATTTGCTCATTGGGGGTGATTCATGGGTTCTTGCTTAGAAAAACCAAGAGGCAGTTAGAGTCTATTTTAAGTGAGCCTTGTTCGAGCCGATTTATATGCAGCTAATCTTTCTCGCTTGCCAATTGAAATAACAATCACTACCAATAAGTTTTTCTGGACTGTGTAAATGAGGCGGTATCCTGACTTTTTAGATTTAATTTTGAAACATTCGCTGAGGTCGCCGTGCAGTCGAGCGGACTCTAAGATCGGTGATTCCAATCGTCTCAATAATTGAGGCAGGAACTCCTTCTTGATTGACCCATCCAATTTGTGCCATTCCTTGAGGGCATCAGGATCAAATTTGAGCTGATATCGCTTCATGATTCTTAAAGATCGGCAATATCAACCGAAATAGCTTTGTCTAATTGATTGAGCCGCTTCTTAACTACTGGAGTAACCTGAACTTCGAAAAGTAGTTCCGTGATGGTTTCGTAAAGCTCAGGTGAAATTACATAAAAACTTGGTTTGTTGTTTGTGAGTACAGCAAATGGTTTCTTACCGGCTTTTCTAAGCGCCGCACTGGGGTTGCTCTTAAATTCCGAAATGCTGGTAGTAAGCGATGCCAATATTGCGTCCATGAGTTCTCCTTTAATCAGGGCTAAATATAGCGCTAAAATCAGCCTTATGAACAATCAACTAAGTGCCCTTTCTTGGCAACCAGGAAGCAATCGCCTTCTAAGCGGTAGATCGACGGTCCGACTCCGGCCGAGGACACTTATTAGTTACCTGGCGTTGTGAATTTGTTGCCAGGTATTATGCGTCAACGTGAGATCACCTTCTGCTGAGATTTCATCCAGGAATAGATCAAAACTACTCCCGCCATCTTCGAGCTCTACGGTTATTGAATTTTGCGTGCCAAGGAAGAGTTCAATGTTTGAATGAATCGTGGAAACATAAAGGCGGACAACTTCAACTTCTTCCTCAGGCGTCCAGTCGCCAGGTTTCATTAAAACTCCGTGCGCGAAGGCGTCAATTATTGAAGAGCGATAGGTGCTGTTGTGCAAGCGATGTAGAAAGCTATCGACCGTTGCCTCAAACCCTCTCTTCAAGTGAACGTAGAGGACTTCTCTTTCTTTAAATCGCTCGTTCAATGGACCGAGAAACCAGCACAGTCGATTATCTGCCTCAATATGAAACTGAGGATATGCAAAACGCTCCTCACTCAGCTTGCCGCCCCGTGACTCATGCGCAGAGGAGTAGTTCGATAAATGTTTGCATGCCTCTACGAAAGATTTAGAACCTGATCTTCCTGGGCTTAAAACAAAGACATTGTCATATCTCATTACGCTACCTTCTCATGCCTATCAGTGTTTTAAGGTGAAGCGCCGCATCCATTTCGGTGTCCACCAGTTTCGTTCGCCAAATAAACGCATCAATGCAGGAACTAATAAGGCACGAACCAATGTGGCATCGAGCAAGACGGCTAGTGCCACGCCAAAGCCGAGCATCTTAATTGAGGTAACTCCACTAGTCATAAAAGTTGCAAAGACGACAGCCAACAGCAGTGCAGCGGCGGTAATTATTCTCGCCGAGCGTTGCAGGCCGACGGCTACAGACTCAATATTTGATTTTCCTGACAGGTGTTCTTCCCGAATGCGTGAAAGCAGAAAGAGTTCGTAGTCCATGGATAGGCCAAATACGACTACGGCGACCAAAATAACCGAGCCGGTATCAAGGGTTCCAGTGACCGTGAAATCCCCGACAAGCCATTTCAGATGACCATCGATAAAGATCCACGTAATTGCACCCAAAGTCGCGCACAGAGAAAGTGCATTAAGGATTATTGCTTTTATCGGAAGGATTATTGAACCAGTGAAAATGAAGATAAGAATTAAAACAGTTAAAGCAATCCAACCAAGTGCGAGTGGAAGTTTGGCGGCAATTCCATCCTGTGAATCAGTGAAATCTGCGGCAGCTCCACCAATAAGAGTCCCAACTGGCCGCTCTAAGGCACGAATCTCATGAATAACTTGCTCAGATGCAGTGCTTCGAGATGCAACAGAAGAGATAACCTGCACGCGAATATCTTGACCATAAGTTTCAAATGCACCAATTCGAACAACACCACTAACATTCTTTACTTGGTCAAGAAACTTAGAGATTTCAGCTTCGCGACCAACACCATTAGGCACAACAACTTCAATGGGAGTGCCTAACAGTCCATCAAAGCGGCTCACAATTATCTGGGAAGAAATCGCTGCACGATCAGAGGCGGGTAGCACTCGTGAATCGATTTGGGCGAAAGCGATATTTGCTACAGGCAGTGTCATGATGCCAAGAATTGTCATTGATGCAATAACGACTGGAATTGGGCGTCGCATGACTGTCCGCGCAGTGTGTGCCCATCTGCCATCTTCCTTTGGTGTAATGGCGCTTCTACGAACTACACCCTTATCAACTTTCTCCCCTAAAATTGCAAGAAGTGCTGGTAGGGCGATAACTGCACCGATAACGGCGAGTGAAATTACTGCAACTCCCGCATAGCCAAATGACTTCAGAAAGTTAAGAGGGAAGAACAACAGGGAGGCCATAGTTACTAAGACGGTTAATCCCGAGTAAAAAACCGTTTTACCGGCAGTTGCAACGGTAGTGATTACCGATTCTTCAACGGATTTGCCATGGTGAAGCTCTTCACGGAATCGGTTGACCATCAAAAGGGCGTAATCAATTCCTAATCCCAGTCCCAACCCTGTAATGAGATTGAGGGCAAAAACGCTTACATTAGTAAAAAGCGTTAAGAGATAGATCAGGAAAAATGATCCCAAAATCGCGGTAACGCCAACAAACAAAGGCATCGCCGATGCGACCATTGCACCAAAGACAAAAATCATTAATAAAAATGTAAATGGAATCGCAATTGATTCAGCCAGAAGAAGATCCTTCTCAATTCGGTGGTTAATTGCTTGCGTGATAACTGCGCCGCCACCGGCATAAACGTGTAGACCTTGGTAATCTCCATCAAATTTCTCTTGAACCACTTTTCCGAGCGAGCTAAATCCATCAAGGTCATCTGATTTTAAATCCGTAAAAACAAGAATGAAACCAGCTTTCCCATCGGATGAGCGCATAGTTGGAACACCACCAGTAGACCAGTATGAGTATGTTTTAGAGATTCCATTGATGTTACGAATCTCTTTTTCTAATTCCGATGCATGTGCAGCAACTTGGGCATCATCAACACTGGTCTTTGAATCCACCACCAAAGTGATAATCGGCTCTTGAACTTTAAATTTTTCAATAATGTATTTTGTTACTTGTGCCGATTCGCTACTTGGATCTGAGTAGCCGCCGCTATCGAGTTTCCCAAAAGCTAATGACCCAACAGCACCTGCGGCAAGCGTGCCAAGTAAGAAAACAGTGAGTACACCTTTTCGCCGCCGAACGATAAAACTGCCAAGTTTTTCAAACATGTACGACACCAGTTTCTTCGTCTAGACTAATGGTTATGAGCAATATCTTCCCCACCGTAACAACTGACGAGATTGATCCTGAAGCCGCCGCTGAAGCGGCAAAGCGCGATGAGGAAATCAAGTCAGATAAACCGCCTCACCATGAAGATTAATCACTCTTAGGTGATGGCGCGACTGAAGCTGGCGTAGGAGCAGGTGCTGGCGTAGTAACCTCGCTCGTTGTTTTCTTTTTCACAGAATCTGTTTTATAGAATCCAGAACCCTTGAATACGACGCCTACAGCTGAATAAACCTTGCGAATCTCACCGGTGCACTGGGGGCATTTGGTCAAGGAGTCATCAGAAAAAGATTGAACCGCCTCGAACTCATGAGTGCAGGCATTACACGCATATTGATATGTGGGCACGGTCGCTCCAATTGCAGAAAGTAACCCCCTCGTGGGGTAGATGCTAAGTCTAAAGAAGTGGCACGATAGGGTCGAATCGAGATCAAGGAATGAGGCATTACGGTGAGAATCAAGAGCCTGGCGGTGCTTCTGATCATACTTTCTTATTGTGGCGTGGCTAATGCCTCGGCAAATTCGCTGATAACCACAAGTCCCATCAGTGGGTCAACTCTCACAACACCACCGAGCTCAGTAACTCTAACCACTCATATTGAACTTATTCCAGACGCAAGTGAATTGATGGTGACGGATCCATCTGGATTGCGTGTGGACGATGGAACAATTACGGTGGACGGCGTTAATGTATCAATCGGCTTAAAAGCTTTAACTGAATCTGGAATTTATAGAGTCTCTTACACCCTTTACTCTGAAGGCGAGGTTCCGCTTCAAGGCTCGTTTACATTTAACTTCTCTGCCCCAAGCGTGATTTCCCCAACTGAACCAACGCCAACTCCCACGCAATCACAAACTCCGGCGAGTAGTAGCTGGGGAACAAATGTTTTTATCTTTTCAATTTTAGTAGTTGCATTCTTTGTTTTGATTGGACTCTCACTTTATGCTCGAAAGCTCTTTAGGGACCGATGACCGCACTTGGAACGTTTTTTAAATATTTTTCACTTATCGGTAGTTTTGCCACAATTGGAACTCTTCTGGCAATGGCCTTTCTCCTTTTAGATGTTGAAGGTAAGTTTTCTGCCCAAGGGTACAAGTTGAAACGTTTGTTGTGGGGCTCGGCGATGGCATGGAGCCTCGGTACCGCTGGAACAATCATTGTTACATTAGCAACAACTCTTGATCAATCTATTTCATTTGCATTAGATCCAACTGTACTGCGCTCATTTATTACTCAGATTACACTCGGGCAGTACCTGTTCTTTGAGCTCCTAGTTGCACTTGTGGTGGCTATTTCGGCCTTTCACATCCAACGTATTCTTACTACCACGTTTGTTTTATTTTTATCGATCATAGGATTAGTGGCTCCAGTATTTCAGACCCACTCTGCCTCAGGTGGTTCTCATGGTTTGGCAATCGGCTCATTAGTAATCCACGTTGCAGCACTCTCTTTGTGGGTGGGTGGCGTTATTGCCATAGCTTTGCTAGATCCGAAGGATCGCCCGATTGCAGTTTCTCGGTTCAGTGAATTAGCTTTATGGGCAGTCATCGCGGTTGTTGCAAGCGGAACTGTTAGTGCATGGGTGCGCTTGGACTTTCAAGGGGCTTGGAATTCGACATATGCATACATTGTAGTCGCCAAAATTGTACTGACTTTAGTTTTAATTTCAATTGGATATATGCATCGCGTAAATCTTGCTTTACGCGAACGCATTGATTGGCTGGGTTTCGGACGTTTAATATTTGCAGAAGCGATCATCATGGTTGCAACTGTTGCAATGGGCGCTTGGCTTTCATCAAGTGAACCTCCGGAACGTCCGACTGTTCCTGAGTTCGACCCGGCTATTGCTCTTTCTGGAATTAGTACACCGCCACCACCTACGTGGAGCCGAATTCTTTTCAATTACGAACCCGATGCGCTGATGATTGGAGTTCTGATCACTGCTGTGGCTCTCTATATCAAGGGCGTACTTGTAATGAGACGTCGAGGCGATAATTGGCCAGTTGGGCGCAGCATTGCCTTCGGCCTCGGTATTGCTGGAATTGATTTTGCAACAAGTGGTGGACTTGGACTCTATGCCCACTTTGCTTTTTCATACCACATGGTTGCGCACATGGTTTTAGGAATGATTGCACCAATCGGTATCGTCCTTGGCGCACCCATCACTCTTGCACTTCGAACTCTGCCACAAAGTCGAAATGGAACCGAACGCGGTGTGCGCGGAACTCTGCTTGCTGCGCTCAACTCCAAAGTGGCGACTTTTTACACTAATCCAATTGTGGCGGTGGCTCTTTTTGATGGCTCACTATTTGCACTTTACTTCACAGGGCTATTTGGTGGAATGATGCAGAGTTATGTGGGTCATCTCTTCATGAGTATTCACTTTATTCTCGCAGGTATACTTTTCTTTCATGTCATTATTGGCATCGACCCCAATCCACGTCGTATTCCGCATATAGTGCGCATAGTCATCGTATTTGCGGCGATGAGTATTCATGCTTTTTTCTCGGTAGCGCTAATGTCATCTACAACGCTCATAGATCAAGGCTATTTTGCTTCTCTAAAAACCCCGTGGCTAACAGATCTTTTAGCTGATCAACAGTTAGGTGGATCTATTGGTTGGGCTATGGGCGAGATCCCGATTCTTTTAGCTCTCGTTGCAACCTTCATAAGTTGGGTAAAAGATGATTCGCGTGAGGCAAAACGAATTGATCGAAATACTTCGAGAGCGGCGGCAATGGGTCAACCTGACGAACTCGCTGATTACAATAAATATTTACAAAGACTAGCCGAGCACGATAGGAATGATGCCTAATGGAAAACTTATTTGACCTTCCACATGAATATAGGGAGCTACGCGCAAGCGTGCGTGCACTGTCGAATAAGGAAATTGCTCCCTTTGCACAATCAGTAGATGAAGACCACCGCTACCCACAAGAGGCCTCTGATGCTCTTCAAAAAGCGGGCTTAAGCGCCGCACATGTTCCGACTGAATTCGGAGGCGATGGTGCAGATGCACTTGCAATGGTAATTATTATTGAAGAGGTTGCACGAGTATGCGGTTCATCATCTTTAATTCCTGCCGTTAATAAACTGGGCTCTTTACCTTTGATTCTGGGAGGCAACGAAGCGCAGAAAAAGCGCTGGCTTCCCCAGTTAGTTTCAGGAATGGGTTTTTCTTACTGCTTATCAGAATCCGATGCAGGGTCGGATGCGTCTGCGCTTCGCACTAAAGCCGAACGTGATGGCGATGGTTGGGTTCTAAATGGAAGTAAGAAATGGATATCTAATGCAGGTGTATCCGATTTTTATACAGTCATTGCCCAAGTAGACTCATCGCTGAGATCAAAGGGAATTACCGCTTTTATCGTTGAGAAATCTGATCCAGGACTCTCCTTTGGCGCTCCCGAAAAGAAAATGGGCTTTAGAGGATCACCAACACGTGAAGTCTATTTTGACAACATAAAACTAAGTGATGATCGTCGAATTAGTGAGATTGGCGGCGGTTTTACACTTGCAATGAATACTTTAGATCATACTCGCGTCACTATTGCTGCACAGGCGTTGGGTTTAGCGCAAGGCGCACTTGATGTAGCCACTAAATACTCTCATGAGCGTAAACAGTTCGGAAAAGAGATTTTCGATTTTCAAGGCGTGCAATTTATGTTAGCTGATATGGCAATGAATGTAGAAGCTGCCCGCCAGCTCACATATGCAGCGGCAGTTAAGAGTGAGAATAACGAAAAAGATTTACGTTTCTTCTCAGCTGCTAGCAAGTGTTTTACAAGTGATATGGCTATGAAAGTGACGCAAGATGCAATTCAAATTTTAGGTGGTTATGGATATGTTTCTGACTATCCAGTAGAACGAATGATGAGGGATGCCAAGTTAACTCAGATTTACGAAGGAACAAATCAGATTCAACGAATTGTTATGGCTCGCAATCTGCCGTCAAATTAACCTTTAAATCGCACGAGGATCGAAGGAGTAGCTGCCGCATTTAATGGGATGTCATGCTCCTCTCGTGGCAGAATCTCACTGGTCAACTCTCCCGCATGTACTAAGCCGATTTTCCAACCTGGAATATAAGACAAAGCGCGATCGTAGTAGCCGCCACCTTGACCGATCCGGTATCCCTCTTGGTCTATATGTAATGCAGGCACAATCATTACATCTACAGTGCTCAGATCCTGAATGGGTTCACCTACGGGTTCAGAGAGTTTATGTGTAATTTTTAACGAGTTCTCATCGCCATTCCACTCGATCCAATCTAGGTGTTCCCCATTTACTCGCGGCAGAAGAAGGCTTTTACCAGCTTTAAGAAGAGCCCGATTAATCTCACGTGTGCTTGGTTCTTCGCCATATGAATAATACGAAGTCACTGTCTTGGCTGCAAGAATCTCCGGCGAATTCAAAATAATTGAAAAATTTGATGGAATGAATTTTTGTCTCCGCTCGCGTCGCAATCTTTCGCGGAGCTCTCTCTTAACTGTGCTCTGATTCATCTAGCTCTCCCTGTAATTTGCAGGCCTAAATCCCAAAGAAAGGTCGGCCTAACAAGTATGGTGTGATTATGACAGAGCACACGCGAGTAGATGGGTTTCTTGCCTCGCTCATTGCCATATGTACTCCACTGGATTCATTTGAAATGCCACTTTTAGATGCCCATGGGGCAACGCTTTCTGAGGATATCTATGCGGGCGAACGCTTGGTCATGCGCGCCGGAAGTCGAATTCGATCGACACAAATCGGTCTTGCGGCATCGATTGGACGAGATCATCTACCGACTCGCCCCCATCCGCGAGTTGTGGTTCTCTCAGCGGGTCCAGATCTAGTTGTACCAGGGAAAAAACTTGTTGGTGAAGAAGAGTTCGAAGTCAATTCTTGGTTGCTCACAACGGCTGTGCGCGAAGTGGGAGCAGTTGCATACCGAGTTCATTCAATTCCAAATGATGAAGATGAGCTCCAGGGCGTTATTGAAGATCAATTAGTTCGGGCGGATTTAATAATAATTAGCGGAGAGAGGCAGGATGAATCATTTGATCTTATTACTCGCACTCTCTCCAGAATGGGCGAGATAACTACTGTAGATATGGCCATTGAAGTAAGTGGGCGACATAACTTTGGGCAGATCGGCCCGGATAAGACACCGGTCGTTACTCTGCCAGGGGATCCGATTGCAGCGTACATTTCATTTGAACTTTTTGTTCGCCCAATGATTCGAACCATGCTTGGCGCGGCAACTATTCATCGCCCCTCGGTGAAGGCAAAGCTTGAAAAAGCAGTTGAATCGGCCCCAGGAATGCGCTCCTATATCCGCGCGGTGCTATCTGAAGATGCAAGATCCGTTATGCCTCTCACTGATCAAGAAGAGCTCTCCACGCTCTCAAATGCCAATGCGTTTATCGCTATCGGGGAAAGAGAGATCTCATTATTGGCTGGAGAAGAGGTTACGGCAGTGATTCTTGAACGAAGGTATATTTAAGTAAGAGATGAAGCACAGCTGGCCCCACATTCTTAACGGAGATGAAATCTCCTTGCGGCCACTCAGATTTCGAGACCACAGTAGATGGAATGCAGTTCGCGCCGAGAATCGAGCATGGCTATCGCCATGGGAGGCGACAATTCCGCTCCTTAATCCATCAGATGCAGCCGATGAGCTAGCCATTGCGCTTCCCTCATACTTTGGAATGGTTCGAACTCTCAATAGTGAGGCCCGCCATGGTCGTTCATTCTCTTTTGCCATGTGGAAAGGAAGTAATTTAATAGGGCAGATCTCATTAGGCGGGGTTATTTACGGTGCATCGCGTGGAGGACACATCGGATATTGGGTTGACCGTAACTATGCAAATAAGGGTTACACGAGCGCTGCGGTTGTTCTACTTACTGATTTTGCATTTAACACGTTGAAGCTCCATCGTATTGAGATAAATCTTCGGCCAGAGAATGGTGCATCGCGTAGAGTGGCAGAGAAAGCCGGCTACGTCTTCGAGGGAAATCGGTCTAACTACTTGCATATCGATGGAAATTGGCGCGACCATATCTGTTTTGTTAAGGAAAATCTCTCCATTAAATAACACCTAAATCCCCGAAATACAAGGGTTTCACCCTTATCTTTATACATCATGGCTTCAGGACTTATTTATTTTGCGATCATCGGTATGTGGATCGCATATTTTGCACCCCGTTGGATTCATGACCGGAACGAGTTTTCTGGTAAATCAGTTGAGCGGTTTAAAGTTGCTCTAACCGTTGTTGCAAATTCTTCACAGTACACAAGTCAAAACGGTGGACTTCTCCATATTGATTTAGATCGTGAAGCAAAAATTGCACAGTTACTTATGCGAAGGCGAATAATTTTTGTAATACTAACTTTATCACTCATATCAACGCTTGTAGGTGGGTTTATGAATACGATGCCTTTCTTGTATGCACTTGTTCCTGCAACTGGGATTTTGATTTATATTGCAAACGTTCGACGCCAAAGTGTCGCTGAGCGAATTCAGCATCGTCGTATACAACAGTTGCATAGACGGACTTCTGGAGTCTCGGCAACAAATCTGGTTGAAGTAGTTACACCTAAACCGACCCAAGAACATTGGGTTCCACTATCTGAGCGCGAGCTTAAAGGTGTTGTGATATTGCCTCAAGGAACTGCGAGCATGCGCAACGCTTGGCAACCAGCACAGGTTCCTATTCCGACTTATGTAAGCGCCCCGAAGGCTATAGTTCCAAAACGAGTAATTGATTTGACTATTCCGGGAGCATGGAGTGATGAGCAGGAGCGTCTTGAGCGCGAAGCTTTAGCCGCTACATCTCCCTCACGAAATGAGATATTTGATCAACAACTTGCCGATGAAGCAGTGCAACGTTTGAATAAGTCTCGAGCCTCTAACGAGTAGTTAGATCCATGAGCTTAGCCACATTCGCTTCAACCAATCATCGTAATTAATAATCTCACCTGTAAAGAGTGGTAAAAAATAGATAAAATTGAGGAAAATTAAAATCATTACAGTCGTCACTAGCGCTATTGACGTGCGAGGTTGCATTGCGCTATCTAGAACGAGTTTGGCGCAGTAGATAAGGGCTAAGAGCACGAATGGTTCAAAAATAATTGCATAGAAGGTAAATACTGTGCGTTGCTGGAAAAAGAACCAAGGAAGATAACCTGCGATAATTCCAAGAACGATTAAATTGAATACTCCACTGGTACTGCGTCGATACATTGAAACTATCCAATACCCAATCACGACGGCAACTGCGATTGTGCCAAGCCACCAGAGAATCGGTGTTCCTATCGCCAGAATCTCTTGTGCACAGTTCTTAGATTCACATCCCTGCGGGGAAGCATAGAAGAAAGAGGTTGGTCGCCCCATAATCATCCAACTCCACGGGTTTGCTTGGTAAGGATGTTTTTCAGTCAGGCCAGTATGAAATCCCAACATCTCGGCGTGATAATGCCACCAGGATAGAAATACATTTGGAGACCAACTTCGATCCCATCCACGCTTGCTAATAAACCAACCGCTCCATGTGCTTACATAGACAACAATTGGAAGAAGACCGTACTGCGCAAACTTAACCAGTGTAGGTCGGATTAATTTTCGACCTGAATACGATGAAAAAACTCTATAGAGTGAAACTAATGCCATCGCTAGCAAAAAATATAGAGCACTCCACTTAGTACCCAATGCTAATCCAATTGCGATTGCGGCATACCAATGCCTTTGGCGGTGCCACAAATACACCGCAAGTAAGACAAAGAATGTTAGGAATAAATCTAACAGTGCTGTTCGAGAATGAACTAGCAATAACCCATCCATTGCCATAAGAGCTGCAGCCATCGCGGTCAGTAATGGCGAGAAAAAAAGAATGTGTACTAAACGCGCAAAGAGAAGAATTAACAACGCACCCACTAATGCAGTGGCAAATCTCCAACCAAATTCGTTGTCTCCGAAAATCTTGATACCACTTGCAATCAACCATTTCCCAACCGGTGGGTGAACAATGAATTCAGGTTTGTTACCCGCTACCTCAACGCCGAATTTCAAAAAATCTCTAGCGCCATCGACGTAATAGACCTCATCAAAGACAAATCCCTTAGGCCTGCCTAGATTGATCAAGCGAAGCGCCAAAGAGAAAATAGCAATGAGTAAAGGGGCAAGGGCGGCGGCCATATGCGTAATCGTATGCGCTTAGTTGGTTAATTTACTGAGATGATGTAACCATGGTTCTTATATTGGCGGCGACCCCGCTGGGCAACTTTGGTGATGCGAGCGCACGCTTGAAAGCCGCTATTGAAAGCGCAACGATTATCGCAGCCGAGGATTCGAGAAGATTTCATCGACTGTGCTCAGATATTGAAACTAGTTTTTCCGCCAGAGTGCTCTCATTTTTTGAAGGCAATGAAGAAGAGCGCACTCGCGAACTGCTAATCGAGCTTCAAGCTGGGGCTACTGTCTTGGTTGTTTCAGATGCTGGCATGCCCACTATTAGTGATCCAGGATTTCGATTAATGCGGGAGGCGATAAAAAGTGGAGTTGAAGTACGTGTGATTCCTGGGCCAAGTGCGGTGACAATGGCCGTTGCCCTATCGGGGCTACCAACCGATCGCTTTACTTTTGAGGGCTTCCCGCCTCGGGCATCTGGCGCACGTTTAGCAACCTTTGAAAAGCTGCGTCATGAGGAGCGCACAATGGTTTTCTTTGAAGCCCCACACCGTTTAGGTGATTCATTGGAAGATGCGATTTCAGTTTTCGGTGTTGAACGTAAAGGTGCAATTTGCCGTGAAATGACAAAACGATACGAAGAAACAATTCGCGGCACACTGGTCGAGCTCTCAACATGGGCAGATGCTCATGAGGTCTTAGGGGAGATAACTCTGGTAATCGAAGGAGCTTCAGCTGATTCGGCCGCAATGACGGCCGAAGAAATGGTTGGGCGAGTACGTGATTTTGAGAACGCTGGCATGGATCGAAAATCGGCTATCGCATCCGTGGCACAGGAGTTCGGTATTGCAAAGCGCTTAGTTTATGCCGCCGTGATTGATGCGAATAAGATGAGCACGTGAGTAAATCCTTCTATGTGACGACGCCAATTTATTATGTCAACGATGCTCCTCATATTGGGCATGCATATACGACCGTTGTCGGTGATGTGCTCACACGTTGGCACCGCCAGAAGGGCGAATCGGTCTGGTTCTTAACAGGAACCGATGAACACGGCGAAAAGATTATGCGCACTGCTCAAACACATGGAATCTCTTCACAGGAGTGGGTTGACAAACTCGTTGAGACAGAATGGAAACCAAATTGGCAAGCCCTCAATATTGCTAATGATGATTTCATCCGTACGACAGAGGTGCGTCACACCGAGAGGGTTCAAAGATTTCTACAAGGCTTAAAGGACGCCGGACATATTTATGAGGGAAAGTACGAAGGCCCTTACTGCGTTGGATGTGAAGAATTCAAGATTCCTGGGGATTTAACGCTCAAAGGTGAGGAGTGGTTATGTAATATGCATGGCACTCCAATCGAAATAATTAAAGAAGATAATTGGTTTTTTCGTCTATCTGCTTTTGTTCAGCCGTTATTGGCGCACTATGAAGCCCACCCTGAGGCATGCCAGCCAGAGAGCGCACGCAATGAAGTAATTTCCTTTCTTAAGAGTGGAGTTACCGACCTTTCGATCTCGCGTTCAACATTCGATTGGGGTATTCAAGTCCCGTGGGACAAGGATCAAATTTTCTACGTCTGGTTTGATGCACTTCTTAATTACGCAACCGCTGTCGGACTCGGAGATAGTTCTGAAAGTGAAGGCGGAAAAAAGTTTGCTGAAGTTTGGCCACCCGATGTTCATTTAATTGGAAAAGAGATTTTGCGTTTCCATGCTGTGATTTGGCCGGCGATGTTAATGGCAGGAAATCTGGCTACACCGAAAATGGTTTTTGCACATGGTTGGCTTTTGGTCGGTGGCGAGAAGATGAGTAAGAGCAAGTTCACAGGAATAGTTTCAAAGGATATAACCGATCATTTTGGCGTCGATGCATTTCGGTATTACTTTTTACGCGCGATCCCATTCGGTTCTGATGGCTCATTTTCATGGGAAGACATGTCGGCACGCTACACATCTGAGCTTGCAAATGGGTTTGGTAACTTAGCATCGCGAAGCGCGGCAATGATTGAGAAGTATTGTGGGGGGGTTTTGCCAGCGTTAAGCCACGATGCAGATTTGGAAGCAACACTTCAGAACGCGGTATCTAAAGCCGATTCGGCCATCTGCGCTTTGGATTTTCAAGGTGGGATAGTGGCGATAATGGATTTTTGTAAAAGAGTAAACGGTTACGTCACCGAAAAAGAGCCTTGGATTCTAGCTAAGGATCCGTCAAATAAGAGCGAGCTCGACGGGATTTTGTATAACACCGCAGAATCACTCCGTGCGCTTGCGGTTTTATTGCATCCGGTGATGCCAGCGACCTGCGAAATTCTCTGGCAGAGTCTTGGTGCGCGTGAGAAGTTGGGAGAACTCTCAGCACAAAAAATTTCTGATGTTGCAACATGGGGTCAGCTACCAGAGGGTGCGAGAATTAGTAAAACTCCAGTGCTATTTCCACGATTAGAAACCAGCGCATAAGCCAGATGGCTGATCGCCACAATAGGGATCTTGAACGCCCACGTGCGCCGCTGCCAGAGCCCTTGCCCATTGCAACCGTTGATTCGCATGCACATATGGAGATCATTACGAATACCGCTCCCGATTCGCAAGAGGTTGAGGATGTAATTGCAGAGGCAAAGTCGGCAAATGTTGATCGAATTGTTCAGGTGGGTTATTCGGCTGAGCAATCGAAGTGGTGTGTTGCAGCGGCAGAAAAATGGAACACATCGGTTTTAGCCGCGGTAGCTCTACATCCCAACGAAGCGCCAGTAGTTGCAGACTTAAATGGCGACTGGGCAATCATTGCCGAGCTCGCTAAACATCCCCGTGTACGCGCAATTGGTGAAACAGGTTTGGATTATTTTCGTACTCCACCTGAACTTCATGCTCGCCAGCAAGAGTCATTTAAATGGCACATTGAGTTAGCAAAACAAACTGGGAAGGCTTTAGTGATTCACGATCGTGATTCTCATGATGATATTTTATCCGTGCTTCTTGAAGTCGGTGCGCCGAATAAGGTTATTTTTCACTGTTTTTCAGGCGGGGTTGAAATGGCCAAAACCTGTATCGACCGTGGTTACACACTCTCTTTTGCCGGAACGCTTACGTTCAAGAACGCCCCTGAACTTCGTGAAGCCGTCAAACTTGTTCCGATTGATCAACTACTCGTTGAAACAGATTCGCCATTTTTAGCTCCGATGCCATATCGCGGTGCAGGAAATACGCCTGCACAAATCGCAAATATTGTGCGTGCTATGGCCATCGAGCGCGATAGTGATTTAGGTGAGCTTGCCTTCGCTTTGAGTAGTAATGCTGAGCGGATATTTGGATCGTTTGCACCATGAGTTTGCTCGGAGCTGCACAGATTCGCGAACTTGCTACCAAATTAGATTTGAAGCCTTCAAAGTCTCTTGGGCAAAACTTCGTTATTGATTCAAATGTCTGCACAAAGATAGTTCGAATCGCTGGAGTTACTAGAAATGATATTGCCCTCGAAATCGGTCCTGGTCTTGGTTCATTGACACTGGCACTTCTTCATAGCGCAGCATCAGTCGTAGCGGTTGAAATAGATTCAAGACTTGCAGATCAACTTCCGATTACTGTAGCAAAACATTACGAACACCCAGAGAATTTAACGATTATTAATCAGGATGCTTTGACGTTGATGGAGTTACCAGTGCAACCCACAGTCTTGGTAGCAAATTTGCCCTACAACGTTTCAGTCCCGGTCTTGCTCAATCTGCTTGAAAGATTTCCAACTCTTCGAACCGGTGTTGTAATGGTGCAGGCCGAAGTTGCAGATCGATTAGCCGGCAGGCCAGGCACAAAAGAGTATGGAATTCCATCAGTCAAGGCGGCTTGGTGGGCAGACGTTAAAGGGGCGGGTTCGATTTCTCGCTCGGTATTTTGGCCAGCTCCGAATGTTGATTCAAAGCTGGTTTCATTTACTCGCCGAATTACACCAGGAGATGAGGTGCTTCGCAAAAAAACCTTTGAGATCATTGATGGCGCTTTTGCTCAAAGACGCAAAATGTTGCGATCTGCCCTTGCACCGGTCTATGGCTCCTCATCTGCGGCGCAAGAGATTTTGCTTCGCGCGGGAATTGATCCAACACTTCGCGGGGAGGCTTTAGATATCGCAGGTTTTTGTTCTATCGCCTCTGTGTCTGAATCTGACAATTTCTAGCGAAGGCAATAAGGTCAATTCATGCCAGTAAAGAGAGTGACCGTGCGCGTGCCGGCCAAAGTAAACCTTCAACTCTCAGTTGGTCCCCGCGAGCTCGATGGCTTCCATAATGTAGTGACTGTTTTTCAAGCGATATCAATTTTCGATGATGTAACGCTTTCACTTGCTGAGGCCAAGACTGGCGTGAGTATTTCAATTACTGGAGACCAAACCCATGGCGTTCCAGTAGATGAAAATAATTTGGCATTTAAAGCAATTGCCTTGATGGCTAAGGAGTACGACTTAGAAATTGATGTTCATGTTGAAATTAAAAAATCTATTCCAGTTGCCGGCGGAATGGCTGGTGGAAGCGCAGATGCAGCAGGTGCCATAGTTGCAATTGACTATTTGTACTCACTCGGAATGAGCCGCGATGAAATGTCGGAAATCGCCGTTCAGTTAGGCAGCGACGTTCCATTTATGTTAAATGGAGGAACCGCTATCGGCACAGGCCATGGAGATCAATTAACATCGGCGCTTTCACGAGGTACATATCATTGGGTTTTAGCTCTTTCAACCGTTGGGCTATCAACTCCGGCCGTTTATGGAGAGTGCGATCGATTGCGGTCAGAATCGGAAATCTCACAGCCTCAAACCAACGAGCTATTAATGCAGGCACTTCTTGCAGCAGACCCAAAGTCAGTTGGAAAAAATCTTATTAATGATTTACAAGCTGCTGCATGTTCGTTGCGACCAGCACTTCGCTTAGTTTTAGATGTCGGTCAAGAATATGGCGCACTTGGCGCTTTAGTTTCAGGATCTGGGCCAACAGTCGCATTTCTAGTTTCTGATGAAGAGGCGGCTTTGGATTTAGCTGTGGCCTTAACAGCGAGTGGCGTTGTAGGAAGCGTGGCACGAGCATATGGACCAGTCGCAGGGGCGAAAGTTCTCACATAAGTATTGACGCTATATGGTCATAAGCATGGGTATATATAAGGGAGAATACAGGTTCCGCCATTGTGTAGTGGCTAGCACATGGGCCTTTGAAGCCCAGGGTCCAGGATCGATACCTGGTGGCGGAGCGATAGACTGACATCGTGGCCGTTGAAACCGTGATTATCCTGGCAGCAGGCGACGGAACGCGGATGAAATCGCGTCAAGCAAAAGTTCTTCACCGCGTTGCTGGACGTTCGTTACTCGGACATGTACTTGCCGCAGTTAATCATTTGAACCCCGAACAGATTCGAATCGTTGTAGGCGCTAATCGCGATAGCGTCGAAGAACATATCGCACAGATTTCACCTTTGGCACACACGGTTTTCCAAGAAAAACGCGGTGGCACAGGGCATGCAACGCAGTTAGCGCTCGCAGAGAGCAGCCCTCAGGGAACGGTCTTAGTTCTAGCTGGGGATACACCAATGCTCACAGGCAAATCTCTCTCAACATTTCTGAAAGCACATAATGAAGGAAATTTCGCTGCATCTGTTTTGACGGCCGAACATCCTGACCCAACAGGTTATGGACGAATCATTCGCGATGAAAATGATGAGCTCTCGAAAATTGTAGAGGAGCGCGATGCAAGTGAAGATCAGAAATTTATCGTTGAGATCAACTCAGGCGTTTACGCTTTCGATGGTGCAAAATTAGTAGATGCTATTGGACAGATTACTAATTCAAATTCTCAAGGAGAGCTTTATTTAACCGATGTGATTGGAATTTTAAAAAACTCTGGTGATTCAATCGCTGCGATAATGCTGGATGATTTCACTGAAATATTAGGTGTAAATGACCGGGCGCAATTAGCTGAATCTGCTGCTTTATTGCGTGATCGGATAAATGACCAGTGGATGCGTGAAGGTGTCACAATTATAGATCCAACAACGACATGGATTGATGCAACTGCAAAACTTTCTAGCGATGTAACTCTTCACCCAGGTAGCGCGATATTAGGAGTGACGACGGTTGCAACAGGCGCGGTTATCGGTCCACGCACCACCTTGACCGATTGCGTTGTTAAAGAGGGCGCTGCAGTGCTGGAATCTATTGCCACTAATACCATTATCGGTGAAGGGGCAGCCGTTGGACCTTTCACTTATCTTCGAAGTGGGAGCGTTTTAGGAGATAACTCTAAGGCCGGCGCCTTTGTTGAAATTAAAAATTCAACTGTTGGTGCCAGCTCTAAAGTCCCCCACCTTTCTTATGTCGGCGATGCAACAATCGGTGAGGGAACCAATATTGGAGCGGCAACTATTTTTGTTAACTATGACGGAGTTGAAAAGCATCACACCACTATCGGTGATCATGCTCGCATCGGCAGTGACACGATGCTCGTCGCTCCAGTTTCCATAGGAGATGGCGCATATACGGCTGCAGGTTCAGTGATAACTGAAGATGTTCCGGCAGGCGCGATTGGTGTTGGCAGAGCTAGACAGAGAAATGTAATAGGTTGGGTCATGCGTAAACGTGCAGGAACATTGTCAGCCAAAGCAGCCAAAGCTAAAGAGACGAAAGGCTAATAAATGAGCGAAATCCGTTTATCTTCCGAAAAGAGATTACGTCTTTTTGCAGGCCGCGGATTTCCAGAGCTAGCCGATGAAGTTGCATCAGAACTTGGCATTCCTTTAACGCCAACTTCAGCATATGACTTTGCAAATGGCGAAATTTTTGTTCGTTTCGAAGAATCAGTTCGTGGATGCGATGCGTTCGTCATTCAAAGTCACACGAATCCTGTTAATAAGCAGATTATGGAACAACTCATCATGGTCGATGCGCTAAAGCGTGCCTCTGCAAAACGCATCACAGTTGTAGCGCCGTTTTATGGTTACGCCCGTCAAGATAAAAAGAGTCGAGGCCGCGAGCCAATTACAGCTCGATTAATGGCCGATCTCTTTAAGACCGCAGGTGCTGATCGCTTAATGTGCGTAGATTTACACACATCTCAGATTCAAGGCTTCTTTGATGGTCCAGTAGATCATCTATTTGCACTTCCAATGCTTGCGAATTATGTCGGAAGCAAAGTCGACCGCAGTCGATTAACAATTGTCTCGCCTGACTCGGGCCGCGTTCGCGTTGCAGAGCGTTGGTCTGATCTATTGGGTGGATGTCCAATTGCATTTATTCACAAAACTCGTGACCCACGAACTCCAAATGAGGCCACAGTTGGTCGCGTGGTTGGAGATGTGCAAGGGCAGACATGTGTAGTCATAGATGACATGATCGACACTGCCGGCACAATCACGAAGGCGGTCGAGGCATTATTCGAAGCTGGTGCTAAAGATGTGATTATCGCAGCAACCCACGCGGTTCTTTCAGGTCCTGCAGTGGAGCGGTTGCGAGATTGCAGAGCATCTGAAGTTGTCATTACAAATACGCTGCCAATTTCTGAAGATCAAAAATTTGATGGACTTACAGTTCTTTCTATTGCTCCACTTCTAGCTCGGGCAATTCGTGAAGTCTTTGAGGATGGCTCTGTTACAAGCCTTTTCGACGGCCTTTCTTAGACCCAATTTGCACAACCTCGTCCCCGCAGGCTAACCTTTGGGCTGTTCCGGCGAGGGTATGAATGTACTTCCGTAATCGACGGTGTAGGAGTTAAATCCTTTCGGGACTTTGTGTTCACACCGAAGTTTCCACTAAGAGGAGTAATAAAAATGGCAGAAATCACTATCAACGGTGCCCTTCGTACTGAATTTGGCAAAGGCGCATCACGTCGTGCTCGTCGCGATGGATTAGTTCCTGCCGTTATCTACGGTCATGGCGAGAAGCCACAACACATCACCCTTCCAGCCCGTGAGCTCGCTGTTGCACTCAAGCAGTCCAACGTGCTTCTCGACATCGTCATCGATGGAAAGACTGAACTAACACTTCCAAAGGCAATTGTTCGCCACCCACTCAAGCAGATTCTTGAGCACATTGACTTAGTTCTAGTACGTCGCGGAGAAAAAGTCGTTGTCTCAGTTCCAGTTCACGCAATCGGCGAGCAGGATCGCGATGGAGTGCTCGAGCATGTAAACAACACCATCGACGTGCGTGTTGAAGCCACTGCAATTCCAAGCTTTTTTGAACTCGATATCACTGGCCTTGCAGCTGGTCTCTCGCTCTATGCAGGTGACGTAATTCTTCCAGTTGGTGTCGTGCTCGAATCAGATCCAAAGATGATCGTTATTCACCTTTCAGAGCGTGCAACTGCCTCTGAAGAGGCTGCACCAGTTGTTGTTGCAGCTGAAAGTGCAGCACCAGCGGCACCAGCAGAATAGTCGAAGGTTAAACCCTTACCCTTATCGTTATGACGTGGTTGGTAGTTGGACTCGGGAATCCGGGTGATCAATATGCTGCGACCCGTCACAACGTAGGTCAGATGGTTATCGACGAGCTCATTCGTCGGCACAATTTAAAATTCTCGATACATAAATCACGCACAGAAATTGCTGCCTACAAATTAGGGCAGGGTGAAAATACGCACTCAATCATTCTTTCAAAGTCCAAGGGCTATATGAATGAAACCGGTGGAGTTATCAAAGCGCTCGCTAACTTCTACTCAATTGAAACTAAAAATATTATCGCGCTGCATGATGAGCTCGATATTGCTTTTTCAACAATACGCAGCAAGTTTGGTGGTGGCGACAATGGCCACAATGGACTCAAATCAATGACTTCTGCTTTAGGAACACCTGACTATTATCGAGTGCGACTAGGAATCGGAAGACCGATGGGTCAACAAGATCCAGCAGATTTTGTATTGAAAGCTTTCTCAAAAGTGGAACAAAAAGATTTAGCTCTATTTATTGATCGCGGAGCCGACGTCGTTGAGTCCCTAATTACGGTTGGCCTTGAACCGACCCAAACTCGTTTCAATAGTTAGTGTTTATCCTGTATTTCTCAGACCTGCAGCAACTCCATTTATAGTCAATAGTAAAGCACGCTGCAAGGTTGGATTTTCTTCATCTGCAGAATCTCGTACTCGCTTGAGCAAATTGATCTGCAGTAAATGGATTGGCGATAAGTAGGCATCGCGCACTTGCAGAGTTCTAGCAAGTACTGGTTGATCCCCAAGAAGGGAAACTTTATTAGTTAACAACAAAATTTCAGAAACAGTTAAATCAAATTCAGCTTGTATAGTGTCTAAGAAGTGATGGAGCTCTTTAGGAACAAGTGAATCAACATAGCGTCGGGCTAACACTAAATCCGTTTTGGCTAAAGTCATCTCAACATTACTTATGAAGGTATTGAAGAAATGCCAATCCTTAAGCATCGTTGCCATGACGTCAGACCTTCCAGCTTCGCGCGCGGCTTTTAGACCAGAACCAACGCCGTACCAACCTGGAACAATTTGACGCGATTGGGTCCAACCGAATACCCAAGGAATCGCGCGCAATGAATCTAATCCACCCTTTGCATCTGGACGCCTAGAAGGGCGTGAACCTAGGAATAGATTGCCCAACTGTTCAACTGGGGTTGATGCATAAAAATACGCTGGCAAATCTGGGTGATCTATTAGTGAGCGATAAGTTGTAAACGAGTTGTCGCTTATTAATTGCATGCACTCATTCCAGTTTGCTAAATCATCTACTGATTGTCGTGGGCTCCGATTGAGAACGGTTGCTTCAAGGGATGCAGCAAGCGTCAACTCAACATTTTCGCGAGCAAGGGATGCGAGTGAATACTTATCGCTTATAACTTCACCTTGTTCGGTCATTTTTATTTGTCCGTCAACAGAGCCCCAAGGTAGTGCGATGAGTGCCTCATACGTTGGACCACCACCGCGTCCGACCGAGCCACCACGGCCATGGAACAAACGAAGTTTCACACCGAATTCCATGGCAGTATCTCGAAGACTACGTTGAGCTCGGTGGATTTCCCATTGACTAGTTGTGATTCCTGCATCTTTATTTGAATCTGAATATCCAAGCATTACCTCTTGGACATCACCACGCAGTGCGACGAGTGATCGATAAGTGGGGTTACTTAAGAGTTTTTCAAGAATCTCGCCCGCTGCTCGAAGCTCGGCGACAGTTTCAAGCAATGGTGCAAAACCAATTCGCGCCTTCTTGTTTTTCAGGTTTATTAAGCCAGCTTGTTGGGCAATAACAACGGCAGCGATTAAATCATCGGCTCCTTTAGTCATTGAAACTATATATGTCTCAATCGCTTGCGAACCAAAACGATCAATCAAATCAGCAATTGCAAAGAAAGTATCAAGTGTGTTTTGCCCTGCAGAATCTAATTGAGTTACATCTAGATTTGAATCTTGGGCTAAAAACGCAGTGAGAATATCAAATTTTTCCCCATGGCTCTTTTCAATGTAATCAGGTACACCACTTATCAAGCTTAAAACATGGTGGTGTGCATCTGAATGTTCACGTATGTCCATGGTTGCATGAGTGATGCCAAAGGCTGCCACTGTACGAATAGTCCGCTCTAGCAATCCAGTAGCGATGAGCTCACCTTTATGGGCAAAGAGCGAATCGCGCATGAGTATTAAATCTTTAATTAACTCGGAGGTATCGGCATAATCTCGATGGGCAACGTGCGGACCACCCTTTGCATGGCGATCGCGAGTTATCGCAAGGCGGTGCACGATTGCAGTGGCCTTTAATCGATAAGGCTCTTGGGAATTAAGGCGTAGAAAGCGTGGTTCAAACTCAGTTATATGCTTCAAATCCATTTCAACTGAGGCGGTTAATTCTGGGGTAGCACCAATAATCCGAGTTGAAATTGAGAGCATCTGACGAAGCGCATCCATTGCCGCAATAGTCACTCGGATGGCATGGCCTACTTGGAGCACCATCGCATCGGTAGTCACTTGAGAGTTCACATTTGGATTTCCGTCACGATCTCCACCAATCCAGCTTCCAAAAGATAATGGCCTGGCGGTAACTGGAACTACAACATTGATACGCTTCATTTCGCGTGCAAAATCATTTAAAACCTCGGGGACAGTTTCGCGAAATAGATCATCGAGGTAGTAGAGCGCATTCATCGCTTCATCAAGTGGCTCTGGCTGTCCAACTCGAAGTTCATCGGTCTGCCACAATAAATCAATCGTTTCGGCTAAGCGCTCACTTTGCGAAGGATTGCGGGGATCTTCAAGTAAATCTGCAACACGTCCCATTTTACTGAGGACAGATCGACGCGCCGCTTCTGTTGGGTGAGCCGTAAAAACCGGTCGCACCGACATTTCGTTAATCCACTCAGAAATCTCTTCGCTAGAGAGTTCATGCCCTGGCGTCTGTGCTTTCAACGCCGCCTCAATCTTGTCGACGGCTCGGGCAAGCCACGATCCACCATCTGCACGTGCATCGGCCAATACGCGCGCGCGGTGAACTTGTTCAGCAATATTTGCTAAATTGAAGTACGAGCTAAAGGCACGAACTAACTGGACTGAATCTTCAAGTGATAACGATGCTAGGAGTTCTACACCATCACCTTCACGCACGGCCTTACGTACTCTCTCAACGAGTTCAAGAAGTTCAGGGCCCTCTTGGCGCACTAAAGTTTGGCCAAGTAAGTCTCCAAGCCTGCGGACATCGCTGCGCAAAGCCGCATCATCTGCAGCAACTGCAACGCCAAAACCACCCGCACTCATTAGGCAATCCTCTCAGGTCGCCATGGATGTTGCGAACAAATTACAATGCTCTCCTTAGCCCCCTCCCTCTTGGGATCGGGGCCTAACGCCGTTTCAAAGGGGTGCACTATGCGTGGATTAATCCATACGCTACCGGCGGCGAATATTGCATCTCATGTGGTGGCGCCATCATCGATGTATCCATTTTTACTCGCAGCGAGGGCAGCTGATTCACCAATTCTCGTTATTACGAGCTCAAGTCGCAGTGCCGAAGATTTGGCGAGCGAACTTCGTGAACTTCATAGCAATGTGCTGGAGTTTCCAGCATGGGAGACGCTGCCTCATGAGCGCTTAAGTCCACGTAGCGATACGGTGGCCCGCCGAATATCGACGCTCTACACTCTAGAAAAAGCGCAGAGCTCGTTTCCAATCGTTGTTACACCAATACGTGGGGCCATTCATCGCATCATTGGCGATCTTGGAAAGTCAGCGTTAATGAGTTTGGAGATTGGAAATGAACAGTCACTTGATTTATTGGTTCGCCATTTAACAAAGTCTGCATATTCAAGAACAGACTTAGTTGAGCGCCGAGGCGAGTTTGCAGTTCGCGGCGGAATTGTTGATCTATTTCTGCCATTGAGTGCACATCCGATTCGAATCGACTTTTTCGGGGATGAGATAGAAGAGATTAGCTATTTCGAAGTCGCCGATCAGCGCACAATTTTGCCAGTAATTGGGAAAGTTGAAATTTATCCTTGCCGGGAACTCTTATTAACTCCCACGATTCGAACCCGAGCAGGCGAACTCAAGGAGAGCCTTCCAGGTGCACGTGAGTTTTTAGAAAAAATTAGCGAAGGAATATTGTTTGAAGGCATGGAGTCGTTGATCCCACTTCTGATTGATCACACTGAAACCATACTTGCTCGAATGCCAGCTAACACGCAGATTGTCTTTCTCGACATTGAGCGAATAAAGTCGAGGGCTGGAGATTTGCTTGCAACTAATGAAGAGTTCCTCAACGCTTCGTGGTCAAATGCAGCGCATGGTGCAGTAGCACCGATTCATGATGGCTCCGGAACATATTTGTCATGGGTTGAGTTAATGCAGGAGATTGACTCCCTTAACTTCGCAACGGCATCCCTGGATCCATTTGGAAGCGATCTTGCAGAGGGTACGGAGTTTTTAGACTACCGAGCAATTGACCCCATGCGCGGTGATATTGAGCGAACCGTCACTGCTTTGCGCGAAGCCGTTGACGGGCATTTCACGGTGGTATTTGCAACGCATGGTCATGGAATGCTTGAACGGTATGCAGGAATTTTTCGAAATGCGGATTTACCCATTCATGTTGTTGAAAAACTTGTGGCGACGCCGACAAAAGGGAGTGTTCACTTAACAACATCCGCCATCGCCCATGGTTTTGAAAGTCAGAGTGAACAAATCTTTTTCATGACTGAGCGAGATTTAACCGGCAGTAAAGGCAGTGTTAAAGATAACCAACGTTTGCCCTCAAAACGAAAGGCTGCAATTGATCCTTTAGAGCTTCGTGCAGGCGATTTTGTAGTGCATGAGCAGCATGGAATCGGCCGTTATCTCGAGTTAGTTCAGCGAACGGTTGCAGGTATAACTCGCGAATATCTCGTCATTGAATATGCATCGGCTAAACGAGGGCAACCAGGAGATCGAATCTTTGTTCCAACGGATGTGCTCGAGCAGGTAAGTAAATATGTGGGTGGAGAAGCACCTACTGTGCACCGAATCGGTAGCGGGGAATGGCAGAAGGCAAAGGGACGAGCACGCAAGGCCGTGCGTCAGATCGCAGGGGAGCTAATTCGTCTCTATGCCGCCCGTACAAGTTCACCAGGCTTTGCCTTTTCTCCTGATACTCCGTGGCAGCGTGAGTTAGAGGACTCATTTTCCTATATTGAAACACCCGATCAACTGGCGACGATAAATGATGTTAAGGCTGATATGGAGCGCCCCTATCCAATGGATCGAATTATCTGCGGTGATGTCGGATATGGTAAAACTGAAATCGCCATTCGCGCCGCCTTCAAAGCAGTTCAAGATGGTAAGCAGGTCGCTGTATTAGTTCCAACAACCTTACTTGTACAACAGCACACAAAAACTTTTACTGAGCGATATGCCGGCTTCCCATTGAAAGTAGCGGGACTATCTCGTTTTAACTCGGCTAAAGAGAGTAAAGATGTGCTCGATGGTTTGCTCAAGGGCTCAGTAGACGTCGTTATCGGCACTCATCGAATTCTTTCGAACGACGTTGTCTTCAAAGATTTAGGTTTAGTAGTTGTCGATGAGGAGCAACGTTTCGGCGTCGAGCAAAAAGAGGCGCTCAAGAAAATGCGCACAACCGTGGATGTTTTGGCGATGTCGGCAACTCCGATTCCACGCACATTAGAGATGGCGGTGACGGGTATTCGGGAGATGTCAACTATTACAACACCACCAGAAGAGCGCCACCCAATTTTAACCTATGTGGGACCGGCTGAAGAGGGGCAGATAACAGCGGCGATCCACCGCGAACTATTACGAGATGGTCAAATTTTCTATCTTCATAATCGTGTTGAAACTATTGATCAAGCGGCATTACGGATTCAAGAACTTGTACCTGAAGCTCGAATTAGGGTTGCACATGGGCAAATGAATGAGGGTGCGCTAGAGGATGTAATTCTGGGTTTTTGGAACAGGGAGTTTGATGTTCTAGTCAGTACCACAATCGTTGAAAGTGGCCTAGATATTCAAAATGCCAACACACTCATTGTCGAGCGTGCAGATCGTTTTGGACTATCACAGCTTCATCAATTGCGCGGCCGAGTCGGACGTGGTCGAGAACGAGCATATGCGTATTTTCTCTATCCACCGGATCAACCATTATCTGAATTAGCTTACGAACGCTTAACTACAATCGCAGCAAATACTGAATTAGGTTCTGGAATGCGCGTTGCATTAAAAGATCTTGAGATTCGCGGTGCTGGAAATCTATTAGGTGGCGAACAATCAGGACACATCGCAGATGTTGGCTTTGATCTATATATGAGAATGGTTGGTGAAGCCGTTAATGATTACAAAGCTGGGATAATTGAAACGGCGGAAAAGATAAGTGAGTGCAAAGTTGAACTTCCAATCAATGCCCACTTGTCAACGGAGTATGTCCCTGGCGAGCGCTTGCGTCTTGATTTATATCGACGCCTTGCAGATGTGAAAAATAATGAAGATGTTGAATCTATCCGTGCCGAACTTTTAGATCGCTTTGGTGAGCTTCCAGAACAGGCTCAGGCGCTATTAGGTGTTGCATCCTTGCGGGCAAGGGCTAAGGCAGCTGCTTTGACTGAGGTAGTTATCCAAGGAAAGTTCTTACGCCTAGCGCCCTTAACGTTGCCTGAGTCAAAACAGTTACGCCTGTCACGTCTATATCCAGGTTCGCTCTATAAATCGGCGGCTAGAACGGTCTTAGTTGCACTTAATACTGGTACTTCATGGAATCCGTCAAAGAGCACGCCTGCGATGGTGGATACTTCTCTTCTGGCCTGGGTCGTTGAGGCCGTCAACCAATTGAGCGAACCACCGAAAGCGAGTTCACAGTGAAGAAGATTCTTGTCGTATTAACCGTAGTCACAGCGCTCTTTCTAATGGGTTGTTCTCAAGTTGGCGCAGCGGCGACTCTTGGCGACACCAAGATTACCCAGGCAACGGTTCAAGCGAGTATCGATGCAATTCTTGCCGCTCGTGTTGGGGTTGACACTTCGCAGATGCAGTTAGAAACTGGCGAGGCGTTAAATCGTGGACAACTCCGCTTCCACCTTCTTACTGCGCTCCTTCGTGCAACTGGCGAAGAGCTAGAACTTACGGTTTCGAAAGCTGAAATAGATACTCGTCGTCAGAGCATCATTGAACAAGTTGGAGGAGCAGAAGGTCTACCCTCAGCGTTAGTTGGAGCGGGCATCGCTCCTAATGATTTAGATATTTATATTGAAGCAATGACTGTCTCAGACAAGATTAGTCAAGCACTTATTGCAAGTGGCGTCACGCAAGAAGATCTTGGTGCAGCAGTGCAAAGGCTTGTTGTCGCTAAGGCAAAAGAGCTTGGCGTGACAGTAAACCCGCGTTACGGCAAGTGGGATGGCAAAGTCGCTGACATTGTTGCAGTTGATTCTGCGAGCCCTGCAGTTACACCTGCAACGAAATAAAGTAAGGTGATGGAAGGTTCACAACTTCAGCGTCTTGTTGAAGTTATGGACCAACTTCGCTCGCCTGGTGGATGTCCTTGGGATGCCGAACAGACTCATGAGTCGCTTCTTAAGTATCTACTAGAAGAGTCGTATGAATTTGTCGATGCGGTGCACAGTGGTGACCGCGTTCATATGCGTGAAGAACTCGGTGATGTTTTGCTGCAAGTGTATTTTCATGCACGGATAGCAGAGGAAGATCCATTTGATCCCTTTTCAATTCAGGATGTTGCGCAGGCCGTAGCCGATAAGTTGATACGTCGCCACCCACACGTCTTTGCCGGGGTTGAAGTTCAAGATTCCACTGAAGTTCTACAAAACTGGGAGGACATTAAGAGAGAAGAGAAGGGGCGTACCTCCGCCCTTGATGGAATTGCGATGGCGCAACCAGCACTTCCTTTGATTGAAAAACTTTTATACCGTGCATCAAAATACGGTGTCGATGTCGTTACTCCAGGTGCAATCGATATCGGCGGCGTTGCAAGTGAGAGCGAGGTGGGTCAAGCCTTGTTGGCCGTAATTGCGTGGGCCACCGCCAACGGAGTTGATGCAGAATCCGCCCTTCGCAAAGAGGCCCTGGCATTGAGCCAACAAATTGCGACCACTGAGGCACGGTAGGATTGGCCTACCAAAGTTTGTGCGATTTCAGCGTTGAAGTCTCAGCCGCACATTAGATTTAAGTGACGAAGGAGAAACGCTATGGCATTAATAGAAGCTCTTGGAGCTCGTGAAATTCTCGACTCCCGTGGAAATCCAACGGTTGAAGTTGAAATCGAATTAGAAGATGGCACACAGGCCCGTGCTGCAGTTCCAAGTGGTGCATCGACCGGCGCATTCGAAGCCGCTGAACTACGCGATGGCGGAACACGTTACTTAGGTAAAGGCGTAGAAAAAGCAATTGCATTTCTCAATGATGAAATAGCGCCAGAGATTATCGGCTTTGATGCCCAAGATCAGCGCTTAGTCGATACAGCAATGATTGAGCTCGATGGTACGAAGAACAAGTCGCGCATGGGCGCAAATGCAATTTTGGGCGCTTCTCTTGCCGTTGCTAAAGCATCGGCTGAATCAGCAGATCTCTCCCTCTTTCGCTACTTAGGTGGGCCAAATGCACACCTGCTTCCAGTTCCAATGATGAATATTCTCAACGGTGGTGCACACGCTGACACCAACGTAGATATTCAAGAGTTTATGATTGCACCAATCGGCGCACCGACCTTTCGTGAATCATTGCGTTGGGGCGCAGAGATTTATCATGCTTTAAAGGCCGTACTTAAGAAGCGCGGATTAGCAACAAGTGTCGGTGACGAAGGTGGCTTCGCGCCAAACCTTGAGAGCAACCGAGCAGCACTCGATTTAATTCTGGAAGCAATTACGGCAGCAGGATTCAAGCCAGGTAGCGATATTGCACTTGCAATGGATGTTGCTGCAACCGAGTTCCATGAAGATGGAAAATATAAGTTTGAAGGCTCACTAAAAACTTCTGATGAAATGATTACCTATTACACATCATTAGTTGATGCATATCCGATCGTCTCAATTGAAGATCCGCTCAACGAAGAGGATTGGGCCGGCTGGACACAAATGACTAGCGCTCTTGGCTCACGTATTCAGATTGTCGGCGATGATTTATTTGTAACTAATCCAGAGCGCCTTGCACGAGGAATCGCTGGAAACACTGCCAATGCGCTTCTTGTTAAAGTCAACCAAATTGGAACGCTGACAGAAACAATCGATGCCGTTGAAATGGCACATCATGCGAGTTACCGAACAATGATGAGCCACCGATCAGGTGAAACCGAAGACACAACAATTGCAGATTTAGCTGTCGCATTAAACTGCGGACAGATTAAGACTGGTGCGCCTGCACGCACTGAACGCGTTGCTAAATACAATCAATTGCTACGTATCGAAGAAGAGCTACAGACAGGTGCACGTTATGCCGGCCGCGGAGCTTTTCCACGCTTTAAGGCTTAAGTAGCGCATCCGATGGCACGTCGACAACTTTCATTTCAGCGTCGACGTACATCGGGCCGCGCACTTGCACTCTCTGCAATTCTCTTCATTTTAGCTTTGACTCTTGCGCCGCCATTTAAGCATTACTTCACCCAACGTGCCCAAATTAGTGCCCTCAATGCTCAGTTAACTTCTGACAACAAAGCGCTAGATGATGCACGCAAAGAATTGTTGCTCTGGCAAGACCCACAGTATGTAAAGTCGCAGGCCCGCGAACGTCTCCACTTTGTTTTGCCTGGTGAGCGCCAGTACATAGTCACCGAAAACGCAGCCACATCTGATGCCGTACCTGTAACAAGAGTTGCACAAGCCCTGGTTGATGGACAGCCCTGGTACGCACGGCTCATTGCATCTATTAGCGAATCTGGCGAAAAGTGAGACAAGTTAGTCAAATAGATTTAGAGTGCATTCAAACTCAGTTGGGACGTACTCCAAGAGATGTTCATGCAATCGCATATCGATGTCCATGTGGTAAGCCGGCCGTGGTAGAAACTCCACCCCGTTTAGCCGATGGAACACCATTTCCAACTTTCTATTATGCAACATGCCCACGATTAACTGCGGCGATTTCAACTCTGGAAACAACGGGTTTAATGGGAGAAATGAATGAACGTCTAGAAAGCGATGCGCAATTAGCCGGGGCTTATCATGCCGCCCATGATGATTACATTGCAGCTCGTTCAGCCCTTGGTATTGAAGTTTCGGAAGTAGAGGATGTATCGGCCGGTGGGATGCCAACCCGTGTGAAATGTCTGCACTCACTCGTTGCACACTCACTTGCGGCCGGCCCCGATGTAAACCCACTCGGAGATGAGGCTTTAGCGAAATTACCTCAGTGGTGGCAGGGCACACCATGCGAGTAGCGGCCATTGATTGCGGCACAAATTCAATCAGATTGCTCATCGCCGATGTCGAAGGCGAAAATTTTCGCGAAGTTCTTCGCACAATGGAGATTGTTCGCTTAGGGCAAGGCGTTGATCAATCTGGCGAGTTTCATCCCGATGCGATTGTGCGCACTTTAGCTGCCATCGATAAAATCGCACTCGAGATTGCAAAGCGTGGAGTTCAGAAGATTTGCTTCTGTGCAACAAGTGCAACGCGTGATGCCACTAACCGCCATCTCTTTATCGATGGAGTACGTGAACGACTCGGGGTCGAACCTGAAGTAATTAGTGGCGAAGAAGAGGCATTCCTTTCATTTACCGGCGCGATTCAAGATCTGTCACTGGCCGATGCCCCATTTCTTGTCGTGGATATCGGCGGTGGATCAACGGAGTTTGTTTTTGGTACGACTGAAGTTGAATTCGCGAAGAGTGTCAACATCGGTTGTGTTCGAATGACCGAACGGCATTTCACAAATGATCCGGCGCATCAGTATGAGATTGATTTAGCTAGAGTAGATATTCAAGAGGCGATTGCAAGGGCGGCGGCAATCGTTCCAATCACAGAATCTAGAACCCTCATCGCCGTAGCCGGTACTGCAACAACCGTTGCCGCAGCCGCACTTGGTTTAACAGAATATGACCGTTACGCAATTCACTTATCGCGCATTAGCGCCAATAAAACCCATGAAGTTGCAGAGATGTTTTTAACAACCACACGAGAAGAGCGTTTAGCTCTGGGTTATATGCACCCTGGCCGTGTCGATGTAATTCCAGCCGGTGCTTTAGTTCTTTCAGAGATCATGAAAGCTTCCGGAGCCACTGAATTTGTTGCATCTGAGTCAGATATTTTGGATGGAATAGCACGTTCTATCTCTGGAAAGTAGGTCTATAAAAAGAGTGTAGATTTACCACTTCACGTGGCCCCGATAGCCCAATGGCAGAGGCAGAGGACTTAAAATCCTCCCAGTGTGGGTTCGACCCCCACTCGGGGCACATTTATCCAATTAATAGGTTTGTTTAAACTCTCAGTCTTACGATTTCTTCAAATGGATGAACAGAGAATATTTTGAATGAGTCATTGGCGTGGGGTTATCTAGAAGTTTTCGGTAAATCGATTGTTGCCGGGAGTACTATGGGTAACGTCGGATTTGGGGGATGGCCGTGCATTTTAAGGGCAAAATATTTATTTTCTCCTTCATTATTGCGATCTTTATATTCAAGATTTCTAATTCGGCAGCCGCACCAGGAGTAAATGTAAATTGTGGTACAACTGGTTCCTTCACTATTCAAGATGGTCGTGTTAAAAGCGCAACTGCTGATTGTACTGGTGCCGTGGTTATCCCGGCTTCTACTTCTTACACCACAGGAAATAAGCCCCCCACTGTTGCTGCTCCCACAACAGTTGTAGATCCAGATGTTTTCTCGGGTTTAACAGGGATAACGAGTGTTACTTTTCCGCACACTTTGACAACTATTGGTAGTAACGTTTTTAAAAATGCGACTGGATTAACATCAATTATTTTCCCAAGTAGTCTAAGAACTATAGGTGATAACGCCTTCTATGGCACAACTTCATTGACGTCAATGACTATTCCAAGTGGGGTAACCACCATGGGCAATAGCGTCTTTTATGGTGCAGCTAAATTGACTTCAGTAACTTTTCCAGACTCCTTAACTTCAATAGGTGACAATGCATTTCATGGTGCCACTGGGTTAACATCAATTACTTTACCAAGTAGTCTAAGGACTATAGGCGATAGTCTCTTTTATAACGCAAGATCACTGATTTCTTTAATAATTCCGAGTAGCGTAACCTCAATAGGTGCAAGTGCATTTTATGGTGCAATTTCACTAATTTCTTTAACAATTCCGAGTAGCGTAACCTCAATAGGATCTGAAGCTTTTTACGGTACGACCAATTTGACCTCAGTAACTTTTGGAGCTAGCTCAAACACCCTCACTATCTTCGTGCGTGCATTTTGTGGTGTAAATTCGACCATAGTTTCTTATATTAAGGCAACTACTGGACAACAAATTAAGTGTGTTCCGAGTGCTCCAATTAATGTAGCAGTTGTACAGATATATTCCAGTTATGCGGTAATTTCTTTTACTGCGCCAATTAGCGATGGTGGCTCCACGATTGAAAGCTATACGGTAGTTTCGGACCCAGACGGACTATCTACAACGATTTCGCAGTCTGGTTCTGGATCAATCACAATAACAGGTTTATCTTCTGCTACCGCTTACCGATTTAATCTCTATGCCACTAATATTGCTGGAAATTCACCTACGGTTACAACTGCACAATTTACAACTCCGCTAAGCCCCGAGGAAATAGCAGCTGCCATAAAAGCTGCTAAAGAAAATCTTTATAATTCTTTAAAATCTTCTCAAACCCAGTCAATTCAGGCATTTAAGTCCGCTTCATATAAAGGTGTAACCGAGGAAAATGTATATCAAATCACAAAAAAGATTCTTTCGTTACCAATTACTCAAAGAGCAGACTCAGATGTAATTGAAAAAATTATCAGGCGGGTAGTCTTCTTTAGTCCGGAAATTCCTCCCACTGTCGAAGATTTCGAAGTCCAAGGCTTTAAAAACGTTAAAAAGAAATTTATTAAAGAACTTGGCGTTGAATTATTACTTGTGCCTCTTGATCAGCAGGGCGACACTGATGTAATAAAGCAGATAATTAAAAGGGTGGAGATAGTGGATATGCTTTCGACGCCTGCCACTGCTCATACCGTTCGAGGCGCAATGCTTGTCGCAATTGGTGCAATTTCAAGAGATAGCACAAAGAAAGAAACGATAACCCACGAATTGCAACATCTTCCTCCAGAACGTATAGATACCTATCAAAAGGTTTTATTAGAGGTTGCCAAGCAGGAGGCCATAATTAAGGCGCGCGCAGATAGAACCGCGATCAATAAATTAAAAAATACTCCTCGGAAGATAAGTCCATTACTCCCCGGAAGATAAGTCCATGATGAACGAGTGAAATTTAGGAGTCAAAATCCTCCCAGTGTGGGTTCGACCACCACTCTGGGCGCCAATTCACAGGTGATTTTAAGCAGGCGATTGTGGCTTCATTTCGCCTTGGAATCTTTTTGGCCCTAAACTTGTTACGTACGTTAACTGCCAGAACTTCTGGCTGTATACCAAAAGGAGAGAAAAGATATGCGCAGTTCAAACCCTGTTTTAGGACGGGCGTTTAATCAGCGTGGATACGCTGCATTTGATCCCAAAGCACAAACTGAGACCGACGCAGCGCTAGAGAATATTTATAATGCTCCAGCAGCATCTTCATTGCGCACAGGTCGCATGACGATTGATGACGTTGTCACTCGTACCGGAATTTTATTTGCAGTTCTCGTCGCTGTTGGCGCAGCCGCATGGACACTTAACCTAGGTGGCGGCGCGATGTTGCTCGGCGTCTTTGGCGGTTTTGTACTTGCAATGGTTAATAGCTTTAGCAAGAGTGTGAAGCCAGGGTTGATTATTGCTTATGCTGGATTTCAAGGATTAGCACTCGGCACAATCAGCCATCTCTATAACGATATTTATCAGGGCATAGTAAGCCAAGCAATCTTGGTGACAATCTGTGCATTTACGGGGATGCTGTTTGCTTATAAGAGCGGCCGTATTCGTGTAACTCCAAAGTTCACTAAGGTCTTAATGACGGCATTGATTGGATATGTTGTTCTAGCCCTTCTCTCAATGGTTGGTTCACTATTTGGTGCAAGCATCTATAACATCGGAGGCTTTGGTTTAATCATCGCAACCGGCGGAATGGTTCTTGCTAGCTTCTTCTTGATTTTAGATTTTGATCAGATTCAAAAGGGAATCAACGCTGGTCTGCCAGAGCAAGAGTCATGGCGGGCTGCATTTGGTCTAATGGTCACAATTGTGTGGCTGTATTTAGAGGTTCTGCGCTTATTATCAATCCTGCGTGGTGACGACTAAACAGAAAAGATTAATCGAGAGGCCTCAGATTATTAATCTGAGGCTTTTCGCTTTCTCCAGACAAATAGCTATTTCGCGTTTCAGGGATCATGGTTGTAAACACAACACCAATTGCAAAGACGATTGCCGATACCCCAAATGCGGTGCGAAATGAATAAATGTCTGAAAGAGCACCGATAATGAGGGGTCCAACAATCATCCCGGCGTCCCCTGCCATCTGAAAAATTGCAATAACCTGACCGCCCCGACCACGGATTATGTCTCCAACAATGCTCGCCGGAGTCGTCGATAGATATGCACCACCGATTCCCATGATGGACATGGCAACTAAGTACATCCATGGATGAGTAGCGACGGTTAAGAGCAGTATTCCAACTAAAGCAATACTCGAGCCCACAACCGATGCGAATCTGCGCCCCTTACGGTCCGAGATTCGCCCGCCGCGCATTAGTAGAGCTCCTTGAAAAATTGCGCTTAAAGTAAATCCATATCCCACCACTGCCGTCGTGGAGTCAAGAACTTCGGTCACGAATATTGGCATAATCGATGCGCGCATACCGAATACAACCCAGTTAACTATAAAGACCAGCAGGAGAGCTATTCGATAGGGTTTCATGGCTAGGGCTTCACGCACGGTTGTGTGTTCGCCAGTATCTAAATTTTTCCCTCTCCTTCCAATCTTGTCTCCTTTAAGAAAGAAATGCGCAACAGCTCCTGAAACTAATAGCAACGCTGAGTAGGCAAAGAATGGTGCACGTAGCGAAATCAATGAAAGTAGCCCACCAATTGCTGGTCCTGAAACGCCACCAAATAAAAAGGCACCGTTGTAGACCGCTTGTGCCCGTCCCCGGTGCTCGTCATCGACAGAGCGCATGATGACGGATCCGGCGGCAACAGAAAACATGGACGAGCCAAGACCACCTGCTGCCCTAAAAACTAATAGTTGCGTGTAGGTCGTAGATAAACCTGCTAGAAAGACAAAGAGTGCAACCATAAACACACCGCTTGAGAAAACCGCTTTCTCCCCAAATAGATCGACGAGTTTTCCTGAGATTAGCCCGGATGCAAAACGGGTGATAGCAAACATCGAGACTATCAACCCGATTGCTGCATTATTTACGCCAAAGGTCCGAGCAAAAACCGGAATAGCTGGAAGTACGATTCCAAAACCTACGGCGACAAAAAAGGATGCAGCAACGAGAACGGATATTTCGCGGGGAAGATCCTTAAATGGAGATTGCATTAACCGATTGACTCTCCCGCTGCCTCTTCACGAGCCGCTGCGTAATCGGCAGAGGTGCGCAATGGTGTCTCTCGAAGCATAAGTGCTAAGAGAAAACCCAAGGCAGTAATCGGCGCTGCAGCGTAAAAGACAATATGGAAAGAGCTCACAAAAGCTTCAAGGGCAGTATTTTGAATGACTGGCGGGAGAGTTTTTAAGATCGCCGTGTTGTTTGAAATTCCTTCGAGCTGGTTCAAATCAAAACCGGCAACTGCCGTCGGGTCGGACTTGGCGAGATCTGCAAAGTTCGTTGTTAAGTAGTGTCCAACACGGTTGGTCAAAATACTGCCAAAGATGGCGGTACCAAAGACTGAGCCAAGAGATCGAAAAAACGTATTGCTACTTGTTGCAATGCCCATATCTTTGAACTCGACTGCATTTTGCAAAGCAATAACTATGGTTTGCATCGATAAACCAAGCCCTGCGCCGACCATGATTGCATAGATTGAAATCTGCCAATAAGGAGTATCGATCTGTAATCGCGTCATTAGTATGATTCCAACGGTCATAATCGCCGTTCCGATTATCGGGAATCGCTTGTAATGCCCGTGCTTCGAGATCATCTTTCCAGAAAAGATTGAAGTCGTAACGATTCCAAGCATCAATGGAATTAATTTAAGCCCGGCTTCGGTAGCCGAGTAGCCTTTTACGACCTGGAAGTAGAGCGGTAGCATGACAATTGCTCCAAACATTCCAGCGCCGATGACTCCACCGAGCGCAGAAGTTAATGAGAATGTGTGATTCTTAAAAAGATATAGAGGAATGATGGGCTCTTTGGCTTTGCTCTCCCAGTAGAGAAACACAAGCGCCAAAATTACGCCGATTACCAAAGAGAAGGCCGTTCTGGAATCAGTCCAACCGTACTGTGGTCCATAAATTGAAACTGAAAGAAGAACTAAACAGACTGAGGTAACCATCAAGATGGCACCAAGGTAATCAATACTATGTTCACGCTTAACTTTTGGAATATGAAGCACAGCTGACGTGATTAAGAGGGATGCAATACCAAAAGGAATGTTAATGAAGAAAATCCAACGCCATCCGGTGATTCCAAGGATCTGCCCATGATCAGAAAAGAATCCACCTAGAAGTGGACCTGCTACTGAAGACAATCCCCACACCGCACCAAAGTAGCCTTGGTAGCGGCCACGCTCGCGTGGTGGAACGATGTCACCGATAATCACAAAAGATAGCGCCATCAATCCGCCCGCACCCAACCCTTGAAGTGCGCGAGTTGCAATGAGCTGGTTCATATCTTGGGCTGCCCCAGCAAGCAAAGAACCGATTAGAAAAGTAACGATTGCAAATTGAAATACCGGTCGGCGTCCATAAATATCAGAGATTTTTCCATACAGAGGAGTTGATGCAGTCGATGTCAAAAGGTAGGCGGTAACGACCCAGGTGTAATGATTGAGACCATCGAACTCTTCCACGATATTTTTCAACGCTGTTGAAACAATCGTCTGGTCCAAAGCGGCTAAAAGCATTCCCGTCATGAGGCCACCGAGAATTACCATAATCTCGCGGTGGGTGTGGGCTTTGGCCGATGCGTTAAGGGGCGGATTAGCGGGCATATGAGTAAGGTTACCGCGTGAAGACAGTGAGCGCCGAACGGCTGATAAAGACCTACAACAAAGGCTCGGTGAGAGCATTAGATGGTTTATCACTCGATGTAGCAGAAGGCACGGTCTTGAGCGTGTTGGGTCCAAATGGTGCAGGAAAAACTACGACCGTACGAATTCTTGCAACGCTACTTAAACCTGATTCAGGTAGCGCACATGTTGCTGGCATTGATGTCGTAAAGCATCCTGACAAAGTTCGCGAACTTATTGGCTTATCTGGTCAGTATGCCGCAGTCGATGAGACATTGACTGGTTGGGACAACTTAGTGATGTTTGGTCGCCTTTATCACTTAGGCAAGCAACCGTCGATTGATCGCGCAAATGAACTTCTTGAAAGGTTTTCACTTACTGAAAGCGCACGTCGACCAATCAAGACGTACTCCGGTGGAATGCGACGCCGTTTAGATTTAGCGGCATCATTAATTGTGCAACCCAAAGTTTTATTCTTAGATGAACCAACTACTGGGTTAGATCCACGAGGGCGAATGGAGATGTGGGGTGTAATCGAAGAGCTAGTTACTGGTGGAGTAACAGTATTGTTGACGACTCAGTATTTAGAAGAGGCTGATCAATTAGCCGATGAGATCGCAGTAATTGATCATGGCACAGTGATTGCTCGTGGAACTTCAGATGTATTAAAAAAGCAGGTTGGCGGTGAACGATTAGAGATTACAACTGAAAACCAAGATTTAGCTAAAGTACAAGAGATAATCGCTCACGTTAGTGGAAGTGCAACACATCTGGATGGTCGAACTGTGAGCGCACCAGTTACAGGCGGCTCAAGCGCCCTCATTCAGGCTTTACGTGCCCTAGATGAGGCCTCTATTCACCCGCTAGATATTGCCCTCAAGCGACCATCCCTCGATGATGTTTTCCTCTCCCTTACCGGCCATGTCGCTGAAGAGAGGGTTGTCGAACCAGTGAAGAAGAGAAGAGGGGAAAGAAAGTGAAGTATGTACTAAGTGACTCTTTGGTTATTACCAAGCGCCAAGTATTACAACTAGCTCGAATCCCCGAACTACTTATTTTCTCAACCATTCAGCCCGTCATGTTTGTTCTCTTGTTCAGATATGTCTTTGGAGGCTCAATCGCTACTGACCAACCAGGTGGATACATTCAACTGCTGATGCCAGGAATTTTCGTACAGACCGTAGCTTTCACATTGGCAACAACGGCAGCGGGCTTAGCCCAAGATATGCAGAAGGGTCTCATCGATCGCTTTAGATCACTACCAATCTCGCGCGGGGCTGTAGTTATTGGGCGAACATTTGGAGATGCACTTTTAAATATATTAGTTCTCGCAGTGATGGCCGCCGCAGGCTTTGCAGTTGGTTGGCGCCCAACCTCTGGCCTAATGAGGGTTTCTCTAGGTTTCCTATTCCTGTTTGCCTTTGGCTATGCCCTCTCATGGATTGGTATCTATGTAGGTCTCGTTGTTCGAGATGCACGCGTCGTTCAGAACGTTGGATTCTTAGTTACATTTCCTATGACATTTTTATCAAATGCATTTGCTCCCACCACCGGAATGCCACGAGTGCTGCAGTATGTGGCCGAATGGAACCCGGTTTCATCGATGGTCGCAGCCTGCCGACAGTTATTTGGTTTAGAAAATAAGTTCGGGGTCACCGCTAGCTCGTGGCCTAGCCAGCACCCATTAGAGACATCATTGTTATACATGATTGCCTTAATTGCGATCTTTATTCCATTGAGTGTGAGGAAATACGCCAATACCTCTATTTAAAACTAGCTGCTTTTAAACGTAAAATTCCGCCGCAATAATCTCAACGATAATTTCGCGCCCGTTAGGTGCGCTGTATGTAACAGTTGCGCCAATTTCCGCTCCCATGACCGCTGCACCCAATGGTGACTTTTCGCTGTAGACATCTAGATCACCTGATGCGATTTCGCGCGATCCCAATAGAAACTTCATCTCATCACCGGCGAGGTGTGCGGTGACCACCATTCCGGCACCAACTCTTCCATCGGCGCTAGGTGGCGGGGTACCGATGTGGGCGCTTTCTAACATCTGTTTTAACTGGCGGATACGAGCCTCCATCTTGCCCTGCTCATCGCGAGCGGCGTGGTAGCCGCCATTTTCCTTTAAATCACCTTCGGCACGGGCCGCCTCAATCTTTGCCGTCACCTCTTTGCGCCCTGGACCCTCTAAATTCTCTAACTCGGCCCGCAATCGATCTGCAGCCTCTTGTGTCAACCAGGTCTGTGAGCTCATAAGGAGCAAAGGTACTAGGAGATTACTTGGGACGACAACCAATTACATCGGCATTGACTGCCGGTCCGCGTGATTGCACGCTTGTCGTGCGCTCTAACGCTGCTAAACCAGGCTCAATCTCATCATCTACCTGACCCACCACGTTTTTATCGAAATCCCGAGCAATCAGAGTACAGACAACGATCTGGTTCTCATCGTGGCGCTGCACTGAATAACGCACAGAAATCTCTTTCTCAGAGGTTATTGAGTATGAGATTAATGAGTATCTAATTGGTGGATTTGAGTGATGAAGCCCTGCCCACGACAGCCAGGCGATTCCAGCAATGCCAAAAAAAATAGCTGCTCCAAGCCATCGATTTCCTGAGCGGATTCCATAGCGGTCGTTGTAAGAGAACTCGGCGGGCATGGGATGATTATGTCATGCAAAAAAATATCGAGATGGGCTCCGCAGGCTCAATCACTATTGTAATTTTGATTGTCGCCGTAGTCTTTTTGATGCGCAGTTTCTATAAGCGCTTCATGGGCGTAGATCGAAGCGATGAGACAACCGAGAAGTAAAAACCTTGGATCTCGGATTGCGGCTGCTTTTGCAGTTCTCCTTCTTGCATCTATCTTTTTTTCACTTGGAGTCTGGCAGCTAGATCGGGCAGCAGCGCTAAAGGCTAGCCTGGTCACTGCAACTACCGTGGATCAAAAAATTGTTTCACTTGAATCAATAGCCTCAGCCAATACTTCGCTCAAACCCAATGCATTAAATCGCCAAGTGAAAGTTTCTGGCCACTATATTGCTAGCTTCAAAGCTCCCAACCAAGCAGATGCAACTGGAAAGTTGGATGATTGGGAGGTCGGACTTTTGCGAGTTGGATCAAGCGGGGGGATTTTGGTTGTTCGCGGCTTATGGTCAGAGCGGCTACTCAATTCAGATATCCAACAGTCGATGGCGGTCGATGTAGTCGGAGCGCTTCATGCACGTCAAGATGGGGATAGAGCCGATAACTCCCCTGGAGTGATTTCGCGTCTGGATAGTGCAGTTATTGTTGGAATCACCGACCTAGATGTATTCGATGGCTATATTCTCGCCGCTCACGAAAGCCAGAATGGAGATGAATTTCTTCGAACGCGGGTAAGTGCCGAGAAACTCATCTCACGGATTCCGGGTTTTTATTGGCAGCACCTGTCGTATGTGGTGATCTGGTGGCTGATGGCAGGAGTTGTGCTTTACCTTCCCTTTTATCGTCGTAAGGTAGCCCTATGAAATCTGCGATTTTCCGTTTTCGAATAATGGCCATTGTCGCCGGTGTAATGTCACTACTTTTATGGTTTGTTTTTATGCCTATCAAATATATTTTCGAGGCCCCGGAACTACACAATGCAATTATCTGGATTCCAATGCTCCATGGTTATATTTATCCAATCTACATATTAACTACGATTCAATTTGCCACTAAGGCACGTTGGCCAATTATGAAGATGTTCGGCTTGATTCTGGCTGGCACTCTTCCAATCGCCTCATTGTTAGCCGAGCGCCGAGTTGTACGCCGCTATTCGTAAATTAATTAAGTCACTTCTCTACCCACTCTATGAGTGGCGTTTAGTGCGATCCTTAGATTTTTCAAAGACCCCACACCATGTTGGAGTCATCTTGGATGGAAATCGGCGATGGGCAAAAGAAAATCCCAATCTATCTGACCCTAATGGACATAAAGCTGGCGCTAGTAAAATTATTGAGTTTCTTGGCTGGTGCGATGAGGCCGATGTACGCGTAGTTACGCTCTGGCTCTTATCAACCGATAATTTCAAACGAAGCGCTGCCGAGATTGATGAACTGCTCAAAATTATTGGGGAGACGGTTGATGAGTTGGCCGCCACAGGTCGATGGAATATTAAGGCCGTTGGCGCTTTAGATCTGCTTCCCGATTGGCTTAGCCACAAATTGAGCAACCTTAAACCTATCCGTGAAGGCGGCGTCGAAGTCAATGTAGCGGTTAGCTATGGCGGCCGCCGCGAAATTGTAGATGCCGTAAAGAGTTATTTGAGTGAGGAAGTAAAAGCGGGCAGTTCAATCGAAGAAGCAAAAGAGCATTTAACGAGTGAGGAGATTTCAAAGTTTTTATATACCGCCGGACAGCCAGATCCTGAACTCCTCATTCGAACTTCAGGCGAGCAGCGCCTTGGAGGATTTATGTTATGGCAGAGCGCTTCGTCAGAGTTCTACTTCTGCGAGGCGTATTGGCCAGATTTTCGCCGCGTGGATTTTTTGCGTGCCTTACGCGCATACTCTTTGAGACAACGCCGCTTTGGCTTATAAGTAATTTTTCAAGATTTAACGTGGCATCCGTGCGTGTCGAGGCGCAATCGGGCAAATCTAGTTCTATCTTTTTCATATCCGAAGTAGTTCCCGACTAGTACAAATTAATTCGAGGAGTTCAGCTCTTGGCTTCTAAGGCCCAAAGCGGTAAGAAGACCTTTGTTTTAGATACCAGTGTTTTGCTGGCCGATCCTGGCGCGCTCTATAAGTTTGCAGAGCACGAAGTCATAATCCCGATTGCAGTCATAGGCGAGTTAGAAACAAAGCGCGACCATCCAGAGCTCGGCTACTTTGCCAGAGCTGCTCTTCGCGCACTTGATGATCTTCGCCTAACCCATGGTCGCCTCGACAAAGCGCTCACCGTTACACCCGAGGGTGGAACGCTCTCCGTAGAGCTCAATCACACCGAACTATCGACGCTCCCACAGGGATTTTTGCGCGATGGCACTAATGATTCGCGAATCCTGGCCATTGCCAAGAATTTAATGGGCGATGGCAAAAATGTAGTTCTCGTGACCAAGGACCTACCGCTTCGCGTTAAAGCATCCTCAGTCGGTGTTGAGGCCCAGGAGTATTTAGCTGAGCTCGTCTCCAATAGTGGTTGGACTGGAATCGTAGAGCTCAACGTTGGATCTAATACCATCGACGATCTCTACGCATCTGATCGCGCAGATCACGAGGCCGCCCATGAACTCCCCGTCCACACCGGAGTCGTACTCCACTCCGATCGCGGAAGCGCTCTTGCCAGAGTCAGCGCGGACAAGCAGCTGCAGTTAGTACGTGGAGATCGAAACGCTTTTGGTTTGCATGGGCGAAGCGCCGAACAACGAATCGCACTTGATCTCCTCCTTGACGAGTCGGTTGGCATCGTCTCACTGGGTGGTCGTGCCGGAACTGGAAAATCGGCGCTGGCTCTATGCGCCGGTCTTGAAGCGGTCATGGAGAAACGCATGCATAAGAAGGTAGTTGTCTTCCGCCCGCTCTATCCAGTGGGTGGCCAAGAGCTTGGTTATCTGCCCGGAAGCGAAGGTGAAAAAATGTCACCATGGGCCCAAGCAGTCTTCGATACATTAGGCGCTTTAGTAAGCCAGGCCGTCATCGACGAAATTGTTGATCGCGGATTAATTGAGGTTTTACCCCTAACTCATATTCGTGGGCGCTCACTGCATGACTCATTTGTCATTGTCGATGAGGCTCAGTCGCTAGAACGAGGAGTGCTCTTAACCGTCCTCTCTCGAATAGGACAGGGATCGCGTGTCATTTTGACTCACGACGTGGCCCAGCGCGACAACTTGCGAGTAGGTCGCCACGATGGCGTGGTCGCAGTCGTTGAAACCCTTAAAGGTCACCCACTTTTTGCCCATGTCACCCTGACTCGTTCGGAGCGCTCGCCGATCGCCGCCCTTGTCACAGAAATGCTTGAAGGCCCCATCGCAGGGTAGGCAACTCAAGCCTCGTAAAAGGGCCAGAAACAATCTCACAGTCACATTTGGTGCATTTCGGACATCACACGTGCTGACCTGCGCTTTTACTCATCCACAGCCTCTCTACTTTCTGTGAATTTGCAACTTACGCTTGAATTAATTTGGAGATATAGCCCAGACACGACACTCTAAAGCCTTCCCTGTAGTCAATAAGGCCTCTCTTGAGGCCAATTGCTTATGGGCTGATCAGATACAGGGAAGGGGTGAGATGAAGAACCGTGGCAAGTACGTAGCTATTTGGAGCGTCATAGCCTCCATGCTCTTTCTAACCTCGGCGCTTCCAACTGCATACGGTTTAGAGTTTCCAACGACCACCAGTATCGAGATTGAACCTCAGTTCGAGGAGAAGGCTCTGGCATTTGAAGAAGTTACCCCGCTTAGCGCAGGGGCGCTATATGGATCAATCGATCTTGCAACGACTCCAGTCGGAACAATCTTCTCGAGCGACCTGGCTCTTGTCTCTTCTATTAGCCACCAAGTTGAAATGGCCCGAACCGGCTATGGAGCTAAGAAGGTAGCTAAGTTCATTCTTATCGATGAGTATGGCATGGGGAACAAACAGTTCTCGTGTCTAAATAACCTTTGGACTAGGGAGAGCCACTGGAACTATAAAGCGCATAACTATCGTTCCGGGGCCCATGGAATTCCACAGGCTTTGCCAGCTGACAAGATGTCGGTTGTGGGAACTGACTGGAGAACGAATCCCGTTACTCAGATCCGTTGGGGGTTGCGCTACATCACTATTCGCTATGAGAGCCCATGCAAAGCGTGGTCATTTTTTAAATCTAAGCGCTACTACTAAACCCGCTATTTCTTTAATAGCTTTTACATCAAAGTGCTCTACCAATAAGATTGAAAAGGTAGTGCTCATGTCAGCAATGAAGTCAAAAACGAAATTAGTTGCCGTCCCACTTAGCGATTTCAGCCTTAAATGGATCAAGACCCATTGGACCCTGCCTAAAGGCATAGGCATGGAACTTCTTCAGTGAGAACTTATCGCCGAGGCGTTGCTTGGCCTCTGTTCGAGCATCAAGCCAAAACTTCTCACCCACCTTGTAAGAAATTGCCTGGGCCGGAACTCCCAAGTAGCGATCGATTTCACTTCGAGCAAACTCCTCATCGAGCAACGCCTTATTGATCATCAATTGAACCGCAGATTCGGCGCTCCAAAGATTTCCCTCGGGATCTTTGTACCCTAGGTGCATTCCGATATCGACGACAACGCGCGCGGCACGCATTGCCTGGGCCGAGAGCATGCCCATTTCTTCTCCTGGATCTGTGTAAACACCTAGCTCATCTACAAATCGCTCTGCGTACAACGCCCAACCTTCCGAAAGCCCGCTTACCCAGCCCTCAAGACGTTGGAAACGGCTAATACGTTCATGCTCAAGTACGGTGCTGGCAATTTGCAGGTGATGACCGGGCACCGCTTCGTGGTACCAAATCGTGGGCATTTGCCACCAGGTAAATTCACTCTTGCCCAGTGTTGGAAACCAAGTAGTTCCCGGTCGGGAAAAATCCTCAGAAGGGCGTTGGTAATAAGGTGCGGCTGCGCTTCCCAGCGGCGCTAACTTCACATCACAAAATCGAATCCGCTCATCGATGTCGAAGTGAATGCCATCCATCGCCGCAACTGCATCATCGGTGAATTTGCGCAGTCGGTGCAGCATTTCATCGGCCCCGTGCACTGCGTACTTGGGGTCTGCGTCGAGATGATCGGCAACCTCCCGCAGGGTCTGTGCACCCGGTTTGATTCTTTCGGCAACTTGCCACATGCGTTCATTGATCTGGGCCAAATCTGCCAAACCCCACTCATAGGTGGCACGTAGGTCAAGTGTTGCACCAGTGTAGAAACGCACCCAGCGTGCATATCGCTCTTCACCCACTCCATCTTTTTGCGTGGCCATCGGTAAGTAATGATTGATTAGCCACTGACTAGTTTCTCCCGCCGCCTTATCGGCAGCACTGCCGGCCGCATGCAATTCGGGATACTTCCCAGCAGAATCGAAGCGCTTGGCAAGTCCGGTAAATGCACCGTCAGAAAAGGTGGCCAATTGCTTTGCCACAGTTTGAGTTTGGCGAACGGTATTGACCTTTCCCATCTTTGCTAGATCGCTGATGCATGAAATCCAAGACTTGAGAGCACCATCAACTGCATTCATGCGCGCAGTTATATTGGCAATCTGCGCGGGCGTTTCGTATTTCATCACCTCAAAGACTTGGCGAATTGAGGTGCCAGGAGAGAAGAGCACTGCCCAGCGATTTTGCGGATCATGCGCCTCTGCCAGAAGTAGTTGAGTCGACAGACGCTCCTGCATAACATCACGCGCAATTCGGTCGATCTCATCAATCGGCTCTAGTTTGCTTAACCGTTCCAAGCCAGAGCGAATGTGCTCCAATTTCTTAACGGATCCCGCAAGTGAGAAGTCATCGAGCTGATCATCCAGATCGTTCTTACCAAGAAAAGTCAGAGCAATAGGGCTCAACTTCTCGCCTTCGGTTGTATAGGTATCGCCAAGTTCAAAAATGGGGGAACGGAAGGTTGAGGTCATGGCAGTTTTATATCAGTCAAGCGCAGGCAAGTCGATAGCAAAACTCTTCCGTGAATCCCACTAATCGTCACTGTTCCCCCATATCTGGATTAGCAAAGCCCGCTCTTTGCGCGAACTCAGTCTTTTTTGCTTCAAAAAGTTGAACATAAGCGAAAGGCTAACGCTGCCAGAAAGATTTGTATGAGTACCTCCCGCACTCAGTACTAATCAAGCCATAAACGATCAGCTGGCAACGCGATTAATCCATCCGAATTACGATAAGAAAACTCGCCCTGATACATCAAAATTCCGCAATGGAAGTCGCTTCCCACATAATCCTTCAGTTTCCTCAGTCCTCGAAAATCTGAATCAGACAACATTTTGCCAGCCTTAACTTCAATTCCCACGATCGCTCCGCTTTGAAATTCAAGAACTAGGTCAACCTCATCAGAATCATGTGTTCTCCAATGTCCTGGCGCAATGAAATCATCTCTCAACTGTGCAAGCCTAAGAAACTCATTTGTTACAAACGATTCGAAGGCATGTCCAAATTCAGTGGCTACCGCGGCACTCTTTCCAGTTATTTTTTCAGGAGTTAGCTTCGCTAAGTGAGAAAGCAGCCCAGAGTCAAGGAGTTGGATTTTAGGCTTCTGAATGGAACGTGCGTTGAGTCTCCGGCCCCATGCTGGAATTCGTTGAGCGATAAAGAGTGATTCAAGCAACTTAATATATTGATCAGTTGTTATTGCATTAAGTTCGATCTCTCTGGAGATCTTGGCCGTATTCAAAATCTGAGCATTTTGTGAGGCGAGAAGTGTTAGTAGCCGTGGCAATAATTCCTTCTGCTGAATTTTACTTATCTCTTGAACATCTTGGCTTAAGGTTTTGTTGATGTAATCTTTTAGCCAGCGATTCCTCTGACCGAGACTCTTTGAGTTCAGCACAATGGGGAACCCACCCGTCGTTACTCTATTGGCATAGTTAAGCCGATCAGTTTTAGATCTTTTCTTTATTATGAGCCCTTCGGGATTCTTAAGGACCGCGCTTAATAGATCGATCTTGCTTCCTTCGATTTCACACTGCATGAGTGGAGGAACGACGAGGTGATGTACTCGACCAGTGAGAGTCTGGGTTCCGCGTGGCAATTTTTCAGATCTAACTGACCCCGTTAAGAGATATCGCCCTGGATATGTAGTTTTATTCAATTCTGCTTTTATGGCATCTAAGATTTCGGGAACTTTTTGATATTCATCGATTAGAACGGGTTCATCTCCCTCTACAAAATGTGAAGGATCGTTTGAGACAGCACTACGCGTTGCCAGATCGTCAAGATCAATTATCGGAACAGCGAGGTCCTTGGAAATTGCCTGCAAGATCGTGGATTTGCCAACGGCTCGGGCGCCTTCGAGGATTATTACTGGCTCCTCGGCAAATCGAGCTTTTATGACGTCAAGCAGTCTTCGTTTGAACATTCGAGTCCGCCTCGTTTCTTGTCGGTCCTTGATAAGGGTACCCTAACCTTTAGGAATTGAGGGCCCTAACCTTTAGGAATTGAGGACCCTAACCTTTAGGAATTGAGGACCCTAATTGGACGTGCAGGAATTAGCAGCGTTGGACGATCCCCCGAATCAAACAGCCGACGTATCAAAGACCTTTCTGCTGGAAGCTAAGCAATTCGTGTATAGATGAATCGTTGTGCTATGGAATCCCACCAATCGTTAATGCAACCTCAAAAGCCAAGGAGAAAGCGAGGGAAATTACTCCACAAGCGTTCGACTAAGTGGCATAAAGTATGGCGGTATGGAACGTCTTGGTGCCATCGACGCTGCTCAACGAATTGTTAACGCCCGATTTCCTGACGCAAGGGCTGCATTTCTTACTGGAAGTGCGCTGACGACGCGCCTCACATCTACATCGGACTTAGACATTGTGGTCGTCCTGCAGGGTCGGCCCGCACCCTTTCGGGAAAATATCCGTGAATACGGTTGGCCAGTTGAGTTATTTGTCCTGAGTCCTGCATCGATCAAATATTTTGTGGCCAAGGAGACTAGTGAGCATTGTGCGCCAACACTCAAGATGCTCTTGGATGGCCACATTCTTGTTTCGGTCGATGAGGAAGCCGAGCGTCTGCAATCGGAGGCTATTGAACGTTTCGCCAAGGGTCCCTCATCGATATCGAATGAGGAAATGAGCAGAAGGCGCTACATGTTAACCGACCAACTTGATGATCTGATCGGGGCCACAGATTCCACAGAATTGCTCTACATCAGTCAACAGTTACTCGTTGGCGCAAGTGAACTTGCACTACTCTCTAAAGGACAATGGTTGGCAGTAGGCAAATGGTTGCCACGACACCTAACAATCAGCGAGCCTGAACTACCTATCCGGTTTTCTATTGCCGTTAAGGCTGTTCTTGAAACTGGAGAGAAGCAACCAATGGAAGAGGTGGTCCGAGAAATTCTTGAACGGGTCGGTGGCCCTCTGACTGAGGGGTATCGCGTTGCGGGTGAAATTCCAAATCTGCAATAGACGGCAGGGGCGATTATTTGGGCAATCTCGCAAATGGTTAACTCGCCCTATGGACTTAGCTCTTGTCTTAGATTTTGAATTAGACGCTGACAAAATCAGCGCGCGTCTATATCTTGGTGTCATGAGCCAGGATCAATATGTCGCGCATGGCCTCGTTTCCAATGGTTCTTCGTACCTCTTCCTTAGACGATGTGATGGTCGATATCTGGGTGGAGAGTGGGACATTCCTGGCGGGACTGTCGAAGCAGGCGAATCTCCGGAGGACGCGGCCGTGAGGGAATGCTTCGAGGAAACAGGACTTGTCGCGAAATGTGGGGAACTGATTACTCATTACACAAATGCAGACACTGAAGGCAGGGATTTAGCCTTCCACACGATGACGTACAAAATGAATTGGAAAGAAGAAGACCTCACTAATGGAATCAAGATTTCGGAGGAAGAGCACGACGACGCAATATGGCTAAGCATTGACGATGCTCTCGACTTACCTCTAGTTTGGCATGTGCGCCAGACATTGAATTTTGCGCGCTCTCTCTTTACTTGAAATAACAACATAACTCGGGAACGCGGCTAGTCATTAATGCAACCCCATTGAGGATTTTCAAGTCGTAGTTACACTCTGTCAATGACTGAGAAATCTCGAGAAATGCCGAAAAAGCGAGTTGGTGCGGGCGTTGCCATTGTTGATGAGAATTTACGCATACTTCTCGTGGAGCCAACTTACAAAGACACATGGGAAGTTCCTGGTGGCATGGTCGAACTTGATGAATCTCCGCGAGAAGCTGTCAGGAGAGAATGCCGTGAAGAGTTGGGTTTCGACGTTGAGATCGGTCGACTTCTTGTAATCGATTGGGTAGACCAAGGACGCGCCGCAGGTGAGGGACTTCTGTTCATATACGCGACTGGCCCCGTGGATGCATCTCACATCATTCTTCCCTCAGAGGAGCTTCGCTCTTGGGAATGGTGTGACCATGAGGCTGTATTGGCTCGTGTTCAAGATTTCAAGGCTCGCAGGCTATTTGCAGCCTTGGACGCTTTGCGCAATGGGACTTTCCTGGAACTAGAGAACGGGAATCTCACCTAAGTCCAAAGTCCAACTGAGTACTTGAACTGGCAACCCGAAATGTGTTCAACCCGCTCGAGACCTTCGCTCTGTGAGGGCAGGAATCAAATCATCGGACGCGGTTCAATTGCAATTGCGAAGGTCGCCTAACGGGTATGAAAGGAGCAATAGGTTTTTGTTTCTATGGTTTAACCCCGATGCGCAATGGCGTGCTGGTTTCGGCAAAGAAATCATTTCCCTTGTCATCGACAACGATAAAGGCTGGGAAATCTACAACGTCGATTTTAAAGACGGCCTCCATACCAAGCTCTTCGAAATCTAAGGTTTCAACTTTTTTGATGCACTCCAAGGCAAGGCGCGCTGCAGGTCCACCGATCGATCCTAAGTAAAAACCACCATTTGTTTTACAGGCATCTGTGACGGCTTTGGATCTATTGCCCTTTGCTAGCATGACAAAAGAACCGCCCTTAGATTGAAAATACTCAACATAAGAGTCCATGCGCCCGGCCGTAGTTGGACCAAATGAGCCAGAGGCATATCCCGCTGGAGTTTTAGCTGGACCGGCGTAATACACAGCGTATTTCTTTAAATACTCAGGCATTGGAGCACCGTTATCTATCGCTGCTTTGATCTTGGCATGGGCTAAATCGCGGGCGACAACTAATGTTCCGGTAAGACTAAGTCGCGTCTTGACTGGATATTTAGAGAGCTCGGCACGGATTACATCCATTGGTTGATTGAGATTAATGTTCACAACGTTGTCATCTAAATGTTCATCAGTGGTTTCAGGAAGAAAATGCGCTGGCTCTCGCTCTAGCTCCTCAAGGAAAATTCCCTCCTTGGTGATTTTTCCCTTTGCCTGACGATCGGCAGAACAGGAGACTGCGATTGCAATTGGCAGCGATGCACCGTGGCGAGGCAGGCGGACAACTCGAACATCGTGGCAGAAGTACTTTCCACCAAACTGAGCACCAATTCCTAACTTTCTCGTTAGCTCTAAAACCGCTTGCTCTAATTCGAGATCTCTAAAGCCATGACCAGTTGCAGCATCACCGCTAGTTGGGAGTGAATCCAAATACTTAGTACTAGCTAACTTGGCCGTCTTAACTGTGTGCTCGGCACTTGTCCCACCGATAACGATTGCCAAGTGATAAGGCGGACAGGCGGCAGTGCCAATTGATCGGAGTTTTTCATCGAGCCAGTTCATAAAAGAGGTTGGGTTTAGAATCGCCTTTGTCTCTTGGTATAAAAATGATTTATTTGCACTACCCCCGCCTTTTGCGATGAAGAGAAAGTTGTACTCATCGGGGTGATCGCTATCGGCAAATATTTCAATCTGAGCTGGCAGGTTATTGCCGGTATTTTTTTCCTCCCACATTGTCACTGGTGCCATCTGCGAATAGCGCAGATTCAATTTCGTGAAAGCATCATAGATTCCCTGCGAGATCGCAATCTCATCTTTGGCAGTGGTTAAAACTCGCTGACCCTTTTTTCCCATAACCAAAGCAGTTCCTGTGTCTTGGCACATGGGAAGAATCCCACCGGCTGAGATATTGGCGTTTTTCAATAAATCCGTTGCGACAAAGCGATCGTTAGGTGAGCTTTCAGGATCTTGAATGATGTTAGCCAGCTGCTGCAAATGTGCAGGGCGCAAGTAGTGCGAAATATCATGGATTGCTTGCGCGGTTAGTTTTTCAAGGGCCACGGGTTCGACCTGCAAAAACTCTTTATCACCGTAATGCACAACCTTTACACCCTCGGTACCTACAAAACGATACTTCGTATCATCTTCACCTAAAGGCAGGAGCTCAGAGTATGAAAAATTTGGCATGGCGATTTACGGCTTAACCGCATCCAATTTCTTCTTCGCACCGTCTAGCCACTCCTGGCAAATCTTTGCTAACTCTTCACCGCGCTCCCAGAGTTTCAAAGAGTCTTCGAGAGTGGCACTTCCGGTTTCAAGGGCGGCGACTACTTCAGCTAACTCATCGCGCGCGGCCTCGTATGAAATCTTCTTTTCGACCATAGGTTAAATCTACTCCTTCACGCTATTGGCGGTCACTGTGGCATTAGTCTCGCCCTTAGCTAAACGAAGGCGAAGCAGATCTCCAACTTTCAAGGTACTGGCATCGCGGGCAATTTCACCAGTTGATAACTGCACAACAGAGTAGCCACGATCTAATGTGGCTTGCGGTGAAAGTGCACGGACCCGGGCTTTGATCTGAATCAGTTCTTCCTTAGCTAATTTAAGATGGCTACCGAAGCTGCGATGAGATCTATCGCGTAGGGCGAGAATAATTTCAGCACGAGAAGTAATGAGAAGGTACGGATCTCTCATGACCGGGCGGTCTTTTAAGTGTGTAATTCGAGCGTTTTCCAATTCAATTAAATTCATCACCTTACGACGAGCGCGATCGCGCAGCCCAGAAATCATTTCGATCTCCTCATTAATATCTGGCACGACGTGTTTGGCGGCATCAGTTGGGGTTGATGCTCGAAAATCTGCCACTAAATCTAGTAAAGGTGAATCTTTCTCATGGCCAATGGCACTAACAATCGGAGTTACACACGATGCCGCTAAACGCACCAATCCCTCATCACTAAATGGAAGAAGATCTTCAAAGGAGCCACCACCACGTGTAATAATGATGACATCTACATCGACATCGGCCTCTAATTCGCGCAATGCCGCCGAAACTTCAGTTACCGCCGCGGCACCTTGCACCGTAACTTCGCGAATTTCAAAAACGACGCTCGGCCAACGCCGCTTAGCATTTTCAACGACATCTTTTTCTGCATCCGTGTTTCGTCCACAGATAAGACCAACTTTTTTAGGTAAGAGTGGGAGTTGTATTTTCCGATCTGAATCAAACAGACCTTCTGCGGCTAACAAAGACTTAAGTGCTTCAAGGCGCGCTAGTAGTTCTCCAACTCCTACCTGCCGAATTTCTTGTGCCGAAAAAGTCAACGATCCATTTTTGGTGTACCACGTTGGTTTTGCATACAAGACAACGCGCGCATTTGCCGGTAATGGTTGAGCCGCGGCGATAACTGATTTATGGCACATAATTGAAAGAGACATATCAGCACTTGGATCGCGTAGACGAATAAATGCCATAACCCCACTGCGTTCATTGAGTTCGCTGATTTCACCTTCAATCCAAATTGGCCCTAGTCGATCGACATACTCTTTAATCGCTTCAGTGACCACCTTGACCGATGCCGGGGAATCACTTGAACTTTCGAACATGAGATGAGCCTAATAGACTCACTCCATGGCTAAGAGAGTTCTCCTTGCTGCGCCCCGTGGGTATTGCGCCGGCGTTGACCGCGCCGTTATAACCGTTGAAAAAGCGCTGGAGCTCTATGGTGCCCCGGTCTACGTACGAAAGCAGATTGTTCATAACGTTCACGTTGTGGCAAGCCTTGAAGCAAAGGGCGCGATCTTTGTCAACGAGACTGATGAGGTTCCAGAGGGTAAGACCGTAGTTTTTTCGGCACATGGCGTAGCACCCACTGTCCACGAGGAGGCGGCGACACGAAAGCTAAAAACCATCGATGCCACCTGTCCCTTAGTTACTAAAGTTCATCATGAAGTTCGACGATTTGCACAAGAGGATGCTGAGATTTTGCTTATTGGTCACAAGGGCCACGAGGAAGTTGAGGGCACAGCCGGTGAAGCCGTAGGTCAAGTGCGAGTTATAGATGGACTAGATGGCGCACGAAACGTAGCTCCAACACCGGGAAAGAAATTAGTCTGGCTTTCGCAGACCACCTTGAGCGTTGATGAGACCTTATCGGTCGTTGCAATTCTAAAAGAGCGCTTCCCGGATATCCAAGATCCACCTAGTGATGATATTTGTTATGCCACGCAAAATCGGCAAGAGGCGATTAAAGCGATTTCTGCTAAAGCCGATTTAGTAATCGTGGTGGGTTCGCAAAACTCATCCAACTCGGTGCGCTTAGCTGAAGTTGCACTTGAGTATGGGGCTAAGGCATCGCACTTAATTGACTACGCCGAAGAGATTCAAGAGCACTGGTTAAAAGATGCTGAGACAATCGGTTTAACAAGTGGTGCATCGGTGCCAGAGATTTTGGTTGACGATGTTTTAACCTGGTTGGCCGAGCGAGGCTATGGCGACGTTGAAACAGTAACCGCGATACAAGAGTCGCTGCTCTTCTCCCTTCCCGCCGAACTAAGGAAAGATCTCAAAGCCTCGGGGCAGATTTAGTTAACCGCGGGCTTTAGGCGCTCTCTTTTTTGCTTTAGCATTAAGGAAGATAAACCAGCCATATAGAGCACCGATAATTAAATATGGCGCTTCACTTGCAAGGGCTGCAACGACATCGATAGCTACGCGCGATGGCTTAAAGCCAACTAGGATAATTGTCCAGAAGAGCGCGCTAACGGCAAAAGCTAGCGGTGGTGTAACAACTGCAACATATGTAGTTCCTGGGCGACCAAACCGGATTCCACCGTAAAAAGAGAGAAGAATGATTACGCCAGTGATAATACCAACGCCACTTCGCAGCCAGAGTTCAATATAGGTAAAAGACCCGATGAAGAAAGTTTGCAGAATAATGATGCCCTGCTTCGTTAATCCCGGTCCTTGAATCGCAATCTTGCTGGAAAGGTTCATTTATCTCTCCTCTTCACTGATCTCTTCGGCGTCGATGAAGTCATCATCGCTACCAATCTCATCGCTCTTTAACTCGCGTACCGAAGCAGGTGCTTCGGGATATTCAATGGCGAGTTTATCTTTGTCGCCACTCACACCCAAGTTGTGAATCCTGCGGGCCGGACTAAGCACCGTCTTTTCAGCTGTTGGAACTAAATCCTCATAGGCCTTAGCTGTGGATGTAATCGCCTTACCAACTGCGACAATCTTGGTATGCAACAGCGTAATATTTTTTAGAAATGTACTAGCAACCTTTTGAATCTCATCGGCGTTTTCTGCCAATTTATTTCGTGTGAAGATGTAGCCAATAGTGCGCAACAATGCCATCATCGACGTAGGAGTTGAAATAGTAACGCCGACCCTAAATGCTTTTTCGAGTAGATTCGGATCGATGCGCAAAGCCTCAGATAAAAGCGTTTCAAATGGAACAAAGAGCACAACGAAATCGGGGGAGCCCGCTGATTTATGATATCCGCGCTTTGCTAGCGCTTCGACATGTTTAATTAAATCTTTAGTGTGCGAGGTTAAAAACTCATCGCGCTGGTTTTGATCCTCGGTACCAAAAGCTTCTAGGAAGCGATCAAAAGGAAACTTCGAGTCGATAAATATTGAACTGCCACCCGGCATCTTTACGGTGATATCTGGAATTCTGGAAGAGTCGGCATCGGTTGTAGATTTCTGTCTGCTGTATTCGTGGCCTTCGCGCAGACCCGCACCTTGTAGTAATAGTTCAAGTTGTGCCTCGCCGAATTTTCCGCGAGTTTGCGTATTAGATAACGCCCCCGCGATCTTTTTAGTTTCATCGAAGATAGATTCCGAGGCGCGGCGCATCTCGTTAATTGTTGTCTCGAGCTTTGCTTCGGCCTCGGTGCGAATTCGATTAGCCTCATTGGATTGCGTTGAGAGTTTTTGTACCGACTCTTTCACGGCGTTGAGTTCGGCATTTAACTTAACGCTCGATTCAGTTTTTTCACGCTCTGCCGCTAACTGGGCTTTGTAATCATCGAGCAGGGCACGGTCGGCCACTGAGCTACCGGATTTGTTGGCACGCAGGAGATAGCCGATGGCACAGCCGGCAAGAAGGCCGACGATAAGTGTCACTATGTATGTAGGCATGGGGCAATCGTGGCAGGCAGTACCGACAATTCCGCGTAGGCTCTACCCCTAATGAGTCTCTCAATCGGAATCGTCGGCATGCCAAACGTGGGTAAATCCACCCTTTTTAACGCCTTGACCAAAAACAATGTACTGGCCGCCAACTACCCCTTTGCCACCATCGAGCCCAATGTTGGAGTCGTGGGGGTACCCGATTCTCGCTTGGCCGCCCTGGCTGAAATCGTGGGATCTAAGACCCTGCTTCCCGCTGTCGTCTCATTCGTCGATATCGCTGGAATCGTTAAAGGGGCATCCGAAGGCGCGGGTCTTGGCAATAAGTTTTTGGCCAATATCCGCGAAACCGATGCAATCTGTCAAGTAATCCGTGTATTTAGCGACGGAGATGTAATTCACGTCGAAGGTCGCGTCGATCCAGCCAGCGATATGGAGATTATTAACTCTGAGTTAGCGCTCGCCGATTTACAAACTATTGAAAAGGCTCTGCCCCGCTTAGAAAAAGAGGCGCGCATACACAAAGAACGTCAGCACGTTATCGATGCCGTTAAAGAGGCAGAGGTCGTGCTCAACTCAGGGAAATCCTTATCTAGCAGTAAGGTCGATCTAGCTCTAATTGCCGAACTGCAGTTGTTAACTGCAAAACCATTTCTCTATGTCTTTAATGTCGATGCCGCCGAATTAAACGATGCCGATTTGCGTGCCAAATTAGCGGCCCTCGTTGCCCCGGCCGAAGCTATTTTTCTAGATGCTAAGACTGAGGCTGAATTGGCCGAACTCAGCGATGAAGATGCTCTCGAACTTTTACAATCTATCGGACTTGAAGAGCCAGGGCTCGCGACGTTGGCACATGTTGGTTTTCGCACCCTTGGTCTGCAGACATATTTGACTGCAGGACCTAAAGAGGTTCGCGCTTGGACGATTCATAAAGGTGACACCGCGCCAATAGCCGCCGGAGTTATCCATACCGATTTCCAAAAAGGTTTTATTAAAGCCGAAATAGTCTCATTCGATGATTTAGTCGCGGCGGGATCAATGGCCGAAGCGAAATCCAAGGGCAAAGTCCGTATGGAGGGCAAGGAGTACATCATGCACGATGGCGACGTCGTTGAATTTAGGTTCAACGTTTAACCACCCCTTAGTTGAACTAAGCGCCGGTGTAATACTTTCCTATTTCACTCAACGCTTTATCCAGCATCTCAAGACCCAGTTGTGCATCTTCGACGGAAATATTGCATGGTGGGCACAGGTGAATGCGATTAAAGTTATTAAATGGCATCAAGCCATTTTTTTTGCAGGCCGCCACTAATTCGTTCATCGCCGGACTCGATGAACCGTATGGCGCAAGGGGTTCGTGAGTCGCACGGTCGCTGACTAGGTCCACGCCCCAAAAGACACCTGCGCCGCGAATATCGCCGATGACCTTGTGTCTCTTAGCCAACTCAATTAATCCTGGCCCCAAAATCTTCTCGCCAATCATTGTGGCGTTTTCCAACATCGCCTCTTCCTTCATAACATCGATAGTTGCAACGGCCGTTGCACAGGCCAATGGATGACCCATGTATGTAAGGCCACCAGCAAAAACCTTTTCATCGAAAGTCTTAGAGACGTTTTCACTAATAACAACTCCACCCAGTTGGACATAGCCAGAGGTAACACCTTTAGCAAAGGTAATTAGATCAGGCACAGCATCTTCGTGTTGGAATGCAAACCATTTTCCAGTGCGCCCAAAGCCCGACATAACTTCGTCGGCAATCCATAAAATTTTGTACTTATCGCAGAGTGCTCGAACACCTTCGAGATAACCCTTAGGTGGAACCAATACCCCTGCTGTACCTGGAACGGTTTCAATTAGTACCGCTGCAATTGTATTTGGACCTTCAAAAATAATCGTCTCTTCGAGATGCTCTAAAGCGCGTTTGCACTCTTCGGCCTCATCTTGTGCCCAAAAAGATGTGCGATATAAATAAGGTCCGAAGAAATGTACGTGACCAAATGCAAACTCATTAGGGAATCTTCGTGGATCACCTGTCGCATTTATCGCTGCACCTGTGTTGCCGTGGTACGAGCGATAGGTCGAAAGTATTTTATGTTTATGCGTGTGCATGCGTGCCATACGAATTGCATTTTCAATCGCATCGGCACCGGCATTAGTAAAAAAGACTTTGGCAAAGTTGTCACCAGCTAATTCGACGATGCGTTGAGCCGCTTCATTACGTGCATCGTTTGCATGCTGGGGTGCAACAGTTGTAAGAACTTCGGCCTGCTCTTGAATTGCTTTAATCACTTTAGGGTGTTGATGCCCGATGTTTGTAAAGACTAACTGTGACGAGAAATCTAAATAGGTCTTACCTTCATGATCCCAAAAATATGAGCCCGATCCGCTTGCAATAGGCATGGGTGAAATCGCCCCTTGAGCCGACCAGGAGTGAAAAACATATTTGCGGTCTGCAGCACTTACTGCCGCCTGCTTAGCTGGATCATTGATTGGTGCGCTCATGAAAATAGCCTCTAACTTGAACTAGGTGTAATTGGCGCCATTCTAACGCCCTAAAGTAGATTGCACCTATGGTTCAGATTACGCATTGGATTAACGGCGCCCTTGATACGACACAAGAAGAACGCAGTGGAGATATTTATAACCCTGCACAAGGCTTGGTCACTAAAACCGTCGCATTTGGAAACGTTGCAACCGTTGATCGCGCAGTTGATGCCGCTACAACTGCCTTTGCAACATGGCGCCATAGTTCACTTACTAAGCGCACCCAGGTACTTTTTGCGTTCAGAGAATTAGTGCAACAAAACAAAGAGAAGATTGCAGCACTTATTACAGATGAGCATGGAAAAGTTCTTAGCGATGCAGCCGGAGAAGTTACACGTGGTCTCGAGGTCGTTGAATTTGCTTGCGGAATTCCACATCTATTAAAGGGTGGTTTCTCGGAAGAGGTTTCAACAGGCGTTGATGTCTATTCAATCCGCCAAGCGTTAGGTCCAGTTGCAATTATTTCACCATTTAATTTTCCTGCGATGGTTCCAATGTGGTTCTTTCCAGTTGCAATCGCATGCGGCAATACCGTAGTCGTTAAGCCATCTGAAAAAGACCCTAGTCCTGCGATGTTCATGGCGCAGTTATGGAAGGAGGCAGGTCTTCCCGATGGAGTCTTTAACGTTGTTCATGGCGATAAAGAAGTAGTCGATGCATTGCTGACACATAAGGGAATTAAATCAATTTCATTTGTTGGCTCTACTCCAATTGCTCGATACGTATACGAAACAGGTACAAAGGCAGGCAAGCGCGTACAAGCTTTAGGTGGGGCAAAAAATCACATGGTTGTTTTACCTGATGCCGATCTAGAGTTAGCAGCCGATGCTGCAATTAATGCTGGCTTTGGTTCGGCCGGAGAGCGTTGCATGGCGATTTCTGCAATCGTTGCCGTTGAACCAATTGCCAGCGCGCTGGTTGCGCGGATTGAATCCCGCATGGCAAAGATAAAAACTGGAGATGGAACCCAAGCTGTAGATATGGGCCCACTTGTGACAGCGGTTCACCGTGACAAAGTCGCCTCATATATCCAAGCCGGTGCAAATGCTGGTGCAACGGTTGTTGTCGATGGTCGGGCATTAGAAGTAGCCGGTGATGGTTTCTGGCTTGGGCCAACCCTATTCGACAATGTCACGCCGGAAATGTCAATCTATAAAGAGGAGATATTTGGTCCAGTTCTGAGTGTTCTCCGTGTTAATTCATATGATGAGGCTTTAGCGTTAGTTAATAGCCATGAGTATGGAAATGGAACTGCAATCTTTACCAACGATGGTGGGGCGGCTCGCCGGTTCCAAAATGAAGTTGAAGTTGGAATGGTGGGTATCAATGTTCCGATTCCAGTTCCAATGGCTTACTACTCATTTGGTGGATGGAAAAACTCATTATTCGGAGATTCGCATGCGCATGGCACCGAAGGCGTTCACTTCTTTACGCGTGGCAAAGTAGTCACCAGTCGATGGCTAGATCCAAGCCACGGTGGAATCAACTTAGGTTTTCCTCAAAACGACTAAGCCTGCTTATTAGATGGGCGATTTAATTGAAGAAGTTCGTTTGCGCGCCTTTTGTAATATTGGTGACTCAATCCAGCGCCATGACGCTGCCGCAATTAGCACTGAACCAACTAAAACAACCGCACTAATCCCCACCCAACGCCAAATGCTCGTCAAACCATAATAAACATAATCTGAACTGATTTTTCGCTCAATTAGAACGATTATTACCATGTGCCATAAGTAGATGCTGAATGATAATTTTGCCAGCCACCGGAATAACCTATTGTCCAAGATGTATGAGATTTTTGAACTAAAGACGGCCGAAACTAAAACCAGTGCCATAAGTAATGCGTAGTACGGAGCCACGTAAGGTTGCTGTGAAAGTGAATCTGGACTTCCTGGTTGCAATCGAATCGCCACCAAAAGAACTGCTGCAAGAGCAAATATAATTGCGCTTAAATCAAATAGATATCTGCTTTGTAGTTTTTTGTGATGAATCCAAGTTATTAAGAGGGCGGCTAAAGATCCCAACAAAAACTGAGTGAAAAAAGTATTAATATTCCAATAAGGAAGCCATTGCTTAGCGCCGCCAATTAGTCCGTACTGCCAGCCTTTTAGATCATCACTCGTCATAAACGTCTCGATAATCCAAGGGTTTATAAGTTGTAAAACAATTATCCATGACACTAATGCCAGTAATGCAGTTGAAAACTTTTTAGTAGACCTAATAATTGCGAAAAGAACCAAAGGTAGTAGGGCATAGCAAGAGACTTCTAACCCAATCGACCATAGCGGTCCATTTAATTCTGCAGGGAAAAAAGATGAGAAGTGGTAACTATTTATGAAAAGCAGACCAGAGATGAATCTCCGCCAATTGACCGTTTGATCAGAAATCCACAGTGCAAGCACTGTGCAAAAAATGAGGTTGAGCCAAAATGCTGGCACTATTCTGGCTGTACGGTTGAGTATGTAATGTCGAATTCGAGGGAGTGGTTCACCTGAAAGGAAAGCGCTCCAAAAAGGAAGAGATAGCAGGCACCCTGATAAAACGAAAAATAAACTGACTCCAACCTCGGCACGCATACCGAAAAAGTGGATATTCTGGAGCCAGAAGGGAGCTTGTTCGGGATTAAATCTTTGGGTCGTGTGGTGCCACACAACCAAGAGGCAACCAATAGTTCTAAGGCCATCGGCACCTGGGATTCGCGATATCTGTGTCTTCACACACCGGAGGGTATACTTAAATTCTGAAAGCGCTCTCACACATTGACGGGTTTAATGCCTACTTTTTCCGGAATCCATGGATTTGGAGAGTACTTCACGCTCAATGGTCTTATAACAATCGCATAACACTCTGTTGTGGCTATTGCGTAAGGCGGTCAGCGTGCCCTACTTTGAGAGCGCTCTCATTTGGCCAAGGCCCCTTGGCTGCAGAGAACGGTTCTCACATGGAGCATTCTTGGAGGAGACTTAATGAAAATAGGCAAGGGCATAGTTAGAGTTGTGATTGCTACTGCAGCAATTGGAACTCTGGCATTACAGGCAACTCCCGCGGTTGCAGCGCCAATCGAATTAACCATCAACTGTTTCAATGATTTAAACATGAAAGATACTTTGATTCCTGCATACGAAGCAGCTAACCCAAACGTAAAGATCGTTTTGAAGACAGCTGATTTTGATGCACACCACACTGGCTTACTAACTCAGTTAGTTGCTGGAAACGGTCCAGATATTGCATGTTTTGAAGTTGGATATTCATCACAATTCCTTACATATCCACAGTTCTTTGTTGACTTGAAAACCTTCGGTGCAAGTAAGATACAAAAGGATTACTTGCCATGGCGCTGGAATCAAGGCGTTGCACGTAAGGGTGCAATCGTCGGAATCCCAACAGATGTCGGCGGCCTCGCAATGTGCTATCGCCAAGATCTACTCAAGGAGGCAGGACTTCCTTCAACACCAGATGCAGTTACTAAAGCAGCCAGCACTCCAAAGGGATTCCTTGACTTAGGCAAAAAGTATGTTGCTGCGACAGGTAAACCTTTTATCGACTCAATTGGAAACCTATTTGATGCGGTACAGCGTCAAGGAAAGAATGGAGTCATGTACTACGACAAGAAGAGTGACAAGGTAGTTGCAACAAAAAATCCAACTATCAAGTCCGCTTGGGACTTTGCAATAGCTGCAAATGACGCAAAGATCTCTGCAAAGATTGGTGCTTGGTCCGGTGACTGGAATGCTGGTATGGGTAATGGCGCTTTTGCGACAATGCTTTGCCCAGCATGGATGCTTGCGATTATTCAATCCAATTCAAAGGATATTCCACAAGCATGGAACATTGCCGGAATGCCTGGAGGTGGCGGTAACTGGGGTGGAACCCAGCTTGCAATTCCAAAGGTTGCAGAGCACCCAGCAGAGGCTTGGAAGTTTATTAAATGGGCTTTGTCTCCAACACAACAACTTTCTTTGTTCAAGCAGAAGTTAGTTTTACCTTCAACTCCTGCTGTTTATAAGGAGGCAGATTTCTTGGCTTGGCGCGATCCGAACTTCAACAACGCACCAATTGGCAAGATTTTCTCAACTGTTGTTATGTCTATCAAAACTCCAATCTATGAGGGCCGTTATCAGAGAGCCATTGCTAACGCATTGGGTTCTGCTCTAAGTCGAGTGGAAACAGGAAAGCAAGCACCAGCAGCTTCCTGGGCTCAGGCCGTAAAGGAAATTAAGAAGCTTAGCTAGTTCTTAATTTCCATGTTTTGTCCATGGGGATAGGAGTAAACAGTGTTGAGTTAGGGATTTCTCTAACTCAACACTGTTTATTACATTAAAACGAAAGGAGTTAATTCATGGCCCGAAAGAAGTCAAATCTATATAAAGGCGAAGGGTTGCTAGCCTTTTTTGCCGTTTCTCCTTTTTACTTTCTATTCTTAACCTTTGGATTATTTCCCATTGGCTACTCGATTTATATAGCTTTTTTCGACTGGGATCTGCTTGGCGAACACACTTTTAACGGAATTGAGAATTTTCGCACTCTTTTAGCCGATGAGCGTTTTTGGATTGCGCTTCGAAACACCTTAAGTATTTGGTTGCTTTCAACAGTCCCGCAGCTACTTGCGGCATTAGGTATCGCTTCGATTCTTAATAAAAATAAACTCCGCTTTTCAGGTTTTTGGCGTGCATCAGTCTTGGTTCCAAACATCACATCGACCGTTGCTGTCGCAGTGGTATTTAGCTCAATCTTTGGCCGTGATTTCGGAATGGTCAATTACGTCTTAGGCTGGTTTGGAGTGGATAACATTGACTGGGCCTCTCGGGCCTGGTCAAGCCATTTAGAAATCGCCGTAATGGTGATGTGGCGTTGGACTGGCTATAACGCGCTTATTTATCTGGCATCTATGCAGGCAATCCCGAAAGAACTTTACGAAGCGGCAGAATTAGATGGCGCTACGGCTTGGCAACAATTTAAATATGTAACTCTGCCAGGGATTCGAAACACCATGATTTTCACGATTACAGTTTCTACAATTGGTGGTCTACAAATTTTTGGTGAACCTCTCATCGTAGGAGGAGGCAATCTAAATGGTGGAGATGCAAGGCAATTTTCGACGCTCACACTATTTTTATATGAGCAGGCCTTCCTAGAATTCAAATTTGGATATGCCGCTGCAATAGGCATTGCAATTCTGTTTGTCGTAATCTTTTTTGCCCTGCTTAATTCATGGATGACTAGCAAGATTGCGAAAGATGACTAATGAGCACACTACTTAGTTTGAAGAATACGAAGTTATTAACTAAAAAAATAGGCGCTGTAAATCCTGTTCACTATTTCACGCTCGCAATATTTGTATTCATCACTGCCTTCCCCTTTTGGTGGATGCTTGTAGTGGCATCTAATGACCAGAGCGTTTTAGCTCAGACACCTCCTCCGTTAAAACCAGGACCTAATTTAGGTCTGACTATAAAAACTGTTTATGAGTTTGTTGATTTCAATAGAGCGATAATGAATTCATTTCTCATTTCGACGATTTTGGCCGCTTCACAAGTATTTTTCTGCAGCTTTGCCGGATATGCATTTGCTCGTTTAAAGTTTGCCGGCAAAAAGTTCTATTTTGGCTTCATTCTTTTCACCATGATGCTTCCCGGTCAACTTGGCATTGTTCCTTTATATATGTTGATGGTGAAATTTGGTTGGGTAGATGATCTAAAAGCAGTAATTGTGCCGGGGCTTGTATCGGCCTTTGGAGTTTTTTGGATGCGCCAAATAATCATAACTGTTATTCCAGATGAGATTATTCAAGCTGCTCGCATTGACGGTGCTGGTCCGTGGCAAATCTATTCACGATTGGTCTTTCCGATTGTTCGTCCAACTGCCATGGTTTTAGGACTATTTGCCTTTCTAGCTGCGTGGAATGATTTTATGTGGCCGATGTTAGTTTTGAGCGGGGATCAACTTACGGTTCAAACTGCAATCAAAACGATGCGCTCTGCCTACTATGTTAATTACTCCGCCCAGATGGGTGCATCTCTCTTAGCAACGTTACCCCTGTTATTCATTTTTCTTTTAGTGTCAAAGCAACTGGTCAAGGGCGTTATGGATGGAGCAATAAAGGGATGAAAATGTCGGAGATTAAAGGCAGAGAGTTACCAGTCGATTTTCTTTGGGGTGCTGCGACATCGTCGTATCAAATTGAGGGAGGTTATGCAGCAGGAGATAGAGGGCGCTGTATTTGGGATGACTTGTGTGATGTTCCAGGTAAAATTTCCGACAATACTAGAGATAGCAAAGGGGTTGATCACCTTAATCGCTGGGAGGAAGACTTAGATTTAATTAAGTCAATGGGTCTCGATTCCTATAGATTTTCAATCTCTTGGCCAAGAGTGCAGCCGGGTGGACGTGGTGAGTTCAATGAATCTGGAATTGCTTTCTATAATAATTTAATTGATGGATTACTTGCACGCGGAATCGAACCAAATCTCACTTTGTACCATTGGGATCTACCAAGTGAATTGCAAGCAATAGGCGGATGGGCTAATCCAGAGGTTGTGGATTTATTTACTGAATATGCGGCCGAAATGGCTAAAAGATTCGGATCTAAAGTCACATTTTGGGCCACTTTGAATGAACCCTGGTGCACTGCATATTTGGGAAATCTTGAAGGTGTTCATGCACCTGGAATTCAAGATTTATCTACTGCAGTTAAAGTTTCACACCAGTTGGTTCGTGCCCACGCATTAGCGTCTAAGGCAATAAAAACTCACGCGCCACACGCAAAAGTTGGTGTAGTCCTGAACCTTGCTGACCAAAATTTCATTGGGGAATTAACTCCTGAACTCAAAGAGGATATGGATTTAATTGATTCATATCAAAATCTATGGTGGCTACAAGGAATGCTTCAGGGAAAGTACCCTCACAATTTAATTGAGAATTTTAAACTTTTAACTGGAATAGAAATAGATGAAGAAGCGATTCCAGATGTTTCTTATGGGCGAGATTGGCTGGGGATCAATTATTATGCCGGTCAAGTCTTAAAAGGCGGAGGCAAGGGATTTGAGATCTATCCAGGAACAAAATTAATTGACGGGGCTCCTTGGGGTACTGAGCTCACAGATATTGGTTGGGTATGGACGCCTGAGGGGTTGAAAAATCTTCTCGTGCGCTTGAATTCACTATTTCCTAATCTTCCACTGTATGTAACTGAAAATGGGGCTTGCTACAACAACGAACCCGATGAAACCGGCAAAATTGACGATTTAAAACGCCAGGAGTACATGGCGGTGTATATCAATGCTGTTCTGTCTTCTTTAGATGACGGTGTGAACCTTAAGGGATATTATGCCTGGTCTCTACTAGATAACTTTGAATGGGCTTGGGGATTTTCTATGCGATTTGGAATTGTGCATGTAGATTTTAAAACAATGAAAAGGACTGTCAAAGAGAGCGGAATTCAGTACACAGATCTCATTGCGAGACTCTAGTAGAATCCACATTATGAAAAAAGCTGTAACTATCACACTTGATGACGTTGCAAAACTTGCGAAAGTATCGCGCGCAACAGTATCTCGCGTGATAAATACTCCAGATCAGGTTTCACCCGAAGTTGTAGAACGAACTAATTTAGCGATTAAAGAGTTGCGATATACGCCTAATAGATTTGCAAGGGCATTGACCGTCGGTCGGACTCATTCAATTGGACTTGTCTTTTTTGAAGATGTTCGGACTTTGTTTACAAACCCATTTTGGGGCGATGTTCTCAATGCAGTATATGTAAGTTTGGCCGCGAATAATCTAAGTTGTAATTTGATTGCTCAAAGCAGCATTGTGCCTCTGGGCGGCGATTCAAATCTAGATATGTATGAGAACTTTCTTTCCCAAGGCAATTCCGACGGCTATATCTTTTTTGGTCAATATCCGGAGTTGATTGAGAAGAAGTTTGGTTTGGCACACATGCCGATAGTTATTTTCGGAAAGCCTTTCTATAATAATTCTGAGTTCTCTTATGTAGACACTGACAATATTGGTGGCGCAGCAAAAGCCATAAAATATCTGGGAAATAAAGGTAAAAAACGGATAGCAACAATCACTGGACCGACAGATTCTGGTGGCGGATTTGATAGATATTTGGGGTACAAAAATGGACTCGTTGAAAATTATCTTAAGTACGATCCAAACTTAGTTTCATTTGGTGATTGGACTAGAGACTCTGGCGCAAGAGGAGTTAATGAAATTTTTAGCAAGACTCAAGATATTGACGCAATATTCGTGGCTTCAGATCTCATGGCAGTTGGTGCCCTGCAAGCCATTCAGGACCGAGGTTTACGAGTTCCCGAGGATATTGCTCTTATTGCATTCGACAACAGTAGTTTGGCAGAAATGTCACGCCCCTCAATCACAAGTGTGGCCCAACCTTTCGACAAAATTGGAGCAGAACTCGTCAATGCAGTCCTGAAAGCGATCGACGGAATTTCTCACCAATCCCGAGTAGTCGGTACCGAGGTTATTGAGCGCGAAAGTGGGTAAATAATGAAGAGGAATGAGAATTTTATTTCACGATTTTTGGTATTAATTCTTTTCGTACTTTTTCTTTCACCAACCGTTGCAGTTTCAGCTCAAACCTCTTCTGTTCAAAGAGTCGATTTCTCGTCGAGCACTGGCTTATTGGGATTCGTAGATGGAACTGACCGAAGCAAGGATTGGGCCAAGTATTACGGCGATGGGCTAGCATTTTTAGATTCATTTGCAGATGTCGGTAGCAGGGTAACATTAAAATGGAAAGTAACCAGTGATGGATCAAAGCCATTTGCAAATACCGCAGTTCAATTCTTAGTGAATAAAGCCTGTTCTTCTTCTAATGGGAAGATTGCACCTATTAATGGAGTTAATGTCTCGATGGGGACATGCGGGACAGATGGCGCAGTGATTAAAACAAATACTGATTCGAATGGAGAAGTCTCCATCACTGTAACTAACACTAATACTGAGGCCGAAGGAGAGAAGCGGCCTGACACCTTCTCAAAAGTAAGCACCGCCTCTTTGCGAAGATACTCACAGATTTCGCTGATAATCAAAGATCAACTTAAAGAGTCAATAGATATTGTCGATATTCATTGGGTTAAGAAGGGTAGTGACTCAGCAGTATCGAGCGCTCCTAGTTCTGGAAATATTATTTGGAGTCAAGAGTTTAATGGTCAGATAAACTCTAAAGTTGATTCGAAATATTGGAACTACGATCTTGGTGGTCATGGTTGGGGAAATGGGGAATTGCAAAACTACCAAAGGGATGCGGTCGCTATGGATGGTTCAGGAAACTTAGTTATAGTTGCAAAAAGGCTAAATGCTAATAAAAAAGCCTTCTGTCTCTATGGTTTATGCGACTTCTCTTCTGGTCGAATCCTCACTAAAGGAAAACTAGCATTCAAATATGGAAAGATAGAAGCCAAGATAAAATTGCCATCCGGCAGAGGAACTTGGCCAGCATTTTGGAGTTTAGGTTCCAATATCACGACTACTTCATGGCCAAATTGTGGTGAGATAGATATTGTTGAGGCGTCGGGGAATAACCCAACTTGGATTTCATATGCACTTCATGGACCAGAATATTCAGGTGGAAGTTATATCGGGCGCTCCTTTTTTAGCAAAAACGCGCTAAGTCAGAGTTTTCACACATATGGAATTCTTTGGACTCCCGGCGAAATTTCTTGGACACTCGATGGAGCAGTAATGCACACAGTTAACAAGGCTTTCATCGGCGATAAAACTTGGGTTTTTGATGACCCTCAATTTCTCTTATTAAATATCGCAATGGGGGGCACTCATGGAGGGGAAGTCCCGCCTAAGTTTTCAAGCTCCAAGATGTATATTGACTGGATTCGTGTTTCTAAGATTGGACGATACGGCGAATTAATTAGATACTAGTCAGGACTGGGCAAATCAATAACTAGTCGCTGGTTAGATCCAAGCCGCGGAGGAATCAACTTAGGTTTCCTCAAAACGACTAAGTATTTTTCAGCCTGATCTAACCGTTCCTACATCAGGCTAGATTTAAACTCTGTTAAGAGAAATCCTGGGTAAGGGAATCATGTTTTTTCTTTGACATTACCGCAGTCATATATCCGACGGCCATGGCAATGAAAGGAACAAGAATTAAGAACCACCCCAAGCTTGAAAGTTTCCAGGCACTTTCAGGAAGTGATGGATCTACACCGGTTGCGACAGTTCCAGCGAGAAGGTTGAATCTAGCCATAAGCAGATACAAACCTCCACCTAGAAGTACTATCGATGCAATCGGTGCGACCTTTGTTTTCCAGATGTTTTGATTGCTTAAAGTGGAGAAGTATTTAACTACAGCTAGCGAGACAAGTATTTCAACCGCCCCAATCGAAATTACGGCAATACCACTCATCCAGCTAAATAGTTTTGTAAATGGATCTAGGTTGCCAACGGCAAAAACTACAATAACTGCCGCTGCGATAATAGATGTCACGAACGATGCGTTTTGAGGCGCACCCCACTTATTGGTTTTTGCGAACATACTAGGCATGACTCCGCCCCGCCCCATTGCAAAGTAGTAACGGCTGGCGGCATTTTGGAAGGCGAGTAAACCGGCAAAGAGCGATGTAACAACAAGGATTTTCATCAAATCAACAATTCCTGACCCGACATACTCTCCTGAAAGAGAAAATAGAACATTCGCTGGATCGGCAAGAGGTGCACCATCTATCGAGCTTCGCTTAACAATCTCATCCAATAACTTTGAGTTACCCATGCCTGCAACCATTGCAAATGAAACGACCGCAAAGATTGCCGAGATGATGATGATTGAGAAGTAAGTAGCGCGAGGGACATCTCGCTTAGGATTCCGAGATTCTTCACCATATATCGCCGTTGCCTCAAAACCGATAAATGAAGCAAAGGCAAAAGCTAATGCAATTCCGACCGGTCCTGAGAAACCTCCGGCAAATACCGTAGATGGGTTAAAGGATCCCCAAATATTCATCGATTCAGGACCACCTTTAATAAAAATTGCAAATGACGTAACAAGGAGCGAAAGAATTTCAAAGACAAGGAGCGTACCTAAAATTTTTGCACCGATATCTACACTCAAAATTGATAAAATAGTTGTGCATACAAGGCCAATCAATGCCCAGATATACCAATTGAGAGTAATTCCATACTCGGCCATGGTTAAATTCATTACAAGACCAAAGAAGCCATATATTGCAAGTTGAATTGTTATATATCCAATAAGAGATACGTATGAGGCCGACACTCCCGCCCTCATACCCAAACCCTTACCTACAAATGCAAAAAATGCACCAGCATTAGTTACATGATGGCTCATTGATGCATATCCAATTGAAAATATTAAAAGAGTTAACCCTGCTGCGAGGTAAGCCCCCGGTGTTGCCACTCCATTTCCTAATAGCATGGCAACAGGAACCGCACCAGTCATTCCAACTAATGGTGCGGAGGCAGCTACAACAAAGAAAACAATTCCAAATACGCCTAGCCGCCCCTTGCGAAGCTTCGAATTTTGTTCAGTCATGTGCTCTCCCCTTAACAATTCATTAAGCGTTCATGTCCAAATGATTTGCCATAGAGTCGCGCGTTTCATTCGCAATGTCAAGGATTTCCGGGTGCTATCCTGAAGATTCAAATTGTTGTGAAGACTCTTGAGAGATTAACAAAGGGGAGCGCATAGAAATGTCAGACTTGAAAGGTTTTCTTGCGCCTCAGACGCCAAGCGGGAAAAGTGCGATTATTCCTGAAATGCCCTGGTTTTACTCTGGTAATTTGATCACAGTCGAATATCGAACTGATCCAAAAAATATTAAGGCATTACTTCCCCCAGGAGTTGAATTAGCTGAGGAAGACCCTGGGGCTGTGGCTTTTATTTGGGCCGATTGGCAAAGCTGTTCAGAGTCAAAAGCGGAATTACTTGATCCAGTACGCTCTCAATATCTTGAAGCATTTGTTGTCGTGCGCTGTAATTATGAAGGTACTACTTATAGTCGCTGCGTGGCAATTTGGGTCACTAAAGATTTTGCCATGGCACGTGGCTGGTTTCAAGGATACCCAAAGAAACTTGGCTCAATAGCCGTGACTCGAATTTTCAATCGTGGGAAAGCAACGCCAAAACTAGAGACGGGCTCGCAACTTGGAGCTAGCGTATCGGCTTATGATTACAGACTTGCTACGGCACGAATTACTTTAATAGGACCATCTAAAACCAATGGTTTTGTTAATGGCCATCCAATGTTGCATAACAGATGGGTCCCATCAATTACTCCAGGGCTCGGCAACTCTCTTGATCAACTTATTACGATGAGTGGAGTTGATTTAGATTTAGGAGAACCATGGCAGGGCACTGCAGATCTAGAGCTTGCAGATTCGCCATGGGATGAGTTAGCTTCGATACTTCCAATGGAAGAGATTATTGGAGGCTACTACCGTGAGGTGGGAGTAACTTTTAATGGCGGGAAATTACTAATGGATAAATCAAACTCTAAAGCCTAATGTCACTAGAATCGCAATAAATATTCATCGTGTTCCCATTGAGTAACATCTCGAGTTAGAGGATCAGGAACAGTATTCTCATATCGTTCAATTTCGTCGAATTTTAACGCAAGAAATGTCTCAACTAATTCTGAAGATAGATATGCCTTAATGTTTTCGTTGGTACTTAATGCCTCAAGTGCTTCTTTCAATGTCATCGGCAAAACAGGGGCCGACTCATTGTCATAAGCAAGGCCGACTGCAGGATCAGGACAAGATAATTCTCGGTTGATTCCATCAAGTCCGGCTGCAAGAATTACTGCAATCATCAAGTATGGATTAGCTGCGCCATCTCCGACCCGCACCTCTAAGCGAGTTCCAGCTTCGCGCTCCGGAGGAATGCGAACCATGCAACTCCTATTATCAAATCCCCAGTTTGCTCGGTAAGGCGCCAAAGTATCTGGTCCTAACCGTTTGAAAGCATTGACAGTTGGATTAGATAGCGCGGTAATTGCTGCCGCATTCTCTAAAATGCCTGCAATCATGTGTTGGGCGATATTAGAAAGGGCACCATTACCGTCATGCATAGCATTATTTCCCTTAATATCCTCAACCGAGAAATGTAAATGAAATCCACTACCACCTTCGTCAGACCAAGGCTTTCCAATAAATGTTGCAATCTTGTCTTCCTTTAGCACCATTTCCTTTATTGCAGTTTTGAAAATAAAAGTACGATCGGCGGCATCGAGCGCTCCAGAATGCCAAAGGTTTATTTCATATTGACTTGGACTAAACTCATGATTAGCCGCAACGACACCAATATTCATTGCATCCAATACGCGAATTATTCGCAGGAAAGTTCCATCTGGGTCAACCATTGGACCAGTTGTATAAACTAAGCCGAGATTTTCATGCGCACGCGAATATTTACCATCAATCATTTTTGCAATATAAAATTCAAGTTCAGGTCCAACAACAGGGGCAAGACCAATCTTTGCATACTCAGCTATGATATTTTTTAAAACTGTTCTTGGAGCAAAGCGATTTTCTGACCAGTCTGGATGATATGCATCAACAATTGCACATGCCATTCCAGGTTCATATGGGAGATTCTTAATAGTTTTCGGATCCAACTTGGTTATAAAATCTTGTAAACCATCGGTTATGATATTTCCAGCATCAAGTACACCGCCACGATTAGTGGTAACCCAAACTCCTTGGCAAAAAGCAGGGCCGTGTTTTACTCCTCTTTCCAATTCAGATGTTAAGACAAATTTTGATCGAGTTGTACCGAGTACATCTGCGAACATAACTCGCAGAATATCTAGTCCTTCTTTTTCTAGTCTCTCCCGAATCTCATGTATCTCATTTGACATAGCTGCTCCCTGTTAAAATAACCGACTCATGATTGTGATACAAACGGTATACTACAAATGCTTTGAGGAAGCTTTAGCAATTCTAAGTCCAAAACTATTCATTTTGCTAGAGAGAGGTAATCAACCTGAAGGCTTTAATTATTGAACATGACCATATCTCTCCTCCTGGCCCAATAGCCGAGCGACTGAGGCATCATGGCTTTGAAGTCATAGAAGAGGTTGTTGTAACGCAAGACAATCACAACTCTCCAAATGTCACTTTTAATTTTCCGGATTCGGATAAGTACGATTTAGTTATTCCGCTTGGAGCGCCTTGGGGGGTTTGGGATGACTCTTGCATTGGAAATTGGCTTCTTGAGGAGCTTAAATGGATAAAAAATATCGTAGAGTCAAATAGACCAGTTCTAGGTATTTGTTTTGGTGGTCAATTAATTGCTAGGGCTATGGGCGGCTCAGTGGCACCTGCGCCAGAATGTGAAATTGGCTGGAAGAGCATATGGAGTGATGATCCTTCGATGATTTCAGAAGGTCCGTGGTTTCAGTTTCACTATGATCGTTGGAAACTTCCGCCAGGTGCTAAAGAGATCGCAAGAAATCCCAATGCATCGCAAGCATTTATTATTAATAATTCACTTGCAGTTCAATTTCACCCAGAGGTTACTTCTGATTCACTATCGGGGTGGTTAACGATGGGAGGCAACGAGTTAGTAATAGCAAATGGCCAAAGTCCAGATGCTATGTTAGCTCAGACCAAAACTCTTGAATCGGCATCACGATTACAAACTTTTGACTTGATTGATACATTTCTATCCAAGGTCGCAAAACTAATTTGAATATTTATATATTAGTTTCACTAGCGAAGATTTACCTTGACTGGCATTCTCTTCACACCATGAACAAAATTCGACCGCAAATAATCTATTTCACCAGTAATCTCCATCGTATCGATTCGAGCTATTAAGTCTTCAAACATAACTCGCAGTTCGATACGAGCTAATGCGTTTCCAAGACACATATGAGGACCTCCGCGACCAAAAGTCATATGTTCATTGGGGTTCCTTGTCACATCAAACTCATTAGCATTCTCGAAAATCTCTGCATCTCGATTTCCAGAGGCAAACCAAGTGACCACTTTATCGCCGGCATGAATAACCTTGTTGTGCATATGGACTTCTTTAGTTGCAGTACGGCGAAAATGATAGACAGGACTGGCGTAACGAAGGAACTCTTCGACGGCCCATGGTATTAGATCCGGATTTTCTTGGAGCCTTTGCAATTGAGCAGGGTGTTTTATTAAATTCATCATAGTATGCGAAATAGTGTGTCGAGTTGTCTCGTTCCCTGCAACTACAAGCAAGAGGAAATTGGTATGAAAATCCCTTTCAGAGAGAGGAATTCCATCTCGCATCTCTCCATTTACTAAAACAGAAACTAAGTCAGTCCCATTTTTTCCACGACGATCTTTTGCAAGTGCATCGCCATATGAGAAGACTTCAAGAGCTGCTGGCGAACGAAACGGAACTAGTCGGTATTTTTCGCTCTCCGGGTTACTAATCAAGATATCTGCATGTTCAGGGTCGTCGAAGCCGATCATTCGATTGCCCCAGTCAATAAGTTTTTTAGTGTCTTCGTCAGGCACATCAAGCAAACGTGCCAAAACATTTATCGGAAAGTCAGCAGCAATCTCTTTAACAAAATCAAATTCGCCCAGAGAGAATGCCTTATCCAAAGTTGTAGCGGTCAATCCTCGCAAGAAAGTTTCGTAGTTTGCCACTGCACCGGGAGTAAATTGACCTTGTAATAACTGTCTCAATGCTCGATGTCTAGTGCCATCGGTCTCTAAGAGCGAACGTCTAGCTTCCTCTTGTTGGCTATCTACCTCTTCTAGATTAGTGAATCGTTCACTAGTAAATGTGTTCGGGTCACGAAGCACTGAAACGATATCGTGGTATTTCGTTAATGACCAAAATCCATGGTTGGGAGCTTCCTCATCACTCCAGTGAATTGGTTCTTGAGCACGCAGATTCTCAAAAATTTGCCAAGGAGCACCTGATTCAAACAAATTTAAATCTGACATATTGACAGATTGATTTTCCATTTTGAATCCAATCATTAGGATGCGAACGAAAATGAGTATAACTAGCGGTCAAGCAAAAGTGTAGATATGAGAAAATCTCGCCAGCGACCAGCCGAACTATTCGGTCGACCTGCTCATCACCGTTTCATTTTGGAAAATAAGAGGGTAATCTAAGTCAAAACCTTGGGTACCACTATCACATAGACTCTTGAGTCTTATCGTCCGGCGGGGAGAAGTTATGGACACAGTTGAGATTGCGGGAGTGTTGATTGATACCCGTCACTTTATTGGCGGAAAACGCATCTCGTCCAAGGAAACATATGAAAACCGATCTCCGATCGATGAAAGTTTTCTAGGCAATTTTGCTCGGGGCGGTAAATCAGAAGTCGATGCAGCGGTATCTGCCGCGAAATCTGCCTTTCCAGAGTGGAGAGATCTCGGTCCAATCGGTCGTAGTGAAAAGCTTGAAAAACTCGCCAAATTAATTGAAGAGAACGTTGAAATTCTTGCCCAAATCGAAACTTTAGATAATGGATCATTACTTCGCTCGAACAGGTTGGGTGTAATGCCGAGAGCTGCCGCTAACATTAGTTTTTTTGCAGATTGGGCAGTGAATGGGTTAAAGCACGATGTATTTGAAACTAGAGGGCACACTAATCATGTCTCTTGGGATCCGTCAGGAGTAGCGGCACTAATCACTCCGTGGAATGCACCCTTAATGTTAGCAACATGGAAAATTGGACCAGCTCTAGCAGCTGGCGATACCGTAGTTTTAAAGCCTGCTGAATGGACTCCGCTCACCGCAAGTTTTTTTGCTGACTTAACATTAAAAGCTGGATTACCCGCTGGAGTGTTCAACGTTGTTTTCGGATTTGGCGCTGAAGCTGGCGCAATTTTGACAGCGCATCCAGATATATCTCGAATCTCTTTTACTGGATCGGTACCTACCGCAAAAATTATTGCAAAGGCTGCTGCAGAAAACTTAACGCCAGTAACTTTTGAATTGGGTGGCAAAAGCCCACTCATTATTTTAGAAGATGCTGACCTAGAGCTTGCAACTGATATAGCTCTCGAACAGTATGACAATGCTGGGCAAGTTTGTTTGTCGGGAACTCGCATATTAGTCCACGAAAGCGTTGAAAGTGAGTTCAGTCGCCTCTTTTATGAGAAGGTTAAAAATCTAAAACAGGGTGACCCTCGCATTGAAGGAACGAATATTGGACCACAGATTCATCAGGCCCACTTTGATAAAATCGCTGGATTTGTGGCTCGTGCTAAGGAAGAGGGCGCGGATATTGTATTTGGAGGCGGCCCAAATTCAGAGTTGGGAGGGCTGTATTTCAGACCCACTCTTGTGATGCAACCTGAAAGTAGTAGCGAGATTCTCACTCAAGAAATTTTTGGTCCAGTGCTTTGCATGCAGAAATTCTCCAGCGATATGGAGGTTATCGATATGGCCAATAGCACTGAATTTGGACTTGCAGCAGTGGTCGTTTCGGGTAATCGAGAACATGCAGCGCGAGTCACAAAGAATTTGGTTGCTGGAACTATTTGGGTAAATTGTTTCTTCGTACGGGATTTGAGAGCTCCTTTTGGAGGTTCGAAGAAATCTGGTATTGGCCGCGACGGTGGAACGTGGTCATTTGATTTCTATGCTGATGTTAAGAATACTGTTATATCACCAGCTGGATGGAGGGACTGATAAATGGGGCATGTAGTCGGTGCAGCATTGCTTGCGCACGTTCCAACAATTATGTTGCCAGAGGCAGTTCGCAAGGATCTCAATGAAGGAAGTGAGATCAGCCTAGTTCCAGGTTTAAAGCGACTTCGGAAAGATGTTTTTGAAACATTGGATTACGACACAGTTGTTGTCTTAGACAGTCACTGGGCGACAACTGTTGAATTTGTCGTGACCTCTGCGACTGAGCGCTCAGGACTATTCACCTCTGAAGAACTACCACGGGGCATGTCGCAGGTTCCTTATGCAATGAAAGGTGATCCTGAATTAGCACAGGCGATAGCTAAGTACGATGAAAAAAATGGTACTTGGATAACTCCAATTTCCGATCCGCACCTTCCAATCTTTTATGCGACGGTTAATCTCTGGCATTATCTTGGAAGAGGGTTAGATGAAAAACGCTGGATTAGTATCTCTGTTTGCCAAACAGGCACACCTGAAGATTTCATTCGTGCCGGCAGAGCACTGGGAGAGGCAATTCGTGATTCCGATCGCAAAGTTTTCATAATCGCCTCCGGTGCACTTTCTCACACGTTTCATAAACTCCGTGATTTAAGAAAACATGAGGCGAGCAACCCCATTCACATTTACAGCAAAGAGGCCTATTTATACGATCTCCAGGTCTTAGAGTGGATGAAAGAAGGTAATCACGAAGCAATTCTTAATGATTTCGAAACATTCAAAAAGTACAAACCAGAAGCCGGATTCTTTCATTACTTGGCCATGGCTGGAGCTTTGGGCGAAGGCGGCAATACCGCCAAGGGTGTCTTATATAGCGAATATGAAAACTCTATAGGTACTGGACAAGTACATGTTTACTTCCCGGAGCCAGAAAATGGATTCGCTCGTCCAAGAGATTTGGAGTTATCCCGTGAGTGAAATAAGACGAATTCTTCTAGATGGTGAAGCAGTTGTGGCTCAGCGTTCTGGAGATTCACTGAGAACTGCAGATGGACGAAGTGTTTTGATTGAAAATGCAGTACATCTTCCTCCTTGCGAACCGACTAAAATCATTGCAGTTCACCTTAATTACGACAGTCGGACACAAGAGTTTCTCACTAAACTTCCAGCAGCGCCAACATATTTTCATAAACCAATAACGGCGCTCAATTCCCACAATGGCGATGTTGTTCGCCCTAAACGATGCAAATGGCTCAATTATGAAGGTGAGATTGTGATCGTAATCGGTAAAACCTGTAAGGACATATCAATTGCTGATGCTCATGAGTACATTGCTGGCTACAGTATTGGAAATGATTTTGGCTTACATGATTTCCGCGATACTGATGCCGGCTCAATGCTTCGGGTTAAGGGCGCTGATTCTCTTGCACCCGTTGGTCCTGGATTAGTTACAGATTGGGATTTCCATAATAAATATATAAGGACCTATGTTAATGGTGTTCTAAAACAAGATGACAATACTAATAATATGGAATGGGACATGCATTATCTCGTGGCAGATATTGCAAGAACTATTACTTTGTCGCCAGGAGATATTATTTTCTCTGGAACTCCAGCTAATTCGCGCCCCGTCAATATCGGAGATGTCGTTGAAGTTGAGGTCGAAGGACTAGGTAAGTTAACTAATCGAATTGTTGAGGGGCACACAATTCGAGAGGAAGTTGGGGCACAACCTACCGAGAGTGAAGAGGTTATTTCGACGGCGTTAGGCGGAGATTGGGAGTTTCGTGGAATCAGAACTCCTTCTAAAGATCTATACCCTTCAACAGTAAAGGAAATCAATGCTCACAATTAAGGTAGACATGGACAAGTGCCAACACTACGGTCAATGTGTTTACGAAGCTCCTGAGATTTTTAAGTTGAACGAGAGCGATAAACTCGAATATCTTGCCTCAGCAGATGATTCCGAAAGAGATAATGTGAAGGCCGCATCCGATATTTGTCCGATGCAAGCGATTCAAGTATTTGAATAGTGAATTCGAATAACGATTCATCGCTTAGGACGCTCATCGTCGGAGCGGGTATGGGTGGTCTGAGAACTGCAGAGTCGCTTCGAAGATATGGATATTCGGGGCAAATCCATATTCTTGGAGGCGAAGGGTATATGCCATATAACAGACCACCGCTCTCAAAGAGTCTAATGGCTCACAATCAAGAGCTTGCCCAAGTAACCTTTCCAGTTAATAACGATGAGTTAAAAGCCGAATTCTCTTTGGGTGATAAAGTTGAACAGTTGCGACTAGAGCAACGAAACGTGGGTTTGCAATCAGGCAAAGTTATTGAATATGACTTTTTGGTTGCGGCAACTGGGCTGCGTTCAAGAAAACTTGTTTTTCCAAATAATTTGCAGGGCGGAAGATTTTCACTTCGTACTTTTGATGATGCCAAGGCGATTCGCCAAGCAGTTGAGCCAGGCAAAGATGTCGTCATTCTTGGAACTGGTTTTATTGGTCTTGAAGTCGCTGCAACCTTAACGGGGTTAGGCTGCCGAGTAAAAATAGTTGCCCTTGAAGATATTCCTTTGGCCCTCATTTTAGGAGAGCATTTTGGGGAGGAGATCCGCCGCAGACATGAAGCTAAAGGTATCGAGTTTTATCTCAATAGAAGGATCTCTGATTTAGTTGGCGAAACCGCAATAATTGCAGTCATTCTTGATGATGGCAACTCTTTGGATTGTGACATTCTTATTGAAGCCATTGGCTCTGATACTAATGTTGAGTGGCTCGGAGGAAATGATCTTAATTTGACCGACGGTCTTTTGACCAACTCTTCTCTACAAGCCGTAAAAAATAGTGGAGAATTTGTCACAGAGTTATTTGCGGTTGGCGATATTGCACGTTTTCCATATGTAAAGTTTGATTTACCGCCACGTCGCATTGAGCACTGGAACATTCCTCTAGAAAGTAGCAGGCGGACCGCTCGAGAGATAGTCAGGCAAGTCGTTCCGGGGGCAATTAAGGGCTTTGAAAGCGAGGAAGGATTTAATCCTCTTCCAACATTTTGGAGCGACCAATTTGAATTTAGTATATTGTCTTTTGGAGAACCACGCCTGGCCGATGAAATTAAGCTTCTAGAGGGTAATCTAAGCGAGGAGTTCATTTTCGCTTATTTGAGAGAGGGTGCATTAGTAGCAGTCGCTGGGATAGGTATGAAAGGAAAAATCAATGAGATGCGAAAAGAAATCATTAAGTAATGGGAAAGGTTGAACGGTGAGTTCATTTTTTGATTTAGACATCTCATTTGATGAGGAGAGTGATCCGGTTGATTTATCCAAAATTCCAGCTAAGAAACTGCTAGCAGCTATTGAAGAACTACCGACTCCTCTGAGAGATGTGGCAATGGGAATATTTTATGAGAGGCGTACATTTTCTGATGTTTCGCAAGAATTAGGCATTCGCCAATCAGAATTGGTCACACGTTTACACCGGGCTCAACTGGCGATTGCTATGCAATTGATGAAGATCTGATGGATGAATTAAGAATCGGGTCTAACCGCAAGGAGGTACTTGCGTTTCTCTCGGAAAAAGTAGTCTCAGTTTGGGAAGGGTTTGATCAGGCCAGGGAAAGTGAACCAGAAATTACCGAAGAGATTAAAGAATTACTATCTGAAGACTTGCCTCAATTTGGAACAGAGACAACTGCATCAATTGGTCAGAGTATAGATATTTTAGATAAATCCATCGCACAATCAAGACCAAGATTTCTGGCATACATTGGCTCAAGTGGTTTAGAGGTAGGAGCCATTGCAGATTTTCTTGCATCTTCATATGACATAAATCAGGCAGTTGATACCAAGGCGGCTACTTTGCTTGAGAAACAGTGCGTCAAATGGGTTTCTCAATTTATTGGCTATCCATATCCATTTGGCTTTTTCACTTCAGGTGGGATGGTGAGCAACTTAACGGCGCTTGCAGCCGCACGCAGATCAGCGCTACCGAACTCTCGGAAAGAGGGATTAACAAAGGCGAGTGCCATCTACTGCTCAATAGAGTCGCACTATTCGATTATGAGAGCAGCTGAAGTTCTTGGCTTTGGTTCAAATGCAGTTCGGCTAATTAATGTCGATATCCATCACAGAATGCAAAGCGGTGAGCTTGAATTAGCAATTGAAAACGATCTTGAAAATGGAGTTACTCCAGTGGCTATTATCGCCACAGCGGGTACGACATTAACTGGCGCAATTGACCCCATAGACGAGATAGCCAGTATTGCAAAGCGTTTTGGGATTTGGCTCCATATTGATGGCGCTTATGGTATTCCAGCTGCAGGAACGAAGAAGGCACCGTTATTTAAAGGATTACATCTCGCCAACTCCATTACTATCGATGCACACAAATGGTTTTTCGTTCCGAAGTCTTGCTCTTTACTACTGGTTAAAGATTTAAAATCACTCTCCGATACTTTTTCACATGAAGAGGCGTACATGCCTCATGAGGACAAGAAACCAAATCCAGTTGATTACACGCTTGAATACTCAAGACCCTTGAGGGCTTTAAAACTATGGCTCGCCTTCAAGACGCATGGAGCAGATGCTTTTAGGAGCGCTATTGAAACTAATAGCGATCTCGCGCAAATGGTTTATAGAATTGCTAAAGAGCATCCAGAGTTTAATGTTTTGCCATATCCACCAGAGTTATCGATTGTGCCTTTGCAATACGCACCGTCGGGGTGCACGGATATAAGTTCACTAAATGCAACTCTATGCAAAAAGTTAATTGATGATGGGCGCTTTTATATTTCCCCTGCCCAAATAGATGGGCAAACCTGGTTGCGTCCCTGTTTCACAAATTTCAGAACCACCGAAGATGATGTGCATGCCTTGTTTAAGGTGATTGTCGAACTTTCACATCGAGACCCGGCAAGCGGGAGTTAACTACCCTTGAAGGCCTTCATGATTTGTGCCATTCCACCACTTAAATCGGCAGGGATTACCCAAATCTTGCTGGCAGTGCCATTTGCAATCACAGGAAGTTGTTGCAGATACTGGTATGCCAAAACATTCTCATTAGGGTTTGCCTCGTGAACTGCGCCAAAGACCTTCTTTATCGCTGCAGCTTCTCCCTCTGCGCGTAAAACTGCGGCCTGGGCATCTCCCTCTGCACGCAAAATCTCTGCTGCACGTGCACCCTCTGCGGTAAGAATCTGGCTCTGCTTTTCACCTTCAGCGGTCAAGATTGCTGCACGCTTATCGCGCTCGGCTCGCATCTGCTTCTCCATCGACTCCTGCACACTCGGTGGTGGATCAATAGCTTTAATTTCAACGCGGTTAACACGCACTCCCCATTTCCCGGTTGCATCATCAAGAACAACTCGAAGGGCGGTATTAATGGAATCACGGGAGGTAAGCGCTGCCTCTAGATCCAAACTACCGACAACGTTACGAAGTGTTGTGACGGTTAGTTGTTCAATACCCTGAATATAGTTTTCAATTTCATATATTGCAGACTTTGGATCAGTGACTTGAAAGTAGATTACGGTATCGATTGATACTACTAAGTTATCTTCAGTAATCACTGGTTGAGGTGGAAACGAGACCACGCGCTCACGCATATCAATCAGCGGCTTTAATCGATCAATAAATGGAATAATGATTGCTAAACCCGCACCTATAGTTCGATGGTAGCGGCCTAAACGCTCTACTAAGCCTGTGCTTGCCTGCGGAATTATTCGAATCGCTCGCGAGAGAACGACGCCAAAGATAATAATGAGCAGAGCTAAAACTCCATATGAAACCATCTTTACTTACCCTTTCTGCTTAATAATTGCAGTTGCGCCTTTAATGGCAATTACTTCGACTTGTACTCCATCTTTAATCTCACCTGAATTGCTACGAGCGCTCCACGTTTCACCATTTAGCTTTACCATTCCTTGGTTCTGCGTTACAACCGATAAAGCAACAGCCGTCGCACCAATTAACGCTTCTACATTAGTTGCCTGATCTGCAGACTTCTTTTTCAGATGGCGAAGGGCGATTGGTCGCAGAAACAGTAGCGAACCAGCAGCTCCGAATCCAAAGACAACACCTTGAACTACAACTCCGTAACCAAGCCAATGAGCACCAGCTGCAAGAAGGGCCGAGAAGGCAAGAGATGCAAAAAGCAAATCAACGGTCAACATCTCTACAACAAGCAATATTCCCGCGGCAAGAAGCCACATCCAGATCTGCATGAAATGAACCTCCTTTGAGAACTAGCAAAGCCTTCCCTATTAATAACACTAGTCTCGCAGGTTCATTTAGACAATGGAATTACCACGCCTTTCCTGCTCCTAGGTTTGGATTTCAGTACGATCTAGTTAACGAAATTAGCGCTTGTGGAGTATCCCCAAGCTCTTTTTAAATGAGATTTCGCGCCGCCTAAATATGTGAACCTCGAACACTGGTGGATTGTGGGGGTTTTGAATCCCCGACTCGGTGATTAAGAGTTAGAGGGTACTCGTGACTAAGAAATCAATGTGTTAGCAAAGACCTGCCAAGCTAAAGCAGACTTGGCAATGAGTGACAAAGTTATGTAGGTACGTTCGCCTTTGAGATAATCACTCCACTTACCAATTCTCTTATATTGAAGCCATTGCATAAGTGCGAAAGAGTTGAAGAAAAGGAAGATTGTAAAAACTATGCCGTAAACAAAAGTTGGTGCGCTCGTATCGCCTACGCCTCCTATTGAAAAGACATAGAAGGAAAGGACAATCCACGGCACGATTCCAGCAATGCAACCGAAAATGAATGGCAACCAGCCGCCGTTACCAGGAGTTTCATATTTTTCTTGTAACCAACCAAAGAGAATCATTGCCGCGTTCACACCAAAGATTGAAATTATCGCTGCAATGTCGGATACGCCAGTTACTTGAGCAATCAAAACAATCATTATTGATGAGCTGACAGAGTATTCAACCCATCGGAAATAATTTCGTTGCTGAGCTAAACCCGCGCTGTATCGCTCAAAGTACTGGGGGCTTGCAACGATGAAGTGAGCTAGAGCCGAGAGCCCCAAGAAAATTGCAACTGTTAAGCCAACTGGTGTCTCAAAGAGGGTTACCGGTGCTGCAAAAGTTGAGCCAGGTGGCCCGGACATATACGTGGCGGTGATTGGCAAGGAGAAATCATTACTCAATGCAAGAACTGCGATCATCTGTGTAAGATGAAGGGCTCCTGCACATACATTTACTTTACGTAGACGCTGCATTGAAGTCGTTTTGTCCATGAAATTAGGCTATCTAAGCCTGCTTTAGTTTGCTTGTTAGAACTTAATTTCGCCATATCTGCTCTCAAAGGTAGAATAACCACGTGCGGCCGATGGATTGGCCTCAGTAAGACCCAAATCGTTGGATAGAGGCAAGGCCTTCTAGTGGCTGGCTTCCTAAGGAAAGTAGTTTTCGTGGCCAAGACCCAAGCACACCTCAAAGATCTACCAGTAAAAAAGCGCGAGAACCTTCGAAACGTCGCGATCATCGCCCACGTTGACCACGGTAAAACGACTCTTGTCGATGCGATGTTGTGGCAGTCCGGGGCTTTTGCCGCTTATAAGAAGCAGGGCGAAGGCCAAGAGCGCATGATGGATTCAATGGATCTAGAGCGCGAAAAGGGCATCACGATTCTTGCTAAGAACACGGCCGTCAAGCGCGGCGACACCATCGTTAACATTATTGATACCCCAGGCCACGCCGATTTCGGTGGTGAAGTAGAGCGAGGGCTTGAAATGGTCGATGGCGTTATCTTGTTAGTGGATGCCTCAGAAGGCCCACTGCCACAGACACGTTTCGTTTTGCGTAAGGCCCTCGAAAAAAATCTGCCAGTTATTTTGCTCATTAATAAAGTCGACCGTCACGATTCACGAATCGCCGAAGTCGTGGATGAGACGTACGAACTATTTTTAGATTTAGATGCCAATGAATCTCAGATTGAATTTCCAGTTGTCTACGCATCGGCAAAAGCCGGTCGTGCATCTTTGACGCGTCCGGCCGATGGTGGAATGCCAGAGGAGGAAAACCTCGATGTTCTATTTGACACTATTTTTTCCGCGATTCCAGCACCCGAGTATCATGAAGGTGCGCCGCTGCAAGCACACGTTACTAACCTTGACTCGTCACCATTCCTAGGGCGTCTAGCTTTGTGCCGCGTTCGTGAAGGGGTTATTAAGAAAGGTCAGAACGTTACGTGGATTAAGACCGATGGCACAATGGAGCGCGTAAAGATTTCAGAGCTACTCATTACGGAAGCACTAGAACGTGTTCCAACCCTTGAGGCTCACCCTGGCGACATTATCGCTGTAGCTGGAATTGAAACTATTACTCTCGGTGAGACTTTGGCCGATAATGAAAACCCACATGCGCTTCCATTGATTATCGTAGATGAACCATCTATTTCGATGACCATTGGTATAAATACATCTCCATTGGCGGGAAAGAGTGGGAAACTGCTTACTGCGCGCCAAGTTAAGAGCCGCCTTGATGCCGAGCTCGTTGGAAACGTTTCTCTGCGTGTATTAACAACTGAGCGCCCAGATACATGGGAAGTTCAGGGTCGTGGCGAACTTCAGCTTGCAGTCCTAGTTGAAATTATGAAGCGCGAAGGCTTTGAATTAACCGTTGGTAAGCCACAAGTTGTTATTAAGAAAATCGATGGCAAAGTACATGAGCCAATGGAGCGCTTAACAATTGATGCGCCTGAGGATTATCTCGGTGTACTTACTCAGTTAATGGCGCTGCGTAAGGGTCGTATGGAACAAATGGTTAACCACGGTACCGGCTGGATCCGCCTTGATTACCGCGTGCCTTCACGTGGTCTTATTGGATTCCGTACTGAGTTCTTAACTGAAACTCGCGGTACTGGTTTACTACACCACGTCTTTGATGGTTACGAAGCTTGGCATGGCGATATCCGTACCCGTGGAACAGGTTCGCTTGTTTCTGATCGTATGGGTGTTGTTACTTCGTATGCGTTGTATGGAACACAAGATCGCGGAAGCATCTTCGTTGAACCCGGCGATGAGGTTTACGAAGGAATGGTTATTGGCGAAAACTCGCGAAGCGATGACATGGACGTTAACTGTGTTCGCGAAAAGAAACTTACTAACATGCGCGCTTCAGGTACCGATGAATCAGAGCGTTTGATTCCGCCTAAGAAGCTCAACATGGAAGGTGCGTTGGAGTTCTGTCGCGAAGATGAGTGCGTTGAAGTTACACCGGCCGTTGTTCGAATCCGCAAGGTTGTCCTTGACGGTGACGAGCGCGCTCGCACAACTTCACGCGCCAAGAAGGCCAACCAGAACGCTTAAAGAGTTGTCACACTCTTTCGAAGCCACGGTTCGATTGAAGCTAGTTTGAATGTACCCGTTTCGAAGAATTTCATCATTGAGGCATAAATCTCTTTGCTGTTTAATGAAAAGCGGTAGCCATTAATGCGAAGGAATACATCAGTAGCGGCAAAAGCAACCCGCTTGTTTCCATCGACAAAGGGATGATTGATTGCCAGACTCTCAAAGAGAGCAGCCGCTGATTCAATGACATCTTTGTAATAACCAGATTGAGGGCGCAAAACGGCTGATTCCAATGAACCCATATCGCGAACTCCATCGCTACCGCCATATCTCTTGATCAGCACTATGTGCATCGCTAAGACATCTGGCAGGGTTAGATAATTTACTTCAGACACTATTGGGCTAGCTTTTGGTAGAGATCATCGAACTCATCCATGCTCAAGCCAAAGGCCTCCATTACGTGAGCACGAGGACGCTCATTTTGATGGCGCTCGAGATACTCAGTCAGCGCATCTTCAACAATAGATTGGAACTGACGCCCCTGTGTCTGCGCCAAGGCGCGAGCATCAGCCAGAATCTGCTCATCTGCCTGCGAGGAAAACTTTTCGCGTTTTGTAACCATTTTGCCTGTACTTCCTATCAAGATTCATCTTGATGCATCATGATAACAGTGGGTGCGGCACATGTCTAGGAATTTTTCGGTAGCGAGGTTTTGTCGGACGGCTCAGGCAGGATAACCACTGTGAGCACAGCGAAATTTAACCTGGTACGCGGTACCAAGAAAAACGCTGAACTTAAACTTTCGCTGGAACAAAGCGCTGCGGTTGCTCATCGCGGGTCTCCACTAGTTGTTCAGGGTGGACCGGGCACAGGCAAGACTACGGTTCTCATCAAAGCTGCCCTTGCGCGGATTAACGAAGGACAAAACCCCGATTCAATATTATTGCTGACTTTTGGTCGAGAGCGTGCTTCAGAACTCCGCGATGCAATTGCTCTGCGAACAACTAAGACAATGTTCGAACCACTAGCACGGACTTTTCACTCGCTGGCTTTTTCAATATTAAAAATGAAGGCCGACAGGGATGATCCCGAACCGATTTTGTTGAGTGGCCCCGAACAAGAGAGCTACATCAAGGAGCTACTAAAAGGTGACATTGAAGACGGTTATAAAGAGTGGCCAGTAGATTTACATGCCGCCCTCACAACAAATGGTTTTGCGCGAGAACTTCGCGATTTAATTCTTCGAGCTTCTGAGCGAGGGATTGGTCCAGAACAGCTAGAGCAACTCGGGATATCAGAGGGTGAAAAATATTGGTTTGCTGCATCAAAGTTTTGGCGGCGATACTTGAACTCGATGGTGATGCGCGAAATTAGTGCCAGTGATGCAAAAATGCGAATTGATCCATCGGAACTTGTTTCACGAGCAACGCTACATCTACACAATAACCCCGATGTATTAGCAAAGCTGCGTGCTCGCTTTTCCACCATCATGGTCGATGAATTTCAAGAGAGCGATCCCGCCCAACGAAATTTACTCGCAGTACTTGCTGGCACTGATTTAATTATCTGCGCCGATGCCGATAGCGCAGTGGGGCGCTTTCGTGGCGCTGATCCCGACGGTCTCTCTGCAGCGTTAGATCCTTATCGCGCTAGTGAGATTGTTTTAACTTCCGTTTTTCGAAATGGTGTGGCAATTTTCGAAGTTGGTCTTGCATTTACCAAGACGATGCCCGGCTCACATATCACCCGAAAACGCACCTGTGGCAATGAAAATACAGGTCTCGTGGAAGTGCATCGCTTTAGATCAGGGGCCGAAGAAGCCGCATATATTGCTCATCAATTTCGTAGTACTCATCTGCGCGAAGGTATCTCTTATAGCGATATGGCGGTTATTTTGCGAAACCCTGGCGTTACTGCATCGGCACTTCGCCGGGCATTTTCATACGTCGGCATTCCTGTTGCAAGCGAGTTGCAAGCTTTAGCCGGAAATCCCGCCATCGCGCCATTTCTATTATTAGCCCGCGTGGCAATTAAAGCGCAACCATTGAACTTGGATACTGCAGAACGTCTATTGATGAGCGAGTTCGGTGGGGCAGATTCAATCTCATTACGTCGTATCCGTCGTGCCTTAATTACTGCGCGCCCCGATGGAGATGATAGGTCGGGTACGCAGTTGTTACTCGATGCAATCGATAAGGGTGAAATTTTTATAGAGGGTGCCGATTCAGTTATTCGTATTCATATGTTGTTAGAAAAAGCTCGCGCAGTTGCTCGGAATAAATCTGCGCTGGCGGATGATTTGTTGTGGGCGATTTGGGACAATGCTTTGACAAGTGATGGTCAAAAACTCAGTGATGCATGGCGTACTCAATCGCTTCGTCCCGGAGTTCGAGGTGCGGCAGCCGATCGCGACTTAGATGCGATGATGCAGTTATTTGAATCCGCTGCCCGATACTCAGAGCGTTTTCCCCTTTCAGGCCCAGCCGCCTTCATCGCCGAAATTGCAAGTGAGGATATTGCTGGCGATGTTATTACCGCCAAAGGTGTGAGACCAGATTTTGTTGAAATACTCACCGTGCATAGTGCAAAAGGTCGCGAATGGGATGTCGTCGCAATTGCGGGGCTTCAAGAAGGAACATGGCCTAATTTAAAGCAGCGCTCATCGTTGTTAGGTGCCGAGCGTTTAGTAGAACGCCAGCGCAACCCCGATACGCCACGCGATCAATTGGATGTCATAGCGGCAAATGGATTATTCCAGGATGAGGAGCGCCTGTTCCACGTCGCTCTAACCCGCGCCAAAGGCTCACTTTTCATCACTGCCGTTCAACGTGATGATGAAGAGCCCTCACAGTTCTTTGAATCGGTCGAAGTTTTGGTCAATAAAAACGATCTCGATGAGCCCGTCATAACCGAGGTTCCGCGCCCAATAACTGCGCCTGCACTTGTTGCCGAACTTCGAAGTCAATTAGAGGGCGAATATGCACAGACTGCTGCGGCGATACTTAAAACGATGAGCGAGCACGGAGTCTATTTAGCCGATACTCAATCGTGGATTGGCTCTGTCCCGATCAGTACTGATGCACCGGTAATTGATGCCGACAAAGAAGTTGTTGTATCGCCCAGCGGTGCCGAATCTTTCGAAGAGTGCGGAGTTAAGTGGTTCCTACAAAACAGCGGCGGTACTGATGGAGATAGCACGGCTCAGGTTCTGGGCTCTGCGATTCACGCCTTTGCCGCAACAATGGTTCAGGAACCAGGGACGACTAAAGAGGAGTTGATTGCGAATCTACGGAGTTCATGGAAACTTATCGATTCAGATTCTGGATGGGTAAGTGCTTCGCATTTAGAAAACGCGGTTACGATGCTCGAAAAGTTCGTTGAATATCATGTCAACACTACTCGCACAGTGGTCGATGCTGAAATGCGTTTTGATGTGAAATTAGGTCGTGCACGAATTAGAGGAAGCGTTGATCGATTAGAAGTTGAAGCCGATGGTTCACTATTTATCGTTGATTTCAAAACAGGTGGCGGCGCAATTAGTGTTAAAGATGCTAAAGCGAATCTTCAGTTAGCCAGTTATCAACTCGGAATTGCCGAGGGGGGATTTACCCAAGGTACAATTAGCGCGGGTGCCGAACTTGTCTATTTAGGTACAGGCACGGCGGCAGCGACGATTCGATCTCAACATGGTATTGATGTCGATGAGGTCAAAAGTAAACTCAATGAGATCGGCGAGGGCATGGGCGCTGCAACTTTCTTCGCCAAGATTAATAAGCGTTGCAAAGGCTGCCCAGTGCGTACATCCTGTCCAATCCAAATCGATGGTAGGACGGTGATTTCATGAGCCTGGATGCGCAATTCTCGCCGGAGGAGATAATTGCCAAACTTCAAGCACATCCTAAGTTTGGCTCAACAATTGCCCCCATCACTAGATTTCAGTCGGCGATCATTAGCAGCGATCTTGAGCCAACTGTAGTTATTGCCGGGGCAGGCTCAGGTAAAACCGAGACTATGAGTAATCGCGTTCTCTATTTGGTCGCTAATGGTTTTGTAAAACCCGATCAGATTTTAGGTTTAACTTTCACTCGAAAAGCTGCAGGAGAACTATCAGTACGAATACGCAAGCGGATTCGCCAACTTGCAACCTTGCCTGAGTTCAAACACATCACATCATCGACAACTTCGGTGGGGACCTATCACTCATACGCCGGCAAGCTACTCAGTGAACATGCAATCAGATATGGAATCGATGCCGATGCCGAACCATTAGGCGAAGCTGCGATTTGGCAGATTGCATCCGATGTCGTGCGCAACTGGTCCGATGATACATATCGAAATCAAAGCGCTGTGAGCACAGTAATTAAAGATCTATTGGGACTTTCAAAGTTAATGCTTGAGCACCAAGTCAATGCCGATGATATTCAAGCAATAGGCGAAGAGATTTTGCGGGAGTTGGCACCGCTAGCCGGTGCGCGCAATGAAGAAGTTCGAGCGGTCGAACGCACAATGCGCCAACGCAATTCGCTCTTACCAATGGTGGATGCTTTTATGCAACGACGCAAAGCGGCAGGTGAGTTCTCATTCGATGATCAGATGTCATTGGCCGCCGATATAGCGGAAAACTTTGGAGACGTTGGTGTGTTGGAGCGCGGAAAGTATCGAGTCGTCTTACTCGATGAATACCAAGATACTTCGCAGTCTCAGGTGCGCATGCTTTCATCACTATATGGGGGAGGGCATCCAGTAATGGCTGTGGGTGACCCATCACAGGCTATCTATACCTGGCGCGGAGCATCGGCCGGCACTATGGCATCTTTTACTAAGTATTTTCCCAAACGTGCTGATCAAATTGGCGCGGCACAATTTACGTTGCCTACTACATTTAGAAATGATGCAATGATTTTAGCTGCAGCTAATCGCATAAGTGATGAGATTAAGTTGGCAGGCGGACAAAGCGTAGTTGAGTTAGAAGCAAGAGCTAACGCCCATAAAGGCGAAATTGCATATGGGATTTTTGAAGCTATCGATGCAGAAGCCGCTGCCGTGGCTGAATATATAAAGGAAAACTGGAACCCGACATTAGGAAAAACCGCAGCAGTCTTAGTTCGAAAACGGGCACAGATAACGGCGATTGAAAGCGCACTTCGCAATCAAGACCTGCCTGTTGAAGTTATAGGCATCGGTGGATTAATTCATGTACCAGAAGTTGCAGATGTCGTATCGATGCTCAAGGTGATTACAAATCCCGATTCAGGATCGTCATTGATGCGACATTTAATTGGCCCGCGCATTAACTTAGGCCCGCGTGACATTGCAGCACTCGGCGCATTTAGCCGCGAACGCGCCAAGGAGATGCACGCCGATTCGAAGAGCTTTATTAAAAAAATCGCCGTCGGTAACCCGGATCAGTTAGAGGCTGATGATCAATTTGCAGGATCGATTATCGATGCGTTAGATGAGATACATAGCGCCAAAAAGAGCAGTTTTAGCGAGATCGGATTTCAACGTCTGGTGGCTTTTGCTGGCGATCTACGCCGATTGCGCTCTCGCGCAGGTGGGCAGATTAGCGATTTGATTAGTGAGATTGAAAACTATTTAACGCTGGAGAGTGAGATAACTCTGCGCGATGGATCGCAAGCAGGCCGGCGACATTTGGATCGCTTCTTAGATGAAGCGGCAAAATTCGAGCGCACTGGCGGCTCAATAACTGCCTTTTTAGAGTGGTTAGATGTAGCAGCCGATGCCGAAGGCGGGCTAAAGGCAGGTGCCCCTGAAGTTCGCAGTGATGTAGTACAGATTTTGACTATACATATGGCAAAAGGTGCTGAATGGGATGTGGTCGCGGTTCCAGGTTTGGCAGAGGGAACTTTCCCTGGAAATAATTCAAGTGATCCCGATAACTGGTTAAAGAACGAGAAACACATTCCTTTTTCTTTGCGTGGAGATAAAGATGAACTTCCTAAGTTTTCATTGGAAGGGATTACAAAAAATAGCGATGCTGCGAAAATGATAAAAGAGTTTGGTTCACGTTGCGTTGAAAATATTAAGATGCGCGAAGAGATGCGCCTTGCCTACGTGGCAGTCACTCGCGCTAAATCGCATTTAATCTGCACAACGTCGCGCTGGCGAGATGGCAGCAAACCAGTCGAACCAAGTGAAATTTTCTATCTCATCGCAGAAGTGGCTAGCGCACTCGGAGGTCTCATGCTCTCTGATGTGTCAGCGCCCGAAGTTGGTGCTGAGAATCCAAGCATTGAAAATCCAATTACTGCAGTGTGGCCAAGTGATCCATTAGGTGATCGAAGAGCAACGTTTAACGCGGCAATTGAATTAGTCAATGCAAGCCCGGCCCATACTTTGAGAGAAAACATTGACCCGGAAATTACGTCGTGGATTAACGATGCCCAAGCTCTCATCAACGAAATCCAGCAACTCTCACATGGATTAATACACATTCCGCTGCCTCCAAGGATTTCAACATCAACGTTGGTAGCTCTACATAAAGATCCACAAGAGTTAGCTCTGAACATTCGCCGACCGATGCCGCGCGGTCAGGATCAATACTCACGGCGCGGTACCGCCTTTCACTTATGGGTAGAGCGCCAATTCGCCGATGCCGATACATTATTTGGTGATGAGTATCTAGATTATTTAGATCCACTCGATGAAGATTCAAAGTTGGAGGATCTAAAGAAGGCTTGGCTATCAAGCGAGTTCGCTCATCGGACTCCATTTCGCGTCGAAGTTCCCTTTGAAACCACAATTGAAGGTGTATTAATCCGCGGCAGAATCGATGCAGTTTATGCAACTCCTGCTGGCTTTGAGGTAGTGGATTGGAAGACTGGATCCAGAACGCTGGATGCTTCGGCGGCGGTTCAATTGGCGATGTATCGCTTAGCGTGGGCCAAGCTATCTGGCGCTGATATTTCAACGGTTAGCGCCGCTTTTCACTATGTTCCGACTTCGGTTACCCATCGCCCAGTCGACTTACTTGAAGAAGCGGAGCTGATCAACCTCATCCGATCAATCGATGCACGATGGCCATCGGTTTAACTAGAGAACGTCGACTTCAATCTGTAAAGGCAAATGATCACTCATTCCTGAGTGCGGATATTGAATATGCCGCACATCGGCGGGATGTAATTTTTGAGAGAGGAAATAGTCGATCTGAACTTTTGGATACCAGCTAACCAGCCATTATCTAAAACTGCACCGAGTGCACTGCGTGGATGGTCACGGACGTAAAAACGTTTCATCTTTCCATCAACTGGAAATGACATCGGCACACCAATTGGTGAGCCTTTTAAATCTAATCGGTGCCATCTCACAACTGGAACTTTAGAAACCATTCCGATTCCATATCCAGATTTTGCACCTTCGCTCTTTTCCGTAACAACTCTCTCATCGCTTCCGTTTGGAGCTCGCCAATCTTCATCCGGTGAACCCATAAGCGATGGCGCAAATGCCCAGTGTGCCGCACTCATCATCCCGGCAATATTGCCCACTTGATTGTGGTTTCCAGAGCGCGATAAAAAGTAATCGACCTCTTGTAATCCGATGATGTCGCTCTTTAAGTGGGCGATTTCAGCTTCAAGCAGTGCGGCGTTATCGGCCTCCTCATCGGCAGGCATTGCCTGCCCATGAAGCAGATTCCACGATGTTATGCGCATGGGGCGATGCTAGTACTCTGACTCTTCTATGAGCGCACGCAACCAATCACTCTCACCCATCGATCGCGCGAGCGAACTGCGTATCGACTCGGCTCGGTTGACCCTGCTCTGGCAAAGTGCGCAGATTCTCCCCGTCATTGATGGACATATTGGAGCTAATGACGGCCAACTTAGATTTCTCACCGCGGAAAATGTTGAGTCTCTTTCGGTCTCTTTTGAAATCGGCGAACGATATTTCTTAGGTTTGGCTCGCGATGGAGGACAAGCGTTTTTTGCTTGGAGCACATCCTGGATCAACGAGCCCGCCGATGAGGCCGTTAAATTTGAGGGCTTTAGAACTTTGCGTGAAGTCGGAGGGAGTTTGAGCGAGGTTGATTTAACTCTGGCAATGCATGCAGTGGGTTTAGGAAATTGGCATGCAACACACCCTTGTTGTTCTCGCTGCGGAGGCGCAACTGTTAGTGATTTAGGCGGAAGCGTACGTGTTTGCGTTGCCGATTCATCGCAACACTATCCCCGAACCGATCCAGCGGTCATAGTTCTTGTCAAAGATGCCGCCGATCGTATCTTGCTTGGGCATCAAGGAGTTTGGCCAGAGAAACGTTTTTCAACTTTTGCAGGATTTGTTGAACCTGGCGAATCCTTTGAAGAGTGCGTATCGCGTGAAGTCTTTGAAGAGGCCGGTGTTTATTGCAACGACATTAATTATCTAGCATCACAAGCATGGCCATTTCCAGCTTCAATCATGATTGCATTTGAGGCAATTACCGATCACCCCGATACTGCCAAGGCCGACGGAGTTGAAATTACTGAGATTGCTTGGTTTAGTCGCGATGAAATGAAAACCGCAATCGCATCTGGTGCATTGCTTCTTCCACCATCAATTTCAGTGGCGCGTAAAATGATTACAGGCTGGTACACCGCAAAACCTGGTTATGAAGTTGTCGATTTAAAAAGCACCGAGGCGTGGAGACCGTGAGCAACGAACTTCGTGCCGAAGAGATTCTTGAAGCTCTAGATAACGAACAGCGTGCCGTTGCACTGGCAACACGCGGACCTGTCTGTGTAATCGCTGGGGCGGGAACTGGCAAAACACGTGCGATTACACATCGCATTGCCTATGCCGCAGCTATAGGGGTAATGGATCCACATAAGGTTTTGGCCCTGACCTTTACTGCAAGGGCTGCAGGTGAGATGCGCATGCGCCTTCGCTCTTTAGGTGTTCCTGCCGTAGCCGCTCGTACTATCCATGCAGCAGCCTTGAAGCAGATTACTTTTTTTTGGCCGCAAGTATTTGGCGGGCGCACCCCAGACTTGATTACAACTAAAACGAGTTTTATCACTGAAGCTATAAAACGCGCTGAATTAACCGGCGAGCTCTCTATTAATTCGCGCGATTTAATTCGCGACATCGCATCGGAAATCGAATGGGCAAAGGTTTCACAGGTTGCACCTGCGGACTATTTGTCTGAACTTGGTAAGCGCCCGGTAAAGCCACGTATTAACGCCGAACAAATTGCTAAAATCTATACGGCATACGAATCAGTTAAGCAGCAAGAGCGCGCGATGGATTTTGAAGATGTGCTTTTGCTTGCAACTGCGATGATTGAACAAGAGCGCGAAGTTCGAGAACGCATTCAAGATCAATACCGCTTCTTTACAGTAGATGAGTATCAAGATATTTCTCCACTTCAGCAACGGCTGATTAATGCATGGCTTGGCTCGCGCCAGGAGATCTGCGTCGTTGGCGATCCTGCTCAAACTATTTATTCTTTTGCCGGAGCGACCCCGGTTTTTCTAAACTCATTCACCAATCGTTTTCCTGAGGCTGAAGTTGTGCGCTTAGCTACTGGATATCGCTCAACACCCGAAATCACTTTCATGGCCAATAGCATTTTACGCAAAGCACAAATGGGTCAAGAGTTAGTAGCACTCAATGACCACGGAGATAAGCCATCAGTGGATGCCTTCAAAGATGAAACCTCCGAGGTCGCAGGAATTGTTGAATGGATTAAAGATTTATTGAGCCAAGGAACACAAGCGCAAGAGATTGCCGTGTTGGCTCGTACGAATAGCCAGCTCAATACCATCGAGCGTGCAATGAATACTGCAAAGCTGCCGTATCAAATTAGAAACAGCGAGCGATTTTTCGACCGCCCAGACGTGCGAGAGTTCTTAAAGTTAGTGAGAAACGCCTCCGTCATTCCAACCCAGGGAGTTTCCTGGTTAGACGAACTGCGCACCTTGGCACAACCCTTTTTAACTGGTGCTCACATCGATGGAATCGCAGCCCTGCTCCATTTAGCGCGTGAATTAGATGGCGATAATGGTTTTAATCCGAAGAATCTTCGTACTTATTTGCGCGAACTCGAAGATCGCGTTCAGCAAAATAATCCTCCAACCATGCCAGTAACTACACTCGCCACTCTTCATGCAGCTAAAGGTCTTGAATGGGAGCGAGTGTTTTTGATGGGAGTGAGTGAAGGTCTACTGCCTCTTGAAAACTCATCGACGACCAATGATCAAGCATCGATCGATGAAGAGCGGCGCCTGTTTTACGTGGGAATCACGCGTGCGAAGGTTGATTTACACCTGAGTTATCGTGGAAAACCTTCACGTTTCCTTGTTGAGGCTGGCCTTATTTCCTAGATTTTCTGGCAGATTTCGGTGAATTTACAGTAAGCGATTAATTAAGTTGCGAATTCATCGATGCATGCCCTACTCTTACGGCTCCTACATTTCTTGGCGAAATGAGGATGGATGGAAAGGGAGAAACGAATTATGTCTAACACATCATTCGTAACAGCAAACGCTTCGCGTTCTGCTGCACTCACTCCTGCCAATACAACCAATCACCGCGGCTCTTGGCATACCTCAAAGCCTGCATTTTACGCAGCTTTTTATGCCGGATACGAGGCCACTTGGGGTTCTACTCGATAACATCGATTAAGAACTAGAAGCCAAGGGCCTCGAATCCACAAAGGATTCGGGCCCTTTTTCATTACCTAAATAAGGATCTACATACCAACTAGGAAGAACCGGAGCAGTACCTAACATCGAAAACGTTAGCCAACAAAGAGAGAAGAGGTGAGGACGATGAGCGTTCTCTTCAGCGAACTACTAGTACCAGGCTGGGCAGATGAGAAGATCGGTTTGGATGCCGTAACCGGCACGTACAGCGATGGTTCATCATTTAATTTGCCCTGCCATACTGCAGATCCTGAGATGTACTTCTCCGAAGACGCGTTAGCTGTTGCAGAGGCTAAGTCGCTCTGTGGTGGATGCTCGGTGCGCTCGCAGTGTTTAGAGGGTGCGTTATCTCGCAAGGAGCCAGCTGGCGTGTGGGGTGGAGAGTTATTTGAAGATGGTCGTGTTATTGCGCGCAAACGCAAAGCAGGTCGCCCAACAGCGATTGAAGTTGCCGCTCGCGATGTAAACGCACCAATAACAAGTATTACTACTTCGTTAGAGATTGCTTCTCCTGTTTCTAGCCAAGCAATACGTGAAGAGAGTGCTGCCTAAAGTAATGTAGAGGTAGCACTGTGTGATTCGTCGCGTATGAGCGCTTTAAACTTCCTTTAAGAGTTCGCAACTTCTAGGCTTTAACTTATGAGAGCTCGATTAGCAGGAGTTTTGGCGATTGTGCTCTTTATAACGTTGAATTATCTTCCTGCCGATGCTGCAGTTAAGCCCGGCATCGCATGTAAGAAATTGGGGAGCAAGGCAATTGTTGGGGCTTATACGTACACATGTATTAAATCGGGCAAAAAACTAATCTGGAATAAAGGAAAAGTTCTGCCTGCTCCGAAAACACCAACATCAACCTCTACGGCAACACCAACTGGTGAACCACAGCTTGATATAAAAATTGGTCAGGATATGAAAGGTTGGCACTGGGATGCGCCTCTAAATAAGTGGGCCTCATTTGGATACGTACCAGAGTGCACGTTTCCAATAATTCCAGATAAGGCATTTGTTGATTTTTCAACCCTCCAATGGCTGATTGCTCCGGGACGGCTTAGAAACAATAACTACAAGCCACATGGAGCATTGCGCTGGTCAATTTATCCGGAGCCATATGTCAGTGGAATAACTGTGAAGTTACCTTTTGATGCAACTGTTATTGGTGCATGGAGCGACCGAAGAAGCGGGGATTACCAGTTCGGTATAAACGCTGTTTCTGATTGTGGAATCATGATTCGGTTAATGCACCTATTTGAACCCGGACCTGAAATGAAGAAGATTTTAGATTTTATTAAACCTTGGGAACAAACTCATGCGGGTGAGGTCTATACGATCGTTCGTTTAAAGAAAGGAACAATAATTGCAACGAATGTTGGCCAACCAACAAATACAGATGAAGGCGCGGGGACCCAAATGGATTTTGGATTATTAGATCTACGCCAGTTAAACGCTAATAAACCGCTTTCAAATAACGGTACCACTGCAAATTATTATGCTGAATATTCAGTATGTTGGCTTGAAGGTCCATGGTTTTCTGAAAATGATAAGAAACTAATTAGTAAGATTCCTATCCACGGAGGCATCTCTGAAAGTGACTATTGCGGCAAGTGAGCTTAGCTTCGCCTCCTGCTCTTTGAAAATCTGCTTTAGTTAATGCCTCGGTAGGTTTAGTCACTAAAAAAAGTAACGATAACTTGCGTTAAAGGAGAATTAATTAAGAATGTCACACCCGTAAACAGAGTTGCCCGAAGGGCTATAAACGGAAGTAATTTACTTGGAGATTAGGTAATGTAGAGGTAGCACCATGGGAATTAGCACAGATTATTGCCTCTAACTTTCTTTAGCAGTTCCCAACTTCTAGGCTTTAACCATGAAAACTCGGATTGCAGGAGTTTTGGCGATTGTGTTATTAGCGTCGTTTAATATCTCTGTTGCTGATGCTGCAGTCAAACCCGGCCTGGCATGTAAGAAAGTTGGAAGTACTGCAACTGTCGGTGCTTATAAATACACCTGCATCAAGTCCGGTAAAAAAACAGTGTGGAACAAAGGTGTTAAAATTCCCGTCGCCAAACCTACGTTGGTGGCCACGCTTCCACCGAACCCTGTTTCTTCGGCCACTCCAACACCAACTCCAACACCAACTCCAACTCCAACTCCAACTCCAACACCAACACCAACACCAACACCAACACCAACACCAACACCAACACCAACACCAACACCAACTCCAACACCGATAGCCACGAAGTCGTTTTCTAGATCTGAAATCGCAATACATAACACAGAAATCGATTGCTGGACATTTGTTGATGGGAAGGTCTATGACTTGAGTCCATGGCTACCACCGCATCCAGGAGGCGGATCCCTGTTGCTCGGTATGTGTGGTGGGGATGGAGGAGTGCTACTTCGGTCGCAACACAACTCTGATCAAGATTCAGCACTTGCCTCTTATTACATTGGAGAACTTCGGCAGTAGTAGTTTGGCTTCGGCATTTAGAGTTACAGTGGAGAACTAACTAGAAAAATTTGTTTAACCCGCATAGAGATTTAAATTTGTAAGTGAAGGCCAGAGCGCAAACAGTATTGAGATTGATTAACTAAGCAAACTGCGACAGCTGAAATAGGTTTTTCGGGGCTTGAACCCGACCCAGGGGATAGTTTCGTCGAAGGTGATCACGCTTAGGACGTCGCAACTAACCCTCAAAAGTAGCCCTTCACGTGTCATGGATAATGCCCGCTTATACGGGAATGGGCGCTAGTTTGAAGACTTCCTTTTACTTGAATAAGCGCCATATCTCGTATTTCAACAAAGCCTATTCCTGGTGTTTGGAAATAAAATCCTCTATCGCCTCCACCATGCATCGAGCCTTCACCACAATTCCAAGTCCAATTACTTCTTTTACAAATAACTCCTCAGCTGATTCGCCATTTTGGCGGGTGGCCTTGTTATTCCTCTCGTACGTTTTTGAGACGATCCCCATAAATAGCAACCTGCTACCTAGAGTTACATTTCCTGCCCTGTCTGGAATAAATCCTTGATTTGAAATAAACACGGGGCTACCACTTGAACCTTGATAGACGCCAGCATCAATCAAGAATTGGGGCAAACCGTTAAAATCAACATTAGTAAGACTAGCTGTGATTCCCCTTCTTACGACAGGTAAATGATTTACCGAATCAATCAAACCTAGTGGATAACCTACAAATACAACTTCTTCAAAACCTTGTAACTCGGAAGTATTACCAACTTCGTACACAATATCTTTTGGAATAGATTTATAAAAAACAGGATTACCCTCAATTGACAAGTTACTAATTAGTTCGCCCAGAGGAACAATTGCAAGGTCCACATTTGGATCTGGGTGACAATGCCAAGGAATATCAATTTGGATGCTAATTGGAGCACCAAGCTCAGGTTCGCCCGTGCCATCACTTCTAATAAAATGCAAGATTATTTCTTTTGCACTTCCACCCATATTTTCGTCCTCAAAAACATGTTTATTAGTGACTAGAAAAAGTTTAGTCATCCCTTCATGCTCAAATTGATAAAAGCAACCAGTAGCACTTGTTGGTCCTAATGGGAATATTGAAGAAATTCTTATTGTCGTAAAGAATATTTGTTCTGAAAATATTTCAATTTTCATAATAGCCTCTCTGCCTTTCTCTCGGTGGTAGTGTCAGTCCTTGTCTTCCCTCAAAGAACTCAGAAGAGCTATCGGTAAGGATTCACCCTATCTCTGGTGGTGAAGAATGTGAATGGAGAGGAATTAAATGGGTGGATAAGGAAATCTTGTGAGGAGCAAGACAAGCCATATTCCCTTGAGGAAACTTCGGTAATTGGTTCTGTTACGACTATTTCGAAAAGCAGTTAATGCATTGCAGAAAGTTGGACTTACATATAATTGACCTCAATCAAATGTACAAATATTTCTTCACTGCCACGACTTAGGAAGGAAAAGATCCTTGAAAATATCCGCAAGTGATCGAGCAAGACTTGAAAAGTTTCAGAATCAGGCGAAGAAAGTCATGAATTCAAAGTTTATTGAGTCAGGATTTGGGCCAAGTTTGAGTATGAGATTTAGTGACAAAGGATTAAGTATTCAATCAACTGAAGTTGATGAAGAAGAATTGAAGGCAGTCTTACTAGATTTTAGACCACTCATTTTAAAAGAGGAGTCTGTATATCTTCAGACGATTTTTAACTTAATAGAAACTATAAATCCAAGAGTAGATATCCTTAATATGGAAAGAGAAATACGGGCGAACAGAAAGCGGGATCTAAAAATGGGTTTTATTCAAATTCAACATGATGGCCAAGATTTTACTGATGAAAAGATGTTTAATCTCATCCTGAATTCAAAATACATGCACTTAGATGATGACAAGAATGTTACATTTGAAAAATTGGATGAACATGGTAAGAAATTGGGTCGTCATCAATTCCTTTCATATATTTACGTGGAAATGCTAGCAATCCAAAATCTTCTCAATTGTGTTGGCCTACTACTGGAGGAGGATGAGAAATCGGAATAAGAGGGGTTATTAATTAAAACTTCCACACGGATCTGAGCCTTTGATGACAGAAGGGCATATCTTCTATGGCCACTACCGATACTGACGAGTTTGAGCATCACGAATTTGCGCTTTCACTTCATCAGGCAAGGTTGCGACCATAATTTCGATTCGACTTTCGGCAAGTGCGGTTGCCTGCCATGAATTTCCACGAAAGTGGTTGGCTGCTTCCTCGTCGGCAAAGAGCAAAACGGCTCTCGCATCATCTCCGATGACTCGTCTTGCCATAATCAACTTCATTCCGTCATTCATGACTTTAAACTTCTGTGCTGATTTGGGTGCGCCTTGATGAGCCCATGCTTCACAAATGATCAATGGATCTTCTGAAAATCCATCTAACTCCAAGCGCCCACCATTTGGAATATGTATCCGCCTGGGTTGTAAATTGCAACTTAGCTCAAAACCAAGCCAAGCAATCATAATTGTTTCAGCATTTCGCTGAACTCCGCTGTTTCCTGGGCTTAGATTTGGCTGGTCGCCCATCGCTGTCGCCTATATCTTCCAGCGCCAATTCTATCCAAGTCCGAATACTTCATTGCGTGATTTGTTGGAGCTTGCGCGCACATTTTCGAAGTTACGTGTGTTCTAATAGTCGATTCAGCAAAGTTGCCTGTGATTGCGAGAACTTCTTTAACGATTTCCGATAAATCAAAATCTTTGCGAAAGCCCTGACCTTCCAGTCGGACGAACGCCTCGATAATTGCTTCCCTGCATGTAAATGTCATAATTGCTCCTCTGTATAATTTAGTGTCTTGAAGAAAACCTAACCACAAAAAATGCCTTTGTATAGTGTTTTTTGTGTTACTAATTTGTGTTACTAATTTGTGTTACTAATATCTCTAAAATTTCTACACTGGCCTAAGTCTTTGAGGATTGAAGTGCATACTGCTCTGAATCACTTTATCGACCTGCACGGATTCTAAGATAACTTTCATGATTGCTCATTAGCTGTCGGGATCTATAGCATTCCATTATCACTAAGTAATGAGGTCGCCTCTTCCCGCTAAATGCTGAGAGGTCGATATCCCTAAAGATGTGGACATCACCAATCCTCTGTCCTCATCAAGCCTGCGACAGTCGATCTCCTATCGTCCTACCCCCAGACCCATTCCATCTCGATTATCGCTGATACGGCAATATATGACTGTTTTCCCTGTCATGAATGAGAGGGTACATTTCTAGACTGATACTTCTGCGCGAGTTATGTTTGGTGTGGCACCGTAGGTAACTACTCGACGAGATTTGAATAGGGACAGAACGTAAGATATTGATACAGTTTGACCATGACGAGTATCTCGGACTTAATTACACAAGGATTACTTAAAGCAGGAGACATCTTGGTCTGGAAACGCCGTTCCTTAGGGGAAACACACACTGCGACTGTTCAATCCAACGGTTCTTTGGTGACTGAAGATGGAGTAACGCATAAAACTCCATCTGGAGCTGCAAAACATTTCAGCCATAAACCCATCGATGGGTGGAATGCCTGGAAAATTGACCAGTCCAAGACCAGTATTGGGTCTCTTCGGTTGAAAATTCGGAAATAGTTATTGAATAGAAGGAAAAACCATCATCAATGTCATACCGAACTTGTAAATTGGCCAACTAGTTTGAATTAGGGAGGCATTGGGATGTTCTCAGCAAATGAATCGCGACCTCTGGGTGTTCCTTTAAGAGTTTCGCGGCCATTGCTGAAATGGGCAGGTGGCAAAACTCAACTGATTCCAAATCTGATTGAAGCGATGCCAAAGAGTTTCAATAACTATATTGAACCTTTTGTAGGTGGTGGGGCGCTTTTCTTTCACTTGTCTCCCAAATCAGCCGTTATTGCTGACAGCAATTCAGAATTGATAAGCCTTTACCAACAAATTGCTAAAGATTACAAACCAGTTCTGAAACTTCTTGAGAAGATGCCAAACGATGAAGAATTTTTTTATCAGGAACGTGCAAAGCAGTATGAAAATCTAGGTGCTATTCATGCCGCGGCTAGAACAATTTATCTAAACCGAACTTGCTTCAATGGTTTGTACCGCGTCAACAAGTCTGGTGGATTCAATGTTCCTTATGGAAGATACAAAGAACCTAAGATCGCGGATGCCCAACTACTTAAGTCCGCCTCCGAGGCATTAAATGGAAAAACTATAGTTCTTGGTGACTACAAACAAGTTTTAGAGAAGTATGCCAAAAAAGGTGATTTAGTTTTTCTTGATCCTCCATATTTACCTGTATCACAATATTCAGATTTCCAAAGATACACAAAGGAGCAATTCTACGAAGATGACCACCGTGATTTAGCGGCTGAAGTTAATAGGTTGAGTGAAATAGGTTGCCATGTGATTCTCACCAACTCTAACCACCCACTGGTTCACGAACTGTATTCTGATTTCCATATAGAAGTACTCTCTACAAGGCGGAACATAAATTCACGGGGAGCTCTACGAAAAGGACAAGATGTGTTAGTAAAGGCTCTTCCAAAGATGCGCAGGAACCTTAAAACTGTTCCAGCTATTCTTCCAGACCAGACTTCAAAGTATCCAGCAACTAGATATATGGGCTCGAAGCGAAAGTTACTTCAACATATTTCTGAGGCAGGGAGGAACCTAGATTTTGATACAGTCATCGATCTATTTTCCGGAAGCGGAATTGTTGGATATATGTTCAAGGCACAGGGCAAAAAAGTTGTTAGCAATGACCACATGCACATGTCACATGCATTTACGAAGGCGCTCGTTGAAAATAACGGAGTAATTTTGGATTCAGCAAAGGTTCAAAAAATTCTTACAAAGAACTCTGATAGCGATAAATTCGTTCAGAAAACTTTTAAAGGTCTTTACTTCACAAATGCAGAAAATATATTGATTGATAATATCCGTGCAAATATAAAAGAGTTGAATAATGAGTATGAGGCGGCAATAGCAATGACTGCCCTAATAAGAGCTTGTACAAAGAAGAGACCACGCGGAGTCTTCACTTATGTGGGCGATAGATACAATGATGGAAGAAAGGACCTTCAAACCTCACTGCATCAGCATTTCAGCGATGCAGTTAACCTCATTAACAAAGCAGTATTTGATAACGGCAAAAAAAACGAAGCACGAAATTCTGATGCCATGAAGCTGAAACCACTCAAAAATTCCCTCGTGTATATTGATCCACCATATTTCACTCCAAAATCTGATGCAGAATACGTTCGCAGGTATCACTTTGTTGAAGGTCTTGCCCGAGATTGGCAAGGGGTGGAAATTCAGGAACACACACTGACTAAAAAATTCAAAGGTTACCCAACCCCATTTTCAACTCAAGTTGGCGCTTCTAATGCTTTTGATCTTCTCTTTAAGCGTTTCTCAGAAAATATTTTGCTAGTCTCTTATTCGTCCAATAGTCTCCCTACTTTAGATGAAATGGTCGCACTAATCAGCAAATACAAAGAGCATGTAGAGGTCATTCCAGTTGATTATAAGTATTCATTTGGAAATCAAAATAACAAAGTAGCGAATAACCGTAATTCAGTCCAGGAATATCTCTTCTTGGGGTACTAATGGGTCCTTTTGAATTTGGAAATACGACTGTTAGGTCTGGTTCTCGTCTACGTGATGGGATAATTGCTATCAATAACTCTGGTAAGGAAGGTGCCCTTAGGGGACGAGCCGGGGATATGGCCCTGATTGAAGTGCTCGCAAATGAGGGAGTAATTGATGAGCGAGGTGATGACACTTATAGCGTTGGTCGAAAGTGGAGAGCGGCATTATGTAAAATGGGTCTTCTTTACGATAATTACAATTCTAATCAAGATGAAATTGGAAGAATCGATTTTATAACACCCAACGGTAAGCGACTAATAGAAGCTGATTCCCTAGCTGCTCAGCAAGAATGCTTTCTGCGGGCCATTGCATCAATGCAATTGAGTTTTAACGGTAGAAGTTACAAAGTTGGTCCTGGATTTTCACCACTCAAACATATAGTTAATGTTTTATTAGAGTTGGAAAAAGTGACTAGCTCATCACAGATTACATTTATAGAATTCGCGAGTTTTGTTCAATTCGACCCAAGCAAATCAACTTACGAAGAAATTGTCAAGGCAATATTAGTGCATCGCGCAGGTAGGAGCAGCGCAGACAATAAAAAGAGATATGACACTTCAACTTTAGAAGAATCAGTGAGGCGGAATGGGCGGGTAGCGATTAAGTCCTATATCGATTATGCAGATGAGAATATAAGGTATTTAAAGGCAACTGGATGTTTTTCGACCGTGGGCCGAGGAATTGCCATAGCAGCGAGCAAGTACGATCTTTTGACCGAATTAGTTGGCTCAATAAAAGAAAATTCTTTAGTGATTGAGTATTGGAAAAATGCAACCGAAGGCTTAAAAATACCTACAGATGACTTAGGTGAAGCTATTCGTTCTCTTGAAATATTGCAATCGGAGGCCGATAGAAGGGGAATTCCATATAAGAAAAATATAGTTGCTAGTGATGTAAGGGCACTAAATAATTTTCGTTATGATTTGGAGGAACTCATAGCGCTTAACCAGGAACTTGAGTATGCCCATGAGCAGAGAAATCAAGTCGTTGAAATCTTGCAGTATTTATCGGAACTCCTGCCGAGGAACTGGAGACCCGAAGGCTTGGTGGAAAATAATGAAGTGGAGATTCCTCGCGGTGAAGGACCTGCTTATCTTGAGTGGGCGGTGTGGAGGGCTTTCTTGGCAATCAACAAATTAAAGAATTTGCCGTATGAATCTCGCAAATTTGGAGTGGACCGTGATTTTTTGCCAACAAATTTCGCTCCGGGAAATGGTCCTGATTTGATTTTTGAATTTGCCGATTACATATTAGTTGTAGAGGTCACTTTGCTTACCACTGACCGTCAAGCAACAGCGGAGCAAGTTGGTGTTCGTCGACATGTATATGAAGTCGCTAAAAATACTAAAGAAAAACCAGTGTACTGTCTATTTCTTGCACCTTATATTAAGAATGAGACTGCCAGAGATTTTAGAAAAGCAAGTTATGAAGAAGACGATGGCTCTGAACTGAATTTAACAATTATCCCGATCAAGATTTCAACTTTTATGCAAATATTCAATTCTTTACTAAAGGAGGAAGAACCAAATTCTCGGATATTCCAAACTTTGATTGATGAGTGTGCTCGAATTGGTGCCGAATCAGGTAGCACCAGTGAATGGATGGCTTCAGTGGAGAAAACTTTCCTTTCCCAGGCGTTATGAGAAATCGCGAATTCCATCGTGAGAGAAAAGTGAGTTGTTAATGGGTAAATGGGTTAATCTCTCTTCCATGGCACAGGATCCTTCCAAAGCAGCTAAAGCCCGCGCAGTAGTGGCATCCCTATTGATTGTCGAAGCGGTGGTGATTGGGGCATTAGGTGTCTGGTTAATTGTTCTGGCAATCAAAGCCGACAGTTTTGAACTTTCACCCCTTCTAGGCGAACTTCTTTTTGTCGCTCTAGGAAGTGCTGGCTTAGCAGCATCGGCTGCGGGATATCGCCGAGGAAAGTACTTCGGTCGATCTCCAGCCGTTCTTGCTAATTTAATTGCGCTCGGAGTTGTCTCTTACCAGGTGCAGGAAGGGCTCTGGCTTGTGGCAATTCCATTGGCCGCACTCGCACTGGCTACTGTGGTGGCGGCCCTTCGTGCAATTCCTGAGTAGAGATTTTCAGAGCTCCCTATAAATATCTACGCCTTGTGGTCAATCTCGCGCTGTGGAGCGGATTTTCGAGTTCATAGCATGTAGGCACTGCCTATAGGCTTGCGGCTTATCCACGCCAAGAAGGGGTTCGCCAGTGTCGGCACAGGATTTTGGGGCAAATGATTGGCTCGTCGATGAAATGTACGAGAAATATGTAGCCGACCCAACATCTGTTGACCCAACATGGATTGAGTACTTTAAGGTAAATAAACCTGGCACTCCGTCGACTGAACCTTTATCTAATCGGCCCACACCCTCGCTTTCAAAACCCGTCCCTCCAGTTCCTAAATCACAACAAATTTCCGCACGACCAGTCCCATCCACAGAAATAGTGGAGAGCGCTCCAACTGCCGCATCAGTACAGCCAGTTCCAGTACAGCCAGTTCCAGTACAGCCAGTTCCAGTACAGCCAGTTCCAGTGCAACAACCAATTGTTAGAGATACGGCAACGCCACAACCAACTCCGGCAGATCCAGTTGTTAAAGCAGCTCCAATATTAGCCACACCAAGTGCATCAACTCTCGTACCTATTCGCGGTGTATCGGCACGTGTTGTTCAAAGTATGGAAGCTTCACTCTCGGTTCCAACTGCCACGTCGGTTCGTGCAATTGCCGCTAAGTTAATGATTGATAACCGAATTGTGATCAATAACCACCTTAAACGGGCACGCGGTGGGAAAACATCTTTTACTCACATAATTGCATACGCAATGATTAAGGCAGTTCGCGCTATGCCTGAAATGAATGCTTTCTTTGGCGAGCTAGATGGAAAGCCGGCCGTTGGCCATCCCGAACATATCAACTTGGGTATTGCAATTGATTTATCGAAATCCGATGGCTCGCGCCAATTATTAGTGCCATCGGTTAAGGGCTGCGAGGCAATGGATTTTGCGCAGTTTTGGGGTGCGTATGAGAGCGTCATTAAAAAGGCACGCGGAGGAACATTAGCCGTTGAGGACTTTGCCGGGACAACACTATCGATCACTAATCCAGGCACAATCGGCACTGTTCATTCCGTTCCGCGATTAGTGCAAGGGCAGGGATTAATTCTGGGTGTAGGAGCACTCGATTATCCAGCTGAGTTCCACGGGACGAGTGAGGAAACTCTTGCCCGAATGGCTATAAGCAAAGTTGTTACCTTAACTAGCACGTACGACCACCGCGTTATTCAAGGTGCACAATCAGGCGACTTCCTGCGCAGAATCAATGAGCTTTTATTGGGTGCAGATGGTTTCTACGATGAAATCTTTGCCTCGCTTCGAATCCCTTACGAGCCAATTCGATGGGCGAAGGATTTTGAGTTTAGTAAAGATGAACAGATTAACAAGACTGCGCGAATTCAGCAGTTAATTCATGCCTACCGAACCTTTGGTCACTTAATGGCCGATGTTGATCCCTTGGAATATAAGCAGCGCTCGCATCCTGATTTAGATGTTGTAACACATGGTTTGACGCTGTGGGATCTCGATCGTGAGTTTGCAACCGGTGGTTTTGGTGGAGAAAGCTTTATGCCACTGCGCAAAGTTCTTGGAATCTTGCGCGACTCGTACTGCCGTACTGTTGGTATTGAGTATATGTACATTGAAAACCGCGAAGAGCGTCAGTGGATTCAGACTCATGTTGAGGTCGGTCCACAAAAATTTGCACCAGAAGAGCATCTACGTATTCTTCACAAACTCAACGGTGCCGAAGCTTTTGAAACTTTCTTGCAGACAAAGTTTGTTGGACAAAAACGTTTCTCACTCGAAGGTGGCGAATCTGTTATTCCTTTACTGGATGCCGTTATCTCAAGTGCGGCAGATCAAGGGCTAAACGAAGTTTGTATTGGAATGCCGCACCGCGGACGCTTAAATGTTTTAGCAAATGTCGCTGGAAAGTCGCACGGCCAGATATTTCAAGAATTCCAAGGACACTATGCTGAAAACCAAGTACAGGGTTCGGGTGATGTTAAGTACCACTTAGGTACTGAGGGCTTCTTTACCTCTCATTCGGGGGCAACCACAAAGATTTATTTAGCAGCGAACCCTTCACATCTTGATGCCGTTAATCCAGTCCTAGAGGGCATTGTCCGCGCTAAGCAGGATAAATTGAATATTAAAAATGCTTATTCGGTGCTTCCAATTCTGCTCCATGGTGATGCATCTTTTGCTGGACAAGGCGTAAATGCCGAAGTCTTGCAAATGTCACAATTAGGTGGATATCGCACGGGAGGAACGATTCACATTGTTGTGAATAATCAAGTCGGCTTTACGACATCTCCGCAAGCATCTCGAAGCGCAACATACTCCACAGATTTTGCGAAGATAATTCAAGCACCGGTATTTCATGTAAATGGCGATGATCCAGAAGCATGTGTGAGAATTGCACGATTGGCTTTTGAATACCGCCAAGAGTTCAATAAAGATGTTGTGATTGACATGGTCTGCTACCGACGTCGTGGTCACAACGAAGGCGACGAACCGAGCTTTACTCAGCCACTTATGTACAAGATGATAAATGCCAAACGATCCACTCGTACTTTGTACATTGAGGCACTCATTGGACGTGGAGATATTTCACACGATGAAGCCGAAGAAGTCGCTCGCGATTACCAGAACCAATTAGAGGCGGTTTACGCTGCAGTTAATAATTTACCTACTGAGAGCGATCCAAACTTTAAGGCACCTGTAGCACCCGAGGCGCATGAGATTATTACCTCTATCAGCGAAAGCTTTGCGCGTGAAATTGCTGCGACGCAGACGGCAGTTCCAGAAGGCTTTAACGTCCATCCGAAGTTATTACCACAATTAGCAAAGCGAGTTGAGTCACTCAATGACTCCTCAATTGATTGGTCGACAGGCGAAATGCTCGCCTTCGGTTCACTTCTAAAAGAGGATTACCCAATTCGTCTTGCTGGCCAAGATGCTCGCCGTGGAACATTTAGTAATCGTCACGCTGTCATTATCGATAAAGAAAATGGCAATGAATGGACGCCACTACGCGCACTCAATAGCGATGAAAACCACTTCTTTGTGATCGACTCACTTCTCAGCGAATATGCTGCGATGGGCTTTGAGTATGGTTATAGTCTCGAGCGCGAAGATGCTTTGGTTCTCTGGGAAGGCCAATTTGGCGATTTTGCCAATGGCGCCCAAACAATTATCGATGAGTTTATTTCTTCAGCCTTACAGAAATGGGGAGAGCGATCATCGATAGTCCTATTACTCCCACATGGATATGAGGGCCAAGGTCCTGACCACTCCTCTGCTCGTATTGAGCGATATCTGCAACTGTGTGCCGAGCAAAATATGACGGTAGCCCAACCATCTACGCCGGCTTCATACTTTCATTTATTACGCTGGCACGTCAAAAACCCAGCTCGTCGGCCATTAATTATCTTTACGCCGAAATCCATGTTGCGGCTTCGTGCTGCTGCCTCATCGCTATCTGATTTTACTAGCGGGCATTTCAGACCAGTTATTTCAGATGAGTCTGTAGATAATGCATCTCGCCTGATTTTTTGTTCGGGAAAGATTTATCATGACTTAGTCGCAGAGCGCGCAAAAACAGGTGAGACATCTACTGCGATTGTTCGCTTAGAACTTCTATATCCACTGCCGATAGACGAGATGATTGCTGAAGCCAATAAGCATCCGAACGCGAATTTATTGTGGGTTCAAGATGAGCCAGCCAATCAAGGTCCTTGGTCTCATATAGCTCTTCGAACATCCGAGCAGCATGGAGGTCGTGGTTTTGGCTCTCGGATTTTGCGTCGTGTCTCACGTCGTGCAACTGCATCTCCGGCCACTGGAAATCAGCACTTGCATGAGGATGAGCAAAAAGCCTTAATGCTCGAGGCTTTTACGCGTTAACTGGTGTATCCGTTGAATCAAGAACCAATTAGTTGCAATGTGCCTGATTTCGATAAACATTATTGGTAAGTTTCTAGTAACTCACTTCCTTTTTCGGTACCTGAATAAAACGCGCCCGACCACTTCATGTGGAGTAATCCAACCCCATGCACGCGAATCAGAGCTTTCATCATTATCGCCTTCAACCCAGTAGTTTCCAGCATGAGCCTTTTGAATTCGCTTAATAAGAAAAATACCGGGACGTTCTTCGCGTTCAATCACAGCGATGCTTCCCAAAGGCGCTTGAAGTGGGGGTTCTGGCAGCCACAACACAAGCAAGTAGTCACCATTGTTAAAAGTAGGTGCCATTGAACTACCTTCAACCCTGACCGTGCCAAATCTTCTCACGAGATGTAGTCTGTCACGTGTAAGGTTTACTAGCGATAATTTTTAAAGGAGAGATGCAATGTTTGCACCAAAGATAACCGTCTATGCACACTGCGATCTTCCATGCGGTGTCTACGATCCGGCCCAAGCAAAAATTGAGGCCTTGTCCGTAAAAGCATGCATGGAAAAGTACGCAGCAAGTACAGATGCCGACTTCCGTTCACGTTCTGTTGCAATCAAGGAAGAGCGCTCACATCGAGTAAAGGAGCACCTATGGGTGTTGTGGACTGATTACTTCAAAGCTCCCCACTTTGAGGCTTACCCACAACTGCACTTCCTATTTAATGAGGCAACTAAACTTGCCGGTGCTGCAGGAACAAAGGGAACACAAGATGTCGCAGTAGCAGATAAATTAATTGCAAAGATCGATGAAATCGCCGAAATTTTCTGGGCTACCAAGAAGGCGTAGAAAACTAACTTAACTTATCTAACTTAACTAATCTAAGTTAATTTATAAGTGATTGAGCGGCGGTGCGCGCGAGGAAAGATACTCGCTCGACCGTCGCTCTTTTTATAATTGCCGCTGCAACTTGTCGTTCACCTTCATACAGCTCGCATTCAAAAGTTAACTCTCGATGTGCAACTTCAATACAGCGAGACGTGGCACGAAGTTCGGCGCCAACTTCTGCCGGACTCAATGAGATGAGCTCAATGCTTATGGCAACCGTTGTTTCACCCGGCTCTAAATACTCATCTAGCGAAATCACTGCTGCATGCTCCATCAGATTAATGAGGTGTGACTGGGAAACTACAGGTAAATCTCCAACTCCTAGGGCAACACATGTGTCACCTGGGCGCACTGCCATTACGGAGAATCCCACAGCTCCAAGAATTTCCTCGGCCGGTTTCATCGTTTAAATCTCGCGTTCATCCGGATAGCCAGTTTGATAGCGAATCTCTTCAGTGTGCTCGATGGTAATTTCACGGTGTTCAATCGTTCCAAACTCGTCGATTTCTATTGAAATCTCGGTCATCGTGAACTCCGTCAAAACTCCAGTAGTAAATGCACCGGCCATCTGAGTGTGAATCTGTTGAAAAATCGAATCATGAAGATCATCGGGTGCGGTCTCACAGCACGTTCTGCGCAACACATCTTGAATTAAACTATGCATTTTCTTTTCATGGGCTAATTCGGCGCTGCAGTTAGGACACTCAGAGAGATGAACTTCAATAGTGTGCACCATTGGCAGGTCGGTATTTCCCTCAAGTAAGAGAACAAACGAGTTGAGAATTTGATTACATGGAACTACTTCGAATTGGCTCATGGAGTTTCCTCCCGATTCGACTCTGGTGTTTCTGTGGTTTCTGAAAGTTCCGAGGAGTTAGCAGTTTTAACAGAGTACCCAAGATCCTTTGCATACTCAGTTAACCGTTCGCGTAACTGTTTTCTTCCCCGGTGTAGCCTTGACATGACCGTTCCGGCAGGCACGCCTACAATCTCTGCGATCTCTTTATATGAAAAACCTTCAACATCGGCTAAATACACTGCAATTCTAAACTCCTCAGGGATTTCAATGAGCGCACGTTTGATATCACTATCGGGAAGATTTTCAAGCGCTTCAACTTCAGCTGATTTTCCTAAGTTGCTGGTGTGCGATGCCGCATCCGCTAACTGCCAATCCTCAATCTCCCCTCCAGAAATCTGTGGGCGTCGCTGATCTTTACGATACGTATTTATGAAAGTCGTAGTTAATACGCGATAAAGCCAGGCTTTCAAGTTTGTACCAGGTTCAAATTGGTGGAATGAAGCAAAGGCCTTGAGGTAGGTATCTTGAACTAAGTCTTTAGCATCGTGCGGGTTTTTTGTGTAGCGAAGAGCTGCGGCATATAGCTGGTTTGTAAAGACAAGGGCGTCACGCTCAAAGCGGATAGCACGATCCGCCGAGCTCTCTTTTACCAAGTCAGTTGATGTCATCGCAGCAAAAGGCTATCGTTAAAAGAGGGTTTCTGGCTCTCCCAATTCGATGCCAGTCGTAAGTTCTTGCGAATTTCTAGCAACTGAGTTAACTGCGCTAGATACCGGACGGGCTACAACAATTGCGGCGGGGGATTCAACGATCATCAGCGCTTTGAGGTTTTCAATAGAATTATTTTTTGGGTCCAGCCATTTATTCCAACGATCATGAGGTATAAATACGGGCATCCGACTGTGAATTTCAGCCAGTTCACCCTGGGCCTGTTGCGTAATGATTGAGGCGCTTTGAATTAACTCGCCGTTAGGTGCTCTCCAACTACTCCAAATCCCAGCTACAGGTAACTGTTTCCCATTTCGCGCAGTGATAAAGAAGGGCTGCTTTGGTGCGAATTTTCCTAAGGCGCTCGCCCACTCATAGTATCCCTCGGCGGGGATTAGGCATCGCGTAGATTTAAATGCCGCACGAAAAGTTGGCTTCTCATGAATCGATTCACTGCGTGCATTTATAGCTCGCGACTGCGAGATCTTTGCCTCATTGAGTTCACTGAGCCACGGTGCAATTAATCCCCACGAAACCGTCGCCAGCGAATTCTTTGTGAAGTCACTTGAATCTGCACGAACGATATAAATTGGATTTGTCGGTGCAATATTCCAATTCGCTGGCAGGGATTGTTGTGGTGAGCTACCCGTAACTTCAAACTGCTCCATAAGCTCACGCATATCAGCAGATTGCGCATATCGGCCACACATATGGAAAGGATAGACTTAATCAATGAATCTTAACGACGCCCACTGGCCAGCGATTTTTCGCGGAACAAAACCAGTCGATATTTCTGTCGTTATCCCAGGATCTAAATCCGTTACAAATCGCGCCTTAATCTTGGCGGCTCAAGCCAATAGCCCTTCAACGTTGCGACGCCCATTAGTTTCTCGAGACAGCGAGCTCATGGTGCAAGGCTTACAGGCTCTTGGAATTGGAATCGTAGAGCGCGATGAGATTGTAAATGGATCACCTGAGTATCAATTAACCCTTACTCCTGCGGTAATGAGCGGTCCAGCTAGAATCGATGTTGGAAATGCCGGAACGGTAATGCGTTTTTTACCACCACTGGCAGCGCTAGCAACCGGTGAAATTTCATTTGATGGTGATTCACGTGCTTATGAGCGACCACTTGCTCCGCTTATTAAAGCCCTTGAACAACTCGGTGTTTCAATTGAACACGAGGGCCGATATAGCTTGCCGCTTACACTTCACGGCACTGGCACAGTCCGAGGTGGGGAAATCACAATTGATGCAAGTGCATCTAGTCAGTTCCTATCTGCGTTGTTGCTAGTCGCACCAAGTTTTACCGATGGAATTACAGTGACACATAAAGGCGACACACTTCCGTCGATGCCGCATATCGAAATGAGCGTTGCGATGTTACGTGATTTTGGTGCAACGGTTGTTGTTGATGCGGATGCTAATAGTTGGAGAGTTTTGCCTGGCGCACTCCATGGTTGCGAGTTGGTAGTAGAGCCTGATCTTTCTAATGCCGCGCCATTTCTATCTATTGCGATGCTCTGTGGTGGAAGCATCACAATTGCAGATTGGCCCCTAAAAACTACGCAGCCAGGAGATCAACTACGCGAGATTCTCTCTCGCATGGGCGCGCAGATCACATTGAATGAGGCAGGTTTAACGTTGACAGGCACTGGAGTTATTCATGGAATCGATATTGATTTACACGATGTTGGCGAGCTCACGCCTTCAATTGCTGCTCTGGCTGTATTTGCAGACTCACCATCACATCTTCGGGGGATTGGTCACCTGCGTTTGCATGAAACCGATCGTTTAGCAGCACTTACACGAGAGATTAATGCTTTAGGTGGCAACGTTGAAGAAAATACAGACTCACTTCATATAACTCCTGCACCTTTGCACGGTGGTATTTTTCATACATATTTCGACCATCGATTAGCAACGGCCGGGGCCGTTATTGGCTTGAAGGTGCCTGGAATTGAAGTTGAAAACATTGCAACTACTGGCAAAACACTGCCAGATTTTTCAGGATTATGGAGTTCGCTCCTTACATGAGAGTGCCAGAGGCAAGTCAATGAGTCCACGCCAATATGACGAGTCCGATGTTCGTATTAGACCAGCGCGCAGTAGTCGCCCGCGCAGCAAAGATCGTCCGACCCATAGTGATGCAATAACTGCATTGGTTACAACGGTTGATAGAGGTCGGCAGACATGCATCACAGATAATGGATTAGTTATTACAGCTATGCGTGCTCGCGAACTTGGCCCGAAGTCTGTGGTAGTCGGTGATCTAGTTTCTATCGTTGGTGATGTGAGTGGAAGTCAAGGATCTTTGGCACGCATTGTTGGCGTTCAAGAAAGGCGTAACTCACTTAGCCGTACCGTCGATGATTTAGCGCAAGTAGAGCGAACCATTGTTGCAAATATTGATCAACTTGTAATTGTGGTCGCTGCAACAAACCCCGAACCACGTCGCGGACTTATAGATCGTTTTTTGGTTTCTGCCTTTACCGAAGGAATCACTCCGAAATTAGTAGTAACGAAAACAGATCTTGGCGTGCCGCCAGAATTCTTGTCTGAGTATTCAAAGTTAGGTGTCGAGATTCTTTATATGGCGATAAAAAGTGAATCACGTGAGCAAGATTTGAAGGCGTTACACACAATGCTCGAGGATAAAATCTCGGTTTTAGTTGGCCACTCAGGTGTGGGAAAATCAACATTAATAAATGCATTGGTTCCAGAGGCCGATCGCTTAACTGGAGATGTAAATGCCGCTACTGGTCGCGGTCGACATACCTCATCTAGTGCCATCGCTCTTCCACTTGCCGATAGCGATGGATGGATAATCGATACCCCGGGAATCCGAGCCTTTGGTCTATCGCATATTGATACACATCGAATCGTCGATGCCTTTACCGATTTATCTGAAGTTGCCGCAAATTGTCTATCTAACTGCTCACATTCAGAGAGTTCGTGCTCACTCGATGCGTGGGCCGCCCCTAACGGCATCGTCGACGCGGAGCGAACTGCACGTCTGGCAAGCCTGCGCTCCTTATTGGCGGTAAAAGAGCAATCCATTGATAGTAATGAGGATTAGGATTAAAGCATTATGAGAACAAATTCAGCGCAATACGTCGAAGATTTAGCTCTGGCTCACCTGCTCGCAGACATCGCAGACTCGATTGCACTTGAGAGATATCAAGCTTTGGATTTAGTAATCACAACAAAGCCAGATAACACTCCAGTCACCGACGCCGACCGCGCCGTCGAAACGGCGATTCGCCAAGCACTTGCTACACATCGCCCTGATGATGGGTTGCTAGGTGAAGAGTTCGGTAGTGATATTACCGGAGCACAGCGTTACTGGATTATCGATCCAATCGATGGAACTAAAAACTTTATGCGCGGAGTTCCAGTGTGGGCATGCCTAATCGCATTAGTCGAAGTCGCAGTTGATGGAAGCCAAGAGGTCGTCGTCGGAATCGCAAGTGCGCCGGCTTTATCGCGTAGGTGGTTTGCATCAGCCCACGGTGGGGCATTCGTTACCTTCAATGGGGCTACCAAAAAGATTTCAGTCTCGCGCGTAGCATCTCTTTCCGATGCATCAATTGCATACTCTGATTTCATTCATTTTGGTGATCGACTTGAAGCATTTCAGAAGATGCTCGCGCAGGCTTGGCGTACTCGAGGTATGGGTGATTTCTGGTCGCACATGCTGGTCGCAGAAGGTGCGGTTGACGTGGCAGTCGAACCCACCTTGGCAGTATGGGACATGGCCGCTCTAGACATAATTATCCGCGAAGCCGGCGGGGTATTTACGAATGTGAGCGGCAAATCAGGTCCATTCGGGGGCAGTGGAGTGTCAACTAACGGAATCTTACATAATGCTGTCATTAATGGAATAAATCCAGAGAGATAAACGCTGTACCTAATGAAACACAACGAGAAGGCAAAACGGGGAGAAGTGAAGCGATGACCACAGTATTAGAGCCAACCACACTTTCGATTGAAGGCATGACCTGTTCCTCCTGTGTTAATACCGTTGAAAAGGCCCTCAATGCCGTTGATGGCGTCAGCGCCACGATTAACTTTGCAACTGAGACTGCGCACATTTTAGCCCCGACCGATATGGATATTAAAGATTTGATGAAGGCCGTTGAAAAAGCAGGATATAAGGCGGCGCTCTTACAAGATGGACAATCAATAACGCTGCACAGTAAAAAATCGGCACGGGCGTTATTCTTTGCTTTTATCTTTGCAGTTCCAGCCGTTGCTATCTCAATGGTTATGAGTTGGCACCACTACATTGATATGCGGATTCTTGAAGCTCTGGATTACTTTGGTCTTCCACATCCTTTGTATTCTGCAACCGCATGGTTTGTGATTGCTCTCAGCGCCCCAGTGGTTCTAATTATTGCTTGGCCGATTCACCGAGCTGCACTTCGTAATTTAAAACATCCGACGATGGATAATTTGATGTCACTCGGTTCACTGTCGGCCTTTACCTGGTCCATTTATGCAAACTCAACCGGTGAAGGTGATGTCTATACCGAAGTCGCAGCGGGAGTTCTCTTCTTTGTAATTCTCGGCCGCTACTTAGAGACACGCGCCAAGTCGCGCGCAGGTGCAGCACTCTCCTCACTTCTTGCCCTTGGCAGTAAAGAGGTGACGATAGTTCGTGGGGGATTTCCTTTAATTGTTCCAATTGATCAACTCGAAATCGGTGACGAGTTCGAAGCACTTCCGGGGGCCCGCATTGCAACCGATGGAATCGTCGTTAAAGGCGAAAGCGCAGTCGATAACTCAATGCTCACAGGGGAATCAAAACCCGTAGACGTTCGACCTGGTTCAATAGTTACTGGCGCTTCTGTAAATCACAATGGTCGTTTAATAATCCGAGCAACCAGAATTGGTAGCGATACTGAACTGGCACGAATCACCGCTATGGTTATTAGTGCGCAAGGTACAAAAGCTCCGATTCAGCGCCTGGCCGATCGTATAAGTGCAGTTTTCGTACCAATCGTAGTTTTGATGTCAATCGGAACATTTCTTGGTTGGTATTACACCGATCACTCACTCACTCGATCCATATCCATCGCAATCACTGTTTTAGTAATCGCCTGTCCATGTGCACTTGGCCTAGCTACTCCAGTCGCACTTCTTGTTGCATCTGGCCGCGGTGCGCAACGCGGAATAGTTTTACGTGAACCACGGGTTTTAGAGGTTGCTCGTATAGTCGACACTGTCGTATTTGATAAGACTGGAACTCTGACGCAGGGGGTAATGAATCTTCAAGAGGCTACGGTCTCTACTGCTGCAGGTGCCGTACTTGGAGGCTCATTTTCATCACTTATGAACGAGAGCACGATTCTCTCATCGGCATTAACGATTGAGACTCAGAATTCTCACCCAGTGGCGATAGCAATTGTTAGATATGCACTTGGAAAGGGCGCAAACTCTTACGAGGTTAGTGAGTTTGCTGTGACCCCAGGATCAGGTGCTGCCGGTCGAGTACACATCGGGGATCAATCTCCAGTTGTGCTCATTGGTTCACCCGCTGCAGTTGCACATAGCAGCACTGATTTTCACCCCGAAATAAAATTAGCTATCGCACGAGGGCAAGAGGCTGGACTTACAGTTTCAGTTCTTGCTTGGGACGGCGTTGCTTTGGCGGTCTTTGCCGTGGGCGATCAATTGAAAACCGATGCCGCACACACGGTTAGCGAACTTCGGGCTATGGGAATTACACCGTGGCTAGTGACTGGAGACAGCGCACAAGTGGCGGCCTCAGTTGCAACAACTGTAGGAATTGATAGCGCCCACGTTGTTTCTTCGGCACTGCCCGAAACAAAACTAGAAATAGTTGAGCGGTTTAAATCAGAGGGACGCTGTGTTTTAATGATCGGCGATGGAATCAATGATGCCGCTGCCTTAACTGCAGCTGATTTATCAATGGCAATGGGAACTGGCACAGATACTGCGATCTCATCGGCCGATATAACTCTTATGAACTCCGGCCTAGGCAGCGTTATTGACGCACTCAAATTAGCTAAGAAGACCTTAAGGATCATCCATTTGAATATGGGCTGGGCTTTAATCTACAACGTGATTGGCCTACCTATAGCCGCGCTCGGTTTGCTGCAACCTATTTATGCCGCTGCCGCAATGGCATTGTCATCTTTGTTTGTAGTAACAAACTCACTGCGAATTAGATAGAGCTTATTCAGAAATATTTGCAGCAAAGCACCAATCGCTCAGTGAAGAAAACTGCTACTTAAGTATCGCGTACTTGGTGTCTTGTGCAACGAGTGAACCATCTTTGGCTGAATACTCCATTGCAAAAAATTGATACGTGCCTGGTTTAAGGCTTTCAATTGTAACGCTCCAGGGTTTCCATGCTGGTGCTGCCTCTAGGGCCGTTGTTGAACCTTCTTGTATTAAAACTCCATCTTTCAATACTTTCCATACGACGTTGGCTTCAAAAGTCGAAGCCATTCCACTTAGAGTGAATCCCTTAGCAGCAACGCTTTGATTCTCAGTCGGTGATGTAATCCAAATCGGGGCAAGAACTTCATAGGTCAACCCTCGTGCGAAAGTCTTGGTTGCATCCACGTGACCTGCGAGGGATTCTATTTTCTCTCCATTAACAGTGAGCGAAATTTTCTTAACTGATGTGTCTGCGGCAGTTGCAGTCCAGACTAGCTGAGCAATTGCTAGTGACTCCGCTTCACTTCCAAGATTGAGCTTAGGAAAGGTCAGATCAACTATCGCTGAATCGCCATCTATTTTTACTGAATTAATTAATGTTCCTTTAGGCCATAGTGAGACATAATCAGTATCAGATGGTTTTTGTGAAACTAGTTGCCGCAATGCCGCAGTGATTGCATCCGGTACTGGATTTACTTGAACAAACTCCCGGTAAAGACGGAAACCTCTGGACGTATCGGCAACCCAATACTGAGCCAAAGTCTTGGTGCTCACCGTCGGAGAGGTTGTAGGAGTTGGAGTGGGTTCAGTCGATGGGCTTGAAGACTGGGCACATCCGCTAAGGCCAAACGAGATGTTTACGATCCCAAATAAAGCGGTCAATGCTAAAACGCTTCGATTCTTCATACTCTCATCCTGCCTCATTCCCATTCTCTTTAGAGATGCAATGGGAGGAGAGAGGGTCTCTCATTGCCGGCCTGGCATGAAAAAACGCGCATAATGATCTGAAAAGTGAAAATCTCCCAAGTGAAGACGCAGAGAAATTTTACAGAACACAGATTTCGTACCAATCCACTGCGAGATTTTCAATCTCTTCGATCTAGTAGCGGGGGCAGGATTTGAACCTACGACCTCTGGGTTATGAGCCCAGCGAGCTACCGAGCTGCTCCACCCCGCGTCGGTATCGGCAATCTTAGGCGTTGAATAGATAAAGACCAAATCCATGAATGAATACCCATAGATCTGGTCTTTATCTAGCGTTCTCTTGTGGAGATATTTAATCTAATGCAATTTATTTCTTTACTTGTGCAGCGATTGCAGATGCAATTGCTGCTTTCAATCGATCCTGTGCTCGACCATATGCGGCAAAGTCACCATTTGCAAGGGCGGCTTGTGCATCAGCCAACGCTTGCTTAGCGCTAGCTAACGCACTAGCTAGAGAGTCATTAGTTGTGCCACTAGCGGTCGGTGTACCACTTGAGGAAGTTGTACCGGAGTTACCACCGAATACTTGATCGAGTGCTCCCTTTAATGTGTCGTCATATCCGATTTGATCTCCGAATGAGACAAGCACTTTTTGTAACAATGGATAGGCAGCTGCATTTGCTGTAGCACGAACGTATACCGGTTGTACGTAGAGTAATCCTCCACCAACTGGAAGCGTGAGCAGGTTACCTAGAACTACATCAGAGCCACCTCGGCGAAGTAGCGAGAGAGAGTTTGCAACTTCAGGTTTAGCTTCAAAGTTAGATGCCACTTGAGAAGGACCTGCGATGTTTGTGCTCCGTGGAAGTTGAAGAACCGTAATCTTTCCATAGTCAGGACCCGCATCCGCGTTCACTGCAGCAAATGCAGATAAGTTCTCACGGCCACCACGTGGAACAAATGGTGTAGTAAGTGCAAACTCTGGTTTTGTGTCCCCTGGCATCTGCAGAGTTAAGTAATAAGGAGGCTGTGCTCCGGCATTAGCTCCAAAGGTCGAAGGGTCACGAGGAACACGCCAGAAGTCCTGCCCGCCATAAAAGGCGGCAGCTGTTTTCACATGGTAGGCAGAGAGAATTTCGCGTTGGACACGGAAAATATCCTCCGGATAGCGAATGTGTGAGAGTAGATCTTTTGAAATCTTTGATTTTGCTTGAACTGTGCCGGGGAAAGCTTTGCTCCAGGTGGCCAAAACCGGATCTTTTTCATCCCACTGGTACAGAGTAACGGTACCATCGTATGCATCCACAGTCGCTTTCACTGAGTTGCGAATGTAGTTAATCCCTGTATTTCTTTGGGCAGTTACCGAGGATGAAGTCGCAGTTAGAGCATCATTTGTCGCAGCTGAAAGTGAAATCTGCTTTGAATAAGGATATCCAGCACTTGTTGTGTAGCCATCAATAATCCATAGAACTTTTCCATCAATTATCGCTGGATATGGATCTCCATCAAGTGTTAGCCATGGTGCAACTTTTGCAACCCTCTCACGAGGATTACGTTCGAACAGGATTTTTGAATCCTTATTAATAAGCGATGAGAGTAGGAGTTTTTGTTCTTGGTACTTAAGCGCGAAGACCAACTTATTGATTAGCGAACCAACTGGAACTCCACCGGTACCCGTGTAGGTATAGTTTTTTTGTCCATTAGCTGATGAGTCATCTGGATAATCAAACTCAACAGGTGAGTCGGTTTTTACGCCACCAATAATTGAATAATCAGGAACGTTTTCACCAAAATAAATTCGTGGTTGAAAATCGCCTAGACCCTTAGTTGGTGGCAAATCGCCAACAGCAAAAGAGGGCTTACCATCGACATCACGAGCATTTGCATACGCTGCAATAAATCCAAATCCGTGAGTATAGACAAGGTGGTCATTAATCCAATTTCGAGATGGATTGCCATCGATATTTAATTCACGGACGGCAACAACAACGTCACGTTTTACCCCATTAATTGTGTATCGATCAAAATCGAGAGATTCAGGGAAGGCATAGTAAGGCTTAATCTGTTGGAGTTGACGGAAAGTTGAAGAAAGGACATTTGGATCCATTAAGCGGATATTTGCAATCGTTGCTGCATCATCTTCAAGTTGTCCCGCCGAAGCCGTAAGAATCGCTTGATAATCATTGACTTGTACATCATCTAGTCCATAGGCAGTACGAGTCGCATCAATATTGCGCTGAATATATGGGGCCTCTTTAGATGACTCACTCGGTTTTACCTGGAACTGCTGAATTGCACCTGGGTAGATTCCAGCGATTAAAACCGAAGAGATAACCAGAAGAGCAGTACCAGCTGCCGGTAGGACCCATGAGCGGCGCACAATATTTGCAAAAAATAGAAGTGCGCAAACAACTGCAATTGCCGCCAAAATAGCCTTTGCGGGTAAAACGGCATTTACATCGGTATAGGTGAGCCCTGTAATTAGTTTGCTCTCTTTCAGTGCCAGCGCGTAGCGATCGAACCAGTAAGCCACCGCCTTTAATAGGACAACTCCTCCGAGTAATACTGAAAGTTGAACGCGCGCAGCAACTGTTGTGCGATCCTCTTGCACTTGTAAACGAATTCCTCCGTATAAGTAATGCACAATCGCTGAGGCAATAATGGCAAGGACTAATGTTGAAATACCCCAACCAATTAAAGTTTGCCAAAAAGGTAGGCGGAATGCGAAGAATGAAATATCCATATTGAACTGTGCATCAGTTACACCAAACGGAGTCGAATTCTTAAAAAGTAGCCACGTCGACCAGAGCATCGAACCGGATGTGCCGGCAAAATAGAAGAGAGCAACGCCTAATCCAATTACTACCCAGCGCTTAATTGGTTCAATCTGCGCGCGATAACGTTCGAGATTATCGGCCTCAACGGTCATCGGTACATACAGTGGGCGCTTTTTGTAAGCAATCACGACATTTAAAAGTATGAGCGTTGCAGTAACTAATCCAGCGACTACAAAGAGCACAACTTTCGTCATTAAGACGGTTGACCACACTGTTGTGAAGTTAACTGATTTAAACCATAGCCAATCTGCATAGAAACCGCTCATGGATACAAGAGCCAAACTAATAACAACCAGAATCGCGATTGTTATTTGAAGTGGGCCAAGTCGACGTTTGAAATTGAACTGGGGGGTTACATTACTCATCATGGGATAACGCTAGCGCACCAAGGGCATGGCAACTTTCCAGGATTTGGAGCGATTTTTCTTATACAGTATGGCGGGCGAGCCTAGTAGAGAGCCACGAAAGAGGAAAGCGAGCTTTGTTTACCCATTCACGGCTAGCGCTTTCACAGCATCATCAAGGGTGGCGACAATCACCACGTTCATCCCTTCTGGGACGCTAGCGATCTCGTCGCGATTTCCAAAAGGGGCAAGAAATAACGTAGCTCCTGCTTTGTATGCGGCGTGGATCTTCTCATTAATACCACCTATAGAACCAACCTTTCCCTCAACTGTGATGGTTCCGGATCCTGAAATATGGCGACCACGCAATAAGTCTCTGGGAGTAAGTAACTCAATCACGCCAAGTGCAAAAATCACTCCTCCGCTGGGTCCACCAGTGCGCTTTACATCAAAATCAATATTTTCTTCATTGAGTTGGTCAGAGGCGACACCGAACTCTGGATGGGTCGATAGAAAACTTAATCCAGCACCTATCGCCTTACTCTGTGAACTAACCATTTCGGCATCAGCAGCCTTTTTCTCAGATTCAGTAGTTGCACCAGGTGGATATATCGCTGAGCGAGGATAAACAGCCTCATCACTTCGAAGCCATGCATATAGTACTTCTGGACCGATAATCCAGTTATTGGGGTTAGTGACCCGAACCGACATTAAATCCAACCGTCCTGTGGCTGGATAAGATTGTTGATTTTTAATTGTAATAATTTTTTCAAAGATATTTTGAGCGCTGCCCGGCATCACAATAACAAATGGAAGTGGGGCAACAAGGGCTAAGGCGAAGAAGATTCCAAGAATTGCGGTAGCAAATCGGGGAAGCGGTGAGAAGCGCACTGGAAAACTTATTTAAGTGCGAGGTTCAGGGCCGGGTTCTATGACCTCGGTCCGTGGGGGATTAGCAGCTGCTTTAAGATCACGAGCTTGAGAATCGCGGAGGGACTCTTGAAAACGCTGAAACTGTCCAACCGATCTCTGTGTTCCCTGTTGATATTTGCTTTGAAACTTGGAGACCCAGAGAACGTATGCAAGGGCGCCCGCAAGTCCAATTGCAGGAACTATCCACCAAATTAAGGCTGTAGCTGCGCTCGACATGGGGTGAGCCTACCCTGCCTTCGCAGCGCTCGCTCTCTTTGCCTGAAGCGCCAAACTGCTTCGTGCCTACCAACGATGCCTTGGCTAGAGATTGTGGGCTTTGAACTTTCTGTGAGCCGACTCAAAAAACCTTTACAGAATTAGCGGGAAGAAAAGGGAGCTCCTTTGGGTTATATGACTGAGAGGATTACCACATGGCGCCATTTGGTTTTACACCTGATAGTTCTGACGATGACGAAAATAAAAAGGGCGACGGCTCTGTTGATTTTGCTGCGATGATGGCGCAGATACAAAGTCAGATCCAAGAACAGTTTTTAAAGCTTGGAATGAGTGGTCCAGGTTTTGCACCCTCGAATGAAGTGTTGCCCAAAAATATTGTTAGAGATACGGCAAAAAAATTTGTAACTGCAAAGGGTTCAGCACCAGTTGGAGCTAACGATGTAGCCAAAGTTTCAGAGGCTTTTTCAATCGCCGAACTGTGGCTTAATGAAGCAACATTTTTTCCGCAAACAATAGTTTCCTCAAATTCAACTCTTGCTCGAACCGATTGGGTCGATTCGACGCTTTCTGGTTGGCAGAGTTCGGTAGAACCGCTCGCCCTTGGTTTAACATCTGCAATCTCCGAACTACTTAAGGATTCCGCAAATCAAGAGGGCTCAGGTTTACCTGAAGAGGAGATAGCGATTCCCGTCGGTATGATCGCGACGCTACTTCGCTCTTTTATCGGCTCTCTCATGGCAACACAACTCGGTCAATCAATTGGCGGATTAGCGGGTACATCCACCGGAATTCATGATGTCGGATTGCCGTTAGTAGAACCTGTTTACCCTGCTCTCGTTTCTCAAAATATTGATGAATGGGCTCAGGAGTTAGATATCCCGCTCGATGAGGTGCGAATATTTCATGCACTGCGAGAAAGTGCAGGTGCCCGTTTATTTTCACATAACCCATGGTTAATTTCATACATTCGAAGCGCCATAACGGATTATGCAAAGGGAATCCATATCGACATTGAGGCTATTCAACGCCAGGCGCAGGAAGCCTTCGATGCCTCAAGTAATGGTGGAAATGAATTCGATCCGACTAATCCTGAATCCTTCTCTATGGCGCTCAATGAAGGAATTTTCACACCTGAAGAGACGCCAGCGCAACGTGATGCTCTAACAAAGTTGGAGACAGTACTAGCGCTAGTAGATGGATGGAACGAGGCGGTCGTTGCAGCTGCAGCGGGGGATCGATTGCCGAATATTTCGGCATTGCAGGAGACGTTGCGCCGACGGCGTGCAACATCGGCACCGACACAACAACTCTTCTCGAATCTCTTTGGACTTCAAGTTTCACCGCGTCTGGCACGCGAGGCTACTACTTTTTGGCGTTCAGTCAGTGCTTTGCGTGATCTGCAATCGCGCGACCAAATTTGGAGTGGAATCTTGCCAAGTGCGGCTGATCTACTAACTCCCGAAAACTACCTATCAAGTATTGAGATTCCTGATGACTTGTCTTCACTTTAGTTCTTTACGCCAATAGCGTTTTCGCATTTCTTGTGCGTTTTCAAACATGCACGTTCAGATTGAATTAATGTAACTCCGATAATGATTAATGTAACTCCGATAATGATTAATGTAACTCCGATGATGAATTAACGTAACTTGTTTTAACTTCACTTGTATATTAACTTCACGTTTGTTTTACTAACCTATTTATTCTTTACTCTAATCTCAATTATTTCAATCATGGATAGTGTGTCGTCTCCTAAATATGTTGCAATTCCCATTTGACCCATGATCTTGCAGTAAAGTGAAAGAATAAGTTGCTTCTGTTCACTCAGTTCTTTTTTAACTCAATTATCTGTTCATTTAATCAGCTACTCACTATTTTCTCTGGCGGTTTTGCTCTCTTGCTCCAGTGATTCACTATTAGGTTCAGATAAAGCGCAGCAAATAAAAGCGAACTCCCCGGGCGCTCATTCTGTATCAGCCTTCCCCTTGCTGATATAGAACAGTTATCCGAGGAGTTCGTAGTTGTAAAGTAAACAAAATCGGCCTGAGAATCAACTGATAAAGGCGTTGACAAATCGGTTTTTCATCATGTAGGTGTTTAACCACCGCAGAGGCTTGTACGAGAAATTAAAATCTCTCAACACGTAGTTGAGCTTTCTCATGCTTTGGCTAGCGAGGGGATACCTTCAGCCAATGAGCTTTGATAGTTTTTTAGATGATCTAGAGCCCGAATCTGGTGCGGATTTAGATCACGATGCCACTTTGCCCGGAATTAATGAGGGCGAGATTGTGGTGATTCGCTCAACGCGCAGGAAGAAGAACATTTCCGCTTACCGGGCAGGTGGCCGAATTGTGGTCTCTATTCCAGCTCGTATGAGTCGGGCCGATGAACGGGCAATGGTTCCCGAAATGGTGGCCAAAATCCGAGCCCGAGAGGCGGCAATCACCATGAGCGAGAGTGCCCTTGCCGATCGAATCGACCAACTTTTGCGGGAGTTCGCCCCCGAAATCACGATTCGCCCTTCAGGTGTGACTTGGCGAGCGATGCGAGAGCGCTGGGGCTCCTGTACCAGCGTAGACAGGAGGATTCGCATCTCTGACCGCCTCAAAGGTGCTCCGGCCCATGCCCTCGACTATGTTCTCTTTCATGAGGCGATTCACTTAGAGATCAGCGACCATGGTGATGAATTTAAAGCAATCTTGGGAAGATTTTGCTATGCCGACGTCGCAACTGCGTATTTAGATGGCTACGAGGCGGCCGAAACAGCGCTCGCCCTACCGGAGGAGCTGAAGAAACTTCTAAAAAAATAGGCTCAGATAGGCGTAAATCCGAGCACTCAGGGGTATCGTCAGGCTTAATAACGCCTGCCCCGTACGGGGAGCACCCTCTGGGTTGCAAGCGTGGAGTGGAGGAAGAGAATGGCAGAGACATATAAAGGAACTGCTTACTGCGTGAAGTGCAAAGAAAAGCATGACTTCGAAGGAACCATTAGCGTAAGTGACTCAGGACGCCGAACAGCTAAAGGTGTCTGCCCAGTCTGCGGCACCAAGATCAGCACTTTCCTTAAAAAAGCCTAGTAATTAAATTTCGCTCACTTCGAGCCGCACGTGCGGTGTGCTGAGCGTCTAGCAGTAGAGAAAGCCCTGACTCAGATGTGAGTTGGGGTTTTTTCTTGCCGCACTCACAATGAAGCGCTAAGCGATAAGAAATAAACTCTGAGTAGCTATTGTGGGATGTATCCCACAGAGAACGCTGGAAGAGATTTTGATAGCCACCATCCGGTGAACTATTGCATCCATGACCACTACAGAGACAGAAGCCCAAACCCCTGAAAAAATTTCAGCACATCACAATTCGTATCCCCGCCTAAAAAATGGCGTTTATATTAGTCGAGTAGCAATACCAGAAGAAGAGTCGATGCATGTAGCAACTTCACACCACGCGATCGAAATCTTTCATTGTGGGGCTCGGGCAATTATCTCTCAACTTAATGGACTTCAAACACCTGAAGAGATCAGCACCGTTCTTTCAGCGCCAATTGAGGTGATTGATCGAGTCCTCACCGAACTTAAAGACGCAAATTTCATTGACACAGTTCGAAATAAAATCACACTTCACAATCGTTTTCAGTCAACCATTGCATCACGCTCGGCCCATACTCAGGATCAAAGTTTGGATGCAGCATTTAGCCAGCTTCAAAAAAGATTAGCTCCTGAACTCAGTCAAGCAACATGGATTGTTGGAGTCAATGACGGCGGCGTAGCGTTGTTATCCAATCGCCAAAACTTTGGAGTTGAAATATTCGGAAGTTCGCGTACCGCGACACTCATTTGTTCAATTTTGTTGGCAAGTGGTGTAACAAATACTCGAATGGCTCTTACGTCGACACAACAACATCCAACAATTGGTGACAGCGATTTAGGCACGGGAGCGCTCCGCACTAGCGATATAGGTTTAAATTTTCGAGGCCGCCTCGAAGAGCTATCCCGTGAGTGGTCACTATTTCCAGTTGCATCACACCGAGGCTCCATCCATAAACCAGTGGTCGAGTTAATTCCCGAACGCAACCTTCGAATTATCGTCGGTAAATACGAACCTGATTTGATTGAGCATTTAACCCACGACACCCAGGATCACCTCTTTGTTGGAAAAATAGCAGGCGGAGTTGCAACATGCGGACCGCTCGTAAAGCCAGGCATGACTCCCTGCATACATTGTTTGACGCTTGGAACGGAAGAGAGAAACGGTAGATTTCAAAGAGAGTTAATGGCGACGCAAGGAACAAGTGATGAACTACCCATTGCAATTGCCCACCAGTTAGCTGCAATTGCCGCACACACTGTGCTGCAATTCATCGATACCGGGGCGTCATCTTTGATTGGCGCGCAAATTCAGGTGAACTACCTTGAGCCCTTAACTCCGAAGTTGAACAGTTTTTCGCGACATCCTCGATGTGAATGCGTGTGGAGACAGGCGGATTCGGAGTTTTCCGGTGAAGTAATGGTTCTTGATTCAGCAGATATACACAACGCCGACCTTTTTCAAATTTCGCATAGACCAGAGATAGAAGACTTGCACACAATTTCACCAATATTCTAGGAGGAGCAATGAACGGATTACTTACGAAACTTGTGACTGCAGAGATATCTCTAAGAGATGGATTAACTCGTGCGCATAAAAACTTCTATGCTCGTCTGCGCGATGAGCGCGGGGATGTCCCGGGATGGGTGCTCGTAGTGTTAATGACCACTGGGTTAGTGACAGCAATCTGGACAATCGCAGCACCTCGTTTAACTGCGATATTAAAAAATTCACTTGATGCAATGAATGGAATTCGCTAAAGCTGTCAACATGTGCGATATTTTAAAGCGGTTAGAGAGTTTCATGCGACGAAAAACTTCAAGTGCTATGACTCTTCTACGTCTCGAGAATGGAAATGTAGAAAGTTCCCTGGTTCTAATCCCATTACTAATTCTCTTTCTGATTTGTATGGAGTTGATAATCGCCACAAACCTGCGCAATAGTGATTTTGCCATCGCGCAGGGCGATGCATCTCGGCGTGCAATTTCCGGCGAGATTTACTCAACGGATGAAGTAATTGAACTCAACTCACCTGATCCATTCGCACACATCAGAGTACTAATTTCGCGCAGGAGAACAGGATTGCCGCAATTGGTTCCTGGACTTATCGCCCTAATGGGTGGCGCACCAACAATCGATGTAAAAGGTGTAGCGATAATGGAGCCAAACAATTGAATAAAAAGTGGGGGTTCGCTAATTTAGAACACGTTAAACCAGAACACGTTAAACCAGAACAGACTCTTACTCGCACAACCCATCTTCGACTTCTCATAAGAAAATTCGTTAATGATGAAAAGGGAAGCGCGATTGTTGAGTTCGTAGTTCTTGCAATCCCCCTCTTTATTCCAATTTTCATCTATCTGGCAAGTTTCGCGTCACTGAGCGGTAACGAGGCGATTGTTCGAACTCTGGCGCGAGAGGCGCTGCGTGCTTATGTAGTTAGCGAAAACGATCACTCTGGACGAGAGGTCTCGGCACAGGCGCTTGCTGTAATTGCAGATCACTTAGGGTTAACAGATGGTGAGATTCGCACGCTCTCCGCCCGTTACGAGTGTTCAGAGAATCCATGTCTGTCTGCAAATGGGCGCATTAGATTAACGATTTCATATATTGATTCACGATCACATCGAATGATTGAGGCATCTGCCCAGGAACATATAAGCCCATGGATGTAGAGAATCCAAAGAATGTAAAAAATGTATGCAAGAGAAATATGAGAGAAATTTTAATAAATGAACGAGGTTCGTTGAGCGTTGTAATTATTGGGCTATTTTTCATCTCAACTGCCTGCTTAGTAGTGATGAGCAATGTTGCGACCGTGCTGGTTGCTAAACGCTCTCTCGCGCAAGCTACTGAGGCCGCTGCCCAACGCGGAGTTCATTCTTTAGATAAGTCCGCTTATTACGCTGGCAAGGGAACAATGTTTACGGTTCCTCTCGCGATGATTACAGGACGTGAACACTCTCCAATCCCGATCGATTGTAATCGAGCCTTTCTTGATGTAATTCTTGAACTACGTAATTGGAGTAATGACGATAGCTCCATGAAACGTCATGAGCTTCAGGGGATAGTTTTAACCAACATGGAATGTGATGGATCCTCGCTCGAGATTTCTACCTCCTCAGAAGTGAAATTTCCCTTTAATATTCCGTTTCTTAACATGGATTCAGCGGTTCTCACCTCGACTGTTGGAACTACTAATCAAGTTCAAGAGGGCTTCTATCTCTTTGGAGTTCGCCTGTATTGAGGAGTTCGCCTGTATTGAGGAGTTCGCCTGTATTGAGGAGTTCGCCTGTATTGAGGAGTTCGCCTGTACTAATTAGATTCAACATTTACTCGAATTGGTGTTTAGGTGGTCTTTAATTTAACTGTTTTCCGGTTGTGAGGACTACTCCGCTATTCTTCGTTCATGGCCGCGCGTGAATATGGATTAGAGATTGACGCGATTAACGCCACTCTAGTTTCAATTGAGAAGGTTTTAGATCTTCCCAAACTGCGAATGCAGGCAGTTGTATTGGAGGAAGAGGCTGGCGTTCCCAATCTTTGGGACGACCCAGAGAATGCTCAAAAAGTTACGAGCCACTTGTCACGAGTCCAGGCAGAGATAAACAAGCTAACCGGGTTGCGCAGACGAGTTGAAGATTTACCTATTCTCTTTGAACTAGCAGCGAGTGAGCCTGATGGAAGCGGCACTGAAGATGCAGAGCTCGAACTAGATTCAGTCAAGAAATCAATTGGTGAGTTGGAGGTTCAGACCCTGCTCAATGGTGAATATGACGATAGAGATGCATTGATAACAATTCGATCAGAGGCCGGTGGAGTTGAGGCCGCTGATTGGGCAGAAATGATTATGCGAATGTATTTGCGTTATTGCGAGCGCCACAACTTTAAAGTAGATGTCTTGGAAACATCATACGCGGAAGAGGCTGGAATTAAGTCAACAACTTTTCGTGTTACAGCCCCTTATGCATATGGAACCTTGTCAGTCGAGCAAGGTACTCACCGATTGGTTCGTATTTCTCCATTTGATAGTCAAAGCCGACGCCACACATCTTTTGCAGGCGTTGAAGTCGTTCCAGTAGTTGAGCAGAGCGACCATGTTGAAATTGATGAAAAGGAAGTCCGCACTGATGTGTATCGCTCTTCGGGTCCAGGAGGGCAAGGTGTTAATACGACCGACTCCGCGGTTCGATTGACGCATATTCCTACTGGGATTGTTGTCTCCTGTCAGAACGAGCGTTCGCAGATTCAAAATAAGGCAACAGCAATGGCCGTTTTGCAATCTAAGTTATTGGAACGCCGCCGACAAGAAGAGCAGGCGAAGATGAATGCATTAAAAGGTGATAACTCCGGTTCATGGGGAAATCAAATGCGTTCATACGTTCTTGCGCCATATCAAATGGTGAAAGATTTACGTACAGATCATGAAACAGGAAACACGTCAGCAGTTTTAAATGGCGAGATAGATGATTTCATTGAGGCGGGCATTCGTTGGCGCCGATCTAATTAAAACGCGCAGTTGGTTGATTTCATCGAGGCCGGCATTCGCTGGCGCCGATCTAGCTAAAAGGAGTGGAGATATTGTTTAGTTAGGTATAAGGGCGGCTAAATAAAAGTTGAGAAGACCCAGAAATTCAAGGGTCGGAATAAGTGATGGTTCAGCGCGATGGTGCGTTATTACGGTCAGCATCAGGTAAATCACAGATTTTCTAGGCTCGTTTCGGCGTTAGATGCGCGGAATCCGAGGCTTTTTCCATAAACTATGGGTAGGCCGAAATCGGATTCCCCGATATCCGACTCGCATATGCCATGGGAGATTTTAATGATTCGCTTTGAAAACGTCACGAAGATTTACCCGGGCCAAGAGCGAGGGGCATTGGACTCGGTCAGTCTCGAGATTATGAAGGGCGAGTTTGTCTTCCTAGTCGGACTGTCTGGTTCAGGAAAGTCAACTTTCCTTCGTTTAATTCTGCGCGAAGATCGACCCACATCAGGAATCATTCACGTTGCTGGGAAGAATCTTGAAGCCCTGGCAAACCATAAAGTTCCAGAACTTCGTCGTCAGGTTGGAACCGTCTTTCAGGATTTCCGACTGCTGCCAAACAAAACAATTACTCAAAACGTTGCATTTGCTCTGCATGTTTTGGGATATTCGCAGAAGGAGATTAATCGCGAAGTTCCTGAGGTTTTAGAACTCGTCGGTCTTGAAGATAAAGGTGATCGCTTGCCCTCAGAGATTTCAGGTGGAGAGCAACAACGAGTGGCGATTGCCCGCGCTTATGTAAGCCGCCCACCAATCTTGATTGCAGATGAGCCAACCGGAAACTTAGATCCTGCAACTAGTGTTGGAATCATGAAATTGCTTGATCGAATTAATCGCGAGGGAACTACTGTCTTGATGGCTACTCATGATTCGGGCATCGTTGACCAGATGCGAAAGCGCGTCATCGAACTAGACCTAGGCCATGTAATCCGTGATCAGGTACGTGGCGTTTATGGTTACACGGGATAAAGGGGCAAAGTTATGCGCGCACGGTTTCTCATAAGCGAAGTAGGTATTGGGCTGCGTCGAAATATGACAATGACTTTTGCCGTAATCGTCACGACCGCTATCTCTCTATCGCTACTTGGGATTGGTCTTCTTGCAAACGCTCAGGTTGGAGCGATGAAGGATTATTGGTACGACAAAATTGAAGTCTCGGTTTTCTTATGTGGTTCACTCTCAGAGTCACCGTCGTGTTCTGGCGGTATCGTCACATCCGAGCAACGCCTTGAAATTCAACAAGAAATTCAAGAGATGCCTTTGGTGGAGAGTGTTTTCTATGAGTCACAGTCACAAGCATTCGCCCGCTTCCAAGAACGCTTCAAAGAGTCGGCGATCGCACAAAATGTGACGGCCAATCAGCTACCAGAATCATTTCGCATTAAGTTAAAGGATCCGACTCAATTTGCCGTGATCGTCAGTGCCTTCACCGGTCGACCGGGCGTAGATGTTGTACAAGATCAGAGAAGTATTTTGGAGAAATTCTTTAAACTCTTAGAAGTATTGCGCAACGGCGCTCTACTCGTTGGTTTGGCATCAGTACTAACTGCGGCGTTGTTAATTAGCAATACTCTTCGAATCGCCGCGTTCAACCGTCGTCGTGAAACTGGAGTAATGAAACTGGTCGGGGCATCCTCGTGGTCGATTCAGCTTCCATTTCTTCTGGAGGGAATAATCTCAGCGATTATCGGCTGGGGATTGGCGACGGGATTATTGGCGGGCTTGAAGAGCGTTGTTGATACAAAGGTCGCACCTCTTCTGACATTTACTAAGTTCTTCGGCTGGAACGAAGTCTGGGTGGCATCCGGGTATCTCTTAGGAACCGGGTTACTTGTATCGACCGTTGCATCTGTGATTACCCTGCGCCGCTACTTGAAGGTTTAATCACCACGTTCTTAATGAGAGAATACGCCGTGAAGATAAGACGAGAGAACTCGTTTTAAATAGAGGGCGGTGATGCGGTTATGGTGAAAGAGGTCGGCCGCAAGGTCATCGCCCAAAACAAAAAGGCGCGACACGATTATTCAATTGAGGATGTTTTTGAGTGTGGTTTAGTGCTCATGGGTACAGAGGTTAAATCACTGCGCTTAGGTCGAGCATCACTTATCGATGGCTTTGCCATGGTCAATGATGGAGAGTTATGGCTAAGTGGGGTCCATATTCCTGAATACACCGAAGGGACATGGACTAACCACACCCCACGACGTGATAGAAAGCTCTTGGTACACAAATCCGAGCTTTCTAAGTTAATTGCGAAGCTCAAAGATTCAGGAACAACACTTGTCCCACTTTCTCTTTATTTTAAAGATGGGAAAGCTAAGGTTGAAATCGCAGTTGCCCGTGGAAAGAAGGCTCACGATAAGCGTGAGGCGATTAAGGCGCGCGAGGCCGATCGAGAAGTTGCGCGCATTGTCTCGCGGGGAAGTTCTGGAAAAAGCGGCAAGGCTACTAAGCGCTACGAGGATTAAGAGCCGCGCACCAAAGCACAATGAGGGTTAATGTGTAACCAAGCGTGAGATTTGTAGATTATGAAACGCTGCGATTATGACCTACAATTTCTCTACCGCCGCTTCGATACCTCAATTTTTGAGGCGATGTTGCGACGATAAGAAGTAGTTGACAATTAAATAGGGGATAAGAAATACGTTTCTTTTTCTCCAAGTTCAATGTGTGAAAGCACAATAAATCTTGGGGGTGAACGGTCTCGACTTTGGATGTTGAGGCAGGGGAAGCGGGCCGAGGAAGCCGGAATGATCTCGTAAACCAATAATCCGTGCAAAAAATAACTGCTGACACTAATCAGCAAGCTTTCGAACTCGCTGCATAAGCTAGTTTGAAGCCGTTAGCCCAGATGCCGCTCTCGGTCTGGAATCTAGCGTCGATAGAGGGCTCTTCACCGCATAGGCGTTACGAACTATGTGGGAGAACAGTTTCGTAACTGAGTTCGTCGAAGAGTTGTGTGGAAAAACTTCGGGACTGAGAAAGCGTTAATCACACTACGCCCGTAGAAGCCCTGTTTTTGCACCGAAGGACCCGGGTTCGATTCCCGGCACCTCCACAACGACCTCTATTTTCTACATTTGAGGCAATTAAATGTGCTCGCATTTTCAAAAAGCCGAGCGAGGCGCGGTGGTTGAGCGCCTTGGCGCAAAACCTCCACAACTTAGAACTAGTGCTTTTTACACTCCTTCATGGGAAAGTGTGTTCAATCAAGTTGTAAAAATTTCAACTAGCACTTTCAGAGCGAGAGCTTTCAGCGATGTTAAGCAAGAAACTCATTGAAAGAATTGCAATTGCGGTGGAGACTACGCCACCCACATACAGGGGTAGACGCAGGTCAAAGTTAGCCAAAACGCCACCTAAGAGTGAACCGATAGGCATTAATCCCCACACCAAGGTTCTGCGGGTTCCATGAATGCGACCATAGAGCTCGTTCGGAATTACAGTTTGATAAATAGACATCAGCAAAATATTCCACAGTGTGATTGTAAATCCGGTTAAGGTTGCAAGGGCTCCAAAAACGTAGATATTTGGCGAGAATCCTTGGATAAGAAGTAAAACAGAACTTGAAACTATTCCAAAGGTCATAACTTTACTTCGACCAAACTTACTGGATACACGTGGCGCGGTTAAGGCTCCTACAATCGATCCAACTCCTTGGATTGCTAAAAAAACTCCAAATAATCTTTCCGGCATCCCTAACTCTTTGATGACGAAGAGAACTATCGTTGCATATGCCATGGAATAACAGATACCCATCGTTGTTGTCGTTAACACCAAACGTCGCAATATCTTTTGATTGAACAGGTATAAAATACCAAACTTCATATCTGCTATGAAATGGCTTGGTGCCTTTTCTGCATCTTCTACTCGAACATCCTGTAAATACTTAATTGGAATTGACAGTGCCAATAATGCAGATACAGCAAAACCTATGCTGTTAAAGAAGAATGGCAGATAGATTGCTATAGCATAGATAAAGCCGCTTATTGGGGCCCCAATAAAGCCTTGAATAACTGTCTCTGAAATTTGGAGCCTTGAATTACCTTTCTCAAAATCTTTCTCCTCCAAAATTTGGGGAATCAGAGATTGAGCGGTTGTATCGGCGGCAACCTCACAAACTCCAATAATAAAAGCCGTTGCCAATAGCCAGAATATAGTTACAAGATCCATTGCAATGAGCAGAGCTAAAACACCGACCACTCCGCTACGGATCGCATTTGCTCCAGCCAAGATATATCGCCGATCTACCCGATCTACTAGCGCACCAATAGGTATTGCAAAAAGCAGCCAAGGCAGCATAACCATTGCACCAATTGAGGAGATCAAGATGGGGTTATCAGTTAAGGAAATTGCAAGAAGAGGTACGGCGGCGAGCATGACCCCATCGGAAAGGTTTGAAACAATACTCGATGCCCACATTCGATTAAAAGCGGGATTCATGGCTCCGACCTTACTGGGTAGGCTCGGTTTTGCCAATTGTTTCGCAGAAATAAAGATTGTTGTGGCAAAGAGATGTGCAAGTATGGGAAGTTTTATGGGAAGCTATTGGCAAGGTGTTGGTACTCATGAGATCCGGCGAACTGGATACAAGAAAGCGGCCGAACCCATTTCTACTAGAGCTCGACCGCACTTCTTGATCGATCTACTTGCTGAACTTGTTACTTGCTGAACTTGTTATTCCTTGAGTTATTAGTCTTGAACTCGATACTCACGAATCAACTTATTTATTAAGCCAGTTATCCATCTCTTTAACTTTTAATTTCTTGATGATGGTTTTATCACTGCATTGAATAACTTGTGAGCCAATCATCAAGTCATGAAGCGTCCTTTGATTGCTTGTGAAGATAAATGATGCATCAATTATGTAATTTGCCATAAATAAGAAACCTCCAAGAATCCAATGCATAAGACCCTTGATGAGAACTTCTCGGACGACCATCTTTTTCCAGCCGAAAACTTCTCCGGATTGTGCATCGACAATGACTTGGCCCATTAGATAGTGGCCTGGCGTCGTGCCTTTTTCGGCAAGAGTGATAAACCAGATAATCCAGACAATACCTAAACCAAATCCAAATATCGCGGCGTCAATCACGAATGCAATTAAGCGCGATTGGGGGGTTGCGAGCTGGCCATATTTTTCTACTCCAGAACTTCTTGCGGGGCCGCGATCGGAGTGGCTCGAGACAGCACCTTGCTTTAAAAATTCTGAGGCTGTAGATGCTTGCCCTAACCTTGGATAAGACGAGGCTGTAGTTATTGGTGTTTCTTCATACTCTCTAATTATTTTTCTATTCATATCCGCAGGTTAGTTATGAACCCGCTCCAAGCCCGATGGAGCCCAACAATGTGGATAACTTGGCTGGCACAGAGGGGTAAATCTCGATTTGCGCATAGTTGAATATTCAACTAAAATGATTGAATATTCAACTACTCCATATGGGGTAGTTGAATTAACTCACATTCGACCTCAACTAACGCATTCTAAAGGGAGCAGATTTAATGACAATTTCAACTATTTCATCACTAACCGGAACATACACAATCGATGCCAGCCATAGCCAGATTGGTTTCACCGCCCGTCACCTCATGGTTACCAAGGTTCGTGGCGCTTTTAACGAGTTTTCGGGTGGCGGGGTTATCGACTTCGAAACTCCTTCGAACTCAAAGGTCGAACTAAAGATCCAGGCAGCAAGTATTGATACTCGCAATGCCGACCGTGATAGTCACCTTAAGGGCAATGATTTCTTCGACATGGAGCAGTTCCCAGAGATCACATTTGTGTCAACATCAGCCGTAAAGAATGGTGATGCCTATGCAGTAACTGGTGATCTCACAATCAAGGGAGTAACAAAGCCAGTAACGGTTGAGTTTGATTTCACGGGAACAGCTGTTGATCCATGGGGTAACACTCGTATTGGTTTCGAAGGCAAGACAACTATTGATCGCACCGAGTGGGGCGTCAACTGGAACACGGCACTTGAGGCTGGTGGAGTTCTTGTGAGCGAGAAGATCAATCTTGAGTTTGAGCTTTCAGCTATCCGTAGTGCGGACGTCGCTTAATTCAATTGGCGTAGGCGGGAAGCAATTTCTCCCGCCGACATCAATCTCCTGAAACACATAGATAGTAAATGTTGGACTGTTAGTCGTAGGTTCTAAAATAGAGAATCGACTGACTGGCAGTCCAATTTTGAATAAAACCTCAGTTCTATCAGTACTTAATCAGTGCGAATAGAACGAAAGCGATTCTAAGAATCGCCGCACTCAATACGAACGAACCGTAATGTGATCACCGTCAATACGAACGAACCGTAATGTGAGCACCGTCAATACGAACGAACCGTAATGTGATCACCCTCAATACCCTCAATGCATTAATCTCTGAACACCAGTTTTCGGAAAAACTAGTCTTGTCCGCCGGGACCATGACCATCTTTGCCCGTCGAGCCTCCTTTGCGAGGCCACTTTAACATCGGCCCAAAGCGTGATTTCAAATCTCCCGCAGGAGCATCATCATCTAAACCCTTGCTCGAGCCTGCTTTGAAGCCAAATTTCGCCAACAGCGGAGCAAGGATTTTAACTTCAGGAAAATATTCGCGGCGCAATGCTATGTAACCCATAACTAAACCATATAAACCAATGAGGTGAACGACGAATGGAAGATCTGGGTTAGAGAAAAACATTAATCCGACCCACAGCGACATAGCAACAAAAAAGCCATGAAGAATTTTTCTTATTACATTCACAATGAGAGATTTTGTTCTGACCGCAGTAAGAGCAATTGCGATTGGGCCAGCGAGAAAGGCTGTGAGCATTAAGATCGCAACGACTATCGCCAAGCTCTCCATTTTTCTCTCCTCCTAACTCACTAGATTTTAACTGTACTTGACATTTTTAACTGTACTTGACAATCAAATCTCTTGCCACTCATCACGGATTGCCGAAAATAGAGCCATATCGATCTGGGAGCCATCGTATCGCCGTGATTTCTTACGTAAAATGCCTTCGAGACTATACCCGGCCGCGAGAAGTAGCTTCTTGGAAGCCACATTCTCAACATCAACAAGTGCTTCAACTCGCTCGAAGCCCATCGATTCAAAGCCGAAATTCGTCAACATTCGTGCAGCGGTCGTACCAACGCCTTTTCCTCGAACATCAGATCTAATCCAGTAGCCGAGCTCTGCCACCAAATCGGGAAGATCCATGCTGTGGAAAGAGATGACGCCAGCGAACTTTCTATCGGCGCCATTACCGAATTCAATTGCAAAGGCAAGCTCTGTTTTTTCGGCTAGTGATTTAGGAGTTTTTTCGCGGACGAAGAACTCTGCATGAGCCATGGTGTAATCAAATGGGACTCGAGTGAATTTTGGGATTACCGGATCTTGGCAACTTGCATAAATCTCTGGAATGTCACTCTCATTGAGTGGTCGCAGAGTTATTAATCCATGAGAGAGAGTTGGTACTTTAGATGGCCACCAGATCATTGCGAAAGTATGGCAGTCACAGGGGCGGAATCTATAGTGAATTAGCCTCTGTTACAGATGAAACTTGGCAATTGGAATTTAAGGGGGCAGGATGCATAATGAATTCGATTCTGTTGTATTGGAGGTCAACGACAGTTCTGGTTGAGGTGATTGTTCTAAATGGTTTCATTTATCGGGCGCGCAGGAACAAAGTATTTCTTTCCAACGGGAGATGTCCATTCACAAGAGCCATCCGAGTTGCTTACAAGTGCCCAGCGACCATGTGTTTTTAATCGATGATGCCGACGACATAAGAGCCCGAGGTTTTCTGGTTTAGTTTCACCACCTGTCTCCCAGCTTTGTGCATGATCAATATCGCTCTTCGAAGCGGGTTGTCGACAACCAGGGAAACGACATGTGCGATCACGGGCAAGTAGAAAATCTACGAGCGCTTGTGGGGGTTCATATTTTTCGCGACCATAGTCTAAAAGGTTTCCAGTCTGCGGATCGGTAATAAATCTCTTCCATGTTGCATCCGATGCCAATTCGCGTGCAACTGAAGCTGGAATTGCACCGTAACCCGAGAGTTGGCCTGGATTTTCCGCCAAACCAAGGAGCGTTGGAAGATCAATCGTTACATTTACTGTTACTGGGCGACGGTGAGGGCGAACTTCATCGACATTGCGAGCTAATGCTTGCGAAAGAATGGCAGTAAGGGCATCGGCGCGCTTGTTATCGGCAGAAAGAAGTGACCACGTGCTCGTTGCCTCATTAGAGACATCAAACGAATTTAATGAGTCGGAGGCTTTGAAATCAGCTGATGAGTCAGATGCATTGATTGTTTTAGACGAGTTGGAAGTATTGAAAACAATGGATGAACCGGATTGGTTGGGAAAATTCGCGACAAAGTTCCTGCGCTTAGCCTCGTCAATCTCGTTCATCTTCAATATGTAGCTCTCAATAGATTTCATGACTATCTGTGCATCCTGTGCGGGAAGGATAGCCACCACAGTGGCCATGCCATCGGCATCGTTATAGCAACTAACGCGACGTGACTCACGGGCTCGATCAACTACCTGTTCAAACTCGGCAGGTGCTAAGGCAGCGATAGTAGTTCGAACTTTGTTGGCAACTTGTCCAGGAGTGTGAAATTCAGCGTGAGCTAATGCCTTTTCCTCAATCTGGTAGATCGCAAACTCACTTATGCCATCTCTAATAGCGGCAGCTGTCTCCTTAGCAATGACCGTCGCATGCGAGGCGGAGATTTCTCCCATCGCAAGTGCTGAACATGTATTTGGAAGGTGGTTGATCAAAGTGCGTGCCACATCAATTCGCATCTGCGCGGTATTTCCTGATAACCGCAATGCCGCTGCAACTTCTTCGCGTTCAGCCTCATCAATCCCATCCCATGTCTTTTCGGGAGTTGTTGGATCGTTACCAGCCACCGCGACAATTGCCCTTTGCATTACCGCCTGCAACCATGCACTTTGGCGCTCAAGTGCACTTAAGAAATCGATTCGTCCACTTTGATTCAACTCATTGGGATCAATTGCAACCAAGCCGGTAAGTGTTTGAATACCTGGATATGCAGCGAGTAAGGCAACTACGCGGGCATTGAGATCAGTATCGGTATCGAGAACTGCAAGGGAATCGTTTCGCACGGAATCGTTTCGTACAGAATCATTTCGTACAGAATCATTTCGTACAGAATCATTTCGTACAGAATCATTTCGTACAGAATCATTTCGTACAGAATCATTTCGTACAGAATCATTGGTGCGCGATCCGTAACTCGCTTTCTGAACCGCTGCACTTGTCATAGGTAGGACTATCTACCGAGCCGCTGACATTTATAAAAAGTTATTAACAGGGATCTTGAACAGAAGATCAGTTTCTTGTTTGCGATTCTTAAAGAGTTGCCCTAAGAAATCGTCGGGATTGAAGCTGAAACACCTGCGTGAGGAGATCCTGGGTTTGAGGTTTTTGGTATCGACGATGCAGGTGTGAAGCTTCAGCGGTTTACTTCCCGAGCTTTTTGCTAGCCCTCTTGCATTTCTGTCGGAGCACCATGAACCTTGAGTACTTCAGATGCATTGTCTGACTTGGAATCAGCAGATACCGTCGAGCCCAATTTCGATCCCTCACCACTGCGGTTCAAAGGCCTCTTTGCATCATCTTTATAAGTGGCTGGAACCGTGCCCAGTAAACCCTTTTGAAAATCCTCGAAGGCCTGAAGAACTTCGCGCTTGGTGTTCATAACAAACGGCCCCATCCAGGCAACGGGTTCGTTAATAGGGGCGCCACCTAAAATAAATAACTCCAACGCAGGAGAGCGAACCTCCTGTTGATCGGCGGCGCGCACAACAATCGTGTCACCTTTGCCAAAAACCGTCGATTGACCAGTGCGTACCGGGCGGTGTTCATCACCGACATAACCAAAACCTGCAGCAACATAGACCAATGCGTTGTAATCCTTGCGCCACGGAAGACGAAGCTCGGCACCGGCTGCAACCGTTGCATGGATTAATGTAATTGGAGTCTGCGTGGTGCCAGGACCAGAGTGTCCATCGACATCCCCTGCTATGACTCGAATCAAGGCGCCACCATCGGCCGATGACAAAAGTGCAACATCCTTTGCGCGTACATCTTGATAAGCAGGCGGGGACCATTTCTTTGCAGCGGGTAAATTAACCCACAGTTGGAAACCGTGGAATAAACCACCACTCATTACCAAACTCTCAGGCGGAGTCTCAATATGTAAAATCCCGGCACCGGCAGTCATCCATTGTGTATCGCCATTTGAAATCGTTCCGCCGCCGCCGTTGTTATCTTTATGATCAAAGATTCCATCTATAATATATGTAACGGTTTCGAAGCCGCGGTGTGGATGCCATGGAGTTCCCTTTGGTTCGCCCGGCGCGTATTCAACTTCGCCCATCTGATCCATCATGATGAATGGATCGAGCTCGGACATATCTATTCCTGCAAATGTTCGGCGAACTGGAAAGCCTTCACCCTCATATCCCTGCGGCGCAGTAGTAACACTTTTAACCGATCGAGCACGGGCTCCAGGAACTTCACTTACACGAGGCAAAACAGTTATATCGGCAACGGTAACGGCTGGCATCTCAACTCTCCTTTGTTGCCCTCAATAGTAGTTGAACTTTCAACTACATGCAACCCGAACCTAAACCCAAGACCGACTTCGTTGACTGAAAAGAAAGTACACAGTCTCCTCTAGCCGTTCTTTTGGGTTTAGGCTCTGAGAATGCTAAAAATCCAAGACATCACAATTGATTGTCAGAATCCGAGGGCGCTCGCGCAGTTCTGGGCACAGGCGCTTGATTGGAAGATCGGTGAAGAGGCCACCGAAAATGTGGCCTATATTCAAAAGAATCTAACGTCAACTAACTCCGATGGCTACCCAAGCATTCTCTTTTATAAAACGCCTGATAAGAAAAGCGTTAAAAATCGGATCCACCTAGATCTTCGCCCGGAAAATCAATTGGAAGAAGTGGAACGCCTAGAAAAAATCGGCGCTACTCGAATTGAAATAGGACAATCCAGCTCAAGCGACACGACATGGATCGTCATGGCTGATCCCGAAGGAAATGAGTTTTGCGTACTTAAAGCCCTTGGTTAAAGAGCTTTAAGCGCAGAGACAACCTTAGTCAATGATGCCTTTGCATCACCGAACAAGAGCATGGTCTTTGGATCATACAAAAGTTCATTTTCGATTCCAGCAAAACCTGGACGCATCGAACGCTTTAAGAATATGACGTTAGCGGCATTTGATACTTGCAGGATTGGCATTCCATAGATTGGACACCCTGGAGTATTTTCAGCGGCAGGATTAACGACGTCGTTTGCACCGATAACAATTGCTACATCGGTCTGACTAAAGGTTGGATTAATCTCATCCATCTCCTCTAACTGATCGTATGGAACATTTGCTTCGGCTAGTAATACATTCATATGTCCAGGCATGCGACCTGCAACGGGGTGAATTCCATATGCAACATCTACACCTTTAGAGATCATCAAATCCGCTAATTCGCGCACAGTATGTTGTGCCTGAGCAACGGCTAAACCAAAGCCCGGCACAATTACAACGCGACGTGCATAGTTAAGCAAAATTGCAACGTCATCAGGTGATCCAGAACGTACAGGGCGCTCTTCGGCTGAATCTGATGCGGCTTGCGGCTTGGCGGTGAAAGCGCCGAAGAGAGTTCCAAATAATGAACGTCCCATTGCCTCTGCCATTAAGCGAGTCAAGATAGTTCCAGAGGCACCCACGAGAGTTCCTGCAATAATTAAGAGAACCGAATCAAGTACATATCCACTTGCTGCCACAGTCAAACCAGTAAATGCATTTAAGAGTGAGATAACAATTGGTACATCTGCGCCTCCAACTGGAAGTACAAAGAGCACACCAAAGAGAAGTGATAATCCGGCAAGTACTAATAGAGGTGTCGTTCCAAGAGCTGAAACAACCCACCCACCAACTCCAATTACGCTAACTAACGTGGCGGCGATTATGAATCGGCCGGCAGGGAAAATCACTGGCCGAGTAGTCATAAGCTCTTGCAATTTCATGAAGGTAATAATCGATCCGCTGAAAGATACGCAACCGACGACTACGGTAAAGATTGTGAAGATAACTGCAGCTGTGGATGCGTCTGCACCGAGGCGTAGGTATTCAACAATTGCAACAAGAGCGGCAGCTCCGCCGCCTACACCATTAAATAACGCAACGAGCTGTGGCATCTGTGTCATCTGCACTTTACGTGCTGCAGGTACGCCGATAGCTAATCCAACAAATATCGCTCCGAGAATCCAACCCAGATTATTTAAAGGAAGCGATGATCCGGGAACTGCATAGAAGAAGACAACGAGCGTTGCTAGCGTTGCACCGAATGCGCCGATTAAGTTTCCACGACGCGCAGTCTTTGGATGCGAGAGACCTTTAAGGGCTAAGATGAATGCGACGCCTGCGGCTAGGCCGATGAGGTCATACAGTGTGCGGCTCATTTTTTCTTTCCTTTGAACATTTCAAGCATTCGATCGGTAACAACAAAACCACCAACCATGTTGATGGTCGCCAACACGATCGCTGCGACGGCAAGACCGAGTTCAAGATTGGTTGAGCTGTGATCGGCCACGATAATTGCACCGACCAAGATAACGCCGTGGATTGCATTTGCACCCGACATCAGAGGCGTATGAAGCGTGGATGAAACTTTGGATACGACCTCAAAGCCAACAAAGATGGCTAAAACGAAGATAGAAACAATTGCTATCGGCTCCATTTACTTACCTCCTGCATTTCTAAGAGATCCACCATGTGTAACGGCCGCCCCATTGAGAATTTCATCTTCGAAGTTGAGTGCGAAAGCGACCTTGTCATCATCCTTGGCTGGAGTGGTAAAGAGAGTTAGAAGATTTACCACGTTGCGCGAGTATAAGAATGATGCGTGAAATGGAAGCTGACTTGGAACATCTTTTCCACCCCAGATTCGAACTCCACCAGATGTTGTAATTATTTCGCCAGGCTTTGATCCCTCAACATTTCCGCCAGTTTCAGCGGCTAGGTCGATGATGACCGTTCCGGGTGCCATTGAATCGACCATGGCCTGCGTCATCAGACGCGGTGCTTGGCGACCAGGTACAGCGGCGGTAGTAATTACTACATGTGATTTAGCAATGAATGGTGTGAGAAGTGCTTGTTGTTGTGCCGCACGATCTTCAGTCATTTCGCGCGCATATCCGCCAGTGCCCTCTAAAGCTTCAAGTTCGAGTTCGATAAATGTTGCACCCATCGAGCGAACCTCATCGGCAGATGCTGGGCGAACATCGTATGCAGATACAACTGCACCTAAACGTCGCGCTGTAGCGATTGCCTGCAAACCTGCCACACCTGCACCAAGAACTAATACTTGTGCTGGAGTAACCGTACCCGCCGCTGTCATAAGCATTGGGAAAAATCGAGGTGAGAGTTCGGCACCCACTAGCGCTGCACGATAACCGGCGCATAGAGCCTGAGACGAGAGTGCATCCATTGACTGAGCACGCGAAATTCGCGGAACAAGTTCAAGTGAGAATGCAGTAACCCCTGCAGATGCTGCAGCATCGATTGAATCAACTGCAGTAACTGGTGACATAAAACTTATAGTTATTGCACCTTTTTTCAACGTTGAAATCTGCGTCGGTGTTAAAGGTTGTACAGAGAGAACGGCATCAGCGGTGCTGAGAACCTCACCGTTCGAGATCGTTGCACCAGCGTTGACATAGTCAGCATCTGTTGCTTGCGAAAGTACTCCGGCACCAGATTCGATAACTACTTCGAAACCTAGTCGAGTTAATTTATTGATGATGTCGGGAACAAGCGCCACGCGCTTTTCACCCTCACGAATTTCTTTAGGTACGGCTATGCGCATGCGGGAAATACTAGTGGCTAGAACCCTTCAGGTCACATCTGACAAGGTGATACAGCAATGATTGAATGGTGGTTCTACGGTGATATGCCTCTCGCCAAATGAGTGATTTTGTTCCGTCAATCACAGAGGCCTCGACCTCTTCACCACGGTGTGCAGGTAAACAGTGCATGAAGACAGAATCTTTTTGTGTGAGCGACATTAAGTTTTCTGTAACTGCAAATGGTGCGAGTGCTAGCACCTTCTCTGCGCGTTCACTTTCGGAGTCGCCCATGGACATCCAAACATCGGTATATAAAACGCTTGCATCTTTTGCCGCAGCCTCTGGATCGTGTAGTACTTCAATTCTTCCACCACTTTGCGTTGCAATCCTTTGTGCGATTTCAACAACATCAGGATCAGGTGACCAAAGACCAGTCGGAGTAGCCGTGACGACATGTGCGCCCATAATTGCGCCCATAATTAACCAAGCATTAGACATATTGTTTCCGTCACCCAAGTAAACAAATTTGCGTCCAGTAATATCTTTTCCAAAGTGTTCGCGAATAGTTAACCAATCTGCAAGAAGTTGTGTTGGGTGATCATCATCTGTCAGGGCATTAATAACTGGAATCGATGCATTGGCGCCCAGTTCATTTACATCTGCTTGAGCAAAGGTTCGAATTATCAAAGCGCTGCAGTAACTGCTTATGATCTTGGCGGTATCGGCAATACTTTCGCCGCGACCTAGTTGCAACTCATCACCGCGGATGAAAATTGGGGTTCCACCAAGATGAGCAATGGCCGTTTCTGAGGAGAGTCGAGTCCGAGTAGAGGGCTTGGTCATGTAAATCGCAACGCTCTTATTGGCTAAAGCAGTGTTAGAACGCAGGGGATTAGTTGCAAAATCAGCTGCCGTTTCTAGCAACAGCTCAATATCTGGTCGACTCAGATCCTGGGTACGCAGTAAGTCCTTCATTTGCGAATTCTACCCGTAGTTTCTCAGGCGCCGAAGGTATTCTTATCCACCTCATGGGAATCTTCAGAAAAGGCACAATCGAGAGCGAGTCAGATACCGATCTCTTAACCAGACCTGTCTTGGAAGAAGACGATGGCGGACATGATCGCTTTGCCCATTACGTAAAGAAGGACAAGATAGTTGAGTCTGCGGTAACAGGTAAATCGGTCCGCGCACTCTGTGGGAAGAAGTGGACGCCCTCCCGAGATCCTGAAAAGTATCCGATCTGCCCAACGTGTAAAGAAATCTATGCAGGCCTGAAGCAAGCACCAGAAGATAAATAGCGATGCGCAGTAAGTTTCGCATTGCCACCGTTTCGTTGCTGTGCGCAATTCTCTCCTTTTCACTCGCCTCTCATGCAGTCGAAAATCAACCTCGCACAATTGTTACTGGGTGGATTCCATATTACTCAGTCAAAACCGTTCTGCCTTTTATTAAGAAATTGCCAACCGCTAATCCTCCAATTGCTGGTGCACCGGTTACCTGCGAACCGAGTGAGTACTCTGCAGAAGATATCGCTGCATTAAATGCCTCCTACTTGTTTACTAACAAAGATTTAATGAAAGAAGTAATGCCCTTTTGGTTCACTTTAAAATCGCCGACACTCATTCGCAATGACTACGTAACGGGCAATCCATCGTGGCCGATGGCTGACACGTTATGTTTAATGCGTAAAACCGGTTTGAAGATAATTCCAACCATGACAGATGGAACAAGCGAGTTAGTTTTAGCTGGATATTTAGCTAATCCTCAAAAGCGAACAACGATAGTTAATACAATTGTAGATTTAGTCAATAAGAATGGGTTTGATGGAATCGATTTAGATTTTGAGGGTTTCGCCTTTGTAGATCCCAACACAACGTGGGCTACTACTGCGCCGCATTGGGTGAACTTCATTAAAGAGTTAAGTCTTCAACTCCACGCAGCGCAGAAACTCCTTTCTGTTTCTACACCTTATGTATTTAATCCAACTGAAAAACAAAAGGGATACACGGTTTATGCTTGGGCGGAAATCGCTTCTAGCATTGATCGTTTGAGAATCATGACGTATGACTATTCAGTTGCCAGACCTGGGCCAATCGGTCCTATAGCGTGGACTGAAAAAACTTTGAAGTATGCAATTAGTATTATGCCGGCGGCAAAGGTCTTTATTGGTTTACCCGGATATGGTCGTGATTGGATTACTTCGATTGTTGGAACATGTCCTACGAATGCACCTCCTGGCTTAAAAATTGGGGCAAGAGCGGCGACTTTTAAAATGAATTACGCGAACACTAAAGCGGCAATCGATAAAGCAACTCCTGTCTTCGATGTAAAAAATAGTGAGGCAACGTATTCCTATGTTCAGATATTTAATGGATTAACTTCCAAAGGAGCAGCAACTTCTTGCTCGGTATCACGCACTGTTTGGTATCAAAATGATCGCAGTTATACCGAACGAATGAACTTAGTCGCCAAGTATCAACTGGGGGGTGCCGCTTTATGGACCCTTGGCATGGAAGATCCAACTGCTACTACGGCAATGCGAAATGTCGCACTTGCGATTGCACCCGATGCAGTCATGAGTACCTTAACTATTGAAAACGTTGAGTCGAATACGGTGAATTACGGCGACATATTTACTCTCAAAGGGATCCTAACTCTGAAAGACATAACACCGGTAGCTGGGCTTGCGGTAAGTATTGAAATGAAGCGCGAAACAGAGACAGCATGGACAACAATTGCAACGTTGACTACTGCAGAGGATGGTTCGATTTCCACTCCCATAACCATTGGAGGAAGCGCTGCCTTTCGCTTGGTTACGACTGGTACCTGGGAACGTGCAGAATCAACTAGCAACGTAGAACTAGTCACAGTGCGCCCAAGACTAATTCTCGAGCGTCCCACAAGCGTTCAACATGGCAAACCGATCCGAATAACAGGAAAGATCTGGCCTAGCACAACTGGAGCAACTGTGATGGTTCAACGATTAGTTGCAGGTAAGTGGCAAAATATCAGAGTGAGCTCAGTGACTGATTCAAATGGTGAGTTCAGTTTAGAAACCACCGAAGCAACAAGAGGTATTGTAGTTTTGAGAGTCCAGATTATGAGTGGTGGGCAAGAGGTAATTTCACCTGAGTTTTCAATTGTGGTGCGTTAGCCATGGTGAAACTCGATGAAGCTTCAGATACAAAAATTGAGGAGGATTTAGAGGAAGCTATAAATGCCGCCTTTATTAGTGACAAACCATGGGTAACAATCGTTTGGGATGATCCGGTAAATCTCATGTCGTATGTCACGTATGTGTTAATGAAACTTTTCAGTTTCACACGGGAGAAAGCCCATGAATTAATGATGCAGGTGCATACTCAAGGAAAAGCGGTCGTGTCGACTGGCAGTCGCGAAGAAATGGAGCGCGATGTATCGAGGTTGCATGAGTATGGCCTTTGGGCAACACTTCAACGCGCAGACCAAGAATTATGAACAAGGAATCGGATAGCGAGAATCCTGGATTTACCCGCCACGGTAAGAATGGTTACGTAGCGAATTTTTCACCGTCAGAGAGAGAAGTTCTAATTAATCTTGTGCAACAGGTAATTGAACTTTTGAGTGAGCGCACGGAAAATCACAGCAAAGATCCTTTAGCTGCAATGGTTGGAATAACTAGCCATGATTCGCCACCTGAAGACGAAGTTCTGCTTCGATTATTACCAAATGCATATTCCGATCAAGTTGATGCCGCTGAGTTTCGTAGGTACACCGAATTAACATTGCGCGCTAAGAAATCTGTAAATGCTATGTCGATGCATACAGATTTGATGAACTCCCACGATGGCTGCATTGATATTGATCATCAAGGTGCAAACGCCTGGCTTGGTGCGATGAATGACATTCGTCTGGCCTTGGGAGTGAGATTGAAAGTTCAGAGTAACTCATATGAAGAGCTAGAGATCTTGGCACCCGATGATCCAATGCGTGGTGTTTACGCGGTCTATAGCTGGTTGGGGTGGCTACAAGAGAGTTTGATTCAAGCGTTGATGGACGATGCTCTCTAACCCAGTAATACGCACGGTAGGATTTACGATATGAGCAACGTGCCAATTGGAATCTTTGATTCTGGAGTAGGCGGACTTACAGTTGCGAGGGCGATTTTAGATCAACTCCCAAATGAATCCACACTATATATAGGTGATACAGCTCGCGGTCCATATGGACCCAGGCCACTAGCTGAAGTTCGTGAGTTTGCACTCGAGAGCTTAGATTTTCTAGTCGAGCAAGGCGTAAAAGCCATCGTCATCGCATGTAATACTGCGAGTGCGGCGATGTTACGCGATGCGCGCGAACGCTACTCAATTCCAGTTATTGAGGTTATCCAACCAGCTGCTCGTCGAGCTGTAGCTGCAACTCGAAGCGGGAAAATTGGAGTTATCGGAACCCGCGCAACTATCGACTCAGCGGCATATTTAGATGCTTTTGCTGCAGCGCCGCAGTTGGATATTACATCGATTTCTTGCCCGCTATTTGTCGAATATGTAGAGCGGGGCGAAACATCGGGAGATGCGATCACTGAAATTGCTCGAAAGTATTTAGCACCTTTCATCGAAGAAAAAATCGATACTTTGGTATTAGGGTGCACTCACTACCCACTTTTAACTGGTGTAATTTCATACGTCATGGGTGATGGCGTCACTCTTGTTTCAAGTGCAGAGGAAACGGCTAAAGATTTATACAGAACTTTAGTAGAAAAAAGCCTTTTGCGTATCCAACAAGAAGAGCCACCCACACATAGATTCTTGGCAACTGGTGATGCGAAAGCTTTTGAGAGTTTAGCGCGTCGATTTCTAGGTCCAGAAGTAACACACGTGGAACAACGAGAGCTTTAGCGTTTCACAACTACGTACAACTTAACTAAGTAATAGGAGTACTACATGGCAAGAAATGATGGACGAGAAGTTAGCTCATTACGTGAAATTAAATTTACACGTGGTTGGTTAGACCATGCCGAAGGTTCGGTTCTCGTTGAGTTCGGTAAGACTCGGGTTTTGTGTGTTGCATCTTTTTCCCCTGGAGTGCCACGTTGGCTGAAAGATAGCGGAACTGGGTGGGTGACTTCGGAGTATGCAATGTTGCCACGCTCAACACATACTCGCTCTGATCGCGAAAGCGTAAAAGGGAAACTTGGTGGGCGAACTCAGGAGATTTCTCGTTTAGTCGGTCGCTCATTGCGCGCAATCGTTAATACGAAAGAGCTTGGCGAAAACACAATAGTTATTGATTGTGATGTACTTCAAGCCGACGGTGGAACACGCACTGCTGCCATAACCGGTGCATACGTTGCACTAGCCGATGCAATCACTTGGGCTAAAAGCCAAGGCCACATAAAAGCAACGGCTAACCCATTAGGCGATTCAGTCGCAGCGGTGAGCGTTGGAATAATCGATGGCGTTCCGATGCTAGATCTTTGCTACGAAGAGGATGTCCGCGCTGGAACAGATATGAATGTCGTTGTTGCAGGTGATGGTCGCTTTATCGAAGTACAAGGAACTGCCGAGGGGGAGCCCTTCGATCGGGAACTACTGAATCAACTTTTAGATCTTGCGGTCAATGGTTGTAAAGAGTTAAGCGAACTTCAAAAAGCCGCGCTCTCTCAGTAGTTGGCCCTCGACTAAACAATGAAGAGAGTTTGAATCTGTGTCTAAAAAACTTGTCATAGCTACCCGAAATGCTGGAAAGATTGTTGAGTTTCGTCGCATTCTCGACGCGATTTCAGAGGGCGCTATTGATTTGGTAGGGATTGACCAATTTCCAGAGATAGTTGATGTAGAAGAGACCGGCACAACTTTTGAAGAGAATGCTCTGTTAAAGGCTAGATACACAGCAGCAATGACTGGCCTGCCAGCTATTTCCGATGACTCAGGTCTTTGTATTGATGCACTCGGGGGTTCACCAGGAATCTTTTCAGCGAGATGGGCCGGTAGGCATGGAAACGACAAAGCAAACTGTGAGAAAGTTTTAGATGAATTAAGAGAGGTTACAGATGAAGACCGGGGGGCTCACTTTATTTGTGTCGCCGCCCTCGTCATGCCCGATGGTCGTGAAAAGGTAACAGAAGGGCGTTTTGAGGGAACAATCCTGCACAGCGCCATTGGAGATCAAGGTTTTGGCTACGACCCAATTTTTCTACCCCGAGGTATGTCAATCTCGTCGGCACAGTTGAGCGCCGAAGAAAAGGATGCGATTAGCCATCGAGGAAAATCACTGCGCGCAATTGCGCCGCATGTCATAGAAATGCTTGGCGGGCTGGGGTAGCCTTGGCTCATAGACGCGCGTTATTTGCGTGCGCACCGCTATCCAAGGAGTTATCGTGGCCGTAAAAAAGAAGAGTGCAACGAAGAAAACTGCTAAGAAGGCACCCGCTAAACGCGTAGTTAAGAAAACTACTAAGAAGAGCGTTGCCAAGAAAAAGATTACTAAGAAAGTTCCTGCAAAGCGTGTAGCAAAGAAGGCCGTAGCAAAGAAGGCTCCTGCAAAGCGTGTAGCAAAGAAGGCCGTAGCAAAGAAGGCTCCTGCAAAGCGTGTAGCAAAGAAGGCCGTAGCGAAAAAAGCTTCTGCCAAGCGTGCAGCAAAGAAGGCCGTAGCGAAAAAAGCTTCTGCCAAGCGTGCAGTCACAAAGAGTGTGGCAAATCCAGTAGCTCAACTTGTAAGCGTTTCAACTACGCCTTTGCCACCGAAGCCAACTCCTGCTGAGATAAAGCCAGTAGCGCAAAAGCCAGTTGCAACTCCTAAGCAGAGCACATCGGGTCGAGTAGTTTTCTTTCTTATTGCAGGAATCGTAATTCTCGCTGCAATCGTATGGTCGAAGTCGGGAACCGATGGAGATGGAGCTGCAACACCTACCCCATCAGTTTCTCAGTCTGCAGAGCCAACTGAATCGGCAACTGCAGAGCCAACTGAGTCGGCAACTGCAGAGCCAACTGAGTCGGCGGTACCTGTTGTTGCAGTTGAGGCGCCATCGAAGTTCGTAGCACTTAATAGTACCGACGGATTAAAACTTCGATGGGTTGCTCCCTCGGCAGTAGATGGCTTAACTGGATACAACGTTGAGGTACGAGCAAACGGTGTCGGTGACTGGATGACAATTGCAACCGTTCCAGTTGATCAACTAACGCAAAACGTTACAAAGAGTTCAGATACCGGTTGGACACAGTTCCGTGTCTCATCTGTGTACTCGGATGGGCAAATTGCTTCTTCTTCTATCTTTGGAATTCCAGGGGAGTTTAAGTAAGAGTTTAGTTAAATATTTCCCAACGTATTGTGCGTTGAGTTTTATTTTTCACTTTCATTTTAGAGTTGCGCGGCTATCGCATCGACATATGCGCGAACTCCAGATTGAACAAGATGTACGCCATCGGGTGCGAAGTATTCAGGATGTCCTTGTGAAATTGCATCCCAGTCGATCAGGATTGCACCGTATTTTTCGGCATACTGGGCTATCAGAAGATTATTCTCATCACGCCAACTACGTGGAACTGCCGTGTTAACAACGATGATTTTAGGTTGATCTTTAACTTCATCAAAGATTTCGGCAACTTGGGCTTGAGTTAATTTATTGTTATTTCCTAAGTTGAAGACAACCGTGGAACCCATCACTCGCAGTTTGTCGTGGGCCATTACTTCGGTGAGTTCAGCGGCCTGTCGTCCAACTCGGGCATTAATGAGTGAAATATGGGCACGGGTATCAAGTTCAAAGCGAATTCCGAGTATCACAGAATCGCCAGTAACCCACAAGCCAGTGGCGTTGCTTGCACCGGTTTCCTGATTCGTTACATCTGGAGTGGGCGTGAGATCTTCTTTAATTTGCGCCATAACTCGATCTGTAGTTTGTATTGCATTCACGGTTACTACAGAAATTAAAGTTACTAACAATACTAATGAGAGTGCGACTAGTGATTTCTGCCGAAGTTGCACTCTCTTCGTTCGGTATTTCATTCCCTTAAACCAGTACTCAACTAAACCACTTCTGATTGGAAGTTCGACAAGACGTAGAGAAATATCGGCCAATGCAAAGACAATAAGAATGCGTAGAGCAGTCAGCGCCCAAGCCGAACCTTCAATATCAACGGCAGGTCTAGTCACTTGGAATACGACCCAGTGCCATAGATAGATTGAGTAGGAGCGTTCGCCTATCCAGACTGCAACCCTGCTACTCAATATTGGTGCAAATCGTGAAGCTGGGTGAACAATCGAGGTGATAATTGCGCAACCAAATATCCCTGCTAAGGGAAATGCTAATTTGTAGAGTGTTGGGTCAGTTTCATCGATAAAAAGAAAAACTGCAATTATTCCGATAAAACCAATAACTCCAATTCCATCTATGAAATCTTGTGCACGCTTTTCCACATCTGCTTTCAAATTTTGTGGAATCCAGCTCACTGCTAGGGCGGCACCTAGAAATAGACCAATACTGTGAGTATCCGTACCGAAATAAACATGGCTTATTTGCGAAGTGCTGGCGGCATCAACTTGATATGAAACAACAAGTAAAGTAATGCCAGAGACGGCAGCGATTATTAGTGCCGCTCCAGGAATCTTGTTCTTGCCTAAATAGCGCAGGACAAGAAGCAAAATCAAGGGCCAAATGAGATAGAACTGGGATTCCACGCCAAGTGACCAGGTATGTTGTAAAAGTGGTGGCCTGGCAATTGAATCGAAGTAATCAGTTTGACGAAAAACTAACCACCAATTCATTGCGCCTATGAAGGCAAAAGGAGAATCACTTGCAAAGCGGCGCGCCGTTTCAGGTGCCCAAATGCCAATAAATATCGCGGTCGTAAGCATCATGAAAGCCAGCGGCGGAAGTAGTCGACGCATACGAGCCTTATAAAAAGCGCGCAAATCTAGACCACCACTGCGTGCAATCGAATCGAGAAGCAAACGCGTTATGACATAGCCTGAGATTACGAAGAATAAATCTACTCCCAAGAAGCCACCTGGAATCCAAGTAAAACCTAAGTGATACAACATAACCGCGATAACAGCTATGGCGCGCAGACCATCAATGGCAGGGATGTATCGGATACCGCGAAGCGTTGCCATGGCTAACTACTTACGAGCGGCAGATTTCTTAGCAACTGGTTTCTTAGCAGTTTTCTTTGGAGCCGCGATTGCCGTTTTCGTGCGTTCACTAGAAACCTTTATTGGACCCGCATTAATAATAGTGTTATCGGGATTGAGATTTTCGACAACACTTTTATGCAGATCTGCTAGACGCTCAAAAGCAGTTTCAAGTCTGGCACGGGATTGATGAATCGCGCCCTGAGCTGCATCTAATGAAGCGGTTTGAACCTTGTAAAGACGCTCGGCCTCGGCCATAACACCGATTAACCATTGGCGGTAATTAGAAACCTCTTGCGTTGCATCACTGATGATTCGCTCACCCTCGCGGCGTGCTGAAGAAGTAAGGGATACGACCTCGCGCTTTTTACTCTCCATGAGCGCGTTAGCCTCGGCCTCGGCCTGTGCGAGCATCTGCCCAGCCTCCTCTTCGGCCGCCGCAATATATTTTCGTCCTCGGGATTCAGCTCCGCTAAGAATTGCACGGGCCTTCGTATCTGCTGCCTCAAGCTCCTCTTTAGTAATGCGAGTAGTTTCAGAGACTAGGCGAGATGCAGTTGATTGCGCCTTACTTTCACGTGCTTGTGCCGATTTAATCATTGCCATGGCAGTTTCCGTGGCAAGAATTTCAAACTCTTCTTTAGTCAAAGCATTAATGTCGCGGCGGGATCGAAGGTCGGCCAACTGTGATTCGAGTTCACGGATTCGATCTACTGATGATGGCTGGTTCGGCTCTTCACCTTTAAATCCAACCCAGTTTAGAAATGAGCTTTTCTCAGCCACCATGTACCCCGCAGTTCGTCTGAATAGAGCATTAGGTTAGAGCAAGGCCTTACTTACTGTAAATCGCTACTGAAATCGCTATGTACTGCGAAATCCACGCGGCAAGTACAAATATGTGGAAGAGCTCATGGAAGCCAAAGTACTTTGCTTCACGGCCAGGGCGCTTTAAGGCGTAAAAAATCGCCCCTACCGAATAAAAAAGACCTCCAATGACGATGGGGAGCAATACCCAAAGGCCACCGGCGCGATAGAGCTGTGGCATATATGCAACTGCGACCCAGCCTAGAAGAAGATAGTTGGCAACGTATAGCCAGCGGGGAGCACCAAGCCAAAATACTCGCACAATTACACCGAGCGCTGCTCCTATCCATACGACCGATAAAAGAATGGTGCGATCGCGCCCTTCAAGAAGTGTGACTGCAAAAGGCGTACACGAGCCCGCTATAAGTAAGTTGATATTGGCATGATCGAATCTGCGCCAAATCTTTTTCTTTGAAGGAGACCAGGGGACTCGGTGATAAATAGCTGAAACACTAAAAAGTAAAATTGCAGTGATTGAATAAATTGCGACGGCAAATTTAAAAGATTCCTTGCTTAATATAAATAAAACTAAAGATGCGATTATTACAACTGGAGTTGCGCCAAGATGAAACCAACCTCGAAGTTTTGGTGGTGCTATAGGCTGCTGATCCATGGCTTAAGAGTACGGCTATTTCCCTGGTTCGTAACTACTTAATCTGAAGTCACAACCTTAAAGCGAAGGCACCACCGCTTTGAGATTCCGAAGGGATTTGACTAGCAGAGCCAGCAATGCAGACAGCAATGTGATAGTGCCAGTGAACCAAAGAATAGTGTGTACGCCGTAATACATTGCCAGAGGACCGGCAACGACGATACCAAGAGGGGCGAGTGCGAAAGAACCAAATGCGTCATAGGCGCTAACGCGGGAGAAAGACTCTTTGGGGATATGAGATTGCAAGGCTGTACTCCAGTTGACCATAAAGATTTCTACGGCGATTCCTGCTACAAAAGCTCCGCATAGAGTTAATGGGAGTGGGCTCTTCAAGGCCAATGAAAAATCCCATGCAGATGCAAGAGCAATCACGATCATTGCAAAAAACAGAGGTCTACTTAAGTGAATCTTTAAAGCAATAACTCCGCCACAAATCATTCCCAAAGTTAAACTCGCTAAGTTAAAAGACCAGTTACGGGGTCCATTTGCATTTTCGTTGAATGCAAGCGGTCCAAGAACTTGAATCAACGCTTCAAAACATGCATTGATTCCGGTGAATGCAATAACCGTTGCAACTACCCAAGGGCGAGATTTGAATTCAAACCAACCATCTTTAAGTTCGGTGAATACCGAGGTCCGCACACGTTGCTCCATCGGTGGAACATCAAGTCGCCAAATTAAAATTCCAGCGACTAGAAATGAAATCGCATCGACCAATAAGGCCGGACCTGAACCAAAAAGGGTGACAATAGTGCCACCTAGAAGCGCTCCCACTACATAACCAAAGTTACTCAACAAACCTACGAGGGCGTTGCCATCTTTAAGTTTTTCCTTTGGCACGATTGCTGGAAGGACTCCAGACATGGCTGGCCACCACAGCGCATTAAGAATTCCAAATAGAAAACCCATAAAAACAAGCAGGGGTACTGATGCAAAACCGAAAATAAAAGACGCCGCACTTATTGCGACGGAAATACTTCCGAGAATATCTGCGCCGCCAACGATTCGATTTCGCTTAAAGCGATCTCCGATCACTCCACCAAATAACATAAACGCAATCATTGGAAAAATCCGAGCAGACATAACAATGCTCAAATCTTTTCCAGATGCCCCATCCAGACTTAGTACGCCATAGGCCAGTGCAATGGGCGAGAGACCATTGCCAACGTTTGAGATGAAACGTGCCGACAATAGCTGCGCAAAACCGCGATGCATACTGAGATTTCGCAGTTGGGTTGTAATCACCCCGAAAGCATATCTATCGACAAAGGCAAAAGAGACTGATATGAATACCCAATGACATATCGATCAGAGATTTTCGAAATAAGTGATGTTTTTATTGATGAGGCTGCGGCCCTGAGTCCAATGGATTGCACATATTTAGGTAATGGTTTGAATCAAGACAAACTAGATGACTTTTCAATCGCAGGCGCCGAAGTCATTGCGAACTTAACTCGACAAACTCTTAAGAAATTGGCGGCGATGCAACCAATCGATGAGATTGATCGCATTGCTAAAACGGTGATGACTGAACGCTTAGAATCTCAACTCGCACTGCATGATAGCCAAGAGGGATTTGTACTCTGGAATGTTCTGACCTCGCCACCATCGAATATTCGTTCAATCTTTGAGTTAATGCCAAAAAATAACGCCCAAGATTTTGGCAATATCGCTAGCCGTTTACGTGCAGTTGAAACTGCTCACGCACAATGGCTTGAAACTATTAGTACCGTTGCAAAAACCGGTAAGACAACGGCTCAACGCCAAGTGCGTGGGGTTATCGAACAACTGGAAAGTTATGCCAATGGCGGATATAGCCAGATGTGTAAAAACTTTGATCCTGACAATAAGTATCCAGATTTACATGCCGCAGCTAAATCGGCGGAGGAATCGTCGGCACAGACCGCGCAGTATTTGAAAAATGAGTATATGAAAGTTGCAAATCCAGCCGATGCCGTCGGTGCGGAGCGCTATGCAGTGTGGTCACGATTTTTTACGGGCGCACAATTAGATTTGCGCGCTACCTATGAGTGGGGAGTGGCGGATTTAAAGGCGATTAACGATCGAATGTGGGTTTTGGCCGAGCAGATTAAACCTGGCGCAAAGACGTTGCGCGAGGTTGCCGATGTTTTAGACCATGATCCAAAATATGTCATTAAAGGTAAAGAAAACGTTATTAAGTACCTGCAGGATTTTACTGATGCCGCTATAGCTCGAATGGATGGCGAGTACTTTGAAATTGATGAGCGCATAAAGGTTTGCGAAGCGAGATTAGCCCCAGAAGGCAGCGCATCGGCACCTTACTACAACCCTCCATCGGAGGATTTATCGCGCCCGGGCACTACATGGATTCCGATGCTTGGCAAAGATCACGTGAGTAGCTGGCACTTAGTTTCTACGTGGTATCACGAAGCTGTGCCTGGACATCACTTACAAGTTGCAACAGTGACGATTGAAAAAGATCGCCTTACTCGATTCCAACGTACCGCGGCTTGGATAAGTGGATATGGCGAAGGCTGGGCGCTTTATGCCGAACGCTTTATGAACGAACTTGGTGCATTTGATGAACCCGGAATTGAAATGGGTTACTTATCAGCACAAGCCCTACGTGCTGCACGAATCGTCGTCGACATTGGCATGCACCTTGGCTATACCGATTTTGATGGCAATGTCTGGAACGCCGAATCTTCGAGAAAACTCCTTAATGAACAAGCACTCCTCGACGAGGACCATTCACGAAGTGAGATCGATCGTTATCTCGGGTGGCCAGGACAGGCGATCTCCTACAAAGTTGGAGAACGTGTCTGGATGGCCGCTCGCGAAGATGCGAAACTCCGCCTTGGGGCTAACTTCAATATGAAGAAGTTTCACTCTTATGCGCTGAAAATTGGACCTATGGGGTTAGATCCATTCACCGCGGAGATGAAAAATTGGAATGGAAACTAAAGTTAGACCTAGAAACTAAAACTAGACCATTTGTACTACTAACTAAGCCAAGAAAGAGTGATGCCCATGAGCAACGCAAATGATTGGGCCTTTGAGACCCTGCAAATCCATGCCGGCCAAACTCCGGATCCCACTACTGGTTCGCGTTCTCTGCCGATCTACCAAACAACGGCCTATCAGTTTCGCGATACACAACATGCAGCAAATCTTTTTGGCATTGCCGAGGCTGGAAATGTTTACACGCGCATTAATAACCCGACGCAAGATGCTGTTGAACAACGCATAGCTGCTCTCGAAGGCGGTGTCGCTTCATTATTAGTTGCATCTGGAATGGCCGCAACTGCATTTGCGATTATGAACGTTGCCCAAGCTGGCGATCACGTTGTATCTAGCTCTAATGTATATGGAGGCACATTTAATCTATTTAATTACACACTTCCTAAATACGGTATCGAAACCACTTTCATCAATGACATTGGCAATATGGATGCTTGGCGCAATGCCGTTAGACCAAATACAAAGGCGTTTTTTGGTGAAGGAATCTCAAACCCGCTCGGCTCTGTATTAGATATTGAAGCGATTGGTAAAATTGCTCACGAGGTAGGCGTTCCTTGGATAGTTGATAACACGATTGCAACTCCATATGTAACTAAGCCAATTGAATACGGCGCCGACATCGTCACACACTCTGCAACAAAGTTTTTATCTGGCCACGGCAATGCAATAGTTGGTGCGATTGTTGATTCAGGAAACTTTGATTTCGCTAAGGATCCAGAAAAATTCCCCGGCTTTAATCAACCCGATGAGAGTTATAACAACTTGATTTACGCGCAAACTCTCGGCGTTAACGGCACATTTGCTGCAAACATTGCCTTTATCGTCAAAGCCCGTTTGCAACTGCTTCGTGACATTGGTGCATCGGTCTCACCATTTAATGCCTGGCTATTGGCACATGGCTTAGAGACGCTTAACTTGCGCATGGATCGCCACCTGCGCAATGCACTGGAATTAGCTCAATGGTTAGAAAAACAACCCCAGGTTGCACATGTGAGTTATGCCGGGCTGCCTTCATCTGCTTGGAACTCTCTTGCGAAAAAATATGCACCTAAAGGCGCTGGGGCAGTATTTTCCTTTGAGCTCAAGGGAGGTGCACCAGCGGGCCGGAGATTCGTGGAGGGCTTAAAACTCTTTAGCCACGTTGCAAATATCGGCGATGTTCGATCTCTTATTATTCACCCGGCCTCAACGACGCATGCGCAGTTAAGCCCAGATGAGCAGATAAAGGCCGGAATAACACCAGGAATGGTGCGCGTGAGTATTGGTCTTGAAAATATTGAAGATATTAAAAATGATATTAAACTGGCTTTTGCCGCCGCTCAATAAGTAAGGGAGCGACTACACATGAGCGCTTATTCTTGATCCAATGCTTTCATCCAAAGTTTTCGCTAACGAATTGGAAAAATTCTGAACCAGCACTTCATCATCCTCGCTAAAAGGTAGGCCATTTAATTTTTCACTTAAGTAAATGCGTCCATACATATGACCCTCATAGGAAATTGGCACAGCGAGCAGTGATTTCATAGGAGGGTGGTTGGGCGGGAATCCAAAGCTCTCTGAATCTTTGGACAAATCTTCAAGGCGTATGACGGCATTCTCGCGAATCACCGCTCCGAGCAGATCCCGTCCCTCTGGCAGTATCGCGATTGATTTAACTATTTCCTGAGTGATGCCAGTGTGGATGAAATACTTGAATGTTTTTCCTGATTCATCTGATTCATTGAGAATCCCGATAGCACCATAGCGAACTCGCATCAGATTAGTGAGTGTTTCAATGTCAACTTGCAGCAAATATCTTTCGTTTGAAGTGAGTCCCAATCCGACGAGCAATTTTAAAAGAGCCTTAATCATGAGTATTTTCTGCCCTCCTAACTAAAACTGTGCCAATTGACCAAAAGTGGGGAAACATTGAATTAGAAGTTGTTATGAGACCTTTAGTTAAGAACCAAGGCGTGGGTGAATTTGCAGGCAAGAGACCTTTGCTGCGCGCGACAAAGGTCTCTTGCCCAATGAACGATCCACCTATCAACATGTAGAGCCTTCCCTTTAAAAAATAGGTTCTGCAATGAAATGCTCAGGCCGCAGTAACGTCGCAGCACCAAATTCCGCCACCAACGGATTGAGTTGTCACAACTTTGCTATCTGGGCGAGCTGCCTGTGCAGGCGTTACGGCCAAGAACGAAACGGTCAGAATTACGGCGATTATCTTCTTCACAATTTCTCCCTAATGGTCTTCACAATTTGTAAAGATTGATTGTAAGATATACCAAACTAGAGAAAAAAGGAAGTCCAATGGATTTTGGCACTAAGTTAAGAAATCTGCGCGAAACGGCTGGTCTAACCCAAGCCGAGTTAGCCGACGGTATATCGGCGGCCAGTTATATTTCACTCTTGGAAGCTGGAAAGAGAAAGCCAAAGCCGGAATTGGTCGGCCAGTTTGCTTCTCGCTTGGGTGTGACAGTCGCGGAGTTAATCATTGATCAGGGAGATCAAGAGGTTGACTGGACCTTAAATGTGGCTCAAGTAGCCCTGAGTTCTGGCAATCTAGGTGATGCCGAAAATTACGCCAGACTAACTATTGAATCAAGTAGAGATTATAATGGCACCAGACTGGCTGCCTCGGTGGTGCTCCTGCAGGTGCGGATTCGGCAAGGTGAAGTTGAGGGCGTTCTGGATGAACTTGAACGCCTCTTTGATGATCATCCCAAAGCGGCTCCGGATCTCCGCGTCCGTATTGGAAATGAAATTGTCAGAGTCTGTTTTCGATCTGGGAATTTCGGGATGGGGGCCCTGAGAGGTGAGGAAATACTGCGGGAGTTTGCAACCGCTTGGCCTGAAACAGAGGTCGTTGAACTGCTCTGCCTTGTAGCAAGGTGTCATTTTCACCGCGGAGACACTCAGCGAGCATCTGAATTAGTTGCACGCGCATTGGAGCTGGCCGAGGCGTGTAAATCTCCGAAAGCGATGGTTCAGTCACGGTGGCAAGCATCCATGCTGGCCGAGAGCCACGGTGACTTAACTCTTGCCCTTAACCACATTACAAATGCGTTGCATTGGTCCAAGTTGGCCGAACTCAATAATGTTGTGCCCGCATTGAATAATAACGCTGCAAGGATTTTACTAGAACTGCCTAACCCGGATTTGGATCAGATTCACAATCTCGCCGAAGTCGCCTACCTTGATTTAGCCGCACAGAACAATCCTGTCCTTGCAGCTTATGCCTGTCTCACTCTTTCTGAGGTCGAACTACTCCGAGACAATCCCTCCACTGCCTTGATGTTTGTTCGGAAAGGCTTAACTGAGTTACCAGAAGATGTCCCTGGTCCAAGGGCTAGGTTGCTCTGCCTTGAGGCAAAGCTCCTCTTTAAGTTAGGCATGGTTGAAGAGTCGCAAATTCAATTAGAACGCGCACTACAACATGCAGTAGATATGGAACCTTCGAAGGAAGTAGCCATATATTGGGGAGAGGTTGCCCGGGTTTTTGTGGAGATGGGTTTACAGGAGCGGGCAATTGATGCCTACGAGCAAGCTCTCTCTGTTGCCGCAGTAGCGTCCCAGGCAGAATCGAACACACTTCTGGGATCTAAAGTCTGATATTCGCACTATGCGGATGCGGGTTTTCAACTGGCATTGAAGATATTAAAAACGATACCAAGTTGGGCTTTGCCGCCGCTGGGCCTTGATTTAGACCCTCACTTGGATCACCTGTCGAAGGGCTGAGCGCCTGATTTCTATGTTTTCGTGGAGATTTGTAGGTAGGTACTAGCACTCGCCATGTGGTGGACTCGCTGTTGTTCATAGGCTACGATTGAAAGTGGAGACAAGGACTTACTTCTCTTGCGGAGTTACTGTACAATAAAGACGTTTTCCTATTAGGAGGAGTGCATTGTGTTCGAACGTATTTGGCGTGCATCGACAACACTGCCAACAATCACTAAAAAGATAGCTGTTGTGTCGCTTATCTCTGTGTTTTTTTCTGCCTCCTTTTCATCCTCGGCATCTGCTACAGGTCACACACTTAATGGACCAATTGTTTTAGGTGGTTCAAACACGGTTCAATCCACTCAAACAACTTCAACCTCTCAGAACTTACTCGCCGGTCCGATCAAGATCTCATCGTCGACTACTACTAAACAGAGCACTGGGAGCGAACCCTCTGTCAATTTAGCCGGTCCAATCAAGATCTCGTCGCCAGGATCTGTTTCTAACACTCAAACTCCTGCTCCCGTGCAGAGTAGTAATTCGAACTCCGAATCCACGTTCTCAGTAGCTGGCCCGCTCAATGTGTCGGCTGATGGACAGGTGCAAGCGATGGGAGTGACCGGCGCATCTGGTGCCGCTGGCCAACAAGGTGCTGCTGGCCCACAGGGTGCTGCTGGCCCACAGGGTGCTGCTGGCCCACAGGGTGCTGCTGGCCCACAGGGTGCTGCTGGCCCACAAGGCCCACAAGGTTTACAAGGCATTCAAGGCCCAATCGGTCAAACTGGTGCAACTGGAGCCATTGGTCCACAGGGAATTAAGGGCGATAAGGGCGATAAGGGCGATAAGGGCGATAAGGGCGATACTGGTGCAACTGGAGCCGCTGGCCCACAAGGGCTCCAAGGCATTCAAGGCCCACTCGGCCCAACTGGTGCAGCGGGAGCCATTGGTCCACAGGGAATTAAGGGCGATAAGGGCGATAAGGGCGATAAGGGCGATAAGGGCGATAAGGGCGATAAGGGCGAAACTGGAGCTACCGGTCCTCAGGGTCCTGCTGGTCCTGCTGGAGGAGATAGCGGAACAGCAGTACCTATCTGTGTTAGCAACGGTGGCCAAATGAAGTGGGGCGCTTGTGATCCTGCACCAAGTGGCACTACTTACTACGTAAAAATCAACGGTTAAACAAAGGAATTAGCTCATGACGATGACTCCAGTAGATCGAGTGGCTCAAAATAAGCGTAAACTACAGTTTTTAAAATACGCTGGAGTGGCGATATTTTTCTCACTTTTAACTTTTTCAGTGACTTTGGCGGCTTTTTCAGGCTCAAGATCGGTGAGCCTCTCCCTTGTTCAACCTGGGGGAGCCTCGCCGTCACCTGTAGCCACCGCAACAGCCGATCCCATTACCTCGGGACAGGTTGCACTTACCGAATCTGAGCTAACCTCTGCCGTAAAGACCGCTGGCGGCTTAGTTTACTGGATTGGACCATCTGCGGGCGCTAAGTACACCTTTAATCGTGTCTCGGAAGGTCAAAGTTTCATTCGCTATCTTCCTGGTGGCACCGGTCTAGCAGATACAGCGGAAAATTACCGAATTATCGCTACATATGAGGATTCTACAGCTTATGAAACGATGCAAAAGGCGGCGAAACTCGAAAGTGGCGTGAGTACTACTAATCCTGATGGTTCGATTGTTTTTTACCAGAAGGCCTCTCCTTTGCATGTATATCTTGCCTTTAAAAATTTGGGCTATCAAATCGAAATTTTCGACCCAACCCCTGGTGAAGCACTTAAATTAGCTACAACCCCAGGTATACTTAAAACGATTAAATGACATGACCGACCTGCAAGAGGAGCTAATTTAAGCGAAAGGAGGTACGCCGAAATGACTGATGACATCCCCGCATCAAGTCAAGCTAGACCCGAAGATGAAGCGCAAGGTCAGAAGATGACCATTTACATGCCGCAAGGCGCTGTAATTATTGAAAAAACAGAGCAGGAGGGGCGAGCGGAGTCGGCTACCCAAATTCCTTTAGAGGAGAAGTCAGTTACGCCAAAAACAGTAAGTGATTCAGTTCAATCACTTGGATCAGTAATCAACATTTATACAGGTGATGACACTCGTGGAGTAAAAGAACAGAGCCATTCAAAGGATCTCTCTACCGATAGCGTACCTATGAATGAGCAACAAGTTCTTTTGCGTATTAGCGAGATGTTGGATGTCATCACTAAACGGTTAGATCATAATGACCAACCAATGATTCAAAGTGACCAACCAATGATTCAAAGTGACCAACCGATGGACACTGTCATTAGAAGCATCAACCTAGGTGAAGAGATAGAAGAGAAGAGCGCGATTGTTCGAGACGACCACAATGTTGAAAGAAAATCTCTAACGACTGGATATCACTTCGATTGGATGCACGCCTTCAACCTGATGTATTTATCCGTGATTCTTTTCACTCTGCTTCTGCCCGCGGGCTTACACAGCCTTCTTGGTACCAAACTTATTCCTGCTTTAACAAGTTATGAGGTCGCCGGAGTTCAAAAAGGAGATCTACTTATTTCGGAAGATATACAAGCGTTTTCCGTAGTCGTTGGCGATGTTCTTGCTCTCCACAATGCTTTCTCAGGTGCTTATGAGGTGATTCAAGTTAGCGAAATTTCAGCTCCGGGGGATAACGGCGTAATGACTATATCCATACCCCCTCGAGCAGGTCAGACTCTCAGTCTTTCTTATACTGTAGATGGAAATTTAGAACTCTATAAAGTTGTAAAGTCGGTTCCGACGCTAGGCGCTGCGAAAACGTTACTTGATTCGTTCTATGTACAATTTTTTGTAGTGTTTGCCATTATTTTATTGAACGTCGTCGTACATTTCCGCAGACACCGCAGATATTCCAAAGCCCTTAGAGCATACGCCAGTCAATAATTTTTAGGGCTTTTAATTAATTTATCTCGAATAGCCATAGTGATCGCTTCGGTGCGCGAAGAGGCTCCTAACTTTTGGGTGATTGTGCGTATATCTGACTCCACGTCGCGCTTACTAATAGAGAGCGCCTTAGCGATTTCTTTGTCGCTGGCTCCGACGGAGGCCATCATTAGAATTTCTAGCTCGCGCCTAGAAAGAAGGCTGGAAGTAGCAGGGGGCTGGGTTAGAGAATTTAACAAACCCTGGGTCACATCTAAGGAGAGAATAGGAATGCCCTGGACGACCTTGAAGATAGCCTCTTGCATTTCAGCTCCGGTGACGGATTTGAGTAAATATCCGCTGGCACCTGCATTGATCGCTGACTTAATATCCTCCGTTCTGTCATCAGCGGAGAGGATAATTATGTGGATTTCAGGAAAATCCGCCTTGATATTTCGAGTGGCCTCAACTCCCGATATCCCTGGCATAAGCAGATCCATCAAAATTACATTAGGCCGCAGCGCAGCAGCCGATGAATGGGCAGCAAAACCATCACTAGCCTCCCCGACGAGTGCGACGCGTCCGCCAATCGCCTTAATCCGCTCGCAGACACCGAGTCTAAAAATTGGGTGATCATCCACAACAAGGACGCGGATAGGCAAATCATCTGAATCAATTAGATTTGTCGGCTCTTCCGCTATCATGATATAAGAGTATCCTTAAACTCACTGAGTTACATCAATCTTGCGATGAGATGTACCTTATTTCACGAGCACATTAGATGAGTCGCGTTGGGGGTTGACGTGGCGAACATCGTAGTTACGATATAAATGAACGTTTCAATGCATCTTTTTTCGTTGCAGAACGCGCCAGGGGTGTTCTCAATCTCGAATTAATTTTGAGGGGTAAAAATGTCAAGGAGTACGAACCGAGAGAGGCTCCTGTGGTGATGATTACAGTGAAATCCCAACTGCAGGATATTGAAACCACTCTGTTGTATCGCACAATCACATCGGAAATAAAGCCATGATAGCTCTCAGACGCGGCCAGAAGATTCTTGCGCTACTGACTCTAATCATGCTTGTAGTGGTGTCGATCTCTACATTTGCTGCCTCTCAGTCATCCCCGAAATATAAAGAGATTTTGGACGCGGCGACTGCCTCATCGCCGTCAATCACTTTCGTCTCACGAGAAACCTTCGGGTACGTACAAGCAGTCGAAGATTGGATCAGCGGTACCGTACCCAAAAGCCAAGTGGAGAGCGCCCGGGCTTTACTTGCTAAACGCTTGAATGCCTCTAACCATGTAACCGGCAGATCCATCAGCAGCCTAGCGAAGCCATCATCTCTTCAAGCTTTAAAGAGCGCAGATGCAGTGGTTCAAAAATCGCCCCAAGGTCTGCTTCCTCCCCAATTGCAGGCGAGGACCCATACTGCAATTAATCCGAGTTTAAAAATTATCACAAATCTTGCTTCAGAATTTCGAGTTGCTTTTCTGAAAGGCGTTGAATCTCAACTTCAATTGGCCAGATTGGAACGTCAGAAAACCCTCACATATAACCTATGGATTCTTTATCTCTTTCTACTGATGCTAGTAATTTTAATTGTATGGGTGGGTGTTACTTTTTCACGGCAATACAAGTCCATCCAAGGTTTAATTAAGACTAAAATGGATAATCTTGCGTTAAGTCAGGAGGAATTGGAGAGAACTCGGGTTGTTCTTACTGAATTAAAAAATATAGATAATGAGAAAAATGAATTAAATTCAAACTTAGCCAAGTTTGCGGTGATGCTACAAGGTCAGCGGGACCTCATGATTGTATCGAAGATCATGCTCTCTGAACTCGCATCGCTGCTGAATTTCCAGCATGGCGTGTTCTATGTTGTGAACGAATCAATGAGCGGTGAACTTCGGCTAAAGATGCTCTCTTCTTACGCCTATAAGGAACGGATAAATATCGCCACTGAATGGAAGATAGGCGAGGGTTTAGTCGGACAATGCGCTGTTGAGAAAAAGCGCATCCTGCTCACAAACGTACCTGATGACTACATTCAGATCACTTCCGGGCTGGGCGAGGCTAAACCACTCAATATCATGGTGCTGCCGATGATTTTTGAAGGCGAAGTCAAGGCCGTCATGGAGTTAGCATCCTTCACACAATTCTCTTCGCCCCAAATAACTTTCCTAGATCAACTCGCTGATTCCATCGGGACCGTGATCAATACCATCGAAATTAACATGCAGACCGAAGAGTTGCTCAAGCAGTCACAGACTCTTACTGAAGAACTTCAAAGCCAACAGGAAGAACTGCGCCAGACCAATCAAGAGTTGGAAGAAAAAGCGCATTTGTTGGAAGAGCAGAAACTTGAGGTCGAAGTAAAGAATCGCGAGGTCGAGCAGGCTAAGGCTGCACTCGAAGAGAAGGCATCACAACTGGAACTCACTTCCAAATATAAATCCGAGTTCCTTTCTAATATGTCGCATGAGTTGCGCACGCCGCTCAACAGTCTGCTCATTCTGGCAGAGCATCTTGCTGCCAATCCGAAGAGTCACCTCGATTCGAAAGAGGTGGAGTTTGCGAAGTTGATTCATGTCTCTGGCAATGATCTGCTCTCGCTAATCAATGACATACTTGATCTGTCCAAGATCGAATCTGGAACGGTCTCGTTGAATCTTTCGGCGGTACCTTTTGCTGTATTGCACGACCAGATTGAGGGTGTTTTCCGCCATGTAGCCGAAAGCAGAAAACTAGACTTCGAACTAACCTTTGCCAGCGACCTGCCTTCAACCATCGTTACCGATGAGATACGACTTCTGCAAGTGATGAAGAACTTGTTATCCAACGCTTTCAAATTTACCGAGAAGGGAAAAGTATCCGTCCGCGTGAATCGTGCTCTCTCTGGTTGGAGCGTGGAGAACGCGAGCTTAAATGAGGCGGATGAGGTATTTGTCTTAACGGTGACTGACAGCGGCATCGGTATCTCGGCCGACAGGCAGCGGATTATTTTTGAGGCGTTCCAGCAGGGAGACGGTAGAACTGCCCGTAAGTATGGTGGCACTGGTTTGGGGCTCTCGATCAGCCGTGAAATCGCGTGGCTGCTGGGTGGCGAACTCAGATTGGTAGAGAGCGTTCTGCAGCAGGGCAGCACCTTTGCGCTTTACTTACCTCAGATCAGAGGGGAAAGTGGAGTTTCGGAAACAAGTTCGGCGAGCGAGCAGAAATCATTTGAGGAGCATCTCCCTGACTCAGGCGGCGCGGGTACTCCAGATCAAGTCTTGAGTGCAACGCATGGGTCGGTCATTGCAGATGATCGCGACCTCATTGAAGGTGACCGCGTTCTGTTGATCATCGAAGACGATCCGATATTCGCCAAAACTATTCTTGACTTGGCACGTGAAAAGGGCTTCAAAGGCATTGTCGCAATGCGTGGCCTAGAGGCGTTGGAACTAGCGCGCAGCCACAAGCCCGATGCTATTACCCTCGACATCCATATGCCAGACATAGATGGTTGGACAATTTTGGACGCACTCAAGAACGATCCTGAACTGCGCCATATCCCGGTAGATGTCATCACCGTTGACGATTATCCATTGCGCGCTCTCTCGCAGGGAGCTTTTAGGTATCTCACCAAGCCGGTGAGCCACCTTCAACTTGCTACGACGATGGATGCCACTCGTACCTTTCTCGATCGTCCTGTGAAAAATCTACTGCTGATCACCGCCGACAATGACGAGCAGAGGCAAATCACAGAGTTGCTCGCAGATGGTGACATCATTATTGCCCACGCTGCCAGTGGCAAGGCCGGACTATCTGCCATTGGTAAGAAATCCTTTGATTGCGTGGTGCTAGGAACAAATCTCGCGGACATGAGTGGTGGTGAATTCATTACTGCCGTGCGTAAGGATAAATCGTTAGAAGAGATACCGGTGGTGGTGTTAAGTGGCACGTCTATTACTGATTCAGATCGGAACGAGATTGAAAAGCTTGGCGCTGCTAGCGTGGTGCGAAGCGCCGACTCGCTCGACCATTTACTCGACCAGACCGCCCTCTTCTTGCACCGGGTGGTATCGCGCCTGCCGGAAGAGAAGCGCAAACTGCTCCAGCAACTTCAGGAAGCCGCGAACAATCTCGTTGGCAAAAAAGTACTAATCGTCGATGATGACTTACGAAATATCATCGCGCTCACTACCGCACTAGAACACAGGGGCGTCATTGTGTCATCTGCGGAAAATGGTCGTGTCGCCATTGATTTATTAAGAGAAGCGCCTGACATTGAAATTGTGCTAATGGACATCATGATGCCCGAGATGGATGGGTACGAAACTATGCGCGAAATTCGTAAGGTGGCAAAGTTTAAGAATTTGCCGATCATTGCTCTGACGGCTAAAGCCATGGTGGGCGATCGTGAAAAATGTCTTGAGGCCGGAGCCTCGGATTACTTAAGCAAGCCGGTCAATATCGAACAACTCGCTTCACTGATGCAGGTGTGGCTATCGAAATAGAAGACATTGAAGTTTCTATGTTGGCTGAAGCGATTTATCAACGTTGGGGTTATGACTTTCGCGACTATGCTCCTGCATCATTGAAGCGGCGCATTCGACGCATCGTTGAGTTGGAAAAGTTGTCATCGATATCTGCTTTGCAAGAGCAGGTACTACGTGACTCGGCCTGCATGCAGCGTTTTCTCGACCAGTTGGTGGTAAGTGTCACCTCGATGTTTCGTAATCCGGGATTTTACTTAGCATTTCGCACGGTGGTCGTGCCGCTATTGAAAGAGCGACCTTCGCTTCGAATATGGCACGCTGGTTGTGCAAGCGGCGAAGAGGTGTACTCTATGGCGATTTTATTACATGAAGAGGGCTTACTTGATCGATCGCGAATTTATGCCACTGACCTTGATCAACCGACGTTAGATAGAGCTAAGGCGGGCATCTACCGCTTGGACCTCATGAAGGAATATACCGAAAACTACCAAGTCGCCGGTGGTAAGGCAGCGTTTTCGGAGTATTACCATGCTGGTCAAGGTCACGTGGTGATGCGCAAGGATCTCTCGAAGAAGATCGTCTGGGCCCAACATAACCTCGTTACCGACGCCTCATTTAATGAATTTCATCTGATTCTTTGCCGCAACGTGTTGATTTACTTTAACGCCCACTTGCAGCAGCGCGTTCATGACCTGATGCATGAAAGTCTGGCAGAAGGTGGAGTGTTGGTGTTGGGTAGGCAGGAAAGCCTGCGACTCACACCACACGAATTAAGTTATCGCGTGCTAGACCGACGCGAGAAGATCTATCAACGGGTGAATTGATGTCACTTCATTTGGTAGTGATGGGCGCATCATTGGGTGCCCTGGAAGCGCTGCGAGTGGTATTACCTGCCTTGCCGGCAGATTTTCCGGCAGCGCTGATTATCGTTCTCCATCGTAACAAGGAGGAAATCAGTGACTTGCTGCGGCCACTTAATGCTATTTGTGCGCTACCCGTTGGGTTTCCAGTAGACAAAGAGCCCATTCTGGCCGGTCGCGTATATGTCGCCCCACCTAACTACCACTTGTTAATCGAAGGTGACCATTTCGCTTACTCAATTGATGAACCAGAAGAATATGCTCGCCCGTCAATTAATGTGCTCTTTGAAAGTGCCGCAGAGACATACGGTGCGAATGTAACTGGCATTGTGCTGACTGGAATGTTGCGGGACGGGGCGAGCGGTTTGGCAGTGATCCACCGCCATGGTGGAGCGGCAGTGGTGCAAACCCCGCATAACGCGGTTGCACCAAGCATGCCTCTAGCTGCACTGGAAGCGGTGCCCAGCGCGCAAGTGTTGACTCTTTCGGAGATAGGGAAATTTTTAGCGAAGATGACGTACTGATATGTTTTCTCTTCTAAGCAGGAAAATTTTTACTTTGGGGTCGTTCCCCGCTCGAAAGGTGTTCCATAGATGACAAAGCGCTACCTTGTGATTACCGCAGTTTTAGCTGTAGCTGCAATCGCACTGACAGGTTGTTCAAAGATTGACAGCGTGACAGGAAATATAGAACCCCAAGATCACTTCGTCGGAGTCATTCTTCCTGACACAATATTGCCACGTTGGGAAAGTGCTGATCGCGGATTCCTACAGGCGGCATTTGATGCAGCTGGAGTCAAAGTTGATATTCAGAATGCAAACGGCGACATAGCTGCATTCGCAACCATTGCAAACCAGATGATGGAAGATGGTGCAAAGGTTCTCATCCTTGCAAACCTTGAATCAGAATCCGCTAAGGCTGTTCAGGATAAGGCTGCTGTCCAAGGCGTTAAGACGATTGACTATGACCGTCTAACTCTTAATGGCTCAGCTTCATACTACGTTTCATTTGATAACCTAAGAGTTGGCGAAATGCAGGGTGAGGGTATTAAGGCCTGTCTAGATGCAGCTGGAAAAATGAAGGCAAATATCGTGTACTTAAACGGTTCACCAACTGATAACAACGCAACTCTTTTCAAGGCTGGATATGACTCAGTACTACATCCTTTGATCCATGCAGGGAACTACACACTCGTTGATTCCGCAGATGTTCCAAATTGGGATCCGGTTCAAGCTGGAGCTATTTTCGAACAGCAACTATCTAAGGCCGGCGGAAAGCTCGATGCAGTAGTTGCAGCCGCCGAAGGTCTTGGACTTGCCGCAATTGAAGTTCTTAAGAAGAACAAGCTCAATGGCAAGGTCTGTGTATCAGGGCAAGGTGCACGAATTGAAGGGTTGCGGGCAATTCTTACCGGTGACCTTTCCAACACTGTTTACAAGGCGATCAGGGAAGAGGCAGAGGCCGCAGCAGATCTAGCAATGGCACTACTTATGGGAGCGGTTCCAACCACAATTACGGGTTCTGTAAATAACGGGAAAATTAATGTGCCTTCAGTTCTCTTAGTACCAGTTGCAATTACAAAGGTCAATGTTAAGGATGTCATCGCAGATGGCTACCAAAAGAGAGAAGATGTCTGTGCCGGCATAGAGGAACTCTGCACAGCTAACGGAATCTAAATCCTCTAACTTATTAGCGGGAGAAGATCGGGTGCCTGCAGACTGATCAGAATTTCAATATTTCTTAGAGTGTAGATAGCGATTTAGTAATCTCGCCAGCCAAGACACCTCATCAAATAGCGGACTTAATCGCCCCATCTCTATTACCGTTAGATAGTAGATATCCCCGTCTAAGCAGAGAAAACTTTACCCAGGAGCCCTTCCCTTATCGAAAGGTGTTTCATATATGGCAAAGCGCCGCCTCGTGATTGCTGTAGTTTTTGCTGCAGTTGCACTCGTACTTGCAGGTTGCTCAAAAGCCGATAAAACTGCAGAAGATTTCGTCGGGGTAATTCTTCCCGATACAACATCGTCGCCGCGTTGGGAAAGCGCTGATCGCGTATTCCTCCAGGCAGCATTTGATGCAGCTGGAGTTAGAGTAGATATTCAGAATGCAAATGGCGACAGAGTCGCTTTTATAACGATTGCAGATCAGATGATGGCAGCAGGTGCAAAAGTTCTAATCTTGGTAAACCTAGATTCAGATTCAGCTAAGGCGGTGTAGGACAAAGCCGCAGTACAGGGTGTGAAGACAATCGATTATGACCGTCTAACACTTAATGGTTCTGCCTCATACTATGTTTCATTCGATAGCCAAGTAGCTGGACGTCTGCAGGGTGAGGGCATCAAAGCCTGTCTCGATGCTGCAGGAAAGACCAAGGCACGTATTGTTTTCTTGAATGGTTCTCCAACTGATAACAATGCAACACTTTTCAAGGCTGGCTATGAATTAGTACTTCGTCCTTTGATTGATTCAGAGAGATACACACTTGTCGATGACCAGGCTGTGCCAGATTGGGATAGAGGTAAAGCTGGAGTTATTTTCCAAGAGCAGTTATTAAAGGCTGGCGGAAAGCTCGATGCAGTTGTTGCGGCTAATGAAGGTCTTGGACTTGCAGCTGTAGAAGTTCTTGAGAAGAACAAACTAAACGGTAAAGTCTGTGTATCTGGACAAGGTTCAACTGTTGATGGATTGCGTGCAATTCTTAAAGGAGATCTTACCAGCACTGTTTATAAGGCAATCAAGGCCGAGGCAGAGGCAGCAGCAACACTTGCAATCGCACTGCTCAATGGAGCGGTGCCGACCAATATTACAGGTTCTGTATATAACGGAACAATAAACGTTCCTTCAGTTCTCTTAATACCAGTTGCAATCACAGAGGCCAACGTTAAGGACGTCATCGCAGATGGTTTCCAGACACGGGAGGCGGTGTGTGTCGGCATTGGATATCTATGCACAGCAAACGGAATTTAATTCTTCGCTTCATCAAAAGTGGTTTCAGTGAGTGTCACCACAGTAGCAGCACTCAAAATATCTCTCCTATCAAGGTAATTTAATAAATAGCGGATTTAATCGCGCCATCTCAATTACCCTTAGATATCAGAAGTTTCCTCATCTGAGCAGGAAAATCTTGCCGATGGGGTGCTCTTCCCCTAAGGAAAGGTTTTCCATAGATGACAAAGCGCTACCTTGTGATTACTGCAACTTTTGCTGCCGTTGCAATCGCACTTACAGGTTGCTCAACTCTTGACAAGGCGTCAGGAATGTTGAATAGCGGAGAACACATCGAAGGTTTTGTCGGAGTAATTCTCCCCGATGCAGAATCATCACCGCGTTGGGAAACTGCTGACCGCAAATTCCTACAGGCGGCATTTGATGCCGCTGGAGTTACAGTTGATATTCAGAATGCAAACGGCGACGTAGCTGCATTCGCAACTATTGCAGACCAGATGATGGAAGATGGTGCAAAGGTTCTCATTCTTGTAAACCTAGATTCAGATTCAGCTAAGGCTGTTCAAGATAAGGCTGCTGCCCAAGGCGTTAAGACGATTGACTATGACCGTCTAACACTTAACGGCTCAGCTTCATACTACGTTTCATTTGATAACCTAAGAGTTGGCGAAATGCAGGGTGAGGGTATTAAGGCCTGTCTAGATGCAGCTGGAAAAATGAAGGCAAATATCGTGTACTTAAACGGTTCACCAACTGATAACAACGCAACTCTTTTCAAGGCTGGATATGACTCAGTACTACATCCTTTGATCCATGCAGGGAACTACACACTCGTTGATGACACATCTGTCCCAGGTTGGGATCCGGTTAAAGCTGGAGCTATTTTCGAACAGCAACTATCTAAGGCCGGCGGAAAGCTCGATGCAGTTGTTGCAGCCAGCGAAGGCCTTGGACTTGCCGCTTTAGCAGTTCTTAAGAGAAGCAATTTAAATGGCAAAGTCTGTGTATCTGGACAAGGTTCAACTGTTGATGGATTGCGTGCAATTCTTACCGGTGACCTTTCCAACACTGTTTACAAGGCGATCAGGGAAGAGGCAGAGGCCGCAGCAGATCTAGCAATGGCACTACTTATGGGAGCGGTTCCAACCACAATTACGGGTTCTGTATATAACGGAAAAATTAATGTACCTTCAGTCCTCTTAATACCAATTGCAATTACAAAGGCCAACGTTAAGGACGTGATCGCAGATGGCTTTCAAAAGAGAGAAGATGTCTGTGCCGGCATAGAGGAGCTCTGCACAGCAAACGGAATTTAATTCCTCTAACTTATGTGCGGGAGCTGTCTTTACTTTCGAACTCTCGTGATTCATTTCACGCCGCAGGCACTCATTCCGTATGTGAGGCTCATCTCAAATCTCGCCTTTAATTGGTCTCTCCAATCAATAGGAGTATCCTGAATCTATTAAATTCACCGAAAGCAACTCAAGAGGAGAGAAGAATGACTGAAGTAAAGATTGAAGTAATTGAAAGCACGTGTGCATGTTCTGCCGATGGTGGCCAATGCTGTTCAGGCAATGAAGCTAAGTCGGAAGCTAAAAACGAATGTACTTGCGGTACAAATTAGGAAGATTAAGTTAATAATTGAGCCGATTCGCAAGTCTCATTTTCTAAAGGAGAGATCGGCTTTTTTCATCTCCGCAACTAAAACTCTAATCGCATTTGGTCCCATGCCGTGAAGCTCTTTTATGGCAGCCAGTGAAGTTTTGCGAAGATCACTCAACGTAAATAAGCCATCATCGATCAGCGCACGTCGTGCGGGTGCTGCTAATCCGATCTCTCTCCATTGGCCATCTACAGCTTCATATCTCTCCAAACTATGATCAATTTCTGTAGCACTTAATTCATCTCGCAATTTCTTCTCAGCACGATGAGCAGCCGCAGAACGCTTGGCTTCGGCGGCCAGTTTTTTAGTTTTTGCTACTGATTGTTTAGCCATAGATTTGAGCCTAGTAGGCAATTAAAGAATACGTGTGCGGGAGAAGGTGTGTGAGTTCTTGACATTCAGGTGTAAAACTGACAAAGATTGGTGACATTCTAAGCCCCTAATTGAAGGGATTAGAGATGTTCAGTGAACGGGAATTAGAACGAAGAGCGCGGCATCGGTTAGAGATACTCACCCATGCAGAAGAA